>Ga0228701_1000004_pt1 | contig 588568 bp, 573 predicted proteins | sample McNCre117_Aug_MG_2_FD_178017 | JGI IMG/M metagenome (GOLD analysis project Ga0228701, IMG submission 178017) | Freshwater microbial communities from McNutts Creek, Athens, Georgia, United States - 11-17_Aug_MG | ecosystem: Environmental > Aquatic > Freshwater > Creek | place: USA: Georgia...
GCTTGTTGATCATGTAGGCCAACTGGCGGCGACCCCAGTCTTCCATACGGTGGATCGCACCACCACCTGCGGTGATCATGCCTTTGTAACGCTCCAGCATGGCTGGAACTTGCTCGCTTTGATCCGGGTGGATCAACAAAATGATTTCGTAATGACGCATGGACACTCCTTGTGGATATGAAGCTGCTCGCGGCGTCAGACGCTGTGCAGCAAGGGAAAAGCCCACGATTATAGTCAATTTTTGAACGCGGGCAGCTTGCTCCCTATAAATCCCAGCGCCAATCCCACAGGAACGCCAAAAACACCCGCACAAATAGGCTCCAACCCAAACCATAAGGTGTCGCTAGGTCGCAAATGCAAAGGCATTTGGACCCAAGATTGATTGGTGACGATGTAATAAAAACAAATCCCCAAACCAGACACCATCGCTGCAATGGCTCCCACACGATTCATGCCCGGCCAATACAACCCCAGCAACAAAACGGGGAAAAACGTAGAGGCCGCAAGCGAAAACGCACAGGTGACCCAAAACAAAATATTCACCGGCCGGTTGGTCGCAAACCAGGCCGCAAGCAAAGCGACCACCATCAACAAAATCTTGGACAACATCACGCGTCGCAAGGCAGGCGCATCCGGTGAGACCGTCTGAAAATACAAGTCCTGCGCGAATGCGTTCGAAATGGTGAGCAACAAACCGTCCGCGGTCGACAACGCAGCAGCCAGCGCTCCGGCTGCAATCAGCCCCGTGAAAATAGGCGAAATACGCACGATCTCGGGCACAGCCAACACCAAATAATCATTGAACAAACGGATATCTGCAAATTGCACGATCCCGTCTTGGTTGTAATCGTTGATGCTCAGCAGCGCCAGTTTGCGCAGCTTGAGGCGATCCGCCCATTCGGGGAGTTGATCCAAATGCGCGCCCACCAACTCCGTCAACACAAACGATTTAATCAGCACCGCCAGCGAAGACGCGCAGAGGTAAACCACCACGATCAAGAACAGCGCCCAAGCAATTGATTTTTGCGCCTCTACAGGACCTGCTGCCGTGTAAGAGCGCACCAGAATATGTGGCAATGCAGCGGTACCGACCATCAAACAAAAGACCAAGGCCAAGCTGTTGAACCAACCTTGGTTCAACCCTTGCAGATCTGGGGCCTGAAACCCCACAGGGCGATCCATCGTCTGAACCAGCATGTCGCGTTCGACCTGCCATGCTTGGACCAAGCGTTCTACACCGGGTTCGCGCCAAGCAGGGTTGGATTCCAAGCGTTGAATGTCTCGCAAAGGCGCGTTGTCGGCTTTGGCACGTGAAATTTGGCGACCAATGATTTGGCGCTCAATCTCGCGTGCATGCACGGGGTCTGCGATTTTGGTTTCCAAATCACGCACACGCGTGGCCATAGCCTCGCGTGTCGATTGCTCTGCAGGATCAGCCTCGATCACTTTCGCGCGCGATTCGATTTGTTGCAACGACTGCGCTGCCGCAATGCCAATCACAGGGTGGCCTTGGGTATGCCAAGACACGGCAATGGCCAGTGCCAACATCGACGCCACGATCACCACGCTCTGCACGACTTGGGTCCACGTGACAGCACGCATGCCGCCTAAAAAGGAGCACAACAAGATGCCCCCCAAGGCGAGAAAAACACCCAACTCAAACGTCAACCCAGACAGCATGGAGGCCACCAAACCGACGCCATAAATTTGAGCGACCAAATAAATGCTGGAGCACAAAATCGCCCCCCAAGCCGCCAGCCAACGCACGGTGGCGCTTTGAAAGCGCTCACCTAAAAACTGCGGAATCGTCACCGCACGAGACACATTCAGTTTGGCCGCAAACAAAAATCCGAGAAGACAAAAGCCCCCCGTCCAACCCAACACATAGGCCAAGCCACCGGCATGCCGGCCATCCCCCACAAAGCCATCAGACAACAAAAGCCCTGTCACACCCAAGAACGAGGCGGCAGACATCCAGTCAGCAGCCGTGGCCATGCCATTGAAGGGGGCACTGACACGGCGCCCTGCGACGTAATACTCTTCGGCATTGGTGGTGCGACAAAACATGCCGATCGCCGCATAGCCAATGATGGAGACCACCAAAAAGAAACCATTGATCCAAGACTTGGACACACCCATCAGGTCAGCAAACCAAAGGGCAAAGGTCAATACCGTCAGTCCCACAAGACCGGCCAGTACCAAGCGCCAGCGCCAAGGTTTAAATGACATCAGATTCAGCCGATGAGGTGTCCACGCCCCACCACATCAAAAACAAATACACCACTGGAACCACTTGCGTCACCAGCCCAAAGTGCATCAACGTGTTATCAGGCCAATGCCAGGCGCCCCATAAAGCGGCCACGGTGACGACGACCAAGCCAATCAAACCCCATTTGACGCGACGAGAAAGCTGCGGAGAACGCGCTGCCACAGAGACACTTTCGCTCTGCGGACTGGGAATATGTGGAGTTTCTTGTGTCACGCCTGAGTTTTACCAGCTTCGCACAGCGCTGTACCTCAGGATTGCCCCTGAGATACAGCGCGCACCAAACACTGATTTTTATTTGGCGAGTGACTTCCAGGTGTCAATCACGCTGTCTGGGTTGAGCGAAATCGAGCTGATGCCCTCGTCTGCCAACCAGTGCGCGAAGTCGGGGTGGTCGCTGGGGCCTTGACCGCAGATACCCACGTATTTGCCTTGCGCCAAACACGAAGAGATGGCTTTGGTCAGCAAGGCTTTCACAGCAGGGTCGCGCTCGTCAAAGTCGGCGGCCAGCAACTCCAAACCAGAGTCACGGTCGAGGCCCAAGGTCAGTTGGGTCAAGTCGTTAGAGCCGATCGAGAAGCCATCAAAGAACTTCAAAAAGTCATCGGCCAAGATGGCGTTGCTGGGCACTTCGCACATCATGATGACCTTGAGATCGTTCACGCCGCGCTTCAACCCGTGCTCGGCCAACAGGTTGGTCACGCGCTCGGCTTGGCCCAAGGTGCGCACGAAAGGCACCATCACTTGCACGTTGGTCAGGCCCATGTCTTCGCGCACGCGACGCATGGCTTCACACTCCATTGCAAAGGCTTCACCGAAGTCTTCGCTGATGTAGCGTGCGGCACCACGGAAACCCAGCATGGGGTTTTCTTCCTCTGGCTCGTAGCGGCTGCCGCCAATGAGTTTGCGGTATTCGTTGGACTTGAAGTCCGACATGCGCACGATGACGGGTTTTGGATAGAACGCCGCAGCGATGGTGGCAATGCCTTCGGCCACTTTGTCCACGTAGAAAGCGCGAGGAGACGCATGGCCACGGGCCACAGACTCCACCGCCTTCTTCAAATCGGCATCCACATTGGGGTAGTCAAGAATCGCCTTAGGGTGCACACCAATGTTGTTGTTGATGATGAACTCCAAACGGGCCAAGCCCACGCCTTCGTTGGGCAACTGGCAGAAGTCAAACGCCAACTGTGGGTTACCCACGTTCATCATGATCTTGGTTTTGATCTTGGGCATTTCGCCGCGTTGCACTTCGGTCACTTCAGTTTCCAGCAGACCGTCGTAGATGAAGCCCGTGTCGCCCTCAGAACAGCTCACCGTCACCAACGTGCCGTCTTTCAAACGCTCGGTCGCGTCACCGCAACCCACCACCGCAGGAATGCCCAACTCACGCGCAATGATGGCGGCGTGGCAAGTACGGCCACCACGGTTGGTGACGATGGCGCTGGCGCGCTTCATCACGGGTTCCCAGTTGGGGTCGGTCATGTCGGTCACCAGCACATCGCCGGGCTGGACCGTGTCCATCTCGCTGATGTTGTGCACCAAGCGCACAGGGCCTGTGCCAATTTTTTGGCCAATCGCGCGGCCTTCGGCCAACACGGTACTGTGGCCTTTGAGCTTGTAGCGAAACTCTGATTGGCCTTTGGCTTGGCTCTTCACGGTTTCTGGACGCGCTTGCAAGATGTACAGCAAGCCGTCTGTGCCGTCTTTGCCCCATTCGATGTCCATGGGACGGCCGTAATGGGCTTCAATCACCATGGCGTAGTGGGCCAATTGCTCAACGTCTGCATCGGTCAACGAGTAGCGGTTACGCAACTCAGTGGGCACATCGGTGGTCTTGACCAATTTGCCGGTGGCTTTTTTCTCTTCGGCTGTGGAGAACTCCATTTGCAGGAGCTTGGAACCCAAGTTACGGCGAATCACAGCGCGCTTGCCAGCCTTCAGGGTTGGCTTGTGCACATAGAACTCGTCAGGGTTCACAGCGCCCTGCACCACGGTCTCGCCGAGGCCGTAGCTTGACGTGATGAACACCACGTCTTCAAAACCTGATTCGGTGTCGATGGTGAACATCACACCGGCAGCGCCTAAGTCGGAGCGCACCATGCGTTGCACACCGGCAGACAAAGCCACGTCGGCGTGGGCAAAGCCCTTGTGCACGCGGTAGCTGATGGCGCGGTCGTTGTACAACGAGGCAAACACTTCTTTCATTTTGTGCAGCACTTCGTCAATGCCGTGCACGTTCAGGAAAGTTTCTTGTTGGCCCGCGAACGAAGCGTCAGGCAAGTCTTCGGCAGTGGCCGATGAACGCACCGCAAACGTGGCGGCAGCGTTGCCAGCAGACAAAGTGGCAAAAGCCTCGGAAATGGCCTTTTGCAAGTCGGCAGGGAAAGGCTGGGCTTCCACCATGGCACGGATTTCAGCGCCAGCTGCGGCCAAAGCACGCACGTCTTCGGTGTCGAGCTTGTCCAAGCGGGCATTGATTTTGTCGGCCAGACCGTCATAAGCCAAGAACTCACGGAACGCGTGGGCCGTGGTGGCGAAGCCGGTAGGCACACGTACGCCAGAGGGCAGTTGAGAAATCATTTCGCCAAGGCTGGCGTTTTTACCGCCAACGACTTCGACGTCGCTCATTCTTAGATCTTCAAAGGGAACGACCAAAGCGGTCGGACTGAAACGTGCAGACATGAGAAAGCTCCAAAAGTTAAAACGGGCGCGGCCGTGCAAACCATGCAACTTTGTTATTTTTCGAGGGTGTTGCGAACCTGCACAGCGGAATTCGGATAATGGGGTGATTGTAGATTCCCAAGCGTCGCAGGTTGTGCACAAAACCTGTGCAGAAGCGCTTTTTGACTTGAAAGAATTTCATGCCTCATCCGACCGTTTTTTTCATCTCCGATGGCACTGGCATCACCGCAGAGACGTTTGGCAATGCGATCTTGGCGCAGTTTGAACTGAAGTTCCGCCATATCCGCTTGCCCTTTGTGGATTCGGTGGACAAAGCACATCAAGCGGTCCGACAAATCAATCACACCGCCGAACTGGAAGGCCGTAAACCGATTGTGTTCACCACTTTGGTCAACATGGAGGTATTGAAAGTGATTCAAGACGGCTGCAAAGGCATGCTGATGGACATGTTTGGCACGTTTGTGAATCCGCTGGAGCAAGAGTTGGGCATCAAATCCAACCACCGCATTGGCCGGTTCTCAGACGCCAGCAAGAGCAAGGAATACCACGATCGAATTGAAGCCATCAACTTCAGCTTGGCACATGACGACGGCCAACTCAATCGCGATTTGGAGTCATCCGATGTGATCTTGGTGGGCGTGAGCCGAAGCGGCAAAACCCCTACCAGCTTGTACCTGGCCATGCAGCACGGCCTCAAGGCATCCAACTATCCCTTAATTCCTGAAGACTTTGAACGTCGCCAACTGCCCCCGGCCCTGGCGCCGCACAAAAAGAAGATCTTTGGTTTAACGATTCAACCCGAGCGCTTGAGCGAAATTCGCAACGAGCGTCGACCCAACTCGAAATACGCCAGCTTGCCCAACTGCCGTCACGAAGTGGCCGAAGCCGAGGCCATGATGCGCCGTGCAGGCATTCGCTGGTTGTCTACCACCCACAAAAGCATTGAAGAGATTGCAACCACCATCTTGCAAGAAATCAGTCCGGAACGCTTGATTTACTGACCCACAAACGTCAAAAAGCCCCGCAGCATTTGCTGCGGGGCTTTTTCTATGCCAATCAGCAATTACAGGCCAATGGCTGCAATACCGGCCTTGGCAATTTGAGCATCCTCGTTGGACTTGACGCCGCTCACGCCCACAGCGCCGATGCACTGGCCATCCTTCATGATCGGCACGCCGCCTTCGAGCATGCCCTTGATTTCAGGAGCACTCAAGAAAGAAATGCGGCCACCATTGATGACATCTTCGTAAATCTTGCTCTCACGCTGGCCCAGTGCCGCGGTGTGGGCTTTGGCAGGTGCAATGTGCGACGAAATAGGCGCTGCGCCGTCCAAGCGCTGCAGAGACAGCAAATGACCGCCATCGTCCACGATGGCAATCGTGACGGCCCATTTGTGTTTCAAGGCTTCGGCTTCAGCCGCTGCCGCGATGGCCTTGATGTCTGCAGATTCGAGAACGTGTTTGGTTTTCATGGAAATGCCCTGTCAGTTGGAAAACCAGAAGCATACCGACTCCGCGCGGCCTCACTGCACGCACCCTGAGCAAAAGAAACCTCTAAAAAAGTAGGAAGTGTTACTTTGGATGAGATCACACTAGAATTCGCGCTATCTGCATGTGCAGGTGTTTTCTGGAGATCGTGAGATGTACGACCAATCCCAAACGGCTGACTATTACGTTTTAGACGCGCAGCAACGCAACCGCGTGATGCGCAACACATATTTCTTGCTTGCCCTGAGCATGCTTCCCACCGTGCTGGGCGCATGGATCGGTGTTGCCACCGGCATCAGCTACGCCCTGTCGGGTGGCTTAGGCATGATCTTGATGCTGGCCGGCGCATTTGGTTTCATCTACGCCATCGAGCGCACCAAAGAAAGCGCCACCGGCGTGTACGTGTTGCTGGGCTTTACGTTTTTCATGGGGCTGATGCTCTCGCGCATGATCGCCATGGTCTTGGGTTTCAAGAACGGCGCTGAGCTGGTGATGACGGCATTCGGCGGTACCGCTGGCGTGTTCTTTTTGATGGCCAGCTTGTCAACTGTGATCAAACGTGACCTGTCTGGCATGGGCAAATGGCTCATGATTGGCGCCATCGTGTTGATGGTTGGCAGCGTCATCAACATGTTTGTTGGATCGTCAGCCGGCATGATGGTGATCTCGGTCTTGTCGATTGCCATCTTCAGCGCCTTCATGCTGTACGACCTGAAGCAAATCGTGGACGGCGGCGAAACCAATTACATCAGCGCCACGCTGACCTTGTACTTGGATGTGATCAACGTGTTCCAAAGCCTCTTGGCTTTGTTGGGCATCTTTGGTGGTGAACGCGAATAAGCGTTTTCAAACGTCAAAAAAGGGACCTCACGGTCCCTTTTTTACGTCCCCCCCCCCTCAGACCAAGTCAAATACCGCCATGCTTTCAACGTGTGCTGTGTGCGGGAACATATTGACGGCACCCGCAAACGACATGCGATAGCCCGCTGAATTGACCAACACGCCCGCATCACGCGCCAAGGTCGATGGGTTGCAGCTCACATACACAATGCGTTTGGGCGGTGTCCAGCCCTGACGCATGACAGGCTGTTGATGCAATTCCGCCAAAGTCTGCACGAGGGAGAACGCACCTTCACGAGGTGGGTCAACGAGCCACTTGTCTGCAGCACCGTCTTGGCAGAGCAACTCCGGCGTCATTTCAAACAAGTTACGCGCCACAAAACGTGTGGGTGCCAATGGTGTTTCACGACCCGCTTGGTTGAAAACATAGTTCTCGCCCGATCGGGCCACCAAAGTTTCGCTGCCTTCAATGCCCAGCACCTCGCGTGCGAGCGTCGCCAACGGCAAGGTGAAATTGCCTAAACCACAGAACCAGTCAATCACTCGCTCCTGAGGCTGCACATCAAGCAAACGCAAAGCACGCGTAACCAACACGCGGTTGATGTGCGGATTGACTTGTGTGAAGTCTGTCGGCTTGAACGGCATGGTGATGCCGAACTCAGGCAAACCGTACGACAACTGCTCACCCAGCGCGCCATCCATCAAGCACACGGTATCTGGACCTTTAGACTGCAACCACCATTGCACTTGGTATTGCTCAGCAAAGGCGCGCAATGCAGCCGTATCTTTGGCACTCAAAGGTTCCATATGACGCAACACCAACGCCGTCACATGGTCGCCACAGGCCAATTCAATTTGGGGCAACGTTTCACGGGCATCCATGCGACCAATCAAGGCACGCAAAGGCATGAGCATGGCATTGACATGCGGCGGCAAGATAGGACATTCGCGCATATCGGCCACGTAGCGGCTCTTTCGCTCATGAAAGCCCACCAAAACTTCGCCTTTTTTCACCACATAGCGCACCGACAAGCGCGCCCGATAGCGATAACCCCATGCGGGTCCTTGGATCGGGCGTAAAACGGTTTCAGGCTTGACCTTGCCCAAGTGCCAGAGGTTGTCTTCCAAGGCACGTTGTTTGACGGCAATTTGTGCCGAGGCGTCCAAGTGCTGCATCTTGCAACCACCACAAGCGCCTGCATGCAAGCCAAAGTGGGGGCAGCCTGGTGTCACACGCTGAGACGATTCATGCAGCACTTCAAGCAACGAGGCTTTTTCCCAGTTGTCTTTCTTGCGATGTACATTGGCACGTACCACCTCGAAAGGCAATGCGCCATCGACAAACACCACCTTGCCATCGGCGCGATGCCCTACGCCTTGTGCCTCTAAGTCCATCGATTTGATGGTGAGCGCGTTGTCAGGCCATTTGTTTTCTTGAGAAATTTCAGACATCAATTCGCCGGCAAATACTTGGCCGGATCCACCGGTTTGCCTTGACGGCGGATTTCAAAATGCAGCTTCACTTGATCGGCATCGCTGTTGCCCATTTCGGCAATTTTTTGGCCGCGCTTGATGACTTGGTCTTCTTTCACCAACAAGGTTTGGTTGTGCGCGTAAGCGGTCAAGTAGGTGTTGTTGTGTTTGAGGATGATCAAGTTGCCATAGCCGCGCAAACCTGCACCGGCATACACCACACGACCATCGGCAGCGGCCAACACAGGGTCCCCCGCTTTACCGGCAATGTCCAAGCCTTTGTTTTTAGCCTCATCAAAACCGGCAATCAAATTGCCGCGTGTAGGCCACTGGAAAGACAGTGCTTCTTCTGCCGCTTCAGCAGCGACTGCAGGCGCTGGACTTTTGGCAGAAGCGGTGGCAACCGGTGCGGAAGCAGCGTTGGCAGGTGCAGGAGCAGTCAAAGGGGCGATCGGACGGGCCACCACTGGTGCATCTTGCACAGGCGGTTGAACACGCAAGACTTGACCTGTTTCAATCAGGTTCGGATTCTCTAAACGGTTCCATCGCACGATGTCTCGCCAACTTTGACCGTTGTCCATGCCGATACGGATCAGCGTGTCACCCGGTTTGACGGTGTAGTACCCAGGCTTGCCCGCATTCTCTGAACCGGGCAGCAATTTGACAGCGCCGCGCGCCTCTGATGCTGAACGATCTTCCACTGGCGCAGGGCGTCCTTTGTTGGCGCAACCCGACAGCACCAAGGCTGTCATCAGGGCAGCAAAACCCCACATTCCGGCACGTGACATGCAATTTTCTCCGTCGTCAAGCAATGCCTGATTTTAGAGGCACGAAGTGCACGGCCTCGAGGAGACTTTGTTGCAATCCTTGGGGTGTTTTATCAATCACCACGAGTGCTTGTTGCCCTGTGGCTGTCTGCATGGGGGCAACAATACGCCCACCAACGGCCAACTGATCAATCCAAGCTTGAGGCACGGCCTCACCACCAGCTGCTGCAATGATGGCGCTGTAAGGCGCGCCTTTGGGATAGCCCAACATGCCGTCGCCAAAAATCATGTGCACGTTCGGCAGTCGCATGGGACGCAAATTCTCACGCGCTTTGTCGTGTAAGCCACGTAAACGCTCGATGCTGTAAACCTCACGCGCCACCAACGACAACACGGCCGCTTGATACCCGCAGCCTGTGCCAATTTCAAGCACACGCCCCATCACTTGCCCTTGCAGACCCGGCGCTTCGCGCAGCAACGCAATCATGCGTGCCACCACATTGGGCTTGGAGATGGTTTGCCCCAACCCGATAGGCAAACTGGTGTCTTCGTATGCCTGGTTCACCAACGCACTGTCCACAAAGCGATGCCGCTCTATGCGCCCCATGGCATCGAGCACCACTTTGTCATCCACACCCTGCTCGGCCAGCTTTTGCACCATGCGAGCACGAATGGCGGAGGAATCTAGACCCACCCCCGTGGGACTGGCCAAGGACGTGGGGGCCGTGCGTGCCGCTGTCGTCTGCGGCTTGGTCAACACGCGGGTGGCTCCGAGCAATGTTTGCGGCTTCGCACTGGACGCGACCGAATCTAAACGCGCAGGGAAGCTGGGGCGTTGCTTCATGCCGCGTGCCTTTTCAGACGTTGCGACCAAGCAGGCAAGCTCACATGCTCGGTCAAGTCGACATGCAAAGGCGTGACCGACAGGTGCCCTTCGAAGGTGGCATGAAAGTCAGTGCCATCACTGTCATCTTTGGCTGGGCCAGCACTGCCAATCCAATACATGGTCTCACCACGTGGACTCGTCTGCGTGATCACGCGTTCGGCCGAATGGCGACGACCTAAACGCGTCACACGCAAATCTTTGATGCGATCCACCGGTTGATTGGGAATGTTCACATTCAACAACCAAGGCTCACCTTGCACGGGGCCTTGCGTCATCAACTGCTGCACCAACTCACGCGCTTTCGCTGCAGCGGCATCAATGTGCATCCACCCTTTGTCCACCTGCGAAAAAGCGATGGCAGGAATGCCAAACAAATAACCCTCCATCGCAGCGCCAACGGTGCCTGAATAGATGGTGTCATCGCCCATGTTGGCGCCGTTGTTGATGCCTGAGACCACCAAATCAGGCTTGTAGTCCAACAAGCCTGTCAGTGCGATGTGCACGCAATCTGCAGGGGTTCCGTTGACGTAGCGAAACCCGGGTCGAGTCTCATGCACGTAAAGAGGTGAATGCAAAGTCAGCGCATTGGATTTCGCGCTGTTGTTTTGCTCAGGCGCGACCACTTCGACGCGCCCTAAATCTTTCAGCGCCTCGTACAGCGCCACGATGCCAGGAGCTTGGTAGCCATCGTCGTTGGAAATCAGGATGTTCATGGTGCCCTTTGGATTGCCATGAATTGTAGGGTTGCGCCAACAAAGCCCCACAGTTGGTGCACACACGAGACAGGCGTGCCAAGCGAAGCCTTCTATCATCCAGAGCATTATTCAAAGGAGACCGCTGTGCACGCTTGGCTTTGTGAAAACCCAACTGGCGTTGATGCCCTGACTTGGAAAGAACTGCCTACCCCCCAACCGGGCGCAGGCGAAGTGCTGATTCAAATTCAAGCGGCAAGCTTGAATTTTCCAGACTTGCTGATCGTGCAAAACAAGTACCAAATGAAACCGCCCCTGCCTTTTGTGCCGGGCTCGGAATACGCCGGCATCGTGCAAGCCGTCGGAGAAGGCGTGACCCACCTCCAAGTCGGCCAATCGGTAGCCTGCTTGAGCGGCACAGGTGGCTTTGGCTCTCACACCTTGGCACCTGCCAAGCTGTGCATGCCCCTGCCTGCGGGCTTCCCCGCCGTCGATGCAGCAGCCTTCATCATGACGTACGCGACATCGCACCATGCCTTGATGGATCGCGGCCAACTCAAAGCGGGAGAAACCGTGTTGGTCTTGGGCGCCGCCGGCGGCGTGGGGACTGCCGCGATTCAAATCGCCAAAGCGGCAGGTGCACGCGTGATTGCAGCTGCATCCAACGATGAAAAGTGCGCTTTGTGCAAGCGCATTGGTGCCGATGCCACCATCAACTACAGCACAGACAACTTGCGCGATGCCATCAAAGCCTTGACCGATGGCAAGGGCCCTGATGTGATTTACGACCCCGTGGGTGGTGAATTTGCAGAACCCGCATTTCGATCCATCGCCTGGCGTGGTCGCTACTTGGTGGTGGGCTTTGCAGCAGGCCCTATTCCTGCCTTGCCTTGGAACTTGGCGCTTCTCAAAGGCGCAGCACTTGTGGGCGTTTTCTGGGGCGACTTTGCGCGCCGCGAACCCCAAGCCAATGCCGCCATGATGCAAGAACTTGCGCAGTGGTATAGCCAAGGAAAAATCAAACCCGTCATTCACCAAACCATGCCCATGGCCGAACTCAAAAAGGCCTACGAAGAAATGGGCTCGCGTGGCGTGATGGGCAAACTGGTGATGGTTAACTAAGCCAACTTGGACAGACCCCATGAAAAAAGCCCTGCAGTGACTTGCAGGGCTTTTTTATTGGCCGCCCTATTTACTTGGGCTGTTCACACTGCTTTTGCATCATCACATTGATCAAATGAACTTTGCGGTTTTCAGCCGCAGCAATCGCTTCATTGGCATTCATCGTTGTTCCCACAATGGCGGGCCAAAACAGCAAGCGTGCGACGTTACCGCCAGTCACACCTTTTTCAGCATCGGCTTCTTTCTTGAAACGCTCCGCATCAGAAAACTCATTTTGGAGCTGAGGACATGTCAAGCCTGTATCACCAGGCTTCACAGATTGAACGACTGTGGGTGACGCACAGCCAGCCAAACCGATCACAACCAAAGCAGGTAAAAGAAAATTATTCATAAAAATCCATTTTTATTTATTTAAGAATTAATTGTAATCTATCAAAACTAAAACATTAGGCGACAGCTAGACATTCAGCGAGTCATCAGCTTGCCATGATATTGGACGGACAAAAGAAAAAGGGTCTGCAAGAAAACTTGCAGACCCTTGTCTTATTTTTGGGGTGGCTGATGGGGCTCGAACCCACGACAACAGGAATCACAATCCTGGACTCTACCAACTGAGCTACAGCCACCGTAGAGGCAAGATTATAGCCGAGGTATTTTGATCTCGGCCTTAAATTTTTCTTTTAACAAGCTGTAGTAAGCCAAACCTTCGGCAGACGCCCACCACTGCGCGTATTGGTCGCGCTCACGGGTGCGATTTTTTGCCACCGCCTCATCACGAGGAACAACTTTCTCGACCTTGACCACAGCATAACCATTGGTCCCTAGATCGACCCCAACCCATGCGGGCAAGGTTTGCGTTCCAGCACGCAAGGCTGCTTCAACCAAGGCTGTAGGCTGTTGTTGCTTTTGTTCGCGCGACACGACCATGGCTGCTGGCAATTTAGCCGCATCAGGCGCAGCCTTCCATTCAGCCAACTTGGCCTGACCTTCTTTGCGAGCTCGCTCAGCGGCTTGTTCAGCCACCACTTGCGCATGCACACGCGTCTTCACTTCATCGAGAGGCAACGTACGTGCGGGACTGTATTGCGTGATACGCGCAGCAGCCAATTGATTGGGCGCCAACTCCACCGCTTCGGTATTGCGTTTCTTCTCGACAGAGTCTGCAGAGAATATGGCAGCCAACAACTTGGGGTTGCTCAATGGCGAAGCACCTGCGACGGCATCACGCGTCAAGCCGCTGGCGTGTTGCACGTCCAACTTCAAACGATCGGCAGCAGGTTTCAAACTGTCCGATTGCTCGTAGACCACGTTGGTGAATTGCTCAGCAGCTTCAGCGAATTTACGTTGCGCCAATTGACGGCGAACATCCACTTCCAAGCTGGCGCGCATTTCGTCAAAACTCTTTTGCTTGGGTTGTTTGATATCTGTCAGACGAATGATGTGGAAACCAAATTCGGTCTCCACGACGCCACTGGTCTCCCCTTTTTTCAAGGCATAAGCTGCATCTTCAAATGGCTTGACCATGGCGCCACGCGCGAAGAAGTCCAAGTCACCGCCCTTGGCTGCAGAGCCTGGGTCTTGTGAATTCTTGCGCGCCAATTCGGCAAACTTTTCAGGCGATTGCTGAACAGCCGCAAGCAACTCTTGCGCTTTGGCACGTGCTTTGTCGCGCTCAGCAGCCGGAGCAGCTTTGTCCGCGTTGATCAAAATATGGCTCACACGACGCTCTTCCAAGTTCGCCAAACGCGCCAAATTTTGTTCGTAATATGTCTTGAGTTCAGCCTCAGGCACCACGATGCTTTTTTGAACCGATGCCAAGTCCAGCACCACATATTCAACATCGGCACGTTCAGCCGACTGGAACAGGTCTGCATGTGCTTTGTAATAAGCCTCAAGCTCTGCATCTGTCGGTTTGATTTGGGACACAAAATCTGAAGGTGCAAAACGAGCCACTTGCACTTGACGTTGCTCATAAAAAGCATTCAAAGTTACATCAGCCAGTGTCGACGATGCAAAGCTGGTGGTCCCCACACCGGCCATGACTTGACGTGACGCCAAATCTGCACGCACTTGCGCTTCGAACATCTCAGGACTCATGCCTTGGCTGCTCAGCAGCTGGCGATAACGCTCAATATCCAAAGAACCATCCGCACGGCGCAGCGCAGCGATGCTGGGGTTCTGTTGCAACTCACTGGCCAAGCGTTGATCGCTGGCACCCAGACGCAATTTCTCGGCGGCAACTTGCAGCAAGCGGTCGCGCACCATGCGCTCTAGCGTGCTGTACTTGGCCTCGGGTGTGTCAAAGAGTTTCACATCCATGGTCGGCATGGCATTGCGCATGCGTTCGACTTGCGCACGGTGTGCGTTGTCCCACTCGCTTTGCGTGATTTCGTGGCCGTCCACCGTCGCGACTGCATCGCCTTTTTCACGAAAGCGGTTGTAGCCGTCAATACCAAACAAAACAAAAGACGGAAAAATCAAGAGGAACAGCAAGAACTGCATGATCCTGTTGTGTTGGCGAACGAAATCAAACATGTGGGTTACTCGGTATGCGTGATCACAATAAAAAAGGCGAACTGTTGTGTTCGCCTTATCTGGGGTGGTGGGTGCTGACGGGGTCGAACCGCCGACCTACTGCGTGTAAGGCAGCCGCTCTGCCAACTGAGCTAAGCACCCAACCTTAATCAAAAATCAGTTCAGGGCGTCTTTCAGACCTTTGCCTGGACGGAACTTTGGCACCTTGGCAGCTTTGATCTTGATCGCTGCGCCAGTACGTGGGTTGCGACCTGTGCGAGCAGCGCGCTTACCAACGGCAAAAGTACCGAAACCAACCAATGAAACTGTGCCGCCCTTTTTCAAGGTGGTCTTCACAGCGCCGATGGTGGACTCGAGTGCACGAGTGGCAGCAGCCTTAGAAATATCGGCGTGCTTAGCAATGTGCTCAATCAGTTCAGTCTTATTCACAAAAATCCCCTCTCATTGAGATGTGATGTTGATCGATGGTGACAGCTGTTTTATTGGAAGAGATAAAACACAAGATTTATCTCCCAAAACAACCGCATTCGCAGGTACGCTGCTGCTGGCAATTACAGCCAAGCGCCTTGTGTGTGTCAACAAGACAAACACAAGGCATTGCAGTGTGGCAGCGGATTCTAGTCGCTTTTTAAAGTGATTCACTTCCGAGCTGGGGCAAATACTGAGTTACAAAACTTCAGCGATCGCGCGACCTACATCGGAGGTATTCGCCGTACCCCCAATATCAGGTGTTTTGGGTGCACCGCTCTTGGGCTCCAACACCTTTTCAATGGCAGCGAGCACTGCATCATGTGCCTCTTTGTGGCCCAAAAATTCGAGCATCATCGCGCCACACCAAATTTGGCCAATGGGGTTGGCAATGCCCTTGCCTGCGATGTCAGGCGCAGAACCGTGCACCGGCTCAAACAAAGAGGGGAACTTGCGATCGGGGTTCAAGTTGGCGCTAGGCGCAATACCAATCGTGCCTGTGCATGCAGGGCCCAAGTCGCTCAAGATGTCACCAAACAAATTGCTGGCGACCACCACATCAAAGAAATCAGGACGCTGCACAAAGTGCGCGGTCAAGATGTCAATGTGGAATTTGTCCAAACGGATATCGGCATACGACTTGGCCATCTCAGCCACGCGTTCATCCCAGTACGGCATGGTGATGGCGATGCCGTTGGATTTGGTGGCGCTGGTCAAATGCTTTTTAGGACGTGACTGCGCCAACTCAAACGCAAACTTCAACACGCGGTCCACACCAATGCGTGACATGACGGTTTCTTGCATCACGATCTCGCGCTCTGTGCCTTGGTACATGCGACCACCAATGCTGGAGTATTCGCCTTCGGTGTTCTCGCGCACGATGTACATGTCGATCTCACCGGGCTGACGGGACGTGCCGTCACGACGCACCACGGGGGCAATGATGCCGGGCATCAAGCGGGCGGGACGCAAGTTGATGTATTGGTCAAACTCGCGACGGAACATCAGCAATGAGCCCCACAAGGACACGTGATCGGCAATCTTGTCAGGCCAACCCACAGCGCCGAAGAACAGGGCATCGTGGCCACCGATTTGGTCTTTCCAATTGTCAGGCAGCATCTTGCCGTGCTTCTCGTAATAGTCCCAGCTCGAGAAGTCGAAGTGATCAAACGTCAAGTCGATCCCAAATTTGCGAGCCGCTGCGTCCATCACGCGCAAGCCCTCGGGCATCACTTCTTTGCCAATGCCATCACCTGCGATGACTGCGATGCGGTGTTTGTTGCTCATGTAATGCTCCTTGAAATTAAACAGTGAAAAAAGCTTGGGCTTCAGCAATCACCCGCTCGGGGGCCTCTTCCGCCAAATAGTGACCGCAAGGCAGCGCATGTCCTGAAACATCTTGCGCACGCTCACGCCACAACGACAACACATCAAAACAGCGCGCAACGACCCCGTGCTCACCCCACAACACGCGAAGCGGTTGCGTCAATTGTCGCCCTGCAGCGACATCGGCACGGTCGTGTTCTAAGTCAATCGTGGCACTGGCTCGGTAGTCTTCGCAAATCGAGACTGACGTTCCAGGCAAGGCGGCACAACGCTCATACTCTGCCAACGCATCAGGTGCGAAAGCCGCCAAGCCAGCATGGCGACTGCCCATCACGCTGCGCACATATTGCGCGGGGCCCGCGTCTAGCAAAGCTTCCGGCAGCGGTGAGGGTTGAATCAAAAAGAACCAATGCCAGTAGGCTCGCGCAAACGCTTCATTGGTCTGCTCGTACATGGCCAAAGTGGGTGCAATGTCGAGCAACATCAAACGGTGCACTGCCTGCGGATGGTCCACCGCCAAACGATGTGCCACGCGGGCACCACGGTCGTGAGCCAACACATCGAAACGCTCAAAACCATGTTGCTTCATCACAGCAACAGCGTCCAACGCCATTTCACGTTTGCTGTGGTTCACATGCTTGGGATCCGCAGGTGGGCGCGATGAATCGCCATAGCCTCGCACATCCATCAGCACCACGCGTCGCGTTTGCGCCAACACCGGCGCCACGTGATGCCACATCGCCATGCTTTGCGGATGACCATGCAACAGCAAAAGAGGCGCTCCCTCCCCTGCGGCACGGCTGTGCAATTGAACGCCGTTGCGTTCCACAGTGAGGGTTTGGAATGAATTCAACATGGCCAAAGCTTACCGCTCAGAAAAGCAATAATCTAGCAATTGATTATTTCTCTGAAGGCAACAATTGGATCGTTCAGATTTGGAGTTGGTACTGGCCGTGAGGTTGCACGGCAGTCTGGTCAAAGCCGCACGCGCACTGCAACTCGCGCCACCCGTGGTGACCAAACGGCTCTCCGCGCTTGAGAGCCATTTAGGCGTGCGTCTGTTTCAGCGCACCACACGACGTGTCAGCCCCACCACCGAAGGCCATGCCTTGTGCGAACGCGCTGCGGAGTTGCTCAATCGCTTTGTCGCCTTAGAGGACGAGCTGCGCGAACGTCAAAGCGAACCCTCGGGCCTTGTTCGAATTGCCTGCAGCTTTGGTTTCGGACGTCTGTGGCTGGGCCCCTTGTTGGCTGAGTTTCAAGCCCGTTATCCTGCCGTGCGCGTCGATTTGCAACTGTCCGAGCAATTGCCAGACCTGGCCAACGAGGGCTTTGATGCGGCCATTTGGCTGTGGCATCCACCTGCACACATCGCCGCCGAATGGATCTCGCGCAAACTCGCCACCAACCAACGCGTGCTGGTGGCCTCCCCCTTGTATTTGAAAACCCACGGCAAGCCACAAACGCCGGAAGACCTCGCCACACACGCCTGTTTGGTGGTGCGCGAAAACGGGGGAGAAACAGGACAAGGTCAACGTTTTGACCATTGGCGCCTCAGCCAAAAAGGTCAGACGCGCGCGCTGCACATCGCCGTGCAAGGCCCTCTGTCAAGCAACTCTGGAGAAATGGTGCGCGACTGGTGTTTGGCGGGGCGCGGCATCATGCTGCGCAGCTTGTGGGACATCGCGCCGCAGCTGACGTCGGGCCAATTGGTGAGAGTGTTACCGGATTGCGCCATGCATGACGCCGATGTGCACTGGTTAGCACCCTACCGCGCACAAATGCCGCTGCGTCTTCGCTTGCTACAAGATTTCTTGGCCGTACGTTTTCGTGAAGAGCCGTGGAAGGCCCCTCGCGCCATCAGCGCACCACGCGCGGCGGTCTGACCACCAAGCTCACGCCCACTGCCGTCAAGGCAATGCCAGCCAGCGTCACTGCGGTGATCGCTTCATCAAACAAGAACCACGCGATCACTGCGGTGGTGGGCGGCACGAGGTACATCAAACTCGTGACCGTCGCAGCGGCGCCGCGTTGGATCAACACATACAACAAGGAACTGCCTCCCAAGGTCAGCCCCACCACGGACCACGCCATGGCGCCCATCATCTGAGCATTCCATTGCACCGCTTCTGTTTCTAGACATGCAATCGGCAAAGTCACCACGAAGGCGGCGATCAGCTGCACCGCATTGGCACTGCGCACATCACACACTTGCACGAATCGTTTTTGATACAGCGTGCCTGTGGTGATCGACACCAAGGCCATCAACGCCATGGTCAGACTCCATGGTGTGACTTCAACGCCACCTTCAAGTTTGCGCGACACCACCATGGCCAAGCCGATGAATCCAAGCGCCAGACCTTGCCATTGGCGACGCGTCACATGACCACCGCGCGACGACAACCAAATCGCGGTCAACACCGGCTGCAAACCCACAATCAATGCCGACAAGCCCGAACCCATGCCCACTTTGACAGCGGCCCACACGCCGCCCAAATATCCGGCATGCATGAGCACTCCCGTCACCGCCAAATGCCCCCACTGCGCACGTCCCTGCGGCCAGCTCACGCGCGACCACATCACCCAAGGCACAAAGAGCAAAACAGAAAAAGCGTAGCGAAAAAGCAAAAAGGTAAACGGTGGCGAATTGGGCATGCCGTAACGCGCCACGATGAAGCCCGTGCTCCAGATCAGCACAAACACCACGGGCATGGCGCGCAACCATGCTTGATTTTGCGAGGTCTCCATTACTTGGCGTGATCCACGATATCAGGCCAAGCTTTTTGCAAGTAATAGACCATGGACCAAACCGTCAATACACCCGCGATCCAAATCAGCACAAAGCCCCACAAGGCCGTGTCGATGACGCCAAACAACATGCCGTCAAACAACAAGAAAGGAATCGCCACCATCTGCACCGTGGTTTTGAGTTTGCCCAACATGTGCACCGCCACGCTGCGTGAGGCTCCGATTTGAGCCATCCATTCACGCAAAGCAGAAATGGCGATCTCGCGCCCGATGATGATCAAGGCCACCAACACATCGGCACGGCCCAAATGCACCAACACCAACAAACTGGCACACACCAAAAACTTATCTGCCACAGGATCTAAGAACGCGCCAAAGGCCGAGGTTTGATTGAGCTTACGGGCCAGGTAACCGTCCAACCAATCGGTCAACGCAAACACCACGAACATCACAGTCGCCCACAAATTGCGCGTGGCCATGTCCAGTGGCAAATAGAACAATCCCACAATCAACGGAATGGCCACGATGCGGGTCAAAGTCATGAGTGTTGGAATGGTCCACATAGGCGTTACTCGTAAATGATTTGTGATTGGCCATCGTGGGCCTGCGCCATCCAGCTTGCCAAGGCCGCATCGCTGGGGAAAAACTTCGCACGCTCACTCAACTGAATTTCTGCCTGGGCTCCGTCCCGCAAGACATGCAAGCGCACCCCCATGCCACGCACCAGTTCACCTTGGTCCGATTGCTCAACCTTGGCGGGATGATCACGCAGCATGCGCGCGATATCTGGGGCGGTGCCATTGACCGTGACACGCAGGTATTTGCCAAAGCGACAACGCGCTTGAGCCAAGTCCCACACCTGGTTGATGACCAAACGCAAGCCGCCTGAGAAACGATCGGGCTGCGCCTTGCCCATCACGATGATCAGTTCGTCATCCTTCAGGCTATTGCGGTATTCGTTGATGGTTTTTTCATCGGCGGTGGCTTCGATCACCCCCGACTTGTCGTCGAGTTTGAAAATCGCCAACTTGCCGCGCTGACCATTGATCACGCGCATGTCACTCACGATGCCGGCCAACAACTGCGGCTCACGCGAGTCCATCAAGTCCTCGATGCGGGTACGTGCAAAGCGACGCACCTCGCGCTCAACCTCATCAAACAAATGGCCAGAGATGTAGAAACCCAAGGCCACCTTTTCGTGGGTCAAGCGCTCTTTGACACCCCAGGGCAAGACCTCGACATATTCGGGCTCTTGCGTGCTAGAGCCATGGGCATCGTCACCCATCATGTCAAACAAGCCACCTTGGTTGGCATTGGCTTCGCTGGCTGAAGCAAAGTCAAACGCTCGCTCCACACTGGCCAACAGCTCGGCGCGGTTCAAATGCAAGTTGTCAAACGCACCGGCTTTGATCAGGGCTTCCACCGTGCGCTTGTTCAAGCGGCTGCGGTCGACGCGGCGGCAGAAATCAAACAAACTGGTGAATGGACCACCCTCTTCACGTGCGGCAACGATGGCTTCAATCGCCTGCTGACCCGAGCCTTTGATGGCACCGAGTCCGTAGCGAATGACTTTGTCTGAAATGGGCTCGAAGCGGTAAAAGCCTCGGTTCACATCGGGCGACTCAAAGGTGAGGCCCATCTTGTGCGCGTCTTCAAACAACACCTTGAGCTTGTCGGTGTTGTCCATTTCCACCGTCATGTTGGCGCAGAAGAACTCGGCCGTGTAATGCACCTTCAACCAACCGGTGTGATAGGCCAGCAACGAATAAGCAGCCGCGTGCGACTTGTTAAAGCCGTAGCCCGCAAACTTCTCCATCAAGTCAAAGATCTCGTCCGCTTTGTCTTGGCTGATGTTGTTTTTGGCAGCGCCCGCGCGGAAGATTTCGCGGTGCTCCGCCATCTCTTCGGGCTTCTTTTTGCCCATGGCACGGCGCAACATGTCAGCGCCGCCGAGTGAGTAGCCGCCCAAAATCTGCGCGGTCTGCATCACCTGCTCTTGGTACACCATGATGCCGTAGGTCTCAGACAACATCTGCGCCACCATGGGGTGCGGGTATTCAATTTCTTCGCGGCCATGCTTACGCGCCACGAAGCTTGGAATCAAGTCCATCGGGCCTGGACGGTACAAGGCGTTCAGCGCAATCAAGTCTTCCAAACGCGTGGGCCGCGCATCGCGCAACATGCCCTGCATGCCGCGACTTTCAAACTGGAACACAGCTTCGGTCTTGCCATCTTGGAACAAGCGGTACGTGGGCTCGTCGTTGAGTGGGATGTTTTCAAACGCGAAGTTCTCTTGGCCCTTGTGGCGCTGCATGATGAACTCGCGCGCGATCTCCAAAATGGTCAGCGTGGCCAAGCCCAAAAAGTCGAACTTCACCAAGCCCGCGGCTTCCACGTCGTCTTTGTCAAACTGGCTCACCGCCGATTCGCTGCCAGGCTGTTGGTACAACGGACAGAAGTCCGTCAGCTTGCCCGGCGCGATCAACACCCCCCCAGCGTGCATGCCCACGTTACGCGTCATGCCTTCGAGCTTTTGCGCCAGCTCTAGGAGCGTCTTCACTTCATCTTCTTTGGCCAAACGCTCGGCCAAGATAGGCTCGACTTCAATCGCACCCGCGATGGTGATGTGCTGGCCGGGCTTGTTGGGAATCAAGCCGCTGATGCCTTTGCAGAAGGTGTAGCTCATGTCGAGCACACGGCCCACGTCACCAATCGCAGCACGCGCTGCCATGGTGCCGAAGGTGGCAATTTGCGACACGGCCTCGCGGCCGTATTTGTCTTTCACGTAGTCAATCACGCGGTCGCGGTTGGTTTGGCAAAAGTCAATGTCGAAGTCGGGCATGGAGACCCGCTCTGGGTTCAAGAAACGCTCGAACAGCAAGTTGTATTGCAGCGGATCAAGGTCGGTGATCTTCAAGGCATACGCGACCAACGAACCCGCACCCGAACCACGGCCTGGCCCCACGGGACAACCGTTGGCTTTGGCCCATTGAATGAAGTCACCCACGATCAAGAAGTAGCCAGGAAAGCCCATCTTCAAAATCGTATTCAGCTCAAACTCCAAGCGTTCCACATAGCGTGGACGCTCTTCATCGCGTTTGGCCTCGACGGGGTACAAGTGACGCAAGCGCTCTTCCAAACCCTCGTGGGACACATGGCGGAAATAGTCTTCCACCGACATCACCACCCCATTCACCGGCGGGATGGGAAAGTTGGGCAACTGCGGCTTGCCGAGCACCAAGGTCAGGTTGCAACGCTTGGCAATTTCTGCGGTGTTGGCAATTGCGCTGGGCACATCGGCAAACAGCTCGCACATTTGCGCAGACGATTTGAAATACTGCTCACGCGTGAACTTGCGCACACGGCGTTGGTTGCCCAAAATTTCGCCTTCGGCAATACACACGCGCGCTTCGTGCGCTTCATAGTCGTCGGGCTGGGTGAACTGCACAGGGTGCGTGGCCACCACGGGCAGGCTCAGGCGGGCGGCCAGTTGCACAGCGGCAGACACATGAGTTTCGTCATCGGCACGGCCTGCGCGTTGCAGCTCAATGTAGAAACGATGCGGGAAGATACCTGCCAACTGCAAGGCCACTTCGCCTGCGCGGGTGGTGTCACCTTGCACCAAGGCCTGGCCTACTGCACCCGCTTGAGCACCCGACAGAGCGATCAGACCTTGCGACAACTCTTGCAGCCATTCCAGCTTGATCACAGCCACGGCCTTGTGCACGTTTTGCGTCCAGCCACGACTGATCAGCTCGCACAAGTTCAAGTAGCCCTGATGGTTTTGCACCAAGAGCACCATGCGCGAGGTCTGCGCTGCGTCTTGAGTGAGGCTTTCTAAATAGATTTCGGCACCGATGACCGGCTTGACGCCTTTGCCGCGTGTTTCTTTGTAAAACTTGATCGCACCGTACAGGTTGTTGATGTCGGTGATGGCCAGCGCGGGCTGCTGGTCGGCTGCGGCTGCTTTCACCACCTCGTCGATGCGGTTGGTTCCATCAACGACAGAGAACTCGGAGTGAAGGCGCAGGTGAACAAACATGGGCCAGATTGTAGGGAGTCCAGGCCCTTACTTAGAATGGTTGGGTGAACCAAATCCTGAATATTTCTTGCTACAAATTCGTCGCATTGCCCGACGCCGAGGATCTGCGCCAGCCTTGCTTAGACCAGGCCTTGGCACGTGGCCTCAAAGGGACGATTTTGATTGCCGAAGAAGGCATCAATTTCTTTTTGGCGGGCCCCGCAGCCGAGGTACACGCCTTCGTGGACTGGCTGCGCCAAGACCCACGCTTCTCAGACCTGATGCCCAAAGAAAGTTGGTCTGCCGCCCAGCCCTTTCGCAAGATGCTGGTCAAGGTCAAGCGCGAGATCATTCGCATGAACCACCCCAGCATTCGCCCTGCCGCAGGCCGTGCGCCGGCTGTCACACCCGAGATCGCCAAGCGTTGGTTAGACCAAGGCCATGACGACGAAGGCCGCCCCGTGGTGACGCTGGACACACGCAACCAATTTGAAGTGGACGCGGGCACGTTCAAGAACACCATCAACTGGGGCATCACCAAGTTCACAGAATTTCCAGAGGCGGTGCAAGCGCACTTAGGCGAGTTGCAAGACAAAACCGTGATCAGCTTTTGCACGGGCGGTATTCGGTGCGAAAAGGCGGCCATCTACATGCGCAATGCGGGCCTGCCCCATGTGTACCAACTCGAAGGCGGCATCCTCAAATACTTTGAAGAAGTGGGGAACGCCCATTACGACGGCGGCTGCTTTGTGTTTGACGAGCGCCGTGCCGTAGGCGCTGATTTGAGTGCCACCGGTTTGGCGCCTGATGGCACTTTCCCGCTCACTCCTGCAACAGAGCCAACACCTCGGACTTGAATTCACGGGTGTACAAAACGCCCGCCACCAACATGGTCGCCAGCACAAACACCGTGGGCGAGAAGAACCAGCCCAGGGCTGCAAACGAAAAGTAGTAGGCCCGCAAACCACCGTTGAAAGTCTCAGCGGCCAATCCCGTCATGGCGGCGGCGCGATCGGCGTAATGCCTGCGGTTCTCTGCGGTGTCGCTTTCAAAGCTGGTGGCGGGTGGCATGGCACCAATCAACAAGGCCACAAAGGTGTACTGACGCATGGACCATGAGAAGCGGAAAAACGAGTACACAAAAATCACCACCAGCACCAAGATCTTGAATTCAAAGACCAAGATCGGAGTTTGCTCCGCAAACGGAATCTCTCGCACCAGCTCGGCGGCTTTGTCGGTGGTGCCCAACAAAGCAAACAAACCACCCAAAATCAGAATCGTGGTGGAACAAAAAAAGGCCGGCGTGGCCGACAAGGTCTGCGTGATGATGCCGTCGAGCATGCGCGGATCGCGGGCTGTGGTTTGCAACATCCACAGATGGCGATAGCGATTCGTCATCGCCAAGATGGAATGCTGGCCATCGCTCCAGTGCTTGGCAAACAAGGCATAACCGACCCACACCAAGACAAAAAATCCGAGTGCGTACCAATCAGCCCAAGGCAACAGTTGAATGATCTTCATGGTTCGGATACTAACCAAAGAAAAAGGGCAGCTCTGACGAACTGCCCTTTTATTTCACACGCCACGGCTCGCGGCGTGTCTCACGAGTGTGCGAATCAACCGCGCAACTTCGCAGCGACAGCGGCCACACGCTCGCCATAGGCTTTGGCGGTGTCCAAGTCACCTTGAGGAATGTCAGCTGCTGGGCTGGTGGGGCCGACTTGTGCCATCACGCCAGAGTTAGAGCCAATGCGGTTGATATTGCCATCGTTCATGGCGGGCTGGCCCACCCACACCATGCCTTGTTGCATGGCCAAGGTGATGAAGTATTGAACGGTCGACAACTTGTCACCACTGGGGCTGGCCGAAATGGTGAAGCCACCCGCGACTTTGTCTTTCCAAGCGCTGCTGAACCAACGCTTAGAGGTGGCGTCGGCAAACTTCTTGAACTGCCATGAGGCCATGCCCATGTAGGTGGGTGAACCGAAGATGATCGCGTCAGCCGCATCCAAAGTCTCCCAATCGGCATCGGTGATGTTGCCATCTGCATCGATGGCGATCACGGCAGCTTTGGCGCCTTCGGCGATGAACTGCGCCACGCGTTGTGTGTGGCCGTAGCCTGAGTGATAAATAACGACGGTTTTGGTCATGTGAAGCTCCTAGTAAAGAAAGAGTGTGAAGAAATGAAGGTGACAAAAAATTCAAACATCAAGGCGCCAGGTCAAAGACCAACACCTCGGCATCTTGCCCTTGATTGAGCACGATGCGCTGTTCGTTATCCAACAAGGCCGCATCGCCTTCGGACAACGCCGCGCCGTTGACATGCAAACTGCCGCGCACCAGGTGCACATAGGCTTTGCGGTTTGCAGCAAGGGTCAGTTCATGCGACTCATCGCCGTCAAACAAACCCGCGTATATCGTGGCATCGGCGTGTAGCTTCACCACACCGCCTTCGGGTGCAGCGATACGGCTGAGTGCGCCGCGCTTGGAGAGAGGTGGCACCGTTTGTTGCTCGTAACCTGGCGCGATACCACGCACATTGGGCTCAATCCAAATCTGGAAAAAGTGTGTGGTTTGATCGGGGGCGTGGTTGAACTCGCTGTGCATCACGCCGCTGCCCGCGCTCATGCGTTGCACATCACCGGGGGGAATGCCTTCGATGTTGCCCATGCTGTCTTTGTGCGCCAAGTTGCCGCTCAGCACATAGCTGATGATTTCCATGTCGCGGTGGCCGTGCGTGCCAAAGCCCGTGCCCGGCGCAATACGGTCTTCGTTGATCACGCGCAAATTGCCCCACCCCATGAACTCGGGGTCGTAGTAATTGGCAAATGAAAAACTGTGGAACGAACGCAACCAACCGTGGTCGGCATAGCCGCGATCTTGGGATTTACGAATGGTCAACATGGTGTGTGCTCCTATGACCTGAACTTTAGGCTTGGCCCTGACTTTTGCGATGCATCGCATTTGATGGCATCATTCAAATAATTTGAATGATCAAGGCCTTTCGATGAATGCTCCCCGCGACGTTTTGACCCCAGACTCCTTGGCGATGCTCCACGCCATCGAGAAGGCCGGCAGCTTCGCGGCCGCGGCGCGCAGCATGCACTTGGTGCCCAGCGCCCTGACCTACCGTGTGCGGCAAATTGAAGATGCACTCGATGTGTTGCTGTTCGATCGCCGCTCGCGCCAGGCCAAACTCACCGCAGCAGGCCACGAATTGCTGCGCGAAGGCGAGCGGCTGTTGGCCGACATAGATGCGATTGCCAACCGCGTCAAACGTGTGGCCACGGGTTGGGAAAGTCAATTCACCATTGCCGTAGACGGCATCATCGACAAAATCACCATGATGGAATTGTGTGAAGCGTTTTTGGCCCAATCGCCCCCCACACGTCTCAAGCTGCGCGACGAAACCCTGACGGGCACGCTAGAAGCCTTGACCAACGGCCAAGCCGATTTGGCCTTGGGCATTCCTGGCAACCCCGGCGACAGCGGCACTGCCGCTGGCATTCACAGCCAGCCCTTGGGGCCCATGCGCTTTGTGTTTGCCGTCTCGCCCCAACACCCCCTCGCCCATGCCCCCACGCCGCTCACCGACGCCGTGATTGGTCAGCACCGTGCGGTGGCCGTTGCAGACTCGGTCAAACGCGGTGCAGGCATGACGGTGGGTTTGTTGCCCGGCCAAGATGTGTTCACCGTGCCCAACATGCAAAGCAAGATTGACGCGCAAGTGCGCGGCTTGGGCGTGGGCTTTGTGCCGGAATCGTTGTCACAAGCCTTGGTCGACGCCGGACGATTACTCGTACGCGACGTCGAACGCGCACAACGCGTCTCTCAACTCAGTTACGCTTGGCGTATTCCCGATGGCAGTGAGGGCGAGCGCGGAGGCCGCGCTTTGCAGTGGTGGCTCAAACAACTCAAAAGCCCTACCACCCGCGCTGCGTTATTGGTAAACCCCCGACGTCCTTCATCCACCCGCAACGTGTAGAGTGCAACCATGACCTTGAACATCGCCATCATCGGAGCCGGCATTGCTGGCATCACCGCCGCACGCACCTTGACCCAAGCAGGCCATCACGTGCATGTGTTTGAAAAGAGCCGCGGCGCAGGTGGCCGCATGTCGACCCGCGACACCAACTTCGGCACCTTCGACCACGGCACCCAATACTTCACCGTGCGTGATCCGCGCTTCTCGCTGGCCTTGCAAGCCGTGCCCGGCACAGCCGAAATTTGTCGCCCCTGGAGCGCCAACGCTGTGCGCGTGCTCGATCCCTTGGGCCATGTGTTTGAAGCGGCGCGTGCCACCAAAGACGCGCACTTCGTGGCCAAGCCCGGCATGAACGCCTTGGTCCGCCACTGGGCTGAGCCTTTGGGCAAAGCCGTGACCTACAACACACAAGTCAACCGCCTGGAACGTGGGCCCAAGGGCTTGTGGACTTTGCATACCGTCAACAGCAGCGGCAAAGAAGTGGCACACAAACACACAGGCTTTGACCATGTGTTGTTGGCCATCCCATCGGTGCAAGCCGAGAACTTGCTCAAAGCCTCTGGCAAAGAAGCCATGAACGCCAAATGGATGAAGGCCATGGACGACGTTGACGTGGCGCCTTGCTGGACCTTGATGCTCGCCTTCCCCAACGCCACCCAACCCAACTTGCACATTGGTCCTCAGTGGAACGCTGCGCGCAGCATTCACCACCGCATCGCCTGGTTGGCACGCGAATCGTCCAAGCCAGGACGTGGCAAGGTCGAGCGTTGGACAGTCCAAGCCAGTGCGGCTTGGTCAGCCGAGCACATCACCGACACCGAATCACGCGTCAAAGCCAAACTCTTGCGTGCGTTCTCTGAACTCACAGGCATCCGCGCCGAACCCGCACACGCCGAAGTGCACCGCTGGCTCTACGCCAAAACCATCAACCCACTGGGCGTGTCGCACCAGTTCAATCCAGCCAATGGTTTAGGCACCTGTGGCGACTGGCACTTGGGTCACCGCGTGGAAGACGCGTTTGTCTCCGGCCTTGAACTCGCCTTGGCCGTCTGCCAATCGGCGCACCGCATGTAAGACTCTGACACACGCGCAGCTCTCGCGTGTGGTTTTCTTGTGCGCTACATCGGTCGTTTCGCTCCTTCTCCCACGGGCCCGCTTCATGCGGGCTCGCTCGTTGCTGCCCTCGCCAGTTGGCTAGATGCACGCGCACAGAGGGGCCAGTGGCTGGTGCGCATGGAAGACGTGGACACTCCGCGCTGCGTGCCTGGCGCAGACCAACGCATCCTCCAACAACTCGCCAGCTGTGGCCTCGTCTCAGATGCACCAGTGATGTGGCAATCACAACGCAACGAGGCCTACCAAGCCGCGCTCAATCGCTTGATGGCCAAAGGCTGGGCCTACCCTTGCGGCTGCTCACGCAAAGAGATCGAAGACGCGCAAGCCTTGATGGGCCACACGCGTGCGCGTCATCAAGCCGCCGTCTACCCCGGCACATGCCGCAACGGTTTGAACGGCAAAACAGCGCGCGCCTGGCGGTTGAATGTGCAACGCGTCATCGCTGATTTGAACCTCTCGGTCCCCTGCCTATGGCAAGACCGCTGGCTCGGCCCACAGCAGCAAGATGTGGCCCAAGAGGTCGGCGACTTTGTGCTGCGCCGCGCCGACGGTCTGTGGGCCTACCAACTCGCCGTCGTGGTGGACGATGGCGCACAAGGCATCACCCACATCGTGCGCGGTGCTGACCTGACCGACAACACCGCGCGGCAAATCGTGTTGCAGCGTGCGCTCGATTTACCGACGCCGAGCTACATGCACACACCGCTGGTGTGGGGTGACAACGGCGAAAAGCTGAGCAAACAAAATGGGGCTGAGGCTTTGGATCTGAGCGACCCGTTGCAAGCCTTAGCCCAAGCCGCAAAAGTTTTGGGCTTGCAAACCCAACAGTCATCGGTGACGGCGGCGTTGGCCGAGTGGACAGCACACACCCAATCGCGCAACGCCATGCGCTGATGCGCGCAGGTCTTTCATCCAAGGCGCTTGGATGGCCTCCCCTAAAATTGCGCTATTCCCTCTCAAGGGCATTCGCCCTGCTGACATGACCACCGAACAAGAATCCCCCAAAGCCGACGCGCCTTTCATGCGCGTCATCAAAACCTATGTGCTGCGCGCCGGGCGCATGGGTCCTGGTCAAACGCGTGCGTTTGAGCAATTCGGTCCGCAATTTTTGGTGCCTTACACACCCGAGCGTTTGGATGCGGCTGCCACCTTTGGCCGCTCTGCCCCGCTGATTTTGGAAATCGGGTTTGGCATGGGCGACGCCACCGCAAAAATTGCGCACACGCGCCCTGACGACAACTTCTTGTGCTGCGAGGTTCACGCACCTGGCGTGGGTGCGTTGCTCAAGCGCTGCGGCGAAGAAAGCATTGGCAACATCCGCATCGTGCAGCACGACGCGGTCGAAGTGATGGACCACATGCTGGGCGAAAACAGCTTGGACGGCGTGCACATCTTCTTCCCAGACCCATGGCACAAAAGCCGTCACCACAAACGTCGTTTGATTCAAAGCCCGTTTGTGAACCGCTTGGCGCGTCACATCAAACCGGGTGGCTATCTGCACTTGGCCACCGATTGGGAGCCTTATGCCGAGCAAATGATGCAGGTGGTGTCCGACGAGCCCTTGCTCAAAAACACGGCCACCGACCCCAGCGGTTTTGCAGAAAAACCGGCCTACCGCCCCCTGACCAAGTTTGAGAACCGTGGACTCAAACTGGGCCATGGTGTGTGGGACTTGGTGTTTCAAAAAATCTAAACAACACCTGTAGCGTGTGATGGGGCGAGCGCGTCAACACCCGACACTGCCCACGCGCGACGGTGTGAGTGCGAGTTGCGTCGCACTGCCCCAAGGGCCATGGACCTGTTTGCTGGACTTCATGGCCGAGCGTTTCTCTCGGGTGCAACGCGAAACGTGGATCGAGCGGTTTGCACAAGGGCTGGTCTTCAACGCACAAGGCCATGCCGTGACGGCGCACACCCCCTACCAAGCCCACACACGGCTTTACTACTACCGTGATGTGCCGCATGAACCCGCGCTGCCGTTCAAAGCGAACGTGCTGTTCCAAGATGCGCATTTGGTAGTGGTCGACAAACCGCACTTCATGCCTGTCACCCCCGCAGGTCGCTACGTGGCGCAGAGCTTGTTGGTCCAACTCAAACAAACTTTGGGCTTGAGCACACTCACCCCCGTTCACCGCATCGACCGCGAGACAGCAGGATTGGTGGTGTTCTGCATTCAACCGCAAGAGCGCAACGCCTACCAAGCCATGTTTCGCGAGCGCCAAGTGCGCAAGGTCTACGAGGCGGTGGCAGGTTTTGATCCCCACATGGCCCTACCACGCACGCGCGCCAGCCGCTTGGCCAGCGATGTACAGTTTTTTCGATCCCGAGAAGTGCAGGGAGAACCCAACAGCGAAACATTCATCTCGCTTCTGCGCGTGGAAGGCCAGCACGCGCTCTATCGTTTGGAGCCGCGGACAGGGCAGCGTCACCAATTGCGCGTTCACATGCATGCGCTCGGGTTGCCGCTGGAGGGGGATCAGTTTTATCCCACCGTACAGCGCGGCCCCGACGACACAGAGGACTTCTCAAAGCCCCTGCAGCTGTTAGCCAAAAGCATGGCTTTCACGGATCCAATCACGGGCGAGGCCCGTGAATTTCACAGCGCTCAACACTTGCGCTTAACGATCAGCCCTTGATTTCACGTGCCGTGATTTGGTACTTGAAGCTGTCAGGTGCGTAAGAGTCCAAGCGACCTTCGTCCGTTTCGGCGACGGGGTACATCAAGAAGCCCAAGCGCTCTTCTTGGCTACCAGGCAACACCACATCGTGCGCGGTGTTCCAGCCCATCCAATTGCCTTCCCAGCCACCAAACAAACGGCTGTAGACGGGCTTGACGACCGCGTCGTCGGTGCGTTTGATCCATGCGGGTGTTTCTAAGCGCATGACCTTCGCCACATCGGCGGGGTCCATCGCCACCCATCCATGGGCTTGCAAGTACACCTCGGCGCGGCAGTGCTGCGCGCCTTTGAGGCTGGCTGGATTCCCCGACAGCTCTTTGTAACCAAAGGCCGAGGGCACCAAGCGAATGCCATACACATCGCGTGCAGGCACGCCCACCGAACGACACAGGCCCACGAACAAGGCATTGATGTCGGCACACTTGCCGCCCAAGTTGCCGGTTTCCAACATGGTTTTGATGTCCCCCTCGCCGCATCCGCGCACCTTGGGTTCGCGCCAGGCATTGGCCACCACCCAGTCGTAAATGGCGCGTGCTTTTTGCGCATCGGTTTTGGCGCCTTGGGTGGCCTGGCGTGCCGTGGTGCGAACGATGCCATCGGTAGGCAACAACTGGGTGGCACGCGTGTAATGACGCAAAGTGCCTGCATCTTCCGAGGTGAAGGTGTGTGCACCGGGCTTGCTGATATCGACAAATCGGTTTTGTGTTTGGACGCGGCTGGTCACCTCGACAAACGGGGTCACGCCCGCTGCGAACTCGGTGTAGAGCATGCGGGCGCCTTCGGTGCCGTCGCTGGTCATGCGTGCGTTGCCATTGGATTGAAAGCTGCTCTCCAGCGAGCGCTGCCAATCGGAATTGATGCTGGGCACCGGCAACCACACACGCGTGGCGCCGCGAGGTTGAACCACATCCACACGGGTGGTGACTTCAAATGTGCGCCATGCACCGACTTGTGGCTCGAAACGTCGAGCAGGAATGGAAGAGTTTTGGGCCAACGCAAAGCTGGGCACACCGGCAAGGGCGCCCACAGCTGCGGCCCCCTTGAGAAGGGAACGACGCACGAGAGTCATGAAAGAGAGCTCCGAATAAAAAGGAAGACCTGTCGGCGCACAAGAGACACACCCCCCTGCAATGCACAGCAGCCAGCGTCAATGCCCCGAAGGCAGGTCACCCCCGCGCAAGACACGCAAGGGCAGGCGAATTATCGCCGCAGGTCCGTCAACCATTGATTGGCTTGTGGCCCGCTCCAATCCACATCGCCCATCACGCGCCAGCGCGCTTGGCCGTTGGGCGCGATCAGCACCGTGGTCGGGTACACCGTCACCCCCCAACGCTTGGCCAACTCGCCCTTGGCATCGGAGATCACAGGAAACGTCATGCCTGTGCTTTGCAGGTAACGCGCAGCACGTGCAGCGGACTCACGCACATTGATGGTGAGCACCACGGTTTGGTTGTCGCTGATCTCGTGCAAAGTTTGCAGCGTGGGCAATTCTTCTTTGCACGGCGCACACCAAGTAGCCCAGAAATTAAGCACCACCACTTTGCCAACCAACTCTGAAGTGCGCCATGTTTTGCCTTGCAAATCAGTGGTCTCGATCGGAGGCGTCGGCAGGCTCGCAGGCCAACGGGCTTTGTCGGATTGAGCCCACGCATCGGTCATGCACACGCCTGACATCAAGCAGCTCAACATGGGCACAACAAAAAGGCCCAACAGCTGTTGGGCCTTTGCTTGCACGGAGGCCATGCGTGCGTTCATGCGCATCAAACGCGCTCAGTCACCCAAGCCTGCACGCTGGCCAGCGCCTTGGGCAAGGCTGCGGCATCGGTGCCACCCGCCATCGCCATGTCGGGCTTGCCACCGCCTTTGCCGCCCACTTGCTGAGCCACAAAGTTGGCCAACTCACCCGCTTTGACTTTGCCTGTGTTGTCAGCCGTCACGCCTGCGGCGATGTTCACCTTTTCACCATCCGCAGCAGCCAACACGATCACGGCCGACTTCATCTTGTCTTTGAGCTTGTCCATGGTGTCGCGCAAAGTTTTGGCGTCTGCCCCTTCGAGCTTGGCCACCAAGAGCTTGGTGCCCTTCACGTCCAGCGCTTGCGTGAGCAACTCGTCGCTTTGCGCGGCGGCCACTTTGCCTTTGAGAGCAGACACTTCTTTTTCGAGTGTTTTGACTTGGTCCAACACTTGGGCCAAACGCGCGTTCAGCTCGGTGGGTGGCGCTTTGAGCGCACCAGCCGCTTGGGCCACAGAGTCTTCCAACGATTGCAAGTAGGCCAAAGCATTCGCGCCTGTCACCGCTTCAATGCGACGCACGCCCGCAGCCACACCACCCTCGGCCACCACTTTGAACAAACCAATGTCGCCCGTGGCTTTGACGTGTGTGCCGCCGCACAACTCACGGCTAGAGCCAATGTCGAGCACGCGCACGGTCTCGCCGTACTTCTCGCCGAACAACATCATGGCGCCGGTTTTTTGGGCGGACTCGATGTCCATCACGCGGGCTTGCGCCGCGGCGTTGGCCAAAATTTCGGCGTTGACTTTAGCTTCGATCTCGCGAATCTGTGCATCCGTCACGGGTGCGTTATGCGCAAAGTCAAAACGTGTGCGCTCGGCGTTCACCAAGCTGCCTTTTTGTTGCACATGGTCGCCCAGCACTTCGCGCAAGGCTTTGTGCATCAAGTGGGTGGCAGAGTGGTTGCGCACGGTGGCGGCGCGCACTTGCGTGTCGACTTGGGCGTCCACATGGTCGCCCACAGCCAACGTGCCTTGGGTCAAGGTGCCGTGGTGGCCATACACATCGGCCTTGATCTTCAAGGTGTCTTCCACCGCAAAGCTGGCAGAGCCACTGACCAACACGCCTGCGTCGCCCACTTGGCCGCCGCTCTCGGCGTAGAACGGTGTGGTGTCTAACACCACCACGCCCGTTTGGCCATGCTTGAGTTCGGCCACAGAGTTGCCATCTAAGTACACCGCCACCACTTTGGATTTGGCTTTGAGGTCGTCGTAGCCCACAAACGTGTTGCCTGCACCGGTGTAGTCCAAAGCCTTGTCCATCTTGAACTTGCCTGCGGCACGGGCTTGGCTCTTTTGTTTTTCCATCGCGGCTGCAAAGCCAGCTTCGTCCACGCTCAGGCCACGTTCGCGGCACACGTCGGCCGACAAGTCGAGGGGGAAACCATAGGTGTCGTGCAGTTTGAAGGCCACTTCGCCTGGCAACACTTTCGCGCCGCCTTGCAACGCTGCGTCCAAGATTGACATGCCCACTTCGAGGGTTTCGAAGAAGCGTTCTTCTTCGGCCTTCAACACCGACGCAATGCGCTCGGCTTGGCTAGCCATGTTGGGGTACGCATCGCCCATGAGCTTGACGAGGTCAGGCACGAGCTTGTGGAAGAACGGTTTTTTCTGGCCCAACAAATACCCGTGGCGAATGGCGCGTCGAATGATGCGGCGTTGCACATAGCCACGGCCTTCGTTGCTGGGCACCACGCCATCGCTCACCAAGAACGAGGTGGCACGGATGTGGTCAGCAATCACGCGCAGGCTCTTGTGGCCCAAGTCTTTGCAGCCGGTTTCCCGTGCAGCGGCTTTGATGAGTGCATCAAAGATGTCAATTTCGTAGTTGCTGTGCACGTGCTGCAAGATGGCAGCCAAGCGCTCCAAGCCCATGCCCGTGTCCACGCAAGGCGCAGGCAAGCGGGTCACGCTGCCGTCTTCAGCCATGTTGAACTGCATGAACACGTTGTTCCAAATTTCGATGAAGCGGTCGCCGTCTTCGTCGGGGCTGCCGGGTGGGCCGCCAGGAATGTGGTCGCCGTGGTCGTAGAAGATTTCAGAACAAGGGCCGCAAGGACCGGTGTCAGCCATCATCCAAAAGTTGTCGCTCTTGTAGCGGCCACCTTTGTTGTCGCCAATACGAATCACGCGCTCGGGGGGCAGGCCAATTTCTTTCGTCCAAATGTCATAGGCCTCGTCGTCTTCTTGGTAGACGGTGGCCAGCAAACGGTCGGCTGGCAGCTTGTAGACCTCGGTCAACAACTCCCACGCCCACTTGAGCGATTCACGTTTGAAGTAGTCACCAAACGACCAGTTGCCCAGCATTTCGAAGAAGGTGTGGTGGCGCGCGGTGTAGCCCACGTTTTCTAAGTCGTTGTGTTTGCCACCGGCACGCAAGCAGGCTTGCACCGAGGCGGCGCGCACGTAAGAGCGCTTGTCTTCGCCCAAAAACACGTCTTTGAACTGGACCATGCCCGAGTTGGTGAACATCAAGGTGGGGTCATTGCCCGGCACCAGTGGGCTAGAGGCCACGACGGTGTGGCCTTTGGACTCGAAGAAGTCCAGAAAAGTTTTGCGAATATCAGCGACGGTGAATTGGGGTTTAGTCATCCCACGATTATAAGTTTCGGTGTCACCCCAGGGTCATTGAGAAAGACGGCGCGGGCGTTATGCTCGCCGGATTGATTTGGAGACCCACATGGACATGAAAACAGCCCCCCTCTCATTGCTCAACGACCCCAGCTTGCTCAAGACCGATGCCCTGATCAACGGCCAGTGGGTCAAAGGCAGCAGCCGCTTTGATGTGCATGACCCCGCCACGGGCAACAAACTGGTCGATGTGGCCAACCTTGGACCCCAAGACGCAGAGGCAGCCATTGCCGCCGCCAACGCTGCGTGGCCTGCATGGCGCAACAAAACAGGCAAAGAGCGCAGCATTCTGCTGCGCAAGTGGTTTGACCTGCTGATGGCCAATCAAGAAGACTTGGGCCGCATCATGACCGCCGAGCAAGGCAAACCCTTTGCCGAAGCCAAAGGCGAAGTGGCCTACGGCGCGAGCTTTGTCGAATGGTTTGCCGAAGAAGCCAAGCGCGTCAATGGCGAAACCCTGCCTCAATTCGACAACAACCGTCGCCTGATGGTGATCAAACAACCCATCGGCGTGTGCGCGGCCATCACCCCTTGGAACTTCCCGCTGGCCATGATCACACGCAAAGTCGCGCCTGCTTTGGCTGCTGGCTGTCCCGTGGTCATCAAGCCTGCTGAACTCACCCCGTTGACGGCTTTGGCCGCCGCAGAGCTGGCCATTCGCGCAGGCATTCCTGCGGGCGTGTTGAACATCCTCAGTGCCGATAGCGAGAACAGCATTGCCATTGGCAAAGTCATTTGCGCCAGCGATACCGTGCGCCACATCAGCTTTACAGGGTCCACCGAAGTGGGACGCATCTTGATGGCGCAATCGGCACCCAGCATCAAGAAACTGTCCTTGGAATTGGGCGGCAATGCCCCCTTCATCGTGTTTGACGATGCCGACATCGACAGCGCCGTCGAAGGCGCGATGGCGAGCAAATACCGCAATGCCGGTCAAACCTGCGTGTGCGCCAACCGCATTTACGTGCAAGACGCGGTGTACGACGAGTTTGTGCAAAAGTTTGCAAACAAAGTCAAAGCCCTCAAAGTCGGCAACGGCTTTGACGAAGGCGTGGTGCAAGGCCCGCTGATTGAAAACGCCGCCGTCGAAAAAGTCGAACGCCATGTGCAAGACGCCATCGCCAAGGGTGGCAAAGTGCTGGTCGGCGGTCACAAAATCAGTGGCCAGTTCTTTGAACCCACCGTGATCTCCGAAGCACGCGCTGACATGCTGTGCGCGCGCGAAGAAACCTTTGGCCCCTTTGCGCCCGTCTTCCGCTTTCACAAAGACCAAGAAGCCATCGATGCGGCCAACAACACCGAGTTCGGTTTGGCCAGCTACTTCTACAGCCGCGACATTGGTCGCATCTACCGCGTCAGCGAGGCCTTGGAATACGGCATGGTGGGTATCAACGTGGGCATCATCGCCACCGAGCACGTGCCTTTTGGGGGTGTGAAGCAGTCCGGTTTGGGCCGTGAAGGCTCACATCACGGCATGGAGGAATACCTCGAAATGAAATATTTGTGCCTTGGCGATATTCAGCAGTAAATTAACAAAAGTGTAATAATTGGCATGTATACGTGGTTTTACAGACCTGAAAATGTCATCCCTGTATACAATTTGTCAACTTTTACTGATGTATCGAACCTCATAGCCAGGCCATGAAAACCAAACAAATTTACATGCGTTTTCTTAATCTCCTCCACACCTTGGAGGGGGGCGAACATGCGCCATCCATGGATTTGGATGCTAAGAAATTGCTGGAATTCATCGCCATGCGCCACGAGCAGCAAAAACCGCTGACCGTGACCGAAGCCATGGCTTTGTCCACCATTGCCTCACCCGCCACCATCCACCGTAAGTTGGATCAGTTGCGCGAGCTCGGCATGATCGACACTGTGTTCGAAGGCAAAAACCGCCGCACCAAATACTTGGTACCCACACAAGCGGCGCACGATTACTTTGAGCACATTGGCCAAGCCATGCAAGCCGCGTTGGCTCAAGCCAGCTGACAAAGCCCTGCGCTTTCCATGACACAGCATCCCTTGCGGATGCTGTTTTCATTGGTGGCTCACATTTTTGAAAAACACCGACCGCTACAATTCAATCCAGCTGCGGGTGTCGTTCAATGGTAGGACTCTTGCTTCCCAAGCAAATAACGTGGGTTCGATTCCCATCACCCGCTCCAAATAGAAAAGCCGCTCAGTTCATCTTGTGATCTGAGCGGCTTTGTCGTTGGTGCGACGCTGAATTAAATCAAGGTCACGCCGGTCTTGCTTTGCAAGAACTCGCGGGTCACGCCAGGGGCCAGCTCAACCACTTTGAGGCCTTCAGGCACCACGTCCATCACCGCCAGGTCGGTGATGATGCGGTCCACCACACCCACACCTGTCAAAGGCAAGGTGCAGTCTTTCAAAATCTTCAAGTCTTCGGTGCCGTCTTTTTTCTTGGCCACGTGTTCCATCAAGATGATGACGCGTTTGACGCCTGCCACCAAGTCCATCGCGCCGCCCATGCCTTTGATCATCTTGCCGGGGATCATCCAGTTGGCCAAATCGCCCTTCTCGCTCACTTGCATCGCGCCCAGGATGGAGAGGTTGATCTTGCCGCCACGGATCATGGCAAACGATTGGTCGCTGCCAAAAATCGCTGAGCCTTTGATGGTGGTGACGGTTTGCTTACCCGCGTTGATGAGGTCGGCGTCAACTTCATCTTCGTAGGGAAACGGGCCAATGCCCAGCATGCCGTTTTCGCTTTGCAGCCACACTTCCACGTGGTCTGGCACGTGGTTGGCCACCAGCGTCGGGATGCCAATGCCGAGGTTCACATAAAAACCGTCTTGCAGTTCGCTTGCCGCACGTGCGGCCATTTCGTCTTGAGTCCAAGCCATGATGGTGTCCTTATTTACGGTCGCGGGTGGTGCGCTTTTCAATGCGCTTCTCGGGCGTGGGGTTGTGCACGATGCGGTGCACGTAAATGCCGGGCAAGTGAATGTCGTCAGGGGCCAGCTCGCCCGTGGCCACAATGCGCTCCACCTCGACCACGCAAATCTTGCCGGCGGTGGCAGCCGCGGGGTTGAAGTTGCGTGCGGTCATGTTGAAGCGCAGGTTGCCTGAACGGTCGGCCACGTCTGCTTTGATCAATGCAATTTCAGGCACCAACGAGCGTTCCATCACGTACGTCTCGCCATCAAAATCGCGCAGCTCTTTGCCCTCGGCCACCAAGGTGCCCACACCGGTTTTGGTGAAGAAGGCAGGAATGCCAGCACCGCCAGCGCGCAGCTTTTCGGCCAAGGTGCCTTGTGGTGTGAACTCCAACTCCAACTCGCCAGAGAGGTATTGGCGTTCGAACTCTTTGTTCTCGCCCACGTAGCTGGAAATCATTTTTTTGATTTGACGGGTTTCAAGCAACTTGCCCAAACCAAAGCCGTCCACGCCAGCGTTGTTGGAGATGACGGTCAAATCCTTCACGCCTGTGTCGCGCAAGGCGTCAATCAAGGCTTCAGGAATGCCGCACAAGCCAAAACCGCCCACAGCCATGAGTTGGCCGTCGGCCACGATGTCTTTGAGCGCTTCAGCAGCAGAAGGGAAAACTTTGTTCAAGGGATGCTCCAGTCAAAGTACAACAGAATGGCGTTACGATACTACGTAACCAACTACGTAGTTTTTCGTAAGCACAGACCCCTTAACGCCGTTCCCATGATTGATTACCGCCAAGCCTTTGACTTAGCCCCCGTTGGCCTAGTGCTGTCACGCAACCGCACCATGGTGGACTGCAACCAACACGTGTGCGAGATGTTTGGCGCCAGCCGCGAGCAGTTGATGGGTCAATCGTTTCAAGTGCTCTACCCCAGCGCCGATGAATACGAACGCACCGGCGTGCGCATTGAACTCAGCCTGAACGCCAAGGGGCTGTACGCCGATGATCGGGTGATGAAGCGCATCGATGGCCGCTTGAAAGGCGAGCCGTTTTGGTGTCACGTGACGGGCCGCGCACTGAACCGCGCCGCGCCGCACGAAGCGGGCATTTGGAGTTTTGAAGACCTGAGCGCCACACGCCCCGTGCGTACTGAGCTCACAGCCCGAGAGCGTGAAGTGGCCGCCTTTTTGATGGAGGGCATGACCTCCAAGGAAATTGGCAAAGTGCTGGGCATCAGCCACCGCACGGTCGAGATTTACCGCGCCAAGCTGATGCGTAAATACAAGGCCTCAACCACCGCCGACTTGGTGCACAAGCTGGTGGTGGGTTAAGCATTACCGTCAACGCAAACGCGTCGCTCAGACACCTGACTCAAATCCAACGAAACGCACAAATTTGTCCTGCGCCTCGCGCACCGACTTGACGTGGTTGGCCACAAAGTCTTCATCTGGGTAGCCCATGGCAATACAGATCATGATGTGTTGATCGTCTGGGATGCCCGCGTGCTGACGCACCACAGCCGACTGCATGATGCCCTGCCCGTTGATCACACTGCCCAGCCCGCGCTCCCAAGCGGCCAACACCAGCGCATGTGACAACGCCCCCAAATCAAATTGACTGATGGCAGCAGGCTCAAGGTATTTGTCGTACGTCAACACCAGCGACACGGGGGCATCAAATTGTCTGAATCCACGCATCACCCAATCGGTGCGGCGCGCTTTGTCATCGCGGGCAATGCCCATGACATCAAACAACTGCACCGCAATGTCCACCTGACGTTGCCGATGCACGCCTTCGTAGGCCTCTTTCATCGCAAAGTCGCGCTTGGGCGGGACGCCCTTGAGCATGTTTTCCGTATTGCCCTGGCGGATGCGCTCCAGCGGTTCGCCGGTCACCACATGCACATGCCAAGGCTGGGTGTTCATGGACGACGGCGACCATTTGGCCACCTCGATGATTTCCTCGATCAGCGCGCGAGGCACCGGTTTTTGCTGATAGCCGCGAATGCTTTTGCGAGCCTTGATGAGTTCTGAAAACTCCATGGCGAGTCTCCTTACTTCGGGAGGGGTGACATGTTGTCACTCGCCAAGGATTCGACGACTTCGGTGACATTGCGAAACGCATCAATCGCCGTGGGAAAACCACAATACACCGTGGCGTGCAGCATGACTTCGCGCAGCTCTTCAGGGGTTGCGCCATTGTGGATTGCACCTCGTGTGTGGGCTTTGAGCTCGTGCTGCTTGCCTTGGGCAGCGAGCATGGCCACGGTGATGAGGCTGCGGGTTTTCAGGTCCAAACCAGGACGCTGCCAGACATTGCCCCACGCATTGCGAGTGATGAACTCCTGCATCGGCAAGGTGTAGTCGGTGGCGTTGGCAAACGCACGGTCCACAAACTCTGGCCCCATGACTTCGGTGCGCGTGGTCAATCCGGCTTGAAAGGCGGCGTCATCGGGGCGCTCAGCGCGGGCTTGCTCGGACGGCGAGGTGGATGTGTTCGACATGACAGGCTCCTGAAAAGTCTCTGAGCATAATCAAAAGCTAAACCCCCAGCTTGGAGACCCCATGAGCAACCGCTACCCTCACCCCGAACTCACAGACTTGCCCGACGACATCCGCGCCAAAGTGCTGGAAGTGCAAGAAAAAGCGGGCTTTGTCCCCAACGTATTTTTGGCCTTCGCACGTCGCCCCGCCGAGTGGCGCGCGTTCTTTGCGTACCACGATGCCTTGATGGTGCCCGAGTCTGTAGGGCGCGAAAGTGGCCTGACCAAAGGCGACCGCGAGATGATCGTCACCACCACCAGTGCGGCCAACAACTGCTTGTATTGCGTGGTGGCGCACGGCGCGATTTTGCGCATCTATGAAAAGAAACCGTTGGTGGCCGATCAAGTCGCGATCAACTACCGCAAGGCCGACATCACGCCGCGCCAACGCGCCATGCTCGACTTCGCGATGAAGGTGTGCCAACACTCAGACCAGATTGAAGACGCCGACTTTGCCGCCCTGTACGCGCACGGTTTCAACGATGAAGACGCCTGGGACATTGCCGCCATCACCGCGTTTTTTGGTTTGAGCAACCGCATGGCCAGCTTCAGCGGCATGATGCCCAACCCCGAGTTTTATGTGATGGGTCGCGTGCCCAAGCAAAAATAAATGCAATGCCGCAGCGGTTGCGGCGCGTGTTGCATCGCGCCGTCCATCACCAGCCCGCTGCCGGGCATGCCAGACGGCAAACCTGCCGGCGTGCCCTGCGTGCAGCTGCTACCAGACATGCGTTGCGCGGTGTTTGGACAGCCTGAGCGGCCTGCGTTTTGCGGCGGCCTTCAACCGCATGCAGAAATGTGCGGTGCAGACCGCGCAGCGGCCTTGCTGTGGCTCACCCAGTTAGACACTGCGACCACGCCTCAGATGCCGCAGCGTGCCTAAGGCGTGACGATGGCGCGCATCCAATCGGGCAACTCGACAGCTTTTTGATTGGGGAAGTCGACCCAAATCGTGGTAGCGCCACCTGCGGCGTAAATCACCTCCGGCTTGTCCTCTAACGCCATCGTGCCCCAGGTCTCAAACGTGGTGCGGCCGGGGTCACTGGTGTACATCTTCATCCGCACAGTGCCTGGGTATTCCAGCTGTTTGTAGAAGTTGCAAAAGGCATTGACGATCACCGGGCCATGGCCCTCCGCTTGAGGCTGCGCACCAATGGAGCGCATCCAATCCACACGGATGGTTTCGAGATAGCGGAAATACGTGGTGTTGTTCACATGGCCCATGGCATCCATGTCGCCCCAACGGATGGGGATGCTCATCTCGAACACCAGTTTTTTGTGTTCAGGGATGTCGAACTTCATAGCGCAAAGCCATCGTCGGCCGCAATGATGGCGCCGTTGACAAAACCACTCTCACCGCTGGCGAGCATGACCAACAAGGCATCCAAGTCTTTGGGTTGACCCACGCGTTTGCGGGGCAGCATGTTGACCAGCTTTTGGCCTTGCTCTGTGCCCCAATGGTGGTGGTTGATTTCGGTGTCGATGTAGCCCGGGCAAATGGCGTTCACGTTGATGCCAAAGCGTCCCCACTCGATCGCCAGGACTTTGGTCATCTGCACCACCGCCGCTTTGCTCATGCAGTAGACGCCAATTTGCGGCAACACTTTCAAGCCCGCCACCGACGCGATGTTGATGATGCGCCCGCCCGCAAACGTGCCCGGTGCAGCGCCTTTGGAGCGCGCCAACATGCGCTTGCCCACCTCTTGCGCCACAAAGAATGAGCCTTTGACGTTGGTGTCAAAAACAAAGTCGTAATCGTCTTCGGTGACATCTTGCACACGCTGGGTTGTGCTGACGCCAGAGTTGTTGACCAAGATGTCAATGCTGCCCACCTCGGTCTCGGCACGCGCCACGGCGGCTTGGATGCTTTCTCGGCTGGTGACATCTAAAGCCACCACATGGGCGTCACCGCCCTCCCCCTCAATTTCGGCGCGCAGCTCTTTGAGCTTTTCAACGCGACGGCTGGCCAACACCACAGCCGCCCCTGCACGCGACAAGGTGCGCGCAAACTGTGCGCCCAATCCGCTGGATGCCCCGGTGACCAAGGCAACGCGCCCTGATAAGTCAATGCTGTACGCCATGCCTGTCTCCTGTGTGTATTGAGTTATTTCATTATGACAAGGGCCCCTATCAGAGGCCCTAAAATCTGTCGCACCTCTGACAACAGATTGAGACACGACACATGACACAAGAAGAGATCCTCGCCCAGTTCGGTCCCCGTGAAGCCATGGAATACGACGTGGTCGTCATCGGCGGCGGCCCCGGTGGTTTGGCCACCGCCATTCGCATCAAACAACTCGCTGCTGAAAAAGGCAACGACGTGTCCGTCGTCGTGTTGGAAAAAGGCTCCGAGCCCGGCGCGCACATCTTGTCGGGCGCGGTGATGGACCCCAAGGCCATGACCGAGCTCATCCCCAACTGGAAAGAACTCGGCTGCCCACTGAACCAAGAAGTCACGGGCGACGATGTGTTGTTCCTCAGCGAAACAGGCTCCAAGCGCACGCCCGACTGGCTGCTGCCCCGCAACTTCCACAACGATGGCTGCTATGTGGTGTCACTCAGCAACGTGGTGAAGTGGATGGCAGCGCATGCCGAATCCATCGGCGTGGAAATCTTCCCAGGCTTCACAGCGGCTGAAGTGCTGTACAACGACGATGGCAGTGTCAAAGGCGTGGCCACCGGCAACCTCGGCGTTGGCAAAGAAGGCGAACCCACCGACAACTTCCAACTCGGCATGGAACTGCATGCCAAGTACACCATCTTCGCCGAAGGCGCACGTGGCCACTTGGGCAAACAAGTCATTGCCAAGTACCACTTGGCTGAGGGTCGCGACCCACAAAGCTATGCCATCGGCATCAAAGAGCTGTGGGAAGTTGACCCATCCAAAGCCAAGCCAGGCTTGGTGGTGCACACCTCTGGCTGGCCCATGCAGGACGACGCTTTTGGCGGCGGCTTTTTGTACCACCTCGAAGACAACAAAGTCACCCTCGGTTTTGTGCTCGGCCTCGACTACAAAAACCCATGGCTCAGCCCCTTTGAAGAAATGCAACGCTGGAAAACACACCCAGCCATTGCAGCCCACCTCGAAGGTGCCAAGCGCATTGGCTACGGCGCACGCGCCATCAACAACGGCACGCCACAAGCCTTGCCCAAAACCGTGTTCCCAGGCGGCGCACTGATTGGTTGCGACGCGGGCTACTTGAACGCCGCCCGCATCAAAGGCAGCCACGCCGCCATCAAGAGCGGCATGTTGGCAGCTGACGCGGCCTACGAAGCTGTGTCTGCAGGACGCGCCAACGATGAGCTGAGCGCCTACCCTGCTGCGTTTGAGAAGAGCTGGCTCAGCAAAGAACTCAACCAATACCGCAACTTCAAACTGTGGTTCAAAAAAGGCATGTTGGTTGGCACCGTGATGACCGGCATCGAGCAATGGCTGTTGCCCAAGCTCGGCATCGATACGCCACCCTGGACGCTGCACGGCAACAAGCCCGACCACGTGAACTTGGAGCCTGCGGCACAGCACGCCCAAATCAACTACCCCAAGCCCGATGGCAAGCTCACGTTTGACCGCTTGAGCAGCGTGTTCATCAGCAACACCAACCACGAAGAAAACCAACCCGCACACTTGACGCTCAAAGACGCGTCGGTGCCCGTGAACATCAACCTCGCCAAATACGCCGGCCCCGAGAGTCGCTATTGCCCTGCCGGTGTGTACGAGTTTGTGAAGAACGACGACAACACCGACCGCTTGCAAATCAACGCGCAAAACTGCGTGCATTGCAAAACCTGCGACATCAAAGACCCCACCCAAAACATTGTGTGGGTCACGCCTGAAGGCGGTGGCGGCCCTAACTACAGCGGCATGTAAAGACCATGAACAAATATCACGCAGAACACACCTGGGTGCGCCTAGAAGGCGACACCGCTTTGGTGGGCATCACCCAACACGCACAAGACACGCTGGGTGACATCGTGTTTGTGGATTTCGCAGACATCGGCAAAACCTTCGCACAAGGCACCGTGGCCGGTGTGGTCGAGTCGGTCAAAGCCGCCGCCGACGTGCACATGCCCGCGAGTGTGGAAATCCTCGAACAAAACGAAGCCTTGCGTGCCGACCCATCCTTGGCCAACAGCGACCCTGAGGGGGCGGGTTGGTTTTACCGAGTCAAGCTCAGCAATGCAGCTGAGTTGGATGGGTTGATGGATGCTTCGGCATATCAGGCGGTCACGGGCTGATACCGCCATGTCTCCATGCAAAAAGGCTGCTCGTTGAGCAGCCTTTTTCTTTGCTTGGACTTGATGCTTCACGCACCAGAATTTATGCACTCAAACCAAGTAGCTGTGTCAGTCGATCTAGGTTCTGTTCGTTGGCTGGCTCAACGATCGCTTTGACAGCTTGCGCCACATGCTTGTCATCAAACGCTTGTTGCCACAGCACATGTGTGCCGCCAGCCACTTCGCGGAGTTGCACCGTCAATGTAAAAAATGGCTCGCAGTCGTGGCGAATCGCGATCAGCGACCCAGGCACAAGCTCAGTAAAAACACTTTGATTTGGATAACGCGCCCCATCAGGCCCCACCATGACAAATTTCCAGCGGCCACCGACCTGAAAGTCAAAACTTTCAAACTCATTGGTAAATCCTTCAGGTCCCCACCAAGTCGCCAACAGCTCTGCCGAAGAGAACGCGTTGTAAACCACTTGCGGCGAGAACGGCAGCGTTCTCTCTGCGCGAAAAATTTGGTCGTGATGCATCTGAATGCGTGAGTCGCTTCGGGGTATCACCAGCGTTACAACGCCTGCCCCAACCGCGCAATACCCTCTTTGATTTTCTCCACATCCGCCGTGGCAAAGCTCAAACGAATCGCGGATGCATCGGGGGCGTTCGCAAAAAACGGTGCGCCCGGCACAAAGGCCACGCCTTTTTCAATGGCACGCTTGGCGAGTTCAGCGCCGTCTTTCACCTTGCCGCCTGCGCCTGTGAGGTTGGCCCAGAAGAACAAGCCGCCTTGCGGCTGGGTGAAGGTCAAGGCGTCGCCCAGTTCGCGCTTCAAGGCGTCGCCCATGGCCTGCGCACGCTCGGCGTAGACGCTGCGCACATGCGCCAAGGTGGCGGGCATGCGGCCCGCTTTGAGGTAGTGCGCGGCGGTGGCTTGCGCAAAGGTGGAGGTGTGTGCGTCGCTGAACTGCTTGCACATGGTGGCGCGGGCCAAGAGTTCGGGCGGGGCAATCATCCAGCCCACGCGCAGGCCGGGCGACAACACTTTGCTGAGTGAGCCGCAGTGGATCAACCACTCACGACTGCCCGGCACTTGGTCGCTCAACGCCAACAACGAAGGTGGCGGTGCATCGCCAAAGTACAGGTCGCCATAGGGGTCGTCTTCGACCACCACGGTTTTGTATTTCACCGCGAGTTCGAGCACACGCAAGCGGCGCTCTAGGCTGAGTGTGGCGCCGCTGGGGTTACCAAAGGTAGGGATGAGGTACACGAGCTTTGGCTTGTGCTGCACCATCATTTCTTCCAGCTTGTCCACTTGCACGCCCTGGGCGTCGATGGGCACGCCCACCACTTGGGGACCGTACAAACGGAAGCACTGGATGGTGGCCAAGAACGTGGGGCCTTCGACCAAGGCCACGTCGTTGGGATTGAGCAAGGTTTTGGCAATCAGGTCCAACGCCTGTTGGCTGCCGGTGGTGACGATGAGGCCGTTGGCGTCTAAGCCCTTCACGCCTTTGCTGGCCATGAAAGCAGCAAGTTGTTCGCGCAGCGGGTTATAGCCCTCGGTGGCACCGTATTGCAGGGCGGCACCAGGCTCTTGGGTCAATGCAGCTTCGCTGGCTTCTCGAATGCCTTGCACATCAAACATGGCGCTGTCGGGAAAGCCCCCGGCAAAACTGATGATGCCGGGCTTGCCCAACAGTTTGAACAGTTCACGAATGGCGGAGGTTTCAACGTTGTTGAGGCGGTCAGCAAATTGCATGGTGGGGAATAATGGTCGTATGAAAACACAGCACATTGAGCCTTTTTTTGCGACGCTGAAAGCAGCCAATCCGCAGCCCAATACCGAATTGGAATATACCAGCGTGTTTGAGTTGCTCACGGCTGTATTGCTGAGTGCACAAGCCACCGATGTGGGCGTGAACAAGGCCACGCGGAAGTTGTTTCCGGTGGCCAACACGCCACAGAAAATTTTAGATTTGGGCCTCGACGGCCTTGAAAGCTACATCAAGACGATTGGTCTGTACCACAGCAAAGCCAAGCACTTGATGCAAACCTGCCAAATTTTGGTGACGCAGCACCAAGGGCAAGTGCCCCGCACACGCGAAGCGCTAGAGGCCCTGCCAGGCGTCGGCCGAAAAACCGCCAACGTGGTGCTGAATGTGGCGTTTGGTGAACCCACCATGGCGGTAGACACGCACATTTTTCGCGTGGGCAACCGCACCGGTTTAGCCCCCGGCAAAACACCGTTGGCGGTGGAGATGCAACTCATGAAGCGCATCCCTGCTGAGTACCTGGTGGATGCGCACCACTGGCTCATCTTGCATGGCCGCTATGTGTGCCAAGCGCGCAAGCCTTTGTGCTGGCAATGCGGTGTGTCGGTCTATTGCAGCTTCAAGCCCAAAACACCCAAGCCCTGATCATTGAAACTCTTTCTCGTGCATCCAAGCCGCATGCTTGGGTGCTTGTTTGGTTTGGCTCCACTCTTCGAGCATCTCCCATTTGACCGCATCGAGTTTTTCGTACATCTCGGGCGTGCCCACATCGCAGGCCAGTTCAAGGCGGTGTCCGTTGGGGTCAAAGAAATAGATGGACTTGAAGATGGTGTGGTCTGTGATGCCCAAGACCTCCACCCCACCCGCTTCTAACTGCGCTTTGGCCGCTTCGAGTTCAGCCATGCTGTTGACCTTGAAGGCAATGTGTTGCACCCACTCCGGCGTGTTGGTGTCACGCCCCATGGCTGGCGCGGTGGGCAATTCAAAGAATGCCAACACGTTGCCGTTGCCTGCGTCTAAAAACACATGCATGTAGGGATCGGGTGCCTTGGTGCTGGGCACCAAGTCTTCGGCGATGGCGAGCACGAAGTTCATGTTCAGGTGCTTGACATACCAATCCACGGTTTGTTTGGCGTCTTTGCAGCGGTAAGCGACGTGGTGAATGCGGTCAATCTTCATGGAGCTCTCCAGTTCAAGGTTTATTCGGTCACCACATCGGCACGCGCGAGGCGCAAGGCCTCACGCAGCACATGCATATCGCCGATGTGATTGGCCAAAAGCAAGATGAGCTTGGCATTGACCAAAGCGCTTTGTTCGTCGCTGAGGTTGCGGTGGGTGTCGATCAGGGCTTCGTAAAAATCGTCGCCCGGCGTGAAGTCACGAAAGTAGCGTTTGCCTGACTCGTTGAAGTTGGGCTGCAGGTTCAGAGTTGGGTTCATGGGGTGTCCCTCGTTCAAGCGTTAGCGGTGGCACGACGCAGCGCAGCTTGCACCGCCGTGTTGCTGAAATTGCGCCAACGGGCCACCACGTGTTGGTCAGGTCTTGCCAGCCAGACACTGCCGGGTTGTGCGTCGTAGCGCTTGGCAAACAAGCCTTGCGTGTCATGCAGCACGGTGACGCCATCGATCGCACCCGCATGGCGGCTGATGATCAACGGTTGTACCGAAATAGCCCCTGCCTCGAAGGCGCGCAAAGCAGACAAGGTGCCCGCATCAAGTTGTGAAACTTGGTCCACAAACACCAAGCATTGGAAGTGATTGCCCAGCTGGTCGACCAGCCACACGTCTTTGCCGTTGCGCTGCATGGGCGCATCGTCCATCGGTGCGCCGGGCAGCATGTCGCCTTGAAAGGCGTCTGTGTCAGGTGTGTTGAGGACGGAATGCGTGACAAAGCTGGGCACCGACAAGCGGCCTGAGTTGACCAGCTTGCGTGCAAACGGGTGGTGACGCGCCAGCTCCAATGCAGCATTGCGGAACATCCGGCTGGTAGCGCTCTTGGGTGTGATGAAGTCGGTCGAACGGGTGGAGTTCAAAATGTTTTCATCGGCCGCATAGGTGCGCTCGGCGTCATAGCTGTCGAGCAAGGCGTCGGGTGCCAAGCCCTTCATCACCAAAGCCAGCTTCCACATCAAGCCATCGGTGTCTTGCAAGCCTGAGTTGGCACCACGGGCCCCAAAGGGCGACACCTGATGGGCCGCATCGCCCACAAACAGCAAGCGCTTGTGACGGAAGTCTTTCATGCGTCGGCATTGGAAGGTGTAGATGCTGACCCACTCCAACTCAAAGTCTTGATCACCAAACATGGTTTTCAAGCGCGGCAGCACGCGCTCGGGTTTGCGCTCTTCTTCGGGGTCTGCATCCCAGCCCAGCTGGAAGTCGACGCGCCACACGTTGTCGGCTTGTTTGTGCAAGAGCACGCTTTGACCGGGGTGAAACGCAGGGTCAAACCACATGCGACGTTCCGCTGAAAAGTCAGCCTTCATCACCACGTCGGCAATCAAAAAGCGATCTTTGAACACATGACCTTCAATGTCCAAGCCCAAGTGGCGGCGCATGGGGCTGCGCGCGCCATCGGCCACGACCAACCAATCGGCCTCCACGTCAAACGTACCCTCAGGCGACTCCAAGCTCACGCTGGCGTGATCAGCCTCAGCGCGCACGCCCACGGCTTTGCATTTCCAGCGGATGTCCACGCCCAACTGGAGCGCGCGTTCGATCAACGCCTCTTCCAAGTAGTACTGCTGCAAGTTGATCATGCCCGGACGCTTGTGACCGGGGTCTGGCACCAGGTTGAACTGATAGACCTCTTCGTCTTGCAAGAAGGTGCGACCGATGTTCCAGCTCACCCCCTTCTCACACAAGGGTTGGCCCACGCCCAAGCGGTCCAAGACCTCTAAGGTGCGTTTGGCGTAGCACACCGCACGCGATCCGACGGAGACGGAGTCGTCTTCGTCAAACAGCAGCACGTCCAAGCCGTGCAGGCGCGCATCAATGGCCGCAGCCAAGCCCACGGGGCCTGCGCCAATCACCACCAAGGGCTTGCGCTGCGGCGGTTGCGTCATCAGATCCGTCGGCGGGACGTAGTTGAATTTGGGATAAGTGTAGGAACCCATGGCGCTTGTCTCCTGTTGTGGGGGCGCATTTTGGAATGTTCAAAAGTTTAACATTGGTAAATCAATTTCTCTAAACGAAATTATCAAGCCGCATCAAAAAGTCCTGTTTGAACGCCAAAAAGGCCACGCAAGGTGGCCTTTTTGGTGAAGCATCACCGCATCAATCTGCGTAGATACCCGCCTTGCGAATGACAGGACCCCACTTTTTGATCTCAGCCTCTAAGTGGCTCTTAAGACCCGCCGGTGTCACTTTGTCCATCGGTGGCACGTCAGAACTCAAGTCGGCCAAGCGTTGCTTGACCATGGGGTCTTGCAGCGCGGCACGCAGGGCAACGTTGATTTTGTCGATCACAGCGGCTGGCGTGTCTTTGGCGGCATACATGCCGTGCCACACCTTGACTTCAAAACCCTTCAAGCCTTGCTCGTCGAGCGTGGGCACATTGGGCAGCGCACTCAAACGCTTGAGGGTTGTCACGCCATAAACCTTGACGCGTGCCTCTTTGATCAGCGGCACGGTTTGCGTGGTTTGGTCGCACAGCAAGTCCACTTGACCGCCCAGCAAATCGTTCATTGCGGGGCCTGTGCCTTTGTAAGGCACGGTCGTCAAGTCAGTTTCCAGGGCTGTCATGAACAACAGACCACACAGATGCGACACAGCCCCCAAACCCGCATTGGCCAAAGACACTTTGTCCTTGTTGGCCTTGATGTAGCTTTGAAGTTCAACAAAGTTGTTGGCTGGAAAGTCTTTGCGTGCCAACATGGTCATGGGCACGTCAACCACTTGGCCGATGTACTCAAAGTCTTTCAAAGGATCGAAGGACAGCTTTTTGTACAGTGCAGGCGCCGTGGCCATGCCCATGTGGTGAATGAAGAGGGTGTAACCGTTCGGCGCAGAACGCGCCACGCGTGACGCCGCGATGGTGCCGCCTGCGCCCACGGTGTTTTCGACCAAGACGGTTTGCCCCAGAGACTTGCCCATCGGAATCGCAATCATGCGGGCCACCACGTCGGTCGGGCCCCCCGCAGCAAACGGCACCACCAAGGTAATCGGCTTGTCGGGATAGGTTTGTGCGTTGGCAACGCCACACGCGACCGCACAGGCCAGCAGCAAAGTTTTGAATTGTTGTTTCATAGGTCTCTCCGGTTTTCTAAAAATATGGGGCCGATCATGCGTTTTTTATGCACAGTCGTGAACCCTTGTTTACCCGCGCAGCAGATCACACCTGCGACAAAATTTGACGCGCCAGTTTGAGGACGGGAGGGTCCACCATCTTGCCGTCGACGCTGAAAGCGCCACCGCCTGCAGCAGCCTCTGCAGCCAACACACGATGGGCCCATTCCTGCTGAGCCGCCGTGGGGGTGAAGGCTTCGCGCACAGGCGCCAGCTGCGCCGGGTGAATGCACAGCTTGGCAAAAAAGCCAAAGCGTCGGCTGCGCGCAGCATCGCTCAACACCAGCGCCATGTCTTGGGTGCTGGTGCTCACGCCATCAATGGGCGGCGGCAAATCCGCAAGACGCGAAGCCACTACCAGGTCCAGACGCACAGAGCCCAACTCGGCCTCATCCGCACCACAGACCATGCCCAAGTCCGCCTGCAAATCCAAATGACCCAAGGCCAAACGCAACACCTGAGGGGCTTGCGCGATCTCGTTCAACGCGGACAGGCCACGTGCGGTTTCAATCAAAGGAAGGAGTGACAGCTGCGCCCCACCCGCTTGCGACACACGCGCCAAGTCGGCCGCCGATTGCGCCTTAGGCACCATGACAGCCCCCAAGCCTTGCAAGGACGGCAACCAACGCAAGTCATCTGCCGCATCGTCTGTGTTGAGCGCATTGATGCGCAGCAACACGCGCGCGCGCTGCGCTGAAGACCACCCGCGCCACGCGTGCGAGATGGCGTCACGCGCCGCCGCCTTGTCAGACAAGGGCACCGCGTCTTCCAAATCCAAAATCACAGCATCTGCACCGCTGTGCAAGGCTTTTTCAAAACGCTCGGGCCGATGACCTGGCGCAAATAAAAACGTGCAAGCACGGGCTAAGGGATGAATCTCAGTCATGAACACACCAGACCTTGTGACGCACTCATGCGCGAGCAGGCAACACGCGTTGCACGCGAGGCCATTGCATGACTTGCCACAACTGAGCCACCGCAGCCGCCATTTCATCGGGCGCAGCACCTTGGCTGTGCGCCGCAAGACGCAAGGCCTTGGCCGTGATTTCGTCGCGGCTCAAGGTGTTGCCTGGGTCGCCCTTGGGCTCATCCACACGCCCGTGCAACACACGACCGTCCGTCGTGTGCACGGTGACCTTGCCAATCCAGCGCTGCGGATAAGCGGTGTCCACCTCTGGGTCCAACTGCATCTCTACCTTGTCACGCAAGGCTTGGGTGATGTCGTCTTTGAAATGCTGATCAAACTCGCTCAGGCCCGCATGCTCAAAGCGCGCCACCAAGGCCAGCACCGTGCCCATGCTGAACTTGCTTTGGTGGACAGTGCTGGGGTTGGTGACAGGGCCCAACACATCAATCGCCCCTTGGTGCACATGGGTGACCACGCGGGCCAAATCTGCAATTTTCAGCTGGTGGTCTTGCATCACTTTCAGCAAGGCATCGGCCGCGGGGTGCGTGTGACGGCATGAGGCGTGGTACTTGAACGATGTTTCGGCAGTGGCCCAACGTGTGCCTAAACCATCGGTGAGTTTGCGCACGTCGGCATCGCTGGACATGCCAGCAGCCATGCCTTGGGGGCCTTCCAAAATTTGTGCAGCACCGGTGAAGTTGTCTTTGGCCAAATAAGCAGCCATCAAACCCGCACCTGCCGCGTGGGCGGTGTGCAATTGTTTGGAGTCTGCCGCGGTGCGCAAGAACTCCCACAAACCTGCAGACTGTGTGCCTGCTGAGCCAAACGCGTGTTGCATCTGCGTGGCATTGAGACCCAACAAATGCCCCACCGCAGCGGCAGCCGCCAAGGTGCCCGCTGTGCCCGTGGTGTGAAACACGCGGTAATGCGAGCGTCCTAAAAACTCACCCACGCGAATGCCCACTTCATAACCGGCCACGGCCGCGGTGATGAGCTGCGCACCGCTCGCGCCCAAAGCTTGCGCCACGGCCAACACGGGCGAGAACACCACCGTGGCGGGGTGAAACACAGAGCCGTTGTGCACATCGTCTTGCTCTGCCACATGCGATGCAGCCGCATTGGCCATCGCCGCCCAATAGGGGCTCGTGGTGCTGCGGTTGGTCAACACCTCGCTGGGACCCGATGCGGGGCCCATGCTCAAAGCAAACTTGGTCAATGTCTCAACAGGACGCGAGCCATGCCCCGCGATGGCTGAGCCAAACCAATCAACCCACAGGTCTTCGGTTTTGCGCAGCACATGGTCGGGAATGTCCGCCGTCTTCAAGTTCGCAGCAAAGGCTGCAAGCGTGGCGGTGGCGCTGGTGGTCGTGCTGGAGGTAAAGGCATTCATCGTTGAACTCCCAGTTCTTTCAAAATAGCGTCGGTGTGCTCGCCCACTTTGGGAATGGCCCCCATGCGGTAATCAAATGCGCTTTGCTTGCCGGGCGGCAACAAGGCCGGTAATTCGCCCGCAGGCGAATCGACCGACGTCCAGCGCTCACGCGCTTTGAGCTGCGGATGGGCCCACAACTCGGCCATGGTGTTCATGCGGGCGTTGGCGATTTGTGCCACATCCAAACGTTCAATCACTTGTGCAGCGGTCAACGCGGCAAAGGTGTCGAGGATGATTTTTTGTAAATCGTTGCGGTTGGCGTTGCGGCGGGCATTGCTGTCAAAGCGTGCGTCTGAGGCCAGTGCGGGCTGTTGCAGCACGTGCTGGCAAAACTGCACCCACTCACGTTCGTTTTGCAAACCCAACATCACTGTGCCGCCATCGCCTGCGGCGAAGGGGCCATACGGATAAATGGTGGCATGTGCAGCGGCGCTGCGTGGCGGTGGCGAGGCGTTGTCCATCGCGTAATACATGGGGTAGCCCATCCACTCGCCCAAGGCTTCGAGCATGGAGACATCAATGTGCGAGCCCTCGCCTGTCTTGTCGCGCTGAATCAGCGCCGACAAGATGTTGGTGTAGGCATACATGCCCGCGGCGATGTCGGCAATGGAGTTACCGCTCTTGCTGGGGTGATCGGGCGTGCCAGTGATGCTCAAGAAACCCGCTTCACTTTGGATGAGCAAGTCGTAGGCTTTTTTATCGCGGTACGGACCGTCGTTGCCGTAGCCGGAAATGTCGCAGACGATGAGGCGCGGGTTCTCAGCCCGCAAAGTGACCGCGTCGAGGCCCATACGTCCGGTGGCACCGGGTGCAAGGTTTTGTACCAACACATCGGCTTTGGCGATGAGCTGCTTGAGCACGGCCAAATCTTGCGGGTCTTTCAGGTCCAGCGCCAAACTTTCTTTGGAGCGATTGACCCACACAAAGTGCGAGGACTGGCCTTTGGCGCGTTGGTCGTAGGCACGGGCAAAGTCACCTGCGCCGGGGCGTTCCACCTTGATCACGCGCGCGCCCAAATCGGCCAATTGGCGCGTGCAAAACGGCGCGGCAATCGCGTGCTCTAAAGACACCACCGTGATGTGGTCGAGGGGGCGTACGGGTTGTGTGCTCATCGTGGCCCCTCAGAATGAACGTGGCAAGCCCAGCAAGTGCTCGGCAACGTAAGAGAAGATCATGTTGGTTGACACCGGCGCCACTTGGTACAAGCGGGTCTCGCGGAACTTGCGCTCAATGTCGTACTCGCAGGCAAAGCCGAAACCGCCATGCGTTTGCAAACAGACGTTGGCCGCTTCCCAGCTCGCCTTGGCTGCGAGGTACTTGGCCATGTTGGCTTCGGCACCGGCGTTTTGCATGGCGTCGATTTTTTCGCAGGCCTTCCAGCGCATCAAGTTGGCTGCTTCGAGTTCGATGAAGGCATCAGCAATGGGGAACTGCACGCCTTGGTTTTGACCAATGGGGCGGCCAAACACCACACGCTCGTTGGCGTATTTGCTGGCGCGGTCGATGAACCAGTAGCCGTCGCCAATGCACTCTGCAGCGATCAAGGTGCGCTCAGCGTTCAGCCCATCCAGCAAGGTCTTGAAGCCTTTGCCTTCTTCACCCAGCAGCGCGTCTTCGGGAATTTCGAGGTTGTCAAAAAACAGCTCGTTGGTTTCGTGGTTGACCATGTTCAGGATCGGGCGCACGGTCAGCCCGTTGCCAATCGCAGTCTTCAGATCAATCAGGAAGCAAGACAAGCCCTCAGAGCGTTTCTTCACTTGGTCCACCGGGGTGGTGCGCGCCAGCAAGATCATCAGGTCGCTGTGTTGGATGCGCGAGATCCAAACCTTCTGGCCGTTGATGACCCAACGGCCGTCTTTCTTGACCGCCGTGGTTTTGAGCTTGGTGGTGTCGCTGCCAGTGGTGGGTTCGGTCACGCCCATGGACTGGATGCGCAACTCGCCCGTGGCGATCTTGGGGAGGAACTTGTCTTTTTGCGCTTGCGAGCCACTGCGCACGATGGCGTTCATGACGTACATCTGGCCGTGGCAAGCGCCCGAGTTGCCGCCCGAGCGGTTGATCTCTTCCATGATGACCGAGGCCTCGGCCATGCTCAGGCCAGAGCCGCCATATTCCTGCGGAATCAGCGCGGCCATCCAGCCAGCCTTGGTGAGTGCGTCGACGAACGCTTCGGGGTAGCCCCGCGCTTCGTCAACCTTGCGGTGGTATTCGTCAGGGAACTGGGCGCAAAGGTCACGCACAGCGTCGCGGATGTCTTGGTATTGGTCGGGGGTGTGCAACATGAAAGTCTTCTTTTGAATGAAATGGTTCAGCCGAGCTCGGCGGTGGCTTGCATGGTCAGCCAGCCTTCGTGGTCTTGCGCCCAAAGACGCACATGTTTGCCATCGGCTTGTGGTTGACCGTTGACACGCAAGATGCGTTGATCGCCGCACTCAAACGTGGGACGCAGCGCTTTGAATTCGAAGCGTTGGATGGGGCGGTCGGTATGACGACGCACAAGGTCCACCAACAAAGTGGCAATCAACGGACCATGCACGATGAGGCCTGGGTAGCCCTCGACCTCCGTGACGTATTTGCGGTCGTAATGAATGCGGTGGCCGTTGAAGGTGAGCGCGGAATAGCGGAACAGCAACACATCATCGGGGGCGATGTCGCGTTGCCATAGTTCACCCAAGGGCTTGCCCTGCGCTTGCATCTCGCCCTGTGCCAGCAAACTTGAGGCAGCCACGGGCGCTGGCACAGGGTCGCCAGGCTGCGCCGCGGGGCGGTACACGATGTCGTGCTCTTCCGTCAAACACAAGCCTTGTGCGTTGTGCACCTCATGCTTGACGAGCACAAACAACAAATCGCCCGTGCGCCCCGATTTGTGCGTGACCGATTGGATGGTGGAGACGCGCTTGACCACATCACCCACGCGCAAAGGCGCATGCCACTGCAAACGCCCGCCCGCCCACATGCGACGCGGCAGCGGCACAGGCGGCAAAAAACCACCGCGCTTGGCATGACCATCGGGGCCGATCTCGCTTTGACGGTGATGGGGCAAAAAGAACAGCCAATGCCACAACGCAGGCAAGGCGGTGCCTGCGACGGGTGAAGGGTCCTCACGATCAAGCGTGGCACTCAAGGCGCGCAAGGGTGCGGGCGTGATGAGGTCTTCTAGGGTTTCGCTGCGACCTTGCCAAGTTTGCAAGTGCGCGAGGGTTTGGGGGTCGAGGTGGGTGGTCATAGGTCAATCAATCGAAGCGCCTGATTTTTTAACGATCTGCGCCCAGCGCGCAATGTCGTCATTCAACAGCGTGGCAAATTGCTCAGGGGTCGTGGGCGCCGCCATTTCAACGCCTTGCAGCTCCAGTTTCTCGCGCAGGTCTTTGGCCGCCAAGGTCTTGGTCATGGCGTCTTGCAGTTTGGCCTGCACCTCGGCAGGAACACCTGCGGGGGCAAAGAGGCCAATCCACAAAGTGCCTGTGTAACCAGGGACCACTTCAGACAGGGCCGGCACATCGGGCAACGCTGGCGAACGTTTGGGGCTGCTGACCGCCAAAGGTTTGAGCTTGCCCGCTTTGATGTGTGCCAACGAGGACGGCAAACTGGCAAACACGAGAGGCAATTGACCGCCCAGCACGTCGTTGAGCGCAGGCGCCACGCCTTTGTAAGGCACATGTTGCAAGTCGATACCGGCCATGCTGTTGAGCATCTCGCCCAACAAGTGGTTCAAGGTGCCGTTACCCGCCGAGGCGTATTGGTAAAAGCCAGGCTTGGCTTTGGCCATGGCGATGAGATCTTTCATCGACTTGGCGGAGAAGTCCGCATTGGCCAACAACACATTGGGCACGGCGCCAATCAAGGCGATGGGCTTGAAATCTTTGACGGGGTCAAAGCCCGGGTTTTTGTAGAGGGCGGGGTTGATCGCTTGGCTGCTGCTGATGGTCATCAACAAGGTGTAGCCGTCTTTGGCCGACTTGGCCGCGAACTGCGTGCCGATGTTGCCGCCTGCACCAGGACGGTTTTCGACCGCCACGGGCGAACCCAGCACCTCAGAAAGCTTTTGACTCACCACACGGCCCACGATGTCATTGGTGCCGCCTGCCGTTTGGGGCACGATCATCAAAATAGGACGGCTGGGATAAGGCGACTGCGCCACGGCGGCGCCCACAGAGGCAAACAAACTGACGCCACACAGCGCGCGCAAAGCCCAGCGTCGAGACATCGACAGCGAATGGATCATGGAGACCTCCAAAACAAGTGCGCGGATGTTCGACGGTTTGAGAGGCGAATGCAATCGGTAATTTTCAGACCCAGCCTTCTGTTTTTCCGAAGGCTAGTGATTTGCGATTTAACATGGCGGCATGCATTTCGACCTCAATGACCTGCGGCTTTTTGTGTGGGCCGCCGACGAAGGCAGCCTGACCAAGGCGGCCGCCAAACAACACCTGTCACTGGCCGCGGCGAGTGCGCGTATCAAAGCACTCGAAGCCCAAACCGACTTACCGCTTTTGTACCGAGAAGCACGCGGCGTACGCCTGTCGCCACCGGGACAAGCGTTCTTGCACCACGCCCGTTTGATGCTGCGCCAAGTCGACCACATGCGAGGCGACTTGCAAGAATACGGCGGCGGCTTGCGTGGCCATTTGCGGGTGTTTGCCAACACCACCGCTGTGACCGATTTCTTGCCCGAAATCTTGCCCGAGTTTTTGGCAGACAACCCGAAGGTGAACATCGACCTTCAAGAAAAACCGAACGCTGACATCGCACGCGGCGTGCAAGATGGACGGGCTGACATTGGCATCGTGGCGGGCCATGTCGACACGCTGGGTTTGCAAAGCATCCACTTCAGCACTGACCGCTTGGTGTTGGCCACTGCAAAAAATCACCGCTTGGCCAAGCGCAAGAAAGTGGCGTTCGTCGACACGCTCGACGAAGACGCGGTGGGCATGCACCACGGCAGCACCTTGCAAACCTTCTTGGGCCAAGTGACCGAGCGTTTGGGCAAGCCCCTGAAGCTGCGCATTCAACTCTCCAGTTTTGATGCCATGTGCCGCATGATCGGTGCCGGCGTGGGCGTGGGCATCGTGCCCGAGTCGGCGGCACGACGCAACCAAACCGCCATGAACTTGGCCTTGATCGAGCTCAGCGACGCATGGAGCGTGCGCGAGCGCTACATCCTGACCCGCGACCAAGCCGCCCTGCCCAGCTATGCCCAAGCCTTGATTGCGCAGTTGCGCGCTCATTACGCGAACCAAGGGGTTTAAAAATTGAATTTACTTAACTCAAAAATACTAAAACAAGAGCCAAGCCAATAAAATTGCGATCTGTTCTGCCTCGATCGATGGACTCAGATGATTTTTTCTAAGCGCTTGTTTTCAGGGCTGTTTTGGCTGGCATGCGCCATACAGGCCCAAGAGGTCCCATGGCATTTAGGCTCGCCCACCGTGACCCAAATTCCAGCCGCATCGGCGCTGAACACCTACGGCATTGCCCCCGGTCCCACCACCATCGTGGTGGCAGTGATTGACAGCGGTGTGTTGGCCGATCACCCCAGCCTCGCAGGTGCCCTGCTGCCCGGCTACGACATGCTGTCTGAGCCCAAGAACTTGCGCGGTGGACGCTCCGCCAACTTCAGCCCTGACCTGCGTGAAGCCACCTGCGGCAAACGCGTGATGTCCTCGGCCTTTCGCACTCACGGCACCGAAGTGGCGAGCCTGATTGCAGGCAACGGCATCGATGGCGTGATGGGCGTCAACACCAACGCCAAGATCTTGCCCGTGCGTTTGTTCGGTGCTTGCGGCATGAAGCGCTCCGACATGCTCGATGCCATCGCATGGTCCGCAGGTCTGCCCGTTGCGGGCGTGCCCACCAACCCAACCCCTGCACGGGTGATCAATTTGAGCTTGGCCGGGGGTGCCACCTCATGCGGTGCAGAGCTGCAAGAGCTGATCCACCAATTGAGCGCTCGCAAGATCTTCGTCATCGCGGCGGCAGGCAACAATTTTCACAAGCCTTTGCCAGAGCCTGCGAATTGCGAGGGGGTGATTTCGGTCGGTGCCGTCGATGCAGAAAACCGGATTGAAATTTATTCCGCGCTCGACAAGCGCACCTACCTGTACGCCCCGGGGGGTGGCAAAAAGCTCGCCAGCGCTGAGCCTTGGGGCGTGAACCAACTCAAGATTGCCAGCTATGCGGTTGACTTTTTTGGCAATGAAAAACCGGTGGCTGAATACCGTGGGATTGGCACCAGCTTTGCAGCACCGGTCGCGGCAGGGTTTATTTCCTTGTGGCTGTCGCGCCACCCAGACAAGGGACCGGCAGATTTTGCAAAAGAGAATTTCAGTTTTCTTCGCCCTGTGCATCCGATTGACGCGTGTCTTGATTGCGAGCCCAAAGGATTGTTCGCTGGAAAAAATGGGGCTTTCAAATGAGTCAAAAAATCGCATCCATTGCGCTTGCCATCGCCTTGTCGTGTCTTGCCCCCACGCTGCATGCCCAAGCCGTGTGGCAATGCTCGCGCATCCAGGTCGACGACGAAGCGCTCAGCGCGTCCGAGAAAGATGCTTCGTTTTCGATTGCCTCCATGAGTGCGGCCGTCGACGTGATCAACCTGTCGCTGCGCGATTTGGCCGACGTCTACTCTGGCCGACCTGTGCGCGTGGGGGGATTGCCTTTGACAGCTTGCTTCATGTCCATCGATCACCCGTTGACGGTGAGTGCCTTGGAGACCTTGGGCCTCAATGCCTCGGTGCTCAAGACCTTGGCCCGCAAAAGTGCCATCGTGCACAGCCATCTGTATTGGGTCAGCGATGAATCGCTGATGGAGGCATGCATTGCCAGCCATTTTCCAGCGGTGGGTTACATGGCCAGAGCCACGCAAACGGACAAGATTGCGCCTTGCTATTGAGGCTTCTCAATCAAGGCCTGCAGCACATCGGCAGACATGTGCTGCGATAAGAAATCCGCCAAACCGTCAAACACGGTCTCCAGCGTGGGCACCTGAAGACCGAACAACGCATGCAGTACCGCAGGGTCTTCGAACATGCCATGCACATACAAACCCAGCACATGACCGGCATCGTTTTGCCAAGCTAAACCAGGCATGACCTCATGCGCCAGCTGACCAGCAGCGGCCATGGCGGTGTGGGCTTGTGTTTGACCATGGTGGATTTCATAGCCACTCAACGACACCCCCGATAACGCAGACCACGCACCGCGCAACGCGCCAAACTTGGCACGGGTGCGCTGCACAGTTTTGTCCGCCGCAAACTGCGTGACCACAGGCAGTAGGCCCAAGCCAGGCGCATTGCCGTCGATGCCGTGGGTATCGATCAAAGCTTCACCCAAGATTTGCAAGCCACCACAAATGCCCAGCACAGGGCAACCCTGCTCGGCGTGTTGGGTGATGGCGGCATCTAAGCCCTGTGCGCGCAGCCAAGCGAGGTCGCTGCTGGTGTGCTTGGAGCCCGGCAAGATGACCCAATCATGCGCGTGCAAACCTGCCAAGTCCGCGGGGCTACGGGCCCACAGCAAACGAACACCAGGCACATTCTTGAGCGGTTGAAATTCATCCAGATTGCTGATGCGCGGGTAAGCAATGACTGCCACCGTCTTGCTCACCGCACCGCTGGCGCGGCTGCGGTCATCGAACACGCCATCTTCTTCGGGCAAGCCGTGTTGCCACCACATGGGCAGCACAGCCACGGTGGGCACACCGGTTCGTGCTTGCAGCATCTCGGGTGCGGGCGCGAGCAACGCAGCATCCCCACGAAACTTGTTCAACACGAAGCCGCGTAGACGCGCTTGGTCTTCAGGGGGCAACAAAGCCCAGGTGCCGTACAGGTGGGCAAACGCCCCACCTTTGTCGATGTCCGTCACCAACAAACAACGCGCATCGGCATGGCGCGCTACGCGCAGATTGACGATGTCGCTGTCCATCAAATTGATTTCGGCGGGAGAGCCCGCGCCCTCGATCACCACCACGTCGTATTCAGCGCGCAGCGCATCGAGCGAGGCGGCAATGTGTGGCCACACTTTCTCGCTGCGATCGCGCCATGGCGTGTGGGTGAGTTCAGCGTTCACCTCGCCCAGCAACACCACTTGGCTGTGCGTGTCGGCCTCGGGTTTGAGCAACAAGGGGTTCATGCGCACATCGGGCTCTGCCTTGGCGGCCAGCGCTTGAAAGTATTGCGCCGAGCCCACTTCGCCCAAACCGTTGTGCGAGGCCACGACCCGGGCGTTGTTGCTCATGTTTTGTGCTTTGAACGGCGCGACCTTCAAACCTTGGCGCGCGTACCAGCGGCACAACGCTGTGGTGAGCCAGCTTTTGCCCGCACCACTCGAGGTGCCCAAAACCATCACACATTGAGCCGTCATGGTGCGGCCCTGTCGTTGGGCAACTTGGGTACCGCGACCCATTGGCCTTCCAAAGAGTGAATGGCCATGCGTTTGTCAAACACGGCTTCGACGGCGCGGTGCGTGAGCGCATCCGCACAAGCACCTTGGTGCACGATGCGTCCGGCTTGCATGACCACGAGGTCGTCGGCATGCAAGGCCATACCGACCTCGTGCAACACACTGATGACGGTGGTGTTTTGTGCGGTCAGGCAACGCACCTGTTCCAGCCAGTCCACTTGGTGGGGTGGATCGAGGTTGGCCAAGGGTTCGTCCATCAACAACACCTGCGCTTGCACAGCCAGGGCCCTGGCCAGCAGCACACGCTGACGCTCACCACCGGAGAGCTGCCCCAATGAACGCTCGCGCCACGCCCAAGCCTGTGTGGCTTTCAAGGCCGTTTCGACCACTGCATGGTCGTGCGCGCTGGGCGCAGCCAACCAATCTTGATGTGGCATGCGTCCGAGCATGACCACGTCCCACACGCGCAGGTCGTCAGAGGCCGTCTCGTTTTGACCCAACCACGACAGCTGCTGCGCACGCTGTTGACGGCCCATGGCCATCAAGGCTTGATCGAACAAAAAGATACGTCCTGTGGCGGGCAGCAAGCCTGCCAAGGCCTTGAGCAAGGTGGACTTGCCTGCACCATTGGGACCAACAATGCTCGTCCAACGGCCCGCGACAAACGAGACGTTCACACCATGCAAGACCTCTTGCCCCGCAAGCGAAACATGCAAATCGTGTGCGCGCAAAGCAGATGTCAAACCACTCATGACTGGGCTCCTGCCGCTTGGCTCCGGTACATCAGCCACAGCAAATAACCACCGCCCAAGACTGCGGTCAACACGCCCACAGGCATTTCTTGCGGCGTGATCGCGATGCGCGCCAGCAAGTCTGCGGCCAGCAACAACGTGCCCCCCATCAAGGCAGACAACACCACGCCCCAATTGTGTTTGCTTTGCACCACCGAGCGCACCAGATGCGGTGCAGCCAAGCCTACAAAAGCGACCAACCCTGTTTGCGCCACCGCGGTTCCCGTGGCAAGCGCCAACACACACACCAGCGCCACGCGCACAGGTGCAAGCGGCAAGCCCAAGCTGATCGCAGTGGACTCGCCCAAGGTCAGGGCATCCAAGACGCGACTGAATGCAAATGCCAAGGCCAAGCACAGCAACAAAACGCACAGCATCAACAGGCAAGAGGTCCAACCAATGAAGCTGGTCGACCCCAACAAAAAGCCTTGCATGCCTTGCATCACATCGGGCCGCATCAGCGTGATGAGCGACGCCAGAGCGCCCAGCACCACCCCCACAATCACACCGGCCAACAACAAGCGCAAGGTGTGCTGCACCCCACGCGCCAACACGAGCGTGAGCAACACCGCCAACACGGCGCCTGTGAACGCGGCTCCGGTTAAACCCAAGCGAATCAAGAACTCAGTGGCGAACGGATGGCCTCCCAATAAGGCTAACGCCATCGCCACCCCCAAGGACGCCCCCGACGCACTACCCAACAAATAGGGATCGGCCAAAGGATTGCGAAACAAGCCCTGCGCCACAGCGCCCGCCAAACCCAGCAACGCTCCAGCCGCACAGGCACCCACGCTGCGTGGCAAACGGATGTCCCACACGATTTGCCAAGCCACGTCATCCTGTCCAGCATTCAGCCAACTTTCAAACCCTGTGCTGCCCACGGCGCTACCCAAGGCAACGCCGAGCAAACACAACAGCAGCAAACCGAACGCCAGGCCAACGGGAGCGCATGTGCGTGATCGTGTCATGGCTTGCTCCGAACGGGGGATGCGGCCTTGTCGGTGATGCACTGGGCCATCAAGCGTGCGGCCTCGGCCATGCGAGGTCCGGCACGCACCAAGACGTCGGACTCCTGAGGCTTGAAGGTGCACACGTGTTGCGCGCGCATGGCTGCCATGTTTTGCCAGCCAGGTCGTGTGACCATGTCGGCGAAATTGCTGTCGCCCACCATGATGAGGTCTGGCTGTGCACGCACCACAAACTCGGGATTGACTTTGGGAAACGGCCCCATCGAGGCCGGCAAGATGTTGCGCACGCCCAAACGCTGCAGCGTCTCGCCGATGAAAGACGATTCACTGGCACCATAAGGCGCACGACTGACTTCGAAATACACGCGCACACCTTTGGCATGAGGAGGAATAGATTGCGCCGCCGCATTCACCGCGGCATCGATGTGGCGCCACACTCGGTCGCTCTCATGCACAGGCACATCCAAGGCCTGCGCCACGAGGTGCATGACGCGTTGCACATCGGCATGCGAACGCGGCTCTAGCGCCAACACAGTGAGGCCCAAGGCTTGCAAGCGCTCGGCACCGCGGGCGGAGGTGGCCATCAACACCAAGTCGGGTTTGAGTGCGACCACGCTCTCGATGTTGGGATCAATACCACCGCCCATGCGGGGCAATTTGGCAATGCTGTCTGGCCAATTGGAATAGCGGTCCACGCCCACGAGTTTTTGACATTGCCCCAATGCGCACACAGTTTCTGTGAGCGAAGGCAGCAAGCTCACGATGCGCTGGGGCGGCTTGCTGAGGGTGACCTCCAGTTGGCGGTCATCACGCAACACCAAGGCTTGTGCAACGCTGGCGATGCACCAGAGCGCACACAGCACAGCCACGCGCAGGGCCAGCAGGCGCTTAAGCACAGCTTGCCTCCCACTGCTTGACGATGCGGTGCAGTTGCGCGACGCCATCGGTCAGCGCCGCAGGACCGGGCTGCAAGATATCGGCCGATTTGATTTCAAACAATTGTTGGTTGCGCACGGCAGGCACGTCTTGCCAACCTGGGCGTGCAGCCACTTTTTCAGCACGGAACTTCTTTCCGCACCACGAGCCAATGATGATGTCGGGCTCACGGTCGATGATGGTTTGGCTGTCCGCAATGATGCGGTCTTTGCCCATGGGCATTTGCGCGAGCTCGGGAAAACAATCATCGCCCCCGGCGATGCCCATCAGCTCAGACACCCATCGAATGCCACTGATGTGTGGTTCGTCCCACTCTTCAAAATAAATCTTGGGGCGCCGTTTGAACGTGGCGGCAGAGGCTTGGATCGCATCGAGTTGCGCACGCATGTGCTGCAAACGTTGAAGACCTTGCTCGGTTTGACCCACCATGGCGGCCACTTGATAGAGCATGGAAAAAATCTCGTCCACGCTGCGCTGGTTGAACACGGTGACTTGCACGCCGGCACGAATGAGCAAAGCGGCAATGTCAGCTTGCAAGTCAGAGAAGCCGAACACGCAGTCGGGTTGAAGCGCCAAGATCTTGTCAATCTTGGCGCTCAAGAATGCACTGACCTTCGGCTTCTCATCACGCGCACGACGTGGGCGCACGGTGTAACCCGAGATGCCCACAATGCGCGCCTCTTCCCCCAGCATGTACAGCCACTCGGTCGTTTCCTCGGTGAGGCAGACGATGCGTTGGGGAAGAAGTGTTGCGTCAGCCATTACATGTTCAGAAGCGGTAACGCATGGATGCCATCACGGCACGTCCGGGTTCGGGGTAAATGGATGAGGTCACTTGATTTGAGCAGCCGAACGCCTGTGTGAAATAGCGACGATCCGTCAAATTATTGACTGCCAAAGCCCAATCCATGTCTTTCAGTTGATATGCATAGCGAACATTGGTCACACTGTATGAAGGCATGACACATTGGTTCATCACATCGGGATGTGATGAAGAAATCCAGCTCATACCGCCTGAAATCTTATGTGCAGGCGCCAACTGCCAATCCGCCCCTAAAGCCAAGACTTTTTCTGGAACCAGAGGGACTTGCTTGCCCGCATATGTACCCTCTCGGAAATGCGCTGTTCGCCAAGCCAAGTTACCACGTAACTTGACGCTGGCAGATAGCTTACGGTCTGCGTCTAACTCTAGCCCTTGACGACGCGTTGGATCGAAATTCACGTTGGCACCTAAGTTAGCAGGATTCCAAAACGCAGGGTTAGGAATATTAGGATCGAAGCCGATTTCATTCGTCAGCTCGCTTCGATAGGCGCGAACTTCGTATCGTCCCAATTCATAAATTCGACGAAGGCCAAACTCCTGATCTCTTGAGGTTTGTGGTTTTAACGTCCCACTGCCCACCACAAAACTGAATTCATCGACATTGGGCAAACGGAAGCTTTGCCCCGTGCGGGCATAAGCGATCCATTGCGCATCAAGTCTTTGACTCGCGCCTAAATCCCAGGCTCTCTGACGAGAATCAATCCGCGCTGTGGTGCTATCAATACTTTTATTGAATGACTCAGTACGCCAACCGGCACTCAACCGAGTCCCTGTATTTGCCAGGATCAAATCATCTTTGACATACCAAGCTCGCGAAGTTTGATCAGCCTGTGAACCATACGTCCCCAATACCGTGCGTGACCAGTTGTTGTAGTCGTAACCGGTTACCAAAATATTTTTATGGGTCCCGAGTGCACCTTCATGTCTTGCGCGAGCACCGTGATTCGCCGCGTCGGTGTCGTAGTCATAGGCGGAACCCGAATTCATACTGCGAACAGATTTGATCCGCCACCCAGCGTCTGCAGCGACTTGCCAAGGCCCGATATCAACTTCAGCAAACAATGAATTGCGTTGGTTTTCAATGGCGACAGAATCGTTGGGCTTTGTTGATTGTCGAGGGTTACTTGCGTATTGAGCTGCTGTCAAATCCCCAGGCAAACGTGCATTCAGCCGGTCTTGCACCACGCGGCCACCAAAACGCATGGATGCAGTTGTCCATTGAGCCGTCAATGCGGCAGCATCCGATTTGCTACGCGCGTTGTCTCGATAGTTGTCTGCATTGCGATTTTGAGCGAATCCTTCCAAAGAAAATCCATCTTTAACTAGGTTGGCATTAGCACGTACTTCATGCAGCCCCTGACTGCCATAGCCCACATATGCTGAACCACCGCTCTGGGTCTGCCGACCTATGCCCGCTTTGGTTGTGACCACAATGACACCACCGGTCGCACCTTCCCCATAAAGAACAGCACCACTGCCGCGAACAACTTCAATGCGTTCCACAGAATCGATCGAAATACCTGCGAGTCGCGTGCCTCCCGTATCAGCTTCTGACAAACGAACACCATCAATCACAATGACCTGATTGCTGTCCGAGGTACTGCCAAAGCCCCTTAAGTCCAACACGTACTCACCGCCACCATTGAGGTCTTGTCGACCCTGAACCCCAAGCAATCGCATGATTGCTTCATTCACGGTGAGCGCACCGGAGTCTTTGATTTGCTGTGCCGTGATCACACTGACACCAAATGGCAAGTCTTCGGCAGACTCTGCGAAGCGAGTTGCCGTGATGGTTTTTTCACCATAGCTAGGGACTGTCTGACTTTGTACCGCACAGGCACAGGCCAAAGACAACAACGAAAGCGCAGGCACAAAGCCACGCGCACGAATCGATTTTTTCATGATTGAAAACCAACAGTTATGTGCCCTCACCGCCTTCCCCGACAGTGCTTGAGCGTTCAAGCGGCACGTTTTCAGGCGCACCGCCACCTTGTTGGCCGGTATCCGGGCTGACGGAGACAACCTCTGTCGCCTTCCCAGACGCTTGTTCAAGGCGTCCAGTGGCTTGTGTGACAGAAGCGGAGCTAAAGAGCTCGTCCGTTTGACCGTTGCGGGGGCAGCGCAGGTTGGGTGTTGTCGAGCGAGCGACGCGACCTTCCTGCTTCCCGTTGAACTGCGGCATGTGAACCACGCCGCGAGCACCAACATTGTTAATTTTAGCGATTAACCTTTCGGCCACCTTAAAATGCGCAGGCCATGTCACAAACACCCCTGATCGATCAAATTGCCGAGCGCGTCGAGCGTTTGTTGCTGCGTCACGAAGAACTTCAGCGCACCAACGCTTTGTTGACCTCACAAGTGCAAGAGCTCACCCACGAACGCGACTTGCTCAAGTCACGTTTGGGTGCCGCGCGTCACCGCATTGACGCGCTGATTGACCGTCTGCCCAAAGGCCAAGAAGGCAAGGACGCCGAATGAAACAAATCGAAGTACAAATCATGGGGCAAGGTTATGTGCTGGGTTGCCCTGAAGGTGGCGAAACCCGCTTGAATCAAGCCGTGGCAAAGGTGGACGAGGCCATGTGCAAGATTCGTGATGCCGGCAAGATCAAGGCGCGTGACCGCATTGCGGTGTTGGCCGCGCTCAATTTGGCATTTGATTTGACCGATCGTCCAGCGACCGTCGTGGGCGGTGATGCCAATGCCTCAGGTGCGCAATTGCAAAACCTGTTGCAGCGCATGGACAACGTGCTGGCCAACGACAACCAGTTGCTCTAAGCACGCCTACAATCCACCTCGTCTGCAAGTCCTTGGGGCTTTATATTTCCTTGAACCAATGCTCATTGAGCTCGGGCTTGGAACATCGGTTGATGAGCGTGATCGTCTCGCGTCAGATGAACCCAACGTTGACCTGACCTCGCCCACCTGAACCCCCGGTTCAGGATGACGGCCCTGAGGCCCTTGCAGACACCTTTTATCTTTTGTCTTAAGGCCTACGCTGTCATGGACCTCCAACCCCAACTGATTCTTGAACTCGCCACGCTGGGTATCTGCACCGGCTTTTTAGCCGGCTTGCTTGGCATTGGGGGCGGCATGATCATGGTGCCCTTCATCACCATCTTGCTGTCGCAGCGTGGCGTCGATGCGGACTTGGCTGTGAAGATGGCGATTGCCACCTCCATGGCGACCATCATCTTCACCTCGATCTCCAGCGTTCGCGCACATCACAAACGTGGCGCGGTGCGTTGGGATTTGGTCAAAGGCTTAGCGCCCGGTATTGTGTTGGGCAGCATGATTGGGAGCTTGGGGGTGTTTGCCATTCTCAAGGGCTCTTACTTGGCCATCTTCTTTGGCTTGTTTGTGGGCTTCTCGGCCACGCAAATGTTTTTAGACAAAAAGCCCGCGCCCACACGTCAAGTGCCTGGCACGGTGGGCTTGATCGGCGCTGGCAGTGGCATTGGCTTTTTGTCAGGCTTGGTCGGTGCGGGCGGGGGCTTCATCAGCGTGCCTTTTATGGCGTGGTGCAATGTGGCCATTCATAACGCGGTGGCAACCAGTGCAGCTTTGGGCTTTCCGATTGCGTTGGCCAACGTGTTGGGCTACGTCATCAGCGGTCGCTCGGTGGAAGGGCTTCCTGCGGACGCCTTTGGTTACATCTGGGTCCCCGCACTGGTGGTGATTGCGGCTTGCAGTGTGTTCACCGCACCTTTGGGCGCCAAGGCCGCACACAACTTGCCCGTGAAAAAACTCAAACGTGTATTTGCCAGCGTGTTGTATCTGTTGGCCGCTTACATGTTCTACAAGGGCATCAGCAGCTAATGCGTGCTGAGGGTGCCGCACAGCTTATTGCGGGACCAAACACCAAGGGGCTTGGTACTCCACCAAGCCCATCCAAAGCGCCCAGCCCGAGCTAGCGGCCAAGGCGGCCCCCGCCAAGCGGACACCCCAAGCACCACTCGCATTGCCCATGGGCTGCGCACCGCGCAAACGTAACCACAGCCACGGTCCGAGCGTCAGCACCACGGCACTGCCGAGTGCGAACAAGGCCATCACACCTGCGCCCTCCACGGGGCTGTTGCTCAAAGCGGCAACCAACAAGGCACCATAGAGCAAACCACAGGGCATGAGCGCCCACAAGATGCCCAGCAGCACCGCACCGCCGTGACGCAACTTCAAATGCGCCGTCCATGTTTGAACACGTCGCCAAATGTTGCGGCCAAAGCTCTCCAACCAAATCGGTTGCTCGGCACGAACCAGCAGCAGCACACCAATGAAAAAAGCCATCAAATGAAACAGTGTCCACACCGGGCGAAAGGCGGCTGACTGCGTGCTGAGCCAACCCACCCCCTGCATGGTGGATGCGGCCAAGGCGCCTAAAGCGCTGTAGCCGATGATCCGGCCCAACTGAAACAAAAGCATGGCAGAGGTACCCTGGCCTGCCCCCTGCTTTTGGGCGGCACGGCCAATGCCGGCACATGCCGCACCGCACATCGCCAAACAATGCGGTCCTCCCGCCAGTCCCATGAGCAATGCGGTGAGCGCTAAAGTGGTGTTCATCTAAATGATTTTAGAGAACCGCTCCCGGTTACGGTCAGCTTGCAGGTATTTATCAAACACCATCGCCACGCCGCGAACAAAGAACCAACCCAATTCCGTGACGTGGATGCCGGCGTCATCGAGCACGAGCAGGCCTTGCTCTTGCATCTTGGCCAAGGTGTCCAGCTCGTTGGCGAAATAGGTTTTGAATTGAATGAGGTGCGACACCTCTACCGATTCAAACAACACACTGCCCTGACACATCAAGGCCATGATGACGGTGCGACGCACCAAATCATCACGTGACAAGGCCAACCCCCGCGCGACCGGCAAGCGACCTTGGTTGAGCAAGTCGTAGTACTCGTCGAGCGTTTTGACGTTTTGGTTGAATGTGGCACCCACTCGGCCAATGGCGGACACCCCCAAAGCGACCAAGTCGCAATCCGGTTGTGTGCTGTAGCCTTGGAAGTTGCGGTGCAAACGGCCCTGGCGCTTGGCAATGGCCAACGCATCGTTGGGCAAGGCAAAGTGGTCCATGCCCACATACACGTAGCCGGCCTCCATCAAGATACGCATGGCGCTCGAGAGCATGGCCAATTTGGATGCCGCCGGGGGCAGATCTTGTGCATGGATGCGACGCTGAGGTTTGAAACGCTCAGGCAAATGTGCATAGGCATACAAGGCGATGCGGTCCGGGTTGAGTTTGACCACTTGCGCCAAGGTACGCTCGAACGTCTCAGGCGTTTGCATGGGCAGGCCATAAATCAAATCGACGTTGACCGACTCGAAACCCAAATCACGCGAAGCGCCCACCAAGTCAAACACCTGCTCTGCGGGTTGAATGCGATGCACCGCTTTTTGCACGGCAGGCTCAAAGTCTTGCACGCCAAAACTCAGGCGGTTGAAGCCCAGTTCGGCCAATGTGGCCAAACGCGCTTGGGTGACCGTGCGTGGATCGACCTCGATGGAGTATTCACCGCCAGGCGCAAACACAAAATTGCGACGCAGCATGGCCATGAGCGCACGCAATTCATCGTCACTCAAAAACGTCGGGCTGCCACCGCCCAAGTGGACTTGGGACACGGTTTGACCAACGCCCAAATGCGCAATGTTGAGCTCAACCTCTCGGCTCAGATAGCGCAAATACTCCTCACCTCGCTCGTGGTGCTTGGTGATGATTTTGTTGCAGGCACAGTAGTAGCACAGCGATTCGCAAAATGGGATGTGAACATACAAAGACAGCGGATAGGCTTTGCTGGCAACCCCCGCACGGCGCTGTTCCAAGGCCTGCACATAGTCCGACTCACCAAAGGCTTCGACAAAACGATCGGCCGTGGGATAAGAGGTGTAACGCGGACCTGATACGTCGTACCGACGCAGCAACTCAGGGCTGATCACCAGCGCATCAGAAGCGACCATGGATGACGTAGAGGCAGAGGACATAAGTTCACATTTGAATTTAGACACCATAATGTGCCCTCACTTGCACTTTTTGATCTTGACCTGCGTCAATCTAAACGCCCGTCCACCCGAATGAATTCAAACAGTATCAAAGTCGCTTGTTCTAACTGCAATTTGCGCGAGTTGTGCATGCCCATGGGCTTGAACGACGCGGAAATGGAACGCATCGATGAAATCGTGGCCACGCGCCGCAAAGTTGCACGCGGCGAAAACTTGTTCCGCAACGGCGAAAAGTTCAGCGCCTTGTATGCCATCCGCACTGGATTTTTCAAAACCTGTCTCTCGGCTGAAGATGGCCGCGACCAAGTCACCGGCTTTCAAATGGCTGGTGAAATCATTGGCCTAGACGGCATCGTGAGCGACCACCACACGTGCGACGCGATTGCCTTGGAAGACGCCGAAGTTTGCGTCATGACATTCGATCGCATTGAAGAACTGTCTCGCGAAATCAATGCACTGCAACGTCACGTTCACAAGATCATGAGCCGAGAAATCGTGCGTGAACACGGTGTCATGCTGCTGTTGGGCAGCATGCGTGCGGAAGAGCGCTTGGCCGCCTTCTTGCTCAATTTGGTGCAGCGTTTGCATGCACGTGGCTTCTCGCAATCGGAATTGGTTTTGCGCATGACACGCGAAGAAATCGGTAGCTTCTTAGGTCTCAAACTCGAAACCGTCAGCCGCACGTTTTCTAAATTTGCAGAAGAAGGCATCATTGAAGTCAAACAACGCCACGTGCGAATTTTGAACACCGAGGCGCTCAAACTTCTGGTGAATTCTCCGAGCTGCCAATAAGACAAACGCACCAAACAAAAGGCCCGCAATTGCGGGCCTTTTGTTTTTATTCGACGCAACCATCAAGCCGCGACGTGATCGCAACAGACCTCTTGTTTGGGGCAACCATCTGGACGCTCGGTGGGCACCAAGGGGCAACGGTTCATCTCAAAGGGAGAAACTGACAACAGCGTGGTCAATGCGCTGGATGCTGCCGTGATGATCCAGAAGGCAAAGAACGACAAGGTGTAAATACCTTGGCGTGACATTTCAATCGGCTGTCCAAACCACTGCATGTCTTGTGGATCAACCATTGCAAACACCAACATCTCCAGCACACCTGCCACCAAAAAGGCAGGCCATGCAATCCACATCATTCGTTGAGCCAGCATCTGAATTCCCCTATAAGAATGAATTGAATTCAGTTTAGGGCAATTCATCACATGGCTGTCATGGGGTTTTCGTGGGGGTCTCTGGCTTGGGTGTGACCACGTGATTGCGGGCTTGCATGGCGGGTGCCAATTGCAAATCTTTTTCAGCCGCCAGCGTTTTGTTGATCTCAAGACCGCGACGGTAGTAGTCATCTGCGATGACCGGATCAGGGACACGGATGGCGATCACAAGGGTGACAAAACCGGCCACCACCACCAAGGCGGGGCCTGCAATGATCAGCCACACGTGCCCATGTCGCCACCAAGGTTGTGTGTCTTCTTGTTTAGAGTGAGTCATGGCATTACCTAGGAACGATGAAGACAGATTTTTCGACCACAAAATGGTCCGAGCCCAAGGCCTGGATTTCAAACTGAATTTTGTGTGACCCGGGGTCTGCAGATCCGTAGGGAATATCGGCGCGCAAAACAATCCAACGCGCTTGCGCAGGATCCACCATCACTTCGGTTTCCGTCGTGATTTTGAGCTGCGGCAAGCCACGCACCAAGATGCGATAGGTTTGCAAATGCTCTGCAGCATTCATGATTTGCAGACGATAGACGTTCTCTAAGGTGCCGTATTCCGTGATCCGCGACAAGGTGGAGCGATCACGCACCACATCGACCTTGAACGGCGTACGCAAGCTCAACGACACCAAGAGGCCGATCACGATGGCACTCAAGATCATGGTGTAAATCTGAATGCGCGGGCGCATCAAGCGTTGCCACATTTCGCGCGATGACCATTTATTGGTCATCGCATTTTGGGTCGAGAACCGCACCAAACCTCGCGCGTATCCCATCTTGTCCATCACGGTGTCGCAGACATCGGCACACGCACCACAACCAATGCATTCGTATTGCAAGCCGTTGCGAATATCAATGCCGGTGGGGCAGACCTGAACGCACAAGGTGCAATCCACGCAGGCGCCTAAATTGCTGGTGGCCAATTCCACTTTCTTAGAGCGGGGGCCACGGGGCTCACCACGCTCTGTGTCATAGGTCACGATCAAGGTGTCATGGTCGAACATCGCACTTTGAAAGCGCGCATAGGGGCACATGTATTTACACACCTGCTCGCGCATGAAACCTGCATTGCCATACGTCGCAAAAGCGTAGAAGAAGACCCAGAACAACTCCCACGAACTCATGTTGGTGAGGAAAAACTCCATCGCCAATTCACGAATAGGCGTGAAGTAACCGACAAAGGTAAAGCCGGTCCAGATCGAAAAGAAAATCCAAATCGTGTGCTTGTACCATTTCTTCACCAATTTCTCGAGTGAGAAATCGGCGTCATCCAAACGGATACGGGCTGAACGGTCACCTTCGACCTTGCGTTCAATCCACAGAAAAATTTCGCTGTAAACGGTTTGAGGACATGCAAACCCGCACCACAAACGTCCGGCCACCGCCGTGAATAAAAACAGCGCCAGCGCTGAGACCACCAATAAGCCGGTGAGGTAAATAAAGTCTTGCGGATACAAGACCAAGCCAAAAATATAGAAACGACGAGACGCTAAGTCAAACAACACCGCTTGACGTGTGCCCCACTCCAACCAAGGCAAACCATAGAAAACGATTTGTGTGGCGAAGACAAAAATCCAGCGCCAATACGCAAAGATACCCTCGACAGAGCGAGGGTAGATTTTTTTAGCCGCAGCATAAAGCGAAACCATCGCCTCGTCGTCAGAGCCCGAAGGCTCTGCAACGATGGGGATGGTTTTGCGCTGCTTTGATTCGTCAGCAGAATTCAAAATAAATTACTTCGCAGCAGGTTTATTAGAGAAGCCCCATACATAGGCAGTCAACACGTGAATTTGCGATTCGGTCAAACGGCCTTCTTGTGCAGGCATTTGATTGACTTTGCCGTTGTTGATCATGGCCGTGATGGCTTCTTCGCCCCAGCCGTGCAACCAAACCTTGTCGGTCAAGTTGGCAGAGCCCAGCGCTTGCATGCCCTTGCCATCTGCACCGTGACAGGCTGCGCAGGCACCGAATTTTGGTTTACCCAAAGAAGCGCGCACAGAGTCGTGTGGGCTACCCGACAGGCTCAACACATAGTGAGAGACATTGCGGATGTCGTCAGGCGAACCGACAGCAGCAGCCATCGGAGGCATTTGACCAATGCGGCCTTTGGTGATGGTTTCTTTGATTTTGTCGCTGGTACCACCGTGCAACCAATCGCCATCCGTCAGGTTAGGAAAGCCTTTAGAGCCGCGTGCGTCAGAGCCGTGACACTGTGCGCAGTTGTTCATGAACAAACGCTCACCCACAGCCATGGCTTTGGGGTCACCCGCCAATTGCTCAGGCGTTTGGGCATTGAACGATGCGTACAAAGGCTCCAACTCTTGGTTCGCTTTGGCCACTTCAGCGTCGTACTGGCCAGTTGATGTCCAACCCAGCTTGCCCGCATAGCTACCCAAACCTGGGTAAGCCAAACCGTACACCACAGCAAACACCATGGTGATGATGAACAGCCACAACCACCAACGTGGCAGAGGGTTGTTCATCTCGCGCAGGTCTTCGTCCCACACGTGGCCCGTGGTGCCGTCTTCTGTGTCGTGCGATGCCGCCACTTTGACCTTGGCAGAGAACCACAGCAAGAACGCGCAGTAAAGAATGCCGATGATAGAAATGGCGGCGACAAACACCGACCAGAAATTACTTGTGAAATCACTCATGATCCGATTCCTTTACAAAGGCTTTGACAGCCTCAGTCTTGATCGAGGGGCAGCTTGGAGGCTGCTTCGAAATCTTCTTTGTTACGTCGAGAAAAGGCCCACACCATGATGCCAATGAAGATGGCAAACGAAATCACAGTGGTGGCTGCGCGGAGGTCATTGACATCCATGGTGTACCTCTTTTTTATTTGAGCGCAAGGCCCAATGACTGAAGGAATGCAATCACAGCGTCCATCTCGGTTTTACCCTTGACGTCTTCTGAGGCTTTGGCGATTTCTTCGTCTGTGTAAGGAACACCCACTTTGCGCAAAGCCGCCATGTTCAAGGGGATTTGTGCAGCATCGACGGTGTTCTTCAACAGCCATGGATATTCAGGCATGTTCGACTCGGGCACCACATCACGTGGGTTGTTCAAGTGAACACGGTGCCATTCATCGCTGTACTTGCCGCCCACGCGTGCCAAGTCTGGACCTGTGCGCTTGCTACCCCATTGGAAGGGATGGTCATACACCGACTCGCCAGCCACCGAGTAGTGGCCATAACGCAATGTTTCGGCACGGAATGGACGAATCATTTGCGAGTGGCAGTTGTAACAACCTTCGCGGATGTACACATCACGGCCCGCCAATTGCAGCGCGGTGTATGGCTTGACGCCTGTCACCGGTTCAGTGGTGGACTTTTGGAAGAACAAAGGCACGATTTCAACCAAGCCGCCAAAAGCGACAGCAATCAAAATCAGCACGATCATCAAGAAGTTATTGGTCTCCACACTCGCGTGTGAGAACCCTTTGGAATTGTTATCAGACATCTGGTTCTCCTCAAGCGTGTGCGGGGGCTGGAATAGCGACGCTCACCGTGTTGCCATGGGTGGCCGTTTTGACCACGTTCCAGAGCATGAGCACCATGCCGCCCAAATAGAGCAAGCCACCAGCCACACGAATCACATAGAAGGGATACGTGGCTTTGACAGACTCGACGAAGGTGTAGGTCAAGGTGCCATCGGCGTTGATGGCGCGCCACATCAGACCCTGCATCACACCGGCAATCCACATCGCAGCGATGTACAAGACGATACCGATGGTGGCCATCCAGAAGTGCACCTCAATCGCTTGTGTGCTGTACATCTTTTGACGACCAAACAACTTGGGGATCAAGTAGTAGATAGAGCCCATAGACACCAAGCCCACCCAACCCAAAGCACCCGAGTGCACATGGCCCACGGTCCAATCGGTGTAGTGAGACAAAGCGTTCACGGTCTTGATGGCCATCATGGGGCCTTCGAAGGTGGACATGCCGTAGAACGACAAGGACACGATCAAGAAACGCAAGATGGGGTCATCGCGCAGTTTGTGCCATGCGCCCGACAAGGTCATGATGCCGTTGATCATGCCGCCCCAGCTTGGCGCCAACAACACGAGCGAGAACACCATACCCAAGGACTGTGTCCAGTCAGGCAAGGCGGTGTAATGCAAGTGGTGAGGACCTGCCCACATGTAAGTGAAGATCAAAGCCCAGAAGTGAACGATCGACAAGCGATACGAGTACACAGGGCGACCCGCTTGCTTAGGAATGAAGTAATACATCATGCCCAAGAAGCCAGCGGTCAAGAAGAAGCCCACCGCGTTGTGGCCATACCACCACTGCACCATCGCGTCTTGCGCGCCAGCATAAGCAGAGTAAGACTTCATCCAACCTGCAGGAATCGCAGCGCTGTTGACGATGTGAAGCAAAGCCACCGCGATGATGAACGCACCGTAGAACCAGTTGGCCACGTAGATATGTTTGACCTTGCGTGTACCGACCGTGCCAAAGAACACGATCGCGTAAGACACCCACACCACAGCGATCAACAAATCGATCGGCCACTCGAGTTCAGCGTATTCCTTACCCTGGGTGAAACCCAAAGGCAAGCTGATCGCGGCTGCCACGATCACCAGCTGCCAACCCCAGAAGGTGAAGGCGGCCAGCTTGGGCAAGAACAACGCGGTGTGGCAGGTACGCTGCACCACGTAATAGCTGGTGGCGAACAGCGCGGAACCGCCAAACGCAAAAATCACCGCATTGGTGTGCAACGGACGCAAGCGACCGTAAGTCAACCAAGGGATGCCAAAGTTCAGTTCAGGCCAAGCGAGCTGGGAGGCAATGATCACGCCTACCAGCATGCCCACTACGCCCCAAACCACCGCCATGATGGAAAACTGCCGTACAACGGTGTCGCTGTAGACAGACTGCTGTGATGAGTTCATCGGTCACCTTTCATTTTTATCGAATCCAGTATCACCAATCGCCTCAAAAGGCGTATTGATGCAAATCAATCGTCTCGAAGAATACGCTCGCCTTCTTGCTCCACGCTGTCGAATTGGCCTCTGTGAATAGCCCACCAGAGGCCACCCAAGATAAACAGGACCAACAACACTGACAACGGGATCAGTAAATACAAGATATCCATCAAAAACCTCTCGTCAGTCGTAAAGCATTCAAAACAACCCACAACGAACTCAAAGCCATTCCCAAACCAGCCAACCAAGCAGGCAACCAACCAGCCACCGCCAGCGGCACGCACAAAGCGTTGTACACAGCGGCCCAGGCCAAGTTTTGACGGACCACACGCAAGGTGTGACGCGCGAGCTGAACGCTTTGCGCCACCACCAACAAATGCTCCCCCATCAGCACCAAGTCTGATTTGGACTGCGCCAAAGGTACCGCATTGCCAAATGCCATCGAGACATGCGCACCTGCGAGCACGGGTCCGTCGTTCAAACCATCGCCCACCATCGCCACACGAGCTCCTTGGGCCTGTGCCGCTTGCATGCGAGACAACTTGTCTTGCGGTGCACACATGCCCAAAGCATGCTCAATACCCACTTGCTCAGCGACTTGCTGAACAGATTCAGCGCGGTCCCCAGAGAGCAACCAGACATCCACACCGAGGTCTTTCAGCGCCTGGACCGTCTGTGCCGCATCGGCACGAACATCCTCGGACAACTGCCAGCTCGCCAGCCATGCTTGTTCTGAACATAAGTGTACTTGGCAAACCAGTGCATGTTCGGGTATTCCCTTGGTTTTTACACTGCAAAACGCGGCTGAGCCCAATCGAAGGGGGTGGTTGACGACGCCTTCTAAGCCCTGTCCGATGACTTCGTGCACACCATCAGCCACAAGCACCGATGGACTCGCCAACGACTCATGCGCAGCCACCAAGGCACGGGACAAAGGATGCAAAGAATGTGCAGCCAGTGCGGCCGCCAAAGACAGCGCATGCTCACGCGTCACCCCTTCGGCGGTCCACACCTGCGTGATGCGCTGACCATCGCGCGTGAGCGTGCCTGTTTTGTCAAAAATCAACGTGTCAATCTCAGCCAAAGATTCCAGCGCCTGCAGATTGCGCACCAAGACGCCGTGGCGCGCCAAGTTACCGGCTGACGCCAACATGGCCGCAGGTGTGGCCAAAGACAGCGCACACGGACATGTGACCACCAACACGGCCACGGCAACCATCAAGGCGTGACTGGGGTTGCTGGGCCACCACCAAGCGGCGGCCAAGGCGGACATGACCAAAACCCCCATCAAGAAAGGCTTGGCCACACGGTCTGCCAATTGCGCCAACCGGGGTTTTTGCAACGAGGCGTTTTCCATCAACGACACGATGTGCGAAAACTGAGTGCCCTCACCCACCTGCTCCACACGCACCAACACCACAGAGACCAAGTTGTGACTGCCCGCAACCACCATGTCGCCCACCGTACGCGATTGAGGGCGTGACTCCCCCGTGAGCAGGGCTTCATCGGCCAAGGTCTGGCCTTCCAAAATGACACCATCCGCCGGAAAACTCTCAGCGGGTAACACCCGAATCACATCTCCGGGCAACAAGCGGCGCACCGCCACACGCTCAAAGCTGCCGTCCTGTTGCTGACGCTCCACACTGTCGGGCAAACGATTCATCAGTGCTTCCAGCGCACCGGCTGTGCGGTCCCGCACACGCAGCTCCAACCAGCGACCGGTCAACAAGAAGAACACAAACATGGTCAGCGAGTCGTAGTAGACCTCGCCACCAAACATGCCGCTGGGTTCGAACGTGGCGGCGGAACTGAGCATGAAAGTGATGGCCATGCCCAAAGCAACTGGCAAGTCCATGCTGATGCGACGCAAGCGGATGTCACGCAATGCGTTGCTAAAAAAAGGACCACATGAAAAAAACACCACCGGCAAAGTGAGCACCCAAGATGCCCAGCGCAGCAAATACACCATGTCGGGTGTGATGTCCCCCTCGCCCGCCACATAAGCCGGATAGGCGTACATCATGACTTGCATCATGCAAAAGCCCGCCACCAACCAACGCCACAGGGCACGACGTGTTTCTTCTTGGCGCGCTTGACGCAAGGTGCTGTCAGCCGCAGGCAACGCGCCATAACCCGCACGGGCAATCGCGGCCACCCATTGCGAAGGTTTGACTTGCTCTTCGGCCCACACCACTTTGGCACGGTGCGTTGCCGCATTGACTTCGGCAGAGCGCACACCTGGCACAGACAACAAGGCCTCCTCCACCGTGAACGCACAGGCGGCACAGTGCATGCCTTCGATCACCACATGGGAATCCCACAAACCATCGCGCGGTTGACTAAAACGCAACCACTCTTGGCGGTCATCAAGCAAAGCAGCGGAAGAAGTATCTGAATACATAAGGGTTAGAGCCTAACGGTTTGATCTGGCATAGACATGACATGCATCAAAACAAATTCAAAATCATGCGTTAAGCTTCGAATATCAACAGCAAAGGAGCAGTTTATGTACAAACGAATTTTGGTGGCAACAGACGGTTCAACCTTGTCGAAAAAAGCCGTGACGAGTGCCATTGATTTGGCAGCGTTGAGCGGTGCAGAGCTGATCGCAGTCAAGATCACGCCGCGTTATCCCCAAAGCTATTTTGAAGGTTCACTGCCTCTGAGCCAAACAGAAGTGTCCAAGATTGAAAAGCAATGGACAGACACCGCACAAAAAGTGGTGGATGCCGTGGTCAAAGCCGGCAAAGCCAAAGGCGTGACCGTCAAGCCTGTGGTGGTGAAGTCTGACATCGTCTCTGACGCTGTGATTGCCGCAGCCAAGAAACACAAAGTCGATTTGATCGTGATGGCTTCACACGGCCGTCGAGGCATCAAGCGTTTGCTGTTGGGCAGCGAAACACAACAAGTGTTGACCCACGCCAGCGTGCCTGTGTTGGTCTTGCGTTGATCAACGCACGCTGAAACAAAAAAGCCGCTCCATGAGCGGCTTTTTCATTGGGGCGCCTGACAAGGCACGCCTGGCCTTAAGCGGTGATGCGTGATTTGGCTTCTTGGTACTCACGCTTCAAACGTGCCACCAACTCTGCAGCTGGCACCACAGACTTCACTGCGCCAATCCCTTGGCCGCAACCCCAAATGTCTTTCCACGCTTTTTTGGCGTCACCACCAAAATTCATTTTGCTTGGATCGCTCTCAGGTAAGTTCTCAGGATCGAGACCTGCATTGCGAATCGACGGCGCCAAGTAGTTGCCATGCACGCCCGTGAACAAGTTGCTGTACACGATGTCGTCTGAAGTAGCGTCGACCACCGCTTGCTTGTAGTTGTCTGCTGCACGCGCCTCTTCGGTCGCGATGAAAGCAGAACCGATGTAGCCAAAGTCAGCCCCCATGGCTTGCGCGGCCAACACCGCACCACCCGTCGCAATGGAACCACTGAGCGCTAAGGGGCCATCAAACCATTCGCGAATTTCTTGAATCAACGCAAACGGACTCTTTACACCCGCGTGACCACCCGCGCCCGTCGCAACTGCGATCAAACCATCCGCACCTTTTTCAATCGCCTTCTTGGCAAACTTGTTGTTGATCACATCATGCATGACCACGCCACCGTAGCTGTGCGCTGCGGCATTGATGTCTTCACGTGCACCCAACGAGGTGATGATGATCGGCACTTTGTACTTCACGCACAAGGCCATGTCGTGCTCCAAGCGGTCATTGCTTTTGTGCACGATCTGGTTGATCGCAAACGGAGCGGCCGGTTGGTCAGGGTGCTCACGGTTGTGGGCCGCCAAAGCCTCGGTGATTTCAATCAACCACTCCTCCAACAATTCAGCAGGACGTGCATTGAGCGCGGGCATAGAGCCCACAACACCGGCTTTGCATTGCGCAATCACCAGCTTGGGATTGCTGATGATGAACAAAGGCGAGGCAATGACTGGGAACTTGAGTTGATTGAAAACTGCTGGCAATTTCGACATGGTGTCTCCGTTTATTTTTTATCAGTCGATGTCGATCAGAAGGCGTCGAGCGCCATCTCGGTCACGCTGTCAGCGCCTTCGACAATGCTGTCGCGCATGCCTGGCACCTTGGACAAGATGTGATCAGCGTAGAAACGTGCCGTCGTGATTTTGGCGTGCATGAAGGCTGTGTCTTCACCTTTGGCCGACAGCTCTTCGGCCACCAACAAAGCGCGTGCCAGTTGCCAGCCCGCGATCAGGTTGCCTGTGAGCATGAGGTAAGGCACGCTGCCCGCAAACACGGCGTTGGGACTGGTCTTGCTGCCACCGACCACAAAGTCCACCACATTCAAAAACGCTTCGCGAGCGGCGGCCAAACGTGCAGCCACAGCCTTGGCGTGTGGGCCACCTTGCTTGAGCAATTCAGCTTCGGTTTTTGAAATCTGTGCCGCAATGGCTTTGGCTGTTTGGCCACCGTCGCGACCTGTTTTACGCCCCACCAAATCATTGGCTTGAATGGCCGTGGTGCCTTCGTAGATGGTCAAAATTTTGGCGTCACGGTAATACTGAGCCGCACCGGTTTCTTCGATGAAGCCCATGCCCCCGTGCACTTGCACGCCCAAGCTGGTGACTTCCAAACTCATCTCGGTGCTGAAGCCTTTGACCAACGGCACCAAGAATTCGTAGAAGGCCAAGTTTTCTTTGCGCGTCGCAGCATCGGGATGATGGTGGGATGCGTCGTAAGCCGCTGCCGCAACAGAGGCCATCGCGCGACAACCTTCGGTGTAGGCGCGCATGGTCATCAACATGCGGCGCACATCGGGGTGATGAATGATGGGGGCGCTGGTTTTCATGCTGCCGTCCACCGGGCGACTTTGCACGCGGTCACGTGAGAAGGTCACCGCTTTTTGGTACGCACGTTCGGCAATCGAAATACCTTGCACGCCCACGGCGTAACGCGCGGCATTCATCATGATGAACATGTATTCGAGGCCACGGTTTTCTTCGCCGACGAGGAAACCAATCGCCCCGCCATGGTCGCCGTACTGCAACACCGCGGTAGGGCTGGCTTTGATGCCCATCTTGTGCTCAATGCTCACACAGTGCACATCGTTGCGCGCGCCGAGTGAGCCATCTTTGTTCACCATGAACTTGGGCACCACAAACAAGCTGATGCCCTTCACGCCTTCAGGTGCACCTTGCACGCGGGCCAACACGAGGTGCACGATGTTCTCGGCCATGTCGTGTTCACCATAGGTGATGAAAATTTTGGTGCCAAACACTTTGTAAGTGCCGTCAGCCAAAGGCTCGGCACGGGTGCGCACAGCCGCCAAGTCGGAGCCCGCTTGTGGCTCGGTCAAGTTCATCGTGCCAGTCCACTCGCCCGAGATCAATTTCTCAAGGTAAGTGGCCTTCAGTTCGTCAGAGCCCGCCGTCAACAAGGCTTCAATCGCACCGTCGGTCAACATGGGGCACAAGGCAAAACTCATGTTGGCGGAATTGAGCATTTCGCCGCATGCGGCACCAATCGTTTTCGGCAGGCCTTGGCCACCAAACTCGGCGGGGTGCTGCAGGCTTTGCCAGCCGCCTTCGGTGAACTGGGCATAGGCTTCTTTGAAGCCTGGTGTGGTCGTGACGTGACCGTCTTTGAAGAACGATGGGTTCTTATCGCCTTCCCAATTCAAAGGCACCAACACGGATTCATTCAACTTGGCGCACTCTTCCAACACAGCTTGTGCGGTTTCTAAACCAGCATCTTCAAAAGTGGGCAGTTGGGCAATCTGGTCGAGTCCGGCCAGGTGTTGCATGTTGAACAGCATGTCTTTGACGGGGGCGATGTAGCTCACGGTTTTCTCCAGGAATCAATACAAAAGAAAAGGCACCCCGCAGAGTGCCTTTTTGAACTTGTTTTAAAGCGCTGCCACCAGCTCGGGCACAGCGACAAAGAGGTCCGCCTCCAAACCGAAGTCGGCCACTGAGAAGATGGGGGCCTCAGGATCTTTGTTGATCGCCACGATCACCTTGGAATCCTTCATGCCGGCCAAGTGCTGAATCGCACCGCTGATTCCGCACGCCACATACAGCTGAGGCGCAACGATCTTGCCGGTTTGACCCACTTGCAAGTCGTTGGCGGCATAGCCAGCGTCCACCGCTGCGCGGCTGGCACCAATCGCTGCGCCGAGTTTGTCGGCCAAGGGGGTCATGACTTCGTCAAACTTCTCTGAGCTGCCCAAGGCACGGCCACCCGACACGATGATCTTGGCCGCTGTCAATTCAGGGCGATCGCTCTTGGTGACTTCACGGCCCACAAAACTGCTCTTGCCAGAGTCGGCCACCGCAGCCACAGTTTCCACGGCTGCAGAACCGCCAGTGGCAGCAGCAGCATCAAAACCTGTGGTGCGCACGGTGATGACTTTGACGGCATCGGTCGATTGCACTGTCGCGATGGCGTTACCTGCGTAGATGGGGCGCTCGAAAGTGTCAGGGCTATCGACTTTGGTGATGTCGCTGATTTGGCCCACATCCAACTTAGCGGCGACGCGAGGGGCCACGTTTTTGCCACCCGCGGTGGCGGGGAACAAGATGTGGCTGTAGCTCGATGCCACGGACAACACTTGGGCGGCCACGTTCTCAGCCAAACCATCGGCCAATGTGGCGCCATCGGCGTGAATCACTTTGCTCACACCGGCGATTTGTGCTGCCGCAGCAGCGGCAGCAGCGGCGTTTTGACCGGCGACGAGCACGTGCACATCACCGCCGATGGCCACAGCGGCGCTGACGGTGTTGAGGGTCGACACTTTGATCGATGCGTTGTCGTGTTCTGCAATAACGAGAGATGTCATGTGTAGTTCTCCTGCGCTTTGTTCTTAGATAACTTTGGCCACGTTCTTGAGCTTGTCCACCAAGGTCGCCACATCGGGCACTTTGATGCCAGCACTGCGCTTGGCGGGTTCGCACACTTTGATGGTTTTGATGCCAGGGGCGACATTCACGCCGAGGTCTTCGGGCTTGAACACATCGAGTTGCTTTTTCTTGGCCTTCATGATGTTGGGCAAGGTCACATAGCGTGGCTCGTTCAAGCGCAAGTCGGTGGTGATGACAGCGGGCAGGCTGACAGACAGCGTTTCCAAACCGCCATCGACTTCACGGGTGACGCTGGCTTTGCCGTCAGCCACTTCCACCTTGGAAGCAAATGTCGCTTGGGGCAAATCAGCCAAGGCCGCCAACATTTGGCCGGTTTGGTTGCAATCATCGTCAATCGCTTGCTTGCCCAAGATCACCAAACCAGGTTGTTCTTTGTCCACCAAAGCTTTGAGCAACTTGGCCACGGCCAAGGGTTGCAGCTCTTCGGCGGTTTCCACCAAGATGCCACGGTCAGCACCAATGGCCATCGCTGTGCGCAACGTTTCCTGGCATTGTGTGACACCGCAAGACACGGCGATCACTTCGGTCACGACGCCCTTTTCTTTGAGACGAACCGCTTCTTCCACAGCGATTTCGTCAAAAGGGTTCATGCTCATTTTGACGTTGGCAATGTCAACGCCCGAGTTGTCCGACTTGACGCGGACCTTGACGTTGTAGTCCACCACGCGTTTGACAGCGACCAAAACCTTCATGGCAAAAGCTCCAATTTTTGATTAAAAACAGATTGACGTTTACGTAAACGTCACATTGTAGGGTTTCATCACAGCATTTTTTAGAACGCTCGTGCTTTTTTAGCAATTGTCTCTAAAAAACAGCCCTTTTACTGACGCAGTATCACTTCTTGTGGCGCATGCGCCAACATCACCCCCGCCTCACGCAGGGCATTCAAGGTTGCCACATTGACGCCCGAGCGGACCACCGATTGGCCGCTGCCCGGATCATCCATCCAGAAATTCACTTGGAATCGCAGGCCCTGCGGTGTCACTTCAGCCAGCAAGGCCATGGGCGCTGGCTCTGCCAGCACGCGTTCGGCACGCAGCGCCGCTTGCACCAAGAGACTTTGCACTTGCGCCACATCGCTGTCCAAGCCCACCCAGTAGGTGCAGCTTTGGAGCAAATGTGTACTTTCTAACGATAAATTCTCGACCCGCTGAGTGATCAGCAATTCGTTGGGCACCACCGATTCGCTGCCGTTGTTGGCTCGCACCAAGGTGTAGCGGGTTTTGATGTCGGTCACGCGTCCTTCAAACCCATCCACCCGCACGTAGTCGCCAATCCGCAAAGAGCGCTCGAGCAAGATGACAAAACCACTCACATAGTTGGCCGCGAGCTTTTGCAAACCAAATCCCAGCCCCACACCCAAAGCCCCGCCCAGCACTGACAAGGCGGTCAGGTCAACCCCCACGGTCGACAAGGCAAACAAAGTGCCGATCAGCAACAACAAAGCGCGCAGTGCATTGGATGCCACTTTGCGCATGGACAAGTCGGTCACCGCGCGGTTGAGCACCTTGTTCTCGAGCACAGCCGACAACCACAGGGTGAGCACCAGCATGAAGCTGCACGTCATGAACACTTCGATCACATGACGCAATGAAATCTGGGTCTTTCCCATGGAGAAGCGAATGTCCTCCAGCTCCTGCATCACGGGGTCTAACAAGCCGGTGATCCACAGAACGGCCATGGCCCAGGCCAGCCATGACACACCTCGCTCCAGCACGCGGGCGCCTTGCGACTGCGGGAAGACCGAGGCCAGCACCCGTGCGATCAGACGAATCACCAACAAGGACACCAACACCGGGACGGCGACCTTGAGCACTGGCACATGCTGCATCTTCAGCAGCCCCACCTTCAAGGCATAGGTGAAGACCAAAGACAGCGTGGGAAACATCACACCATCCACCACGCGACGACCAAACAAAATGGAATCGCGTGCAGCGCCACGGCCCAGCGCCCAGCTGATCAACCAAGCCAAAGCCAAACACAGCGCCAAGCCGCCCAATTCCAGGGCAATGGCTGGACTCTGCAAGTCGAGCAACAGTTCTTGTAATTCGTTCATGGTTTAAATATCGGCCAGCACACGCAAATGCGCTTCCACACTGCGTGACAAAGCGCTCAAGTCGTAGCCGCCTTCTAAGCAAGACACGATGCGGCCCTTGGCGTGACGCACGGCGATCTCGCGGATGCGGTACGTGATCCAGCTGTAGTCTTGCTCGGTCAAGCCCATCTGCCCCATGTCGTCTTCGCGATGGGCATCAAAGCCTGCGCTGATGAAGATCAGTTCGGGCTTGAACTCTTCCAAACGAGGCACCCAGTAGTTCTCCACCAACTCGCGCACTTCCATGCCTTTGGTATAGGCAGGCACCGGCACATTGACCATGTTGGTGGCCGGATTTTCCGTGCCCGAATAGGGATAAAACGGGTGCTGGAAAAAGCTGACCATCAAGACGCGATCGTCCCCTGCCAAGATGTCTTCGGTGCCATTGCCATGGTGAACGTCAAAGTCGACCACCGCGACACGGCTCAAGCCATGACGCGCCAAGGCGTACTTGGCCGCGATGGCCACGTTGTTGAAAAAACAAAATCCGCCCGCTTGGTTGTGCGTGGCATGGTGCCCCGGGGGACGAACGGCACAGAACGCGTTTTCAAGCTCCCCAGCCAAAACCGCATCGGTCGCAGCGATGGCTGCACCGGCAGAACACAAGGCCGCTTTCCACGTCGCGGCGTTGATGGCGGTGTCGGCGTCCATGTGGGCATAAGCAGGGCCACCCGCCAGTTGGTCTTCGATCAGTTGATCCGACAAGCCGCGCAAAGCTGCGATGTACATGCGGTCGTGGGCCAGCTCGATGTCGGCAAGCGGTGCTTCAGGCGCTTGGATTTGCGTCAGACCCAAATCGACACCGCTGATGAGCAATCGGTCCTGAATGGCACTCAAACGTTCGGGGCACTCGGGGTGCCCCGCACCCATCTCATGTTTCCAGCATTGAGGATGGGTGTAATAGCCAGTTTTACGCATGGTCTGTGTCTCGAAACTTCTTGAACTCAGCTTAACATGCAGGCCTTGCTTTTAGCCCTTGGCGACGCTGCGTGACATTACCTACTCCATCGTTTTTTACATCTTTTGCACCAGGTTTTGCCTTGCGTCAAATAGCCGCTGTGTTGATCTGCGTTTTGGCTTGTGCCAGCAACCCCAGCGCGGCCAGTACCCAACACAACCGCAAGCACAGCAGCACACCAACGCACGGGCACAAACAAAAGCCGCACAAGGCCAAAGCAGCGCGCCAAGTCAGCGGTCCCAGCTTTGGCGAATCGCCTCAAGTGCTCGCACTGGCCGAGGATCTGGCCCGGCAACACAGCCTACCCGTTGCGTGGGTCCGTCAGCAGCTGAGCCATGCACGGCAGCTCCCAGGCGTCCCCAAATTGGTTTTGCCGCCGCCCGTGAGCGTGCCTAAAAATTGGCGCGCCTACCGAGAACGCTTCATCGAACCACGTCGCATCGATGCCGGCGTGCAGTTCTGGCAAACCTACCAAGCTGCGTTGCAACGCGCAGAACAAACCTACGGCGTTCCTGCCGAGATGATCGTGGGCATCATTGGGGTCGAGACCTTTTATGGTCAACACATGGGCAACTACCGTGTGCTCGACGCCTTGACCACACTGGCCCTGAATTTTCCGCAAGCCCATCCACGTGCCACAGAACGTCAAGCGTTTTTCACTTCTGAGCTCGGACACTTTTTGGTGCAAATGCGCCAGCAAGCACCTGGTGCAGGGCCCATCACAGGCAGCTTTGCCGGCGCCATGGGTTGGCCGCAGTTCATGCCTTCAAGCTGGGCCCGCTTTGCGGTGGACTTTGATGGCGATGGACGGATTGACTTGCTCAACAGCCCAGTCGACGCCATCGGCTCCGTGGCCAATTACTTCAAAGCCTTCGGTTGGCAAACCGGCATGCCCACCCACTACCCGGTGAAGTTTGACGATGCCCGTTTGGACAAACCCAGCTTGCTCGCTCCCGACATCTTGCCCTCGTTCAGCGTGAGCAATTTCGCAGCCAAAGGCGCCGTGCTGGAGGGGGAAGCCCAACAGCACAAAGGCCCTTTGGCTTTGGTGGAACTTTTCAACGGCGAGGACGCCCCCAGCTATGTCGCGGGCACCGACAATTTTTATGTGGTGACCCGCTACAACTGGAGCAGCTATTACGCCTTGGCGGTGATCGAGCTCGGCGCTGCGGTCAAAGCCGCGCGAGCTGACACACAAGCGGCCGCGCGCTGATCAAACGCTTTGCGCCAAGGCCCACTGCACATGCTCACGCACCAGCAGGTTGTCATGCAGCTGGTGCGCTTGCAAGGCTTGGCGCAAAGCGGGCAACTCGACCTGACGCAAGGCGTTGCCAGCAGCCACGGCCACATTGCGCATCCAACGTGCGTGGCCAATGCGGCGAATCGGACTGCCTTCGGTGTAGCGCAAAAACTCGTCTTCGGTCCACATCAACAAGCGCGTCATGTCTTGCCCCACCAGCCCCTCACGCACATCAAAGTCGGGCAAGGTGCTGACTTGGGCGAACTTATTCCAAGGACAAATCAACTGGCAGTCGTCACAACCGTAAATATGGTTGCCCATCAAGGGGCGCAAGTCTTCGGGAATAGCGCCCGCATGCTCGATCGTCAAATACGAAATACAGCGCCGTGCATCCACCAAGCCTGGGGACACAATCGCTCGCGTGGGACACACATCGATGCACGCGGTGCACTGGCCGCAATGCGCAGAAACCGATGGTGTTTGCGGGAGCGCGATGTTGAGAAAAATCTCCCCCAAAAAGAACATCGAGCCCGCCTCGCGGTTCAACACCAAGGTGTGCTTGCCACGCCATCCTTGACCGCTGCGCGTCGCCAATTCGGCCTCCAAGACAGGCGCCGAGTCGGTGAAGGCGCGGTATTGCAAGGCGCCCTCGCCCGACTCCGATGCCAAATGGCTGTCGATCCGCTGGGCCAGTTTGTCCAAGCGCTGGCGCAGCACCTTGTGATAGTCACGCCCTCGGGCGTAGAGGGACACCACGGGTTCTTGCGGTTGACGCAAGCGCGCCCATTCGATGTCCTGCCAATCGGGCGGTGTATCGCGCGGCAAGTAATTCATGCGGGCGGTCAACACACTCAAGGTGTTGGGCACCAGTTCTGCAGGGCGCGCGCGTTTGAGTCCGTGACGGGCCATATAGTCCATGCTGCCGTGGAAATTTTGAGCCAGCCAATTTTGGAGTTGGGGCTCGGCAGACGACAAATCCACAGGGGCGATCGCAATTTGGGAAAATCCCAGTGCTTGACCCCAAGTTTGAATCTGCGACAGCAACAATTTGTGATCTAACGACACCCGACATCCTTGAGCAATTCAGCCATTGTAAAAACTCTTGTCTGGCCCGATGAGGCCGCGACCACCGCCTACGCTCAACAGCTGGCGGCGGCGTTGACGCGTGCGCACGATGGACTCAATGCATGCATCACCTTAGAAGGTGACCTGGGTGCAGGCAAGACGACCTTGGTGCGTCACTTGTTGCGTGAACTGGGTGTGCAAGGGCGTGTCAAAAGCCCCACCTATGCAGTGGTCGAACCCTACCAAGTGGCGGCAGGCGCCATCTGGCACTTTGACTTTTACCGTTTCAGCGATCCACGTGAATGGGAAGACGCGGGCTTTCGCGACATCTTTGCCAGCCCCGGACTCAAGCTGTGCGAGTGGCCACAACACGCGCAAGGCGTGATGCCCAGACCCGACCTCACGATTCAGATCGCCGTGGACGACAACGAACAACGCCGCGTCACCCTGCATGCCCTCACCCCACACGGAGAGGCTTTGCTGGCATGACCGCACTCGACCGACGCACACTGCTCAAAGGAGGCACCTTGGCTCTGCTGCTGGGCAGTGCCGACATTGCCTTGGGCGCGACGATTTTGGCCGTGCGCGTGTGGCCAGCCGCCGACTACACACGCGTGACGATTGAAAGCGACACCGCACTCAAAACCGTTCCCTTGTTTGTGGCCAATCCGCCGCGCTTGGCGGTGGACATTGAAGGCATCGAGCTCAACCCCGCCCTGCGCGAGTTGGTCGGCAAGGTCCGCTCCGACGACCCCTACATCACGGGCGTGCGCGTGGGCCAATACACCAGCACCACAGTGCGCTTGGTGCTGGACTTGCGCCAAATGGTCAAGCCCCAGGTGTTCAACCTCAGCCCCGTGCAGGCGGGCAATGCACGCTACCAGCACCGCTTGGTGCTGGACCTGTACCCCACCAAAGTCGCCGACCCTTTAGAGGCCTTGATTGCGGATCGGCTCAACGGCGTTTCCCCTGCGAACAATGCGCCGTCGATGACGGCTACCCCGACCCCACCCCCCGCATCCAAACTCGCGACAAGGCCCGACCCCTTGGCCGATTTGTTGGCCACGCAAGATCGCAAACCACAAGCCTTGTCGCCCACAGCCCCGGCCTCGGCGGCGTCTGCCCCCATCACCACGGCAGCCTCGGTGGCAATGCAACCATCGTCTGACTCCGAGCGCTTCATCATCGTGGCGCTAGACCCTGGCCATGGCGGCGAAGACCCTGGGGCCATCGGTCCAAAGGGCACCAAAGAAAAAGACGTGGTGCTGCAAATTGCACACCGCATGCGCGAGCGCATCAACAACACCGTGATCAAAACCAAGCATGGCAACTTGCCCATGCGCGCCTTTTTGACGCGCGATGCCGACTTCTTCGTGCCCTTGCAAATGCGGGTTGAAAAAGCGCGCCGCGTGCAGGCCGATTTGTTTGTGAGCATCCATGCCGACGCTTTTCTCACACCCGATGCGCGCGGCGCCAGCGTGTTTGCGCTCAGCCAAGGCGCTGCCTCGAGCGCCCAAGCGCGCTGGATGGCACGCCAAGAAAACCGCGCCGATTTGGTGGGCGGCCTCAACATCAAAACGCAAGATGCCACGGTACAGCGCGCCCTGCTCGACATGAGCACCACCGCACAGATCAACGACAGTTTGAAGCTCGGCAGCGAAATGCTGGGACAAATTCGTCGCATTGGCAAGCTGCACAAACCGCATGTGGAGCAAGCAGGATTTGCCGTCCTCAAAGCGCCGGATATTCCCAGCGTTCTGGTTGAAACCGCCTTCATCAGCAACCCCGAAGAAGAGTCGCGCTTGGTCAGCGAAAGCTACCAGAACGAACTCGCCAATGCACTGATGAAAAGCATTGAACGCTACTTCTCGCGCAACCCACCGTTGGCCCGCACACGCGCCAACACCTGAACCCATGACACAAGCCCCCGCGCAGCCACGCAATCCTTTGCATGGCATGACACTCGAGAAAATCGTCACCGAACTGGCCGACTATTTCGGCTGGGAAGGTTTGGGTGAACGAATCAATATCCGTTGCTTCACGCACGACCCCAGCGTGAATTCAAGCCTGAAGTTTTTGCGCAAAACCCCTTGGGCGCGCGAGAAAGTAGAGAGCTTGTATTTGTTCATGCTGCGCGACATGCGCCGCGCAGACTCCGCAGATCAGCATCCGGACTGATCAAGCCTTCAGGGCTGTGGCTGGCGAGACGCTTTCCACGAGCCATAAATGGCCAACATGCCAGGAATCAAAATCATGGCCCAAATGATTTTTTCCAAATTGGCTTTGACCCATCCGATGTTGCCAAAAAAGTAGCCCGCGCTGACGATGCCAACCACCCACAAAGCGCCGCCCGTGACGTCGTAGAAAGTGAACTTGCGTCGGGTCATCTGCGCCACACCGGCCACAAAGGGCGCAAAGGTACGCACAAACGGCATGAAACGGGCAGCCACCAAGGTCACGCCACCGTAGCGCTCATAAAACGCATGGGCTTGGTCGAAGGCCCGGCGATTGAAAAAGCGTGAGTCTTCCCAGGCAAACACCTTGTGCCCAAAGTAACGCCCGATCGTGTAGTTGGTCTGGTTGCCGGCGACTGCGGCCGTCAGCAGCAAGGCCATCGACGAGGCGTAATCCATCAAGCCCACGCCGCACATGGCGCCCACCACAAACAACAGCGAGTCGCCGGGTAAGAACGGCATGACCACCAGCCCCGTCTCCACAAAGATGATGAGAAACAACAAGGCATAGACCCACAGGCCATAGGCTTGCACAAAGCTCTCGAGGTAGCGGTCGATGTGCAAGATGAAGTCGATCAAGAAGGTAACAAGTTCCATGGGGTTGATTATCCCTGCCCGTAAAATCAAAGCGTGCACCCAGCTACCCAACCCCCACGCGCCATTCGCGAACTCCCCGATGAACTCATCAGCCAGATTGCAGCCGGCGAGGTGGTTGAACGCCCCGCATCGGTGGTGCGCGAATTGGTCGACAACGCGCTAGACGCGGGGGCCACACAAATTACTGTGCGCTTGCTCGCAGGCGGCGTGCGCTTGATCAGTGTGGAAGACAACGGGGTGGGCATTCCTGCCACCGAATTGCCCGTGGCCTTGAAGCGCCACGCCACCAGCAAGATCATCAGCTTGAGCGAGCTGGAGTCGGTGGGCACCATGGGATTTCGGGGAGAGGCATTGGCGGCCATTCAATCGGTGTCAGAACTCTCGGTCCTCTCGCGCACAGCATCGCAAGACAGCGCCATGTTGCTCGACGGCCGCAGCGGTGAACTGCAACCGGCCGCACGCGCACAAGGCACCACCGTCGAAGTCAAAGAGCTGTTCTACAGCACACCGGCCCGCCGCAAGTTTTTAAAAACCGACAACACCGAGCTGGCGCATTGCGTGGAAGCGGTGCGCCGTCACGCGCTGACGCGCCCCGAAGTCGGCTTCGCCATTTGGCACGAAGGCAAACTGGTCGAGCAATGGCGCGCCCAGCCCAGCGACCCCACCGATACTGCTCAAGCCCAAGCCGCGCTGGACCGTCGCTTGGCCGATGTGTTGGGCGAAGAATTTTTACGCGACTCCGTGGCGGTGCATCACCAATCGGGCAACGTCACCGTCGTGGGACGCGCGGGCATTCCAGACGCTGCGCGCTCGCGCGCCGACCATCAGTTCTCCTATGTCAACGGCCGCTTTGTGCGCGACAAGGTGGTCACCCATGCCGCGCGCAGCGCCTATGAAGATGTGTTGCACGGCCACCGCCAGCCGGTGTACGCCCTGTATGTCGAGATCGATCCCACGCGTGTGGATGTCAACGTGCATCCCACCAAGATTGAAGTGCGCTTCAGGGATGGGCGTGAAGTTCACCAAGCCGTGCGCCACGCGGTCGAGAACGCGCTGGCCATTCCCCGCGCCGCCTTGTTGGCCGCCCACGCAAACAGCCCCGCCTCCGCCGACGATGCAAGCCCCTTGAGCTTGCGCCCTTCGGCTGCCAACTGGCCACAAGCCCATTGGCAACAAGCCGCCATGCCGTTGACCGGAAACCGCGTCGCCGACTTGAGCAACTTGTGGCAGCCCACCGAGCCGCGCCCCTCGGTGATGGCACAAGAATCATCCGCAACATTCACGCCATCGGCGGCACCTTCGCTGTCGGCAACGGCAACCCACGGCACTCCGGCTGTGAGTCCAGCGGCAGAAGAAACATGGCCATTGGGCAAAGCCCTCGCACAACTGCAAGGGGTGTACATCTTGGCCGAGAACGCACAGGGCTTGGTGCTGGTGGACATGCATGCGGCGCATGAACGCATCGTGTACGAACAGCTGAAAAACCAAATCGATGCACAGCGCATAGCCAGCCAACCGTTGCTGATTCCTGCCACCTTCCAGGCCACGGCCCAAGAAGTGGCCACCGCCGAAGCCTGTGCCGAAGCCTTGCAAGCGCTGGGCTTGGAAATCTCGAGTCTGTCCGCCAAAACCTTGGCCGTGCGTGCGGTGCCCAATACCCTGGCCCAAGGCGATGCCGTGGCTTTGGCCCGCAGCGTCTTGGCCGAGTTGTCGCAACACGACGCCAGCACCGTGGTGCAACGCGCACGCAACGAACTGCTGGCCACCATGGCCTGCCACGGTGCAGTGCGCGCCAATCGCAAGCTCACACTCGACGAAATGAATGGCTTGCTGCGACAAATGGAAGTGACCGAGCGCTCGGACCAGTGCAACCACGGACGTCCGACGTGGCGACAACTCTCGATGCGTGAGCTTGACGCGCTGTTCTTGCGTGGGCGTTGAATGACGCAAGCCATGTCCAGCCGCCTCACGGTGGTGTTGCTGTCGTTGATGCTGGGCATTCAGCCGGTTTCATCCGATTTGTATTTACCGGCCCTGCCCGCCATCACGCAAGAGTTTGGAGCACAGGTCTCGCAAGCCCACCTCACCCTCAGCGCCTTGTTGCTGGCATTTGGTATCTCGCAATTGTTTTGGGGGCCGCTGTCTGATCGATTCGGTCGTCGTCCGATGTTGCTCTGGGGATTGATGGCTTACACCTTGGCAGGCATGGGTTGCGTGATGGCGCCGTCCATCGATGCCTTGATCATGTGGCGCATCGTGCAAGGGGCGGCCATGGGCGCAGTGGTCATGTGTGGTCGCGCCATCGTGCGCGATTTGTACACGCCTGACGTAGGCGCACGCGTGATGTCCAAAGCGCTCACCGGCCTGGGCTTCATCGCCTGTTTGAGCGCACCACTCGGGGCATGGATCACCGAAGGCTTGAGCTGGCACTATGCCTTGGGCATGTTGGTTTTATTTGGCGCCTGCACCTTGATCGGCGTGGGTTACTACTTTCAAGAATCGGTGCATCGCAAAAACCCCAAAGCACTCGAATTGCGCGTACTGGCCCACACCTGGTGGCACATCGTGCGTCACCCCACTTTTGTCGCTTTCACCTGCTTGTCGGTTTCAAGCTTTGGTGGTCTGTTTGTGTTTTTGACCACCTCCTCGTTTGTGTTCATTGGCATCTTGGGCTTGAGCCGCGTGGAGTACGGTCTGTTGCTGTCATCGATGTCAGGGGTCTACATCTTGGGCACCCTGCTGTGCCGACGGTTGTTGCCGCGCTTTGCGGTCCGAGGTGCGGTGGCCATTGGCGGTGCACTGAGTTTGCTCGGTGGCGTGTGGATGGTGTGCGCCGCTTATGGGGGGTGGCACAGCATCGCGAGCTTGATGGCCCCGTATTACCTGTTCATCTTGGCGCATGGCATTCACCAGCCCTGCGGACAAAGCGGTGCTGTCGGTCCGTTTCCACGCGCCGCAGGTGCAGCGTCGGCCTTGGGTGGATTTTTGATGATGGCGGCGGCCTTCGCGATGGGCATGTGGCTGGGCGCGCATGTCGATGGCACGTTGTTCCCCATGGTGCATGGCATTGCATTTTGGAGCGTCTGCACCGCCTTGACGGCTTGGATTTTGGTGCGCCGCTACGGAGGCCCGAGTGTCTGAGCGCTTAGGTCCACACGCCATTGCCTTGGTCGGTCCCACCGCCAGTGGCAAAACGGCGGCAGCCTTGGCGATTGCCCAGCAGCTGCCCGTGGAAATCATCAGTGTGGACTCTGCCCTGGTGTATCGCGGCATGGACATTGGCACAGCCAAACCCAACGCACAAGAGCTGGCCCAAGTGGCGCATCACTTGATAGACATCCGCGACCCGACCCAGGCGTACAGCGCAGCCGACTTCACACGCGATGCGCACGCGCTCATCGCCGATATTCGCGCACGCGGCAAACTGCCCTTGTTGGTGGGCGGCACCATGCTCTACATCAAGGCCTTGCGTGATGGCATCGATGATTTACCCACCGCACAGCCCGAGCTGCGTGCCGAGATCGAGGACCAAGCCATCGACCTGGGCTGGCCCGGCATGCATGCGGAGTTGGCCAAGGTGGACCCCGTCACCGCGGCACGTTTGGCACCCAATGACTCACAGCGCATTTCACGCGCGCTGGAAGTGTGGCGTGTGAGCGGCAAGCCTTTGTCGGTGTGGTTTGCAGAAGCGGCGGCACAACGCGAGGCCCTGGCACCTGTGGCCCCCATCCCCTTGGTGTCACTGGAACCGCAAGACCGTGCCTGGTTGCATGCGCGCATTGCGCAACGCTTTGACGTCATGCTAGCCACTGGCTTTTTAGACGAAATGCGCACCCTGCGCGCGCGCGGCGACTTGAACCTTGAGCTGCCCAGCATGCGCTGTGTGGGCTACCGACAAGCCTGGGAATTGATGGACCGCGCACAAGACTTTGGCGCGCCCATCGAGAGCATCATTGCGTCACTCAAGGAGTTGGGGACTGCCGCAACCCGTCAATTGGCGAAGCGCCAAATCACTTGGTTGCGCAGCATGAATGACCGTTTGATCGTGCCCTGCGATGCACCCGATGCCGTCGCCCACACACTGGCATGTGTGCAACAGCTTATTGCAACGGACCTTTGAACGCCTCAGGCAGTGGCAAGGGCATGACTTGAATGCCTTCGTCGATCAAGGCTTCGGTTTCTTCAGGCGTGGCCTGGCCACGAATGTTGCGTTGCTGAGCCTCGCCGTAATGGATCTTGCGGGCCTCTTCTGAAAAGTTCTGCCCCACGTCTTCGGTGTTGGCCACCACATGACGCACCATCTTGAGCAAAGCCGCTTGCAATTGCGCGGGCTCTAAATTCGCCACCTCGTGAGCACCCGGTAATGCGGCAACGGAGGCCTCGCTCGCCTGGTTTGTTGGGCCGGAGGATGCCCCCTCGGCGTTCTGCGCCGTGGCAGCAGATGACGCGTTGGTGGATGTCTCGCGGTCCCCGCGGGAGGTATTCAAGTTCAGACGCGGGGCGCTGAGTTTTTTGGTGATGGCGGTGTCTGCGCACAAGGGGCAAGCCACCAGGTCTCGCGCGAGCTGACTCTCGAAGTCATCGAGCGACGCGAACCAGCCTTCAAAGCTGTGGTGGTGACTGCACTGCAGATCAAGGACTTTCATGGCATCAATTATCTAGCAAGCCAATCAAACCGTAGGTGGCTCACACCGATTGCCAGGTCAACGGCCAAGCACCGCTGAGATGGTTTTGCAACCAAAGCAAACCGGTCAAGGTTTTGGCATCCGTGAGTTGGCCATCGCGTGACCAAGCCAACAGTTCATCCACGCTGGCGGTGAACACATCCAAAAACTCACCCTCGTCCAACTGGCGTTCACCCAAGGTCAAGCCGCGCGCAAACCAAATGTCGATGAACTCTGTCGAGTAGCTGATCACGGGGTGCAATACCCCGGCATGCGCCCACTCTTTGGCGCGATACCCCGTTTCTTCCAACAGCTCACGCTGTGCGCAGATCCAACGGTCTTCACCCGGGTCAAGCTTGCCTGCAGGAAACTCGATCATCACCTGCTTCACCGGGTATCGGTATTGACGCTCCATCACCAAGCGGCCATCGTCCAAGATCGCGATGACCATCACAGCGCCCGGATGAATGACATATTCGCGTGTCGCGCTGGCCCCACTGGGCAAACGCACCCGGTCGCGAAAGGCATGGAGGAAATGGCCTTTGAACAGCTCCACGTGATCCAAGGTGTGCTCGATCAAGTGGGCATCGGATGGAGTGTGGTGAGGGGTGGTCATCATGAAAAAAGCCAGCACAAAGGCTGGCTTGTAGGAGTGGTCTGAATTTAGGTTCCCAGCGTGGACACGATGGCTTTGGCACACAAGGCCATCAAGCCACCGGGCAACATGCCCAGAATCAAAATCAGGGCGCCGTTGATAGACAGCACCACACGCACATCGGCACCGGCCGACACGGTCGAAGCAGTCAGCGGAGCATCAAAGTACATGACCTTGACCACACGCAGGTAGTAGAAGGCGCCAATCAGCGACATCATCACAGCGAAGATGGACAACGCAATCGCACCGGTTTGACCCGAGGCGATCAAGGCTTGCAACACCGACAACTTGGCATAGAAACCCACCAACGGTGGCACACCGGCAAGCGAGAACATGCACACGGCCATCACGCCTGCATAGAGCGGGCTGCGTTGGTTCAAACCTGCGAGGTCGGCAATTTCTTCGCTTTCAAAACCTTCACGTGCCAACAACAAGATGATGCCGAAGGTGGCCAAGGTGGTGAGCACGTAGGTCACGATGTAGAACATCGATGAGCTGTAGGCGTTGGCCGCAGCCGCCGTGTTGCCATTGACCACACCCGAGAGCAAACCAATCAACACAAAGCCCATTTGGGAAATGGTCGAGAAGGCCAACATGCGCTTGAGGTTGGTCTGCGCAATCGCCGCCAAGTTACCAATCAAGAGCGAACCGATGGACAGGACCATCAGCATTTGTTGCCAATCGATGGCGAGAGGCAACAAGCCTTCGACCAACAAACGGATGGTCATGGCAAACGCAGCCAACTTAGGCGCGCCACCGATCATCAAGGTGACCACTGTGGGTGCACCTTGGTAAACATCAGGGATCCACATGTGGAAAGGCACCACACCAAATTTGAATGCCAAACCACAGACCACAAACACCAGACCCAAGACCAAGACCTTGTGATTGATTTGACCCGAGGCCACAGCTTTGAACACCGTGGTGATGTCGAGCGAGCCCGTAGCACCGTACAACATGGACAAACCGTAGAGCAGCAAACCGCTGGCCAAAGCGCCCAGCACAAAGTACTTCATGGCGGCTTCGCTGGCAATGGCGCTGTCACGGCGCAGGGCCACCAACGCGTAGCTAGAGAGGGTGAGCAATTCCAAGCCGAGGTACAACACGAGGAAGTTGTTCCCGGAGATCATGACAAACATGCCCAGCAAAGCAAACAAACCCAATGTGAACAACTCGCCACCGCGCAGCATGTCGCGGTCAGCAGCGTAAGGACGGCCATAGACCAAGGTCACCATCACGGCCAACGTGGCAAAGCACTTCAACCAGCTCCCCATCGGATCGGTGACGACCATGTTGCCAAAGCTGTACACCGTGGCACCCGCGCTGGCGGTGTTGGCTTCCAAATAGGCAATCACACCCAACGTCACCAGCGACAAGGCATAGGTGGTGGTGCGACGTGGGCACTTGACGAACAAGTCGACCAATGCAATCACGATGGCCATGACAGCCAGCAGGATTTCGGGATAAACCGCAGCGATGCTCAGTTTTTCAAACATTTTTCAATCCCTTTTATTGGGGCAACTTAGAGATGGCCACGTGCTTGAGCAAATCAGCCACGGACACATCCATCACATCGGTGAATGGCTTGGGGAACAAACCCATGGCCAAGACAGCGATGGCCAGCAAAGCCAACATCAAGAACTCGCGGCTGTTGATGTCTTCGAGTTCTTTGACGTGATCGTTCGCCACAGGGCCCAGATACACGCGCTTGACCATCCACAAGGTGTAGGCAGCACCAAAGATCAACGCAGACGCAGCGGCAAAGCCGATCCAGAAGTTGTATTTGATGGCCCCCAAGATCACCATCCACTCGCCGACAAAACCTGCTGTGCCTGGCAAACCGCAGTTGGCCATGGCAAACAACAAAGCAAAGGCTGCGAACTTGGGCATGGTGTTGACCACGCCGCCGTAGCTGGCGATTTCACGTGAGTGCATGCGGTCGTACAACACGCCAATCGACAAGAACATCGCACCAGACACGAAACCGTGCGCAATCATTTGCACCAAGGCACCTGACACACCAATGTCGTTGAAGATGAAGAAGCCCAAGGTCACAAAACCCATGTGCGCCACCGATGAATACGCCACCAGTTTCTTCATGTCCTCTTGCACCATCGCCACCAAGCCCACGTAGACCACAGCCACCAAGGACAAAGCGATCATGAGCCAAGCAAATTCACGGGCAGCATCAGGCGCAATGGGCAACGAGAAACGCAAGAAGCCATAAGCGCCCAGTTTCAACATGATCGCGGCCAGCACAGCAGAACCACCGGTAGGTGCTTCCACGTGCACGTCAGGCAACCATGTGTGGACAGGCCACATCGGGACCTTCACGGCGAAAGCCGCAAAGAAGGCGAAGAACAACAAGGTTTGTGCATTGGCTGCCAAAGGCAGTTTGTGCCAAGTGGCCAAGTCAAAGCTGCCACCCGATTGGGTGTACAGATAGATCAAGGCGATCAGCATCAACAAAGAGCCGAGCAATGTGTACAAGAAGAACTTGAATGCGGCGTAAATCTTGTTAGGACCACCCCAGATACCGATGATCAGGTACATCGGAATCAGCGTGGCTTCGAAGAACACATAGAACAGCATGCCGTCGATGGCGCTGAACACGCCGATCATCAAACCGCTCAAAATCAGGAACGCGCCCATGTATTGGTTCACACGTTCTGTGATCACTTCCCAGCCGGCAATCACAACGATCACGGTGATGAAAGCGGTCAACAACACGAACCACAGCGACAAGCCGTCCACACCCAAGTTGTAGAACACATTGAAGCGCTCAATCCATGGGGCTTTTTCAACAAACTGCATGGCTGAGCTGCTGACATCGAAACCGCTGTAAAGCGGCAAGGTCACGCCCAAGCTGACCAGCGAACCGATCAGGGCAATCCAACGCACCGTCTTGGCGTGCTCGTCACGGCCCAAGGCCAGCAACACAACGCCAAACAGAATTGGCGTCCAAATGGCAAGGCTCAATAAACCCATTTTTTATTCTCCTTATTTGAGCCAGACGAACCAAGTCATCAGCACGAACACGCCGAGGATCATGACCAAGGCGTAGTTGTAGAGGTAGCCCGATTGCAATTGACGTGCAATCGAAGACACCCAACCGACCAATTTCCAAGAACCGTTGACCACACCACCATCGATGATGGCTTGGTCTCCGCCCTTCCACAGGCCTGTACCCAAAGCGCGTGCGCCGCGGGCCAAAACGTTTTCGTTGAACCAGTCCATGTAGTACTTGTTCTCAAACAAGACATAGAGGGGATGGAACACACGCTTGATCGCAGCAGGCACAGCGGGGTTGATCATGTACATGTAGTAAGAGCTCGCCACACCCGCCAATGCCAACCAGAACGGTGCTGTGCTGAACGCATGCAAAGCCATGGCCACAGCGCCGTGGTATTCGTGCGCCAATTCGTGCATCACGGGGTGCTTGTCTGCATTGATGAAAATCGCATCTTTGAAGAACTCGCCGTACAACAGCGGGTCGATCGTCATGTAACCAATCACGACCGATGGAATGGCCAACAGCAACAACGGCACCGTCACCACCCAAGGCGACTCGTGCGGGCTGTGATCGTGGCCATGGTCGTCATGACCGTGGTGATCGTCGTGGTGTGCATCAGGGTTTTGGTCGTAACGCTCTTCACCGTGGAACACGAGGAAGTACATGCGGAACGAATAGAACGCCGTCACAAACACACCGGCCAACACGGCGAAGTGTGCGAAGCCTGCACCGGGCAAATGGCTTTCAGCCACGGCTTCGATGATGCTGTCTTTGGAATAGAAGCCGGAGAAGAACGGTGTACCGATCAACGCCAACGAACCCAACAAGGACGTGATCCAAGTGATGGGCATGTACTTGCGCACGCCCCCCATCCAACGGATGTCTTGGTTGTGGTGCATGCCCATGATGACGGAACCCGCACCAAGGAACAGCAAGGCTTTGAAGAACGCGTGGGTCATCAAATGGAACACGGCCACCGAATAAGCAGAAGCGCCCAAAGCCACGGTCATGTAACCGAGTTGCGACAGTGTGGAATAAGCCACGACGCGCTTGATGTCGTTTTGAATCAGGCCCAAGAAGCCCATGAACAAAGCAGTGATCGCACCGATGACCAAGATGAAGTTCAGCGCTGTGTCTGACAACTCAAACAAAGGCGACATGCGCGTGACCATGAAGATACCGGCGGTCACCATGGTCGCTGCGTGAATCAACGCAGAGATGGGTGTTGGGCCTTCCATGGAGTCAGGCAACCACACATGCAGGGGGAACTGAGCCGACTTACCCATCGCGCCAATGAACAAGCAGATACAAATCACAGTCACCAACATCCAGTCGGTGCCAGGGAATGTGAGCGCGCCCAATTCAGCAGCTTTGGCGAAGGCTTCGGTGTAGTTCAAAGTGCCGCCGTAAGCCGCAATCAAACCAATGCCCAAGATGAAGCCGAAGTCACCCACACGGTTGACCAAGAAGGCCTTCATGTTGGCGAAGATCGCGGTAGGTTTGTTGAACCAGAAACCGATCAGTAAATAAGACACCAAGCCCACCGCTTCCCAACCGAAGAACAGTTGGAGCATGTTGTTGCTCATCACGAGCATCAACATGGAAAAGGTGAACAAGGAGATGTAAGAGAAGAAGCGGTTGTAGCCTTCGTCTTCTTCCATATAGCCAATGGTGTAGAGGTGAACCATCAATGACACAAAGGTCACGACGCACATCATCATGGCGGTCAAGCCGTCGACCATGAAGCCCACTTCCATTTTCAAATCACCCACCACCATCCAGGTGTAGAGGGTTTCATTGAAGCGTGCGCCGTCCATGGCCACGCTCTGCAACGTCATGGCAGACAACACGAAGGCAAGCAACACACCCAGAATTGTCAAAGTGTGTGTCAAACGACGGCCAATCCAGTTACCGCCAAAGCGGGTACCGAACAAACCGGCCAGAGTAGAACCAACCAGCGGTGCCATCGGCACAGCCAACAAGGTAGAAGCGTGAAGGGTTTGAGACATGATCAATTAACCCTTGAGCGTGTTGAGTTCGTCCACATTGATGCTGGACTTGTTGCGGAACAACTGAACCAGAATCGCCAAGCCAATGGCCGACTCTGCAGCCGCCACGGTCAAGATGAAGAACACGAAAATTTGACCGTTCAAGTCGCCCAAGTAGTGCGAGAACGCCACGAAGTTCATGTTGACCGCGAGCAACATCAACTCAATCGCCATCAACAAGACGATCAGGTTTTTGCGGTTCAAGAAAATGCCGGTCACGGAAAGTGCGAACAAAATCGCACCCAACGTCAAGTAATGGCCTAAGGTGATGCTCATGCTGATTTCTCCTCTTCGGCGGCAGGTGCGACGGGGGGCTTCACAGCCGCCATCTTCACCACGGTCATACGATCACGTGCTTTGACGCGAACTTGATCAGCCGGGTTTTGGTATTTGCTGTCTTTGCGTGCACGCAGGGTCAAAGCGATGGCCGCAATCAAAGCCACCAACAAAATGAGCGCAGCCACTTGCACGGGATAGAGGTATTGGGTGTAGAGCAACACGCCCAGCTCTTTGGTGTTGGACACTTGCGCGACCACCACATGCCCCACATCTGCCGCAGGTTGCGAAGCCACCTGCAAGGCCGCAGAAGCAGCGTCAAGGGCCGTGGATGCGGCATCCACAGGGGCTGACACAGCAGCAGGCGTGACCAGCTGGGTTGCCGCTTGCTTTTGTGGTTCGCCGATGCGGAAACCACCCAGCAACACAGCGGCCAGTTCCAAGGCAATCACAGCGCCAATCGTTGCAGCCAAAGGAAAGTGCTTCCAAAAGCCTTGGCGAATGCTGTCGATGTTGATGTCCAACATCATCACCACAAACAAGAACAAGACCATCACAGCGCCTACGTACACAAGCACCAAGGCGATGGAGAGAAATTCTGCTTTCAAGAGCATCCACACGCCCGAGGCTTGGAAGAAGGCCAAGACCAAGTACAGCGCAGCATGCACAGGGTTACGCGCCGTGATGACGCGGAAAGCGGCGAACAGCAAGACTGCTGAAAACGCGTAAAAAAGAGCCGATTGAACGTCCATCATGAAATCTTTCAACGGTATTTGGCGTCAGCAGCTTTGTTGGCTGCGATTTCGGGTTCGTAGCGGTCGCCCACTGCCAACAACATCTCTTTGGTGAAATACAGATCACCGCGTTTTTCGCCGTGGTATTCAAAGATGTGGGTTTCCACGATCGAGTCGACGGGGCAGCTTTCTTCGCAGAAACCGCAGAAGATGCACTTGGTCAAGTCGATGTCGTAGCGTGTGGTGCGGCGGCTGCCGTCAGCACGTTGATCCGATTCAATGGTGATCGCCATTGCGGGGCACACGGCTTCGCACAGTTTGCAAGCAATGCAACGCTCTTCGCCGTTGTCATAACGACGCAAAGCATGCAAGCCACGGAAGCGAGGCGACAAAGGTGTCTTCTCTTCCGGGAACTGGATGGTGATGCTGCGCGAGAACATGTATTTGCCGGTCAGGGCCATGCCTTTGAACAGCTCGGTCAGCAAGAAGCTCGACAAAAAGTCGCGCAACGAGAAAGGAGCAGATTGTGTAGTCGTTGTCATGGTGTGTTCCGGCTTCAGTTCCAGATGTTCCAAGGTGTTTGAATCCAAACACCCACCACCAGCAACCAAACCAAGGTCACGGGAATGAAGATCTTCCAACCCAAACGCATGATTTGGTCATAGCGATAGCGTGGGAATGTGGCGCGCACCCACAAGAACATGGTCACGACCACAAAGGTCTTGAGCCCGAGCCAAATCCAGCCAGGGATCATGTTGAACAGCGCGTTGTCGATGGGTGACAACCAGCCACCCAAGAACATCACCACAGACAACATCGAGACCAAGATCATGTTGGCGTATTCAGCCAAGAAGAACATGGCGAAGGACATGCCCGAGTACTCGATCATGTGGCCAGCCACAATTTCGGATTCACCCTCCACCACGTCGAACGGGTGGCGGTTGGTTTCAGCCAAACCAGAGATGAAGTAAATCAAGAAAACAGGCAACAAAGGCAACCAGTTCCAAGACAAGAAGCTCAAGCCCTTGTCAGCCATCACGCCCTTGGCTTGGCTCATCACGATGTCGCTCATGTTGAGGCTGTTAGACACCATCAACACAATCACAAAGCAAAAGCCCATCGCAATTTCGTAACTCACCATCTGAGCCGATGCACGCATCGCGCCCAAGAAAGCGTATTTGGAGTTAGAGGCCCAACCGGCAATGATCACGCCGTACACCTCAAGAGAAGTGATGGCCATCAAAAAGAGCAAGCCTGCATTGACATTGGCCAAGGCCACATCCGGACCAAATGGAATCACCGCCCAAGCCGCCAGCGCAGGCATGATCGTCATGATGGGGCCCAGCAGGAACAACCCTGTCGAAGCCTGTGTCGGAATGATGATTTCTTTGGTGAGCAACTTCAGCGCGTCAGCGATGGGTTGCAACAAACCACCAGGGCCTGTGCGGTTCGGACCTTTACGGATTTGGGTGTAACCAATGGCCTTGCGTTCCCACAAAGTCAGGTACGCCACGCAACCGAGCAAAGGCAACAGCACCGCCACGATCTTGAGCAATGCCCAGAGCACCGGCCACGCCAGTGTGGTCCACCACACGTCGGGCAACAAGCCAAAGCCTGCGTTGTAAATGTTGTCAACCATCACAGGCCTCCCTTCGCATCAACCACCGGTTGCTTTGCATCAGCCGTGAGTTGCAGCGATGGTGCGCGACGCACCAAGCTGTCGAGTTGGTAAATCGCCGCAGAGGCAGGCTGACCTGCTGCTGGGCTCACGTCCACTTGTGCCGTGCATGCGTTGGACAACAAAGCTTGCACATCAGCAGGGATCGCTTGGGCACGCACTTCGTCAATGGTCTCGAAGTCGAAGCCAGGCACGTGGAGCATGGAGCCCAACACGCGCAAGACTTTCCATGCAGGACGTGTCTCGCTCAAAGGCTTGACCACACCATGGAAGCTTTGTGCACGACCTTCGGTGTTGATGAAGGTGCCCGCAGTTTCAGTGAAGGGCGAGATCGGCAACAGCACGTCGCTGATGTCCATGTTGGCCTTGAAGGGCGACAACGTGACCACCATGTCGGCTTGGCCGATGGCTTGAGCCGCGGCAGCGCCGTTGGCAGCGTCAAACGCTGGTTCGGTGTTGAGCAACACGACGGCCTTCAAACCACCTGCCAACATTTGGCCTGCGTTTTGACCGCCTGCTTTTGGCAAGGCGCCCACCACTTGCGCGCCCACGGTGTTGGCGGCTTCGCCGAGGTAACCCACAGTTGCGCCAGTTTGTGCGCCGATCCAGTTAGCCAAGCTCAGCAAGCTCGATGCTTGTGGGTGGTGTGCCGCTGCGTTGCCCAACAAAATGGCTTTGCGATCGCCGCCCGTCAAAGACTTGGCAATGGCTTGTGCTTCTGCGCTGTTGGCGTTGCCTGCCACTGGTGCAGCAGCACCGGTGATGGCGCCCACGGCAGCAGCGATGTCTGCCAAGGCTTGCACCCAATTGGCGGCATCTGCCACCAAGGTGTTGGCCACAGGCATCGCCCAGTCGTAGGCTTGTGCGTTGAGTGCATTGACCTTGCCGCCGTTGCGTACTGCTTGACGCAGACGTTGGGCCAGCAAAGGTTGGTCTTTACGGATGTTGCCGCCAATCACCAATGCACGTTGCAGTGTAGTGAGAGACGCCACCGATGTACCCAACCAACGCACTTTGCCGTCATGTTGGAAGTCTGCAGCGCGCAAACGTGTATCAATGTTTTGGCTACCCAAGCCGCGTGTCAGGCCTGCGGCCAAGAACAACTCTTCAGCGGTGCTGTGTGGGCTGGCCAAAGTGCCGATAGCTTGTGGGCCGTGCTGAGCTTTGACGCCTTGCAAGCCGTTGGCCACGTACTCTAGGGCGGTTTGCCAATCGACTTCTTTCCACTCGCCGCCTTGCTTGAGCATGGGCTTGGTCAATCGGTCTGCGCTGTCCAACGCTTCGTAGCTGAAACGATCGCGGTCAGCAATCCAGCATTCGTTGACGTCTTCGTTTTCCAAAGGCACGACGCGCATGACTTTGTTGTTCTTGACTTGAACGATGAGGTTGGCACCCGTCGCGTCGTGTGGGCTGACCGACTTGCGGCGGCTCAATTCCCAGGTACGTGCGCTGTAACGGAATGGCTTGCTGGTCAACGCGCCCACGGGGCAAATGTCGATCATGTTGCCCGACAACTCGGAGTCCACCGATTGACCCACGAAGGTTTCAATCTCAGCGTGCTCACCACGGTTGGACATGCCCAATTCCATGATGCCGGCCACTTCTTGACCAAAGCGCACGCAGCGTGTGCATTGGATACAGCGGCTCATCTCTTGCATGCTCACCAAAGGACCGACGTCCTTAGGAGTCACCACACGCTTTTCTTCTTCGTAGCGTGATGTCGTGCCGCCGTAGCCCACGGCCAAGTCTTGCAACTGGCACTCACCGCCTTGGTCGCAAATGGGGCAATCGAGTGGGTGGTTGATGAGCAAGAACTCCATCACCGACTGTTGGGCCTTGATGGCGCGTTCGCTCTTGGTGCGAACAATCATGCCTTGCGTCACAGGCGTGGCGCAGGCGGGCATGGGTTTAGGCGCTTTTTCCACATCGACCAAGCACATGCGGCAGTTGGCCGCAATGCTGAGTTTCTTGTGATAGCAGAAGTGCGGAATGTAGGTGCCGGCCTTTTCAGCTGCGTGCATGACCATGCAGCCTTCTTGGACCTCTACCTTTTTACCGTCGAGTTCGATTTCAATCATGGCACTTATCCGTCAAACGTACGCCGGGACCATGCAGGTCTTGTGCGTGATGTGGTGTTCAAATTCGTGGCGGAAATGCTTGATCATGCCGCGCACGGGCATGGCGGCTGCATCTCCGAGGGCGCAAATCGTGCGGCCCATGATGTTTTCGGCCACGTTGTCGAGCAACGCCAAGTCGCTCTCGCGGCCTTCGCCACGCTCAATGCGATCGACCATGCGCCACAACCATCCCGTACCTTCACGGCAAGGCGTGCATTGGCCGCATGACTCATGCATGTAGAAGTAGCTCAAGCGTTGCAGGCTCTTGACCATGCAGCGTGAATCGTCCATCACGATCACAGCACCCGAACCCAACATCGAGCCCGCTTTGGCGATGCTGTCGTAATCCATGGTGCATTCCATGATGACGTCCGCAGGCAACACTGGCGATGACGAGCCACCAGGAATCACCGCCTTGAGCTTGCGACCTTTGCGCACGCCACCGGCCAACTCCAACAATTTGGAGAACGGTGTGCCCATGGGGATTTCGTAGTTGCCAGGACGCTCGACGTCACCGCTGACCGAGAAGATCTTGGTGCCGCCGTTGTTGGGCTTGCCACATTCGAGGTACGCCTGACCACCGTTGTTGATGATCCAAGGCACTGCTGCGAATGTTTCGGTGTTGTTGATGGTGGTGGGCTTGCCGTACAAACCAAAGCTCGCTGGGAACGGTGGTTTGAAACGGGGTTGGCCCTTTTTACCTTCGAGCGACTCGAGCAACGCAGTTTCTTCGCCGCAGATGTAAGCGCCAAAACCATGAGCGGCGTGCAGCTGGAAGCTGAACTTTGAGCCCATGATGTTGTCACCCAGGAAGCCTGCTGCGCGCGCTTCTTCGAGGGCGGCTTCAAAACGCTCGTAGGTTTGGAAAATTTCGCCGTGGATGTAGTTGTAGCCCACGCTGATGCCCATGGCATAAGCGGCGATGGCCATGCCTTCAATCACGATGTGGGGGTTGTGTTGCAAGATCTCACGGTCTTTGCATGTACCGGGCTCGCCCTCGTCCGAGTTACAGACCAAGTACTTTTGGCCTGGGAACTGACGCGGCATGAAGCTCCACTTCAAACCGGTGGGGAAGCCCGCACCGCCACGACCACGCAAACCGGACTCTTTGACGGTCGCGATCACTTGGTCTTGGGTCATCCCTGCAACGCCAGTTTCGGGATTCGGCGCACTGCCGTCTTGACCCAAAATTTTGCGCAAGGCTTGGTAGCCACCACGGGCCACGTAATCTTGCAGTGACCAGTTCTTGCCGTTGAGACCGGCCAAGATCTGAGGACCCATGTGACGGTCGTGGAAACAGGTTTCCACGGCAGTGGTTTGGAATTGGGAAAGCACTTGTTCGACGTTCATGCTCATTCCTTCACCGAACGCAAGCCTGCGACCATTTGGTCGATCTTGTCGTTGCTCATGTAGCTGCACATGGTGCGGTCGTTCACCAACATCACCGGCGCATCAGCGCAAGCGCCCATGCATTCGCCAGGTTGCACGGTGAACACGCCATCGGCCGTGGTCTCGCCCACTTCAATGCCCAAGGTCTTGACCAAGTGCATCAAAGCGCCCTGCCCGTTGCGCAATTGGCAAGGCAGGTTGGTACACACGTTGATCTTGAACTTACCAACAGGATGCTGGTTGTACATGTTGTAGAAGGTGGTCACTTCGTGCACAGCCATGGGGGCCATGCCTAGGAACTCAGCAATCACGCGCTCGCTCTCGGCGCTGACATAGCCTTGCTCTTGTTGTGCAATCGACAAGCAAGCCATGACGGCAGATTGCTTCTGGTCGTCTGGGTATTTGGCGACTTCGCGCGCAAAGCGCTCCAAGGCCTGGGCCGACAGCGGTGCGCTGTGGTGGGTGTTTACAGAACTCATCGGTCAATTTCCCCGAACACAATGTCCATGGTGCCAATCACCGCCACGGTGTCAGCAATCATGTGGCCGCGCGCCATTTCATCCATGGCTGCCAAGTGGGCAAAGCCAGGAGCGCGAATCTTCAAACGGTAAGGCTTGTTGGCACCATCGCTCACGAGGTAGATGCCAAATTCACCCTTGGGATGCTCGACGGCGGCATAAGCCTCGCCTTCGGGCACATGGAAACCTTCGGTGAAGAGTTTGAAGTGGTGAATCAACTCTTCCATGTTGGACTTCATGCCTTCACGGCTGGGTGCAGCCACCTTGTGGTTGTCCGTGATGACAGGACCTGGGTTGACGCGCAACCAGTCCACACACTGCTTGATGATGCGATTGGACTGACGCATTTCTTCCACGCGCACCAGATAGCGGTCGTAGCAGTCGCCCGTTTTGCCCACGGGAATATCGAAGTCCATGCGGTCGTAGACATCGTAGGGTTGGTGCTTGCGCAAGTCCCATGCAATGCCAGAACCACGCAACATGGCGCCCGAGAAACCCATGTTCTTCGCGCGCTCGGGCGTCACAATGCCCACGTCCACCAAGCGCTGTTTCCAGATGCGGTTGTCGGTCAGCAGGGTCTCGTATTCGTCCACCAGCTTGGGGAAGCGCTGCGTGAAGTCGTCGATGAAATCGAGCAACGAGCCTTGGCGGTTTTCGTTCAAACGTGCCACCGATTTGGCGTTGCGCACTTTGCTGGCTTTGTACTGCGGCATGGTGTCAGGCAAGTCGCGGTAGACGCCACCTGGACGGAAGTAAGCCGCGTGCATGCGCGCACCGGACACCGCTTCGTACATGTCGAACAAGTCTTCACGTTCGCGGAAGCAGTAAATCAGGATGTTCATGGCGCCACAGTCGAAACCATGACAACCCAACCACAACAGGTGGTTGAGCAAACGTGTGATTTCGGCATACATCACACGGATGTATTGCGCACGCTCTGGCACTTCAATGCCCATCATCTTTTCGATGGCCAAGCAGTAAGCGTGCTCGTTGCTCATCATCGACACGTAGTCGAGACGGTCCATGTAGGGCAAGGATTGGATGTAGGTCTTGCTCTCGGCCAACTTTTCAGTGGCGCGGTGCAACAAACCGATGTGAGGATCGGCACGTTGAACCACTTCGCCGTCGAGCTCAAGCACCAAACGCAGCACGCCGTGTGCCGCAGGATGCTGAGGACCGAGGTTGAGGGTGTAGTTTTTAATATCAGCCATGATCAGTGCGTGCCACCGTAGTTGTCTTCGCGGATGATGCGCGGCGTAATCTCGCGCGGCTCGATGGTGACGGGTTGGTACACCACACGTTTTTGTTCGGCGTCGTAACGCATCTCGACGTGACCGGAAGTGGGGAAATCTTTGCGGAAAGGATGCCCCACAAAACCGTAATCCGTCAACAAGCGACGCAGGTCCAAATGGCCTTCGAACACGATGCCGTAGAGGTCAAAAGCTTCACGCTCGAACCAGTTGGCAGAGTTCCACACATCGTTCACAGAGGCCACCACAGGCATCTCATCGCTCACGGCAAACACGCGAACGCGCAAACGCCAGTTATGTGTCACCGACAGCAAATGGCTCACGACCGCAAAGCGCGGTGCATCGGTGAATTTGGAATGTGCGCCGTCTTTGTAGCTTGAATAATCCAAGCCACACAAATCCATCAGCTGCTCGAAACCCAAACGCGCATCATCGCGCAAGGTTTGGCACACGCCGTGGTAATCAGCTGCAGACACAGTCAGCGTCAACTCGCCCAACGCAGACTCAAGGTGCTTGACTTTGCCACCCAACACATCGTGCAAGGCGGTTTCAAGCGTTTGAATGGAATGACTCATCTTCAACTTCCTATTCAGCGAGCGATGGTGTTTTCGCGGCGAATCTTGCTTTGCAATTGCAAGATGCCATACAACAACGCTTCAGCAGTCGGAGGGCAACCGGGGACATACACATCCACGGGCACCACACGGTCACAACCACGCACCACCGAGTAGCTGTAGTGGTAGTAGCCGCCACCGTTGGCACACGACCCCATGGACAAGACCCAACGGGGTTCTGACATTTGGTCATAGACCTTGCGCAAAGCGGGAGCCATCTTGTTGCACAAGGTGCCAGCCACGATCATCAAATCGGACTGACGGGGACTGGGTCGGAACAACATGCCAAAACGGTCGATGTCATAACGCGCAGCACCTGCATGCATCATCTCGACCGCACAGCAGGCCAAACCGAATGTCATGGGCCACAAAGAGCCCGTTTTGGCCCAATTCACCACCGAGTCGTACGACGTGGTGATAAAGCCTTCTTTGAAAACGCCTTCAATTGCCATAGCTGATCCTTATTCCCAATCGATGGCGCCCTTGATCCACATGTAGGCGAAGCCGGCTACCAGGATGGCAAGGAAGATCATCATGTCGATGAAGCCAATGAAACCAATTTCCTTGAGCGCCACGGCCCAAGGAAACAAAAATGCGATTTCCAAATCAAACAAGATGAAGAGGATGGCGATCAAGTAGTAACGCACGTCAAACTTCATGCGTGCGTCTTCAAACGCCTCGAAGCCGCATTCGTAAGGGGAGTTTTTGGCCGGATCAGGACGATTCGGACCCAAGATATAGCCCAGAACTTGGGGGGCAACCCCCACGCCAAGGCCCACAAGGATAAACAGGAGGACGGGGAGGTATTGTTCTAAGCTCATCGCAATCTCGCGGTATGACTATCGGTTTTTAGTCAGCGAAGTTTGCTGGATCCGGTTGACACCAGATTTACAGCAGACTTTTTTTGGATGGTGCCGTCGGCGAGACTCGAACTCGCACAGCTTTCGCCACTACCCCCTCAAGATAGCGTGTCTACCAATTTCACCACGACGGCTTTGGGTTGTTTGTTCTCGATAAGCGAAGAGGGATAACGCTTCCTGAACAGCCTCAGAGTTTACCCTGAAAAGAGACCTTTTCTCTCTGAGGCGAGAGGTTTTGTGTTTACTTGGTTGGAATTTGCGCAGCACCTGATGCTGGCTCTGCTGCAGGCGCAGGAATCGCGTTGGCGGCATCCGTGGTCACAGGGGCAATCACAGCACCTTCCAGCACACTGCCCGAGCTGACAGGACGCAAATTGCCGAAGTAAGCCAAGGCCAAAGTGCAGACAAAAAATACGGTCGCCAACACACCGGTGGTGCGTGACAAAAAGTTTGCACCACCGCTGGCACCAAACAAACTGCCTGAGCTACCGCTGCCAAAAGCGGCGCCCATGTCCGCACCTTTGCCGTGCTGAACCAAGATCAAGCCAATCATGCCCAAAGCCGACAACAACTGAACGACTTGGACAATGTTAAGAATCAAACTCATAAAAACTCCGAAAAATGTATTAACTTCAGCGCGCAGCAGCGGCAATGATGGTCAAAAAGTCAGCAGGCTTCAACGCAGCACCACCAATCAAACCACCGTCAATGTCAGGCTGCGTCAGCAGCTGCGCGGCATTGGCTGCATTCATGCTGCCACCGTACAAAATTTGAACGCGATCCGCATGCTCGGTCGCCGCCTTCAGCTGCCCACGCAACACCGCGTGCACCGCTTGCGCTTGTTCGGGTGTGGCCGTTTTACCGGTACCGATGGCCCACACAGGCTCATACGCCACCACGATTTCGCTGATGCAATGGCCGTTGGAATGGATCACCGCAGCCAATTGACGCTTGACCACCTCTTCGGTTTGCCCTGCTTCACGCTCAGCCAAGGTTTCACCCACGCACACGATCGGCGTGATGCCCGCAGACAAAGCACGCTGCGCCTTGGTGGCCACTTGTTCGTCGGTTTCACCGTGGTATTGACGACGCTCTGAGTGACCCACGATGGCATAGCGCACCGCAAAGTCTTTCAACATACCGGCCGAAATTTCACCGGTGTACGCACCCTGCTCATGGGCCGACACATCTTGCGACCCCACATCAATGCCAGAACCTTGGACGAGTTGCTGCACTTGCGACAAATAGGCAGCAGGCACGCACACAGCCACCCCCGCTTTTTTGCCATTCAAGGCTTGCGCCAAACCTTGCTGCACACCGTGCACCAAGGCTTCGTTGGCAGCCAAACCGCCATTCATCTTCCAGTTCCCTGCAATGAGTTTTTGTTTCATCACAAACTCCAAGTCAAAACAATTTTGCCCACGTGTTGATTGGATTCCATCAAACGGTGCGATTGGGCAGCGCCATCCGCAGAGCCTGCATCAAAGGTGGAATGAATCACCGGTTTGATACGACCCGCCTCGATCAAAGGCCACACGTGTGTGCGCAAATTGCGCGCAATGGCTTCTTTGAAAGCCACCGGACGGGGGCGCAAAGTCGAGCCCGTGATCATCAAGCGACGACGCAACACCAAGCCGGCGTTGAATTCACTCTTGATGCCACCTTGAACGGCGATGATGACCAAACGACCATCTTCAGCCATGCACTCCACCTCACGCGCCACATAGTCGCCAGCGACCATGTCCAGCACCACATTCACGCCTTTGCCGTCCGTCAACCGCATGGCTTCGGCCACAAAGTCGTGGGTTTTGTAGTTGATAGCGTGATCTGCACCCAAGGCCAAGCACGCAGCACACTTGTCGTCGCTGCCTGCTGTCACGATGACGGTCGCTCCCATGGCCTTGGCCATCTGAATCGCCGTCACACCAATGCCGCTGGAGCCGCCTTGCACGAGCAAGGTTTCGCCCGCTTGCAAACGACCGCGATCAAACACATTGCTCCACACGGTGAAGAATGTCTCTGGCAACGAAGCCGCTTCCACATCGCTCAAACCTTTGGGCGATGGCAAGCATTGACCCACGGGCGCTACGCAATATTCTGCGTAGCCCCCACCGGCCACCAAGGCACACACACGGTCACCGACCTTCAAGCCAGCAGCCGCCATGGCCGCTGCATCGCCGGATTCAATGACACCTGCCACCTCCAAACCTGGCACGTCAGACGCACCAGGTGGCACAGGGTAGTTCCCCGTTCTCTGCAGAACGTCAGGGCGATTGATGCCACTGGCGCTGACACGGATCAGCAACTCACCCTCACCGGCTTGCGGCATGGCCCGTTGGGCACAACGCAAGACCTCGGGGGCGCCGGGTGTAGAGATTTCAACGATGCGCATCATGTGTGACCTTTCAGTCGCAAGTTATTGCTACTGGTTATTACGCTTGAGGAGCGGCATCACCTGAGTGGTGACGTTCGCCTTGATGTTCAGCGGCTGGGCGCTCCATCAACGCTTTCATCGACAACTTCACGCGACCTTTTTCGTCGGTTTCGAGCACTTTCACGCGCACGATCTGACCTTCGCTGAGGTAGTCCGTGACCTTCTCGACACGCTCGTGTGCGATCTGGCTGATGTGCAACAAACCGTCTTTGCCAGGCAACAAGTTGACCAAGGCACCGAAGTCCAAAATCTTAGTGATCGGGCCTTCGTAGACCTTGCCGATTTCGACTTCGGCCGTGATTTGCTCGATGCGCTTTTTAGCTTCTTCAGCCTTCGCGCCGTCGGTGGCAGCGATGGTGATGGTGCCGTCTTCTTCGATGTTGATCTGGCAACCGGTTTCTTCGGTCAACGCACGGATGGTGGCGCCGCCTTTGCCGATCACGTCACGGATCTTCTCGGGGTTGATCTTCATGGTGAACAACTTAGGTGCAAAGTCAGACACTTCGGTCTTGGCTTCGCCCATGGCTGCTTGCATCTTGTCCAAGATGTGCATGCGTGCTTCTTTGGCTTGAGCCAATGCCACTTGCATGATTTCTTTGGTGATGCCTTGGATCTTGATGTCCATTTGCAAAGCGGTAATGCCGTTGGTGGTACCGGCCACTTTGAAGTCCATATCGCCCAAGTGATCTTCGTCACCCAAGATGTCGGTCAACACGGCAAAGCGGTTGCCTTCTTTGATCAAGCCCATGGCGATACCGGCCACGTGTGCTTTCATGGGAACGCCAGCGTCCATCATGGACAAGCAGCCACCGCAGACTGAAGCCATCGAGGAAGAACCGTTGGATTCTGTGATTTCAGACACCACGCGCATGGTGTAGGGGAACTCTTCTTTGGTTGGCAACACAGCCACCAAAGCGCGCTTGGCCAAACGGCCGTGACCGATTTCGCGGCGCTTGGTTGAACCCATGCGACCCACTTCGCCCGTGGCGAACGGAGGCATGTTGTAGTGCATCATGAAACGGTCTTCGTACTCACCGGCCAAAGCATCAATGCGTTGTGCATCGCGCTCGGTACCCAACGTGGTAACCACCAAAGCTTGGGTTTCGCCGCGTGTGAACAAGGCAGAACCGTGGGTGCGTGGCAACACGCTGTTGCGAATTTCGATAGGACGCACAGTGCGTGTGTCGCGGCCGTCAATGCGTGGCTCGCCTGCCAAGATTTGGCTGCGAACAATGCGCGCTTCGATGTCGAACAACATGTTTTCGACTTTGACCGATTCAAACTCAACGCCGTCGGCCTTCAAACCAGCCATCACCGCGCCGTAAGCTTCACGGCAAGCGTGGGTGCGGGCTTGTTTGTTGCGGATTTGGTAAGCAGCGCGCAGCTTGTCTTCCGCTTGAGCCACGACCTTGGCGATCAATGGCTCATCCTTGGCGGGAGCAGTCCAGTCCCAAGCGGGCTTGCCAGCGTCACGCACCAAGTCGTGGATGGCGTTGATCGCGATGTTGCCTTGCTCGTGACCGAACACGACAGCGCCCAACATGATTTCTTCTGACAACTGCTGGGCTTCAGATTCCACCATCAACACAGCGGCTTCGGTACCAGCGACCACGAGGTCCATCTGGCTGTCTTTGCGTTGTGTTTGGCCTGGGTTCAAGACGTATTCGCCGTTGATGTAACCCACGCGAGCGGCACCGATCGGGCCGTTGAAAGGAATGCCAGAGATGCTCAACGCAGCAGACACAGCGATCAACGCTGCGATGTCAGCATCAACTTCTGGGTTCAACGACACGGTGTGAATCACCACGTGCACGTCGTTGTAGAAACCTTCTGGGAACAAAGGACGGATGGGGCGGTCGATCAGACGGCTGGTCAATGTCTCGTGTTCGCTGGGCTTGGCTTCGCGCTTGAAGAAGCTGCCTGGGATCTTGCCTGCGGCGTAGGTTTTCTCGATGTAGTCCACAGTCAAGGGGAAGAAGTCTTGGCCAGCTTTGGCAATCTTCGAACCCACGACAGTGGCCAACACCACGGTATCGTCCATGTTGACGAGCACAGCGCCGCCAGCTTGGCGAGCGACTTCGCCGGTTTCCATGGTGACCGTGTGTTGGCCCCACTGGAAGGTCTTGGTAACTTTATTGAAAATTGACATGTGTTTTCCTCATGAAATTTGGCAGAACCCGGTGCAGCACACGATGCCATTCCAGAAAAGTCGGGATTCTTTTTTGGAATGACACAGCTTCGATCTGCGCCTCGTTTTCGTACCGGTTGTAAAAAGTGTGTTTAAAAGTGCAAAACGCCTGAGCTTGTTGAAAACTCAGGCGTTTGTCGCTAGAACTTCAGCGTGTTACTTGCGCAGGCCAAGTTTGGCGATCAGAGCAGCGTAACGGTCAAAGTCTTTGGACTTGAGGTAGTCGAGCAATTTACGACGACGGCTCACCATGCGCAACAAGCCGCGACGACCGTGGTGGTCTTTGGCGTGTTCTTTAAAGTGAGGTGTGAGTTCGTTGATACGAGCGGTCAACAAAGCCACTTGGACTTCAGGACTACCTGTATCGTTTGCGGCACGTGCGTTGTCTTTGACGACTTCAGCAATTTTTGCAGTCAGCATGTTTTTTCCTTTGATGTTTGACTTGCGTTGCACCATGGAAGTTGGTGCAACGTGCTTGCCTCACCCGAAAAGGTAAAGCCCGCAGAGTATAGCAGGCACTCGAAAGACACCCCACGCCTTATGCAGCACGTCACAACAAACCAGAAGCAATGTTGATCGTCAAAGCCACCAAAGTCGTGTTGAAGAAAAACGCAAGCACGCAGTGCACCAGCCCTATGCGTCTTAAATTTCTGCTACTAAAGCTCACATCGGCAGTTTGACCCGAAGTCCCAGTGACACAAGCCACATACAGAAAATCCGCGTAATCGGGTGCATGGCCGCCCGGGAAATCCAAACCACCACTCACGCCATCCGACGTAGCCATATAGTATTCATGGGCGTAATGCAGCGCAAACATGACCTGGGTGAACGACCACGTTGTGAACACCGTCAACGCGGCCAAGGCGATGTGCTCGATCTTGAGTGAACCTTGCAAATCTTTGGCCAGCGACAGCTCCGCCACGATGCCCGCCAAACAAATCAAGGCCGCAGCAACCACCATGCTGAGCACCAGAAACCGACCTGTGTTGTGCTGCAAGGCGCGATGCTTCATCCGTTCATGGGTGGAGCCAAACATCATCTTGACAGAGAGCAGCAGATACAGAATCGCGCCAACGTTCCAAGCGACGATGGCCCGCGTGACCTCATGCTGCGCCCAAGTCAGCGGCAACCAGACGTAACTCGCGCACCCGAAGGCGATCGCCATCACAAAGCGCGGCCTGACCCAAAACGCACGGAACACCTTCAACAACCACGATGCGTGCATGCTGAATACTTGCATCAATAGCGCTGCATCTGGCAGCTGGTCGGCATTTGTGCCGCCTCTGGCGTCAACGATTTGATGACGCGAAAGCCGTAGCTTGAGCCCTCCACATCAAACGCCACACCCGGCTCACCTTGGTGGTCCATCTGCCCCACCACCAAGGCTTGTTGAAACTGATGATCGGCGGCACGCATGAATCCTTTTTGACCAAACTGAGAGAGCTTGACCTGCTCCAAAGCATGCGCCACCGGGACTGCGTCCACCGTGCCCGCTTTTTCGATCGCTTGCACCAAGGCCTCGATCATCAATTGCATGCGCATGTGCACATAGTCATCTGAGGGTTGAGGGAAGCGCTGGCGAAACGCTTTGTAGAAATCTGCCGAGGCTTTGCCCTGCACATTGGGCAACCAATCGGCCACAGCCACCACTCGCCCAACGCCCGCTTGCCCCATCGCAGCCGGCGCCCCCAACGCATTGCCATAGAAGGTGTAGAACTTGCCGTCGTAACCCAACTCACGGGCGGCTTTGACCAGCAACGTGAGGTCATTGCCCCAGTTTCCCGTGATCACCGCGTGTGCGCCGCTGGCCTTGATCTTGGCGGCGTAGGGCAAAAAGTCTTTCACGCGACCCACCGGGTGCAACTCATCGCCCACGATGTGCATGTCTGGGCGCTGGACGCCAATTTGGCGTCGCGCTTCGCGCAACACTGCTTGACCAAAGCTGTAGTCTTGCCCGATCAGGTAAACGCTCTTGACCTTGCGATCTGTTTTGAGCACCTGCATCAAGGCCGACATGCGCATGTCGGCGTGGGCATCAAATCGGAAATGCCAAAAGCTGCAACGCTCGTTGGTCAATGCAGGATCGACCGCTGAGTAATTCAAAAACAAAGTGCGGCGCGCAGGCTCGCGTTCGTTGTGCTTGTTCAGCCCTTCGATCAAAGCCGCAGCCACCGCCGAGCTGTTGCCTTGCAACACAAAATTCGCGCCCTCATCGATCGAGGTGCGCAAGGCCGTCAACGCTTCTTCGGTTTGGCTTTTGCTGTCGTGACGCACCAAGCTCAATTCACGCGCCCCCCCTGGCAACTTCACCCCACCGCGTTGGTTCACACGTTCAACCGCCCACAACAAGTTGCGATACACCGCTTCACCGGTGTTGGCAAAAGGTCCGCTCAAGCCCTCAATCATGGCCAGCTTGATGGGCGGCGAAGTCTGGGCCAGTTTGACCGGACTTTGTTTGGGCGTTGTCGCCCAGGTCAAGGCTGGCCAACACAACGCAAGGCACAAGGCTTTCAATACGCGAACACGAGACAAACGCATGAACAACTTTCCATTCGATTCAAGAAGAAGGACGCTCGCAAGCGCCTCACAAAAGCCGCGCAGTGTATGCGGGGAAAAATCAGACCACCAAATCGGCCAACGGCCAACGTGGTTTGACGTCAAAGCTATATATTTTTTGGGCCTGCAAGGCACCACCTTCGGTTTGCAAACGCATCGCCGCCGCCATGGCAATCATGGCGCCGTTGTCGGTGCACAGATGCAGCTCGGGGTAATGCACGCGCACGCCTTGACGCGCACACGCTGCATTGAGCTGCGCACGCAAATGGCGGTTGGCGCCCACGCCACCCGCAACGACCAAGCGTTTCAAGCCTGTGTCACGCAAAGCGGACAAGGATTTTTTCAACAGCACATCCACAATCGCCGCTTCGGTGGAAGCGGCCAAATCGGCTTTGCACGCCTCCAAGGTATCGCCTAATTTTTTGGCCTGTGTCATCACTGCGGTTTTCAAACCTGCGAATGAAAAATCCAAATCGCCGCTGTGCAGCAAAGGGCGTGGCAGCTTGAAGGCTGTCGGATCGCCCTGCTCCGCCAGCTTGGACAAGGCAGGCCCGCCGGGATAGCCCAAGCCCATGAGCTTGGCTGATTTGTCAAACGCCTCGCCCGCGGCGTCGTCGATGGTTTCACCCAACAAGGTGTAGTGCCCCACACCGTCCACGCGCATGAGCTGCGTATGACCGCCGGACACCAGCAAGGCCACGAAAGGAAATTCCGGAGGGTCCGCACTCAAAAAGGGGGACAACAAATGACCTTCCAAATGATGCACACCTAGCACCGGTTTTTGCAAAGCAGCCCCCAAAGCGCAGGCCACCCCTGCGCCCACCAACAAAGCCCCGGCCAAGCCTGGACCTCGGGTGTAGGCCACCACATCAATGTCTTGCAAGGTGTGTGTCGACTCGGCCAAGACCTCACGCGTCAAAGGAATCACCCGGCGGATGTGGTCGCGACTTGCCAACTCGGGCACCACACCACCATACGCTTGGTGCATGGCAATTTGGCTGTAGAGCGCGTGCGACAACAACACAGGCGCCGCGGTGCCTTCTGAGCGCACCAAAGCCACACCTGTTTCATCACAAGAAGATTCAATACCGAGGATCAACATAGCCTGCAAGTTTATGCGGTGCGAAAGTGACAAGACGATGAAATCGCATGCCTGATGAAAGTTGGCGCACAACTTGCAGGACAAGTTGGACCGTCAGCGCCGCATGTTTATGAAATCCCCGTCAAAAAAAGAAAGATCCACCATTGCACGAAAGACGTCAGCTCCGACGCCTCCTGCATTGCGCATCGTTGTGGTCGCCCCCGAGTTGGTGATTGATGACCCAGAAGACGATCACGCACACACCCAAGCCGCACGTTCACGTGCGCTGCGCATTGGCTTGCTGGAGAGTGGCTTCAACCTGATCGCCACCTTGCCCGCCGATGTGTTCTTGGCAGACCGCATCAGCCAACTGCAACCCGATCTGATCATCGTGGACGCAGAGTCTGAGGCCCGCGACGCCTTGGAGCATGTGGTGTTCGCCACCCGTGATGAACGCCGCCCCATCGTGCTGTTCACCGACGACAACGACACCACGCACGTGCGCGACGCGGTGGCCGTGGGCGTGTCGGCCTACATCGTGGACGGACTCTCGAGCACGCGCATCCGTCCCATCCTCGATGTGGCCATGGCCCGCTTTGAATACGAAGAGCGTCTGCGCGATGAACGCGACGACGCGCGCAACGCCTTGCAAGAGCGCACCGTGGTAGACCGTGCCAAAGCCTTGTTGATGGAGCGCCAAGGCCTGAGCGAGAAAGAAGCCTTCACCAAGCTGCGCAAAGTCGCAATGGACAAAGGACTCAAGCTGGCCGAGGTGGCGCAACGCACCTTGGATATGGCGGACCTGCTGTCCTAGTTTGGTGCGCCACCTTGGTGCGTACCCATGCAAACGCCCCGCCATGGGGCGTTTTCCATTCGGGAGAACCCTCAACGGCTGGCACAGCAATTGCAAACAGTTCACGTCAAGAACCAATGACGGTTCAAGGACAAAGGCGTCCCCACCCATGCACCCCATGTGCATGCGGTGAGGACGCCTTTGTCGTTTCTGCCCCAGTTTTTTTATAGAGGAGTGATGTCATGACGAAACTTTTGGAGACCCCCATGAGCCGCCGCAATGTTTTGCAAGCCGCCACCGCAGGCGCTCTCACCATCGCCCCCGCCTTGCGTGCCGCCGTGTATGCCCAAGGCTCAGACAAGCCGGAAAAAGAAGAAGTCAAGATTGGCTTCATTCCCCTCACCGACTGCGCCAGCGTGGTGATGGCTTCGGTGCTGGGCATCGACAAAAAGTATGGCGTCAAGATCATCCCCACCAAAGAGTCCAGCTGGGCCGGTGTGCGCGATAAATTGGTCAACGGCGAACTCGACTTTGCCCACGCCTTGTATGGCCTGATTTATGGCGTGCACATGGGCACGGCCGGTCCTAAAAAAGACATGGCCGTGTTGATGAACTTGAACCAAAACGGCCAAGCCATCACGCTGTCCAAGAAGCTTGCCGACAAAGGCGCAGTCGATGCGGCCAGTCTCGCCAAATTGATGGCCACCGACAAACGCGAATACACCTTCGCGCAAACCTTCCCCACTGGCACACACGCCATGTGGCTGTATTACTGGTTGGCCAGCGTGGGCGTGAACCCACTCAAAGACGCCAAGGTCATCACCGTGCCGCCGCCTCAAATGGTGGCCAACATGCGCGTGGGCAACATGGATGGCTACTGCGTGGGCGAGCCGTGGGGACACCGTGCGATTGCCGATGGCATTGGCATCACCGCGGCCACCACGCAAGACATCTGGCGTGACCACCCCGAAAAAGTGCTGGGCACCACCGGCGACTTCGTCAAGAAATATCCCAACACCGCACGCGCGGTGACCGCCGCCATCTTGGAAGCGGGCAAGTGGATTGACGCAGGCTTGCAAAACAAAATGAAGATGGCCGAAACCATCGCCGACAAATCGTATGTCAACACCAGCGTGGACGTGATCAACCAACGCATCTTGGGCCGCTACCAAAACGGTTTGGGCAAGACGTGGGACGACCCCAACCACATGAAGTTCTTCAACGACGGCACGGCCAACTTCCCTTACCTGTCTGACGGCATGTGGTTCCTCACGCAGCACAAACGCTGGGGCTTGCTCAAAGACCACCCCGACTATTTGAAGGTGGCCAAAGAGATCAACCAGATCGACATCTTCAAACAAGCAGCTGCAGCCAGCAAAACACCGGTGCCCAAAGATGTGATGCGCACCAGCAAACTCATGGACGGTGTGGTGTGGGACGGCAAAGACCCGAAGAAATACGCCGACAGCTTCAAAGTTCACGCTTAAAGCACCGACGAACACTCTCGCACAAGGACACACCATGTATTTGAAAAACCTGTTGTCACGCGTGGTGCCTCCCTTCATGGGCTTGGCACTGCTGGTGGGCATTTGGTCGCTGGTGTCCGTCACCAGCACCAACAACTTCCCCAACCCGACCGACACTTTCTGGCAAGCCGTGGATGTGTTCAGCAACCCGTTTTACAGCAATGGCCCCAACGACCAAGGCGTGGGCTGGAACGTGTGGAGTTCTCTCAAGCGTGTGGCTCTGGGCTTTGGCTTGGCTGCATTGGTCGGCATTCCTTTGGGCTTCTTGATCGGCCGCTTCGAGTTTTTGTCGCGCATGTTCAACCCACTCATCAGCTTGTTGCGCCCCGTGTCGCCTTTGGCTTGGTTGCCCATTGGTTTGTTGGTGTTCAAAGGTGCCAACCCTGCGGCCATTTGGACCATCTTCATTTGCTCCATTTGGCCCATGGTCATCAACACAGCGGTGGGCGTGCAACGTGTGCCGCAAGACTACATGAACGTGGCCCGCGTGCTCAACCTGTCTGAGTGGAAGATTGTCAGCAAGATTTTGTTCCCCGCCGTGCTGCCCTATATGTTGACGGGCGTGCGCTTGGCCGTCGGCACCGCTTGGTTGGTGATCGTCGCAGCCGAGATGCTGACAGGCGGTGTAGGCATTGGCTTTTGGGTGTGGGACGAGTGGAACAACCTGAACGTGAAAAACATCATCATCGCCATCTTCGTGATTGGCATCGTGGGCTTGGTGTTGGAGTACGCACTCATCAAACTCGCCACCGCATTCACCTTTGAGGAGGTGCAGTCATGACCGCATCGTTGACCAGCAAATATTTGCAAATTCAGGGCGTGGCCCAAACCTTTCGCACCGCCAAAGGTAACTTTCCAGCCCTGCGCGACATCGACCTGACCGTCGCCAAAGGCGAGTTCGTCGCCCTCATCGGCCACTCGGGTTGTGGCAAGTCCACCTTGCTCAACCTGATTGCAGGTTTGACCACCCCCACCGAAGGCACCTTGATTTGTGCCAACCGCGAAATCGCAGGCCCCGGCCCCGAACGCGCAGTGGTGTTTCAAAACCACTCGCTGCTGCCTTGGCTCACGTGCTTTGAGAACGTCTACCTCGGTGTGGAACGTGTGTTCGGTCAAAGCGGCGTGGTGGACGGCAAACCCAAAGAAGACAAAGCGCAGCTCACCGCACGCACCCACGCCGCACTCGACATGGTGGGGTTGAGCCATGCGGCCTTCAAACGCCCCGGCGAAATTTCGGGTGGCATGAAGCAGCGCGTGGGCATTGCCCGTGCGTTGGCCATGGAGCCGCAAGTGTTGTTGATGGACGAGCCGTTTGGTGCGTTGGATGCATTGACCCGCGCCAAGCTGCAAGACGAGTTGCTGGCCATCGTGGCCAACACTCAAAGCACCGTGGTGATGGTGACGCACGATGTGGACGAAGCCGTGTTGCTGTCCGACAAGATTGTGATGATGACCAACGGCCCCGCCGCCACCATTGGCGAAGTGCTGCACGTCGACCTGCCCCGCCCCCGCTCTCGCGTGACGCTGGCCGACGATCCTGCCTATTTGCACTACCGCAAGGCCGTGATTGACTTTTTGTACACGCGCCAAGCGCACGTGGAAAAAAATTAAGGAGTGGACATGACCAACAAACTCAAACTCGTGATGGTGGGCAACGGCATGGCCGGTGTGCGCACCTTAGAGGAACTGATCAAGCTCACGCCAGACCTGTACGACATCACGGTCTTCGGCTCTGAACCCCACCCCAACTACAACCGCATCTTGTTGTCGCCTGTATTGGCGGGCGAGCAAACGCTGGATGAAATCATCCTCAACCCACTCGACTGGTACAGCGACAACCACATCACCCTGCACACCAGCTGGACCGTGACCGAGGTGGACCGCGTCAAACGCATGGTGCATGCCACGAATGCGGCAGGCGAAGTCAAAAGCGCCGCCTACGACCGCTTGATTTTGGCCACCGGTTCTAACCCCTTCATGCTGCCCGTGCCGGGCCGCGAATTGGACGGCGTGCTGGCCTACCGCGACATCGCCGACACACAGGCCATGATTGATGCGGCCACACAATACAAACACGCGGTGGTGATTGGCGGCGGTTTGCTGGGTCTTGAAGCGGCCAACGGTTTGATGAAACGCGGCATGCGCGTGACCGTGGTGCACGTGGGCGAATGGCTGATGGAGCGTCAGCTCGACAAAGTGGCGGGTGGCTTGTTGCAACGCTCACTCGAAGAGCGCGGGATGCAGTTCCGCATGCAGGCGCACACCCAAGAATTGCAGGCTGATAAGAATGGACGCGTGGCATCGGTGCTGTTCAAAGACGGCACCCATGTTCTCGCCGAGTTGGTGGTGATGGCGGTGGGCATTCGCCCCAACACAGCGCTGGCCGAGAAGATGCACCTGCATTGCGAACGCGGCATTGTGGTCAGCGACACGCTGCAAACCGTGACCGATCCACGCATCTATGCCGTGGGCGAATGCGCGGCTCACCGTGGCATTGCCTATGGTTTGGTGGCACCTTTGTTTGAGCAAGGCAAAGTGTTGGCCAACCATTTGGCCGAGTTCGGCATTGGTCGCTACACCGGCTCGCTCACCTCGACCAAACTCAAAGTCACCGGCATTGATTTGTTCAGCGCAGGCGACTTCATGGGCAGTGACGATGGCAGCACCGAAGAGATTGTGCTGAGCGACCCGCACGAAGGCGTGTACAAAAAACTCGTCATCCGCAACGACCAATTGGTGGGCGCCTGCTTGTATGGCGACACCGTGGACGGCAGCTGGTACTTCAAGCTGCTGCGCGATGGTCGCAGCGTGGCCGACATCCGCGAAAAGCTGATGTTTGGTGAATCCAACATCGGTGACGTGGGCCACGAAGGCCACAGCAAAGCCGCCAGCATGCCCGACGATGCCGAGGTGTGCGGTTGCAACGGCGTCAAAAAAGGCGCAATTTGCAAAGCCATCAAAGACAAAGGTTTGTTCACCTTGGATGAGGTGCGCAAGCACACCAAAGCCAGTGCCTCGTGCGGCTCTTGCACAGGTTTGGTCGAGCAGATTTTGATGTTCACCGCCGGCGGCGACTACTCGGCCACCCCAAAGAAGAAAGCCATCTGCGGTTGCACCGACCACAGCCACCAAGAAGTGCGCGATGCCATTCGTGACCACAAGCTGTTGACCAACGATGCGGTGTTCAAGTTCTTGGAATGGAAGTCGCCCACGGGCTGCGCCACCTGCCGCCCCGCCATCAACTACTACCGCATGAGCAGCTGGCCCAAAGAAGCCTTGGACGATCCGCAAAGCCGCCTCATCAACGAGCGCAGCCACGCCAACATCCAAAAAGACGGCACCTACAGCGTCATCCCTCGCATGTGGGGCGGTGAGACCACCGCCGACGAATTGCGCCGCATTGCCGACGTGGTGGACAAGTACCAGATTCCCACCGTCAAGGTCACGGGTGGTCAACGCATCGACTTGCTGGGCGTGAAGAAAGAAGACCTCGTCAATGTGTGGAAAGACATTGGCATGCCGTGCGGCCACGCTTACGCCAAAGCCTTGCGCACGGTCAAAACCTGCGTGGGCAGCGAGTGGTGCCGCATGGGCACCCAAGACAGCACGCAAATGGGCAAAGACCTCGAAAAAGCCATGTGGCGCATGTACGCCCCACACAAGGTGAAGTTTGCCGTGTCGGGCTGCCCGCGTAACTGCGCAGAGGCTGGCATCAAAGACGTGGGCATCATCGGCGTGGACAGCGGCTGGGAGATGTACATCGCGGGCAACGGGGGCATCAAGACTGAAGTGGCCGAGTTCTTTGTGAAGGTCAAAACCTCTGAAGAAGTGATGGAGTACACCGGCGCCTTCATGCAGCTCTACCGCGAAGAAGGTTGGTATTTAGAGCGCACCGTGCACTACGTGAACCGCGTGGGCATGGACTATGTGAAGAAAAAAATCTTGGACGACGAAGCGGGCCGCAAAGCCTTGTGGGCACGTTTGCAATTTGCGCTCGACGGTGAACCCGACCCATGGTTCGAGTTCGACAAAGCACAAGTCGACACGCGCCAGTTTGAAGCCATTTCTCTATAACTTTGAGGGACTGTCCAAAAATTGCTCGCAATTTTTGCTCTGTCCCCAACATATCAAGGATTGACATGACCGAATGGAAAGTCATTTGCAAAGTTGACGACATCCCCGTGCTGGGCGCACGCCGCGTGCAGCGCGCCAAAGGCGTCGAAGTGGCCGTGTTTCGCAACGCCGAAGACAAAGTGTTTGCGCTGCTGGACCAATGCCCACACAAGCGTGGGCCCCTGAGCCAAGGCTTGGTGTTTGGAGAAACCGTGGTGTGCCCGCTGCACAACTGGCACATTGGTTTGGTCGACGGCTGTGCGCATGCGCCCGATGAAGGCTGCACTACCCGCTTTGCGGTGCGTGTGGAAAACGGCGATGTGGCTTTGGATATGAACGAGCTCAATACCCTCGCCATTGACGACGCCACCCTGGCCAATTGACACACACCGCGCAACAAACCATGCCCCTCGCCAGAAAGATGCCATGAAAGAAACGCGTTCAACCTGCCCCTACTGCGGTGTGGGCTGCGGCGTCATCATTGAGTCCCATGGTGGGCAAATCACTGGGGTGCGTGGGGACCCTAAACACCCTGCCAACTTTGGCCGCTTGTGCAGCAAAGGTTCCTCTCTGCACCTCACGGCCAGCCCCATGATGGCTGAGCAAACGCGTTTGCTGCAACCCATGCGCCGCTTGGTGCGTGGCGGCAGTTTGCAGCCGATGGCCTGGGACCACGCCATGCAACTGGCCAGCCAAACACTCGCCAGCATCGTGCGTGCGCACGGCGCTGATGCGCTGGGGTTTTATGTGTCGGGTCAGTTGCTGACCGAAGACTATTACGTCTTCAACAAATTGGCCAAAGGCCTGCTGGGCACCAACAACATCGACACCAACTCACGCTTGTGCATGAGCAGCGCGGTGGCGGGCTACAAACTCACCCTCGGTGCCGATGCGCCACCCGCGTGCTACGACGATGTGATGCACGCCGACTGCTTGTTCATCGCGGGCAGCAACGCGGCGTATGCGCACCCCATTTTGTTCAGACGCATCGAAGACGCGCGCGCGAAAAATCCCCACCTCAAAATCATCGTCGCTGACCCACGCCGTACCGACACCGCCAGCAGCGCCGATCTGCACTTGGCGTTGCAACCCGGCACGGATGTAACCTTGTTTCACGGCATGTTGCATGTGATGTTGGCCGAAGGCTGGGTCGACGCCGCATACATCGCGGCACACACCGAGGGCTTCGAAGCGTTGCAAAGCCTCGTGGCCGACTACACACCCGCTCGCGTGCATGAGGTGTGCGGCATCACGCCTGAACAACTGCTGCAAGCCACCCGATGGTTTGCAGGCGTCCCTCCTCACAGCACCACGAACAGACCTGATCCCGCATGGCGCACGCTCAGCTTGTATTGCCAAGGCTTGAACCAATCCAGCAGTGGCACGGCCAAAAACGCCTCGCTCATCAACTTGCATTTGGCCACGGCGCAGATTGGCAAAGCGGGCGCAGGCCCCTTCTCGCTCACGGGCCAACCCAACGCCATGGGCGGTCGCGAAGTGGGTGGTTTGGCCAACCTCATCAGCGCCCACCGCGACATGAGCAAACCAGAACACCGAGCTGAAGTCGCCGCGTTGTGGGGCATTGACGATGTACCAGCCAAACCCGGCAAAACGGCCGTAGAAATGTTTGAAGCCGCCGCAGATGGCGAAATCAAAGCCCTGTGGATTGCCTGTACCAACCCCGCGCAATCGATGCCCGACCAAGCCACAGTGCGCCGCGCCTTAGAGCGTGCCGAGTTTGTGGTGGTGCAAGAAGCCTTCGCCACCGCCGAGACCTGCAACTTTGCAGACCTGCTGTTGCCCGCCACCACTTGGGGCGAAAAAGAAGGCACGGTCACCAACAGCGAACGTCGCATCACCCGCGTGCGCGCCGCGGTGCCCGCCCCCGGCCATGCACGGCACGACTGGCAAATTGTGGTGGACTTGGCCGCACGTTTGCGCGAAGAACCCGGCGTCATGCCTCACGCCACGGCAAATGGGCTGCACATGGCCTACACCACCCCTGAAGAAATTTGGGTGGAGCACCGCGAATCTACGCGGGGTCGCGACCTCGACATCACAGGCCTCAGTTACGCGCATTTAGAAGACACCCCCGAGCAATGGCCCATGCGGGAAGGCGCGACACAAGGCCAAGCGCGTTTGTACGAGGACGGCGTGTTTGCGACCGCCAATGGCCGCGCCAAGTTTGCAGCCATTCCCTATGTGCCGACGGCTGAGGTGCGTGAATCCCGCTTTCCGTTCTCGCTCAACACAGGCCGCTTGCGCGACCAATGGCATGGCATGACGCGCACCGGTTTGGTGGGCAAACTCTTTGGCCATGTGCCTGAACCCGTGGTGCAACTGCACCCCGACGACATGGCGCGTTTGGATGTTGCGGCAGGCACCTTGGTGCACGTCACCAGCAAGCGGGGCTCCATCGTGTTACCGGCCCAAGCCAGTGACGACCTCAGTCCTCACCAAGCTTTCATCGCAATGCACTGGGGGCCTGCATTTTTGAGCGGACGCGACCACCAAAACAAACCGTTGGCCGGTGTGAACGCTATCACCACCTCGGCGTATTGCCCCACCTCCAAACAACCTGAACTAAAACACGCCGCAGTCAAAGTGCTCAAGGCCGTACTGCCCTGGACCTTGCTGGCCGTGGCTTGGTTGCCAGAACACAAAGCCCAAACCATTTTGCAAAACCTGCGTACGCGCATGGTGCAGTTTGAGTTTGCCAGCTGCGTGCCGTTCAGCGACACACCCGCGCAAGGTCCCGCACGTCAAGGGGTGTTGATGCGCGCGGCCTGCAGCGAAGCACCCGACATGGCGCTGCTGCACGAGATCGAACAACTCTTGGGCCTCAACGGGGCAGACAGCTTGCGCTACGTGGATGTCAAACGCCACCAATTGCGCAGCATGCGTTTGCAACACAGCGAAGCCCCACAAGCCAAAGACACACAGCTTGCCGCCTTCGTGATCGCGGGCGATACCTCGGCCGAAACATGGCTCAAAGCTTTGCTGCAAACCCAAGCGTCCACGCAGGAATATGGCCGCCGCTTGTTGATGACGGGTAGCAAGCCCCCCGTGGCCTTGGTCGATGCAGGCAGCACCGTGTGCAGCTGCGTGGGTGTGAAAGACGTGGCCATCCAAACGCACTTGAAAACCTGCCAAGGCGACGAAAACGCGCGTTTGGCCGCGTTGCAAGGCGCGCTGAAATGCGGCACCCAGTGCGGCTCCTGCGTGCCCGAGTTGCGCCGCATGATTCGGCTGGCCTTGCCTACGGATTCAACAGCCTCATTGATCATATAGCCATAAGTTATCTGCACTGCGGGACAATAGGCGCATGGGAATTGCTCACTACATCAAAGACATCGGTCGCGGGCGCGATGGCGCACGTGCGCTCAACCGTGAGCAAGCCGCGGACTTGATGGGTCAGGTGCTCGACGGTCATGTCACCGATTTGGAAATCGGTGCCTTTTGCATCGCGATGCGCATCAAAGGTGAAACCCCCGAGGAGATGGCTGGTTTTCTAGACGCCACCCATGCACGGTTACAGCACATCGACGCACCAGCAAAGGGCGCCACCGTGGTGCTTCCGAGCTACAACGGTGCACGCCGTTTGCCTGTGCTCACGCCCTTGCTCGCGGGCTTGCTGGCCCGCGAAGGTGTGGCCGTGGTCATGCATGGCACGGCCACCGAGTCCAGTCGCATCACCAGCGAAGCGGTGTTGGCAGCGATGGGCATTCCAGCGCTCACGCAAGCCCATGCCGTGCAAGCGGGTGAAGTTGTGTTTGCGCCCACCGAGCTGCTGTGCCCAGGCCTCCAACGTTTGTTGGAGGTACGCCGCATAGTGGGCCTGCGCAACCCTGCGCACAGCTTGGTGAAGCTGATGAACGTGACCTCGGGAGATGCCCTGCTGATCAGCAGCTACACCCATCCCGAATACGCGGTGTCGATGGCCGCCACGCTGGAACTGACAGGCGCCCGCGCTTTGCTGCTGCGCGGCACCGAAGGCGAAGCGGTGGCCGACGCGCGTCGATTGCCCCAAATCGATGCATTTGTGAGCGGCGTGCGCACCTCCTTGGCGGAGTCCCAAACGGGCCCCCTGACTCAGCTCCCTGAGTTGCCCTCGGCCATCGATGCAATCACCACAGCGCGTTACACGCAAGCCGTTTTGGGCGGCCAACTGCCTGTGCCCTCCCCCTTGGCACGACAAGTGCAAGCGGTGTTGCAAGCTCTTGCACTTTGAAGATTCTCATGACCTTTGTTCCACACACCGCACCGCACGTCACCCTGGTTGGCGCTGGCCCGGGCGACCCTGAGCTGTTGACGCTCAAAGCGGTCAAGGCCATTCAATCGGCCACTGTTTTGTTGGTGGACGATTTGGTGAGCGACGCCATCACCGCACACGCTTCCTCCACGGCACGCGTGGTGCATGTGGGCAAACGTGGCGGCTGCACATCCACACCGCAAGCGTTCATTGAAAAGCTGATGGTGCAAGAAGCCTTTGCGGGTCAGACCGTGGTGCGCCTCAAAGGTGGCGATCCGTTTATTTTTGGACGCGGCGGCGAGGAAGTGGAACACCTGCAGGCGCAGGGTGTGGCGGTCACCGTCATCAACGGCATCACGGCGGGACTGGCGGGCGTCACCTCGTTGGGCGTGCCACTCACCCACCGCGAGCATGCGCATGGGGTGTTGTTCATCACCGGCCATGCCAAGCAAGGCGCGGCCGACAGCGTCGATTGGGCTGCCTTGTCCCACACCGCGGCACAAGCCAAGCTCACCTTGGTGATTTACATGGGTATGAGCGGCGCCGCCCAATTGCAGGCTGCGCTGTTGCAAGGGCTCAAGCCCGACACCCCCGTGGCCATCATTCACCAAATCAGTTTGCCCACACAGCGCCACGCGGTGTGCACCTTGGCCAACTTGCATGACACCGTGGTGCGCGAAGGCTTGGGCAGTCCCTCGGTCATGGTGGTCGGGAATGTGCTGCAAGGTTTGGCACAACTCGCGCAAAACAACGACAGCGCGGACCTGCCCAGGATGCAGGCGCGTTAAAAAGACCCCTGCACGCGCCCCTGCCGCTTGCGAGCACTGTCGCGCTCACGATAGCGAGCACTCTCTTGCTGTGATCAGATGAAACCCATCTGACAACCACACGGAGACACACCTCATGGGAAAAAGTTTAAAAGGTCAAGTTGCTTGGGTCACAGGCGGCGGTAGCGGCATTGGTTTGGCAGGCGCCATGGAACTGGTGAAAGCCGGCGCCCATGTGGTCATCTCGGGTCGCAACGCAGCCACCAACGCCACCGCGTTGGCGACCTTGCAGGCCTTGGGCAGCGCCGAAGCGATCTTGCTGGACGTGGCCGACAAGCACGCGGTCAAAGCCGCTGCCGAACAGATCGTGGCTCAACACGGACGCATCGACATCTTGGTCAACAGCGCAGGCACCAACGCCACCCAACGTAATTTCGATGTCCTCACCGCCGACGCGTGGGACGATGTGGTCGCGATCAATTTGTCTGGTCTGTTTTATTGCGTGCATGCGGTGTTGCCCACCATGCGGGCACACAAAAATGGCCTGATCGTCAACGTGTCGTCTTGGGCTGGCTTGTACGCCTCCAAGCTCACAGGCCCGGCCTACAACGCGACCAAGCGTGCGGTACTGGCACTGACCGAATCAATCAACATGGAAGAGTGTGTGAACGGCATTCGCGCCAGCTCGGTCTTGCCCGGCGAAGTGGCGACTCCAATTTTGAACAAACGCCCTGTGCCCCCGTCGCAAGAGCAGCGCGACCGCATGGTGCAAGCCGAAGACATGGGGCAAGCGATCTTGTTCTTGGCCCAAATGCCAGGGCGCACGTGCATCAATGAGCTGATCATTTCGCCCACCTTCAATCGCTTTTATTTGGGCGGACTCGAAACACCGCCCGCGAAATAAAACTCCGCCGACGCAAACTGGCGCGTCCTTTGCTAGAGAGAAACCATGTTCTCTTCACACAAAGGATGCGCTTCATGAACCGACTCGACGTCACCGAAAAAATCATCAGCACCAAAGTCTCCAAAGGCATCAAGTGGGAGGACGTGGCCCACAAAGTCGGCCTGTCCAAGGAATGGACCACAGCGGCTTGCTTGGGCCAGATGACTTTAGATGCCAAACAAGCCAAGATCGTGGGCAAGATCTTTGGCCTCAACGTCGAAGAACAAAAGTGGCTGCAAGTGGTGCCCTACAAAGGTTCCTTGCCCACACCTGTGCCCACTGACCCACTGATCTACCGTTGGTATGAAATCGTCAGCGTGTACGGCACCACCATCAAAGAATTGATCCACGAAGAATTTGGCGACGGCATCATGAGTGCGATCGATTTTTCGATGGACATCGTGCGCCAGCCTGACCCCAAAGGAGACCGCGTGAATGTGGTGCTCTCAGGCAAGTTCTTGCCCTACAAACAGTACTGAGCCACCGGCCTAGCCCAGCACCCCACTAAACTCACCGCATGAAATTGTTTGATGTGGTGATCGTGGGGGCCGGTGCGGCCGGTTTGTTTTGTGCAGGTGTCGCGGCGCAACAGGGTTTGCAGGTGCTGGTGCTCGACCACAGCGAGAAGCTGGCCGAAAAAATCCGCATCTCAGGCGGTGGTCGCAGCAACTTCACCAACCGCGAACTCGATGTGCGTGCGCCGCACAAACACTTCTTGGGTGACAACCCGCAGTTTTGCCGCAGCGCCCTGTCGCGCTTCACGCCACAAGACTTTGTGGCACTCATGCAAAAGCACAACATCCCGTTTCACGAAAAGCACAAAGGCCAGCTGTTTTGCGACCGCTCAGCCGAAGACTTGATTCAGATGTTGCTGGCCGAATGCAACGGCTCGGCCCAAGGTGGCCAGGTGACGCGATGGCAGCCCTGCAGCCTGAAAGGCATCCGTTATTCAGAGGCTGCGCCGCAGACGCAACGCTACGAGGTCGACACGGACCAAGGCACCGTCCAGGCCGCAGCGGTGGTGGTGGCCACCGGCGGCTTGTCTATCCCCAAAATCGGGGCGACGGACATTGGCTACCGGCTCGCCAAACAATTCAACTTGCGCTTGGTCGAACCCCGTCCGGGCTTGGTGCCTCTGACCTTCGACGGAGCGGCTTGGGCACCCTACGCACAACTCTCCGGCTTGTCGTTGCCCGTGCGCATTGAAACAGGCAGCAAGAAAACGCTGCAACAGTTTGACGAAGATTTGTTGTTCACCCACCGCGGTCTGTCCGGCCCCGGTGTGCTGCAAATTTCGAGCTATTGGCAAGCCGGCACCGACATTCGCATCAACTTGGCCCCTCAGGTGGACCTGCACGCATCGTTGATGCAGGCCAAGCAGATGTCCAAAAAACGCATCGCCAATGAGCTCAACACCTGGGTGCCTGCACGCCTGGCCGATGCTTGGACCAGCCAAGACCCCGCGTGGCAGCGTCCCGTCATCGAGGCCAGCGACAAAGCCTTGGCCCAATTGGCACAGCGTTTGAGCGCTTGGCCGCTGGTCCCCACAGGCACCGAGGGCTACAAAAAAGCCGAAGTCACCGTGGGCGGGGTCGACACCCGTGATCTGTCACAACAGACCATGGAATCCAAGCAACCGGGGCTGTATTTCATTGGTGAAGTGGTGGATATCACGGGCTGGCTGGGGGGTTACAACTTCCAATGGGCGTGGTCCAGCGCACATGCTTGTGGGTTGGCTTTGGGGGCCCGTTTAAAGTCGCTATAATCATCGTCTTTGCTGGCAAACCCCCAACGGCCTGATCAACTTTGTGTTGGGGAACCCCGCAGACATGGCGTTTGAGCACGATCTTCTTGAACACCCTCTGGCTGCAATATTTGGAAATTTTGGTAATGACCACCATCCGTGTAAAAGAAAACGAACCGTTTGACGTCGCTCTGCGTCGCTTCAAGCGCACCATTGAAAAACTGGGTCTGTTGACCGACTTGCGCGCTCGCGAGTTCTACGAGAAGCCAACCGCTGAACGTAAACGCAAAAAAGCAGCCGCAGTGAAGCGTCACTACAAGCGCGTGCGTAGCATGCAGCTACCCAAGAAGCTGTACTGATCAGCCTCTGACCTGCTTTGGCCTTCGGGCCAAATGCAAGAAGCTCGCTAGGGACGCCTCAGCGAGCTTTTTTTTCGATCCACTTTTCTTGTTGACTCACAGGAGCCCATCATGAGCCTCAAAGCACACATCACCGAAGACATGAAAACCGCCATGCGCGCCAAAGACAGCGCACGTCTGGGCACCATCCGCTTGTTGCAAGCGGCGATGAAGCAAAAAGAAGTGGACGAACGTGTGGAGTTAGACGACGCCATGGTGATTGCCATCGTCGACAAACTGATCAAACAACGCAAAGACTCCGTCGCGGCTTATGTCTCAGCCCAACGCCAAGACTTGGCCGACATTGAAAGCGCTGAAATCAAAGTGCTGGAAGTCTATTTGCCTCAACGTTTGAACGCCGATGAAATCACCGCAGCCGTCAAAGCCATCGTGGCCGAGGTAGGCGCCGCGGGCCCTGGCGACATGGGCAAGGTGATGGGCGCCGTGAAAGCGCAATTGGCCGGCAAGGCCGACATGGGCTTGGTGTCTGCTGCAGTGAAGGCTGCGCTGGCGGGCTAATCGAAACGACACTGCTATTGCTTGATCTTCATTAATTTGGCCAAGGAGTGAAATAAGGCCACCGCAACAAAGCACCCCATAAAGTCGCCAAATGCCATGGCGGCGCTCTTGTGCCACAAAGCCTCAAAAGAAGTAATCCCTTCGGCCAGATAGACGAAGTTATGAACAACACCATTGAGCACACTGGCAACAAATGACAACGCAACAATGTGAAGGTAGCGCAAATTGCTCAAATCCGCCCGAATGTGAAGCCAGCGCATCACAAGGTAGGCGGATACGGGGTAAGTCATCAAACTCACAAAGGCAAAGTCAAACACCGAGAGCATGGGCAAGTTGGGCCAAATGCCAGCCCCCAAATAGACACCGGCCACCAAGAGCCCCAGGATGGCAGGTAGACGTCCAACCAAAACCGCCAACAGCTTCACGCCCGCAGGGATGAACAAAAAGCTAATGCCTGGGCTGTAAATAAACCAATCGTCAAAATACTGGTTCAGTCGAAAAGAAAGCGTGAATACCAAACCAGAAACAATCGCTACCGCAAGATGGGTAAGCCGAACCTCTGGCATCAGCTTCCAGCCACTTTCATGCGATTGATCAGCACCGAACCAATGGTTTTGGCGCCCATGTTGTAGGCGTCAGCGCCAATCGCTTGAATGCCTTGGAACATGTCTTTGAGGTTGCCTGCAATGGTGATTTCTTGCACGGGGAAGGCGATTTCACCGTTCTCCACCCAAAAGCCGCTGGCACCGCGCGAATAGTCACCCGTGACGTAGTTCACGCCTTGGCCCATGAGTTCAATCACAAACAAACCGGTGCCTAGTTTTTTCAACATGGCATCTAAATCATCGTCACGCTTTGTGCGGCGTGATTGCATGACCAAGTTGTGCGACCCGCCGGCATTGCCCGTGGTGGGCATGCCCAGTTTGCGGGCCGAATACGTGCTCAAGAAATAACCTTCCACACGTCCGGCGTCCACCACACGGCGGGCACGGGTGGTCACGCCCTCTTCGTCGAACGGCGAGCTGCCCTTGCCGCGCATGACAAAGGGATCTTCCAAGATGTCGATGTGTTTGGGGAACACCGTTTTACCCAAGGAATCCAGCAAAAACGTGCTCTTGCGATACAAGGCACCGCCACTGACCGCTTGCACAAAACCACCCAACAGGCCTGCTGCCACAGGAGCTTCAAACAGCACGGGGCATTGGGTGGTGGCGATCTTGCGCGATTTCAAACGGCTCAAAGCGCGCTCAGCGGCATAGCGGCCCACCGCCTCAGGCGACGACAACTCTGCAGCAGAACGCATGGAGCTGTACCAAGCGTCGCGCTGCATGTCATCGCCTTTGCCAGCAATAGGTGCCACCGAAATGCTGTGGCGCGAGCTGGCATAGCCGCCACGAAATCCATGGGTATGAGCGCTGAAAAAATGGCTTTGCTGAGCCGACACAGCCGCGCCTTCGCTGTTGGTGATGCGCTTGTCGGTCTGCATGGCTGCGGCTTCACAGCGCAAGGCCAAGGTGGCCGCATCGGCACTGGTGATGTTCCAAGGATGGAACAAATCCAAATCAGGATGCTGCTTGGCAATGTCTTGGGCATCGGGCAAACCGGCCACAGGATCTTCGGCGGTGAAACGCGCGATGTCATACGCGGCTTGCACGGTGCGTTCAATGGCCGCTTCAGAAAAATCAGACGTGCTGGCATTGCCGCGGCGATGGCCTAAGTAAACCGTGACGCCAAGAGACTTGTCGCGGTTGCGCTCCACATTCTCCAACTCGCCTTTGCGCACCGAGACGCTCAGACCACAGCCCTCAGAGGCTTCGGCACCGGCGTCGGTGGCCCCCAGCTTTTTGGCGTGCTTCAAGGCCGCATCGACCAACGACTCGAAATGTTCGCGGCTGTAGCTGAACCCTTGGGCAGGCGTGTGTGAAGAGGCAAGTGTTTTGGAGGCTTTGGTCATATCGGCGGCTATGATACTTGTCACTGCGTTTCCCTTCGTGTTGAAGGTCAAACTGCCCCTACCCAAGCTCCCCTATTTATGTCACGTAAACCCAAAAAAGGTTATTTCGTCCGCGGCCAATTTGTGGCCGAAGGCAGCGAACTCGACCTTGAACTCAAAGCTGAGCTCAAAGGCACCGAAGGTTTCAGCCGCACCGACCGCAAAAAAGACAGCGACGAACGCCAAGACCTCGGCGTCGACATGCTCACGCTGCGCAACGATTTGTCTGAACGCCTCCACGCCCAAGGCCACGTCAGCGACCAGTTGCGTGATGCGCTGATCGAAGCCCGCCGCATCACCAACTTTGAAGGCAAGCGTCGTCAAATGCAGTATGTGGGCAAGCTCATGCGCAAGCTGAGCGAAGCATCGATTGAGGCCGTCAAAGACGCCCTCAACGAGCAACGCATGGGCAGCACACGCGACACCTTGGCGTTGCACCTGGCCGAGCATTGGCGCGACCGTTTGATTGCGGACGATCAAGCCGTCTTAGAGTGGATGACCGAACACCCCAGCACCGACAGCCAACAGCTGCGCGCCCTGGTTCGTCAAGCCCGCAAAGACGACACCACCTCCAAAGCCGATGTGGCCAAAGGTTTGTTGCCGCGCCAAGGTCGCTCGTACCGTGAGATTTTTCAGCTCGTCAAAGAGCACCTCAACCAAACCGAAGACGCCGCCCGCACGCCTGAAGAAGACGACGAGGCCTACAAACCATGAGCACCAGCCCCTTGCCCACTCCCGATGCACGCTGCGACACGATCAAGATTGGCATTGTGTCGATCAGCGATCGCGCCTCCAGTGGCACCTACGAAGACAAAGGCCTACCCGCCTTGCGCGATTGGCTGAGCTATGCCTTGTACAACCCGGTGGAGTTTGTCGAACGTCTGATTCCTGACGACAAAGCCGTCATCAGTCCCACCTTGATTGAGTTGGTCGACATGGGTTGCGCCTTGGTGTTGACCACAGGCGGCACAGGCCCCGCCAAACGCGATGTAACGCCTGAAGCCACCTTGGCGGTGGCCCACAAAGAGATGCCGGGCTTTGGCGAACAAATGCGTCAAATCAGCTTGCGTTTTGTGCCCACGGCCATCTTGTCGCGCCAAGTGGCGGTGATTCGCGATGAATGCCTGATCATCAATCTGCCTGGTCAGCCCAAATCGATCCAAGAAACGCTGGGTGGTTTGAGAGACGCGCAAGGTCAGCAAGTGGTCGATGGCATTTTTGCGGCCGTGCCTTATTGCATCGATTTGATCGGCGGCCCTTACATGGAAACGCGCGATGAGTTTTGCAAAGGCTGGCGTCCTAAAACTGCGCTCAACTCCAAGCGCATTTAAGGTTTTTTGATCTTTTCGAGCTTGGGCTCCTCGCCCGACATGTCGAAGTAAATATCGTCAAAAAACAGTTTGATGCTGGGCAACTCTTTGCCCGAGGCGTACTTGTTGGGCACGAAGTGCAAGACTTCAAACAAGTAGTGGTTGAGCGCATCCACAAACTTGTGGAAAAACGGAATCTCCACCACCGAGATCGGCTGAACATGCAGCTGCCACTCGTCCACGCTGAGGGGGTTGGGGCTGAACGTCACATCGCACACCGACTCTTGAAACATCAAACCGTATTGCTCCACATTGAAGGTGAATTGACCTTCAAACACGCCGTCGTGGTTCAAGGTCGCCAAGATACGCAGGGGATAGATGTTCAAAAACTTCATGGTCAATCCAACAATTGGTTGATGCGCGCCGCCTCGAAATGCTCTTGGCGAGCGGCCTCTTCTGGCACGCAATCGGGTTTGGCTTGACCTGCGGAAAGCTGTTCAATGGCTTTCCAGAGCAATGCAATTTGGTGCTCTTGCGATGAGGCGTTGTCAATCAAACCACGCATGGCCTGGCTCACAGGGTCGTCGTTTTGGGTCACGCCGTAGGCCGAGAAACCCATCTTCGAAGCAGCTTCTTCACGCTTGGCATCCGTCTCCGCTTGGATGATGCGCGCAGGGTTGCCCACCGCTGTTGCGCCTGCAGGCACCGGCTTGGTGACCACGGCATTGCTGCCCACCTTGGCGCCATCGCCCACCGTGAAGCCCCCCAACACTTTCGCACCCGCGCCGATCACCACATCTTTGCCCAGCGTGGGGTGACGCTTGGCGCCTTTGTAGAGCGACGTACCGCCCAAGGTCACGCCTTGGTAAATCGTGCAGCCATCGCCAATCTCAGCCGTCTCGCCCACCACCACGCCCATGGCGTGGTCGAAGAACACACGGTCACCGATCTTGGCGGCCGGGTGAATTTCGATCCCCGTGAACCAGCGCGAAAGGTGCGAAATGAAACGCCCCAACCATTGCAGCCCCAGATTCCAGCAGCCGTGGGCCAAACGATGCAACAACACCGCATGCAAACCGGGGTAGCACGTCAGCACTTCCCAGCGGCTGCGTGCAGCGGGGTCGCGATCCAAAATGCATTGAACGTCAGAGCGTAGGCGTGAAAACATAGTGGTCCGATTATCGTTGCCCATCCGTGCCCTTGCTGGACGCTTGCGACATGGCCTTGGCAATGCCGCGCAAGATGTGCACTTCTTCTTGCGTCACCTGGGCGCGGTTGAACAACTGGTTCAAGCGCGGCAAGAGTTTTTTGGGCGAATCTGGGTCTAGAAAGCCAATGTCCGTGAGCGACTGTTGCCAATGGTTGAGCAAGCCTGCGAGCTGCTGTGCATCGGCCAGGGGAGTGACCGCTTGCGCGGCGATCACGGCGTCGGACGCGCCATCCGACGGGGGCAACATCGTCGCCAAACCGCCCAGCGCTTGCCGCCAGTCATAAGCCAACACCTGCACTGCCGCGCCTAAGTTCAAGGAGCCAAACTTGGGGTCCGTCGGGATACTCAAACACGTGTGGCAACGGTACACATCTTCATTGCGCATCCCGAAACGCTCAGAGCCAAACAAAAAGCCCACGCCAAAGTCGGCGTTGGCGCCGTGCTCTGCCGCCAATGCAGCAAAGTGAGGGCGCGGCTCCAAGGTGGGCGGGCCAAAGTCACGCGGCGTCATGGCAGTGGCACACAGGTGGTGCAGGCCCTCAATCGCCTCATCCAAGGTAGCCACGACGCGGGCGTTGGCCAGCACATCGAGGGCACCGCTGGCGCGCTGGATGGTTTCCTCGCGGCGCAACACGTTGTCCCAGCGAGGCGCGACCAGCACCAAATCGGTGAAGCCCATCACTTTCATGGCGCGGGCGGTGGCACCGACGTTCCCGGCGTGGCTGGTATTTAAAAGAATGAAGCGGGTTTTCATGGGCGGTTTGTCAGTCTTAGCGCGTAAAATCTGTCCCATTGTCGCCGCCCGCATCGCCGGGCTTCCTCTTCGGTCCGGTTTGGGCCAGCTCTTCACAAAATCTATGTCGTCCACTATTCACCCCATGCTCAACGTGGCCGTTAAGGCTGCACGCGCCGCAGGCGCCATCATCAACCGCGCTGCGCTGGACGTAGAGGCTGTGCGAATTTCGCAAAAGCAAGTGAACGACTTTGTGACCGAAGTTGACCAAAACAGCGAACGCGTCATCATCGAAACCCTGCTCACCGCCTACCCTGACCACGGCATCTTGGCCGAAGAATCAGGCTCCACACACGGCAACCCCAACGCAGACCACATCTGGATCATCGATCCACTCGACGGCACCACCAACTTCATCCACGGCTTTCCCGTGTATTGCGTGAGCATTGCCCTGCAAGTGCGCGGCAAGCTCGAACAGGCCGTGGTATACGACCCCACCCGCAACGACTTGTTCACCGCCACCAAAGGCCGCGGTGCGTTTTTGAACGACCGCCGCATCCGCGTGAGCAAGCGCACCCGATTGAACGAATGTTTGCTCTCCACAGGCTTCCCCTTCCGTCCCGGTGACGACTTCAACAAATACCTCAGCCTCATGGGCGATGTGATGCAACGCACCGCCGGCCTGCGCCGCCCTGGCGCCGCCGCACTTGACTTGGCCTATGTGGCCGCAGGCTTCAGCGATGGTTTCTTTGAACTGGGCTTGAAGCCTTGGGACATGGCCGCAGGCGCGTTGCTGGTGACCGAAGCCGGTGGTTTGATCAGCAACTTCACCGGTGAAGGCCCTTACCTCGAGCACGAAGAGTGCTTGGCCGCCTCACCGCGCATCTACGCGCAGTTGGCACCTCTCACACAAAAGTACTCCAAGTTTGCAGGGGCAGACGACAAGCGTTCGGTCAGCACAGCCGCCAAAACCTTGAGCCTGTCACGCCAAGCGCCAGACGCACCGCTGTAAACCTCTCAATACTTTCTGGCAGGCACTGCGATGCGTGATTTGTCTGGGCACACCCCCATGATGCAGCAGTACTTGGGGCTCAAAGCTGAGCATCCCGAGACGCTGTTGTTCTACCGCATGGGCGACTTTTACGAGTTGTTCTTTGCGGATGCTGAGAAGGTCACGCGCCTGCTCGACATCACGCTCACCCAGCGCGGCCAGTCCAACGGCGAGCCCGTGGTGATGGCCGGTGTGCCCTTTCACTCGCTCGAAACCTACCTCTCTCGCCTCATCAAGCTGGGCGAGTCCGTGGCGATTTGCGAGCAAGTAGGCGATGTGGGTGCCAGCAAAGGCCCCGTCGAGCGCAAAGTGGTGCGCGTGGTCACGCCGGGCACGCTCACAGATAGTGCCTTACTCAGCGACAAAACTGAAGCCTATGTGTTGGCCATTCACCAAAGCGACCGCGCCGGTTGCGGCTTGGCATGGCTCAGCGTCACGCAAGGCTTGGTGCATTTGGCCGAATGCGAGACATCGGAGTTGCCCAACTGGATTGCCCGCGTGGCACCCAGCGAAATCATTTACAGCGCCGAAGTCAGCCCTGCGTTTGAGCAACAACTGAAAAACTTCTGCAGCAACCTCGGCCTGCCCGTCCAAGTACGCCCCGCGTTTCAGTTTGATGCCGCGTTGGGTGGCCGCAAGCTGCTGGAGCATTTGCAAGCTGCCTCCCTGAACGCATGGAACGCACAAGACGTGGTACAAGCCCACGCCGCCGCCGCCGCACTGCTGGCCTACGCCGAACACACCCAAGGCCGCGCCCTCACCCACGTGCACGGTGTGTACGTGGCGCGCAACGATGCGCTGATTGACCTGCCGCTCACCACCCGTCGCAACCTTGAGCTGACCCAAACCCTGCGCGGCGAAGACTCGCCCACCTTGTTCTCGTTGCTCGACACCTGCATGACGGGCATGGGCAGCCGCCAGCTGAAAAACTGGCTGCTCTCGCCCGAGCGCGACCGCACCCAAGCCCTACACCGCTTGGCCGCCATTGAAGCCCTGCAAGACAACCGCACCCAAAGCTACAAAGTGCTGCGCGACGCCCTCAAAGGCTCGGGCGATGTGCAGCGCATCAGCGCCCGCGTGTCGCTGCGCCAAGTGCGTCCGCGTGAATTGGTGTCGCTCGGCCAAGCGCTACAAAAAGCGTTGCGCATTCAGCCGCTCATACCCACCTCCTCGACCTCTGCAAAGAGGGAGACAGAGCACTCTGCTGCGTGTCCCCCGCTGGCTTCGCCAGCTCCTCCTTTACCTCCGCAGAGCGCTCTGTCTCCCTCTTTGCTGGTGCAGATCGCCCAACATATGTGCGTGCCGCCCGAATGCGGTGCACTGCTAGAGCGCGCTTTGCTACCGGAGCCCGCCGTCTTGGTGCGCGATGGTGGCGTCATTGGCCACGGCTACGACGCCGATCTTGACGAACTCCGCGCCATCCAAAACAACTGCGACGGTTTCTTGCTCGAACTCGAAGCTCGTGAGCGCGAGCGCACCGGCATTGCCAACTTGCGCGTGCAGTTCAACAAAGTGCATGGCTTTTACATAGAGGTCACGCAAGGCCAGATCGACAAAGTGCCGGCCGACTACACGCGCCGCCAAACTTTGAAGAATGCCGAGCGCTTCATCACGCCCGAGCTCAAAGCCTTTGAAGACAAAGCCCTCAGCGCCCAAGAACGCGCCTTGGCTCGCGAGAAATTTTTGTTCGAACAACTGCTCGACACCTTGCAGCAATTCGTGCCCGCCCTCACACGCTTGGCACAAGCTGTGGCAACGCTCGACGCACTGTGCGCCTTGGCCGAACGCTCGCTCACACTCGGCTGGTGTGCGCCTGAGTTTGTGAAAACGCCGTGCATTGAAATCACGCAAGGCCGTCACCCCGTGGTCGAAGCCCGCTTGGCCGAAACGCATGGCGTGGTGGCTGGCGGCGCAGCCAAAACCTTCATTGCCAACGACACGCGGCTGGGCCATCTGCACCGCATGCAAGTCATCACCGGCCCCAACATGGGCGGTAAGTCGACCTACATGCGCCAAGTGGCCATCATCGTGTTAATGGCCAGCATTGGCAGCCACGTGCCAGCCACGGCTTGCCGCTTAGGCCCAATTGACGCCATCCACACCCGCATTGGCGCGGCCGACGATTTGGCCAACGCGCAATCGACCTTCATGCTCGAGATGACCGAGGCCGCGCAAATCTTGCACGCTGCCACGCCGCACAGCTTGGTGTTGATGGACGAGATTGGCCGCGGCACATCCACCTTTGACGGCTTGGCCTTGGCCAGCGGCATTGCCACGCACTTGCACGACAAGACCCAAGCCTTCACGCTGTTTGCCACGCATTACTTTGAACTCACCGAGTTCCCAGCCAATCACCGCGCTGCGGTGAACGTGCATGTGAGTGCGGCTGAATCAGGCGCGAGCATTGTGTTTTTGCACGAAATCCAACCCGGCCCCGCCAGCCGCAGCTACGGTATTCAAGTAGCCCGCTTAGCTGGCATGCCTTCTGCTGTACTCAGCCATGCCCGCCATGCCTTGGCCTCGCTCGAAGCGGGGGCTGATGCATCGAAGGTACAAGTCGACCTCTTCGCCCCACCGCCGTTGCAAGACGATGTGGGCCCCAGCCCGCTGCAAGCCAAGCTGGCCGAGATCGACCCCGACAAACTCAGTCCACGCGATGCGTTGGACGCTCTGTATCAATTGAAGAAACTGTTATGACCTATTGCGTCGGTATCAAACTCAAAGCGGGCTTGGTGTTCTTGTCCGACTCGCGCACCAACGCGGGCCTGGACCAAATCAGCACCTTCCGCAAAATGATCGTGTACGAGAAGCCGGGCGACCGCTTCATGGTGTTGTTGTCGGCGGGCAATTTGTCCATCTCGCAATCGGTGCGTGAGATCTTGCAAGTCGAGCAACTCAAAGACACGCCAGAGAGCGAACCCATCACCATCTGGAACGCTAAGAGCATGTTTGATGCGGTGCGCGTGTTGGGCGCGGCCATTCGCCGCGTGCACGAGCGCGATGCCGCGGCACTCAAAGCTTCGGGCGTGGACTTCAATGTGTCGCTGATTTTTGGCGGCCAAATTGCGGGCGAAGGCATGCGTTTGTTCCAGGTGTACTCACCCGGCAACTTCATCGAAGCCACGGCTGAAACGCCCTACTTTCAAATTGGTGAATCCAAATACGGCAAGCCCGTGCTCGACCGCGTGTTGCACCCCGACACCCCGCTGGACGAAGCTGCCAAGTGCGCGCTGGTGTCCATGGACTCCACGCTCAAATCCAACCTCTCGGTGGGCTTGCCCCTGGACATGGTGGTGTACGAGGCCGACAAGTTTGAAAGCGACAAAGTGGTGTGCATCGACGAGCACAACCCCTACTTCCAAATGATGCACAACACCTGGGGCGAAAAACTGCGCGAAGTGTTTGACGGCATCGACGACCCCGTGTGGGACGGCAAAGCCACGGCCACACCGCTGTTGCAACCCGCACAACGCGTGCAGGCCTTGAAGAAGATTCAGACGCCCGACGAGAAGCTGATCTAAACGTCACGCGGCTCAAGCACCATGAAACCTTTGATCGTTTTTTCGCACGGCAACAGCTTTCCAGCAAGCACCTACCGCGTCATGCTGGATGCCATTCGTGCACGTGGTTTTCGTGTCAAAGCGATTGAAAAACTGGGGCACAACCCACGCTATCCCGTCACCAACAACTGGCCACATTTGGTGCAAGAGCTGACCGACTTTGCCACGCCTTTGGCCGAACAACAGGGGCCTGTGTTTTTGGTGGGCCATTCACTCGGCGGCATCTTGAGCATGATGGTGGCCGCGAAAACGCCGGCCATTGTCCGAGGTGTGGTGCTGCTGGACTCACCGATGCTGGGCGGCTGGAAAGCCAAACTGCTGAAAGTCGGCAAACGTATTCCGGGCGCCGAAGCTTTGTCTCCGGCATCGATCAGTCGCAAACGTCGCGATACATGGCCCGATGCAGCCGCTGTGTTGGAACACTTTCAACACAAACGTGTGTTTGCCAAATGGCACCCGCAGGTGCTGCAAGACTATGTGGATCATGGCACGCACGACGAACTCGCGGCCAACGGCAGCACACGCCGCGTGCTGAGTTTTGATCGAGACATTGAAAGCGCCATCTACAACGGCTTGCCCGATCATTTAGAAGGCTATTTCAAGCGTCATCCGCTGCAATGCAAAGCCGCATTGATCGGGGGCTTGAACTCACGCGAATTACGTCAAGTCGGTTTGGACTTCAGCCGACGCATCACCAAAGGCCGTGTCTCGATGGTCGATGGCACACACTTGTTCCCGATGGAACACCCCTTGGTCGCAGCATCGGCTGTAGAAACCGCGATCCTGAACTTGATGGGCTAAGTGACCTGCGCATGCGCTCCATCGATGAGCGCAGCCAGCACCTGGCGCGGCTCATACGTCGCTGCGCGCCTCAAAATCGCCTTTGCAGGCGCTGACTACGTTCACCCACGTCGAGTGCCTCAGGCTGCCCAAGTCACCGTGCCGGTCCACGCCGTGGCCAAGACCACGATGCCAAACACAATGCGGTACCAAGCAAAGGGAATAAAGCTGTGCGTGGCGATGTAGCGCAGCAGCCAACGCACACAAATCCACGCGCTGATGAACGAAAACACCAAGCCCACAGCAAACACGGGCGCATCAGCCATGCTGAGCAACTCGCGCTCTTTGTACAAGCTGTATGCCCCCGCGCCAATCAGCGTGGGAATGGCCAGGTAAAACGAAAAATCAGTGGCCGCTTTGCGTGACAAGCCCAACAACATGCCACCGATGATGGTTGCCCCACTGCGGCTGGTGCCGGGAATCATGGCCAAGCATTGCACCAAGCCGACTTTCAACGCATCCAGCGGTGACATGCTCTCGACATTCACGATGCGGGCGTGGTCGTTGGGATGTGCGTCTTGCGCATCTTCGCTGTGACGACGGCCCCAACCCTCGGCCCACAAAATGATGAAGCCGCCCACAATGAAAGTGCTGGCCACCACCGTTGGTGTGAACAAATGCGCTTTGATGAATTTTCCAAACAGCAAGCCCAGCACCACAGCCGGTAAAAAGGCGATCAGCACATTGACCGCAAAACGACGTGCTTCATGTTGCGTGGGCAACGCCACCACGGTGCTGGATATCTTTTGCCAATACACAATGATCACCGCCAAGATGGCGCCTGTTTGAATGGCGATGTCAAACACCTTGGCTTTGTCATCGTCCATCCCCAGCAGTGCGCCCGCCAAAATCAAATGCCCCGTCGATGAAATGGGCAAAAACTCGGTCAATCCTTCGACCACGCCCATCACGGCAGCTTTGAGCAACAAAACGATATCCATACAACTCCTGTCAAACGTCCCTCATTATCTTCGCGTGCCGCTCACCGCCACGCTGCAAAGTCAATGAAACCTTGTTCGACATTCGTGTGAACCAACTTGACGCGCAAGAGCTCGCCCACGTCGTGATCCGTGGTTTGCGAGGTGAGCATGCCTTCGACCGGCGGAGCAAACACCCGCACCCATGTGCCGCTGGCAGTTTTGCCGGTCACCACCGCCTCGAACACCTGACCAATGTGGCCTGCAAGCATCAAGGCCGATTCGGATTTGCGCATGCGTCGCTCCACCTTGCGGGCTGCGTCTTCTTGTTGCGTGCAATGCAAAGCCAGGGCCTCTAATTCAGCGGCGCTGTAGGGAGCGGGAGCCTCCATCAACACACTTTTGATCATGCGCTGCGTGACCAAATCGGGGTAGCGGCGGTTGGGCGCCGTGGAGTGGGTGTAGTCACGCACAGACAAACCAAAGTGGCCAATGGCTTCGCTGTTGACATGCTCGACCACGTATTCCCCCGAGCCCATGAGCTTGACGATGATCAAGGACAAATCGGGAAAGCGCACAGGATCAGCTTTGTGACGCTTGGCCAAGAAGCGCTCCAGCGCTGCCGAGTCGGGTTCTGGAGGCAAATGCTCGTCATAAGTGGCGGCCAAGGCCACGATGCGCTGCCAGCGTTCTGGTGAACGCACCACACGACGCAAAGACGCGTGGCCATGGTGGGCCAAGAACTTGGCGGTGCAGGTGTTGGCTGCGATCATGAATTCTTCGATCAACTGACGCGCGCGGTTTTGCACTTGCTGGCGAATGGCCACCACCCGCTCGCCTTCAAACACGGCGTGGGGTTGCAAGGTTTCAAACTCCAACGAGCCATGGTCGTGTCTGCGCGCACGCAAGCGTTGCGCCACCTCATCTTGCAAGCGCAACTGCGCGTCCATGCCGGTCACGGCTTGCGCGGCTTCAGGCAGCGCTTCATCGCCCTCGATCCAATCCGAAATCGCGTCATAGGCCAGCTTGGCTTTGTTGTGCACTCTGGCGCGGTAGAGCTGGCTGTGCGTCACCTCGGCGTTTGAATCGACCAGCATCTCGATGACCACCGCCAAGCGCTCTTGGTGCGGGTTGAGCGACGTGAGATCAGTGCACAAACGGTCCGGCAACATCGGAAAAATTCGGGTCGAGGTGTACACCGAGGTGGTGTTGTGCTTGGCATGCGCATCCAAGGCTGAGTCTTTCGGAACCAACACATCCACATCGGCCACGGCCACCCAGACTTTGGTTTGCCCATCTGCTTGCAGTTCAGCCACCGTGAGTTGGTCCAGGTCACGCGAGTCATCGTTGTCGATCGAACACCACAACCAAGCGGTCATGTCCACCACCCGCGCGTCGGGGTCTTGTCCTGCACCTGCAATGGCCTTCAACTCTTGCAAGGCCGCTCGCGAGAATTCGGGCTCTAAACCACGTTCGATCATGGCTTGGCCCGCAATCAACGACAAATCCGAACGACCTAGAGCGTGTTTGTAATTCATAGCACGAATGTAGCGCGCGATGGCGGGCGTATCATGGACTTTGATATGTCCATGCTCCAAAACCTGCGTGCTTATCGCACCCAAATTCTCGTGGCTTGCATCGCTTTAGGTCTGGCCTTCTGGCTCGGACTGAGCTTATGGCTGGGGCCCAAAACGCCAGTGGCCACGGTGGTGCAGCGCGATTTTGTACAAACCGTGGTTGCCAGTGGGCGCATCGAGAGCCCACACCGCGTGGAGCTGGGCGTGCAGATCACCGGCACCGTCAAAGCCGTCCCGGTGAACGAAGGCCAAACCGTCACCGCAGCACAACCGTTGATTGAGCTGGAAGACGCTGAATTGCTGGCCAGTGCCAAACAAGCAGAGTTGGCCGTTGCCCAAGCGCAAGCCAAGCTGCGCCAACTGCGCGAGGTGCAAGCACCCTTGGCAGAGCAAACCATGCGTCAAGCGCAAGTCAACCAAGAGACCGCCACACGCAGCTTGCAACGCACACAAGAGCTGTTCGGCAAGGGCTTCATCGGACAAGCGGCGTTGGACGAAGCTGTCCGTGCCGAACAGGTGATGCGCTCGCAACTCAAAAGCGCTCAACAACAACTCAACAGCGCGCGCGCAGGCGGCAGCGACATGGCGGTGGCTGAGTCTGCCCTGTCGCAAGCCCAAGCAGGCGCAGAGTTGGCACGCGCCAAACTGCGCTATAGCAAAGTGCTGGCACCTGTCGCTGGCACACTGATTGGTCGCAACGTGGAACCGGGTGACACCGTGCAAGCTGGCAAGGTGCTGATGGTGCTGTCGCCCCATGGCGAAACACAGTTGGTGGTGCAGATTGACGAGAAGCATCTGAAACTGCTGGCGATCGGTCAAACCGCATGGGCGTCGACCGATGCCTACCCCGACCAACGCTTCACCGCCGAGCTGATGTACATCAACCCCGGCGTGGACGCGCAACGCGGCTCTGTGGAAGTCAAGCTGCGCATCCCCGAGCCGCCGGCTTACTTGCGACAAGACATGACGGTGTCGGTCGACATCGAAGTGGCCAAGCGCAGTCAAGCGGTGCTGGTACCCACCGAAGCCGTGCACAACTTAGAAAGCCATGAGCCTTGGGTGCTGAAAGTGATCAGTGGCAAAGCCGTGCGCACCCCCATCCGCCTAGGGCTGAGCAGCCAAGGCATGTGCGAGGTGCTGGACGGCCTCGCGGCGGGCGACCAAGTGTTGGCCAATGCCAGCCTGGCCGTGAACGACAAAACCCGTGTGCGACCCGTTTCAAACTTAGTTGCGAAATGAGCGCAGACAAAACCACCGGCTCAAGCATCCCGCAGCTGCCACGCTGGATGCCGTTTGAATGGTTGGTGGCGTTGCGGTTTTTACGCGAAGGCCGTGTGCAAACGATCTTCATCATTGGGGGGGTGGCGATTGGTGTGGGCGTGATCGTCTTCATGTCTGCCCTGCTCAGTGGTCTACAAGCCAACTTCGTCAAACGGGTGTTGACGGGGCAAGCCCATATTCAACTGCTGCCCCCCAAAGAAACAGCGCGTGCGTTGCGTGGCGCCGACGCATCCGTGGTGGAGGGCAGCATCGTTCAACCACCGCTGCAACGCCTCAAAAGCATTGACCAGTGGCAAAGCGTGGCCACGCAAATACGCGCGTTCCCAGAGGTGAATGTGGTGTCACCCGCCGCCAATGGCTCGGCCTTGGTGGTGCGTGGCAATGCCAGCCGAGCCATCACAGTGGTAGGGGTAGAGCCCGAGCTGTACTTTCGCATCGTCCCCATGCCAGAAAAAATCGTGCATGGCAGCGCACGCATCACGATCAACGACATTCTGATTGGCACCGAATTGGCCAACGACTTAGGCGTCTCGGTGGGCGACAAACTGCGGGTGACATCGGCCAGCGGTAGCGCCAACACGCTCAGCGTCACAGGCATTTTTGACTTGGGCAACAAAGCCGCTAACGCCCGCACCACCATGATGGCCTTGCGCTCGGCACAAAGTTTGTTGGGATTGCAAGGCGGTGTCTCAGCGCTGGATGTCACCGTGCACGATGTGTACGGCGCTGAGCTAGTGGCACGTCGCATCACCCAACTCACCGGCGTAGAGGCCGACAGTTGGATCAAAACGAACGAACAATTTTTCACAGCCATCAGCGCACAAACCACGGCCAACACGGCCATTCGCGTGTTTGTGGGCTTGTCGGTGGCCTTTGGCATTGCCAGCGTGCTGGTGGTGTCGGTGGTTCAAAAATCACGCGAGATTGGCATCTTGCGCGCCATGGGCATCACACGCGAACAAGTGTTGCGCATCTTTTTGCTGCAAGGCGGGCTGCTTGGATTTGGCGGTGCACTGGCTGGCTCGGCGCTGGGCTCAGTAGGCTTGATCGTTTGGCAACAAGCACAACGTAACCCCGATGGCACGGTGATGTTTGCCGTGAGCTTTGAGCCCCTGATGTTTGCCACGGCCTTGCTGCTGGCCACAGCCACAGGCCTGCTTGCATCATTTGCGCCAGCGATGCGCGCCGCCCGACTGGACCCCGTGAGTGCCATCCGTGGATAAAACCAACACATCCACCGCACCATGGGTGGTGCACCTGCAGGACGTTTGCAAGTCATTCAACGTGGGGCAGCCCAATGAAATTGAAATCTTGCATCACATCAACTTCAGTTTGTCGCGCGGCGAGTTTTGCGCCGTCATGGGGCCTTCGGGCTCGGGCAAAAGCACCTTGCTCAACATCATCGGCTTGCTGGATCGACCCACACATGGCCAGCTGGCTATCACGGGTGAAGAAACCACCGGGCTCGACGACCAAGCCCTCACCCGCTTGCGCGGCCACGCCATTGGTTTTGTGTTTCAACACCACCACTTGCTGAATGCCTTCACCGCGCTCGAAAACGTGATGATGCCCATGCTGGGCGCCGCAGGTTTTCCCAATGCCGACATCGAAGCACGCGCTGCCGAACTGCTCGCCAGCGTAGGCCTGAGTGCTTATGCCAACCAACCATCGGGCAGCATGTCGGGTGGCCAACAGCAACGCGTGGCTGTGGCGCGCGCACTGGCCATGAACCCGGCCCTGCTTTTGGCCGATGAACCCACAGGCAACTTAGACAGCAAAAGTGCCGATGCCGTGTTTGAGCTGCTGCGCCAAGTCAGCCGCGAACAAGGCACCACCGTGCTGTTTGTGACCCACAACCCCGAGTTGGCCAAACGGTGTGACAAAACCATCCAAGTGGTGGATGGGCGTGTGGTTTAAGCCACTGCGCCCGCCTAAAATCATGGGATGACGAAACCCGCCACCCCTGCGACAGAACAAGACCACAAGCCCAGCAACTTTTTGCGCCAAATCATCGAGAACGATTTGGCCCAAGGTACTTACGCCAGCCGCCGCTGGGCAGGCAGCCCTGGTGATGCAGCGCATCACGCCAAGGGTGAGCCAGACCCCGCCAAGATTCGCACCCGTTTTCCGCCCGAGCCCAATGGCTACTTGCACGTGGGCCATGCCAAAAGCATTTGCATCAACTTCGGTTTGGCGCGTGACTACGGTGGCGTGTGCCACCTGCGCTTTGACGACACCAACCCCGAAAAAGAAGACACGGAATACGTCAACTCCATCATCGACGCCGTCAAATGGCTAGGTTTTGACTGGGCCCAAATTGGCCAAGCAGCCGGCAGCGCCGCGCCCTACCAGGCCAGCGACTACTTCGACTTCATGTACCGCGCCGCCGAGGCGCTGATCCAGGCCGGACACGCCTATGTGGACGAGCAAAGCGCAGAAGACATGCGCGCCAACCGGGGGGACTTTGGCAAGCCCGGCGTGGACAGCCCCTTCCGCACCCGCACCGTTGCAGAAAACCTGACGCGCTTTCGCGACATGCGCGACGGCAAGCTGGCCGACGGTGCCGCCGTGCTGCGCGCCAAGATTGACATGGCCTCGCCCAACATCAACCTGCGCGACCCGGTCATCTACCGCATCCGCCGCGCCACCCACCACCACACGGGCGACACCTGGTGCATCTACCCGATGTACACCTTTGCCCACCCCATCGAAGACGCGTTGGAACAGATCACCCACAGCATTTGCACGTTGGAGTTTGAAGACCAGCGCCCGTTTTACGACTGGCTGCTGGAGCGCTTGTGCGAGTGTGGCCTGCTGGCTGCTCCAAGCCCAAAGCAATACGAGTTCTCGCGCCTCAACCTCACCTACGTCATCACCAGCAAACGCAAACTCGCGCAACTGGTGAACGAGGGCAAGGTCAACGGCTGGGACGACCCCCGCATGCCTACCATCGTGGGCCTGCGCCGTCGTGGCTACACGCCCGAAAGCTTGCAACTGTTTGCCGAACGCATTGGCGTGACCAAGAGCGACAGCTGGATCGACTACAGCACGCTCGAAGGATGCTTGCGCGAAAGCCTAGAAAACACCGCACACCGCGCCATGGCCGTGCTGGACCCCGTCAAACTCGTGCTCACCAACTGGGACGACGTGATGGGTGCGGGCCACCTAGAGCCTTGCACACAACCTGCATTGCCCCACGCCGAAGAAGGCGCTGAAGTGCCCACACGCCATTTCAAAATTGGCAAAGAGGTGTGGATTGAGCGTGACGACTTTTCAGAGGAACCGCCCAAGGGCTACAAACGCCTTTATCCGCCCCGTCCAGGCGCGGATAGCCAAATGCTTCCCGGCAACAAAGTGCGCCTCAAAGGTGGCTACGTCATTGAATGCACGGGCTGCACCAAAGATGCGGCAGGCAACATCACAGAAGTACAAGCCACCGTCATCCCCGACACCAAGAGCGGCACCCCCGGCAGCGCCACCGTCAAGGCCAGCGCCGCCATCACCTGGGTGGGTGTAAACGATGGCCTGCAAGCCGAAGTGCGCATGTATGACCGCTTGTTCACCGACGCACAACCCGACGCAGGCGGCAAAGACTTCTTGGCTGCCCTCAACCCCGACAGCCTGAAAGTGGTGACCGCATATGTGGAGCCATCATTGGCCCACGTGCCCGCAGGTGCGCACTTTCAGTTTGAACGCCACGGCTACTTTGTGACTGACCGCGTGGACCATGCGGGGGGGCGATTGGTGTTTAACAAGATCACGGGCTTGAAAGATACTTGGGCTAAATAGCAAGCCATCATCCCCTCGGATCAAAGGCCTCCCTTAGAAATAAGAGAGGCCTTTTTTTATAAGTTCATCGGATTCGTTATCCATCGCCTCTGTGCATGAAGTTCCGGGCAACATCTTGGACATCTCTTCAAGCTTAGGCTCCATGAGGCTTGGCAAGCGTTGTCTTTTCAACAGGCGCTCTTACTTCTCATCAACTCCTGCTTGCTAGCGTTTGATTTCCTAGACTGTTACTTAAACAAAGCTCAAGCTACAAACACACAGCGCTTAGTCATGCACAGCTAAAAAGCTTGCATGACTTCTAAACGCAGCATATTCAATCGTATTAGCAAATATGCTAATATCTCACAAACTCCAAACTGGCAAATCACCTATTACAACGCGCGTGTTCAGCGTGATGTATGGGCCATGCCCGCGGGGATCGTGGCTGACTATTTGCGGTTGACTGAAGCGATGGCACTCTACGGCGCAGACCTTCGCATGCCCCACTCACGTGCCATGGGCGGCGGCTTGTTTGAGCTGCGACCAAAAGGGCCTGAAGGAATTGGACGGGTGTTTTATTGCACGCAAGTGGGCAAGACCCTTGTGGTGTTGCACTCGTTCGTCAAGAAAACTCAAGAGACACCAGACACAGAAATGCGCGTGGCACGCAAACGATTAAAGGATGTGCAACATGGCTAACACCGGATACAAACCCGTGCCGCATGATGCGGCTTTTAAAAAGGCATTGCTCACCAAGCCCGGCGTGAAGAAAGCCTACGACGCGCTGGAAGAAGAATATTCCACACTGCACGCCATGCTCGATGCACGCTTGGCTGCGGGTCTGACCCAAGCAGATGTGGCTGCGCGCATGGGAACGACCGTGTCGGCTATCTCTCGGCTTGAATCGTCGCTGCGAAGCGAAAAACACTCACCCTCTTTTGCCACGCTACGCAAGTACGCACAAGCCTGCGGCAAAAAGCTGGTGGTGCAGATGGTTTAAGGGCTTATTTTTTCTCAACCGGATTCGCCGTGAGCAAACTGGCCGAGTAAGCCCGCATAAATTCACGCGCCTTCTCAGGCTTGGCATTGAGCCACGCGTCATAAGCGCCTTCGCCCAAGATAACGGGCATGCGTTTTTCATTGCCGTTTTGTTGGTAGCGGTGCAGCAAGGCGTGGCTGTTGGCGTTGACGGTGAGCAGTGTGAAGCTGATGATCTCTTCACCGTCTTTGGCCCAGCGCTCCCACAAGCCTGCCACGCCCATGGGCTTGCCGTCCACACGGGTGATGCGCGTGGGCACGGCTTTGCCGCTGCGCCAATCGTCTTCAAAGAACGCCATCATGGGCACGATGCAGCGCTGGCCCGCCAGCCACGCATCACGAAAGTTGTTGGAGGTGGTGACGGTTTCCGAGCGGGCATTGACCATCTTGGTCGAACGCAGCTTGGCGTCAGATACCGACTTCACCCAAGGAGGCACAAAGCCAAACTGTCCCACCGCCAACTCACGCAGGGGTTTGTGCACAGCCGCTTCATCAGAAACCTCCCCCGTGGCAACCACGTGGCGCATGAATAGCCCCAACTTGCGCGGCCACAAGTCACGCTCAAGCAAAGAAACAGGGGCCGCCACATCCAAGGCATCGGGGTAAAGCGCAGCGTTTTGCACGCTTTCAAAATGAGCAGTCATGCGGGCATGCTATCGCAGTGGCTTACCATCACGGGCATCTCACTCCGAGATACCCACCAAGGACGATGTATGGCCAAAGGCGAACAACACAGCAACAAAATGACGAAGAAGCCTAAAAAGGACACATCGCCCCCCAAGACCTCCACCTCGGACCGTCCCAACCCTCCCACCACCTATGTCGCGCCACGCGGCAAAATCAAGAACAAGTGATGTCTTCTGCTTCCACGTCGACTTTGCGTGATGCCTTGGCAGCCTTGCGTGCCGATGCATCCAGCGTCCAAACGTTTTGCCACACCGCACGTTCTCAACAGGCCTTGTTTCGAACCTTGCCGCCTCAATTTGAAGACGTGTGGCTAGGCTTGGTGGATCGCTTAGAGTCCAGCGCTTTGTTCAGCGAAGAAAGCTGCTCGTTCAGCCAAACCGATTTGCTCGACAACCTGGGTTTAGTCCTCGACAAAGCCGAACAACAGCTGCTTCAAAAGCCATGACCGCGCCTGAGAATTTTCAAATCTTCACTGTGAACGTGTTGCCCGCCGATCTGCAATACGACGTGGAAGGTGACCTCACCTTGCTGGAGGCCGCCGAAATGTCGCGTGTCCAGTTGCCCAGCTCCTGCCGCAACGGCACGTGCCGCACGTGCATGTGCCGCTTGGTCAGTGGCGAGGTGCGCTACACCATCGAGTGGCCAGGCCTCACGCCCGAAGAAAAAACCGAAGGCTATGTGCTGCCCTGCGTGGCACAGCCCACCTCCAACGTGGTGCTTGAGCAACCCGAAGCATCGGCCTTCTGAGCATGATTCCGATTTATGAAGACGAGCATTTGTTGGTGCTCGACAAACCCAGCGGCTTGTTGTCGGTGCCCGGTCGCGGCCCAGACAAGCAAGACTGCCTGTCCAAACGCGTGCAAGACATTTACCCCGAAGCGCTGGTGGTGCATCGGCTCGACCAAGACACCTCTGGGCTGTTGATCATGGCGCGTGGGATTGAAGCGCAGCGACGCATCAGCCGCATGTTTGAAAATCGCTTGGTCAAAAAGCGCTACATAGCGGTGGTCGCTGGCGATTTACGCAACGCACCAGCGCACAGCGCGGCCAATGCCGAAGGCTGGCACACGATCGAGGGCAACATCATGCTGGACTGGGAGCGTCGCCCCATCCACATCATTCACCCCGACGGCAAACCCAGCCGCAGCCTGTGGCGCTGCCTCGAAGCGAGCGAAAGCGCCAGCTTGATCGAACTCGAGCCCTTCACGGGCCGTACCCACCAACTGCGTGTGCACATGCAAAGCATTGGCCACCCCATGCTGGGCGATTCGCTCTACGCCACGCCCGAAGCTCTGGCCATGAGCCCACGCTTGATGCTGCATGCGCAAGAATTGGGGTTTCCCCACCCATTCACCGAAGAATGGCAATCTTTTTGCGTACCTGCGCAGTGGACAGCCACCCCGCCCTATCAAATGTCGTAAGACGGCTGTAGCCCAGCCGGTGCAAACTGAGTCGGTTCAAACTTTATCAACTGGAGACAAACATGCGTGAAGTAGTCGTGGTCAGCGGTGTGCGCACCGCCATTGGTACTTATGGCGGCAGCCTCAAAGACATTCCCCCCACCGAGTTGGCCGCCCAAGTGGTACGCGAGTCCTTGGCTCGTGCACACGTGGAAGGCAAAGACGTAGGCCATGTGGTGTTTGGCCATGTGGTCAACACCGAACCCAAAGACATGTACCTGTCACGCGTGGCGGCCATCAACGGCGGTTGCGCCGAAGGCACGCCTGCTTTCAACGTGAACCGTTTGTGCGGTTCAGGCTTGCAAGCCATTGTGTCTGCCAGCCAAGCCATCATGCTGGGTGACTGCGACATCGCCATTGGCGGCGGCGCTGAAAACATGAGCCGTGGCCCTTACGCCTCTTTGAGCGCCCGCTGGGGCGCACGCATGGGCGACACCAAGATGGTCGACATGGTGGTTGGCGCATTGCACGACCCCTTCCACACCATCCACATGGGTGTCACGGCTGAAAACGTGGCCGCCAAATTTGGCATCACGCGAGAGATGCAAGACGCAGCAGCCGTCGAAAGCCACAACCGCGCAGAGCGCGCCACCGCAGCGGGTTACTTCAAAGACCAAATCGTGCCTGTGATGCTCAAGAGCAAAAAAGGCGATGTGGCCTACGCCACCGATGAGCATTTCCGTCCTGGCTGCAAGATGGAAGACATGGCCAAACTCAAGCCCGTGTTCATCAAAGAAAACGGTACGGTGACTGCAGGCAACGCATCGGGCATCAACGACGCCGCCGCAGCCGTGGTGCTGATGGACGCCAAAACAGCGCAAGCACGCGGCGCCAAGCCCTTGGCACGTCTGGTGTCTTACGCTCACACCGGTCTTGACCCCAAAATCATGGGCATGGGCCCTGTGTCGGCCTCGCGTCTGGCCTTGCAAAAAGCAGGTCTCACCACCAACGACATGGACGTGATTGAAGCCAACGAAGCCTTCGCAGCACAAGCCTGCGCGGTGAGCAAAGAGCTCGGCCTCGACCCCGCCAAAGTCAACCCCAACGGCTCTGGCATCTCTTTGGGTCACCCCATCGGCGCGACAGGTGCTTTGATCACCGTGAAGGCTTTGTACGAGCTGCAACGCATCAACGGCAAATATGCCTTGGTGACCATGTGTATCGGTGGCGGTCAAGGTATCGCTGCGATCTTCGAACGCATGTAGACCACCGCTTCCACCAGGCGATTTCGGTCGCCTTGTTGACGCTGATCAAACGGGCCCTTCATGGGCCCGTTTATCCTTCACACCTTACTTTGGAGTTCTCATGACCGACACCCTCATCCCTACCCGCGAAGTCACCTTGGCTTGGTCTGATGCGCTGTCGTTGGAACTCGATTTCATGGACGACACCCACCGCGAGTTTGTCGACCTGTTGGCCGCAACGGAGTTGGCCGATGACGACACCTTGGTCGAACGCTTTGCAGCCTTGATTGAACACACCGAAGACCACTTTGGCGGCGAAGACAAGTGGATGGCGGACACCAAGTTTTCGTCGAGCAATTGCCACACCATGCAGCACAACGTGGTACTGGAAGTCATGCGCGAAGGCTTGCGCCGCGGTCGCGACAAAGGCGACATGGCGGTGATGCGCCAAATGGCGCACGAGCTGGGTATTTGGTTTCCGCAACACGCGCAAACCATGGATGCCGCTTTGGCCCTGCACCTGCGACGTGTGGGCTACGACGCTGAGACTGGCATCGTCTCAGCACCTGAGGCCTTGCCTGAAGATGAAATTCACGGCAGCGGTAGCTGTGGTGATAGCGGCTGCACTTCTTAACTCGCGTCTTTGACTTCGTTGACTGAGGCGGCCCATGCAACTTGGGCGCCTTGTTACGCTCATGTCCCCCGAGAGGCGCTGTGCGCCTCTCTCCTCCTTGACTTCGCTACACAAGACACCCAAGCTGCATGAGCCTATGGGTGTGCAGACGAAGGTCTGACAGTCGCGACATTTGTCACAAACAGTGAATTCTGTAGCTTGCAAAGCCGAAGGCGAGCAAGCGTCTTCGTGCGCGACGAGAGGGGTTTGGGTATCTGTTGTAGCGAAGTCAAGGAGGAGATTCAGGCTCCGCCTGAATCGGGGGACATGAGCGTAAACAGATGCCCAAACCCCTCGCCCCCCCTAACAAAGAAGAAACATCAGGCGTACCGAGTACGAGCCAAAGCAGCCCCCGCAGCCAAAGCTTCGAGCTTCTTCACAGCCACCTCACGGCTCATAGGCGCCAAACCGCAATTGGTGCAAGCAATCAAACGATTCTTAGGCACGTACTTCAACGCCATGCCAATCGTGTCGGCAATTTGCTCTGGCGTTTCAATCACATCGCTGGCCACGTCAATCACGCCCACCATCACGTCTTTGCCTTCCAGCAACGCCATCATCTCGGGCGGCACATGCGAGTGGTAGCACTCCAAGCTCACTTGCTGGATGCTGCTCTTGGCCAAAGCGGGCAACACTTTTTCGTATTGACGCCACTCGTCGCCCAAAGTCTTTTTCCAGTTGTTGTTGGCCTCGATGCCGTAGCCGTAGCAAATGTGAACGGCTGTCGTACAGGTCAAGCCTTGTGCGGCACGCTCTAGGGCTTTGACGCCCCAGTCTGCGGCTTCGTCCAAGTAGACGTTGAATGCGGGCTCGTCAAACTGAATGATGTCCACGCCGTCAGCTTGCAAGGCCAAGGCTTCTTGATTCAGTAATTCGGCAAAGGCAAACGCCATGTCGATGCGGCCTTGCACGGCGTCTTTGCCCTTGCCGTAAAAACGGTCGGCCACGGTGTCGACGATGGTCATGGGGCCGGGCAAAGTGAACTTGAGTTTCTTCTGGGTGTGGGCACGGGCCAACTGCGCTTCAAACGCGTGCACGCGGCCTTTCAACTTCAAAGGCGCAATCACTTGCGGCACCTGCGCGTCGTAGCGGTTGTTGCGAATGCCCATGGTGACTTTGTTTTCAAAGTCGATGCCTTCCACCTGCTCTAAAAAGCCGTGCACAAAGTGTTGGCGTGATTGCTCGCCGTCACCAATCACATCGAGGCCTGCGTCTTCTTGCGCTTTGATCCACAACAGCGTGGCGTCGGCCTTGGCTTGCAAGAGCGCATCGCCCTGCGCTTGCCACTTGGGCCAGAGTTTGTTGGTCTCGGCCAGCCATTCGGGTTTGGGCAAGCTGCCCGCGATTGCAGTTGAAAACATAGAGAACTCCATTCAGTTGTTTTGTTTAGGCCAACGCGAACTCGCGCGCCAGCAACTCATACGAGCGCGCTTGTGCGGCAGCTTCATGCGTCCAAGTGATCACCACCAGTTCATCAACACTCAAGCGTTCGGCAAGTCGGCGCAGTTTGTCTGCCACTTGCGACGCGCTGCCGACCAGGGCGTTGGCGCGCAACTCGGCCATGGCCACTTGCTCGGAAGCGGTGTAGTCACGCACAGCTTGATCGGGAGGCAGCAAGGGGCCAATGCGGCCTAAGTTGCGATCCATGCGCCAACGCGCACGGCTTTGAAACAAGCGCCAGGCATCGTCTTCGGTGTCTGCGGTCAGGGCCCACACGCACACCGTGGCGCGCGGCTTGGGATTGGCTTCGCTAGGTCGGTAATTCGCGCGGTACAAATTGAGGGCGTTGTCTGCGCCCTGCCCGTCGGTGATGAAGTACGCAAACGCGTAGGGCAACCCCAAATGCGCCGCCAGTTGCGCCCCGTAGTCTGAGCTGCCCAACATCCACACATCGGGCGAGGTGGGCCCACTGGGGTAGGCGAACACGCCATGGCCAGGATGGCCAGCAGGAATGGGTTCGCCCGTGACCAACGCTTGCAACTCCATCACTTGATGCGGGAAGTTTTCGGACGCATGACGGTCGGGGTTGAGCAACTGCGCTGTTCGGCCATCGCTGCCGGGTGCACGGCCCACGCCAAGGTCGATGCGACCTGGCGCCAAAGCGTCGAGCACACGAAACTGTTCCGCGACTTTGAGTGGCGCATAGTGCGGCAGCATGACGCCTGCACTGCCCAGTCGAATTCGGTTGGTACGCGCCGCAATGGCCGCCATCAGCACCTCAGGCGCGGTGCCGACGATGCTGGGGTGGCTGTGGTGTTCGCTCACCCAATAGCGGTGATAGCCCCAGGCCTCACATTGCTGAGCGAGCGCCAGCGATTGACGAAGGGCTGTGTCTTGGCTTCGGCCAGACGCAGCGACGGATTGATCGAGTACAGAGAGTTTGAGCACGCGCAGAGCTTACCCGTTGAGACAAAACATCGCTGTCGCGCGGGCTTAAGCTTTTTGAGCCTCAGCTTCTTGCAAAGCACGCCACATGACTTTACCGCTGCCGCTCTTGGGCAACACATCGACAAATTGCACTTGCGTAGGGGCTTTGTAAACCGCCATGTTGTCACGACACCAAGCGATGATGTCTGCCTCACTCACCTGCCCCTTGTGGGACTCGCGTAGCACCACCACCGCTTTGACGGTTTCACCGCGGTAGCTGTCTCGGGCCGAAATGATGCAAGCCTCTTGAATCGCCGGATGTTTGAACATCAAGGCTTCAACCTCAGCAGGCCAAACTTTGAAGCCCGAGGCATTGATCATGCGCTTCAAGCGGTCGGTCATGAAGAAGTAGCCGTCTTCATCCACTCGTCCTAAATCGCCCGAACGGAAAAAGCGTTTGCCATCGAGCTCAAAGAAAGCAGACGCGGTGGCATCGGGGCGCTTCCAATAGCCATTAAAAACTTCGGGGCCGTGAATCACGATTTCGCCCGACTCGCCCACCGGTAACTCTTGCAACGTCTCAGGGTCCACCACACGCGCATCGGTGCTCATGAAGGGAATGCCCAAGCACTGTTGCTTGGGATTGTCTGGTGGATTGCTGTGCGAAGGTGCGGCGGTTTCCGTCAAACCATAGCCCTCTGCATAGCGCAAGCCATACAGCTCGAACAAGCGCTGGGCCACCGCCTGCGGCATGGCCGCGCCACCGCCGCCAATGCTGACCAAGCTCTTGAGGTTGAACTTGTCAAAGTTGGGGCTGGCCAACAAATCGATCACCATGGTGGGGATATTGGTCCAATGCGAGACCTGCCATTTCGAAATCAAACGACCTGCCAGCTCGCGTTCCCAACGTGGCATCAAAACCAAAGTCGCGCCCAAATAAATGCCTGAGTGCATGACGCTGGTCATGCCGGTGATGTGGAACATGGGCACCACCAACAGCCCCACGTTTTCATGGGTGCCATTGCCAAACAAGGCCGAGGCAATCGCGTTGTGCATGATGGTGCGATGCGGATGCATGCAGCCCTTGGGCAAGCCCGTGGTGCCGCTGGTGTAGGGCAACACCGCCAAGTCTTCAGGCCCCACCAACACGGGACCGGGTGTGGCCGTGCACGCCAACGCGTCATGCCAACTGTGTGCCTCGCCACCGTTGAGCGTGGGCAGCGCATGACGGGTGAACAACCAATCGTGCCAAGCTGCAGGGGGCGCATCATCGCCGCTGACCTGGGGGTCGAACGCATCGGTGAAGTGCGTCACCACCAAGTGCGCCAAGCCTTGGCCTGCAGGCAGTTGATTGCTGGCACTGGCCAAGTCGGCCGCCAAATCGGCAGTGGTGATGGCCACACGGGCATCGGGATCGGTGATGTAGTGCTTGAGCTCTTCGGCCCGGTTCATCGGATTGACCGGCACCACCACCGCGTTGGCTCGCAGGATCGCGAAATGGGCGATCACCAACTGCGGACAGTTTTGCATGTTGAGAACCACGCGGTCCCCTTTTTGCACGCCCAGGCTTTGCAAATGCGCTGCCAGTGTTTCCACGCGGGCTCTCAAGTCAGCGTAGCTGAGCTTGGTGCCCAAAAAAATCAAGGCTGTTTTGTTGGGAAACCTTCTGGCGCTGATGTCCAGGTTGTCCCACAACGAGGTGTCGGGCGTGGTGATGGCGTGAGGCAGACGCGCGGGCCAAAAACGGTGGTGTGCTTTCATGCGCGCTAGGGTAGCGCTTGCCTTTGTGCATTCCCATCCGTGTTGGCCCTAGAAAGAAGCCAATGGGTCACCTCTGCGTCAACCCCATCAACCCCATCAACACCGATCAAGCCGAGGCCATGGACGTGCGTGAGCGGCGGTTGATTTGACGCACGGACATGAGCGCATCAAAGAAGCCACGCAACCAATCCAAATCAATCGGTTTTTGTAAAAACTGCACGCCATCCGGTAAACCACCTTTGGCCTTGACCTCATCCAAGCTCATGCCGCTGACCACCACGACCGCCAAATTGCCAAACTGGCTGTGCTCGGTGAGGGTGCGCAAGAATTCAAAACCATCGACCTTGGGCATGCGCAAATCAGTGATCAACACCTCGGGTTGCAAACTGGGCATGTCCAACAAAGCCTCCATGGCCGAGGCGTACATCACGGCATCCAACGGCAAGCCCCATTGGTCGAAGTTGGTCTGCAGCATCAACCGCGTGGCATCGTCGTCTTCGACCACCAAGACACGCAAGCGATCTTGGCCCTGCATCAAAGAAGCAGGTGCCAAGTTGTGCCGACGCTGGTAATCTTGGATGGACTGCAAGGAAATCCGGCGGTGGCCGCCTTGGGTTTTCCAAGCTTTCAATTCGTTTTTTTCAACCAAGCCCTGGACCGTGCCCACCGAAATGCCCAAGACTTTGGCCGCGTAACTGGTTCCGCAATACCCGTCATAAGGCTCCTTGGCTGGTGAAAAAGTCATGAAAATCTCCTTTAACTTGGTTGACCTGAAAAATTAACAATTTCAATAGATGTAACTATTTTTAATTATTCTAACTTCAATTAAAACCTAATAACTAATTCCAACAAACCATGAATAACAACACACTCACCGCCGTTGCGGGCCTGCAAGTGGGTCATTTCACCGACACACGTCGTCCCACCGGATGCACGGTGGTGCTCACACCACAGGGCGCGGTCGCCGGGGTTGATGTGCGTGGCGCGGCGCCGGGCACACGCGAGACCGACTTGCTTTCGCCATCCAACACGGTGCAAGCCGTGCACGCCATCGTGTTGAGTGGTGGCAGCGCCTATGGCTTGGACGCTGCCTCGGGTGTGATGCGTTGGCTCGAAGAACATGGCCATGGGCTTGCCGTCGGTCCAGCGCGGGTACCCATCGTGCCTGCTGCCGTGATTTTTGATTTGTGGGTGGACGACTTTGAACACAACCCACACACGCCACGCATTCGCCCTGATGCACAAGCAGGATACCAAGCGTGTGGGGTCGCCAACGACGCCCCTGTGCCCCAAGGCAATGTGGGCGCAGGCGCAGGCGCCACGGTTGGCAAAATGAACGGCCCGGAATGCGCTATGAAAGGCGGTGTGGGCAGCGCATCTCTGTGCGTCAACGGCGTGACGGTGGCGGCCTTGGTGGTGTGCAACGCCGTTGGGGATGTGCTGGACCCCAACACTGGCCAACTCCTGGCGGGCGCGCGCGTGAGCGCACAGAGCCGCGGGTTGCTCGACATCCGACAAGCCCAGCTGAACGGGCACACCGCTGCTGGTTTGCAAACCGGCAGCAACACCACCATCGGCGTGGTGGCCACCGATGCTGTCTTGACCAAAGCGCAAGCTCAGCGCTTGGCCCAAGTGGCCCACGACGGATTGGCGCGCAGCATTCGCCCCGTGCACACGCCCATGGATGGCGACACCCTGTTTGCCTTGGCAACCGGCGCCAGCGGCCAAGCCGCAGACATGATGCTGTTGAGCACCTTGGCCGCGGAGGTTACGGCCATGGCCGTGGTCAACGCCATCAAGGCCGCTCAAGACCTGCGACTGGGCAAGCACTGGTGGCCTGCCATGCACCACGCTGATTGACCCACACGCCAGCCAAAGAACACGCAGACGCAAGAAAAAAGGCCCCATTCAAACGAACGGGGCCTTGCATGACAGTGAGAAAAAATTACTTCAATGCCTTGAAGCGCACGCGCTTGGGCTTGGCACCTTCTTCGCCCAAACGCTTCTTCTTGTCGGCTTCGTACTCTTGGTAGTTGCCGTCGAAGAACACCCATTGGCTGTCGCCTTCAGCGGCCAAGATGTGGGTGGCAATGCGGTCCAGGAACCAGCGGTCATGGCTGATCACCATCACGGAGCCAGCGAATTCCAACAGCGCATCTTCCAAAGCACGCAAGGTTTCCACGTCCAAGTCGTTCGAGGGTTCGTCCAGCAGCAACACGTTGCCGCCTTCGATCAGCGTCTTGGCCAAGTGCAAGCGACCACGCTCACCCCCCGACAACATGCCGACTTTCTTTTGCTGGTCGCCACCGTTGAAGTTGAAGCGGCCGCAATAGGCACGGCTTGGCATTTGGAACTTGCCCACGTTCAAGATGTCCAAACCGCCGGAGATGTCTTCCCACACGGTTTTTTCGTCGGACAAGTCATCACGGGTTTGGTCCACAAAAGCCATCTTGACGGTTTGACCAATCTTGACTTCGCCGCTGTCGGGTTGCTCTTTGCCTGCGATCAACTTGAACAAAGTCGACTTACCCGCACCGTTGGGGCCGATGATGCCGACGATCGCGCCAGCGGGCACCGTGAAGCTGAGGTTGTCGATCAGCAAACGGTCGCCAAAGGACTTGCTGACGTTTTTGAACTCAAACACTTCATGACCCAAACGCTCGGCCACAGGAATGAAAATTTCCTGGGTTTCGTTGCGCTTTTGGTATTCGTAGTCAGACAGCTCTTCGAAGCGGGCCAAACGGGCCTTGCTCTTGGCTTGACGACCTTTGGGGTTTTGACGCGCCCATTCCAATTCCTTTTTCATGGCCTTGGTGCGTGCGTCTTCGGTGCGTTGTTCTTGCTCCAAACGGGCTTCTTTTTGCTCCAACCAATTGGAGTAGTTGCCTTTGTAGGGAATGCCATGGCCGCGGTCGAGTTCCAAAATCCATTCGGCGGCGTTGTCCAGGAAGTAACGATCGTGGGTAATCGCCACCACTGTGCCTGAGAAGCGGGCCAAAAACTGCTCCAACCAATCCACAGACTCAGCGTCCAAGTGGTTGGTAGGTTCGTCGAGCAACAACATGTCAGGCTTAGACAGCAACAAACGGCACAAAGCCACACGGCGTTTTTCACCGCCCGAGAGCTTGCCGATGATGGCGTCCCATGCGGGCAAACGCAGCGCATCGGCGGCGATTTCGAGCAAGTGGTCGGAGCCATCGCCCGCGCCAGAGGCCGCGATGATGGCTTCGAGTTTGGCTTGTTCAGCAGCCAAGGCATCGAAGTCGGCGTCTTCTTCGGCGTAGGCGGCATACACCTCTTCGAGGCGTGCTTGCGCTTCTTTGACCTCGCCCATACCGCTTTCGACGGCTTCACGCACCGTGTGCTCGGGATCGAGCTGTGGCTCTTGGGGCAGATATCCAATCTTCAGACCGGCCATGGGAATGGCTTCGCCTTCAATCTCGGTGTCGATGCCCGCCATGATCTTGAGCAAGGTGGACTTGCCCGAGCCGTTCAAACCCAGCACACCAATCTTGGCGCCTGGGAAAAAGGACAGGGAAATGTCTTTCAGAATCTGACGCTTGGGCGGCACGATTTTGCCAACGCGGTTCATGCTGAAAACGTACTGAGCCATGTGTTCTTCTTTCGGGGAGCAATTTGCAATAAAGATGGGATTATCCCAGCTTCGGCGATCCGTGCCACAATACGCTTCGTTGCCGCCGCCAGTTGCCGCAACATCAGCACTTCTGCTGGAGCCGGTTCCAAACACTTCTGTTTGTGATTTCTAGAGCTCACCTGTAAATATTGCCGACCTTTGACTGGGTGGCCTTCGGGCCAAGCGGGTTGGTGTCACGCGCTGACATAAAGCGCTCCATCATGAAATTTGAAGAATTGAATTTGGCTCCGGCCATCCAAAAAGCTGTGGCCGAACAGGGCTACGAAACTCCCACCCCTATCCAGGCCCAAGCCATTCCAGCGGTTCTCGCCGGACACGACTTGTTGGCAGGTGCCCAAACCGGCACGGGTAAAACAGCGGCATTCACCTTGCCCATGTTGCACAAGCTCACCATGAGCCGCAGCAAAGAAAATAAGTTTGGTGTGTACGGCGTGCGCGCCCTCGTGCTGACCCCCACGCGCGAACTCGCGGCCCAAGTGGAAGAGTCGGTGCGTAACTACGGCAAATACTTGCAACTCACCTCCACCGTCATCTTTGGCGGCGTGGGCATGAACCCTCAAGTGGCCCGCATCAAAAAAGGCGTGGACATTTTGGTGGCCACCCCCGGCCGTTTGCTCGACTTGCAACAGCAAGGCTTGCTCGATTTGTCCACCGTGGAAATCTTGGTGCTCGACGAAGCCGACCGCATGTTGGACATGGGCTTCATCCACGACGTCAAGAAAATCTTGGCCTTGGTGCCCAAAGACAAGCAAAGCTTGTTGTTCTCCGCCACCTTCAGCGACGAAATTCGCGAACTGGCCAACAACCTGCTCAAAGACCCACAGAGCATCCAAGTCACGCCCAGCAACACCACGGTGCAACGCATCACGCAAGTGGTTCACCCTGTGGGCCGCGGCAAGAAAAAGGCCTTGCTCGCCCACATCATCAACGAGCACAACTGGAGCCAAGTGCTCGTGTTCACGCGCACCAAGTTTGGCGCCAACAACGTGGCCGAGTTCTTGACCAAGAACGGCATCAGCGCCATGGCGTTGCACGGCAACAAGAGCCAAACCGCACGTACCCAAGCCTTGGCTGGCTTCAAGAGCGGTGACATCCGCGCCTTGGTCGCCACTGACATTGCGGCACGCGGCATTGACATCGACGAGTTGCCACACGTGGTGAACTACGAAATCCCGAACATCAGCGAAGACTATGTGCACCGCATTGGTCGCACAGGCCGCGCGGGTTCGAGCGGTGAAGCTGTGAGCTTGGTGTCCTTGGACGAGCAAGGCTTCATGCGCGAGATCGAAATCTTCACCAAGCAACAAGTGCCCGTCGTGGCCGTTGAAGGCTTTGGCCCAGAACCCGATGAAAAAGCCGAACCCATCGCCATGGGTCGTCAAACCCTGTGGGGCGGCTTAGGCAAACCCCCAGGCCGTGACGTGATGGCTGCGGCAGCCAAAGCCGCACGCAGCGAAATGATGCAACGCATTCGCGACACCAAAGGTGACAACGGAGGTGGTCGCAATGGTGGTGGACGCAGCGGCGGCGGACGTGGCGGTCAAGGCGCCAGCGCCGAAGGCCGTGCACCACGTCCCAATGGCCATGTGAGCCGTGACCGCAACAGCGAGCGTCCAGCACGCGATGGTGATCGCCCAGAGCAATTTGGCGATCGTCCTCCCCGTGGTGATCGTCCCGCACGCGACGGCAACCGCCAACCCAATCAAGGCCAGCGCCCCCCCCGTCAATTTGACAACCGCGGTCCACGCAGCGATGCACCGCGTCCTCCCCGCGACTTTGACGCACCCCGTGCGCCTCGTCGTGACGATGACGACTTCCAGCCCCGCGCCAACGCGCACCTGGGCACGCAAAGCGGCGTGAACGCCTTTGGCCATAAAACCCAAGGCGGCGGACAGCGCCAGCCCGATCCCACACGCACCAGCGTGGACATGATGACCGAGCGCAAGCGCGGCGGCGGTGGCTTTGGCCGTCGCAACGGCGGTGGTGGCGGCGGCGGTCGTTCAGGCGGCGGACGCAGCGGTGGGGGTGGTTTTGGCGGCGGCGGTTATTCCCGCTAAGCCCTCAAGCCCACGTCTTGGCACTCTGGCACAGGCGTTGGCAACGGCTGCTTGGCATAGAAAGCACGCAAATTGGCCATCGTCAGATCGGCCATCGCACGACGCGTTTCTTCGGTGTGACTGCCAATGTGCGGGGTGAGCACCACGTTGCTCAGCGTACGGAACTCCGACGGCACACGAGGCTCATCCCAAAACACATCCAAGCCAGCGCCCGCGATGGTTTTGTCTTTCAACGCTTGCAACAAGGCGGCTTGATCCACCACCGCACCCCGTGCGATATTGATCAAATAGCCCTTGGGCCCCAAGTTGCGCAACACCGTGGCGTTGACCAAACCCTGCGTAGGGGCACCACCCGGCACCGCGACCACCAAGAAGTCAACCGCGGCGGCCATGGCCTCGACCTTGTCGTAAAAGGTGTACGACACATCGGCCTTGGGGGTTCGGCCACAGTACGACACCTGCATGTCAAAAGCATGCGCCCGTTGGGCAATGGCACGTCCAATGCGGCCCAAACCCAAAATGCCCACGCGTGCGCCAGAGACACGGCGCGTCATCGCAAACGACTCCATCACCCAATCGCCATTGCGTAAAAACTTGTCGGCTTGCGCAATTCGACGCCCCACCGACAGCATCAAACCCAAAGCCAAATCGGCCACATCGGCCGTCATCGTGCCGGGCGTGTGCGTGACCACAATACCCCGCTCCTTCACAGCGTCCAGCTCGATTCCGTCATAGCCCACCCCGCACAACGCAATCAGCTTCACATGGGGCAACATCGTGAGCAACTTCTTGTCCACCTTGGACTCGCTGCCAGTTCCCACCAACGCCGTGACTTTGCTCAACGCATGGGGATCCACGATGTGGGCATGGTCATGCACGGTGTAGTCTTCTTGCAGCAAGGCGTCGGACAGAAACGACGGCAAGTTGGACACTTTCATGATGTGTTGGGTCATCGCGGCTCCTGGATCTCATCTTTGTAATCCCGTGACTCTACCCCTTCATTGGCTAACATCAAGCCCATGACTGACGGATCCCCCACACTTGACCTGCATGGCCATCTGGCCACACTGACTTTGCGCCGCCCCGCTTTGCGCAACAGCCTCAACGACGACGACCTCAACACCTTGCTGGCCCACTTTGAGGCCATCAACGCCAACCCCGATGTGCATGTGGTGGTGCTTCGCGCCGATACGCAGGGACAAAAAAGCCCCGTGTTCAGCGCGGGCTACCACGTGGGCGGATTCGACAACGATCCGATGGCACCTTTGTTTTTTGAAAAAATCCCCGACGCGCTGGAGCGCTTGCGCCCCATCACCGTCTGCGCCTTGAACGGCAGCGTCTACGGCGGGGCAACAGACCTGGTACTGGCGTGTGACTTTCGTGTCGCCCAGCAAGGCTTGCACTGGCGCATGCCCGCGTGCGCACTCGGCTTGCATTACTACCCCAGCGGCCTGCGACGCTACCTGAGCCGCTTTGGACTCAACGCCAGCAAGCGGGCCTTTTTGCTGGGTCAATCGCTGAGTTTCGAAGACTTGGCCAAGCTCGATCTGTTCGAAGCCTTGGTCCCTGCGGCGTCCTTTGAAACCGCACTCAGCGCGCTCATCGACACACTGCAAGCCATGTCACCTTTGGCACTGCAAGCCACGAAAAAAAGCCTGAATGAAATCGGGGCCGGACTATATTGCGAGCCAGTGCTCAAAGAGCGCTCACGCCAATCGGTGCACAGCGCCGACTTTGCCGAAGGTCGTGCGGCATTTGCCGAACGACGCACACCGCAATTCACAGGCCGTTGAAACAGCCTGCCAAGAAAGACCCGATGACCACACCGCAAGACACACTCGCCGCTTGGATCGCTGAAGAAGAAACTGTTCGTGCACGGCAGCTGCCCGTGGGCATCACCCCGATGAGCGAGGTGTTGCCGCGCACAGGCTTGCAACTCATGCAAGGCATGATGTCGGGTGAATTGCATCCCTCGCCCATTGGTCGCACCATGGACTTCATCTTGGTCGAAGTCAGCGATGGCTTGGCCGTGTTTCAAGGCACCCCGAGCGAGGCCCATTTCAACCCCATGGGCAGTGTGCACGGCGGCTGGTTTGCCACCTTGCTCGACTCGGCCTTGGGCTGCGCCGTGCACACCAAAATGCCGCAAGGCCGCGCCTACACCACGGCGGACTTGAGTGTGAAGATGGTCAAAGCCATCAGCCCCAAAATACAGCGCGTGCGCGCCATTGGCGAGGTGCTTCACTGTGGACGGCAACTGGCCACTGCCCATGCCCGTTTGGTAGGCCCAGACGGCACGCTGTACGCCCATGCCACCAGCACCTGCTTGGTTTTTGACATCCCAGGACAATCGAAATCATGAGACTTTTACACACCATGTTGCGCGTTGGCGATTTGCAAAAATCGATCAACTTCTACACCCAAGCCATGGGCATGCAATTGCTGCGCGTCACCCAACGCCCAGAGCACAACTACGACTTGGCCTTTGTGGGCTACGGCACCAATCCCGACCATGCCGAGATCGAGTTGACCTACAACTACGGTGTCACCGCTTACGACTTAGGAACAGCCTACGGCCACATCGCCATTGGCGTGCCCGATGTGGCCGGTACCTGCGCACAAATTGAAAAAGCCGGCGGCACCATCACCCGTGCACCCGGTCCGGTCAAAGGTGGCAACACCGTCATCGCCTTCGTGCAAGACCCCGACGGCTACAAGATCGAGCTGATCGAACGCCCCGCTCTGTGAACCACGGCCCCTTGCAGGGCCGACCACAAAAAAAGGGAGCTTGCGCTCCCTTTTTTCTTGCCACGGCGTCACGCGCCGTGCGAAGGTTTTAGGCCTTCTTGGCGTAGGCAGAGCACCAGCCCTTGCCAGCCACTTGCTTGCCTGCGAACAAGGGGCAGCCACCGGCAGCATCGCTTGCTTTGCCTTGGAACAAGGCGCAGTTGCTGCACTGCTGACCTGCAGCGTATTTAGGCTGCTTGGCTTTGTCGACTTTGGTGGCATCTGCTTTGTAGCCCAAGCCTGCGGCTTGTGCGTCTTTCTCGTCCACCATTGCAGCTTGCGCAGCAGTGCTGACGAACGCAGCCGCACCGGCGACAGCAACAGATTGCATGATGAAAACGCGACGGTTGGTAGGTGTGTGGTTCATACAACTCAAAAAATAAAAGCACCAGAAGATGCTGGCAGGAGTGAATCTTAGCGATGGAATCCCGTTTCGGGCTTGATCGACGTCAATCGCTTGAAAAAATACGTTCGGCCAACACAGTGCGTGCATGCGCAAGCGCCTGCGGCGTGTCTACGTCCAGCACACAGCCCAGGTCGTGCACGGGCAAATGCAAAGCCGCGTGCTGTGCCACCACCTCACGAGCGCCTTTGTCGCCCGTCAAAGCCCTCAAAGCGGGGCCACACACCGGGGCAAAGCCCACAGGATGGCCTTTTTGCCCCTCATGGCAAGGCACCACCACGGCATGATCTTGCAAGGCTTGCGCAACTTGCAACAAGGTCTGGGCTTGAACCAACGGCAAGTCTGCCGGCAAGATCAACCACCCCTTGGCATTGGGGGTGGCCGCCACACCACAGGCAATGCTGTCGCCCATGCCGGGCTTGTCGATGTGCATGGTGTCTGCGCGCTCCACCACATGCCAAGGCAAGCCACTGGCGCGCACACTGGCCAAGACGTGGTCGCGCACGCGTTGGCCATTCAAATCGGCATCCAGTTTGTCTTGTGTCGCGCCAGCCGCTTTGAAACGCTCGCCTCGGCCTGCCGCCAAAACAATGACCGTGGGCCCATCCATGCGGTGCATCAAGACAGACGACAAGAGGAAGCGCTGGCCGCAGGCACCGCTGCGTGTGCAGGCGCCGCGTTTTTGATCTGCACAATTTCCGCCACGATCGACACTGCAATTTCGGCGGGCGTTTTGGCCCCAATGCGCAAGCCCACCGGTCCGTGCAAGCGCGCGACAGCGTCGGGCGTCAAATCGAAGTGTTCCATCAAGCGCTTTTTGCGCGTCTCTTGATTGCGTTGGGAGCCCAAGGCGCCGACATAAAACGCCGGCGAATTGAGCGCTTCCATCAAGGCCATGTCGTCAAGTTTGGGGTCATGCGTCAAGGCCACGATGGCGGTGTGTGAGTCTGGTGCCAGTTCTTTCACCACATCGTCGGGCATGCCCAAGACACGGGTCACGCCCTCCAGCCCCAGTGTTGCCGCGTATTCCTCACGCGGATCACAAACCAGGACCTCGAAGTCCAGCAAGCGCGCCATGTGTGCCACGGCTTGGCTAAGCTGACCGGCACCGATCAACAACAAGCGCCAGCGAGGACCAAACAAAGTGGTGAGCGTGGTGCCATCAAACTGCATGGCATCGGTGCGCGAGGCATCACGCAAGCGCACCTGTCCGGTAGACAGGGTCAATGTGCGTGCCACCAATTGATGGGACGAGGTGCGTTGCAGCACCTCTTGAATCCAGCCCACATCGGTCACCGGCTCTTGCACCAAGCGCAGCGTGCCACCACATGGCAAGCCAAAGCGTGCGGCCTCTTCTTTGCTGACACCGTAAGCCACCATGGAAGGCTGGGACAAACTGTCGTACTCACCGGCTTTGATGCGGGCGATCAGGTCGTCTTCGACGCAACCTCCCGACACCGAGCCACTGACCACGCCATCCTCACGCACCGCCAGCAAGGCCCCCGGTGGACGCGGGGCGCTGCCCCATGTTTCCACCACGGTGACCAGCGTGACGCGTCGCCCGGCTTGACGCCAAGCCAACACATCACCGAGTACACGTAAGTCCAAACTTTCCATGATGCAACGCTCCTCAAGCCTGTTTGATCGCCTGTGCCGTGATGGGCAAACGACGCACGCGTTTGCCGGTCAAGCTGGCCACGGCGTTGGCAATGGCAGGTGCCACCACCGCCGTCGCGGGTTCGCCAATGCCCCCGGGCTTTTCGGTGCTCTTGACCAACACAATGTCTATTTTCGGCGCTTCGTGCATGCGCACGGGTGCGAAGGTGTTGTAGTTGGTTTCTTGCACACGACCCGCCGTCATGGTGATTTGGTGTTTCAAGGTCGCGCCCATCCCGAAGATGATGCTGGATTGAATCTGCGCTTCCACCGTGTCGGGGTTGACCATGTGACCCAAGTCGGCGGCCACCGTCACGCGGTGCACCTGCACCTCACCGCTGGCGTCCACGCTCACTTCGGCCACCTGGGCCATGTAGGTGTCATAACCCTCCATCAAGGCAATGCCCAACGCACGGCCCTTGGCCAAGGGCTTGCCCCAACCTGCTTTGTCAGCGGCGAGTTTCAGCACATGGGCAAAACGGGGTTTGCCTGCGAGCAAGCCCATGCGGTATTGGTAAGGATCTTGACCTGCGGCTTTGGCCAACTCATCCATGAAGCTCTCGTTGGCGAAGGCGTTCATGTTGTGGCTCACGGCACGCCAGTAGCCCACACGCACGCCCGTGTCATGAATGACCAAGTCGTGCTGGGTGTTCGCAATGTTGTAACCCGTCACAGCGGCCTCGGCCATGAAAGGATCCAGCGTTTCTACAGGCAAGCCAAACGCTCGCTGCGTGATCGACTGCGAAGCCACTTTGAAATGCATGGCCACAGGCTTGCCCGCAGCGTCCAAACCAGCTTTCAGTTGGTTCACACCGACGGGACGGTAGAAGTCGTGGGTCATGTCGTCTTCACGTGTCCACAACAGCTTGACGGGCTTGTTGACCGCTTTGGAAATCTCAGCCGCTTGCACGATGAAATCCAACTCCAAACGGCGACCGAAGCCACCGCCCAAGAAGGTGGTTTGCAGCGTCACGTCTTCGGGCTTGAGCTTCAAGGCCTCAGCCACCGCACCTTGGGCACCTTGCTGGAATTGGGTCGGCCCAATCAGCAAGGCTTTGTTGCCTTGCACATGGGCGGTGAAGTTCATGGGCTCCAGTGGGGCGTGGGCTTGCATGGGGATGACGTATTCGGCCTCCACCACCTTCGCGGCGCCTTTGAGGGCGGCCACGACATCGCCTTCGGGCTTGATGATTTCCAACACTTTGCCGGTTTTCAAGGCTTGGCGTGTGGCGTCAATCACGCTGGCATCGCTCAAGGCGGCACCAGCGCCCTCGTCCCACTGAATGCTCAACAAGTCACGGGCTTTCTTGGCTTGCCACCAGCTGTTGGCGACCACCGCCACACCGTCGCTGATTTGCACCACCCCGATGACGCCCGGTGACGCCTTGGCCTTCGCTGCGTCAAAGCTTTTGACCTTGCCGCCAATGACAGGGCATTGGGCCAGCGATGCGTAGACCATGCCGGGCAACTTCACATCGATGCCAAATTCCGCTGTGCCGTTGACTTTGGCGGGCGTGTCCACGCGCTTGGTGCGCTTGCCCACAATCTTGAAATCTTTGGGGTCTTTGAGTTTGGGGGCCTCTGGCACAGGCATGCGGGCAGCGGCTTCGGCCAATTCGCCATACGTGGCCTTGAGCCCTTTGGGTCCGGTGACAACGCCTTTGTCGGCCTTGAGCGCGTCTTTGTCGACACCCCAACGTGCGGCTGCAGCGGTGAGCAGCATCTCACGGACTTGAGCGCCTGCAATGCGCAGCTTTTCCCACCCATCGCGCACCGAGGTCGAACCACCGGTGATTTGTGCGCCCAGCAACGCGTTGACATACACCTCACCCGGAGGGGCTGCGGCAACTTTGATTTGGCTCACCTCGACATGCAGTTCTTCGGCAATCAGCATGGGCATGGAGGTGTAAACACCTTGGCCCATTTCCGAGCGCGCGGACAGCAGCGTGATGATGTTGTTGTCGGCAATGTGGACCCACGCATTGGGGGTGTAGACAGTGCCTGCGGCCATGGCCTCACCAGGCGTACCAGGCAGGTTGAAGCCCAGCATCAAGCCACCGGTCACAGCAGCGGATGTTTTGAGGAATGAACGGCGGGATGTGGTTGTGTGTGTCATGGTGTGTCTCCGGCGGTTCAGGCTTTGCGCATCATGGCTGCAGCATCTTTGATGGCGGCGCGCACACGGGTGTAAGTGCCACAGCGGCACAGGTTGCCACTCATGGCTTGATCAATTTCGGCATCGCTGGGGTTTTTGTTTTTCGCCAGCAACGCAGCGGCACTCATCAACTGACCGGATTGGCAATAGCCGCACTGGGGCACATCGTGCTTGATCCACGCCACTTGCAGGGGGTGGCTGTTGTCTTTGGAGAGGCTTTCAACGGTAGCCACTTTCTTACCCGACACCGTGGACAATGGGGTTTGGCACGAGCGCACAGGCTGACCATCCACATGCACGGTGCAGGCACCGCACAAGGCCGCACCGCAACCAAACTTGGTGCCGGTCAAGCCCAACTCATCGCGAATTACCCACAGCAGTGGGGTGTCTGTTTCAGCATGGGCATTGGCGGCTTTGCCGTTGATTGAGAAGTCAACGCTCATCGAGGTCTCCTGATTTTTTGAAAAGTAATTTACACAGCGGTGCCGAGCATAAAGGGCAAAGATGCATTGAAAATAAGAGATGGCCTCGCCGCAGTCTCCCAAAGCGCAGGTTTTCTCAAATTGACACAAAGCCCCTAGGCTTTTACCTATGAACAACATTGCCAACCTTCGCAAAAGCTACGAACGTGCCGAGCTCAACGAGTCGGCGTCCGCTGCAGACCCCATGCAACAGTTCGACCAATGGCTCAAAGAAGCCATCGCCTCAGAAGTGCCCGAACCCAACGCCATGACCGTGGCCACCGTTGGCAGCAATTTGCGCCCAAGCACACGGGTGGTGTTGATCAAAGGCTATGACGAACGTGGCATCGTTTGGTACACCAATTACCAAAGCCGCAAAGGCGAACAACTGGCGGGCAACCCGTTTGCCGCCTTGCAATTTCATTGGGTCGAACTCGAGCGGGTGGTGCGCATTGAAGGCCGGGTCGAAAAAGTCAGCGACGCAGAAAGCGATGCCTACTTCCACAGCCGCCCCTTGGACTCACGCATCGGTGCGTGGGCCAGCCCACAAAGCCAAGTGATTGAAGGCCGCGGCACCTTGGTGGCCAATGCGGCCAAATACGGCGCGCAGTTTTTGCTGCAACCACCACGTCCGCCGCACTGGGGTGGCTACCGATTGGTGCCCGATCAATGGGAGTTTTGGCAAGGCCGCAAGAGCCGTTTGCATGACCGCTTGCGCTACCGCTTGTCTGACACCCCCTCAGCCACACGCGATTGGATGCGCGAACGCTTGGCGCCTTAAAAGCTGGCTTGCAAGCCCACCTTCACGCTGCGCCCGGCCAGCGGCGGGGCATGGCTGCCCATGGTTTGCGTGAGCACCGAGGTAGATGAATACGCCAGCTTGTTGGTGAGGTTGTCGAACTTGGCAAACATCATCCAGTGCGTCGCGCCGGTGTGGGTGTGGTAATTCACCGCAGCGTTGAGCAAGGTGTAGCTGGCGGTGGTGACATCCCCCGGATGCGGCACGCGTTGCTGCGCGCCAGCGTGCAACAGCCCCACACGCGCGCCCCAAGCTGCATGGCTCCAGACCCAATCCGCGCCTAGGCGTGTCGGGGCAATGCGGGGCAAGGGGCGGTTGTAGGTCAAGTCGTCGGCACGCACCCTGTCGGCACGCAACTCCAAATCCATGACACCGTGTGCAGCATTGGGGGTCCACAGCGCTTGTGACCCGCCCACCATGCGCAATTTGGCGGTGGACTCCACCCCCACCAAACGCGCACGCACGCCTTCGTACTGATAGACCGGCGAGCCCGCTGCCGCGTTCACCAGAGTGCCCGTGTTGTCTTTGAACTCCCCGGTGGGTTGCAACGACAAGTAGTTGTCGAAATGCGTCACAAAGCCCGTCACGCCTGCGCTGTGTGCACCGTCTTTCCAGGCGCCGCCGAGGTCGAATTGCGTGGCTTTCTCCATCGCGCTGCGGCGGTCGCCTTGTTCATAGGTGCCGGTGGCAGCATGAGGACCGTTGGCAAAGAGTTCGTAATCTTTGGGCGCACGTTGGCTCCAACTCAGATGGCTGCTGACTTGCCAACCCGTTGGGGCCTCGCCCTGGCGGAAGTTGCGCAATGCACCCAAGGCCACACTGCGAGGGTTGAAGCGTTTTTCTTCTGACGGAAAGCGTGTGGGATCGGCGTTGTCCAACGATGCCACCACCACGCTCTCCGAGCGCAGCGCAGCACTGACTTGGCCCCAACTTGTTTTCAAGGCTTGGTAGGTGAACAAGGCCGCGCTGTGGGTGCGACTGGAAGGTACAAACGCTTCAGCACCTTGAGCCGACAAACGGTTGGCGTCGCGTTGCAGACCCAACACCCCGTCGAGCTGCAAGCCATGCCCCACAGACTGTGGCTGTTGACGCGCCTCGACGCGCAAGGCATGGCCCGCGTTGTCAAAGCGCGTGCCGACTTCAGCCCCTGGATATTCGGTGTGGGTGTAGTTGGTCTGCCCCCATTGAAACTTCAGCGCTTGCAACGCCTGACCCAACGCACGCCATTCACCTTCCATCACGGTGTGACGGCGCAGCATGCCAATGGTCACATCCGGTTCAGCCACCGTGCCATAGTTGCTGCGGTATTCGCTGGTGGACAAACCGAGGTAGCCCTGATCGAACAGCAGCGTGCCGCCCACGCCAGCACCTTGGGTGCTGCTAGCCGAATTGCACACGCGACGCTGTGTGGTGGTTGTGCCGTTCAGGGTGCAGTCCATCTGCTTGGGCACACGCAAGTTGACGGTGTTGCGATCCAGTGCGTCCACATGCAAGGCAAAACGGTCGTTACCCGCCTCGACCATGGCGCCTGTGCTGCGCTCGTTGGCTGCCCCACCGGCTCTCACTTCGGCTTTGCCCATCACGCCCCCTTGGGCGTCAAAAGCGCGCTCGCGTGCAATGCGGTTGTCAATCACATTCACCACGCCCCCCACAGCACTGCTGCCGTAGAGCAAGGTGGATGGGCCATACAGAACTTCAATGCGCTCCGTCGCCAAAGGATCGATGGGCACCGCATGGTCGAAGCTCAGGCCAGACACATCCATGTTGGCGCCGCCGTTTTGCAAGAGGCGCACGCGGTCACCCTCTAATCCACGGATGACGGGACGCCCGACGTTGGGACCGAAAGAGCTGTTGGCCACGCCGGGCAAGTTGTCCAAGGTCTCGCCCAAGGTGCTGCCTTGCTTTTGGGTCAAGGCGGCGCCCGAGAGCTGCAACGCAGGAGCTAACAAAGGACGGCTGGTGTCGGGGCGCGCGGTGATGGTCACCTCGGTCAACGGCGCATGCGCGGCTTCGTCATGGCTTTGGGCCCAACTGGTGGGGGATCCACCCACCGCCAACACAACCATCACCCGTGCAGAAGAACGCCCCCACTCACGCATGCTTGACCCGATCCGCAAAGGTCTTCAAAAACTTCTGCACCTTCGGTGCCACCACATGCGCGCAATAGCCTTGATCGGGATGGTGTTCAAAATAATCTTGGTGATACGCCTCGGCACGCGTGTAGTTGTGCAAGCTTTGCAGCTCGGTGACCACGGCGCCGTTGAGGTAGCGGTTCACCTCATTCAACACAGCCTGCGCCTCGGCGCGATCAGCCTCGTCACTGAGGTAGATGCCACTGCGGTATTGCGTGCCGACATCATTGCCTTGGCGGTTCAAGGTGGTGGGGTCGTGGATGACAAAGAAGATTTCCAACACATCACGCAAGCTCACGACCTGCGGGTCATAGACCAAACGCACCACCTCGTTGTGGCCCGTCTCCCCCGTGCACACGTCGGCGTAGCTGGGGTTCAGGACGTGGCCATTGCAATAGCCTGACTCCACATCCAGCACGCCCTTCACCCGCACAAACACGGCTTCGGTGCACCAAAAGCAGCCGCCCCCTAAGGTGATGACTCGGTGAGCGGCTGTCGCGTGAGGGGTGGGTGCGGTATCGGTCATAGTGGTCTTGATTCTATGATTCATGATCGAATCTCCCTCTGCTGCCCCCTTTCGTCACAAGGCCTCTTTTGGATCAACTGCTCGCGCTCAAACCCATCCTCACCACCCTGGCCCTACCTGCGGCCAGTGGCTTGTTGTTTGTCATGGCCATGTTGGTGTGGGCGTGGCGGCGTGTGTCCGCGGCTCGCACGTCCGTCAACCCTCGCCTGCCTTTGGGCTTGGCGCTCTTGGGGTGTTCGGGGCTTTGGCTGTTGAGCTGCCAGGCGGTGGCCATTTGGTTGTCGCTGCATCTGCTGCCCCAAGTGCCGCCGCTCAAAGTAGAAGACTTGAAGCGCCACAACGTGCAAGCCATCGTCGTCTTGGGGGGCGGCACAGAGAACCAGGCGGTGGAATATGGCGGGCCTGTTTTGTCGCCCGATGCCATGTCGCGCTTGCTCTACGGCGTGTATCTGGCCCAAGCGTCCCAGTTGCCCATGGCCTACAGCGGCGGCAAGGGTTGGGCCGCTGACACAGAACAAATGCCCGAGGCTCAAGTGGCCGCCTTGTCACTGACCTACCTCGGCGGCCCTCGCTTGCGCTGGCAAGATAACCAATCGCGTGACACGCGTGAAAACGCGGTGAACACCGCCCAACTGTTGAAAGCGGATGGCGTCAGCCGCATTGCCTTGGTGACCCACGCTTGGCACATGCCACGCAGCATCAAGCAATTTGAGGCTGCGGGCTTGCGTGTGACGCCCGCTCCCATGGGCTATGTGCGCAGTGATGCACGACCGCTGTTGCAATGGCTCCCCAGTGGCACAGGGCTGCGCGAGAGCGCTTGGATCCTGCGCGAGTGGCTGGGCTTGTTGTTGACCACGTGATCCATGCATCTGGGGAATCGGCTACATTAATAACCAATCAGTCATTAACGAAAACCGTGTCCACCGACAGCCCCCTCACCTCATCTGAGCTGGTCCCCAAAAGGGAGCGGCGCAAAGAAGCACGCCCAGGTGAATTGCTGGACGCGGCACTGGCCTTGTTCGTGGAAAAAGGCTTCGCCGCCACCCGCGTGGAAGAAGTGGCGCTGCGCGCAGGCGTGTCCAAGGGCACTTTGTTTTTGTATTTCCAAAGCAAAGAAGACCTGTTCAAAGCCGTGATTCACGAAAACATTGCCTCGTTGTTCCCCACCTGGAACGAGGAGTTCAACAGTTTCAAAGGCACGAGCTCTGACATGCTGCGCTATGCCATGCAAACGTGGTGGACACGCATGGGTAACACCAACGCCAGCGGCATCGCCAAGCTGGTGATGAGCGAAGCACAAAACTTCCCCGAGATCGCAGCCTTCTACCAAACCGAGGTGATTCGCCCCGGCAACACCCTGATTCGCCAAATCTTGGCGCGAGGCGTGAACAGCGGTGAATTTCGCCCCCTCGACTTGGACCAAGCGGTCTACACCGTGGTCGCGCCCATGATCTTTCTGATGATGTGGAAGCACTCGATGGGCGCTTGCGCGGCCTCGGCTGACATCGTCGACCCTGAACGTTTCATTCACCTGCAAGTTGACGTGCTGCTGCACGGGATGACGGCAAAACCTCACACACCCACACCATGAAAATCAAACCCAGCTGGATCGTGATCGGCGTTGTTGTTTTGGCCTTGGGCGGTGGCATTTTGCGTGCACTGTCCGCCAAACGCGTGAAGCAAGAAGCCGCGGCTGCGCCGCCCACCGTGCAAACGCAGATCGAATTGGCCAACTCCGACGTGATCACCGCCAGCCTGCGCGACATCACGCAAGGCTTGGAGGTGTCGGGCACAGTCAAGGCTTTGAACTATGCGGTCATCAAAGCACGCGTGGCGGGTGAAGTGAAAGAAATCACCGTGCGTGAAGGCGACAGCGTCAAGGCCGGCCAAGTCTTGGCCCGCATCGACCCCACCGAATACCAGCGCCGCTTCGAGCAAGCACAAGAACAAGCCCAGGCCGCCAAGTCGCAATTGGAAATTGCCCAGCGACAAGCTGACACCAACCAAGCCCTGGTCAACCAAGGCTTCATCTCTAAAACAGCGATGGACAACTCCTTGGCCTCTTACCAAGGCGCCATCGCGACCCACAAAGCTGCGGTGGCGGGTGCCGAAGTGGCGCGCAAATCTTTGGACGATTCGGTCTTGCGCGCGCCGTTCGCAGGCGTGATCGCGCTGCGCAGTGCGCAGTTGGGTGAGCGCGTGGGCATTGACGCCAAAGTGCTGGAGTTGGTCGATTTGAGCCAGCTCGAAGTTGAAGTGCCGCTGAGCCCCAGCGACTCGATCGATGTGCGCGTGGGCCAAGTGGCCAACTTGCAAGTCGAAGACCGTGTCCAAAAAGTGACGGCCAAGGTCAAACGCATCAGCCCCAGTGCCCAAGCGGGCAGCCGCAGTGTGTTGGTGTATTTGGGCTTGGACAAACCCGAAGGCTTGCGCCATGGTTTGTTTGCCAAAGGCTTGCTGGGCTTGGGCCGCAGCCAAGTGTTGGCCGTGCCGCTGTCGGCGGTGCGCACCGATCGCGCCAAGCCCTATGTGCAAGTGGTTGAAAAAACAGGCGACAACTTTCAAGTGGCCCACAAGACCGTGGAGATGGGCGTGCGTGGCACCGACTTGAGCCAGCCCGACGCCGAGCCTTGGGTGGGGGTGAGCGGGCTTGACGCCGGCAGCATCGTGCTCAAAGGCCAAGTCGGCGCCTTGCGTGAAGGCCTGGGGGTGAAGTACACCACCCCTGCGTCACCTGCTGCCTCTGCGGCCAGCGCACCTTAAGAACCGTCCGGCAACTCACCATGTGGTTCACCAAAGTCAGTTTAAAAAATCCGGTCTTCGCCACCATGGTGATGCTCGCCTTTGTGGTGCTGGGCTTGTTCTCGTACCAGCGCCTCAAGATCGACCAGTTCCCCAACATCGACTTTCCGGTGGTGGTGATCACCACCGAATACCCTGGCGCCTCGCCCGAGATCGTGGAGAGCGAAGTCAGCAAGAAGATTGAAGAAGGCGTCAACGCCATCGCTGGCATCAACACCCTCACCTCGCGCAGCTACGAAGGCATGTCGGTGGTGGTGGTGGAGTTTCAGCTCTACATCGACGGCCGCAAAGGTGCGGACGATGTGCGTGAAAAAGTGGCCAGCATTCGCCCCACCTTGCGCACCGATGTGAAAGAACCCAAGGTCTTGCGCTTTGACCCGTCAAGCAAAGCCATTTGGTCGCTCGCGGTGGTGCCCGACACTGCGGCCAACGGCAAAGCGGGCACCGCGCCCTCGGCCGTGGAGCTGACCAACTGGGCCGATCAAGTGCTCAAAAAACGCCTCGAGAACGTGCGCGGCGTGGGCTCGGTGAGCGTGGTGGGTGGCACCAAACGCGAAATCAATTTGTACCTGAATCCACAAGCCATGGAGTCGCTGGGCATCACCGCCGACCAAGTGGTGAATGCGGTCAAAACCGAAACCCAAGACTTGCCCGTGGGCAGCTTGCGCTCGCTGCAACAAGACCGCGTGATTCAAGTCCAAGGCCGCATGCTGCGACCAGAAAACTTTGGCGAGATCATCGTCGCGCGCAAAGGCACCACCCCCATCCGCTTGAACCAAGTCGCCAAAGTCAACGATGGTGGACAAGAAGTGGAAAGCCTGGCGCTATACAACGGCCAACGCACCTTGTTGATGACGGTGCAAAAAGCACAAGATGAAAACACCATCGAGGTCATCGACGGCTTGAACAAAACCGTGGCCGAGATGAAGTCACAACTGCCCGAAGGCGTGCGCCTAGAACAAGTGCAAGACGGGTCGCGCCCCATCCGCGTGGGCGTGGCCAACGTGCGTCAAACACTGATTGAAGGCGCGTTGCTGACGGTGCTGATCGTGTTCTTGTTCCTGAACTCGTGGCGCTCGACCGTCATCACGGGGCTGACCTTGCCCATCGCCATCATCGGCACGTTTTTGTTCATGTACATGTTTGGCTTCACCATCAACATGATCACACTGATGGCTTTGTCGCTGTGCGTGGGCTTGCTGATTGACGACGCCATCGTGGTGCGCGAAAACATCGTGCGCCATGTGCAAATGGGCAAAGCCCCTTACCAAGCCGCCATGGACGGCACACAAGAAATTGGTTTGGCCGTGCTGGCCACCACGCTGTCCATCGTCGCGGTGTTTTTGCCCATCGGTTTCATGGGCGGCATCATCGGCAAGTTCTTCCATGAGTTTGGTTTGACCATCGTGGCCGCTGTGTTGATTTCGATGTTCGTGAGCTTCACACTCGACCCCATGCTGTCCTCCGTGTGGCACGACCCCACCATCCATGCGCATGGCGAACACGGCAACTCCAACGCGTTTTACGACCGCACCATCGGCCCCATCACCGCTTGGTTTGAACGCACCACCGATCGATTGGTGGCGTTCTACCAACGCATCTTGAAATGGTCGCTGGGCCACAAACGCGCCACGGTGGCGCTGGCCGTCTCGACCTTTGTGGTCAGCATCTTCATGGTGCCGCTGTTGGGCACTGAGTTCGTGCCCAAGGCCGACTTCTCGGAGACCTCGGTCAACTTCTACACACCGGTGGGCTCGTCGCTGGAGGTGACCGAGGCCAAGGCACAGCAAGTCGAAGCCATCATTCGCGAGTTTCCCGAGGTGCGCTACACGCTCGCCACCATCAACACGGGAGCTGCGAACGGCAAAATTTACGCCAACGTGTATGTGCGCTTGCTGGACCGCAAAGACCGCCAGCGCAACGTCGACCAAATGTCGGCCGTGTTGCGCGAACGCCTGCGTCAAGTGCCAGGCATCACCGTCACCCATGCAGGCTTGCTCGACACCGTGGGCGGCAACAAGCAAGTGGAGTTTTCGCTGCAAGGCACCGACTTGCACGAGCTCGAACGTTTGACCCGACACGTGATGGACAAAGTGCGCACCATCCCCGGTTTGGTGGACTTGGACTCGAGCATCAAGCCCGACAAACCCACCATCGATGTCAACATCCAACGCGAAGCGGCCAATGATTTGGGCCTGTCCTTGGGCAGTGTGGGCAACCAATTGCGCACCTTGGTGGCGGGCCAAACAGTGACCAACTGGCGTGCCGCCGATGACCAGACCTACGACGTCAACGTGCGTTTGGCGCCCAGCGCCCGCAATGCCTTGCAAGACTTGGAGCGCCTGCCCTTCACCGTGGGCGTGGCCGCCGACGGCAGCCCGCGCATCGCACGCTTGAACCAATTCGCCCAAGTCGTTGAAGGCACGGGCTCGAACCAAATCAACCGCCGCGACTTGATGCGCGAAGTGGCCATCAACGCCAACGTCTACAACCGCGCCGCAGGCGAGGTGTCGGCAGACATTCGCAAAGTCATGGACACGGTGCAGCTGCCCCCGGGCTATCGCTTCCAGTTCAGCGGGTCGACCAAGAACATGCAAGAGTCTTTTGGCTACGCCATCTCTGCGCTGGTGTTGGCGATTGTGTTCATCTACATGATCTTGGCCAGCCAGTTCAAGAGCTTCTTGCAGCCCATGGCCCTGATGACCGCCCTGCCCTTGACGCTGATTGGCGTGGTCTTGGCTTTGCTGATGTTTGGCTCAGCCTTGTCCATGTTCTCGGTCATTGGGGTGGTCATGCTGATGGGCTTGGTCACCAAGAACGCGATTTTGTTGGTCGACTTTGCCATTCGTGCCCGCGAAGACCAGCTGCAAGCCGATGGCTCGGTGCTCCCCGGCCTGTCGCGCAACGAAGCGCTGCTGCTGGCCGCCGAAGTGCGTTTGCGCCCTATTTTGATGACCACCTTGGCCATGATCTTTGGCATGGTGCCGCTGGCCTTTGCGCTGTCGGAGGGGTCGGAGCAACGCGCGCCCATGGGCCAGGCCGTGATTGGCGGGGTCATCACCTCGTCCTTGTTAACTTTGGTGGTCGTACCGGTGGTGTATTGCTACCTGGACGATCTGGCCGAATGGCTCAAGCGCAAATGGGCGTCAGGCTCTGACAGCCCGGCCCGTTAAAATTTTGGCAGCTATACAACTTACCGCCTCTGGAGTTTTGAGATGAATACCCAAGAACAAGCCCGTTTCAACATGGTCGAGCAACAAATCCGCCCTTGGCAGGTGCTGGACAAAGCGGTGTTGAATGTGTTGTCACACGTGCAGCGCGAGTTGTTTGTGCCCCAGGCTTACCAAGCCCTGGCCTACACCGACACCGAGATTCCGTTGGGACACGGCCAAAGCATGGTGCCTCCCCGAGTGGACGCCCGCTTGATGCACGACCTGCACCTGACCGGCACTGAAAAAGTGTTGGAAATCGGCACTGGCAGCGGCTATTTGGCGGCCTTGTTGGCCGGTCGCGCCCAACGCGTGGTGAGCTTGGAAATCAACCCCGAACTGGCGGCCACTGCACGCGCCAATTTGCAACGCGCAGGCATCACCAATGTCGATGTTCGCGTGGCCGATGGCAGCGCAGGCGCCTCGGGCGATGCCCCGTTTGACGCCATCGTGCTCGGCGGCTCGGTGGCTGAAGTGCCACAGGCCTTGTTGCAGCAGCTCAAAGTGGGCGGTCATTTGATCGCCATCGTCGGCCAAGACCCCGTGATGGTCGCCACGCTGTACACCCGCACGTCAGATGCGGCTTGGAGCAGCAAGGCTTTGTGGGATCACACTGCGCCACGTTTACAAGGCTTTACAGAGCCAACCCGCTTTCACTTCTAAAAGCTGGGCATGATCGATCAAATTCAACCTGCTCAGCTGCAAGACTGGATCGCGGCGCAAGCCGAGCATGGCGCAACCGTGGTGTTGGATGTGCGTGAACCGTGGGAAGTTCAAACCGCTTGCGTGACCGCGCAAGGGTTCGAGTTGCTCACGATCCCCATGAATACCCTCCCCGTGCGTCTGCAAGATTTGAACCGTGACCAGCCGATTGCCTGTTTGTGCCACCACGGTGGCCGCAGCATGCAAGTGGCTGCGTTTTTGGCGCATCAAGGCTTTTCCCGTGTGGCCAATATTGCCGGTGGCATTCATGCGTGGTCATCACAGATTGACCGCACCGTGCCAACGTATTGATTTTTGAAAGAACTCCATGTTGCTCTCTCGCGTCTTGTTCCGTACGCTGCCTCTGACGGCAGCTGTTGCTTTGGCCTTTGCCTCTAACGCTCAAGCGCAAAGCTTGGTCGAGATGTACGAAGCAGCCCGAGGCTACGACGCAGGGTTCATCTCTGCCAAAGCCCAGTTTGAAGCGAACTTGGCCAAGGCCAACCAAACCTTGGGCGGGATCTTGCCGAACATTGCGTTGTCGGCCAGTGCATCGCGGACTTATTTCGATCTGCGTCCAGACAATCCTACGGTCCAAGTACCTGCGCAACAGCGTTTCTATGGCACGGGATCGGCAGCAGTGACGCTGACACAACCGATCTACCGTCCAGCTGCTTGGGCTGCCTATCGCCAAGGTGGTCGTTTGCTCGAGCAAGCGGCAGCGCAATACGAAGCCGCCGAACAAGACTTGTTGGTGCGTGTGTCGCAAGCCTACTTCGATGTGCTGACCAGCGAAGACAGCTTGGCCTCGGTGCAAGCGCAAAAGACCGCCGTGGGCGAGCAACTGGCTTCGGCCAAACGCAATTTTGAGGTGGGCACTTCCACCATCACCGGTGTGCGTGATGCACAAGCCCGTTTTGACTTGACCACCGCCCAAGAGATCGCGGCAGAAAACGATCTGCGCATCAAGCGCTTGGCCTTGGATTTGGCCGTGGGCATGAGCAATGCCAAGCCCAAACGTTTGGCCGACAACTCCAAATTGATCGCCCCACCGAGCGAGGCCGTGGACAGCTGGGTGTCGAAATCGGAAGTCGCTAGCCCCGCGGTGCGACAAGCCCAATTGGCTCTGGATGTGGCTACCCTAGAGGTTGATAAAGCCGTTGCAGGACACAAGCCCACGTTGGATGCTCAATTGGCTTACTCTGGCGTACGTAACGATGGTGGTAACGCAACGGGTGCTGTGTCATCCCACATCTACAACCCGTCAGCGGCTATCGTCTTGAACGTTCCGATCTTTGCCGGCTTCGCCACCCAATACCGCGTCAAAGAAACCGTGTCCTTGGAAGACAAAGCCCGCTCTGATTTCGAGAACGCCAAGCGCAACACCGCACAAGCCACGCGCACCGCCTATTTCGGGTTGGTGGCGGGTCTGAGCCAGGTCAAAGCGTATGAAGCGGCAGAAGCCTCCACACAAAGCGCCTTAGACGCGAACAAGTTGGGCTACTCGGTCGGCGTGAACATCAACATTGACGTGTTGAACTCGCAAAGCCAGCTGTATCAAACCAAGCGTGACTTGGCCAAAGCACGCTACGACGTGTTGGTGGGTAATTTGAAATTGCGCCAAGCCGCAGGCACCTTGACGCCTGAGGACTTGCAGTCCATCAACAGCCTGTTGGCACCTTAAGCTGTTGAGGCTTTGAGGTAAGGCAGCAGCGCCTCTGCCGTGCGCTGCGCAGCACCCCTGTGCTGCTGCGTGAAGGCCAGACATGCGGCCACATGGGCGTTCTCATCGGGGCTGAAACGCACCATTTGCAACGCCGTAGTCACGGCATGCGCCATGTCCTCCACACGCAAAGCAGCGCCTGCATCCAAGGCCAACTCGGCCGCTTCGGCAAAGTTGAAGGTGTGTGGCCCCATCAAGACAGGGCAACCGCAGGCAGTGGCTTCAATCAAGTTTTGACCGCCCAAGGGCTCAAAACTGCCGCCCAACAATGCGGCATCTGACAGGCCGTAATACAAGGCCATCTCTCCCAGTGAATCGCCCAGCCACAAGGTGTTCCCATCGTCGTGGGTGAGGTCTGGACCATCCACCCAGGTGCTGCGTCGCGACACATGCCAACCGCGTTGGGTCATGGCTTGGGCGACTTCATCGAAGCGTTGTGGATGACGCGGCACGACCAGCCAATGCGCGGCATGGATGTGGTCTTGCGCATCGATGGCGTTGTCTTTGAGCGCTTGCAGTGCATCGAGCCACAAGGCTTCTTCGCCTTCGCGCGAGCTGGCCAACAGCACCACGGGGCGCTGGCATTGTTGTTTCCACACCAAGGCTTGCGCCAATTGCTGGGCATCTGGTTTGGCGTCGAATTTGAGGTTGCCCAGAACACCCTGCACCTGGGCACCCAAGGTGCGCAAGCGCGTGGCATCGTCTTCGGTTTGGGCCCACACGGCGTGCAAGCCGGCATAGGCAGGACGCGACAACCATGAGAAGCGCAAGGCTTGTTGCATGCTTTTGTCGCTCATGCGGGCATTGACCAACACCATGGGCACCTGGGCTTGGCGACAGTGGGCCACCCAGTTGGGCCAGACCTCGGTTTCCAACACCACCGCAAGACATGGCTTGAAGTGTGTCAAAAACCGTTGCACCACCGCAGGGGTGTCCCAAGGTTGCCAGACCTGCACATCGCCAGGCTGCAAGAGGCTGCGCCCCTGCGCACGCCCCGTGGCCGTGCCATGCGTGAGCAAGATGCGCACCTCAGGTTGCGCCGCACGCAAGGCTTGCAACAACACAGCGGCCGCGCGGGTTTCGCCCAAAGAAACGGCATGCACCCACACATAAGGCGACTCGCCCGCTTGTGCCGCGGCTTGGGTGTAGTGGCCAAAACGTTCGGGGATGGCTTCTAAGTAACCCGGCTCATCGCGCCCACGGCGCAACAACTTGCGTCGCAACAGCGGCTGCAACGCCCAGGTCACACAGGAATACAAGCTGCGAATCACAGCACCCCCTCCTGCGAGGGGCTGGCAGCGAGACAACGCGTCCAGGCTTGCCAAACAGCATCCACAGTGGGCGTGGGGCAATCGATCACGCTGCATTGACGCGTGAGGCCTTCGGGGCCGGTGCGCCACGCGGTGTCAAAGTTGTAGATCTGAACGTGTGGCAAATCGAGGGCCACCGCGATGTGGCTCAAGCCACTGTCCACACCGATCACGCCGGTGCAATGCGCCATCTCGGTGGTCAAGTCATCCAAGGACAAGCGGGGCCACACCATCGCACCGGGCAGCATGTCGGCCATGGCTTCGCTGCGGATGCGCTCGGCCTCACTGCCGTGGGGCAACACCACATCGAAGCCTTGCTGCTTCAAGCGCAAGCCCAACTCATGCCAGTGCGACAAGGGCCATTCTTTGTCCGCACGCGACGTGCCGTGGACCAAAGCGACCCAAGGTTTGCGTTGGGTGGCGGCTTGTCCCAAACCGTAATTCACATGCGCGGGCAGTTCATAGCCCAAGGCTTTGGCGCACAACACACGGCCACGTTCCACCGCATGGATGTGGGGCGTGATGGGCACGGCCACATCGGCCACCCAACGTGTGGGGCGCTCGTAGCCCGACCCCTCGGTGCGGTTGGCCAAGGCGTAGCGTTTGCCGCCACGTGCTTTTCGTGCCAGCCATGCCACCAGCGCTGATTTGGTGAGGCCTTGCAAATCGATGATGACGTCGTAGGCCTCGCGCTGCAAATCGGCTTTGAAGGCTTGCCAATCGGCGCGCGTTTGTGCGCGGGTCTCTGCTTTGAAAAACGCTTTGCGCCAGCGACGGATCTCGCACGGGATGACGCGATGCACCGCCGCGCATCGCGCAGCCAAAGGCGCAAAGCCACGCTCCACCACCCAATCAATTTGAGCATTCGGAAACGCAGCGTGAATGTCCATCACCGCAGGCATGGTGTGCACCACGTCGCCGAGTGACGAGAGCTTGACGACAAGCACCTTCAACGGTGCTTGTCGGTCATGCGGCAAGGCGAAGCTCAATGCGCGGCCTCTTGAAACTTCGCATCGGGCTTGACGCGGCGCAGCAGCGCCAGCATGTCGTGCTCAATGCGGTTGAGGGCCTCTTGGGTTTGGCCTTCGAAGCGCAACACCAACACGGGGGTGGTGTTGGAGGCACGAATCAAACCAAAGCCATCGGCCCAGTCAATGCGCAGGCCGTCAATCACGCAAGCCTCTGGCTTGAACGTGGGCGAAGGCAATTCACCCGATGACACCAGTTGTTGCAGCTCCGCGCTTAAGCGGTGGGGCTCGCCCTCGGCGCACCCCACGTTCAATTCGGGGGTGGAAAAACTCGTGGGCAAAGCGTTGAGCACCGCGTTGGCATCGGGGCTGCGGCTCACGATTTCGAGCAAGCGGCAACCGGCGTACGTGCCGTCATCAAAGCCATACCAGCGCTCTTTGAAGAAGATGTGGCCGCTCATCTCGCCACCCAAAGGCGAATCGACTTCTTTCATCTTCGCTTTGATGAGCGAGTGACCGGTTTTGAACATCAAGGCTTGGCCGCCGGCTGCGCGAATCGCAGGAGCCAAACGCTGCGAGCACTTGACGTCAAACACAATCGCGCCGCCGGGCACGCGGGAGAGCACGTCTTGCGCAAACAAGGTCATTTGGCGGTCGGGGTAAATGGTTTCGCCGTCTTGGGTGACGATGCCCAAACGGTCGCCATCGCCGTCAAATGCCAAGCCCAATTCAGCGCCTGTGGTTTTCAACGCCGCGATGACGTCTTTCAAATTCTCGGGCTTGCTGGGGTCTGGGTGGTGGTTGGGGAAGTTGCCATCCACCTCGCTGAACAGCTCCACCACCTCGCAACCCAAGGCGCGGAAGATGCCAGGCGCTGTCGCACCCGCAATGCCGTTGCCACAATCGACCACCACTTTCATGGGGCGGCTCAGGCGCACATCACCCACAATGCGAGCCACGTAATCAGCGGTCACGTCCACCTGCTTCACGCCGCCACCTGCTTTGAGCGCCCAGCGCTCGGCTTGCATGATCTCGCGCAAGCCTTGGATTTCGTCGCCGTAGATGGCACGACCACCCAAGACCATTTTGAAACCGTTGTAGTCCTTGGGGTTGTGACTGCCCGTGACTTGGATGCCGCTCTTGCACAGGGTGCTGACTGCAAAGTACAGCATGGGCGTGGTGACTGCACCGACGTCGATCACCTGCACACCGGCGGCGACCAAGCCGCGAATCAGCGCCTCGACCAGCGAAGGACCGCTCAAGCGGCCATCGCGACCCACAGCCACCGTGGTTTCACCGGACGCTGCGGCATGTGTGCCAAACGCACGACCGAGCGCTTCGGCGACGTCAACGTTGAGGGTGGAAGGAACGACACCGCGGATGTCGTAGGCTTTGAAGATGGAGGCATTGACTTGCATGCGGACGATTGTAAGGAGCCCCCATGGCGTTTCCCTCTGCGCACTATGATGTTCAAAAGCCTGAAAGCCCCCCATGAAGCCCTTGCAAACGCCCCTCATGCAACACCAGATTCACACCGAATTGGGCGATGTCTTACTCGCCGCCAGCGCGCAAGGTTTGGCGGGGGTTTGGTTCATCGGGCAACAGCACTGGCCCAACACCTCGGGCTGGGTCGATGCCCCACACCACCCCATGCTGCAGAAGGCCCAAGAGCAGTTACACGCGTATTTCAGCGGCCAACGCATGGTGTTTGACATGCCATTGGCGCCCGCTTGGGGCACCCCTTTTCAACGTGCCGTTTGGCAAGCCCTGCAAACCATCGGCTATGGCCGCACGGTCACCTACGGCGACGTGGCTCAAACAATGGGCAACCTCAAAGCGGTGCGCGCGGTGGGTGCAGCGATTGGTCGCAACCCCTTGAGCGTGATCGTGCCCTGCCACCGCGTGGTGGGGTCCAACGGTTCGTTGACGGGGTATGCCGGTGGCTTGGATCGCAAGAAAGCCTTGCTGCATCTGGAAGCTGCACACGCATGAACGAAGCCTCGCTGCATTGGCGCGCATGGGTGCCTGAGTTTGTGTTGCTGGCTTTGTTGTGGGGCTCGTCTTTTTTGTTCATGCGCGAAGGTGCGCATGCGTTTGGCACGTTTCCTACTGCTTGGGTGCGGGTGACCTCTGCGGCGCTCATGCTGTTGCCTGTGCTGATATGGCGGGGGGAGGCACCCATGCTGCGTCAACACTGGCGCAAGACCTTCACTTCGGGCTTGTTGAATTCGGGCATTCCGTTTGCGTGCTACGCCTACGCGCTGATGTCGATCAGCACGGGCTTGTCCTCCATCTTGAATGCCACCACCCCCTTGTTTGGCGCCGTGATCGCTTGGTATTGGCTGGGCGACAAGCTCAACGCCTCGCGGGCCTTGGGGCTGGCCTTGGGCTTCACAGGCGTGGTGTTACTGGCCAGCGATGTGCCGGGCGGTGTGTCGTTCGCCTCGGGGGGGTCTGGGCTGGCGGTACTGGCCTGCTTGGTCGCCACGTTTTGTTACGGCTTGGCAGGCAGCTTCACCAAAAAGTATTTGCAGGGCGTGCCGTCGATGGTCACCACCAGCGGCAGTTTGTGGGGTGCCAGTTTGGGCTTGTGCATTCCCGCCCTGCTCACCTGGCCCACCGCGATGCCACCGCTGCATGCCTGGGTGTCGATCGGCGTGGCAGGCTTGTTGTGCACGGCCTTGGCCTATGTGCTGTACTTTCGGTTGATGGCCAGCACAGGCCCCGCACGTGCGATGACCGTGACGTATTTGATCCCCGTGTTTGCCAACCTGATCGGTGTGGTGGTCCTCGATGAAGTGGTCACCCCTTGGATGATGGGCTGCGGGGCGGTGATTGTGTTGGGCACGGCCCTCGCCTCAGGCTTGGTGGCCTGGCGGCGTTAACGCTGCGAATCGCCCACCAACACATAAGGCGCCCAAAACGCAGGATGGCCATAGCGTGGATCGGCCATGACTTGCAACATGGCGCCTCGCAAACTTTCGGCTTTGGGTGCGTTGGGGTTTTGTGTGAAATGCGCAAAGGTGCGGGTGGTCAGTTCTTTGGCACTGTCTGACTCCACGGCCCAATGCGTCACCAACAAACTGCGGCTGCCCGCGTAGAAAAATCCGCGTGCCAAACCACTCAAGGCTTCTTCGGCTTTGCCATCGGCTGCTGCGGTGTTGCATGCGCTGAGCACCACCCAATCGGCGTTGAGTTTGAGCCCCAGCACGTCTTCCAAGGTCAGCAAGGGCGACAAAGCGTTTTGCGCCTCTGAGCCGTCTGCGGCCATGGCCAAAGCGGGCTGAACCAGCTTGGGCAAATCACCGGCCATCAAACCGTGGGTGGCGAATGCAATGACTTTCTTTTGCGCCAACAAGCCGCTGGTGTTGGCCTTGAGCACGCTCTCACGCGTGGCTTGTGCACCCATCACCAAATCGCGTGACACGTCGGCACGCAAGGCTTTGGCCAGGTCTTGCAATTCATCACGGGTTTCAGGCAAGGCTGGAATGCTGTGATAGATCTGCGAGCCGTTGACTTGCTCTTTCTCGAGATCGTTGTTGACCGCACGTGTGAAGCTCACGTTGCGCACGGTCCCGTTGCTGGAGGTGGCTGCGAGGGCTGGATTGAACACCGGGTCGCCCCAAGCCATGAGGGCTTGCTGGGGCAATTGGCGACGCGTGAGCGCGCGCAAACTCAGCCAGGAGCTCACGCTGGGCACTTGGCTCAAACTGGCTTTTTGAATCAGCCAAGCAGGCTGGCCAGCGCTGGGCCGTGCCGAGGTTTGTAAAACCGCAAACGGCAAACGCGCCATGGCCCCTGAAGCCGCCACGATCCATTGTTGGCGGTCGTTGAGCACATCGGCCAAGGGCGCCAACAGCGCTTGGTAGGTTTGGTGTGACAAGCGGTCGTCAAACGGCAGCACTTTGCCCTGTGTGCCCAAGCTCTCCAAGGACTGACGCAAGGTGGCCACGGTGCGTGTGATGTGCGTGGCATCCAAGGCGGCGCGATGAAATTTGGCTTGGGCCTTACCGCCCTCTTGCTTGACGGCCCACACGTTCACGCCTGTGGCATCGGGCATCACCACCAACAAGGCTTCGTCGTTGGACAGCTTTTGCGCAATTTCGTCCAAGCTGGGGGGCAAGGGGCGCACCAAACGTTCGTAGCCAGGAAAGCCTGACTTGATGCGCGCTTGGAGTTGGGTGCGTTCTTTTTCGAGCGCGTTGATGCGCTCGCGCATTTGTGTGGCGACCTCGGGCAAGGTGGATTGCGCGTTGCCTGCTTCGCCTTGCAAGAAAGCACGCAGGCCACGAATTTCATTCTTGGCATCTTGCTCTTTGCGCACAAGTTCGGACAAGCCTTGCGTGTTGGCGGCTGAACGCACCGCGGCATCGGCCAGCGCTTCTTGCACGGCGCCGGCACGCAACCAATCGGCCAAGCCCAGCGCTTGCAACACGCTTTGAGGATCGAGCTCGGCCACCGCCTCGATGTAGGTGCCAATGATGAGTTGACGCACATCGGGACGAATGCCCACTTGGTCTAAGTAATCGGCATTGCGGATGCTGACCAAATCGTCGACCGATTTTTTCAACAATTGCAACGCCTTGGGTTTGGCCTCTGCCCCACCTTGGCGCCACAGTGCCACACCTTGCAGGCCTTGCGCCTGGGCCACAAAGTAGTGACCGGGACCAAAGGCTTGCAAATTGAAAGCGGCCACGCGTTCAAACAAAGGCGCAGCACGCTCGGGTTGTTTGTTGCCGAGGTACACATAGGCACGGTCAAAACTGAACGCCACGCGCTGTATGGCCGACGGATTGCCTTTGGCCAGCTCGTCGAGTCGGTCAAGCTCGGCTTGTGCTTGCGCCCACTTTTTTTGCCCAGCCAGTGCGATGAACACATCTCGGCGGCGTTGTGTGCGGTCTGGATTCAAGGCATTGAAGCCCAAGCTCTCCAGCACCTCGTCGGACTTGCGCGCCAGCCGCTCGGACTGCTCAAACTCTCGCTGCGCAAAACGCAAGTTGGCCGCCACGCTGTACATGCCCGAGCGAAAGTTGGCTGGCAACTCCACCTCAGAGGCAAAACGCAAATAGTCACGCATGGACTGCTCGGCATCGACAAAGCGACCCGCGGCACGAAACGCTTGCGTTCTTCGGGCCAAGGCGTTGCCCACGTCCGCAGCCAGGTTCAACCGCTGCATGTTGTCGTCGCCCGGACCACGCAGGTTCATGGCTTTGCGGGCGGCTTGCTCGGCCACGCTGGCGGCGTCAATTGACTTGTCCCATTGGCCCAAACGCTGCTCTAAATTGGACAACACAAAATTTGAAAAATAGATGCTGCGCTGCACCAGGCGTTGCCCGCCCAAGCCCAAGCGTTCACGACCCAAAGCCTCGATGGCCGGGAAAATTTTGTCCAACTCTTGGCGCGCCAAATCGGTCTTTCCCCATTGCAAGTAGTCGTTGGCCAAGTGCACCATGAAAAATGGTTTTTGCACGTTGTTGGCCACCCCCACCGCCTCACGATGCAAGTCCAGCGCTTTGGCGTATTCGCCTCGATTTCTGGCAATGATGGCCAAGTCATTGATCAAGCCTGGATCGGCCAACAACGATTTGGCATCTTGCAACACGGCTTCTTCGGCATCGCGCAGAGCGAGCTTTTTGGCTGCCATTCTTTTCTCGTTCACTTGCCGTTGCAGCTCTGTTTTGAGCACATCTTTGTTCAACGGCGCCGCCAAGATGGCGCGCAAGCGAAGCTCTTCTTCGGCAGAGACCTTTTTGAATTGCGTCTCGATGTCAACGTCTTGCGCCATGACAGGCGAAGCCCACAAACAGGCAGCGCTGCACAAGAGCAGCAACCATCGACCAACGTGGGTTTTAAACATGGCAAAGCTCATTCATCGAGGTCTGAAAATGAAAGGATACCGTGAATGGCTCTTGCGTTTCAAACACACCCTTGGGTCGTGGCAGACACGCGCAGCAACTGCTTGACTATTTTTGTGTCCAACCAGCCGTCGGGCGTGGCTGAGATTCGTGGATGTTTATGTCCCGATTTCTGTTTGGACATCCGTGCTGTCGACCGATTTGGGGAATGCCCATGGATGAAGCCAATAAACAGCTAAAAATGTATCTTGAGGTGTATCTTTTTGCGATGTACAAAAGAAAAAAGCCCAAGTAGCGAACTACTTAGGCTTTCTATTTGGCGGAGTGGACGGGACTCGAACCCGCGACCCCCGGCGTGACAGGCCGGTATTCTAACCAACTGAACTACCACTCCTGGTAGCTGTAACTTTTGCTAAGTTGTTGAAACAACCTAACCAAGTGCTACAAAACTTGGCGACCCTACGGGGATTCGAACCCCGGTACTCACCGTGAAAGGGTGATGTCCTAGGCCTCTAGACGATAGGGTCATAACCTGGACTGGTTCTTTCGAACCTTCTCGACACTCAGTTTGGTGGAGGTAAGCGGGATCGAACCGCTGACCTCTTGCATGCCATGCAAGCGCTCTCCCAGCTGAGCTATACCCCCATTGGGTGTCGAGAACGATAGTATAGCCAAATTTTCAGCGTTTCGTCAAACGCTGCAAAACTTTTTCTTTTCCGCAGAGCCAAAGCACGGCATCCACCGAGGGGGTTTGCGGTGTGCCCATGACCAACACACGAACAGGCATGGCCAGTTGCGGCATTTTCAAACCTTGCTCGGCGAGGACTTCCTTGAAAGCCGCGCTCACATTGGCAACGCTCCACTCCGCCACGGCACTCAGCTTGGTGGCCAGCGCATCCAAGGCTGGCAACACCGCAGGCGTGATGTGCTTCGCCACATCGTCAGCGTGTGGCGTCACATCGTTGTAGAAAGCAGTCGCCCAATCGGCCAACACCAACAAGGTGTCACAGCGGTCTTTGAACAAACCGCAAATCGCAGGCAAGCGGTCGTCAGCCGTGATGCCACGCTTGGCCAGCTCTGCGCTCACCAAAGGCGCCAACGCGTCGTCTGCCATGGCTTTCAAGTGCTGGGCATTCACCCACTTGAGTTTGGCTTCGTCAAACTGCGCGGCGCTGCGGCCGAGGTGGTCGAGGTTGAACCACTCTAAGAACTGCGCACGGCTGAAAATTTCATCATCGCCGTGGCTCCAGCCCAAGCGGGCAAGGTAGTTGACCATGGCATCGGGCAAGTAGCCTTCATCACGGTATTGCGTCACGGCTTTGGCGCCATTGCGCTTGCTCATCTTCTCGCCTTGCTCGTTGAGCACGGTGGGCAAGTGAGCGTACACCGGCGGCTCTTTGCCAAGGGCTTTGAAGATGTTGATTTGGCGCGGTGTGTTGTTCACATGGTCATCGCCACGAATCACGTGAGTGATGGCCATGTCGATGTCGTCCACCACCACGCAAAAGTTATACGTGGGCGTGCCGTCGGGTCGGGCAATGACCAAGTCGTCCAACTCGTCGTTGCTGATTTCGATGCGGCCTTTGACTTTGTCTTCCCACACCACAGAACCGCCTTGCGGATTTTTAAAGCGCAGCACGGGCTTCACGCCCTCTGGAATCGCGGGCAAGGTTTTACCGGGCTCGGGCCGCCATGTGCCGTTGTAACGCGGCTTTTCTTTGTTCGCCATTTGCTGCTCACGCAACGCGTCTAACTCTTCCATGCTCATGTAGCAGGGGTAGACATGGCCAGCGGCTTTGAGCTCTTCAAGCACCGCTTTGTAACGGTCCATGCGTTGCATTTGGTAGAACGGGCCTTCGTCGTGATCGAGGCCCAGCCACTTCATGCCCTCGATGATGACGTCCACCGACGCTTGGGTGGAACGCTCAAGGTCGGTGTCTTCAATGCGCAAAATAAAGTCACCGCCTGTGGCGCGTGCAAACGCCCATGGGTACAAGGCCGAGCGAATGTTGCCCAGATGGATAAAGCCAGTGGGTGATGGCGCGAAACGGGTACGAATTTTGGTCATGCAGAAATAAAAATCAAAGGGTCTCAAGGCCGCGTAACAAGTCGGCCTTCATGTCGTCCAAATGCTCAAGGCCGGCAGCCAAACGAATCAAACCTTGGCCAATGCCTGCGGCTTGACGCTGGTCTTCCGAGAGCTTGCCGTGCGAGGTGCTGGCGGGGTGTGTGAGCAGGGTTTTGGTGTCGCCCAAGTTGGTACACAGCGAGAGCGTGCGCAAGCTGTCGAGCACATGGAATGCACGTGTGCGGCCTTGCTGCGGGTCTGCCGCTTTCACATCAAAAGACAAGACAGCGCCACCCATGCCCGACATTTGTTTCATCGACAAGGCATGTTGTGGATGGCTGGCCAAACCTGGGTAGTACACGCGTGACACCGCAGGATGCTGCTCCAACCACTGAGCCAAAGCATGTGCGCGTTCGCTTTGAGCACGCATGCGAATGTCCAGCGTCTCCAAGCCTTTGAGCACCACCCATGCGTTGAAGGGCGACAACACCATGCCGCTGTTTTTCATCACGGGCAAACACTTTTCTTTGATGAGCTTCTCGCTGGCACACAACGCGCCCGCCATCACGCGGCCTTGACCATCCAAATACTTGGTGCCCGAGTGCATGACGATGTCTGCGCCCATGTCCATGGGGCGCTGCAGAATCGGCGTGGCAAAGCAGTTGTCGACCGCCAACAAAGCGCCTGCGTTGTGGGCCAAATCGGCCAATGCAGCAATGTCACACACCTCGGTCAAGGGATTGGTTGGCGTCTCAGCAAACAAGATTTTGGTGTTGGGGCGAATGGCTGCTTTCCAAGCAGCCAAATCGGTTTGCGACACCACGGTGGATTCCACACCGAAACGTGCGAACTCCGAACCAATGAGCTTGAGCGTCGAGCCAAACATCGATTGCGAATACACCACATGGTCACCCGCTTTGAGCAAGCTGAACAACATCAGCATCACTGCCGACATGCCCGATGAGGTGGCCAATGCAGCTTCGGTGCCTTCCAAGGCCGCCAAGCGCATTTCAAAGCTGCTCACGGTGGGATTGCCCGAGCGGCCGTAGGTGTAGCCGTCTTCTTCACCCGCAAAGCGACGTGCCGACGCCTCTGCCGAAGGTTGCACGTACCCACTGGTCAAGTACAGGGCTTCTGAGTTTTCGCCGTATTGGCTGCGATCAGCCGCCAAACGCACGGCCAAGGTTTCCAAATGCAAATCGTGAGGCAAAGGATGTTGGCTCATGGCAATCACTCCGAAGCGTTGGGCAGTGCCAGGCGTGAGTTGTCTTCAGCGCCCTCCTCTTGGCCCACGCGTTTTTCATTCAAACGCACGATGTCTTGTGCGGACACATCGCCCGTCACATACACACCGTCAAAACATGACGCATCAAAACCGTCGAGCTTGGCTGAGCCAGAGGCCACAGCGCTGTTGACGGCTTGCTTCATGGCGTCCACGTCTTGGTAAATCAAAGCATCGCAACCAATCAGTTCGCGCACTTCTTCGATGGTGCGGTTGTGTGCGACCAGCTCTTCGGGTGTGGGCATGTCAATGCCATACACGTTGGGGAAGCGCACAGGTGGCGCAGCGCTGGCCATGTAGACCTTGCGCGCACCGGCGTCACGCGCCATTTGCACAATTTCTTTGCTGGTGGTGCCACGCACGATGGAGTCGTCCACCAACAGCACATTGCGGCCTTTGAACTCGCTTGCAATGACGTTGAGTTTTTGACGCACAGATTTTTTACGCACGCCCTGACCGGGCATGATGAAGGTGCGGCCCACGTAACGGTTTTTCACAAACCCTTCGCGGTAAGGCACACCCAACAAGTGCGCGAGTTGGGTCGCGCTCGGACGGCTCGATTCGGGGATAGGAATGATCACATCGATGTCTGTAGGGGGCACCATCGATACCACGCGTTTGGCCAAGGTCTCGCCCAAATTCAAACGCGCTTGATAGACCGAAATACCGTCCATCGTGGAGTCAGGACGCGCCAAGTAGACATACTCAAAAATGCAAGGCTTCAGCTGTGGCGAATCTGCGCACTGCATGAAACTGGCTTTGCCTGCCAAGTCGATGAACACGGCTTCACCCGGCGCGATGTCGCGTTCGAACACGTGGCCTGTGCCTTCCAACGCCACCGATTCGCTGGCCACCATGTACGTGCCATCTTTGCTGCGGCCAATGCACAAGGGGCGAATGCCATAGGGGTCACGAAACGCCAACAGGCCGTGGCCCGCGATCATCGCAATCACCGCGTACGAGCCCTTGATGCGGCGGTGCACGCGACGCACGGCTTCAAACACATCAGGTGGCGTGAGCGGCAAGCCGCGGGTGGTTTTCTCCACCTCGTGCGCCAGCACATTGAGCAACACCTCAGAGTCACTCTCGGTGTTGATGTGGCGGTGGTCTTCGGTGAACAACTCGCTCTTGAGCGCTTGTGCGTTGGTCAAGTTGCCGTTGTGCACCAACACCAAACCGAAAGGCGCATTCACGTAAAAAGGCTGCGCCTCTTCTTCGCTGAACGCATTGCCTGCGGTGGGGTAACGCACTTGGCCCAAGCCGTTGTTGCCGGGCAAGGCGCGCATGTTGCGCGTGCGGAACACGTCACGCACCATGCCTTTGGCTTTGTGCATGAAGAATTTACGGTCCAGCTGGGTGACGATGCCTGCGGCATCTTGGCCTCGGTGCTGCAAGAGCAACAAAGCGTCATAAATCAACTGGTTCACAGGTGCGTTGCTTGCAACGCCGACGATGCCACACATTAGGGGAGGTACTTTCCAAAATCAGCCGGTAACACCGGCTTCAACACATGCAAAAACTGTTGCAACCACTGCGCACCTTGCGCGTGTTGCCAGGCTTCAGACTCGCGCATGGGCGTCATGCCCACCACCACGGTCACGGCCAACAAAACCACCATGCCGCGCAGCAAACCAAACATGCTGCCCAGCAATCGATCCAAAGGTCCCAAACCCACGGCCGAGACCAACTTCTTGACCACCCAACTCACCAACACGGTCGCGATCAGCACCGCAATGAACACCGTCACAAAGCCAGCGGCATAGCGCAGCATTTGGCTGCTGCCTTCCATGGGCAACCAGGCCGCAGCTTGGGGCGCGTAAATCTGAGCCACAAAAAAAGCCGCCACCCAACCCGCCAGCGACAAGACCTCTTGCACCAAGCCGCGCCACAGTCCGAGCAGCATCGACAGGCCCAACACGGCCAGCAGAATCCAATCCACGGCCGTCAGCATCGTCATGGCGAAATTACAGCGTCAAGACCTGCGGTTGCAATTGCAACTGCTTGATCTTGTGAGCCACTTTGTCGGCTTCATCGCGGCTGGTGAAAGGGCCCACCCGCACACGGGTGCGTTTGCCTTCTTTGGTATCAGCCACATGGGTGTAGGTTTTGTAGCCGGCTTTTTCAAGCTTGACGCGCACTTCGCGGGCCTTGGCTTCGTCAGAAAAAGCACCCACTTGGACCACAAAACGTGGCGCATCCGCTTTGGTATCCGACGCTGCTTGCTTGGTGTCTGCAGGTTTGGCCTCGGCGGTTTTGACGTCCACTTTGGCTGGCTCGGCCTTGGCCGGTTCTGATTTCACAGGCTCGGTTTTGACTTCAGGCTTGGCCACCGGTGCCACAGCCGCCACGGCAGACTCCGCTTTGGGTTCAGGCTTGGCCACCACTTCTTCTTTGGGGTCTAAGCCAGCGCCTGTGGACAGCGGTGTTTGTTTGGTGGCCGATGAGGCAGAGGCCAAAGGCTTGCTGTTGGCGCGGTCGGGAATGTCCACCGCAATGTCCACCGACACGGGGCGCGGTTGGGTGTCAAACAAGAGCGGAAAACCCAACACGCCCACAACAACCAACACCGAAGCGCCAATCAAGCGATGACGCGCACGACGACGCATGGCATCGACGCTTTCAGCCGGTGAATTGCTGAAATTACCTTGGGGCTCGCTGGTCGATTGACCGGGCAAACGAAACTTGAAAAAAGCCATGTGAATGGGGTCTCAGGAGCTCAAATGTGGGGCGTCTAAACGGGGTATGCCATTCGCCAAAATACCCCCGACCGTGAAGAACGATCCGAAGACCACAATTCTATCAGCGGGGTCTGCGGCGGCGACCGCCGCTTGCAGGGCCGCCTGCGGGTCCGCATAGGTGCTGGCTTGCACGTCTTTGCGTGTGTTGCCCGCTTGCCATTGGGCCTGCAGATGGGCGGCCGTGGCAGCACGCTCCGTGGGTAAATCGCAGAAATACCAGCGATCAACCAGCGTGCCCACGCGCGCCAGCATGGGCGCCACATCTTTGTCGGCCATGGCACCAAACACTGCATGGGTGGTGGGGTAAAAACCCATCGCGTCCAAGTTCTCGGTCAACGCGGCCACTGCGTGCGGGTTGTGGGCCACATCCAACACCAACGCCGGCTGACCCGGAATGATTTGGAAGCGCCCTGGCAGCTCCACCATGGCCAAACCGTTGCGGATGGCTTGGGCTGTGACTGGCATCTCGCTGCGCAAAGCCTCTAGCGCAGCCAACACACCACTGGCGTTGACCAATTGGTTGGCCCCACGCAGCGCGGGATAAGCCAACCCGCTGTAGCGCCGGCCACGCCCTGCCCAGCCCCACTGCTGTTTGTCGCCGGTGAAGTTGAAATCTTTACCGAATTGCCACAAGTCAGCGCCAATTTCCAAGGCATGGTCCAACACGCTTTGCGGTGGCACCGGATCGCTCACGATCACGGGGCGACCGGTGCGCATGATGCCGGCCTTCTCTCGGCCAATGGTTTCGCGATCGGCGCCCAAAAAGTCCATGTGGTCCAAGTCCACGCTGGTGATGACCGAACAGGTGGGATCGATCACGTTCACCGCATCGAGGCGCCCGCCCAAGCCCACCTCCAAAATCGCCACATCCAAGCGCGAAGCCGCCATCAGACTCAGGATCGCCAAAGTGGTGAACTCGAAGTACGTGAGCGACACCTCCCCGCCTTGCACACGGGCCGCTTCGACGCGTTCAAAGTGCGGAAGCAAGTCCTCAGGCGTCACGGTCTCGCCATGGACGCGGCAGCGCTCTTGGAAATGGACCAAGTGCGGCGAGGTGTAAACGCCGGGTCGGTAGCCGGCTTCTAACAAGCACGCCTCCAACATGGCGCAGGTCGACCCTTTGCCGTTCGTGCCTGCCACGGTGATCACCGGGCATGCAAACGAGAGGCCCATGCGTTCGACCACGGTGCGCACGCGCTCCAAGCCCATGTCGATATTTTTGGGGTGTAAACGCTCGCAGTGTGCGAGCCAACTGTCCAGTGAATTCATGGGCGAATTGTCGCCCACACACCAAGACCTGGGTGCTTTGGGGCATCATTGCTGGTATGACAACAGCAAACATCACCGTTTACGGCATTCCCAACTGCGACAGTGTGAAGAAAGCACGTGTTTGGCTCACAGACCATGGGGTGGACTACGCCTTTCATGACTTCAAAAAACAAGGCGTTCCCGCCGAGGCCCTCGACGAGTGGCTGGCCGCTGTGGGCTGGGAGGTGCTGGTCAACCGCAAAGGCACGACCTGGCGCCAACTCGACGCCGCCGTTCAAAGCCGCGTGCAAGACAACGCGTCGGCCAAGGCGCTGATGCTGGAACACGCCAGTGTCATCAAACGTCCGATCGTGGTCAAAGGCAAGGATGTGACCGTGGGCGTCAACCCAGAGCGCTGGACAAACGTTTTAGAGTGAAGTTTTACCGCTGCTTTACAGACTCAAATCTGCCCAAGGACTACACTTCTCGTATGAAAAAACCATCTCTCCACAACACGCTGCTGACCGGTCTGATGACCGTGTTGGCTGGCCTGAGCCTCTCTGCACACGCCCAAGAAGTGGGCAAAGTGATCTCCAGCACCCCCATCATTCAACAAGTGGCGGTGCCCCGTCAGGTCTGCAACAACGAACAAGTCGTCACCCAAGGCCAAAAGTCTGGCGCGGGTGCTGCCATGGGCGCGATTGCCGGTGGTGCCATCGGTAACAGCATGGGCCAAGGCTCAGGCCGTGCCGCCGCTACGATGCTGGGCTTGTTTGGTGGCGCCATCTTGGGCGACAAAGTCGAAGGCCCAGGCACGCCAGAAGTGCGCAACGTGCAAAACTGCAGCCAGCAAATGTTCTACGAGAACCGCACCATGGCCTACAACGTCGTGTACGAATTCGCCGGCAAGCAATACACCGTGCAAATGCCCACAGACCCAGGTCCAACTGTGCGTTTGCAAGTCACCCCCATTGCGCCGCCTCCTGCCAGCACCGGCTATGGCGTGCCCCCTGCGGGCTCTGCCCCACGCTACTGAAGCCCTGCCATCTCAACCAAAAGCCGCCTTGTGCGGCTTTTTCCGTTTGGGGTCCTCTAAAATCAACGGTTTTGCATTTCCCTACCGAGTCGCACCATGACCACAGAAAAAATCGACAGCGCCAGCGTCACCACCAAAGCTAACGTTTACTTTGACGGCAAATGCGTCAGCCACGGCCTGACCTTGGCCGACGGCACCAAGCTGTCTGTGGGCGTCATCCTGCCCGCCACGTTGACCTTCAACACAGGCGCGCCTGAAATCATGGAGTGCGTGGGCGGTTTCTGCGAATACAAACTCGACGGCAGCAACGACTGGGTCAAGTCCAGCGCTGGCGAACAATTCAAGGTCCCCGGCAACTCGAAGTTCGACATTCGCGTGACCGAGCCCTACCACTACATCTGCCACTTCGGTTAATCGACGGGCCACACCATGAGCACCATTCTTCAAAACCTGCCCAAGGGCCAAAAAGTCGGCATCGCCTTCTCGGGCGGCCTCGACACTTCTGCTGCCTTGTTGTGGATGAAGCAAAAGGGCGCTGTGCCCTACGCCTACACCGCCAACCTGGGCCAGCCCGACGAGTCGGACTACAACGAAATCCCACGCAAAGCGATGGAATACGGCGCCGAAAAAGCCCGCCTCATCGACTGCCGCAAACAACTTGCCCACGAAGGCATTGCCGCGATTCAGTGCGGTGCGTTCCACATCAGCACCGGTGGCATCACGTACTTCAACACCACGCCGCTGGGCCGTGCCGTGACAGGCACCATGCTCGTGGCAGCGATGAAAGAAGACGACGTCAACATTTGGGGCGACGGCTCGACCTTCAAAGGCAACGACATCGAGCGCTTCTACCGCTACGGTTTGTTGACCAACCCCAGCTTGAAAATTTACAAGCCTTGGCTGGACCAACTCTTCATCGACGAACTCGGTGGCCGCGCTGAAATGTCGGCCTTCATGACCGCCAACGGTTTTGGCTACAAGATGAGCGCCGAGAAGGCCTACAGCACGGACAGCAACATGCTGGGTGCGACCCACGAAGCCAAAGACCTCGAGAGCTTGGCCAGCGGCATGAAGATCGTCAACCCCATCATGGGCGTGCCTTTCTGGCGTGACGACTGCGTGGTCAAGGCGGAGCAAATCACCATCCGTTTTGAAGAAGGTCAACCCGTGGCCTTGAACGGTGTGGAATACGCCGACCCCGTTGAGCTGTTCTTGAAAGCCAACGAAATCGGTGGCCGCCACGGTTTGGGCATGAGTGACCAGATCGAAAACCGCATCATCGAAGCCAAGAGCCGCGGCATCTACGAAGCCCCGGGCATGGCGCTGTTGCACATCGCTTACGAGCGTTTGGTGACGGGCATTCACAACGAAGACACCATCGAGCAGTACCGCATCAACGGTCTGCGCTTGGGCCGCCTGTTGTACCAAGGCCGTTGGTTCGACCCACAGTCGATCATGTTGCGCGAAACCGCACAGCGCTGGGTGGCTCGCGCCATCACTGGCGAAGTGACGTTGGAGCTGCGCCGTGGCAACGACTACAGCATCTTGAACACCGAAAGCCCGAACCTGACCTACGCGCCTGAGCGTTTGAGCATGGAAAAGGTCGAGGACGCACCGTTCACACCGCTGGACCGCATTGGCCAATTGACCATGCGCAACTTGGACATCGTGGACACCCGCGCCAAGCTCAGCATTTATTCGCACACCGGCTTGTTGTCGTTGGGCGAAGGTGCCGACATGATCAAGCTCGAAGGCGGCAGCAAGAAGTAATACAGGTCTTGCACGCTCTGAAAGAACGGCCTTCGGGCCGTTTTTTCATGCACTAAGCCGTGCGCACCACGCCATAGCTGAGCATGAGCAAGGTGCCGATCAACAAAGCCGGCACCATGCGGCGCGTGGGCCGTGACACCATCACGGCCAAGCTGATGACGCAAATCAGAATGCGCAACAGCATGGGCACCGTGGCCAGCAAACCCAAGGGCATCAACAACATGCGAATGGTGAGCGCGGCCACCATGGCGTAGGTGACTGCGGCCACCCACCGAAAAATCTCGCTCTCTGGATGGATGTGGCCCGACAACTTCACACCCACTGCACGGCATGCGTAGGTCCCCAAACACGCTGCGCTCAAGGCCAACCACACACCCCAACCTTGCAACTCGGCATTCATGGCTTGACCTCCACAGGAGCGGGGCGCAACCATCGCCGGTCCACCGCATAGCCGATGGTGCCGGCCACCAAGCCCGTGGCGAGCAAACTGCTGTCGGCATCCAAGACATAAAACAAAGGCCCGAGCACGCAGCCCAAACCAATCGCAATGCGGTTGGCCCACGGCTTCACGTCGGTGAAGGTCAGCAAAAAGAACAAGGGATTGATGAACACCAGCCCCAAGGTCACCGCATCAGGCACCCAGCCAGCGACGAAATAGCCCAACACCGTGCCGGGCATGGCGATCAACCAACACGGCAAGCCCAAGCCGATGAAATAACTCAACCGATGCTTGGCGGCCATGTGCGGAAATTCACGCATCGACATGGACCAGGCGGTCATGGCCAACAAATGCACCCACAGGTAAAGACCGCGGTTGCGATCGCGTCGGTGCAACTGCGGGAACAAGGTCACCACCATGGTGACAAAGCGGGCTGAGGTCAAACTCACCGCAAAAGCGATGGCCAAAAATGACGAGCCAGAAATCAACATCTCCAGCATCACCACCTGCCCCGGCAAGGCAAACATCAAGAGGCTGGTCAGCCCCGTCATCCACGCATCAAATCCGTGACTTCGGCCCATGGCACCAAAGCCCACCATGCCCGCAAACAAGACCAACACGGGTGCACCTAACGCGTCGTGAATGCCGGCCCAAAAAGCGGCGCGGCGGTTGGCAAAGCGTGCGCTCATACGACCACGGGTTCGGGCTCTAGCCGAATGCCAAAACGTTCGTAGACACTGGTTTGAATGGCTTTGGCCAAGGTCATGACCTCACCGCCGGTGCAAGGGTGGTCACGACCACCTTTGTTCACCAACACCAGCGCTTGCTTGTCGTACACGCCCGCGTTGCCCATGGTCTTGCCTTTCCAGCCGCAGGCGTCGATCAACCACCCAGCGGCGAGCTTGATGCGGCCATCATCGAGCACGTAGTGAACCACCTTGGGGTCACGGGCGATGATGTCTTCGCATTGCTCGGGCGTGACCGTTGGATTTTTGAAGAAGCTGCCCGCATTGCCAATCACGGCGGGATCGGGCAATTTGGCGCGTCGAATGGCGCACACCCAGTCAAAAATTTGCTGGGCCGAGGGGGCACTGATGCCGGTCTCGGCCATCTTGCGCTCCAGATCGAGATAGCCCAGCACAGGCTTCCAATCTTTGCGCAACAAAAATCGCACGCGGGTGATGAGGGCTTTGCCCGCCAGACCCAACCCATTCGCGCCACTGCTCTCGTGCTTGAACACCGAGTCGCGGTAGCCAAAGGCACATTGCGCGGCATCGAGGCTGAAGGTTTGCCCCGTGCTCAGATCGATGGCATCCAGCGAATCAAATCGGTCTTGCAGCTCCACGCCATAGGCGCCGATGTTTTGCACGGGCGACGCGCCCACAGAACCGGGAATGAGCGCCATGTTCTCCAGGCCGGGCCAACCGTTGTCCAAGGTCCAGCGCACCAAGTCGTGCCAGGACTCACCCGCAGCGGCCTCCACCACCCACGCCTTGTCGGTCTCTTGCACCAAGCGCATGCCTTTGAGTTCGACCTTGAGAACCAAAGGTTTCACATCACCCGTCAACACGATGTTGCTGCCGCCACCCAACACAAACTTAGGCGCCTGGCGCAAGGTGGCATCGGCCAGCACGGCTTGGACATCGGCCTCAGAACGCACGTGCACCAGTTGCAGAGCTTTGGCAGAGATGCCAAAACTGTTGTGCGCTTGAAGGGGGTAATTGGGCTCAACTAACATAGGACAATTGTCTCATCCTGATTTTCAAAGCTGATTGCCATGCCCTCTTTTGACACCGTGTGTGAACCCAATCTGGTCGAAGTGAAAAACGCCGTTGAAAACACGGCCAAAGAAATCGCCACCCGCTTCGACTTCAAAGGCACCTCTGCCGCCGTGGAACTCAAAGACAAAGAGATCACCATGTTCGGTGACGCCGACTTTCAGCTGGTGCAAGTCGAAGACGTGCTGCGCAACAAACTGACCAAGCGCGAAGTCGACATTCGGTTCTTGGACAAGGGCGATGTGCAAAAAGTCGGTGGTGACAAGGTCAAGCAAGTCATCAAAATTCGCAACGGCATTGAGACCGAAGTGTCCAAAAAAATTCAACGCCTGCTCAAAGACAGCAAGATCAAAGTGCAAGCCGCCATTCAGGGCGACGCCGTGCGCGTCAGCGGCGCCAAGCGCGACGACCTGCAAGCCGCCATGGCCTTGATCCGCAAAGACATGACCGACTTGCCTTTGTCGTTCAACAACTTCCGCGATTAAACAGCCAGCGCGCGCACATTTGCCAAGCTGTCTTTCATGCCAGCTTGTGCCATTTTCAAATCGTAGGTAGTTTGTAAATTCAACCAATATTGCGGTGTTTGGCCCAGCGCACGACCCAAGCGCAAAGCCAATTCAGCCGTGACGGGGCGATCCCCCCGCAACACATGCGACACGCGCATGGGCGACACGCCCAAAGCCTCAGCAAAGGCCGCTTGCGTCACGCCCAACTCATCCAGCGCTTCGCGTAAAAACTCACCAGGGTGAATGGCAGCAAGCCCGTTTGCAGGTTTTTTCATGGCATTCATCCTCAGTGGTAGTCAATGATTTCAACGTCTTGCGCATGACCGCGTTCAAACCTGAAGCACAAACGCCAACGGTCATTGATGCGAACGCTCCATTGCCCCAAGCGATCACCCGACAAACTCTCCAGACGATTCGACGGCGGCTGCCTTAAATCATCCACTTCAGTGGCAGCGTCCAATTGCGTCAGACGCATGACCGCCCTGCGCAAAATTTCTGGCGGTAACCGGCGTGACTTGCCTGTCGCAAAAAAACTTTGAGTTTCGGCATTTGCAAAACTCTCAATCACGATTCAATTATAAACAATTTGTTTATACCTCAAAACAGATCAACGCCGCATGCTAGATTGAGCCCAGACGTCCAGCGCAAAGCGCGACTCAAAAGCTGCGCGCTAAAAACAAAGGGCCTCATGAGAGGCCCTTTGTTTTGCATGAAGCGATGAGACTCATTGAGCCCCAGGCTCAGTCGGCGGCGCATCTTTCTTCGCCCCAATCTTGGACTCTTGTCCCGCCACCAAACGGGCGATGTTGTCTTTGTGGCGAAACAGCAGCAAGGCGCTCATCACCATCACGGCCAGCAATTCGGCTTCGCTGGTTTGCCATGCGATCTTGTCGCCGAACACGTAATAGGCCGGCGCAAACAAAGAAGCTGCCAACGCCGCGAGCGAGGAATAGCGCGAGAAAAACGCCACGATCACCCAGGTGCCCATGGTGGCGGCGCCCAACAGGGGCTCCACGCCAAACAGCACACCTGCCGCCGTCGCCACGCCTTTGCCGCCTTTGAAGCCAAAGAACACGGGCCACAAATGGCCAATGAAAGCCGACAGCGCCACCAAAGCCACCGCACGGTCATCCAAGCCGTATGAGGGGCCAAACACTTTGACCAACAACACGGGGAAATAACCTTTGAGGGCATCAAACAACAACGTGGCGATGGCCGCCTGTTTGTTGCCCGAACGCAGCACATTGGTTGCGCCTGGGTTTTGACTGCCGTAGGTGCGTGGATCGTCCAAGCCCATGAGGCGACTGACGATCACCGCGAAGGACAAAGAGCCGATCAAATACGCGCCCAAGGTGAGCAACACCACCATTGAATCATCTGAATGCATCATTCCACCTTTCAAAGCGCTGGGTCGCGCACGTCCCAACGAATCGCGTCAATCGCCGCCAACAACTCGGGCGACAGGGTCGTACCCCAAGCTTGCAAGTCCGCATCCAACTGGGCGAGCGAGGTCACACCAATGATGGTGCTGGCCACTTGCCACTTGGTGTAGCAAAACGCCAAGGCCATTTGTGTCGGCGTGAGGCCATGCTCACGTGCCAGCGCGTTGTAGCGACGCGCGGCAGCCAAAGCTTCAGGTCGGCCCCAACGCTGCTTGCGCATCGACTCATAGCTCGACATGCGTCCACCGTCTGCGCCCTGTGGGGCCTGCGGTCCTTCCAGACCACCGGCATCGTATTTGCCAGTGAGCAAACCAAAGGCCAAGGGCGAATACGCCAGCAACGAAACGTTCAAGCGGTGGCAGGTTTCGTCCAAGGCGTTTTCGTAAGTGCGGTTGATCAAGCAATAAGGGTTTTGCACGGTAGCCACGCGGGGCAAACCATGTGCTTCGGCCAAGCGCACAAACTCGTGCACGCCATACGGTGTTTCGTTGGACAAGCCCACGTAACGCACCTTGCCCGCTTTGACCATCTTGGCCAAGGTTTCCAGTTGGTCGCGAATGGGCGTGAGCGACTTCTCTTTGGTCGGGTCGTAATAGGCCATGCCAAACGCAGGCACATGACGCTCAGGCCAGTGGATTTGGTACAGATCAATCACATCGGTTTTCAAACGACGCAGGCTGCCCTCGCATGAGGCTTCCATGTCTTGCGTGCTCATGCCGCTGCCCTCACGCACCCAAGGCATGCCGCGCGAGGGACCGGCCACTTTGGTGGCCAACACCAACTTCTGGCGTGCCCCCGGGTGCTTGGCAAACCAGTTGCCGATGATGGTTTCGGTGGCGCCGCAGGTCTCGGCTTTGGCCGGCACGGCGTACATCTCGGCCGTGTCGATGAAGTTCACGCCACGCGCCAGCGATCGGTCAAGGATGGCGTGCGAATCCGCTTCGTTGACTTGCTCACCAAAGGTCATGGTGCCCAAACAAATGGGGGTCACGTGCAAATCGCTGGTGCCCAACTGGACGAGAGGAAAACTCATATCAACTCCCACAATCAATTTATTTTGCAAACGCGCAAGTCTAAAGCCTAGGCTTGCCCCTTGGCCCGCGCCTCTTCTTGCAAGCGCAAGACGCGGCGTTGCACTTTGCCGGTGGTGGTCATGGGCAGCTCGGCGATGAACTCAATCTCTTTGGGGTATTCGTAGGGTGCCAACTTGCCACGCACATGCTGTTGCAGCTCGGCAATCAGAGCCTCGCCAGGCGCATAGCCTGCCGCCAACACGACATAGGCTTTGACCAGTGCACCACGTTGCGCATCGGGCTTGGGCACCACCGCTGCGTTGGCCACCGCCGCGTGTTTGACCAAGCAGTTTTCAATTTCGCTGGGGCCAATGCGGTAGCCCGCCGCTTTGAACACATCGTCCGCACGGCCTTGGTACCACAGGTAGCCCTCGGCATCGCGTGTGGCCAGATCGCCGGTGCGGCACCAGTCGCCGGTGAATTTGCTTTGGGTGGAAGACGCGTTTTTCCAATAACCCAAAAAGAAAATCGGATCGGGCTCACCGTGGAGGTTGAAACGGTTCAGTGCCACATCACCGGGCACGCCCACGGGACATTCGCGGCCCTCGTCGTCAATCACAGCCACGCGATGCCCTGGATAGCCTTTGCCCATGCTTCCAGGCTTGGCAGGCCAGCCTGCGTGGGTGCGATGCATGGCCAAGGCCTGCTGCCCGTCGGGCGACCATTCCATCGCGCAATTGCCCACGATGTAGTTGATTTCGGTTTGTCCAAACATTTCGTTGACGGTGACACCCAGCTGCTGTTGGCAATACCCAAACACCGCATCGCCGACGGCCTCGCCCGCACTCATGATGGCTTGCAGGTGCAGCTTGAAGTCGCGCCTGGCCCTGGGATAAGCCTTCATCATGGCCTTGAGCGCTGTGGGAAACAAAAACGTGTGCGTCACACGGTGTTGCTGCAACAGTGTGAATGCCAACTCGGGGCTGAAACGACCGTTCCATGCCACGATGGGGCGACCAAAGTACAAGGTGGGCAGCAAGGCGTCCATCAAGCCCCCGGTCCAAGCCCAATCGGCAGGCGACCAAAATACGGCCGCACTCTCTGTGGGCAAAGACGCGCGGGTTGCGCGTGGGTTGCCATGGGCCGCGTCAGCTGCCTTGTCGGGCGAAAAACCAAACCAGTTTTGGCTGCACACAAACCCCGTCAAATTGCCCACCAACGCACGGTGCGGAATCAGCGCACCTTTGGGCGGCCCGGTGGTACCGCTGGTGTAAATCAACACCGCGCCTTCTTCGGCCTTGGTTTGCACAGCATCGAAGCGGCGCTGATGCGCAGCCAGCGCGCTGGCGTAGTCCACCTCCACGTGCAACATGTCGTTGGCATTGGACAAGTCCACCCCAATCACCTCACGCAAAGCTGGACACTGAGCCCGCACCGACAAAAGATTACCCACAGACGCGTCGTCCACGATGGCCGCCACCGCCTCGCTGTCTTGCAAACGGTATTCCAAGGCATCGGGGCCAAACAACAGGGACAACGGCATCGCAACCGCCCCCATTTGCATGACGGCGATGTAGGCCACCGCCGTTTCAAACCGCTGAGGCAACACGATGGCCACACGGTCGCCACGCTGAACGCCCAAACCGGCCAGGACATGGCTCAAGGCATCCGCGGCCTGCTGCAACTCGGCATAGCTGTGGCTGCGTGCCGGGCCAGCCGCTTGATGTTCCAAGATGGCCACGCGCTGCGCGGCATCGGCGTGCGCGGCCCAACGGCGGCTGCACACCTCGGCCATGTTGAAGTGTGAGGGGACCGACCAGTGAAACCCGTGCTGCATGGCGTCGTAAAAATCGGGCGCAGCGCTGCTTTGGGTGTCATGTGTTTGACCGTGTGTCATGGGGTGCATCCTTATGATCAAAAGAATGTACCCAATTCAAAAAGCTTCGCGCAGCGAGTTTGTCCCCATTCGTCACCTGCGTTACCACGTGCGCCAATGGGGCACACCCTCCCCCGACAAAACACCGCTCGTGATGGTGCATGGCTGGATGGATGTGTCGGCCTCTTTCCAATTCGTGATCGACGCGATGCGACAAGACCACTGGGTCATCGCCCCCGATTGGCGCGGCTTTGGTCTGACCGAAACACCCCACACCGACAACTATTGGTTTCCCGACTACCTGGCCGACCTCGACTTTTTGCTCGATCACTACGTGGGCGATCGGTCCGTGAATTTGGTCGGTCACAGCATGGGCGGCCACATTGCCACCCTGTACTCCGGTGTGCGCCCTGAACGCGTGGCCAAGCTCGTCAACATCGAAGGCTTTGGCATGGCCGCCACGCGCCCAAGCCAAGCCCCCGGACGCTATGCCAAGTGGATGGACGAACTCAAAACCTTGGCCCGGGGTGAGCTCGACCTCAAACCCTACGCAGACCTCGAAGGTGTGGCACAGCGCTTGATCAAAACCAACCCCCGCCTGGGCACCGACAAAGCGCACTGGCTCGCACAGCACTGGTCCAGCGCCAATGCGCAAGGCGAATGGCGCATCTTGGGCCATGCAGCCCACAAGATCACCAATGCACAGTTGTTCAAAGTGGATGAGGTTTTGGCCATCTATGAACGCATCAGCGCCCCCATGCTCTGCGTGGTGGCCAGCACAGACAGCTTGAAGCAATGGTGGAACGATCAGTACACCCAGCCCGAATTCATGCAGCGCATTGCCAGCGTGCCCAACATTCGACACGCGGTCATTGACGACGCCGGTCACATGCTGCACCATGACCAACCCGATGTTCTAGCCCGTTTGTTGGAAGAGTTCCTATCGTCTTAGCGAGCCATGACACACCACACCCAGCGTCTCCTGAGTGCCATCACCTGTTTGGCCTTTTGTGGATGCTCGGCACTGTTGCCCAAAGCCCGCACCGAATCTCCCACGTTTCAAAGCTTCGACGAGGCCAAGCAAGCCATTGAGTCCATCGTGCCCATGCAAAGCCACCGCGCCTTGCTCAGCGAGATGAAGATCGATCCCCCCAACCAACCCAATGCTGTGATCTTGTCCTATGCGGACATCTTGAAACGGGTGGTCAACGGCAGTGTGCTCAGCAAGACCGATTTAGGGCCGGGCCTGGCGCTGTGCATCAACGCCCATGAGGCTTGCCGAGGTTGGGAGCTCAACATTGCCCAAATCCACAAACAACGCTTGGGTGGTTTTTGGTCTGACTTTTTCAATTTCAGACGCCACTCGGTCACCACCGGTTGGCGTTTCAACGCGCTGATCTTGCTGGTAGACGATGTGGTGGTGTACCGCTCATGGGGTGGTCAGCCCGAGATCCATGAGGTCGATATTCAACAAAACCCCTTAGGCCCCTTGCAAGAAATTGGGCCCGCCGTGGTGGGACACAGGTAAAATTCATTTTTACACTTTTGTATTCATATGTTGAAGCTTCATTGGCGGCACGCCATCCCCTGTTGGGCACTCAGCGTCGCCTTCGTCACCCTCCCCAGCCTGGCGCAAACCACCGAACCCAACGGATTACACGGCAATCCTTGCCCCGAATTTTTGGCCCGTCACGACGCGCCCGAGCCCGACAGCGACCAGCGCTGGAATCTGACCCTGTCACCGTTCACCTACCACTGGCACGAGAACCCCGAACACCGCCCCGTGATCTTGGGCGCCTTGGAGCGCAACGTGGCGGGCAACCGTTTTTGTGGCTTGGCGTTGTTCCGCAATTCGTTTGGACAGCCGGCGGCCTACCTCTACGTGGGCAAGCGCTGGGACGCGTTTTTGGGACAACCCAAGCTGTTTGCCAAAGTCTCAGCAGGCTTCATTTACGGCTACAAAGGCAAGTACCAAGACAAGATTCCCTTCAACGATTACGGCATCGCCCCCGTCGTCATTCCATCGATCGGCTACAGCCTCAACCGTGACGACTCCGCGCAAATCATGCTGCTCGGAACGGCTGGGGTTTTGTTCGCCTACGGACACAGCTTCTGAGGTCGGTCTGAACGTGAGAAAATCGCAGGTTTTCCCCCAGACACATAAAGAAGACCCATCATGGAAGCAGAACGCATCAACCTCATTGGATCCACCCTCGCCGACCTGAGCGTGCGCACGGTCGATCTCCGGAGGTATCTTTGACTACGATGCCAAATCTGAACGCCTGAGAACCGTCAACGCCTCGTTGGAAGACCCAACGATCTGGAACGACCCCAAAAAAGCCCAAGAACTGGGCCGCGAAAAGAAAACGCTGGACGGCGTCGTCGTCACCCTCACACGCTTGACCCAAGAGCTCGAAGACAACACCGAGTTGTTCGAGATGAGCAAAGCCGAAGGTGACGAAGACGGTCTGCTGACCATCGAAGCCGACACCCAAGGCTTGGTCAAAACCATCGAAGAGCTCGAATTCCGCCGCATGTTCAGCAACGAAGCGGACCCGCTCAATTGCTTCCTCGACATCCAAGCCGGAGCCGGTGGCACCGAAGCCTGCGATTGGGCCAGCATGCTGCTGCGCCAGTACCTCAAGTACGCCGAACGCAAGGGCTTCAAAACCACGGTGGAAGACGAGTCCCCCGGGGACGTGGCCGGCATCAAAGGCGCGACCATCAAGATCGAAGGCGAATACGCCTTTGGTTTGCTGCGCACCGAAACCGGCGTGCACCGCTTGGTGCGCAAGTCCCCCTTCGACAGCTCGGGCGGCCGCCACACCTCATTTGCCTCAGTCTTTGTGTACCCCGAGATTGATGACTCGATCGAGATCGACATCAACCCCTCTGACGTGCGCACCGACACCTACCGTGCCTCGGGCGCGGGTGGTCAGCACATCAACAAAACCGACTCCGCCGTGCGTTTGACCCACATCCCCACGGGCATCGTGGTGCAGTGTCAAGACGGTCGCAGCCAGCACAGCAACCGTGACGTGGCGTGGAAGCGTCTGCGCTCGCGCTTGTATGACTTTGAAATGCGCAAACGCATGGAAGAGCAACAAAAGCTCGAAGACACCAAGACCGATGTGGGTTGGGGTCATCAAATTCGCAGCTACGTGCTGGACAACAGCCGCATCAAAGACTTGCGCACCAACGTCGAAATTTCGGCCACGCAAAAAGTCTTGGACGGCGACCTCGATGCGTTCATCGAAGCGTCACTCAAGCAAGGCATCTGACCGTGCCCCCACGTTCATCATTTCATGTATTCACTGCCCCCCAAAGGGGGCGCGGTCTCCTTCGCGGTGGCCCAGCAGGAGACCTCATCTATGTACCGTGAAGGCACAGCCCAATTGATTCAACGCGCCGACTACACAGCGCCCGCGTTTTGGATTGACACCGTCGACCTGACGTTTGACCTCGACCCCGCCAAAACCCGCGTGCTCAACAAAATGAGCGTGCGCCGCAACCCCGACGTGGCGGCACAGCCGCTGCGTTTGGACGGCGATGAGCTCAACCTCGCACGCGTGTTGGTCAACGGCCAAGGCACCTCGTTCAAGATGGACGGCAGCCAGTTGGTGCTGGAAAACTTGCCCGAAGGCCACGAGGCTTTTGAGCTGGAAATCTTCACCACCTGCAACCCTGCGAAGAACACCAAGCTCATGGGCTTGTACGTGAGCAACGACTCGTTCTTCACGCAGTGCGAGGCTGAAGGCTTTCGCCGCATCACGTATTTCTTGGACCGCCCCGATGTGATGTCCAACTACAGCGTCACGCTGCGTGCCGACAAAAAAGCATTCCCCGTCTTGCTGAGCAACGGCAACTTGGTGGAAGAAGGCAACCTCGAAGAAGGCCGCCACTTCGCCAAGTGGGTGGACCCCCACAAAAAGCCCTGTTACTTGTTTGCCTTGGTCGCAGGCCAGTTTGTGTGCCGCGAACAACGTGTCACAACCCGTTCGGGCAAAGACCATTTGTTGCAAGTGTTTGTGCGCTCTGGCGATTTGGACAAGACCGAACACGCCATGCACTCCCTCATGGCCAGCATCAAGTGGGACGAACAACGCTTTGGCTTGGAGCTTGACCTGGAGCGCTTCATGATCGTCGCCACCAGCGACTTCAACATGGGCGCCATGGAAAACAAGGGCCTGAACATCTTCAACACCAAGTTTGTGTTGGCCAATTCATCCACCGCCACCGACACCGATTACGCCAACATCGAAAGCGTGGTCGGCCACGAGTACTTCCACAACTGGACGGGCAACCGCGTGACCTGCCGCGACTGGTTCCAACTCTCGCTCAAAGAAGGCCTCACCGTTTTCCGCGACCAAGAGTTCAGCCAAGACTTGGCCGCCGAAGCCTTGAACGGTAACGCGCAAGCTGCGGCATCCGCCAAAGCAGTGAAGCGCATCGAAGACGTGCGCTTGTTGCGCACCGCGCAGTTCCCTGAAGACGCAGGCCCCATGGCCCACCCGGTGCGTCCTGACAGCTATGTCGAGATCAACAACTTCTACACCGTCACGATTTACGAAAAAGGCTCGGAAGTTGTGCGCATGATGCAAACGCTGGCGGCGCCAGCCATCACAGCCAGCGGCACCGAAGGCGGACTCGCACACACCGGCCGCGAAGGTTTCGCCAAAGGCATGACGCTGTACTTCCAACGCCATGACGGCCAAGCCGTTACCTGTGACGACTTTGCACAGTCCATCGCCGATGCCAACCCCCACTCGGCCTTGGCCACACATCTGACACAGTTCAAGCGTTGGTACGCCCAAGCCGGCACACCGCGCGTGCAAGCCGTTGGCGCCTACGACGCCGCCACCCGTCGCTACACGCTGACCTTGAGCCAAAGCTGCCCTCCCAGCCCTGGCCAAGACCACAAAGAGCCGTTTGTCATTCCGGTGCAAATGGGCTTGCTCAGTACCGATGGACAGGAAGTGTTGCCCAGCCAATTGCTGGTGCTCACCGAAGCCACACAAACCTTTGAGTTCCACGACTTGCCCATCCCCGAGGGGCAAGCGCCTGTACCCTCGCTGCTGCGCGACTTCAGCGCCCCCGTGGTGCTGGAGATGGACTTCACGTCAACCCAATTGCTCACGCTGCTGGCACATGACACCGACCCGTTCAACCAGTGGGAAGCCGCACAACGCCTGTGCCTCAACGCCGCGCTGAGTGCCGTCAACGCAGAGGTTGCGCCCACACACGTGCTCGACGATGCCTTGGTGCAAGCCCTGCGCACCGTGCTGCGCCACCCCACATTGGACGCGGCGTTCAAAGAGCTGGTGCTCACCCTGCCGGCAGAAACCTACATCGCCGAACAACTCGACGTGGTCGACCCACAGCGCATCCACGCCGTGCGCGAAGCCATGCGCGCCCAACTCGCCCACGCCTTGCACGGCGATTGGGTCTGGGCCTTTGAGACCCACCGCGACAGCGGCAACTACCGCCCCGACCCTGTGTCCAGTGGCCGCCGCGCTTTGAGCGGCATGGCCCTGACCATGTTGTGTTTGGACGCCCGCACCAGCGGTGACGCGATCTGGCCAGCACGCACCCTGCAATGCTTCCACGACGCGCACAACATGACCGACCGCTTCAACGCCTTGAGCGCCTTGGTCAGTGCCGGCCACACCTTGGCGGGTGATGCGCTGCAACGCTTCTACAACCTGTTCTCGCGCGAAGCCTTGGTGATGGACAAGTGGTTTGCCTTGCAAGCCGGTGCCTCCGACCGTGGTGGCAATGTACTGCCCGTGGTGCGTCACCTCATGCTGCACCCCGACTTCCACATCAAAAACCCCAACCGCGCACGCAGCCTGATCTTCAGTTTCTGCAGCGCCAACCCTGGTGCCTTCCACCGCAGCGATGCCGCGGGTTATGTGTTCTGGAGCGAGCGCGTGTTGGAACTCGACGCCATCAACCCCCAAGTCGCCGCCCGTCTGGCCCGCGCCTTGGACCGTTGGCGCAAGCTGGCCGAGCCCTACCGCAGCGCGGCCCACGTTGCCATCCAACGCGTCGCGGCCAAAACCGATTTAAGCAACGATGTGCGTGAAGTTGTCTCGCGCGCCCTTTCTAACTGAGGACCTTGTCATGAGTATTTCGTTAACCCGCTACCTCGTCGAACAACAACGCGCCAAAGGCCACATTCCCTCCGAGCTGCGTTTGCTGCTCGAAGTGGTGGCCCGCGCTTGCAAAGGCATCAGCCAAGCGGTCAACAAAGGAGCGCTCGGTGACGTGCTCGGCACCGCAGGCAGCGAGAACGTGCAAGGCGAAGTGCAAAAGAAGCTCGACATCATCGCCAACGATGTGCTGATCGAAGCCAACGAATGGGGCGGTCACTTGGCCGCCATGGCGTCCGAAGAAATGGACAGCATCCACATCGTGCCCAACCGCTACCCCCAAGGCGAATACCTCTTGATGTTTGACCCCCTCGATGGCTCCAGCAACATCGACGTCAACGTCAGCATTGGCACGATCTTCAGCGTGCTCAAAAAAGTGGATGCCAACAAAGGCGTGAGCGAAGACGACTTCTTGCAACCCGGCACCCAACAAGTGGCTGCGGGTTACTGCGTGTACGGCCCACAAACCACCTTGGTATTGACCGTGGGTGATGGCGTGTCCATGTTCACCCTGGACCGCGAGCAAGGCTCGTTTGTGCTGACGCAAGAGAACGTGCGCATTCCCGCCGACACCAAAGAGTTCGCCATCAACATGAGCAACATGCGCCACTGGGACGAGCCCGTGAAGCGCTACATCGACGAATGCCTGCAAGGCGAAGAAGGCCCACGCGGCAAGAACTTCAACATGCGTTGGATCGCCTCCATGGTGGCCGACGTGCACCGCATCTTGACCCGTGGCGGCGTGTTCATGTACCCCTGGGACAAGCGCGAACCCGGCAAGCCCGGCAAGCTGCGCCTGATGTACGAAGCCAACCCCATGAGCTGGTTGGTCGAGCAAGCCGGTGGCGCATCCACCAACGGCCACCAACGCATCTTGGAGATCCAACCCACGCAGCTGCACGAACGTGTGAGCGTGATCTTGGGCTCCAAAAACGAGGTCGATCGCGTCACCAGCTACCACGCCAAAGCCTGATCACGGTCGTCGCAACTCCGACCTCAAAGCCCAGCTGCTCAGTTGGGCTTTTTCTTTTTCTTGAAGCCGCCCTTTTCACCCATGACCTCTTTGCGCGCCGGCACGCTCGGCATCGACTTTGGCACCTCCAACTCCGCCGTCTCTTGGGCCGCGCCGGGTGACACCGCTCGCCTCATCGCCCTCGAAGGTGATGCCTTGGCCATGCCCACCGCCGTCTTCTACAACGCCGAAGAAGGCAGCACACATTTCGGACGTGAGGCCATCGCTCACTACCTGGAAGGGACCGAGGGGCGTTTGATGCGCTCGCTCAAAAGCCTGCTGGGCAGCCCCTTGCTCAACGAGACCACCCTGATCAACAACCAGCGGGTGAGTTTTCAAGACATCGTCACCACCTTCTTGTCAGCCTTGCGCGACCGTGCCACCCAAGCACTCGGCCATACGCCCCAACGTGTGGTGATGGGGCGACCCGTGCATTTTGTAGACGACGACGCTGCACGTGATGACCAAGCGCAACAGTCCTTGCTGCACGCGGCGCAAGCCGTGGGGTTTCACGAGGTGTCGTTCCAGTTTGAACCCATCGCTGCGGCGCTGGATTACGAACGCCGGCTCTCCCGCGAAAGCACGGTGTTGGTGGTGGACGTGGGCGGTGGTACCTCGGATTTCACTGTGGTGCGCTTGGGGCCCGAACGCATGACGCATGCCGACCGCACACACGATGTGTTGGCCACCACCGGCGTGCACATTGGCGGCACCGACTTCGACCGTCAACTCAACCTCGCGCACGTGATGCCTTTGCTCGGCCATCGCCACATCGGCCCACAAGGCCGTCCGGTGCCCAGCAGCTTGTTCATGGATTTGTCGACCTGGCATTTGATCCATTGGCAATACCAGCCGCGCGTCATCAGCCACGCCCAAGGGCTTCGCAGCAACTACACCGATGCCCAGTTGCACGCGCGCTTGATGCGTGTGCTGCAAGAGCGCCACGGACACCACATCGCCCACGAGGTGGAGCAAGCCAAGATTCGCTGCTCACAGCAAGACCAAGACACCCAGATGGATCTGTCGTTTCTGGAACCCGCGCTCAAGGCCGATCTGCAGGCCCACGACATGCGTGACCATTTGGCCCCTCTGCTCACACAAGCCATCGCCTGTGCCCGCGCGTGCGTGCAAGCCGCAGGTTTGCGCGACAGCGCCTTGGATGCGATCTACCTCACAGGGGGCTCCTCGGCTTTGCGCCCTTTTCAGCGGGCCTTGCAAGCAGCGTTTGCAGACGTGCCTTTGGTCGAAGGCGATTTGTTTGGCGGCGTCGCCTCGGGCTTGGTTTACAGCCGCTGAGTGGTGACGTGTGGGCCGGGCTTCAGAACAAGCCCGCGCCCGCGTGCTTTTTGAACTGCTCCACAAACATCAAGGCGGCGGGCGTCATCTCGGCGCCTTCTTTGGTCAGGGCCACGATTTCGCGTGACACACTGGGCGAGACCAAATCCACCGTGGCCACCGCGGTGGTTTGCGACAAAGTTTGCGCACGCGAGATGGCATACGACGGCAACACCGACACTCCCTCACCCTCGCTCACCAGGCCCAAGGCCGTGGCCACTTGCGACACCTCGTACGCCGCTTGGATGTGTTTGTTCCACTTGGCAAAGGCTTGGTCCACCAAGGTGCGCAAGCCGCTGCCATGGCGCATCAAGATCAAGGGTTCATCCAACAAGTCTTGCCACTCCACCTCGCGCCGCTGCGCCAGGCGATGGGCGCTGGGGCAAACCAGCATCAGCTTGTCGGTGTAGACCGGCGTGGCCAACAAATCGGCGGTGTCGCTGCTGGCCGTGCACACGGCCATGTCGGCTTCGCCACGGCGCACCAGCTCGGGCAAAGACGCTACCGGCGCATCCATCAACGCCACTTTGACCTGGGGGTTGTGCAAACGAAAACTCGCAATCACTTTGGGAAACAAGGCACTGGCCAACAAAGGCGAAGCGGCCACGCGCAAGCGTCCGGCCTTCACATGCTGTGTGTTTTGCAAAGAGGCAATGCCCGCCTCCAACTGCGCGAACACCTGCTCCACCGTGGGCAAGAACTGCTGCCCTGCCTCAGTCAGCACCAGGCGACGGGTGGTGCGGTCAAACAAACGCGCGCCCAAATCGTCTTCCATGCCACGCACCAACATCGACAAGGCGGAGGGGGTGAGGTGCAGCTTGTCGGCGGCGCGGGTCATGCTCGACTCTTGTGCCACGGCCAAAAAGGCACGCAGTTGTCTCAAACTCAAATTAGAGGCAGCGATCTTGGAACTCATGGCCTGAGTTTATGCCCCAACAGGTCCCCCAAGATTCAACAAAACGGCTGCACGATTGTTCAATTTATATCGCCCAAGGCAGGGCTCATCTTTGATCAAATCTTTCTGTGCCTCATTCATCCAACACACCACAGACCGCCAACACGATGCAGCCGCCCCTGCTGCGTCGCGAAGACAACGCGCTGCTGCGTGGTGCAGGCCGCTTTGGTCAAGATGTGGCACTCCCCAACGCCTGTCACATCGCGTTTGTGCGCAGCCCCCAATCACATGCCCAAGTGCTGGGCATCGACACCGAGGCGGCACAGCAGATGGACGGCGTGCTGGCGGTGTTGACCAGCGCCGAACTCGGGCCACACACCTTGCCCAGCCACAACCCCTTGCTGCCGGTGCAACAAGACACCGCGTTTCCTTTGCTGGCCCAAGACCGCGTGGCCTATGTGGGCCAACCCGTGGCCGTGGTGGTAGCACGCAGCCGCGACGTGGCGCTCGAAGCAGCCCGTGCAGTCAACGTGTCGCTGCAAGCCTTGGCGCCCAGCAACGACTTTGCCTCGGAAGAGGCCACCACACGCACCCAACACCACCACGGTGCAATGCCCGCGCACAGCACGCATGTGGTGCACACCCAGATTCGCTCACCACGCGTCAGCGCCATGCCGATGGAGCCCCGCGCCTGCAGCGCCCAAGTGCATGAGGCACCCGCCGACGGCCCACACCGCATCACCGTGTGGCTGGGCACGCAAACCCCATCGCGGGCGCAAGCCGATGTGGCACGTGTGCTGCAAATCCCGACAGAGCAAGTGCGGCTGATCAGCCCCGATGTGGGCGGTGCCTTTGGCGCCAAAGCGTCAGTCAGCCCAGAAGACTTGCTGACCGCTCTGACGGCACAGCACCTGCAACGCAACGTGCAGTGGCTGGCCAGCCGCTCGGATGACTTTGTGGCGGGCATGCAAGGCCGTGGCTCGGTGTTGGAAGGTCGCTTGCACGTCAACGCGCAGGGGGTGTTAGAAGGTTTGTGGGCACGGCTGCATTTCACGCTGGGCGCTTGGTTGCCTTTTTCGGCCGTGGTGCCACTGCGCAATGCCGCTCGCATCTTGCCCGGGCCTTATGCGCTGCAACACCTCGACATCGAAGGCCTGGCCACCCGCGCCCACGCAGCGCCTGTGAACATTTACCGCGGCGCGGGCCGTCCTGAAGCGGCATTGCTGATGGAAACCTTGATCGAGCAAGCCGCCCGTCTGTGCGACATCGACCCGGTGGTTTTGCGCTTGCGCAACCTCATACCTAAAGAAGCCATGCCCTACACCACGCCCACCGGCGAAGTGCTGGACTCGGGCAACTACGCCTTGGCGCTGCACAAAGCCTGCGAAGAATTTGGCTACAACCGCGCCCGCTTCGAGCAAACCACACGACGCCGCGAAGGCGAGATGGTGGGCATCGGCATGGCCTTGTATGTGGAGCCTTGCGGTCAAGGCTGGGAATCTGCGCGTGTCACCCTGCATGAAGACGGACGCGTCACCGTGGCCAGCGGAGCACCCGCACAAGGCCAAGGCCACGTCACCACGTTTGCGCAATTGGCCGCCGACACCTTGGGCTGTGCGCCCTCGCAGGTCGAGGTCCACTTGGGCAACACCGAGCTCTGTCCTGCGGGCACCGGCGCTTTGGCCAGCCGCAGCACGGCCATTGGGGGCAGCGCCATTGTGCAAGCCTGTCGCACCGTGCTGGCACGCCAAGCACAGGGCGAAAGCTTGCCCATCACCGCAGAAGAACGGTTCACCGCCAACGAAGCCTGGAGCTACGGCTGCGTGATCGCGCAAATGTGCATCGACGTGGACACCGGCACGCCCACCATCGAGCGCATCTCGTGGGTGGATGACGCAGGCCATGTGCTGCAACCGCAGTTGGTGCACGGTCAGTTGATAGGCGGTGCGGCTCAAGGTTTGGGCCAAGCCATGATGGAGCGCTTGGTCTACGACGACCAAGGTCAACTCATCACCGGCTCATTGATGGACTACGCCATCCCGCGCGCCGACAACATGCCCCCCATCCACATCAGCAGCCTGCACACGCACAGCCCCAACAACTTGCTAGGCGCCAAAGGCGTGGGCGAAGCGGGGTGTATCGGCGTGCCCGCTGCGTTGATGAACGCCGCACGCGATGCGCTGTCGCCCTTGGGCGAATTCGATTTGCAACTCCCTCTCACGTCAGAACAACTCTGGCGTGTCCTGTCGACCCGTTTTGAAAAGGAAACCCCATGAAGTACAAAAAATCTGAAGCCAAAGAATACGCACGCGAGCACATGGTGGGCGTCTGGGCGGCCAACCTCTCCCCCTTCAACGACGCCTTGCAATTGGATGAAAAGGCCTACCGCGACAACCTGAACCACTGGATCAACGACTTGAAGCTCGGTGGCCTGTTCATCGCGGGCAAGCAAGCCGAGTTTTTCTCCATGTCCATCGCGGAGCGCAAACGCTTGATGGACTTGTCGGTCGAAGTGGCCAGCGACGCCGGCAACCGCAACGGTGCAGGCGCTTGCGGCATCGTGACCTCATGCTCTGACACCAACCTCGACGTGGTGCTGGAATTGGCCGCGCATTCGAAAAACATTGGTGCCGACTACGTGATCGTGCACAGCCCCGTGCTGCACTTTGGCGCCGACACCGACGAAACGATTTACGAGTACTACCGCTACCTGTCCGAAAAAATCGATCTCGGCTTGGCCATGTGGAACCACCCTGACTGCGGCTACGTCATGAGCCCTGAGCTGTGCGCACGCATTGCCGAATTGCCCAACGTGGTGGCCATCAAGTACAGCACCGACCGCGCCAAATACGCACGTCTGACTGAGATGGTGGGCGACAAAATTCACGTCAGCAACCCCGACGAACCCGATTGGTTAGAGAACATCATCGAACTCGGCTGGAAGCTCTACCTGTGCTCCACCCCGCCCTTCTTGTTGCAATCCAAAGTGGACCAACGCATGAACGAGTACACCCAACTCGCGTTTGCAGGCAAGTATGAAGAAGCCCGCAAAGTGCGCGACAGCTTGAACCCTGTGCGCGATGCCATCAAACACAGCAAGCCCAAAGGCAAGCCTCAAGCCCATGCCAAATACTGGCAAGAGTTGCTGGGCCAGCACGGTGGGCCAGTGCGCCGTCCGCTGCTGCAATTGACCGAAGCCGAACGCGAGGCCACACGCCAAGCGTTTGCGCAATGTGGCTTGCGCACAGCGTGAGCCCCCTGCAAACCACGCGCTGACATGCCCACGCCACTGCAACTCCACGTCAACGGTCAAGCCCTGCGCTTAGACGTGGCCCCCGCGAGCTTGTTGCTGACCGTGTTGCGTGAGCAATGCCAGCTCACAGGCACACACCAAGGCTGCGACACCGCGCAATGCGGGGCTTGCACCGTGCTGGTGGATGGCGCCGCCGTGAAGTCGTGCAACCGCTTGGCGCTGCAATGCAGCGGGCAGCACATCATCACCATCGAAGGTGTGGCGCCCAACGCATCAGACCTGCATGTGATGCAGCAATGTTTCAGCAAACACCATGCCCTGCAATGCGGTTTTTGCACGCCGGGTTTGGTCATGCGCGCCTTGGCCATGGTGCAAGAAGACGTGCCAGCCGAAGACCAAGCGGTGCGTCATGCCTTGTCGGGCAACTTGTGTCGCTGCACGGGGTATGAAGGCATTGTCAAAGCCGTGTGCGAAGGCCTCACCTTGCTGCGTGCGACGCCCTCCTCGGTATGAAGGACACGCGCTACCTTCGCCCCCAGAGCTTGAGCGAAGCGCAAGCCTTGCTGCGCACGCACCCCGAAGCGCAAGCCTTGGCTGGAGGTCAAAGCTTGCTCGCAGCCATGAAGCTGGGCTTGTGCCAACCCACGCATTGGGTGGACTTGCAAGACCTGCAGGAGCTGCAACACATCACGCCACACAGGGACCACTTGTGGATAGGCGCCATGGTGACCCACGAGGCCGTGGCCCGCAGCGCAGAGGTCAAGGCTTGGTGCCCCATGCTCGCGCAGTTGGCGGGCGGCATTGCCGATCCGCAAATTCGCCATGTGGGCACGCTGGGCGGCTCTTTGGCCAACAACGACCCTGCCGCTTGTTGGCCTGCGGGTGTGCTGGCATGTGCTGCCACCGTGGTCACCACGCAACGTGAGCTGTCAGCCGATGATTTTTTTCAAGGCTTATTCACCACAGCGCTACAGCCGGGTGAGTTGATCGTGGGTGTGAAGTTTCCACGCATCGCATCCGCCCATTACCTCAAGTACGAGCAGCCAGCATCGCGTTTCGCGTTGGTGGGCGTGGCCGTCGCACGCGACACCCAACACCAGGTGCGTGTGGCGGTGACGGGACTGGGGCACGGCATCGTGCGTTGGTCAGAAGCCGAACAGGCGCTCAACGCCCAGTGGGGCGTGCGTGCACTCGATGAGGTGGACACCGTCGAGGCAGAGGCTTTGAGCGATGTGCACGCCAGCGCAGCCTACCGCACCCATCTGAGGACGGTGTTGTGCCGACGTGCCGTGGCGCAGCAAACCGGCGAGTCGCCCGCTATGCCGCGCATGAAGCCGAGCGTCAAACGCAGCAGCGCCTCACAACCGGCCACCACAAACCACGATGCGGCGCACACCCTCTCAGGCGAACACCTGTTGAATGCCGCGCTGCCCCAAGTGTGGCAAGCCCTGCTGGACCCTGCGATCTTGCAAGCCAGCATCCCAGGATGTTCGGCCATGCGTTTGTTGGCCACGCATCACTACCAAGCCACCGTCAAAGTGGGCTTGGGTCCGGTGTCGGCGAAATTTGAAACCACGGTGCAACTCACGCCCGAGGTGGAACCCCGCGATGACGCACACCATGCGCAATGCAGTTTGCACGTCTCGGGTAAAGCCGGGGCCTTGGGCAGCGGACAAGCGCAGGTGCACGTGCATTTGCAACACGTCGGGTCGCAAACGCGTCTGCGTTGGACCGCACAACCCCAACTCCAAGGCACCTTGGCACAACTCGGCAACCGCTTGGTACAAGCCAGCGCTCAGCGGCTGAGCGAACAATTTTTCGAGCGCTTTTCACACGCCTTATCGGGTGAAGCACCGAGGGGTGGCGCTTGGTTTTTCTTTTATGCTTTGTCTCAACCGCTGCGCCGCTGGTGGCAGCACTTTTTCAGGAAATAACGCTTATGTCTTCCGCCCATGACGTCCCACGTGTGGACCACTACAGCGCTCCATTGAACTTTCAGCATTGGATCGATGAACGCGCCCATTTGCTCAAGCCGCCAGTGGGCAACCAGCAAATCTGGAAAAACTCCGATTTGATTTGCACGGTGGTGGGCGGCCCCAACCAACGCACCGACTTTCACGTCGATCCGTTTGAAGAGTATTTCCACCAATTCAAAGGCAACGCCTCTTTGCTGATTGCAGACCGCGGCAAATTTGAACGCGTGCATTTGCGCGAAGGTGATGTGTTTTTGTTACCCGCCTTTGTGCGTCATTCCCCCCAACGCCCCGAAGCGGGGAGCTTGTGCACCGTGATTGAACGCACACGCCCTGTGGGCGAGTTAGATGCCTTCGAGTGGTATTGCGCCGACTGCGGCCATTTGGTGGCCCGACGCGAGCTGCAATTGCAAAGCATCGTGGAAGACTTGCCCAAAGCCTTTGCCTCGTTTTACGACACCAACGATGCCCAACGCACTTGCCCACATTGCGGCACGGTTCATGCTGGCAGAGACTGGCAAACTTGGCACCAACGTTGCGCACATAATTTCCCCAACACCGCCTTTTGATTTTTTGAACAACTCTGGAGACTCACACATGCAACAGCTGACCCTCAAAGCACTTTGTGCCGCCGCGATCGCCACCTGCGCGCTGGCCACCACCTCGGCCTCGGCACAAGTGAAGATTGGTTTCATGTCGACCTTGTCAGGCCCTGCTGCCTCGCTGGGCCAAGACATGTACGACGGGTTCATGTTGGGGGTCGAACAATCGGGAGGCAAGCTCGGGGGGGCCACGATTGAAGTCCTCAAAGAAGACGACCAACTCAAGCCTGAATTGGGTGTGCAAATCGTCAGCAAGTTCATCGAGCGCGACAAGGTCGACATCGTCACCGGCGTGACCTTCTCTAACGTGATGATGGCGGTGGCCAAGCCCTTGGCCGATGGCAAAGCGGTGTTCGTCGGCTCCAACGCGGGCCCTGCCCCCTTGGCCGGTGCGCAGTGCAATGCCAATTTCTTCTTCACCTCTTGGCAAAACGACATGCAGGCCGAAGTGGTGGGCAAATACGCCACCGACAAAGGCTACAAAAACGTCTACATCATGGCGCCCAACTACCAGTCGGGCAAAGACAACGTGGCCGGCTTCAAGCGCTACTTCAAGGGGGGTGTGGCGGGCGAGGTGTACACCACCGTCAACCAACCCGACTACTCGGCCGAGATCGCACAAATGCAAGCCGCCAAGCCTGACGCCTTGTTTGTGTTTTACCCTGGCGGCATGGGTGTGAACTTTGTCAAACAAATGCGTCAAGCTGGTTTGCTCGGTCAAATTCCATTGCTGTCCGTCTCCACCACCGACGGCTCCACCATTCCTGCGTTGAAAGAAACCGCATTGGGCGTGATCTCTGGCACCTTCTGGGGTCCTGACTTCAACAACCCAGCGAGCAAAAAATTCGTGGCGGACTTCGAAAAGAAATACAACCGCATTCCTTCGCAGTACGCCGCACAGTCCTACGACTCGGCGCTCTTGATCGACAGCGCCTTGAAGAAAACGGGTGGCAAAGCCAGCGACAAAGCGGCGCTGACAGCCGCCTTGCGTGCGGCCGACTTCAAGTCCGTGCGCGGCAATTTCCGTTTCAATAAAAATGGTTTCCCCATCCAAGACATGCACGTGTTTGAAGTGGCGAAAGACGCGCAAGGCCGTGTGTCACTCAAAACAGCTTCCACCCCCCTCAAAGACTTGGCTGATCCGTATGTGAAAGATTGCCCGCTCAAGTAAGCGCTGCCTTGTCACACCACACCGGGGTTGGCTTTGAAGCAAACCCCGGTTCTTTTTTAAAGATCGCATGAGTTTCAATTTGCTGTTGGCACAGGCCCTCAACGGGCTGCAGTTTGGCGTGCTGTTGTTTTTGATGGCCGCAGGGCTGACCTTGGTCTTTGGCATCATGAGTTTCATCAACTTGGCCCATGGTGCGCTCTATATGTTTGGCGCGTACTTTGCCGCCTTGGTCTTTGCCGCGTCGGGGTCGTTCGGCTTGGCCTTGTTGGCCGCGGCAGGGGGCGTTTTTATCTTGGCGGCATTGCTGGATGCAGGCGGCTTGGCCGTGTTGCACAAGCGCGACCACCTCGACCAAGTGCTGGCCACCTTTGGCATTGTGTTGTTCAGCAACGAGTTTGTGCGTTGGGCCTGGGGCAACTCACCGCTGTTCATGGACACGCCAGAAGCGCTGTCGAACTCGGTTCAAATTTTGGGATTCAACTACCCCGCTTACCGCTTCGCCATCATTGGCGTTGGGTTGGCGGTGGCCTTGGGTCTGTATGCATTGATTGAACGCACCCGCATTGGCATGCTGATTCGTGCGGGTGCCAGCAACCGTGAGATGGTGTCTGCGCTGGGTGTGAACATTGGGTGGCTCAATCGTTTTGTGTTTGCCTTGGGCGCAGGTTTGGCCGGATTGGCCGGTGCCATGGTGGGACCGATTTTGTCCATCCAGCCCGGCATGGGCGAACCGATTTTGGTGTTGACCTTGGTGGTCATCGTGATTGGTGGCATTGGCTCCATCCGCGGCGCGTTCTTGGGTGCCTTGGTGGTCGGCGTGGTCGATACCTTGGGTCGTGTGCTGCTGCCGATTTGGCTGCGCGAATTGTTTGACGCTTCAGTGGCGAATGCTGCGGGCCCAGCCTTGGCCTCGATGCTGGTGTATTTGTTGATGGTCTTGGTGCTGGCGTTCAAACCCGATGGTCTGTTTCCTGTGAAGGCGCGCCAACAATGAGTACCCTTCACACACACGCTGGCTGGCGTCACGCGTTGGCGTCGCTGCTCATCGCCGCCTTGGTCGCCGTGCCCATGTATGCCTGGTTCACGCAAGACATGTACGCCCTCACCTTGGTGGGGCGCATCTTGGCCTTTGGCTTAGCGGCCTTGGGTTTGAACTTGGCCCTCGGCTTTGGCGGCATGGTGAGCTTGGGCCATGCCATGTACATGGGCTTAGGCGCTTACGCGGTGGGCATTTTGTCCAGCTTGGGCCTTCACTCCGGTTGGTTGCACTTGGCGACAGCAGTGATCGTGACCGTGGTGATTGCAGCCCCCTTGGGTTGGGTGGCACTGCGCACACAAGGCATTGCCTTCATCATGATCACCTTGGCTTTTGCGCAGCTGTTTTATTACGTCTTCGTCAGCCTCAAAGCATTTGGTGGCGACGACGGCATCAGCCTGCAGCAGCTCAGTGATTTCGGATTTTTAACAGGCAACAAATTTGCCATCTATGTGTCGCTGCTCATCACGGTGTTGTTGGCGCTGTGGATCTTGCAACACGTGGTGGCCTCGCGGTTCGGGCTGGTGCTGCGCGCCGCCAAGGTGAATGACCGACGTGTGCAAGCCTTGGGGGCACGCAGCCTGCCCTATCGCATCACGGCCTATGTGATCTCGGCCGTGCTGTGTGCCTTGGCAGGCTTCTTCTTGGCCAATCTCACCGGTTTTGTGTCGCCCGCCATGATGACGTGGGCGGTGTCGGGCGAGCTGATTGTGATGGTGCTCTTGGGCGGTATGGGCAGCGTGTTTGGCCCCGTCGTCGGTGCCTTTGCGCTGCTGCTGACCGAAGAAGGTTTGAAGCTGATGACCGAGCGCTGGCCCATGATTTTGGGCCCCCTGATTGTGTTGATCGTGATTTACCTCAAGCGCGGGCTCTGGGGCCTGCTGGAGGAGCGTTGAGATGAGCCCCTTGTTAGAAGTACGCGGCTTGGTCAAAAACTACGGCGGTCTGCGCGTGACCGACCATGTGAACATCCAACTGCAAGCAGGACAAATCCATGCCTTGATTGGCCCGAATGGCGCAGGCAAAACCACCTTGGTGAACCAAATCGTGGGGGAAGTGCGCAGCGATGCCGGACAGGTGTTTCTCAAAGGCCAAGACATCACGCATTGGGCGGTGGCCAAGCGTGCGCGCGCGGGTTTGGGGCGTTCGTACCAAATCAACTCGGTCATTCCTGAGTTCACGGCTTTGGAAAACGTGTTGCTCGCGGTGCAAACAGCACAAGGGCACAACTTTCATTTCTGGCAAGCCGCCACCTCGCAACGTGAATTGGTCGACCGCAGCGACGCGGTGCTCGACCTGCTGGGCCTTCTGGCGTTGCGCCAACAACGCGTGCGCGATTTGTCCTACGGCCAGCAACGCCAAATTGAGTTGGCCATGGCCGTGGCGTCACAACCCGATGTGCTCTTGCTCGATGAACCCATGGCTGGCTTGGGCCCCACGGAGACACAACACATGATTGACGTGCTGCAAAGCCTGCGCCAGCAGTTTGCGATTTTGTTGATCGAGCACGACATGCATGCCGTGTTCTCGCTGGCCGATCAGGTCAGCGTGCTGGTCTACGGCCAAGTGGTGCTGTGCGACACACCCGACGCCGTGCGCACCAGCGACATCGTGCGTGAAGCCTATTTGGGCGATGAGGAGCTGAGCGCATGAGCACCGCCTTGTTAGAAATTCGCCAAGCCACCAATGGCTACGGCGCCAGCCAAGTGTTGTTTGACATGGCTTTGTCGGTACAACCCGGCCAGTGCGTGAGCCTGCAAGGTCGCAATGGCATGGGCAAAACCACCACCATCAAAAGCATCATGGGCTTGCTGCCCCTGTGGCAAGGCGAGGTGCTGTGGCAAGGTCAAGCGATTCAGCACTTGCCCGCGCATCGGGTGGCCCAGTTGGGCATTGGCTTGGTGCCCGAAGGGCGACATATTTTCCCCAACCTGTCGGTGTGGGAAAACTTGGTGGCCACGACCCGTCCTGCGCGTGCGGGCAGCAAGGCTTGGGACTTGAAGCGCGTGTATGCGTTTTTTCCGCGCTTGGCCGAACGCCAAAACAACTTTGGCAACCAACTCTCGGGCGGCGAACAACAAATGCTGGCCATTGGACGCGCCTTGATGACGAACCCCAAATTACTGATCTTGGACGAAGCCACCGAAGGTTTGTCGCCCTTGATTCGTGAAGAAATTTGGTCAGCCTTGAATGTGCTGCGCAGCGAAGGTTTGTCGATTTTGGTGACCGACAAAAACCTGCAACAACTGATCACCTTGTGTGACCAACACTATGTGATGGAAAAAGGCTGCTGCGTGTGGTCAGGCGATTCAGACGCCTTCCGCGCCGATGCCAGTGTGCGCGCGCGTTATCTGGCGATATGAGGCTGGCTTAACGCAACAACGTGCCAGTCATGGGCTGTACACGTGTCAGCCAAACACCACCGGCGCCAAGTAGCGCTCCACCGTCGCCAACAAACTCAAGCCCACCACCCAAGACGTTTTGGGGTTGTCCGGTGACGGACGGTTGACGATGTCAGCATGCATCTCACCGAACGCACCTGTGGCGTGCACACGGTGGGTGTTGCCCTTGGCGTGAGGGTCGACCACGATGCGTACCTGCGTGCGCTCAAACCCGTTGCCTGCCAACGCCAAGCTGGCCGCCACGTTTAAGTTTTGCGGATAACGCAGCGCCGCTTCGCGTGCATGGCCGTCAAACAGCACCACCTCCTCGGTCAGTGGCTGAGCCACGCCCAAGCGCTGCAATTCATCGGCCCATGCCGAGGGGGGTTTGCGAGACTCGTAGACCACCTGCGTGTCAGGCAAATCGCGGACGGCTCCGATGTAATCGAGCGCACCGATCGCACCACTGGGGAAGATCAACTTGGCGCCGCTCTGCGCTGCGGTTTGGCTGAGTTGCTTGAAAAAGGCATCGTCGGCCATGGCCCCCACCGACACCGCCACAAACGACAAGCCTGCGGCCAAACAGCCTTGGGCATAGCTGTGCACAGCGTGGTGGCCTGCGGCTTCGATGACCAAATCGGGTTTGAAGTGCAACACCTCATCCAAACTCGTCAACCCGGTCACGCCAGCAGGCAGTTGGCGGAGCGACGCCGAACCCGCACGCAACAGCACCGCCAACACGCAATCGGTGCCGTGCTTGTCGCGCAAGCGGCCAATCAACTCTGCGGCAATCGCACCGTAACCAATGATGACCAAACGTGCTTTCATGAGGCGTCCATGTGTAAGGCGCGGTTGAGGCCAAAGCCCGTGCCTTGGGGCAACTCGCCCCCGGCATGCACCGCAACCGCGCAGTATTTGAATTCAGGAATTTTGCCAAACGGATCCAAGGCGGGGTTGGTCATCATGTTGGCGGCGGCTTCGTAATAAGCGAACGGCACGAACACCGCACCTTCAGGCGTGCCGTCGTCACGTCGCACACGCAAGACCACGTGGCCGCGACGTGACGCGATGGTGATCACATCGCCTGCCGCAAGGGCCAAGCGCTGCAAGTCGGCCCCACACAAGGACGCGGTGGCCATGGGCTCGATGGCATCGAGCACGCTCGCGCGGCGCGTCATGCTGCCGGTGTGCCAGTGCTCCAGCTGACGTCCTGTGATCAACACAAACGGGTAATCGGCGTCGGGTCTTTCGTTGGCGTGGATGATGCCTGCGGGCATCAAATGCAAACGACCATCGTCGGTGGCGAAGTGTTCTTTGAACACCGTGGGCTCGCCCGGATCTTCCTCGTGCACACAAGGGTAGGTGACGCTGGATTCACGCTGCAAGCGCTCCCACGAAATACCCCCAATCGCCGCGTGCATGGCTTGGCGCATTTCTTCGTAGACCTCGGCCACGCCGTGGTGCTCGCCTGAGTAATGCCAGTTCAAGCCCATGCCCTGCGCGATTTGTTGAATGATCCACAAATCGGCTTGGGCTTGACCCGGTGAGTCAATCGCTTGCCGACCGATCTGCACCATGCGGTCCGTGTTGCTGACGGTGCCGGTTTTCTCGGGCCAGGCGCTGGCAGGCAACACCACATCGGCCAACCAGGCGGTTTCGGTCATGAAGATGTCTTGCACCACCAAGTGTTCGAGCGAGGCCAATGCATGGCGTGCGTGGTTCAAGTTGGGGTCGCTCATGGCGGGGTTCTCGCCCATGATGTACATGCCGCGCACTTTGTGCGGGTCGCTGTCATCGGCCAAGATTTTGGTCATGATTTCCACCACGGTGTAGCCAGGCTGATCGTCGAGAGGCGTGTTCCAAAACTTCTCAAACCAATCGTGCACTGCGGGGTTGGCCACACGTTGGTAGTTGGGATACATCATGGGGATCAAGCCCGCATCGCTGGCCCCTTGCACATTGTTTTGGCCACGCAAGGGATGCAAGCCGGAGCCAGGCTTGCCAATTTGGCCGGTGATCGACGCGAGCGCAATCAGGCAGCGCACGTTGTCGGTGCCGTGCACGTGCTGGCTCACGCCCATGCCCCACAAAATCATGGCGGACTTGGCCTGGGCATAGGCCCGCGCGACCTCGCGCAGGGTGTGCGCGTCGATACCGCAAATGGGCGCCATGGCTTCGGGCGTGAAGTCTTTCACATTGGCTTGGAGCGCCTCGAAGTTGTTGGCGCGGTCGCGGATGAAGACCTCGTCAACCAAGCCTTCTTCGATGATGACGTGCAGCATGGCGTTGAGCATGGCCACGTCGGTGTCGGCCTTGAAGTGCAAGGCACGCCATGCGTGTTTGCCCAAGTCGGTGCCACGTGGATCGGCCACCACAATCTTGGCGCCGCGTTTGGCCGCGTTCTTCATCCACGTCGCTGCCACGGGGTGGTTCGAGGTGGGGTTGGAGCCAATGACAAAAATAAAGTCGGAATTTTCCACATCATTGACTTGGTTCGTCACCGAGCCTGAGCCCACACCTTCGAGCAAACCGGCCACGCTGGAGGCATGGCACAAACGGGTGCAGTGGTCCACGTTGTTGGAGCCAAAGCCGGTGCGCACCAATTTCTGGAACAAGTACGCTTCTTCGTTGCTGCCTTTGGCCGAGCCAAAACCAGCCAGCGCTTTTTTGCCATGCGTGTCGCGCAGCTGTTTGAGCTTGCCAGCGCCCAAGGCCAAGGCTTCTTCCCACGTGGCTTCGCGAAACACCTGCGACCAATTGGCCGCGTCGTGGTTGAGGTGGGCAATGGCTTGGGGATCTTTGGGCACACCGGCTTTGCGAATCAGAGGCACAGTCAGACGCTGTGGGTTGTGGATGTAGTCAAACCCAAAGCGGCCTTTCACACACAAACGGCTTTGGTTGGCCGGGCCATCGCGTCCATCCACGCTGACGATGTGGTTGTCTTTGACGTTGTAGGTGATCAAGCAGCCCACACCGCAGAAGGGGCACACCGAGTCCACCTTCTTGTCCACCGCCTGTGTGCCCACATGGGCTTTGGGCATCAACGCGCCGGTGGGACAGGCTTGCACACACTCGCCACACGCCACACAGCTGCTCAAGCCCATGGGGTCGTCCAGATCGAACGCGATGTGGCTGTGCGCCCCGCGTTGGGCATAGCCAATCACGTCGTTGACCTGGGTTTCGCGGCAGGCACGCACACAGCGTGTGCACTGGATGCACGCATCCAAGTTGACCGCCATCGCCGGATGCGACACATCGCTGGCGGGCTGTTCACGGCGCAGCGCGCGCAAGGCAGGACGCACGTGCACCCCCAAGCGGTCAGCCCAGGCACTCAACTCGCCGTGCTGGCCGATGGGCGAAGTCGCAGCAGCGAGAGAAGTCCTCGCGGTGTCATCGTTCCACTTGTAGCCGTTGTCCGGCATGTCCGACAGCAGCATCTCCAACACCATCGCTTGGCTCTTCACCGCACGTGGGCTCTTGGCCAAAGCCTCCAAGCCCGCCGTGGCGCTGCGACAGCAGCTCGGGGCCAAGGTGCGTTCGCCTTTGATCTCGACCACACACGCGCGGCAATTGCCGTCGGGGCGCAATCCGTCTTGGTAACACAGGTGTGGAATCTCGATGCCATGGCGTTTGGCGGCATTCAAAATCGATTCGCCTTCGTAGGCATGCACGGTCTGCGCGTCGAGTTTGAACGCGATGGTGGGACGTGCAAGCTCGGTCGCTTTGTGAGGTGCGTTCATTTAAACAATCTCCTGCGCAAAGTATTTTTGAATGCTGCGCACAGGGTTGGGCGCGGCTTGGCCCAAACCACAAATGGACGCATCGGCCATGACTTGGTTCAAGTCTTCCAAGGTGGCGTTGTCCCACACCGGGGCTTGCATGAGCTGCACAGCTTTGGCGGTGCCCACACGGCACGGCGTGCATTGACCGCAGCTTTCATGGGCAAAGAACTGCATCATGTTGAGCGCGGCATCGCGGGCTTTGTCGTGTTGGCTGAGCACAATCACCGCGGCTGAACCGATGAAGCAGTCGTAGGGCTGCAAGGTGTCAAAGTCCAGTGGGATGTTGTTCATGTGTGCAGGCAAGATGCCGCCCGATGCTCCGCCGGGCAAATAGGCGTAGAGGGTGTGCCCCGCCAACATGCCGCCGCAATACTCGTCCACCAGCTCTTGCAAGGTGATGCCTGCCGGTGCGAGCTTGACGCCCGGTTGGTTGACACGCCCGCTCACGCTGAAGCTGCGCAACCCTGTGCGTCCATGGCGGCCAAAACTGCTGAACCAGCCGGGGCCTTTTTGCACGATGTCACGCACCCAGTACAGCGTTTCCAAGTTGTGTTCCAAGGTGGGCCGGCCAAACAAACCGACTTGCGCAATGTAGGGCGGGCGCATGCGGGGTTCGCCGCGTTTGCCTTCGATGCTTTCGATCATGGCGGACTCTTCACCGCAGATGTACGCGCCAGCACCGCGGCGCAACTCAATCAAGGGCAAAGGACAAGGTGGGTTGGCTTGCAAGGCCGCCAACTCTTGGCGCAGCATGTCGCGACAGCCGTGGTATTCGTCACGCAGATAGATGTACACCGCGTCGATGCCCACCACGTGCGCTGCGATCAACAGGCCTTCTAAGAAGCGATGTGGGTCACGTTCTAAATACGTGCGGTCTTTGAAGGTGCCGGGCTCGCCTTCGTCGATGTTGACGGCCATCAAACGGGGCGCAGCTTGTTCGCGCACGATGCGCCACTTGCGTCCGGCCGGAAAACCGGCACCCCCCAAACCGCGCAGACCAGAGTCTTCCATGGCCTGGAGCACCTGTTCGGCATCGGCTGCCCCCAAGTGCAAGGCTGTGGCCAAGGCGTAGCCACCGTCGGCCACGTAGGCGTCGAAGTCGATGTGATCGGTGGTGTTGCCCTGTGTGTGTTGGGCCTTGACCGCCTGCGCCACCGACTCGGGGGTGGCGCGCGGCACTGCGTGTTGATGCACCACTGCAACGGGCGCTTGCTCGCAACGGCCCACACACGGGGCGGGGATCACGCGCACGTCTTGGCCCAAGATGGCGGGGAGTTTGGCCAGCAAGGCTTGGGCCCCGCCCATCTCGCAACTCAAACCGTCGCACACCCGCACGGTCAGGGCCGCCGGCACAGCGTCATCGGCGATGACTTCGAAGTGGTGATAGAAGGTGGCGACTTCAAACACCTCAGCTTGCGACAGCTGCATCTCGTGCGCCAATGCCACCAAGTGGCGTTCATGCAAACCACGGTAGCAGTCGTTGAGTTGGTGCAAGTGTTCAATCAACACATCACGTCGATGTGGCGCAGCGCCAATCAACGCACGCACCTCCTGCAAGGCCTGCTCATCGGCTTGCCGTCCTTTGAGGTGACGAATGCGACGCAAGGTGTCGCGCAATTGGTCAACGGACGTGGTCTGTGAGTGCATGGGGCGGGTCGTCATTTGAATTCTGGTGCCTTGTATTTTCCCGCCAAGCGAAGGCCAAGCGGGTGTCTCGTTCGCTCTATGATTCTCGTCTATGAAATTCTTGAATTGGCCCGTCCCCGCCCTGCTCGCTTGGAGCACGGCTTGGCTGTGTTTCGAAGTTCTCAAAACCGTGGGCGCTCCCGAATGGGTGGCCATGGTGGTGGCCACGTTTTGGGGCGGTGCCCTGACCACTTTGGTTCACACCCGCATGCGCCGTGCGTTGGTGGTGCTGGGCTTTCCCTTGTCGATGATGGCCTCGTCCAGCAGCTTTGCCATGCCCTCCATCGGCTGGTTGCTGCTCTTGGGTTTGATTGTGTTGATCTACCCCCGCAAGGCGTGGCGCGACGCGCCTTTGTTTCCCACGCCTAAGAAAGCGCTCAAAGAGTTGCCCGAGCACATTGCCCTAGGAGGCGGCGCGCGCATTTTGGATGCGGGCAGTGGCCTGGGCGACGGTTTGATCGCACTGCGCGACGCCTACCCGCGTGCCGACCTCAACGGCCTAGAGATGAGCTGGCCGCTGCGCATCTTGAGCGCGCTGCGCTGCTCGTTTGCACGCATCCGTCAAGGTGATATTTGGTTGGCCGATTGGCGCAGCTATGACATGGTCTATATGTTCCAGCGCCCCGAGAGCATGCCGCGTGCTGTCGAAAAAGCAGAAGCCGAATTGCGCCGCGGCGCTTGGTTGGTGAGCCTGGAATTTGAAGCCCGCGCGCTGGTGCCCAACGCCGTGGTTTACGGCAAGGATGGTCGCCCCGTGTGGATGTACCAGCTGCCGTTCAAGCGGCAGGAATAACGCGCAATTTGTCGATGCGTCGGCCGTCAAGGTCGACCACCTCCAGCACCCAATCGCCGCACTCCACCCGGTCGGCCACAGCAGGCAAGTGGCCGCTGATGGCCATGACCAAACCGGCGACGGTGTTGTAGATGCCGCGGTCTTCGTCGGGCAGCTCTCGAATTTGCAGACGGGCTTTGAACTCGCTCACAGGCATCAAACCGTCGACCAACCAACTGCCATCCACCGCTTGGGTGGCCCACGCTTCGTCGGTGGCCGTGGCTTGCAACAACTCGCCAGTGATGGCTTCGAGCAAATCGCGTGGGGTCATCAAGCCTTGCACCACGCCGTATTCGTCCACCACCAACACCATGCGGCCGTGGGCCGTGGCGCGCTCGGCGGGGCGACGGAATTGTTCTAACAAATCCAAACCGCTCAAGGTCTCGGGCACGAACGACACGGGTTGCGCCAAGGTCTCGACCGCCATGTCGGTGCCAGGGGGCAAGCGCAGCAACTGCGACACGCTGACCGCACCGACCACCTCGTCCAACCCGCCGCGACACACGGGGTACCAAGAATGCGCGCCTTCGGCTCCCACCTGCGCCAAGGCTTGGGGCACAGGGGTTTTGGCGTCTAACCATTCGATGTCCGAGCGGTGCACCATGATGGAGGTGAGCGAGCGTTCGTCGAGGTTGAACACGTTTTGCACCATCTGGTGCTCATGCTGTTCGATCACGCCGGCGTCCACGCCTTCGACCAAGCTGGCCGTGATTTCTTCTTCGGTGACGGTGCGTGCGCCGTGCACATCCACGCGCAACAATTTCAACATGGCCCCCGTGCTGGCCGACAGCAAATGCACAAAGGGTTTGGCGATGGTGGCCAAGGCCAACATCAACGGCGCCGCCACACGGGCCACGGCTTCGGGGTAGAGCTGGCCAATGCGCTTGGGCACCAACTCACCAAACAAAATGGTGCTAAAGGTGATGAGCGTGACCACCAGTGCCGTGGCCAAGCCTTCGGCAAAACGCTCGGCCACGCCTTGGGTCAACAACCAACGCGACAACCCGTCGCTGAAAGCGGCCTCGCCCACAATGCCGTTGAAAACGCCGATGGAGGTGATGCCAATTTGCACCGTGGACAAAAACTGGGTGGGCTGTGCCATCAAGCGCAAGGCCGCACGTGCGCCTGCATCGCCCGCCTCATCGAGCGCGGCCAAGCGTGCTTTGCGGCTTGAAGCCAGCGCCATTTCAGACATGGCAAACACACCGTTGAGCAGTGTGAGCAAAACAATCAGCAAAACATCCATGCGCAGCAATACAAGAAAAAAGGTGAGCAACAGTGCAAGCTTGGCACTTTACTTGATTGCCAGCCTACGCAAAATGGCTGTCGCAGCGAGACCCAATGAATTGAAAATCAAAGTCATGAAAAAGAAATTACTTGCCACCTTGCTTGGCCTGAGCGCGCTGAGTGCCTTCACCCACCCAGCGTTTGCCCAACAAGGCACACAGGCCGCGACCAGCGTCTTGCAAACAATTCCCGCGCTGGATGTGAACCGCTACATGGGCACCTGGTTCGAGATTGCCAAATACCCCAATTGGTTTCAGAAGAAATGCCTTGGAGGCGCCAAGGCGGATTACAGCTTGATCGGTGACGGCCAGGTGCAGGTGCTGAACCGTTGCCTGATTGAGGGTGGCCAGTGGAGCGAAGCGTTGGGCGTCGCCAAGCAGGTCGGCCCGGCCACCTCGCCTCAGCTGAAAGTGCGGTTTGCGCCTGCATGGCTGTCGTTTTTGCCTTTTGTGTGGGGCAACTACTGGGTCATCGACCTCGATGAAGACTACCAGTTGGTCGCCGTCAGTGAGCCCCAGAAGGAATACCTGTGGATCCTTTCCAGAACACCCAAAGTAGACCCTGTGCGCTATCGCTTGCTGTTAACTAGGTTGCAGCAAAAAGGCTTCGACCTCGATAAACTGGAAATGACCCAACACAATTGATCACCCCACATGCCGTCGTGCGGACGGCATGTGGGCTTTTGAAAAAGGATCGTCGATGGATATCGCGTCAGCCAAAGCAGCCTCTGAACAACTTGTGCAGCACTGGAAACAAGGAACCACCTTGGAGGCCTTGCCGCCCTCCTTGCGCCCTGCCAACCGTGCCCACGCTTATGCCGTTCAGGCGCAGCTCGAAGCCATCAGCCGCCAGCCGCTGTTTGGCTGGAAGATCGCGGCCACCAGCACAGCGGGCCAACAACACATTGGGGTCGATGGGCCCATTGCCGGCCGACTGCTGGCCGAAATGGTGTACCACGACGGCGACACCCTGCCCTTCGGCGCCAACCGCATGCGCGTGGCCGAGGCCGAGTTTGCATTTCGCATGGGCCGTGATCTGCCACCGCGTGCCACACCGTATGCCTTGCAAGAAGTGCTCGATGCGGTGTCTGAGCTTTACCTCGCGATTGAAATTCCCGACTCCCGCTACACAAACTTTGTCACCGCGGGCGCGGCGCAACTGATCGCCGACAACGCATGCGCCCACTGCTTTGTGCTCGGACCCAAAGCGCCCGAGACTTGGCGACACATCGACTTGTCAGCCCACCGTGTGGTTGGCAAGGTGGGCGATCGGCTCACGCGCGAAGGCATAGGCGCCAACGTGTTGGGCGATCCACGCATCGCGCTCACATGGATCGCCAATGAGCTGTCGACCCTAGGTGTCACCCTGGCCGCAGGCCAAACCGTGACGACGGGCACCTGCTTGGTGCCCTTAGAGATTGAACCGAAAGACACCGTGTCGATGGACTTTGGCGTGCTGGGCCAGGTCCGTTGCGCTTTCACCAACGTTTGAAGACCTATCCCATGAAAATCACCCACATCCACACCACGCCTGTTCTGGCGCCCTTGCCCAGACCGGTGCGCACGGCATCAGGCACCATTGGTCAGTTCCCCCTCGTCTTGATCGATGTGCACACCGATACCGGCGTCGTCGGCCATGCCTACGCGCAGGTGTATTTGCCCGAGTTGTTGACGGCGTTGCAACACGCCGTGTCGAGTCTGGCGGACATGACCACGGGCTTGCCACTGGTGCCCCGCGATGTCCACGCGCACTTGCTGCGCCGTTGCCGACTGTTTGGCATGAAGGGGCTTTTGGGCGTGGCACTCGGGGGGCTGGATATGGCGCTGTGGGACACCTGGGCACGCGCACGTGGCGAGCCTCTGGCGCACGCGCTGGGGGCGGCGTTGCGACCACTGAAGGCCTACCACAGCGTGGGTCTGTACAACGCGCAAGAAGTCGTGGCGATCGCAGAAGAAACCCTGGCCGCAGGTTTTGCGGGACTGAAGATCAAGGCCGGGTTTGCAACCTTCGCCGAGGACTTGGCCTCTGTGCGCGCCGCCAAACGCGCATTGGGCGACGCTGCCGCGCTCATGATCGACTACAACCAATCGCTGAGCCTTCCCGAGGCCATGTCGCGTTGCAAAGCCCTGGACGATGAAGGACTGACGTGGATTGAAGAGCCCGTGCTCGCCGACGACCTCGATGGCTGCGCCCGCATTGCCGAGGCGATCACCACGCCGATTCAAATTGGCGAAAACTTCCACGGTGCAACCGAGATGCGCAGCGCCATCACCGCACGGGCCTCAGATTTGGTCATGCCCGACGCGCAATTCATCCATGGGGTGACGGGCTGGCTGGAAGCCGCGGCACTGGCGCGCACTGCAGGCCTGCCCATGTCGTCTCACACCTTTGTGGAAGCCAGCGCACAGCTGCTGTGTGCCACGCCGACCGCAGACTGGATCGAAGTGATGGACGCCGCCGGTGGGCTGCGCCAAGCGCCGCTGCACATCCAAGACGGCATGCTGATCCCGTGGGACACACCCGGCATTGGCTTGGAATGGCGCGAAGACCAGGTCGCGCGCTACCGGGTATGAGTCGGTCAAGCTCAAGCGCAGGGGCTGAGCAGACACGCCAAAGAGATCACCGTGGTCACTTGGGATCAGACATCAGCTTGTCGGCCAACGCCTGAAAAGCTGGCAGCGACGTTGGATCATTGAAGGCATTCGCAGCCATCGGAAACGAGGCGTAGCGAGCGATCACCATTTCCGCCTTCGGGTCCACATAGATGGTCTGGCCGTGTATGCCGCGTGCAGCAAAGGCACCGTTTGCGTTGTTCAAGACCCACCACATATTTCGGTAGCTGGCCCCAGGCAATGTGGGGTAGTTGGCTTTGGCGAAATGGGTTTTGTCGCCTCCGCCACGAATGTCTTCAACCACAGCTTTGGGAATGATTTGTTGGCCGTTGAATCGGCCTTCTTGACGCATCATTTCACCAAAGCGCGCCAAGTCACGAAGACCCGTGTTGAGGCCACCCCCCGCAAACTCGGTGCCTTCGGTGTCGATGGCGATGTAGGCATCTTGCTCCATGCCCAGCTTGCTCCAAATGCGATCAGACAAGTTCTCACCCACCGACTTGCCGGTCACGCGGCGAATCAGCCAACCCAGCACATCGCTGTTGACCGTTTTGTAGGCGAAGGCTTGCCCGTGTTCTCCTTCGGGCTGCACGGTCTTCAAGAACTCGTAAAAACTTTTAGGTCCTTGGTAGCCCGGAGGGCGTGGCAGCACATTGCCTGCACGCACGTGATCCCAAATTTCAGCTTTGGGGTCTGCATAGTTTTCGCTGTATTTGATGCCCGTCGTCATGTCGAGCACCTGCCGAACCGTGGCGTTGCCAAACCCACTGTCCTTCAACTCGGGAATGTATTGCGCCACTTTGGCGTTGGCGTCGAGTTTGCCTTCGGCCACCAACATCGCACCGATGGTTCCGAAGAACGATTTGGTGACAGATTGCCCAGCATGCTGGCCGTTGGCACTCAGGGCACCGAAATAGCGCTCATACACAATGCGCCCCTTGTGCAGGACCACCACGCCATCGGTGAAGTTGGCCGAGAGCGATTGCGCCCATGTCATCGGTTCGGTTTTGCCCAGGGGGACGAACGTCACGCGGTCAAGGTCAGCGCGCTCGGCTCTGGGCAAGGGCGATGGTGAACCTAGGCCACGCGACACATTGCTCGTGGACATCAACTCACGCCCATGCGAGAAGGACCAGCGGAATTTGGGGAAGGTGTAGAACGACCCATCGGCCCAGCGAATCACCTTGTCCGGTGCAGGCGGCGAGCCGACCATCCAGCCCAGTTTGACTGGGTCCGTTTGTTCGGCCGTTGGCATGGGTGCACCACCCGGGGCCTGTGCCCACACCTGAGCGGTGAGGCACACCGTGGCACTTAAAACAAACGCGGCATTGCGCAAGGGTCGGCTGAACATCGAGTTGGCTCCTGAATTCGTCAAGCGATGACTGTATTCAACAGCGCTGCTCGCTGAAACGGTAATAACCCGCGCAGAAGGCCGCCAAAAGTCGCGCGCAAGAAAGGCTATTGACCCCATGCATCAACCATCATTCACATGGTTGTCAACCTTTTTGAATCACCGCAATCAAAGCATTCACCGCTTGTTGCGCATGGTCACCTTCCGCAGACAACTCGATCAAGTCATTGTGTTGCGCGCCTAAAGATATGACATCTGCCACCGACTTGGCATTCACCATGCGACCATGACTTGCCACAGTAATGCGCCCATCGTAGCCAGAAGCAACCATCGCAAACTCAGCAGCGACATGTGGCTCCAGACCATCCTTGCCGGTGAGTTTGAGTGTGATGGGTAGTGTGTGTTCGGTCATATTTGCACCCTTGTTCCAAGTTCCACCACTGAGTTATCTGGCAGATGAAAGAACTCCACCACGCCGCCTGAGTTACGTGTCATGGCTGAGAATAATTTCTCTCGCCACTGTGCCATTCCACCGCCAGGTGTAGAGATCACAGTTTCGCGACTTAAAAAATAAGAGGTTTCAAAGACCGGAATATCAAGACCTAACCGTGCGCACTGTGTCAATGCACGGGGCACATCAGGCGTGTTCATAAAACCAAATGTCACCCACACTTGCCAGAAATGTTCACTCAAGCGCTCCACACGCACACGCTGCTTGTCCGAGACCCAAGGGACATTCTCAAACTCCACCGTCAAGATGATGTTTTTCTCATGCAGCACTTGGTTGTGCTTCATGTTGTGCAACAAAGCTTGAGGAACGGTCGCTGGATTGGCTACGGCATAAATGGCGGTGCGTTGAGCCATATGGGGATGACCAGAATCAATATGTGCGATGAAAGATTTCAAATCTAAACCATCACGACAGATGGTTTCCACTACGAGTTCACGCCCTCGTGACCATGTAGTCATCACCAGATACAAGGTCAAACCCATCGCCAGGGGCAACCAACCACCATCAAAGAATTTGATGATGCAACCAGCAAACAAGAAAGAGTCAATGCTGAAGAAGAAAAGTGTCGCGCCAACGGCCAATGGCGTGGGCAACTTCCAAGCGTCATGCACAACAAAGAAGGTCATCACGGTCGTAATCACCATCGTCAAAGTCACTGCAATGCCATAGGCACCCGCCAGAGCCGAAGAACTTTTGAAGGCTAAGACTGCAATCACAACGCCGGCCAACAAAATCCAATTCACACCTGGCATGTAGATTTGACCGACTTCTTGCTCTGAGGTGTACTTGATATCCATACGCGGTAAGAAGCCCAACAAAATCGCTTGTTTGGTCATGGAGTAGGCACCCGAGATCACCGCTTGTGACGCAATGATGGCAGCAACGGTGGCCAACACGACAGCAGCGATCAGCCCGTCTTGGGGAAACATCCGAAAGAAAGGGTTTTCGATGGCACTGGGATCTCTCATCAGCAAAGCACCTTGACCCATGTAGTGCAAAGCCAAACTCGGCATGACCAAGCACATCCATGCGATTTGAATCGGTTTGCGTCCAAAGTGCCCCATATCGGCATACAAGGCTTCAGCGCCCGTCAAGGCCAACACAACGGCGCCCACTGCTGCCAGAATGAAAGGCCCGCGGTCCGACAAAAAATTGACGGCATATAAGGGGTTGAGCGCCTCCAAGATCAGTGGTGTTTGCACAATTTGCACCACACCCGTTGCACCCAAAATCAAGAACCACACCACGATGATGGGGCCAAAAAATTTCCCTACAAAGTTAGTTCCCCATCGTTGCATGACAAATAACAGTACCAACACAGCAAGTGCGAGGGGCACAACGTAAGGCTGAAGGACTGGCGTGATCACCTCTAAACCTTCTACCGCGCCCAATACCGAGATCGCCGGCGTGATGACACTGTCACCGTAAAACAAGGTGGCACCAAAGAGCCCCAAGAGGAGCAAAAAGTGGCGCAGCTTGGGCTTGTGTTTCACCGCATTCGCTGCCAATGCTGTGAGCGCTAATGCACCGCCCTCTCCGCGGTTGTCTGCACGCAAAATCAAAACGACGTACTTGAGCGTGACAATCAACATTAAGGCCCAAAAGATGGTGGATACCGCACCCATTAAATTCACAGTGGTCAGTGCAATTCCTGTGGTGGGCAAAAACACTTCTTTCACGGTGTACAGCGGGCTGGTACCAATATCGCCATACACCACACCAATAGCACCCATCGTCAGTGCCGCCGTTGACTGGCGTTTGATATGCGCCGAGGGGTTGTCTGAATCCATGTCTGGCATGTGCACTCCTGTTCAAGTGCCTGGAGGTTGCCAGCGTCAGCGTTAGGAACGCATAAGTGTCCGCAGACAGAGACCTACTCAGCCAATCGGTAGCCTACCCCTGGCTCGGTCAGCAGCAACACAGGCTCTGTCGGATTCGCCTCTAACTTGGCACGCAGTTGCCCCATATAAAGACGCAAGTAATGGGTTTGATCGACATGCTCAGCACCCCACACATCCACCAACAATTGGCGATGCGTCACCACTTGACCTGCCTGGCGTACCAGGCGCGCCAGCAATTTGAATTCGGTGGGTGTCAGGTGCACAGGCTCGCCGCCCTTGAGGGTTAAATGTTTGGTTAGATCAATCTCCAGCATTCCTCTTTTGTAATGCGTTTGCGATGCCGCCACCACGGTCCCGCGGTGTCGAAGCGTCACCCGCATACGGGCCAACAGCTCGCTGATGCTGAATGGTTTCACCAAGTAATCATCAGCTCCTGCATCGAGCAAAGCCACTTTGTTGGCATCGTCATGGCGAGCTGAAATAATCAAAATAGGCAACGCATACTGGGTGCGTACTCTGCGCAAGAGGGTGGCGCCATCACCATCAGGCAAGCCCAAGTCCAAGACCAAAAGATCTAAAGGACTGTCGGATGACATGCTGTGGCGCATCACCGCGCTGGCATCAGCCGCACTGCCGCTGGCCACCACCTCGTAGCCTTCTACGTGGAGCGCATCACGCAAGGTTTGACGTAGTTCACGGTCATCCTCAACCAGCAAAACTTTGAGTGCCATCCGTCTTACGTCTCCATCATCACATTCGGTTGCTGCAACACAGGCAACGACAAGCACATGATCGCGCCATGCGGATGACGATCTTGCACCCACAGTTTTGCGTCATGTACTTTGGCAATCGCTTTACACACAGCCAAGCCTACACCCATGCCTCGGCGCAATTGAGTTTCGTCTGTCGCATCGGCGTGTGAAGCGTCGCCATGCACGCGTTCAAACGCTTGGAATACCTTAAGCTTCCACACATCAGCAATGCCAGGGCCTTGATCGATGACCCGCACATCTAAAGTCTTTGATGGAGCTTGTGCTTGAATCTCAATGGGCGTGGAATTTGGGCTGTACTTGATGGCGTTTTCAATCAGGTTATCCAACAATTGAACCAGCAAAATCGCATCGCAATAAATCAAAGGCAATTCGTCAGGAACAGTGATCACCATTTGCCGCTGCGGGTAGCGGTGACGTGCCTTCGCCAGAACTGAACCCAAAATTTCTTGCAACGACTCCCAATCTTTTTTAATTTGCAATGGTGCGACATCTAAGCGCGCCAGCTGCAGGGTATTGGTAGTCATGCGATTGAGGTGCTGTGCTTCATCGAGCACCGTTTGCGCAAGGTCAGTGATTTTTTCTGTGCTCAAACGCGAAGCTTGATCGTGAATCACGGAGGCCGCCCCCATGAGATTGGCCAGCGGGGTGCGGTAGTCGTGCGAAATAGATGTGAGTAAGGTATTCCGCAAGGTTTGGCTATGTGCATCTTCTTTCGCTTGTTGTGCCAGGCGCAAAGTTTGGGACCGTTCTAACTCCATGCCAAAAACATCGCACATGTGTTGCAAATGATCGCGTTGGTTGGATGACAAAGCTTGCGACATGCGACCATGAAAAGCCACCGCACCAAACGCGCGCATCCGACCACGCAATGGCAAAAATAAAGTGGATTGATTCACATGCCGACCTGTGCCCGGCCCTAATGCCCCAAACTGTTTGATGCATGCCCAAAGGCCTTGCGCGTCGACATCTTGATGCTCGCCAATCCAGTGGGCGCTCACACCATCCTCATCCAACAACAGCATCGATATCTCACGACCACTATCTTTGGTTAGAACGGACTGGACGTAGCGGCCTTGCTCAACAACATCGGGGGTTTCACGGAGGTGCTCACCCAGTTCACGTAACAACTCGGAGGCTTGTGCATGCTGGCTTTCTAAATCAGCCAACACGCGCAACCGTGCCATGACATAACTGACGACGGCACTCACACCCATCATCGTCAGCAGCAGCAGTTGATCTTGGTGCAAATGCACGCTGAATGTGTAACGAGGTTCGACAAAAAACCAATTGAACATCAACACCGACAGTGCACTGCACGCGACGGACACCAAAGCAGACAGCCACACACCCGCGATGGCGCTCGCTAGAACCAAAAGCAAAGCCAAATTTCCAAGGTTGAGTACACCATCCAAATGCCACAGCAAACCCCAACCGCTCAACCAAACGACAACAGCAGGCCAGCGCGCTTCAATTTTTGGCGTAGATAAACGACGAGAAGTAGGCATGACCAAAGGCTAGCACAGCCCACTTTGAGATGAAGCATCAAAACACCAGGTTTGTCGATAAAGGTTTCGCCATCTCTGGGCGAAAAAGAAGAGGGACAATCCATGCATGGCACTCTATTTAATTGGCGACATCCAAGGCTGCGACGACGCGCTGGATCGTTTGTTGACCCACGTGGCGTTCTCACCCAGCCGCGACACCTTGTACGTGTTGGGCGACTTGGTCAACCGCGGCCCCCAAAACGTCGGTGTGTTGGAGCGGCTGATGGGCTACGGCAGCAGCGCGCAATGCGTGTTGGGCAATCACGATTTGCATTTGCTGGCCGTCTCACAGGGCGTGCGCCAACCGCATCGTCAAGACACGGTGCAAGACATTCTGCAATCCCCCCGCCGTGCCGTCTTGTTGGATTGGCTGCGCCAGCAACACATGGCCTTGCAAGTGGGCAAGGTGCTGATGGTGCATGCCGGCGTGTTGCCGCAGTGGACTGCCGCGCAAACGTTGGCGTTGGCGAAAGAGGTTGAAACCGTGCTGCGTGGCGACGCCCTAGCCACCTTCATGCCGCAGATGTATGGCGGCTTGCCCAATCAATGGCACGACGATTTAGCCGGTGCTGACCGCTTGCGCGTGATCGTCAACGCCCTCACCCGCTTGCGGTTTTGCGATGCGCAAGGGGCGATGGACTTCAGCGTCAAAGAAAGCGCAGACCAAGCCCCAGAGGGCCTGATGCCCTGGTTCGATGTGCCCTACCGCCGTACAAGCGATGTGCTGGTGGCCTTTGGGCATTGGTCCACCTTGCACGACATGAACCGCAGCGATGTGGTGTGCTTGGACGATGGCTGCGTGTGGGGAGGTTGCTTGAGTGCGTTGCGCTTAGCGAATGGCGACGTCAGCGACGCCACCACCCTAGAGCGCTTGAGCGTGAAGTGCCCACAAACCTTGGACCCATTGGCCTGAGCCCAACATGCAGAACGCCGCATCAGCGGCGTTCAACTCAGTCGGCTGTTTTGAACAGCGCAGCGACTTTGCGCTTGGGCTTGATGTTGGGCGACTTGCGCAAAGGCTCTTGCGTCACCACAGGGGCACCGTCTGCCAGCACGGGGGCTTCGTAGGGTTTGTCAAAGAACGGATCGTGGGACACGCGGGGGGCAGAAGCGTAGTTGCTTTCACGACGGACGCGTGGCGCACCAGAGGACTCACGCGGTTTGTCAAAGCTTTCGCGACTGCGTGGGCGGTCATCTTCGTAAGCCACCGTTTCCAAGTTGACCTTGGTCTTGATGAGTTTCTCAATGTCGCCCACCAAGCGTTGGTCGCTGGGAGACACAAAGCTGATGGCTTGACCCGAAGCGCCCGCACGACCTGTGCGTCCGATACGGTGCACATAGTCTTCGGCGTTGAACGGGATGTCAAAGTTGAACACGGCCGGCACGTCTTTGATGTCCAAGCCGCGAGCTGCCACATCGGTACATACCAACAAATCGACTTCACCGCGCTTGAAGGCTTCGAGTGATTTCAAGCGTTCATCTTGGCTCTTGTCGCCGTGCAAGGCGCTGGTGCGAAAACCGTCGCGCTCCAGCGAGCGGGCCAAACGTGCGCAACCGAGTTTGCTGTTGCAAAACACAAAGGCTTGTTTGATGCCGGTGCTGCGCACCAACTGGCGCAAAGCGCGGTACTTGTCGTCGGTGCCCACGCTGAAGAACTGCTGCGTGATGGTGGCCGCTGTCTCGTTGGGACGCGCCACTTCAATGGTCACCGGATCTTGCAAATAGCTGCCGGCCAAACGCTTGATCTCGGGCGAGAACGTGGCTGAGAACAACAAGGTGGTGCGCTGCTTGGGCAAGTGGCTCAAGATGCGTTGCAAGTCGGGCAAGAAACCAATGTCCAACATGCGGTCGGCTTCGTCGAGCACCACATATTCCACTTGGTTCAGCACCGCATTCTTGGCTTCGATGTGATCGAGCAAACGACCAGGCGTGGCCACCAAGACCTCGACGCCTTTTTTCAGCTCCAAGGTTTGGGGCTTCATGTCCATGCCACCAAACACCACGGCACTGCGCAGGTTGGTGTGCTTGGCGTAGGCCTTGATCTGTTGGGCCACTTGGTCTGCCAACTCACGCGTGGGCAGCAGCACCAAGGCGCGCACCGGATGGCGTGCTGGCGAGGTCGAGCTGTTTTCGTGTTTGAGCAGGCGCTGCAACAACGGCAGCGAGAACGCTGCAGTTTTGCCGGTGCCGGTTTGGGCTGCGCCCATCACGTCCTGGCCCGTCAACACCACTGGGATGGCTTGGGCTTGGATGGGGGTCATAGACTCGTAGCCCATTTCGGCTACGGCGCGTGCCAGCGCGGGGGCCAGCTGCAAATTGGAGAAGGAGGTTGTCATGTCAGGGGCATATTGTCGCACCCTGAGCCCCTTGGTTCTAGGGGGCCGAAATTGGGGCCTCCATGGCCCTCAATTTGACGAGCCGAATAGGCTAAAAATCAAGTCTTGGGCAGCGTGACGCCCACTTGGCCTTGGTACTTGCCGCCACGGTCTTTGTAGCTGGTTTCGCACACATCGTCTTTGTCGCTCTCGAAGAACAACACCTGGGCACAGCCCTCGCCTGCGTAAATCTTGGCGGGCAGCGGCGTGGTGTTGGAGAACTCCAGCGTCACATAGCCTTCCCACTCGGGCTCAAAAGGCGTGACGTTGACGATGATGCCGCAACGGGCATAGGTGCTTTTGCCCAAGCAAACCGTCAGCACATTGCGGGGAATACGAAAGTACTCCACCGTGCGTGCCAAAGCAAAGCTGTTGGGCGGGATGATGCACACATCAGACTCGATGTCGACAAAGCTTTTGGGGTCGAAGTTCTTCGGGTCCACCACCGTGCTGTAGATGTTGGTGAACACCTTGAACTCGGGCGCGCAACGGATGTCGTAGCCATAGCTGCTGGTGCCGTAGCTGACGATTTTTTCGCCTGCGGCGTTCTGACGAATTTGGCCTGGCTCGAACGGCTCGATCATGCCGTGCTGTTCAGCCATGCGGCGGATCCATTTGTCTGATTTGATGCTCATGGCGTGATTTTAGAGCCTTGTCACAAGGCCCTACGCGGCGCGCAAAACTTCAGTTGTCGCCTTCGACAAAGCGCTCAAAAAAGAGCTTCAGCGCATGCTGCCACTGTTGGCGCTGGGCCTCTGACACAAAGCTGGCCTCAAAGCTGTTGCGTGCCAACACATAGGCATGCTGGGCGGTCAAGCCCGTGGCTTCAAAGGTCTGCACAAAGTTGTCGTTGAGATAGCCACCGAAGTAAGCAGGGTCGTCGGAGTTGATGGTCACGCACAAACCTGCGTCGAGCAACTGGGCGATGTTGTGGTCTTTCAAATCAGGAAACACACACAGCTTTTGATTGGACAAGGGGCAAACGGTCAACGGCACGCGGTCTTTGGCCAAGCGCGCCATGAGCGCTGCATCGTGCACGGCTTGCACGCCGTGGTCGATGCGCTCCACGTGCAGCACATCCAAGGCGCTCCACATGTAGGCAGGTGGCCCCTCTTCGCCCGCATGCGCGACCAAGTGCAAGCCATGGGCGTGCGCCAAGGCAAACACGTTTTTGAATTTTTCGGGGGGATGGCCGACTTCGCTGGAGTCCAAGCCCACGCCGATGAATTTGTCTTTGAACGGCAAGGCTTCTTCAAATGTTTGCAGTGCGGCCTCTTCGCTCAAGTGGCGCAAGAAGCACAAGATGAGTTGCGCGCTCACACCGAGCTGTGTGTGTGCATCCGTGCACGCGCGGTGCAAGCCGTTGATGACGGTGGCCATAGACACACCACGTTCGGTGTGGGTTTGAGGGTCAAAAAAAATTTCGGCATGCACCACATGATCGGCTGCAGCGCGTTGCAAATAGGCCCACGCCATGTCGTAAAAATCTTGCTCATGCAAGAGCACGCTCGCACCGGCGTAATAAATGTCTAAGAAGCTTTGCAAGTTGGTGAAGGCATAGGCGGCACGCAAAGCCTCCACGTTGGCATATGGCAGCTTGACGCCGTTGCGTTGGGCCAGCGCAAAAATAAGCTCGGGCTCTAAAGAACCTTCAATGTGGATGTGCAGCTCAGCCTTGGGCATCTCGCGCAAGAGCTTGGGCAAGTTAACGGACGCAGCAGCGTGGACTTTGAACATAAGAGGCCTCCTGACATGAAGGCATGCTACCTAAGAATTGCACAAACTCAACGTGGTCAATCCGACCAACGCAATACATTCAAATGTTTTTCACCACAGGCCGGCAATCACCACAAAAGAATGCAGCGGTTCCAAGTAACTGTTTGAACGAGCCTAAAGAGCGCGGTTTGTGCACACCACACTTCATGCAACTCATGGTGTCACCCGTTCTCATGCCCTCGTAAGGGGAACCGGCTTTCTTAGATTTGTAACGCAGACCGTTCTGAGAGATTTCTGTTTTGGCATCACGCATCAATGGGCCGATCGAATCATGTTGCGCACCACGGGATAGATTTGAGCATCCCAACGCTTGCCATTGAACACCCCATAGTGACCCACACCCGCTTGCAGGTGGTGCGTTTTTCTGTAATCAGGCAACAGGCTGCACAGGTCTTGTGCGGCCAAGGTTTGGCCCATGCCACAAATGTCATCGCGCTCGCCTTCGACAGTGAGCAGAAATGTTTTGCGAATGGCCTTCATGTTCAAGGGACGACCTTTGTAGGTCAACAAGCCTTTGGGTAGCAAATGGTCTTGGAACACATGCTTGACCGTCTCTAAATAGAAAGGGCCCGACAAATCCATGATGGCGAAATACTCTTTGTAGAAGTCGCGAATCAGATCGGCTTTTTCATCTTCCCCGTTGACGCGGTGTTCGTACAAGGTTTTGAACGACTGACGGTGACGGTCCATGTTCATGTTCAAGAACGCCATCAGCTGCATGAAGCCGGGGTACACACGACGCCCCACGCCTTTGAAATGCAAGGGCACCATGCCCACCAAGTTTTGCTCAAACCATTCAATCGGCTTGGTCATGGCCAATTCATTCACCTGGGTTGGATTGACGCGGGTGTCGATGGGGCCGGCCATCAAGGTCAGAGAAGCGGGTTGGCAATCGCTGCGATCTTCGGCCATCACCGCGGTGGCGGCCAAGCAAGCCACGGTGGGTTGACACACGCCCATCAAGTGCGCATTGGGCCCGAGGTGTTGCATGAACCAAATGATGTGCTCAATGTATTCATCCAAACCGAAGACGCCTTCGCTCATAGGAATGTCACGGATGTTGCGCCAATCGGTCAGGTACACCTCATGGTCTTGCACCAAAGTTTGCACCGTGCCGCGCAGCAAAGTCGCAAAGTGTCCGGACATGGGGGCGACCAACAAGACCTTGGGCAAATCCACCGTGTCTTCGCGCTTGAAACACATCAAGTCGCAAAACGGTGTGCCATAGACCTTGCTCTCCAACACAGGCACTGACACGCCCTTGGCGTTCATCACAGGGGCGATGTTGAATTCCGGTCGCACATGGGTAAAACCCAGCAGCGCGACTTGCTCGTAATAAGCCGCCATGCGTTGCAAGGGCGTGATGCGCTTGCCATCAAACCAGGTCAAGCTGATGTCGCGCGCATGCTCGGCAAATTTACGTATCGGGTCGGACAGGTCTGCCACCACTTGGTAGTTCTGATAAATCATCACGGCCTCTTTCATCACCTTCAGGTGCTGTGTATCTCACAACAGTGGTGCAAGAGCCGTGCCACGCATGGCATATCTTTTGCAACGTGTGTGTCACACCTCACACAACGCAGATCACACATCATGGCCAAGACCACACTCACCATCAGCAGCAAGAACTACTCTTCTTGGTCACTGCGAGGCTGGCTGATGGTCAAGCTCGCAGGCGTTTCCTTCTCTGAAATCCCTGTGGCCACCGACAACGCCGATGCACGCGCAGAGTTGCTGTTGTTGTCGCCATCCATCCTTGTGCCATGCCTGAATCACGGCAGCGCGAAGGTATGGGACACCTTGGCGATTGGTGAATACCTCAACGAGATCGCACCAAAAGCAGCACTGTTACCCACCAACGCGGTGCACCGTGCACATTGCCGGTCCATTTGTGGCGAGATGCATTCGGGCTTTTCGGCCTTGCGCGCTTCGCTGCCGATGAACATCAAAGGTCGGTTCAAAAAATTCAAGGTCTGGTCCAAAGCACAACTCGACATTGACCGCGTGCTCTTCATCTGGCGCGATTGCCTCACGACCTACAAGGGGCCGTTTTTATTTGGCAAGAAGCCCACGCTGGCGGACTGCATGTTCGCGCCGGTGGTCACGCGTTTCATCACCTATGGCATTGCACTCGACCCTGTGTGTGACGCCTATTGCCAAAAGATTTTGACGATGCCCGAGATGAAGGAGTGGATGGCAGCCGCAACTGCAGAGCCAGATGACATTGAAGAACTTGAAGTGGAGTTTTAACCATGAGTACCGCAGTTTCTAAAACCATCGCCTATGAAAGTCACACCGACTTTTCTCACGTCAAACCCGAAGACACCCAGTTCTTACCCGGTGGTTTGCGCGACTTCTTTTTGTACCGCGACTTAGGCGTCGCCAAAGCCACACGCGGCAAGGTGATTGCACACATCGCCAAAGCCAATATGCCGCCAGACAACGGCACGGGCTGGCACTACCACGTGGCCGAATTTCAGATCGTCATCATGCTCAAAGGTTGGGCGCGCTTCATGTATGGCGAAACCCCCACGCTGGTCTCTGCCGGCGACTGCGTGCACCAACGCCCGGGCATCGTGCATTACTTGTTCGACTACTCGCCCGACATGGAATACCTCGAAATCGTCGGTCCTGCTGACTTTGACTCTGTACCTGTGGAAGGGCCTTGTGCGGTGCCGCAGATTACGCCTTGGGTGAAGTGAGCCAGTCTTTGATGAACAGATGACTGGCTCAATTTAGTGAACCGTTTTTTTAACCTGGAGAAACCATGAAAACAACTATCCGAAACACTGCCTTAATGACTTCACTTGCTGTCGCAGGCATGTGTGCACATGCAGAAGGCTTTAACTTTTATGCTTTGCTAGACGGAGGTATTGCACATTCGTCCATTTCGAGTGGCGGTGGCAGCAAAACAGAATTTGTCACCGGTGGCTATGCCCCGAACTTCTTTGGCATGAAGGCCGAAAAAACCATGGGGCAAGGCTATTCCGCAGGCTTCAACCTTGAGCAAGGTTTTCTATTGAATAAACCCAACGGAGCAGCAAACAATGGATACGAAGCGAATTCACGTTTTGCATTTGGCGGCGATTCACTCTTCAACCGTCAAGCCAACTTGTACTTGACCAGCAGCAAAGGCACATTAAAAGTTGGTACGCAATCCAACGTGGTGTTTGATAGCTTGGTGGCTTCAGACCCACGTTTTGGTTCAAATTACGCGAGCTCTTTGGCCACTGTCGTTGCCGACGGTGGACTCAACACGACGGATGATGGTGCTATTTCATACAGTTTCCCCGCGGTCGCAGGCATCACCACCACGGTTGAATACGTCGCTCAAGCCAATTCAGGAAACAGCACAATGAAGTCCGGCGAACGCGTGGCGTTTAACTACGCAGCAGATGGCATCAAAGCCACATTAGGCTACTACACAAACGAAGGTACGACTAACGGCGCTTCATCCGCAGCAGCGCATGGCTACGTACTCGGTGTGAGTAAAAAAATTGGCTCATTTGATCTCAAAGCTTTGTATGTAGACCAAACTGGATACAACGGCTTGAACTCGGTTCGTCTAAGTGGACTCAAAACCACCGGTTTAGGTGGTGCTTATTTCCTGAACCCTGAAGTCACTTTAGATTTCGGTATCTACAAGAGCAAGAAAGACACTTATGACGTCAGCACTGTTGGTTTTGGCGCGCAGTACAAATTCTTGAAAGACCTGACGCTGTACGGTCAATATGCCCAGGTGAAGAACGATGGCACATCGAACGCCATCTTTAATTTCACACCACCGAACGACACTGCATTTACAGGTGTTCTGTCTAGCGGAAAAACTGCAACCACGATCAACGTAGGCTTCCTCTACAGCTTCTTCTAAAGCGTTATCGCGGAACAAAAAAAGCCACCCATTCGGGTGGCTTTTTGATGTGAGCAACGCACAGTTTTATTTAGCGCCCGGCACCTTGCCCTCAACGCCTTTGACATAGAAGTTCAAACCGCTCAAGAACTTGTCGTCAGCGACTTCGTCTTTCTTCAGCACTTCCTTGCCTGTGTTGTCAGCCAATGGGCCTTTCCAAATGACGAAGCTGCCAGCTTTCAAGCCTGCTTTGACTTCTTCCACTTTGGCTTTGGTATCGGCTGGCACGTCTTCGGCGATGGACACGATGTCAATCGCACCGTCTTTCACGCCCGACCAGGTGTGGCCGCCGCCCGTCCACTTGCCTTCCAAGGCTGCGCGGGTGGCGTTGATGTAGTAAGGCGTCCAGTTGATCACGGCAGAAGCCAAGTGCGCCTTGGGGCCGTAGGCCGTCATGTCAGAGTCCCAACCAAACGCGCGCTTGCCTTTGTCTTGAGCGGTCTTCAACACAGCAGGAGAGTCTGTGTTTTGGAACAACACGTCCGCACCGCCGTTGATGAGCGATGTGGCGGCTTCGGTCTCTTTCGGTGGGTTGAACCACTCGTTGACCCACACGACTTTGGTTTTGATTTTGGGATTGCTCGATTGCGCCCCCAAGGTGAAGCTGTTGATGTTGCGAATGACTTCAGGAATTGGGATCGAAGCCACCACACCCAAGGTGTTGCTCTTGGTCATCTTGCCTGCGATCACGCCAGCCATGTACGCGCCTTCGTAGGTGCGGCTGTCGTAGGTGCGCATGTTGGGGGCTTGCTTGTAGCCGGTGGCGTGCTCGAACTTCACATCGGGGGTGTCTGCAGCCACTTTGAGCATGGGCTCCATGTAGCCAAAGGTGGTGCCGAACACCAACTTGTTGCCTTGGCTCACCATGTCGCGAATCACGCGCTCGGCGTCCGCAGACTCGGGCACGTTTTCAACAAACGAAGTTTCAATCTTGTCACCGAACTCGGCTTGCAGTGCTTTGCGTGCGTTGTCGTGCGCAAAGGTCCAGCCGCCGTCGCCCACAGGGCCCACGTAGGCGAATGCAATTTTCAAAGGCTCGGCTTTGGCTGCGGCGGCAGGCGCATCCGCGAGCTTGGCTTCTTCTTTTTTGCCGCAGCCAACGAGGACGGCGGAGGCCACTGCGGTGAGCGCAGCAGCGTGAATCCAGCGACGTTTGTTCAAATCAATCATGCAAGTTCCTTTGGTCAGTGGGTGGGTAAAAATATCATGAACCGGGGAAGAAAGGCTTCCCAATCGATGCTGGCATGTTCACCCGCAACCAACGCGGGTTGCGTGAGATCAAGGCCAGCACCACGATGGTGGCGAGGTAAGGCAGCATGCTCAAAAACTGGCTGGGCACATCCACGCCCGAGGCCTGCAAATGAAACTGCAACATGGTGACGCCACCAAACAGATAAGCACCAAGCAACACGCGTGCCGGACGCCAGGTGGCGAAGGTGGTGAGCGCCAAAGCGATCCAACCTTTGCCTGCAATCATGCCCTCGACCCACAAGGGGGTGTAGATGATGGAGATGTAGGCCCCCGCCAAACCACACAGCGCGCCACCCACCACCACGGCCAACAGCCGGATGCGACGCACAGGGTAGCCCAAGGCGTGAGCCGACTCGGGCGACTCACCCACAGAGCGCAAGACCAGCCCCGCACGCGTGCGGTACAAGAAATAAATCAGCCCCAAGGTCAGCCCAATCGCGCCGTACACCAAGGGATGATGTTTGAACAACGCGGGGCCCAGCAAAGGAATGTCCGCCAAGAAAGGCACTTCATACGAAATGCGCTCTGGCAGCTTGGCCTGCACATAGCTTGTGCCGACAAAGGCCGAGAAGCCACCACCAAACAAGCTGAGGGCCAAGCCTGTCGCGTATTGGTTGGTGTTCATCCAAATCACCAGCAGGCCAAACAGTGCGGCCATCAAGGCCCCGGCACCCATGCCCGCCAAGAATCCCAAGGCGTCGCTGCCCGTGTTGGCGACGGTGGCAAAGCCCGCAATCGCGGCGCACAACATCATGCCCTCGGCACCTAAGTTGACGATGCCTGCTTTTTCGTTGATCAACAGACCCAAAGACGCCAGCGCCAAAACAGTGCCTGCGTTCATGGTGGCAGCCCACAACAGTGCGTAGGTTTCCATCACAGTGCTCCCTCAGAACTGGTTTGGCTTGCACGCGCCACCCAACGTATACGGTATTGCATCAAGGTGTCACACGCCAACAACGTGAACAACAACAAGCCCTGAAACACGCCCGTGAGTGAACGCGGCAAACCAAGGCGCGATTGCGCCAGCTCGCCACCGATGTAGAACATGCTCATGAGCAAAGCCGACAGCACCATACCCACCGGATGCAAGCGCCCGACAAAGGCCACGATGATGGCCGCAAACCCATAGCCCACCGGCACAAACGGCGTGAGCTGACGCAGCGGCCCCGCCACTTCTAAAGCACCCGCCAAACCCGCCGCTGCCCCCGAGGTGAGCAGCGCGAGCCACAAAGCCTTGCGCGACGAGAAGCCCGCATAACGCGCCGCATCAGGCGCCAAGCCGCCCACTTGCTGCGCAAAGCCTGCATGCGTGCGAAACAAAAATACCCACAGTACGCCCACACCCGCCAGCACCAACAACACGCCGATGTTCACGCGCGTGCCTGTGATGAGCTTTGGGATTTGTGTGATGGCATCAAAGGTTTTGGTTTGCGGAAAGTTGTAACCCAGTGGGTCTTTCCATGGGCCGTAGACCAAGAAGTTGAGCGTCATGATGGCCACGTACACCAGCATGAGGCTGACCAGAATTTCGTTCGCATGAAAGCGGTCGCGCAAGAACGCGGTGATACCCGCCCACACCATGCCGCCCGCAACACCTGCGAGCAAGATGAGCCCCCAAAAGCCTGCGCCCGTGTTGGCATCTGCCGTTAGCGCCACGCCAGAGGCAAACACCGCGCCCATGACGAACTGACCCTCTGCGCCAATGTTCCACACGTTGGAGCGAAAACACACCGCCAGCCCCAACGCAATCAGCAACAACGGCGTGGCCTTGACCATCAACTCGGACAAGGCGTACACGCTCTTGATGGGTTCCCAAAAGAACACCTGCAAACCGCGCACCGGGTCTTTGCCCAAGGCGACAAACAGCATCACACCCAACACCACGGTGATGGCCAGTGCCAGCAAGGGCGAGGCATAGCGCCACACGTTAGAAGGCTGTGCACGCGGGTCAAGACGCAGCATGGTTCACCTCCTGTGCTGCGTTGTCCCACAAGCCACTCATCCACGCGCCGATGCGCGACACATTGGCCTCTGCGCGTGTCAGCGCGGGCGACAAGCGGCCTTCGGCCATCACATGCAAACGGTCTGACAGCTCTAGCAATTCGTCCAACTCCTCACTCACCACCAACACGGCGCAGCCTGCATCGCGCAGGGCCAACAGTGCGGCGCGTATTTGTGCGGCAGCACCCACGTCCACGCCCCACGTGGGCTGCGACACGATGAGCAACTTAGGCGCGGCCTCAATCTCGCGGCCCACCAAAAACTTTTGCAAATTGCCACCCGACAGTGAACGTGCAGCGGCATCGGGCCCACCTGCTTTCACCTGGTATTTGGCAATGATGTTGGCCGCTTGGGTGTGCAGCGTGTTCAGGTTGAGCCAACCCAACACACCTGCCACGCCGCTAGACGCCACCGCGTCATGACGGGTGAGCAACAGGTTTTGCGACAAGCTCAAGCTAGGTACTGCGCCCCGGCCCAGGCGTTCTTCAGGCACAAAGTGCAGGCCGAGGTCACGGCGTTGGTCGGGGTTGAGATGACCCATGGCTTGGCCACTGAGTTGAATGCTGTCAGTCGCTGCACGCCGATCTTCGCCCGACAAAGCAAACAGCAGCTCGCGCTGGCCGTTGCCCGACACACCGGCAATGCCCACCACCTCGCCCGCGCGCACTTGCAGGTTCACGCCATTCAGGTCGACGCCAAACGGGTCGTCGGCTCGCAGGTGCAAGTCATGCACGCTCAGCACGGCAGCGCCCGGCTTGTGTTCGCGCACATGCAGCTCAGGGGGCAAGCTGCCAATCATCAACTGACTCAGCGACGCATTGGTTTCTTGGCGCGGGTCGCACACGCCGGTCACGCGGCCCGCACGCACCACGGTACAAGCCGTGCACAGCGCACGAATTTCGTGCAGCTTGTGGCTGATGTACAAAATGCTGCGGCCCTCGCTGGCCAGCTGACGCAACACCACAAACAGTTTTTCCACCGCCTGCGGTGTGAGCACCGAAGTGGGCTCGTCCAAGATGAGCAGCTGCGGGTTGGTCAGCAAAGCGCGGATGATTTCCACGCGCTGCATCTCGCCCACGCTCAAGGTGTGCACCCATCGCTGCGGGTCAATGTCCAAGCCATATTGCGAGGCGGTGTCGTTGATGCGTTGCGTGACTTGCATCAAGGTCAATGACTTGTCCAGGCCCAGCCACACGTTCTCGGCCACGCTCAAGGTGTCAAACAAGCTGAAGTGCTGAAACACCATGCTGATGCCCAGACGCCGCGCCTCTTGTGGGTTGCGGATGTTCACCACCTCGCCGTTGAAGCGCATCTCACCTGCATCGGGTTTGACCGCGCCGTAGATGATTTTCATCAGCGTGGATTTGCCTGCGCCGTTTTCACCCAACACGGCATGAATCTCGCCAGGCTGCACCGTCAAGGACACGGCATCGTTAGCGACCACAGCGGGATAGCGCTTGGTGATGTGGCTCAGGGACAGTCGGGGGCTGGTCATTGAAAGGTTCAAAGAGTCGCGATAAGTTCTAGGTTAACAGCACGCAAGCACCGTGCCCGATTTCCTGCCCCAACGGTTGAACAGCCGCTCGCTCCGAGAATCAAAGCACCAATATCGCCCGAAAGTCGTTCACGTTGGTGTGCGTGGGACCGGTGATCACCAAGTCACCCACCGCACTGAAAAACCCGTAGGCATCGTTACGGTCTAAGCAATTGGCAGGCTTCAGTCCTTGCGCCTCAGCGCGCGCCAAGGTGTCGGGTGACACGGCGGCACCGGCGTTGTCTTCGATGCCGTCAATGCCGTCGGTGTCCGCCGCGATGGCCCACACCCCCGCCTGCGCTTGAAGGGCCACAGCCAGCCCCAAGCAAAACTCGCCGGCCCGACCGCCGCGACCAGGAGGGAGCTGAACGTTCTCTGAGAGACCGTGTGGCGTTCCCTCGGGTTGCTTGCGAATGGTGACCGTGGTTTCGCCACCACTCAAAATAACGCAGGGTTTTTGAAATGGGCCTTTGCCATGCGCCGCAGCGCGCGCCAAAGCGGCATGTACCTTGCCCACTTCGCGTGACTCGCCTTCGAGTTCATCGCTCAAGACATACGCATTCAAACCCGCGGCACGGGCCAGCTCTGCCGCGGCATCGAGCGATTGCTGAGGCGTGGCAATCAGGTGAACCGGCTGCTTATCCCATTGCGCGCTGGGCTTGGGCGTTTCTAAGGTGCCTGCCTTTAACGCGGCTTCAACCGCGGCAGGCACCTCAATTTTGTAGCGCTGCAAAATCGCCCACGCATCGGCGCAGGTGGTGCGGTCGGCCACGGTGGGGCCGCTGGCAATGACCGAGGGGTCGTCGCCTGGCACGTCACTGATGGTCAGCGTCACCACTTGCGCGGGTGCACAAGCTGCGGCCAAACGACCGCCTTTGATACGGGACAAATGTTTGCGCACACAGTTCATCTCGCCAATGTTGGCACCGCTGTTGAGCAAATCGCGGTTGATGCGCTGCTTGTCTTCCAGCGTCAAACCTTCGGCAGGCAAGGTCAACAAGGCCGAGCCACCGCCTGAAATCAAAAACAACACCAAGTCGTTTTCAGTCAAGCCTTGGGTCAATTCCAAAATGCGTTCGGCAGCTGCCAAGCCTGCGGCATCGGGGACAGGGTGCGAAGCCTCGACCACCTCAATGCGCTCAGGCAAGCCTGCAGGACGTGGCGGGATGTGGTGATAACGCGTGACCACCAAACCCGACAGCGGTTTGTCAGCGGGCCACAAGGCCTCCACCGCTTGCGCCATGGCGCCACCCGCTTTGCCAGCGCCTAGAACGACCGTGCGCCCCTTGGGCGGGTTGGGCAAATACGCGGCCGTGTTGTGCAGCGGCAAAGCGCGCAACACCGCTGCGTCGTACAGCTGACGTAAAAAAACCTGCGGCTGTGCGGACACAGCTGCAGGCGACTGAAAAACAGAGGGGGTCGAAGAAGTCAGAGGAAGCTCACTTTTTGCCGAGACCCAAACGCGCAGCACCTTCGGTGTAGAGCTGGGTGCGTTCTTTCATGAAGGCATCCATTTGATCCACACCGATGTTGACCAATTCAAAGCCGTTTTTGGCTGCGAGTTCTTTCATTTCGGGGTCGTTGTTGAGGTTGGCCCACAGATCAGACAAACGCTTGCGCTGCTCGGGCGTGGCTGATTTTGGCACGCCAATGCCACGATATGCGCCGTCCACCCAGTTCACACCCAACTCTTTGAACGTGGGCACATCGGGCATCAGCGGATGACGTTGCTCCATCGCCACGGCCAAGGCGCGCACCCGCGTTTTGTTGTTGATGGCAAACGGCGTGTAAGTGATGGCGCCATCGACTTGGCTACCCAACACGGCAGTGGTCATGTCACCCGTTCCTTTGAAGGGGATGTAGATGGTTTTGACGTTAAAAGCTGCGTTCAAACGTTCATGTGCGGCATGGTTGGCCGAGTTCAAACCCGAACCACCCAAGGACAACTTGCCCGGCTCTTTTTTGGCCGCGGCCAAAAACTCGGCAAAAGTTTTGATCGGGCTGGCGACTGGCACCACCAAGATGTCGGGGGTGTAGTGGAACCAATACACCGGCGTGACGTCAGCGGTCTTGTACTGCACTTGGCCCTCGATGGGTTGGAACACGATGTGCGGCAAATTGATACCCACCACGTTCACACCATCAGCGGGCAAGCTGTTCATCTGCGTCCACATCAAGGCGCCGCCGGCACCTGCCTTGTACTGCACGACGGTGTCAATGGCCGCGCACTTCTTTTTCAGGACCGCCTGCTGATGGCGTGCCGACAAGTCGGACTCGCCACCAGGTGGGAACGCCTGCCAGTACTGCACGTTTTTATCGGGGCAAGGCTGGGCAAAAGCGGCTGTGGTGAGCAGCGCAGACAGAGCGGTCAGAACACGCAAAGGCAATTTAAAACGCATGGTGAGGTCTCCAGTTTTAATTCGTTAAACCATCAAGGCACACACGGCTTGGGTCACTTGTGCGGTCGTGGCTTTGCCGCCCAAGTCGCCTGTGTGCAAAGCAGGATTGGCCGTCACTTGCTCGATGGCATGCATCAACACCTTGGCGGCATCGTGCTCACCCAAGTGTTCCAACAGCATGACGCAACTCCAGAAAGTACCTACAGGGTTTGCCAGACCTTTGCCCATGATGTCGAAGGCCGAGCCGTGAATGGGCTCGAACATGCTGGGGTAACGACGCTCGGGGTCGATGTTGCCCGTGGGCGCGATGCCGAGGCTGCCTGCCAACGCCGCCGCCAAGTCGCTCAAAATGTCTGCGTGCAAGTTGGTGGCCACGATGGTGTCCAGCGTGGCGGGGCGATTGACCATGCGCGCAGTGGCTGCGTCGACCAGCTCTTTGTCCCACTTGACGTCAGGAAACTCTTGGCTGATTTGCACCGCAATTTCGTCCCACATCACCATCGCATGGCGCTGCGCGTTCGACTTCGTCACCACCGTCAGCAATTTGCGGGGACGCGATTGGGCCAGCTTGAAGGCGTAACGCATGATGCGCTCCACACCCGCGCGGGTCATCATCGACACGTCGGTGGCCACTTCAATCGGATGACCTTGGTGCGCGCGACCGCCCACGCCAGAGTATTCGCCCTCGGAGTTTTCGCGCACGATGACCCAATCGAGGTCCTTGGCTGTGCAGCGCTTCAAGGGCGCGTCAATACCGGGCAAGATCCGCGTGGGGCGCACATTGGCGTATTGGTCAAAGCCTTGGCAAATCTTCAGGCGCAAGCCCCAGAGCGTGATGTGGTCAGGAATGTGCGGGTCTCCTGCCGAGCCAAACAAGATGGCGTCCATGGGGCGCAGGGCGTCGAGGCCGTCTTTGGGCATCATCTCGCCGTGGGCGCGGTACCAATCGCCGCCCCAACCAAAGCTGCTGAATTCGAATTTGAAGTCTTTGCGGGCGGCCGCGAGGGCCTCCAGCACTTGCTGGCCGGCGGGTACCACCTCTTTGCCAATGCCGTCACCAGGAATGCATGCGATTTTGTAGGTCTTCATGAGTAAGCGCTCTGAGTAAGGGGTTGAAACAAGCCAAAACTTTAGGCTTTGTACGAATTCACAAAAGAAACGTTATTCAACTCATTGTTGAATATCATTGAACAATGACCACCCCCAGCTCTGCCCCTTCTGAAATGGCGTTTTTCAGCCTGTTGGTGCGCACCGGCAGCTTGTCGGCCACCGCACGCGAACTCAACATCACCACGCCTGCCGTGAGCAAACGTCTCACGCAGCTAGAGGCCCGCTTAGGCGTGGCGTTGATGCACCGCACCACGAGACGCATGAGCCTCACGCCTGAAGGCGAGTTGTATTTGGCCCACGCCCGCCGCATCTTGGCCGACATTGACGACATGGAGCGCCAAGTCAGCAGCGCCCTCGCCGCGCCCAAAGGGCTGCTGCGCGTCAACGCCACGCTGGGGTTTGGCCGCAGCCACATCGCGCCTTTGATTTCGCAATTTGCCAAACGCTACCCGGAGGTGGAGGTGCAGTTGCAACTCACAGTCAATCCGCCGCCCCTTAACGAAGACGCGTTTGATGTGTGCATCCGTTTTGGCGAACCGCCGGACGCGCGCATCATGGCCACGCGCATCGCGTCGAACCGTCGTTTGATTTGCGCCTCGCCCGCTTATTTGGCCAAGCACGGCACGCCCAAAGTGCCAGCCGATTTGGCGCACCACAGCTGCATTGGCATTCGCCAAGGCGATGAGGCCTACGGCATTTGGCACTTCATGCATGGCAAAAAAACAGAAACCGTCAAAGTGCGCGGCACGCTGAGCACCAACGACGGTGAGATTGCCGTCAGCTGGGCCTTGGCAGGCCACGGCGTGCTGATGCGCGCCGAGTGGGACATTGCCAAATACCTGCGCAGTGGCCGCTTGCGCCAGGTGCTGGACAACTACCAAACACCTGCCGCCGACATTTACGCCGTTTACCCACCACGCCACCAAACGGCGGCACGGGTGCAAGCGTTTGTGGGCTTTGTGGCGGAGGCGTTAAAGCCATCCGCTTGATCGCAAAGCCCACGCTGGCCTCAGGCCAACCAAGCTTTGAGCGATGCGGCCATCTTTTCAACGGAGATGCCGTACCGATCATGCAAAGTGGGTAACGCCCCCGCATCCAAGAAGGCATCCGGCAAGCCCAACATGCGGAACTTGGTTGGCGCAGCACCTTCACGCAACAACAAGCCAGCAACGGCCTCACCCAAACCACCAATGACCGAATGGTTCTCGGCGACCACCACCAAGCGACCTGGCTTGCGAACTTCAGCCAAGATGGTGGCTTCGTCGAGCGGCTTGATCGTTGGGCAATGCAGCACAGCCACATGGACGTTGTCTGCTTCGAGTTGCTTGGCCACTTCCAGTGTGCGCATGGTCATGAAACCGCTGGAAATCACCAGCACGTCATTGCCTTCACGCAGCATCTTGGCTTTGCCCAACTCAAACTTGTAGTTGTATTCGTCCAGCACCAGCGGCACGTTGCCACGCAACAGGCGCATGTACACAGGGCCTTGGTGTGCAGCAATTTGTGGCACGGCTTGTTCGATGTCCAGCGCGTCACAAGGGTCCACCACGGTCAGGCCTGGAATGGCGCGCATCATGGCCAAGTCTTCGGTGGCTTGGTGGCTGGGGCCGTAGCCCGTGGTGAGACCTGGCAAGGCGCAGCAAATCTTCACGTTCAAGTTTTCTTCGGCAATCACTTGATGAATAAAGTCATAGGCACGGCGTGTGCCAAACACGGCATAAGTCGTGGCAAATGGCACCAAGCCCGTTTTGGCCATGCCGCCCGCAGCACCCATGAGCAGCTGCTCGGCCATACCCATTTGGAAAAAACGCTCGGGGTGCGCTTGCGCAAACAAGTGCAAGTCGGTGTACTTGGCGAGGTCGGCGGTCATGCCCACCACTTCGGGGTGGCTGGCCGCGTATTCCACCAAGGCTTTACCGAAAGGCGCGGCTTGCACACGTTGGCCTTCAGACGCGATGGACGCGATCATGGCCGAGGTGGTCAGCCGAGGTTTTTTGTCAGTCACAGCATTCATCTTTTTTATCCTTATGGGCGGTTCGCATCCAACACTTCCAACGCTTGTTGCCACTCGGGTGGGTCAACGCGGATGAAGTGGTTTTTCTCGCGGGTCTCTAAGAAAGGCACGCCCTTGCCCATCAAGGTGTCGCACAAAATCACGCGGGGCTTGGCATCCGTCAAGGCGCGTGCGGTGTCGAAGGCACGCAGCACGGCGGGCAAGTGGTTGCCATCCACGCGCTGCACGTGCCAACCAAACGAGGCCCACTTGTCGGCCAAAGGCTCAAAGCCCATGACCTTGGTCGAAGGACCATCGGCTTGTTGGTTGTTGATGTCCACCATGCAAATCAAGTTGCCCAAACCGTGGTGAGCCGCAGACATGGCAGCTTCCCATGTGGAGCCTTCGTCCAACTCGCCATCAGACATGGAGTTGTAGACAAACGCAGGGTTGCCTTGGTGACGTAAACCCAGCGCCATGCCCACCGCAATGGGCAAACCTTGACCGAGTGAACCACCCGATATTTCCATGCCAGGTGTGTACGTGGCCATGCCCGACATCGGCAGGCGGCTGTCGTCGCTGCCATAGGTTTCAAGCTCAGACTCAGGAATGATGCCGGCCTCAATCATGGCGGCATACGCGGCAATCGCGTAATGACCGTGCGAGAGCAGGAAGCGATCGCGCCCTTCCCAATCGGGTTCGTTGGGGCGAAATTTCATCGCGTGACCATAGGCCACAGCCAACACATCGGCATAGCCCAAAGCTTGGCCCACATAGCCTTGACCTTGCACTTCGCCCATGCGCAAGGCAAAGCGGCGAATGCGATACGCGCAGCTGGCGATTTCTTGAAGAGTACTCATAGATTTGTTTTGATGAAGAAAAAGTCAGACTCAACGCAAGGTGAGCCAAGGCAAATAAGCAAAGCCCAACAGCAGCGTGATGGCCACGGCGTAGAACGGAATCAACTCCATCACCACATCGCCAATGCGCACCTTGGCGATGGTGCTGGTGATGAACAGCGTGGTGCCAATGGGCGGGTGATACAGGCCAATGGACAAGTTCACAATCATCATGATGCCAAGCTGAATCGTGTCCATACCCACCGCAGAAGCCAATGGCACAAACATGGGCGTGAGCAACAGCACAGCCGCTGGCAAGTCAATGAACATGCCGGTGGCCAACATGATCAGGTTCATCGCCAAGATGATGAGCCAAGGCTCTTGCAGTGTTTCTTTGGCGTAGAGCGTGAAAGCGGCAGGCAACTGCTCGTAAGTCACGATCCAACCCACCACGCTTGAAGCCATGATGATGAGCAACACCACACCAGTAGAGATACCCGCCTCCACCGCAGCAGCTTTGAGCTTGGTGAGGTTCAAGTCACGATACACCACACCCGACACCACCAAGGCGTAGAGCGTAGACATCACACTCACTTCGGTGGGCGTGGCAATGCCAAAGCGCAAGAAGATGATGATCAACACAGGCATGGCCAAAGCAGGGCCTGCGTGCATGAGTTGGTGCATGAAAGCGCCCCACTCAAACGGCGTGGTGTCACGTGGGAAGTTACGGCGACGCCCTTGCACGTAGCACACGAGCATGAAGCCACCGCACATCAACAGACCGGGCAAGATGCCTGCGACAAACAGAGCACCAATCGACGCGCCAGAAACGAGCGCGTAAACGATCATCGGAATCGACGGCGGAATCAAGATGTCAATCGTCGCAGCAGCAGCCAAAGTGCCCGCAGCAAAAGGCGCTGGGTAACCCAACTTCTTGAGCCAAGGAATCAGCATCGAACCAATGGCAGACGCGTCGGCCACCGCAGAGCCCGACACACCGCCAAAGATAGTGGATGACAACACACCCACTTGCGCGGGGCCGCCATGCACGCGGCCAATCATCATGGTCAACAAGCTGACCAAACTTTGGCCCAACTTGCCGCTGACCATGAGCGCACCGGTCATCATGAAAAACGGAATCGCGATCAGCGGAAAGCTTTGCGTTTGCGTGATCATTTGCTCCACTGCCAAGTGCACAGGCACACGGTCAATGATGAACAAACCCGCCACGGACGCCAACACCAGCGAATGCGCAATCGGAATCGACAGCAACGCCGCAGTGATAAATAAACCAATGATTAAGAGTGTCATGTCTGATCTCCGCAGGACCGCTCCAAGGAGAGCAGGGCCCCCTCGGGGGGCAGTGAATACACAAAGTGATGAACGTGGGGGCTCATGCGTCTGCTCCGAATTCGTTGTGCTCTTCACCGCGCCACACTTGTGGCAAACGGCACAGCGTCACAAGGGCCAACATCACAAAACCCGACAACAAACAGCCCACACTCACAGAGCCTGGCACTTGCATGATGGGTGAACGCTCATCGGCCGCAATTTCAAAAACGGGCAGCGCTGTGTAGGCCAGACCCAAATACAAACCAGCCACCACCAACGAAGCGCCTGTCAGCACCCAGCGGCGTGCCGCACCGAGTTTTTGCGTCAACATGACCACCGCAATGTGCGAGCCATGCTGCGCTGCAATGACCACGCCAGACATGATCATCCAAGGGAACATCAGTTCAGGTAACTCGGACGCCCAAGACAGACTGCTGCCTGCGGCATAACGCAAACACACATTCACACTGAGGATGACAAACACGACCGACAGAGTGATGTACAGCACAACGTGACACCACCATGAAATGACCGTGTCCACCGCTTTGAATAAAGGATTCATGGCAACACCTTGTGGACCCGCTGCATGCAGCGGGTCCGGTTGAAAAAGAAATTAACGGGCAGCTTGCACAACGCGGGTCACGAACTCACCAATCGGGCCGCTGGTCCACTTGGTGTACACCGGTGCACAGGCGTCGATGAAGGCTTTGCGATCAATGGTGTCAATCTGCACACCTTTGGCTTTGAGATCGGCCACCAACTTGTCGTCGACTTCTTTGTTCAAGCGGCGTTGCAGTTGTGTGGCTTCTGTCGCGGCCTCGGTCACCACTTTTTGGTCAGCAGGTGTCATGCGGTCCCAAGTGCGCTTGCTCATCAAGAACGGGGTGGACTCGTACTTGTGGCCAGACAACGAGATGTACTTTTGCACTTCGTACAGTTTGGCCGAGGCAATGTTGGTCAATGGGTTTTCTTGGCCATCCACCACACCTTGTTGCAAGGCCACATAGAGTTCAGAGAACTTGATTTGCTGCGCATCTGCACCCATGGATTGCATGATGTCTACCGTCACCGCATCTGGCGGGGTGCGCATCTTCAGGCCCTTCATGTCAGCGGGCGACTTGATGGGGCGCTTGTTGTTGGACATTTGGCGAATGCCGTTGTCCCACAAGCCCAACAACACCATGCCTTTGGCAGCGGCTTTGTCGCCCAACTCTTTGCCAATTGCACCATCCATCACGGTCCAAGCTTTTTGTACATCGGCAAACAAGAAAGGCATGCCCAACGCGGCAAACTCTGGCACGGTGGAAGACACCGCACCTTGGCTGTTGGCCGAGAAGTCCAAAGTGCCAGAGCGCAAGGCTGTGACCATGGAGGCATCGTCACCGAGCTGCGCAGAGTGAGCCACTTGAATTTCCACACGGCCATTGGTTTTGGCTTTGACGGTTTCAGCAAACTTGACCGACGCAATGTGGCGTGGGTTATCGGGTGGGTTGCCGTGTGCCAAAGTCAGCTTGACGGTTTGTGCAGATGCAAAGCCCGTGATAGCAAGCAAAGCAGTGGCCAGCACGGTGCGGCGAATGAGGGATGTCGTTTTCATGGGTTTGTCTCCTATGGTTTTAATGAAAGGGTCTATGCCCGTGGATCAGTGAATCAACATGCCACCGTTCACGTCCAACGTGACACCGGTGCAGTACTTCGACAAGCTGCTGGCCAAGAACACCACGCAACCTGCCACATCGTTTGGCTCGCCAATGTGGCCGAGGGGGATGCCATCCAAAATGGCTTGGCGCTTGTCTTCTGGGATCTTTCCTTTGTTGATGTCGGTGGCGATCAAACCAGGCGTCACACAGTTGACGCGGATGTTGTTGCCGCCGTATTCGCGTGCCATGGCGCGCGCCAAACCGAGCACACCGGCCTTCGCTGCCGAGTAATGAGGGCCACCCAAAATGCCGCCGCCGCGCTGGGCAGACACCGATGAAATGCACACGATAGAGCCGCTGTTTTGCGCAATCATCACAGGCAGAACGGCTTGTGAGGCGTAGAGCGTGCCGCGCAAGCTGACATCCAAAATGCGGTCGTAGTCAGCGCCTGTGATGTCCAAGAACTTCACGGGTTGCGTGATGCCGGCGTTGTTCACCAACACATCGATGCGACCGTACTTGGCTTTGATCTGAGCCACAGCCGCTTCGCAAGAGGCTTTGTCGGTCACGTTGGCCACCAAACCCAAATGTTCTGCACCAAGTTGGGCTGCCGCCGCTTGTGGGTTGGCCACTTCCAAATCGAGGATCACCACCTTGGCGCCTTGTGCAGCCATCATGCGCGCGGTGGCAAAGCCCAAACCGTTCAATCCTGCACCGCCTGTGATGACGGCCACTTTGTCCTTGAGTAGCATGCATGTCTCCTTTTTTGATTGCATTGCGTTGGTCGAGTGGCGCGATTGTTTGACAAGCAGATACTTGAACGCAAACGATATAAACTCATCAGCAATTTAATTTCATTCATGTTGCATAGCAATAATTGAACGGGTTTCACGCCATGATTCCTCCCCTCGCCGCCCTGCAAGCCTTTGAAACCATTGCCCGCCGCAAAAGCTTTGCGTTGGCCGCCGAAGAGTTGCACCTCACCCCATCAGCCGTCAGCCACCAAGTGGCCAAACTGGAAGGTCTGCTGCATGTGCGCTTGTTTGAGCGTTCGGCGCGCGGTGTGGAAATGACGCCCGCTGGTCAGCAATACCTGCAACGCGTGGCCAGCGCCTTGGGCGCGATCAATGCCGCCACCGAAGACTTGCGCCACGGCGTGCAAGACACGCTGTACGTGCACAGCAGCCCGAGCTTTGCCAGCCTGTGGCTGATGCCGCGCATTGCCCGCTTCACCGAGCTGCACCCCAACATTTCGCTGGTGTTGTCGGCCTCGCATGTGCACTCGGACTTTCAACTCGGGCAAATGGACATCGACATTCGCTACGGCATGCCCAACTGGCCCAACCTCGAGGTGGAGTGCATCTTCACCGAGCGCATCATGCCGCTGGCCAGCCCCGAGTTCATCCGCACACACGCCCTGCACGAGCCCGAAGACTTGATGCGCGTGCCGCTGATCCAATCGAGCGTGAACCTGGTGCAATGGCCAGATTGGTTCACACGCTTTTATGCCAGCGAACGCCCAGAGCGGATGGGACTGCGTTTCGACCGCGCCATGATGAGCCTCGACGCGGCCGTGCAAAAACTCGGCGTCGCACTGGAAAGCACCAGCGTAGGTCAGTCGCTGATTGCCAGTGGCAAGCTGCAACCCGTGTTCGAGGAGCAAATGAGCATCGAAGTGCAAGGCCACTTCATGGTCTACCCGGCCCGACATGCGTCGCGGCCAGAAGTGAACAGTTTTGTGGAGTGGCTCAGAGAAGAAGCGTCCCACAAGCCAACCTGAAAGATTGAATTAGGTTCATCTGAACCTGAATATTCATCGCTTGTCTTCATGTATCGGCTTAGCAAAAATCCGCGCCATGAACGCACACCCCCAACAAAATCTGGCACACGCCATCCGCTTCCTCTCGATTGACGCCATCGTCAAAGCCCAAGAAGGCCACCAAGGCGTGCCGCTGGGCATGGCTGAAATTGCCACAGCGCTCTACACCCGACACCTCAAATTCACCCCCCAAGATGCAGGCTGGTTTGACCGCGACCGCGTGGTGCTCTCGAACGGACACGGCTCGATGCTGCTGTATTCGCTGTTGCATCTCACCGGCTACCCAGAATTTCCGCTTGAGGAAGTGAAGCGCTTTCGCGTGTTGGGCTCGGTGTGTGAAGGTCACCCTGAGCGTCCGCATGACAAGCCCAACGGCATTGAAGTGACCACGGGCCCGCTGGGCCAAGGCATTGCCAACGCCTTCGGCATGGCCGTGGCCGAGTCCTACTTGAATGCCCGCTTTGGCAGCGAGTTGGTCAACCACTTCACCTATGCTTTTGTGGGCGACGGTTGCTTGCAAGAAGGCGTGGGCCAAGAAATGATTTCGCTCGCAGGCCACCTGCAGCTGGGCAAGCTCGTGCTGCTGTGGGACGACAACCAAATCACCGACGATGGCAGCACTGCCTTGTCGATCAGCGAAAACGTGGCCGAGCGCTTTCGTGTGGCCGGTTGGCATGTGATTGAACTCGACGGTCACGACATGGAAGCCGTGTCTGCGGCGCTTGAAGCCGCGCGGCTTGACCCTCGCCCCTCGATGTTGGCCTGCCGCACCGTGATTGCCAAAGGCATTGCACGCTTGCAAGGTCAACGCGGCGGCCACAGTGGCCGATTGTTTGAAGAAGACGCGCAAGCCGCACGCGAACTGCTGGGCTGGAAGCATGGTCCCTTTGAAATTCCTGCCGATGTGCGACAAGCTTGGCGCACAGCAGGCCAACGCAGCGCTGGCGAACACCAAGCGTGGCAAGCCCGTGTCGCAGCCCTGCCGGCGCCTCAGCGCGCCGAGTTTGAACGCGTGATGCGAGGCGAATTGCCGGCGCAATGGCAACAAGTGCTGCTGGACTACAAATACAAAGCCTTGCAAGCACCACCTGCACCGAGCGGCATCTTCATCTCCGCAGAAATCAACGACCTGCTCACCCCCGTGTTGCCCGAACGCATGGTGGGCTGTGCAGACCTTGAAGCCCCCACCAGCCACAAGCGCGGCCTGACCGCGTTCAACGCGCAAGACCGCTCAGGCTCGTATGTGCACTGCGGTGTGCGTGAGCATGTGATGGGTTCGATGGCCAATGGCATGGCTGCACACGGTGGCGTCATTCCACTATCCGTCACCTACCTTGCGTTTGCCGACTACGAACGCCCCGCCATGCGCATGGCGGCACTCATGGGCTTGCCTGTGAAGTTTGTGTTCAGCCACGACTCGATTGGCATTGGTCGCAACGGTCCCACGCACCAACCCGTCGAAATCATCGCGTCGCTACGCGCCATGCCCAACATGTGGGTCATGCGCCCTGCCGATGCGGTGGAAGCTGCTGAGTGTTGGGAATTGGCATTGGCACACACGGATGGCCCTGTGAGCATGGTGTTTGCGCGTCAGTCATTGCCCTTGGTGCGCCACACGCACACCACCGACAACCTCACACGCCGTGGTGCGTATGTGTTGCACGAAGCAGCTTGCGGCCCACGCCAAGTCACGTTGTTGGCCACTGGCTCTGAGGTGTTGCTGGCGGTGCAAGCGAGTGAACAACTCGAAGCCGCAGGTGTGGGCACCGCTGTGGTGTCAATGCCTTGCTGGGAATTGTTCAATGCGCAAGACGCGGCTTATCGCCAGAGCGTGTTGGGCACAGGCGTGCAGCATGTGCCGCATGTGCGTATTGGCATTGAAGCAGCGGTGCGCCAAGGCTGGGATGCTTACCTTGGCATCGACGGTGGCTTTGTGGGTATGACGGGCTTTGGAGCCAGCGGCCCTGCGGATGAGTTGTACAAACTGTTCAACATCACCCCCGATGCGATAGTGGCCGAAGCCAAGCGCCTGCTTAAAATCTAACCACTGCAAAAGCCCGGGATGCGCGGCGACGTGGTGCTCGCCCAATCTCGGGGACTCGGCCACGACTTGTTTCATTGTTTCTTTAGGACAAGTCCATGACCACCTTGCTCATCCACCGCGCCCGCTGCATCGCCACGCAAGACGATGCCAACACCGAACTCAACGACGCTTCGCTGCTGCTGAAGGGTGGACGCATTGAACGCATCATTCCTTCCGACGAAAACATCGACGAGTTGCTGAAACAAGTCGATGAAGTGATCGACGCACGCCGCCACGTGGTGGTGCCTGGCCTGATCAACACGCACCACCACATGGTGCAAAGCCTCACGCGTGCCGTGCCGCAGGTGCAAAACGCTGAGCTGTTCAGCTGGCTCAAAGGGCTGTACCCCATTTGGGCGGGTCTCACGCCCGAGATGGTGCGGGTGTCTAACCAAGTGGCGATGGCCGAGCTGTTGCTGAGCGGCTGCACCACCAGCAGCGACCACCTGTACATCTACCCCAACGGCGTGCGACTGGACGACAGCATTGAAGCTGCGCACACCCTGGGCATGCGCTTTACCGCCACACGCGGCAGCATGAGCGTGGGCGAGAGCCAAGGTGGCTTGCCACCCGACCGCGTGGTGGAAAAAGAAGCCTTCATCCTCAAAGAAACCCAACGCCTGATTGAGACCTATCACGACGCCAGCTATGGCGCGATGACGCATGTGGCCGTGGCCCCCTGCTCGCCTTTTAGCGTGAGCCAAGACCTCATGCGCGAAGCCGCCAAACTGGCCCGCGCACACAAGGTGCGCCTGCACACGCATTTGGCCGAGAACGACCACGACATTGCGTACACGAAAGAAAAATTCAACTGCACACCCGCGCAATACGCCGAAGACTTAGGCTGGGTAGGCCACGACGTGTGGCACGCCCACTGCGTGAAGCTGGACGACGAAGGCACGTATTTGTTTGCACGCACGCGCACGGGCATTGCCCACTGCCCGTGCAGCAATATGCGATTGGCCAGCGGCATCTTGCCCCTGCGCAAAATGCTAGACGCCGGTGTACCCATTGGCCTAGGCGTAGATGGCAGCGCGAGCAATGATGGCTCGCACCTGTTGAATGAAGCGCGTCAAGCCATGCTGTTGGCACGCGTGGGCCGCGCACTGCAGGCACCGCGCATGACAGACGGGCACACCGTGTTTGGTTGCGACTTAGGCCCCGCCGAGATGACACCCCGCGACGCCCTGCGCCTGGCCACACGCGGCGGCGCCGAAGTGCTGGGCCGCGCTCACGAACTGGGACAAATCAAAGAGGGGTATTGCGCCGACATCGCCCTGTTCCGCACCGACACGCTCAGCATGGCGGGCGGCGCAGTGCACGACCCGGTGGGTGCGCTGCTGCTGTGCGCCAGCGACAACGCCGACTACGTCGTGGTCAACGGACGCGTGGTGGTGCGCGAAGGTGAGATTGCAACCGTAGAAATGGGGCCGCTGATCGAGCGGCACAACCAGTTGGCGATGCAGTTGGCGTTGGGGGCGCAATAACGCCCTGTCAGTGCCATTTATTGCGACAACTCGTGCATCACCTTGATCAAATCCGACTTGCCTTCAAAACCAATGCCGGGCAGGTCTGGCATGGTGATGTAGCTGTTCTCCACCTTCACGCCGTCGGGGAAGCCGCCGAAGGGTTGGAACAAATCGGGGTAACTTTCGTTGCCGCCCAAGCCTAAGCCTGCCGCAATGTTCAAAGACATTTGGTGGCCGCCATGCGGGACGCAACGGCTGGCTGACCAGCCGTGCTCTTTGAGCATGTCCAAGGTACGCAGGTACTCCACCAAACCGTAGCTCAAGGCGCAGTCGAACTGCAACCAATCGCGGTCAGGGCGCATGCCGCCATAACGGATGAGGTTGCGCGCGTCTTGCATCGAGAACAGGTTTTCACCGGTGGCCATGGGGTTCTTGTAGTAGCTGCGCAGGGTTTGTTGCAGCTCGTAGTCGAGGGGGTCGCCCGCCTCTTCGTACCAAAACAAATCGTATTGCGACAAGGCTTTGGCGTAGGCCACGGCGGTGTCACGGTCAAAGCGACCGTTGGCATCGACGCACAGTTTTTGGCCGTCTTGCAGCACGCTCAAAACCGAGTCAATCCGGCGCAAGTCTTCGTCCAAAGACGCCCCACCGATTTTTTGCTTCACCACCGAGTAGCCACGGTCGATGTAGCTGCGCATTTCGTCTTTGAGTTTTTCGTGGTCTTGGCCAGGGTAGTAATAACCGCCGGCCGCATACACAAACACTTTGCGATTGGGTTGGCCGTTGCCATAGCGATCGGCCAACAACTGGAACAAGGGCTTGCCTTCAATCTTGGCCACTGCGTCCCACACCGCCATGTCGATGGTGCCCATGGCCACCGAACGCTCGCCATGGCCACCAGGCTTTTCGTTGGTGAACATCGTGGCCCAAATCTTGTGGGGATCGAGGTTGTTGCCACTGTCGTCGAGCAAGCTCTCTGGCTTGGCTTCGAGCACGCGAGGGATGAATCGCTCGCGCATCAACATGCCCTGCCCATAGCGACCGTTGGAGTTAAAGCCGTAGCCCACGACAGGCTTGCCATCGCGGATCACATCGGTGATGACGGCCACAAGGCTCAAGGTCATTTTGCTAAAGTCGATGTAGGCATTGCGGATCGGCGAGCTGATCGGCAAGGTGACTTCTCTGATTTCTACGATTTTCATTTCTATTCCTAAGTGAATCACAGGGATGGCCACGATGCTAAGTGGCGACTCGGGTTGGCGCCAATGCTGTTTTGTTCACATCCCATGCTTTGAAAGCATCACCCATGAAAACAATGAACCTCTCTTGGCTGGAAGACTTTCTGGCCTTGGCTGCCAGCGGTAATTTCTCACGTGCAGCACAAGAGCGACACATGACACAGCCAGCGTTCAGCCGACGCATACGTGCGTTGGAAGACTGGGTGGGTGCCACATTGTTTGATCGCAGCAATCAGCCCGCCACGTTGACCGGCACCGGTGAATGGTTTGAGTCCATTGCCAAGGACATGTTGGCGCGCGCGGCGAAAATTCCGGGTGAAGCACGTGCCTTCAACGAGGCCAGCGCCAAAACGCTGCGCATTGCGTCCACACACGCGCTGTCGTTCACCTTCATGCCCATGTGGCTGCGAGGACTGGAATCGCAAATGGCCATTGGTCAAGTGCAACTGATTTCGGATGTGCTGCAACGCTGCGAAGCGATGCTGCAAGAAAGCCACGTGCAATTTCTACTCACCCACACACATGCAGATGCGGCCAGTGCTTTAGATGCCAAGGGCTACCCGTCCATCGTGGTGGGACATGATTTGCTGATCCCCGTCTCAGCCCCCAAAAAAGACGGCACACCTTTGCATGCTTTGCACAAACGCGCGTCTAAGAAGCCCGTGAAGTTGCTGAGCTACAGCATGGAATCGGGCATTGGACGCATCGTTGCAAAAACGCAAGCCTCGCTTGCCCAAGCGGCACCCACAGAAACCGTGTTCACCGCGCACTTGGCTTCCGTGCTCAGGACCATGGCTTTGGACGGTCGTGGCATCGCATGGCTGCCTCAGACCTTGATCCACGACGACTTGGCAAGGGGTGCTTTGGTCGAGGCCACAACGCATGACGCATGCATCCAAATGGCCATCAAACTTTACCGCGACAAAACGACACTGGGCAAATCGGGGGAGGATTTCTGGTTGGCCAATGTGCGTTGAGTCAGTGCGTGAGCGGGGATCACTCTGCGTTGTTTCATCACAAGTGTTTTGACTGGCCAACGGCAAGCCACGTGCCTACACTGAGGCCATGATCCAAGGCCTCGTTCAACTCTTCATCTTCCAAGCCCTCGGCGAACTCGTCTCTAAGTTCGCCCTGCCCTTCATCCCCGGCCCCGTGTTGGGCTTGGTGTTGTTGTTGGCGTATCTCAGCGTGCGCGGCCACGTGCCTGCAGCGATTGATTTGGTGGGCGGCAGCATCCTGCAGCACTTGGGGCTACTGTTCATCCCCGCATCGGTGGGCGTGGTGCTTTACTTGCCCGTGTTGCAGGCCAACGCTTGGGCCATCAGCGCAGCACTGGTGGTGAGCGTGGTGGCCACAGTGGCGGTGACGGCGGGCTTGCTCAAGGTGTTGGCTAAAAAGGAGCCGAGCGATGCGTAACGAGTTCCAAACGCACTTGCCGCCCATAACTGACATTTGGGTGTACCTCTCGGGCAGCCCGCTGCTGGCGTTGGTGCTGACGCTGAGCGCGTATTTGCTGGGCCTCACGCTGTACGAGCGCAGCCAGCGCAACCCGCTGGCCAACCCTGTGTTGATTGCGGTGGTGGTGGTCACGTTCAGCATCAGCGTGCTCGACATGCCGTATGCCAAGTATTTCGAGGGCGCGCAGTTTGTGCACTTCTTGCTGGGCACGGCCACGGTGTCGCTGGCCATTCCGATCTACAAAGGTTTTGCGTCGCTCAAGGGACGCATGGGCGTGTTGATGTTGTCGCTGGTGGCGGGCGGCATCACGTCCGTCTTCACTGCAGTGGGCGTGGCGCGATGGTTGGGTGTGGACGAATCGTTGGTGCGCGGCCTAGTGGCCAAGTCGGTCACTGCGCCCATTGCGATGGGCATTGCCGAACGCGTGCAAGCCTCGCCCACCTTGACCGCCATCTTTGCGGTGAGCACCGGCATCTTGGGTGCTGTACTGGGCCGCTATGTGCTGGATGTGTTGCGCGTCACGCAATGGTGGCAACGCGGCTTTGCACTAGGCGTGGCCGCACATGGCATTGGCACCTCACGTGCATTCAGCGTGCACCCCGAAGCTGGTGCGTATGCCAGCCTTGGCATGGGCTTGCACGGCATTGTGGGTGCGGTGGTGATACCGCAAGCGGTGGCTTGGTGGTTTTAAACCGCCACTGAGTGAGCAGACAAACTCACTTGCAGCTTCTCGCGCATCGCCAAAAAGATAGCCGCTAAGTTGTCCATGCTCGGGTTGCCCGTAGGCGACAACATGCGGTGCAAGCTCTTGCTAGGTTTATGCGTAAGCGTGGCGAGTTGCTCAAAGCCAATGGTGGCGTTGACGAGGTCGCGCAAGATGAGGCGTGCGGTTTCTGGCTCGCCATTCAAAAACAAAGTGGCGGCTTCATCAAGCAAGGCTTGTGCAAACGAGGCATCAGCCTGTACGCGTTGAATGACGGTTTCTTTGAAATTTCTGGTCAGCGCCATATCACCTCTTTTACTTTTTACGGGCTTTGTACTCAGCCAACAATACCTTGGCCTTGTCGATGTCACGCTGTTGTCCGCGCTTGGTTCCACCGCCAAACAAAATGATGAGCGTGTCACCTTCTTTGGCTAGGTAAATCCGGTAGCCCGGCCCCCAATCGATGACGTATTCACCCATGCCGTCAAACCACTTGATGCTCGACGTATTGCCCAACTCCATACGAAGTTTGGCCACCGTCACCTTGGCTGCGGCTTGCGCAGGCAAGCTGTCAAACCAAGTTTTGTAGGGGCTTGAGGCGTCCTCGCGCAGGTACTCTTCTACTTTGATTGGCATGTTAATGGTAACACATACGTTACTTGTGACAATTCCACAATTTTGCGGGTCTGCCTAAGCCCGCAAACACATCAACACTTGCGTTTATTTAACGAGCGCCACCGACTTCACTTGCGCCCACGTCTGCATGCCCACATGCAAGCCTAGCTCATGCACGCCACGCGCAGTGACGCGCGCCAGCAGCACGGTGTCGCCACAACGCAAGCGCAGCAGCATTTGTGATGGGTGCGCCTCTGGCGTGATGGCATCCACAACACAAGGCACGTGGTTTTGAATGCTGGTGTGCGTGGCTTCGTGCAAGGTCACACTCACGTCGCGGGCCAGCACGCGCAGGCGTACGGGTTGGCCCACCGCTAAACCGTTGTTGCGCACCCACAGCGCGCCACCGGCAAAGCCCACGTGTGCCAAGTGCCATTGGGTGTCGATGTTCAGCACGATGCCTGTGAGCAACGCACCGGCATCCTCGCCCACCACCACGGGTAGCTTGGCTTGGGTCAGCACTTCGGCCACAGGGCCGTTGGCTTGCACGCGGCCTTCGTTCATCACCACCAGCGTGTCAGCCAAGCGCGCCACTTCGTCCACCGCGTGTGTCACATAGAGCATGGGGATGTTCAAGTCGTCGCGCAGTTTTTCTAACCAAGGCAGCACTTCTTGTCGGCGTGCATGATCGAGCGCGGCCAAGGGTTCGTCGAGCAACAGCAAGCGCGGCTGCGTGACCAAGGCGCGTGCGATGGCCACGCGTTGACGCTCACCACCCGACAGCTCGTGGCTGCGGCGCTTGAGCAAGTGGCCAATGCCCAGCAGCTCTGTGACTTGCTCCACCACGGCTCGGCTCATCGCGTTGCGGCTGAATTTTTCGGCACGTTGGTGGCCATAGGCCAAGTTGCCCGAAACGTCTAAGTGGTCAAACAACGACGCCTCTTGAAACACATAACCCAAGGCGCGTTGGTGCGTGGGCAGGCGCACACCTTTTCCACCATGAAGGCCGTCGTCTTGCCACACCTCGTGGCCCAGTTGCACAACACCACGTGCCGAGGGTTCTAGCCCCGCAACGCAACGCAACAAAGTGGTTTTGCCGCAACCCGAAGGACCGTAAATGACAGTGATGCCGTGCGCGGGCAGTTGCACATCGACCGACACATCGAAGTCGGCACGCGCAATGTCTAGCTGCAAATGGATGTTCATGCGCCCGCCTTTTGGCCACGATTGGCGTGCCGATGAGAGCGACGGTTGAACCACGACAAACCCAACAACACCGCAAACGAAAACACCAGCATCACACCAGCCAAGCCGTGCGCCTGTGAATATTCCATGGCTTCGACATGGCCGTAAATTTGGGTCGACACCACGCGTGTTGTGTCGGGGATGTTGCCGCCAATCATCAGCACCACACCAAACTCACCCACGGTGTGCGCAAAGCTCAGCATGGCGGCCATCACAAAACCGGGCTTGGCCAAAGGCACGGCCACAGTAAAGAAAGCATCCCACTTGCTGGCCCGCAAGGTGGCGGCCACTTCCATGGGGCGCGGTCCCATGGCTTCAAACGCATTGACCAGCGGCTGCACTGCAAACGGCAGCGAGTAAACGACAGAGCCTAACACCAAGCCCCAAAAGCTAAAGGCCAATGTACCCCAACCTGCCCACTGCGTGAACTGACCAATCGGACCATTGGGCCCGAGCGCCACCAACAAATAAAAACCCAGCACAGTAGGCGGTAACACCAAAGGCAGCGCCACCAGCGAGACCACAGGTGCACGCCAAACCGACTGCGTGTGCGCCAGCCACCACGCCACAGGCGTGGCAAGCAACAGCAGCAACACCGTGGTCACGCTGGCGAGTTGCAGCGTGAGTGCGATGGCTTGGAAATCTTCGGCGCTTAAATTCATGCCCACACTTTACAAGGCGTAGCCGTATTGGCGAATGATGGTTTTGGCTTTGTCGGCCTGCAGGTATTTCAACAATGCGAGAGCAGCTGTGTTGTCTTTGCCTGGGTTGAGCAGCACCGCGTCTTGTTTCAAAGGGGTGTGCATGCTTTGCGGCACGACCCACGCTGAGCCTTGGGTGATGCGGCCATCGAACGAGATTTGCGACAAGGCCACAAAACCCAGCTGCGCATTCTCAGTACTGACGAACTGATAAGCCTGACCGATGCTTTCGCCTTGCACGAATTTGGGCGTCACAACAGCTTGCACACCCATCTTGTTGATGACTTCCATCGCAGCAATGCCATAAGGTGCGAGCTTGGGATCGGCAATGGCTATCTTGTGAATGCCTAACTTGTTAAAGCTGTTGCTGCGCAGTACGTCGCCTTTGTCATCCACCATGTTGGGGCTTTTGCTCCACAACGCCAAGCGGCCCGTGGCGTAGGTCAAGCGCGAGCCTGCAACCACCAAACCTTCTTTTTCTAAACGTGCTGGAGTTTCATCATCAGCCGCCAACAGCACGGCAAAGGGCGCGCCGTTTTTGATTTGCGCATAGAACTTGCCCGTTGCGCCAAAGGCCAGTTGCGCTTTGTGCCCCGTGTCTTGCTCAAACGCTTGCGCGATTTTTTGCATGGGGGCAGTGAAGTTGGCGGCGACGGCCACCATGACCTCGCCTGCTTGCGTGGCGGCGCCTATCAGCGAACCAGCCAAGACCCAAAGCAGACGTAATTTCATAGGGAGTTTGAGAGGTGAATCAAAGTCGCGGCAGTATAGCCAGCGACCTCAAGACACCCCATGCGTTACATCAACGCAGTGGCTGCTTATTTCAGAGCTGCGCCAGCTTCGTACCAGTGCTTGATCAACGCACGCTCATCGTCGGTGATGCCCGTGGCGTTGTTCATGGGCATCTGCTTGGTCACAACGGCTTGTTGGTAAATGCCCAAGGCGTGCTGTTTCACACCTTCGGGGGTGTCAAAGCGCACGTTTTTCATTTGCACTTGTTCGCCATGGCACATGTAGCAGCGCTGGGCAAACACTTGGCTCACTTGCGCATAGGTCACAGGGGCGGCATTCGTTGCAGCAGGTGCCGAGGCAGATGGCGCAGGACGCATCCACACAATCACGCTGAGCAATATCACCACACCGGCAATCGCAAAAGGCAGCGGATTCTTGGCGCGGCCCAGGTGGTAGCCATGGCGTTGCACGAAAAACTGGCGAATCAAGGCGCCTGCCAACATCATCATCACAAGGATTACCCAGTGGTTTTCGTGGGTGTAGAGAAAGCTGTAGTGGTTGCTCAGCATCGCAAAGATGACAGGCAAGGTGAAGTAGGTGTTGTGAACGCTGCGCTGTTTGCCGCGCTTGCCGTGGGTGGCGAGCTCTTTGGGGTCCATTGCCACGCCCGAGGTCATGGCCGCCACCACTTTGCGTTGGCCAGGGATGATCCAGAAGAACACGTTGGCACTCATCGACGTGGCAATCATGGCGCCCACCAACAAGAAGGCCGCGCGGCCTGCAAACAATTGGCACGACAACCACGAGGCAAACGCCACCACAACGATCATCAAAATCGCCACGGTGCGTTCGCCGTTTTCACGAAAGCCAAACACGCGGCACACGGTGTCGTAAATCAACCAGAAGGCGACCAAGAAACTCAAGGCGGCGGTGATGGCCGCGGCAGGCGACCAATCCATCAAGGACTTGTCAATCAAGAACGTGCCGGCATTCCACAGGTACAGCACGGTGAACAAGCCAAAGCCGGTGAGCCAGGTGGAATAACTTTCCCAATAGAACCAATGCAGCTTGGTGTGAATCTTCTTCGGGGCGACCATGTACTTTTGGGGGTTGTAAAAACCACCGCCGTGCACGGCCCACATCGCGCCGTCCACGCCTTTTTCCAGCAGGTCGGGTGAGTTGGGTTTGATGAGGTTGTTGTCTAAGAAGACAAAGTAGAACGAGGAGCCAATCCACGCAATGGCGGTGATGACGTGCACCCAACGCAACAGCAGGTTGGCCCAGTCTAAGAAATATGCGTCCATGTCGAGACCTCAGTCACTGATTCAATGTTTGCTGTTCACCACTGCGGGCGCTGTGAACAACACGAGGGTCGCGAACAAGGCCTCGACACCAAGGCCTGCTCCGCTGCGACAGGTGACACGAAGTGTATACACTTTTTGTCGCCAGGCATAGCAGGCAAGTCTCGGAGAAACCCTAGCAAGACGCACGCCGAGCCAGGGCTTTGCCAAGGGCATCAAGCAGGTTGCAAGGCGCCAACCACCTGAACACCGCGGGCCGTATCGGCCACGACATTCCCCACCATGTCAGCCGTGATGGCCGACAGCGTCCAGCCTAAATGGCCATGACCGGTGTTGTAGAACACGTTGGCAGCTTTGCCTCGACCCACGCGCGGCATCATGTTGGGCATCATGGGGCGCAAGCCGGCCCATGGCACCACCGAACGGGTGTTGATGCGTGGGAAGCACTGCTCCACCCAGGCCACCAGAGGACGGATGCGGTCGGCGCGAATGTCGCGGTCGATGCCGTTGAACTCCGCAGTGCCCGCGACGCGGAAACGGTTGAGTCCCAAACGGCTGGTGACGAGCTTGGTTTCGTCGTCCAGCAGGCTCACATTGGGGGCACCCATTTGGCTTTCTTCATCGTTCAAGTTGACGGTGATGGAATAACCTTTGACGGGGTAGATGTTCACGCGGTCGCCCAGCTGAGCGGCAAAGTCGCGGCTGGCGACGCCGGCGCAAACCACCATGCCGTCGAAGGTATGCACGCTGGGTGCGCCCTGCTCTTGTGCCACTGTGACCACGGCTTGCACGCCGTTGCTCTGGACAGATTGAACGTCTTGACCGTACAAGGTGCGCACGCCCAAACGGGCGGCAGCAGCAGCTAAACCATGTGTGAATTTGTGGATGTCGCCCGTCGAATCGCTCTCGGTGAAGTAGCCGCCGTAGTAGGTACCGGCCAAGGTGGGCTCAATCGCCTTCATCTCCGCAGGTGTCACCGCATGGCGTGGCAAGCCGCCTTTGGCGAGCATTTCAGACACTTTGCCCGCGTGGTCAAAACCTTTCTTGTCGCGGTAGATGTGCAAGATGCCTTCTTTCTTCAGGTCGAAGTCAATGCCCTCTTCCTGAGCCCAGGCAAACAAATGTTCACGCGCAGCAACGGCCATGCGCGCTGTCTCGACGGTGTTGCGCTCGTAATGGGGCATGGCGGCGATGAACTCGGCAAACCAAGACAGTTTGTGCCAAGTCGGTGCGGGGTTGACCAACAGCGGTGCATCGCTTTTGAGCATCCACTTCAAGCCCTTGAGGATGGTGGACCAGTGCGTCCACACCTCGGCGTTGGAGGCTGAGAGCTGGCCACCGTTGGCGAACGAGGTTTCCATCGCGGCGTAGCGATGGCGTTCGAACAAGGTCACGGCAAAGCCGCGTTTGGCCAAGGCGTAAGCGGTGGTCACGCCGGTGATGCCGCCACCAATGACTGCGATTGTTTTCATGGGAAATGAGCTTTCAAAAACGTCGAGGGGTTGAGCGCCAAGCACGCAAGCCGCGTGCCTAGAGCGCCCCCTCTGTTTCCGGACCTGAGAGATTCACGAGCCGCGAGATGCGGATCGCTTGCTCCTTCGGTGCACTGGCGGACGAATGCGCCAGCAGCTCTTCAGAGATAAGTGCGTGTGACCGGTCCCTTTGCCTGAGAGTTTCCGGGGCGGTTGCTCCTTCGGCGCTGCCCAGCACGCGTTGGCGTTGGCAGTCTCTCCCGATCACACGTCGACACAAGGTCGAGTGAATTTCAAATCATTCTAATGAGCGAAGAACTTCTGAACAAGTGCCACCCAATAAGAAGCACCTGTTGCGATGTTGTCGTCATTGAAGTCGTAGCCCGGGTTATGCACCATGCACGCCCCCGCAGAGTCGCCGTCACCATTGCCAATCAGCAAATAGCTGCCAGGAATTTTTTCAAGCATGAAGGCAAAGTCTTCACTGCCCGTCAACGCGGGGCCCTGCAAGGTGACGCGCTCTGGCCCCACCAAATCGAGCGCCACTTGACGCGCAAAGTCGGTCTCAGCCACCGAGTTCACCAACACGCAATAACCCGGCCGCCAATCGATCTCGGCGGTCACGCCAAAACTCTCGGCTTGTGCGGCCACCAAGGCTTTGATGCGCTGCTCTAACAAGCGACGCACCCCAGGGTCGAGCGAGCGCACGCTGAGCTCCAACGTCGCCAATGCTGGAATGACGTTGTTGGCTTGCCCCGCATGCAACGCGCCCACGGTGACCACAGCGGTGTGCAGCGGATCGACGTTGCGCGACACCACGGTTTGCAGCGCCATCACGATGGAAGCTGCAGCCACCAACGGATCAGCCGCGCGGTGCGGCATGGCGCCATGCCCGCCCGTGCCATGAATGCGCAGGGTGACGTAATCGCTTGAGGCCATCGCCGCGCCGTCGCGAAACACAAAGTGCCCCACAGGCTTGCCCGGCATGTTGTGCATGGCAAACACGGCATCACAAGGGTGTTGTTCGAAGAGGCCATCGGCCATCATGCGCACCGCACCACCACCGCCCTCTTCGGCGGGTTGAAAAATCAAATTCAAGGTGCCGTCAAACGTCGGGTGCTGTGCGATTGTTTTTGCAGCCGCCAACAACATGACGGTGTGACCGTCATGGCCGCAGGCGTGCATGAGGCCCGGCTTGACGCTGGCCCACTCAGCGCCCGTGGCTTCTTGAATGGGCAAGGCATCCATGTCCGCGCGCAGGCCCAAACAGCGTGAGCTGCTGCCCCGCTTCAAGGTGCCCACCACGCCGGTGCCGCCCAAACCGCGATGCACGGCATAGCCCCAGCTTTCTAACTTGGCAGCCACCAACTCAGAGGTGCGGTGCTCTTCAAACGCCAGCTCGGGATGGCGGTGAATGTCGCGTCGCAGCTGAATGAACTCGCCCACTCGGTCGGTGAGCGCATCACGCAAGTAGGTCATGTCACTGAGGCTGCAGGTTGATCGACTTGGCAATGGCGCGGAACTGCGCCGTGCCGTCTACATATGCTTTGCCCACATCTTGCAAGGACAAGGGCTTGGCCACCAGTTGGCTGTTGGCTTCTAAGCCACTGCGCACGGCTGGATCGGTCAATGCATCGGTGATGGCTTTGTGGATGGTTTGCACCGTGGCCTCGGGGGTGTCCTTCTTGACGAAGTAGCCTGTCCAAATGTTGAAGGTGAAGTTTTTCAAGGACTTGCTCTCGCTGATGGCGGGGTAGTCTTTCACCGACTCCAAGCGATCGCGGTTGAGCATGGCCAACACTTTGAGCTTGCCTTGCTTTTGCAACTCTTCATACGATTTGCCAAACGGTGCCAAGAAAATATCCACCTGACCACCCAGCAAATCTTGGTTGGCTGGTGCAGCACCTTTGTAGGGCACATGCGTCATGGGAATGTCGGTCACTTTGGACAAGTGCTCGCCCAACAGGTGGTAGAACGAACCTGGGCCCACGCTGGCGTAGGTGATGGGGCGGCCAGCTTTGGCTTCTTTGCGGGCGTAGTCTAAAAACTCATCCACATTGTTCACGGGCAAATCTTTGCGTGCCAAGAAACCGATTTGTGCAGTGGCGATCATCTGCACCAAACGGAAGTCTTCGCTCTTGAACTTGACGGCCGAGATGGCCAAAGGCGCCAAGATCAACTCGTTGGGCGAGCCCTGAAAAATGATTTGACCGTCTGCCGGCGCGTTCAATGTTTTTTGAGCAGCGATGGAACCACTCGCACCGCCTAAGTTTTCAATGATCACGGGCTGTCCAAAGTTTTTGGACAAGGTGTTGTTCACGGTGCGGGCAATCACATCTGACAAACCGCCTGCAGGGTACGGCACCATCAAGGTGATCGGTTTGCTGGGATAGCTCTGCGCACACACAGCGCCCGCCAAGAACAAACCGCTCAGCAAAGCGGCCCAGCGGTTGAATTGGTTTGACATGTCTCGACTCCAAAGTGGTTGTTATGGCTGCATCGTAAAAAGCCGTTTCTATAATGTCCAATGCATTATTATGACATTTAGCATGACTTTTATGCATAGATTGGAACAACCGTGACCTTGGTTCAGCTCAAACATTTGATCGAATTGGCCAGCAATGGTTCATTCAGCCAATCGGCCAGCAAGTTACATCTCACGCAACCTGCCTTGAGTCGCAGCATCAAAGCGCTGGAAGATGAATTGGGACAACCCTTGTTCGACCGTGTCGGTCGCAAAAATGAACTGACTGCGTTTGGCGGTCACATCGTGCAACGCGCCCGCGTCTTGGTCGACGAAGCCAACGAGTTGCGCCAAACCAGTCTGCAATTGAAAAAAGGCGAGATCGGCCAATTTCGCGTGGGCATGGGTTCTGGCCCTGGTGCCATGTTGATGACGCCCTTGCTTATGCTGATGGCCACCGAGCATCCGCAAGCACACATCGACATTTCGCGTGGCAGCACCACGCTGTTGGTGCAAGCCCTGCGCGACCGCTTGCTGGACGCTTTGATTTTGGACATCCGGTCCCTGCAACCTTCTGCCGACTTGAAAGTCGAAGCTTTGCAAGAAATGGCCGGTGCCTTCATGTGTCGGCCCGGTCATCCCTTAGCCAAAAAACGCAGCGTGCCATTTGCCATGTTGCGCGATTACCCCGTGGCCTCCACACCGTTGAGCGATGAAGTCGCACGCATCTTGATGGAGCGATTTGGGCCCAGCGCCCATCCCGATCAGTTGGTCAATTTGCGTTGTGAGGAAATTTCGAGCTTGCTCGATGTGGCTCGTACCAGCGATGCCGTGGTACTGGCCATTCGGGCCTCAGCCCCAGACTTGGTGGAGCTCCCCATCTCACCCGCCTTGAATGCCAACGCACGATTTGGCTTGGTCACCATTGCCTCACGCACCGAACCACCCCTGCTTGGCAAGGTGCGTGGGTTGATGCGGGAGGTGATGAGGGACTGAATGACTAGAGCACCCGCACCTTAGACAGGCGCCTCAATCATTGAGTCAGCAAAGCCAACCATTGAGGCAAACAAACAGAAGCCAGGTCATAGCGCGCTAAAACCTGAGAACGGGCTTCGTGACGCATCTCTAGAAATTCCTCAGGTGTCTCAAGTACTTTACAAACTTTGTCGACCAACGCTTCTGAATCAAAGAAATTGAAAAGTAAACCATGCTTACCATCCTGTATCACCTCTTGAACAGGCGCGGTCTCAGAAGCAACGACGGCACAGCCAACAGACATGGCTTCTAGCAAAGACCAAGACAGGACAAAGGGGTAAGTCAAATACACATGAACCGCTGAAATCTGAAGCACCTGAAGATAACTTCGATAGTGCTGCAAAAACAGCAGACATTCACACCATGGTGTTAAGTTTTGCAAAAGGCTATGACACCCCTGCAGGTGAAGCAGGTCACCTGCTATCTGCTGGACAACGCCAACGCCTAGCGTTGGCTAGGGCACTGTATGGGAGCCCGGCTTTAGTTGTCCTGGATGAACCGAACGCAAACCTAGATGAAGCTGGTGAGCAAGGTTTACTGCAAGCGATCGGGCAATTAAAAACTGAAGGAAAAACAGTGTTGTTGATTACTCACAAACAATCCATCATAGAGATTGCAGATCTTTTGCTTGCAATGGATGGAGGGGAAATAGCTCAATTCGGTCCAACTCAAATCGTATTGGGAAATTTGCAAGCATCCAGAACAATACCCCCAACAGAATAATCGGCCGCGACGCTGAATTAGAAAATGCATACGCCTCCAAACACACCATCCAACTCAGAGGCCTTAGCGTCGATGAGTAATACACGTTCGGCTACACATTACGGTTTGTGGTCTTTGATCCTCGGTTTAGGCTTCTTGCTAACTTGGGCGGCATTCGCCCCAATGGATGAGGGCGTTCCTGCGCAAGGCTTGGTAACCCTCGACACAAAGCGCAAAGCCATCCAACATTTCCAAGGCGGCATTGTGAAAGACGTCATGGTGCGTGAAGGAGAAATTGTGAAGGAAGGACAAGTCCTCATGATCTTGGAGCAAGCTGTAGTACGTGCCAATTTAGAGTCTGTTAGGCAGCACTACCAAGCATTGCGCGCCGCGGAAAGTCGTTTGATTGCTGAACAACAAAATCTTTCAAAAATTTCATGGCATACCGATTTGAAGAATGTTCAAGGAAACTCCTTGGTTGAACAACATCAACAAATTCAAGAGCAACTTTTTAAATCAAGGCGTTTATCTCTGCAAGCAAGCTTAGCTGCACTGGCAGAAAGCTTGGCGGGCCAAGAAGCCCTCTTGTCTGGAAGTCAGCGAATGCTGATCGAGCGAAGAACACAGTTGCGCTTGTTACAAGAAGAACTATCTGGGATTCAACCTGATCAACCCTTTAGCAACATACATAACGTACCAATCGGGAATTCAAGTGAGCGTGCCTTTATTTTCTGGCGGATATACACAATCAACGGTACGCCAAGCACAAGCCTACCTTGACCGTGAGCGGGAAAGCTTAGAACAGACACGTCGCACATTAGGACTGCAGATCCGTAAGGAATATCAAAATATCACCGAAGGTTTGCTTAAGGTAGCCGCATTAGAGCAAGCTTTGCGTTCTGCCCAGCAACTGGTTGTGTCATCGCAAAAAAGCATACAAGCCGGTGTTCGTACACAAACAGATTTACTCAACGCCCTTCAACGAGAAGCCGAAGCTAAACGTGATTTAGCTCAAGCACGTTATCAACTCTTAATGGCACAGCAAAAGCTGGCTGTGCTAACCGGTGCCCCACCCTTGCAAGCGGTTGAAAATATCAACCGCTTGTTGTTGGTTGATGCGAGCCGTTTGAATCCGCAGAATTGAAAGATCGAATCTGCAACAACTGCGCCGCCACAGACACCGCAATGACTTCGGGCTCTTTGCCCGTGATGCCGCTCACGCCAATGGGACACGTGATGAAAGCCAACTCTTCGGCGGTAAAGCCTTTGGCTTCGAGGCGGTGCTGAAACGTGGCCCACTTGGTTTTGCTGCCAATGAGGCCCACAAATTTCAAATCGCCGTGCAGGCGTTGGCGCTTTAAGCATGCCGCCACCACGTCTAAATCTTCGGCATGGCTAAAACTCATGATGAGCACGCTTGCGCCACTGGGCAAATCAGCCACGGCGGCGTGCACAGGGTCAGAGTGTTCGCACACCACGTTGGGTGGCAACTGAGCGGGGAAGATTTCGTCACGGCTGTCCACCCACTGCACGTTATAGGGCAAGGTGCTGAGCACGTTGACCAAGGCACGGCCCACATGGCCACCACCAAAGAGTGCGAGGGGTTGGCCGTTGGCCAGCAGGCGTTGTTTGAGAGCGGGTGCGTCAGCGGCACTGATGCGCTCAAACTTCAAATGCACCACGCCGCCGCAGCACTGGCCCAAGGCGGGGCCAAGGGCGTATCGCGTCGTTAACGCGCTGTCTTCGTGGGTGAGCGCCGATGCGACGTGACCGTTGACAGACGGCGCGGCGTTGTCAGAGGGATTGAGATGTGCAGGCCGAGACAACAAAGCACGCGCCTCGCTGATGGCTTGAAACTCCAAATGCCCGCCACCAATGGTGTTGACCAAGGTCTGCGGGAACACTGCCATCCAAGCGCCCTTCTCACGCGGGCCCGAGCCCTGCACGCTGTCGACCGACACCAACACGCCATCGGCATGTTGGAGTTGGTTCAATAGCTCAGCGGTGTGGCGTGGCACGAAGGGTTTAAGCCGCAGCCTTGGCCTTGACGGCTTCGCACGCCATCAAGATGCGCTCGGGCGTGGCCGGTGCATCCATGTGCACCACCACTTTGTGGTCGGCGCTGGCAGCCACGGCATCGCGCAAAGCAAAGAAGGCAGACAGGCCCAACATCAATGGGGGTTCGCCGGTTGCCTTGCTGTTGAAAGGCGTGGGCTTGTTGTTTTGGTTCTCAAACAAAGACACCTTGAAGTGCTCTGGAATATCGCCCGCCACGGGAATCTTGTAGGTGCTGGGGCCGTGCGTGAGCAGCTTGCCCTTTTTGTCCCAAATGCACTCTTCCATGGTGAGCCAGCCCATGCCTTGCACATAGGCGCCTTCGATCTGGCCTTTGTCCAATGCGGGGTTGATGCTGCGGCCCACGTCGTGCACGATGTCCACGGCCTTGAGCCACCACTCGCCGGTGCGGGTGTCGATCTCCACTTCGCTCACGGCCGCGCCGTAGCAGTAGTAATAGAAGGCACGGCCGTTCAGGGTGGTGAAGTCGTATTTGATTTCGGGCGTCATGTAGAAACCCGTGACCGACAAGCCCACGCGGTCGAGCCACGCTTGCTTGGTCACATCAGCCCATTTGACGGACTTGCCGCCGCCGTGCACTTCGTTGTTCGCAAAAGTCACATCGCCTTCGGCGCAACCCAACATGCGGGCAGCCACAGGCTTCAAACGCTCACGCATTTGCATGGTCGCGTTCATGATGGCCGCGCCGTTGATGTCAGCACCGCTCGATGCGGAAGTGGCCGAAGCGTTGGGCACTTTTTGTGAGTCGGTCGCCGTGATACGCACGTGGTCCACGCTTAGCCCCAAACCATCTGCACAGACCTGCGCCATCTTGGTGTTCAGGCCTTGGCCCATTTCTGTGCCGCCGTGGTTACAGCTGACCGAGCCGTCCATGTAAACCACCAGAAGCGCGCCGCCTTGGTTCAAGTGCGTGGCGGTGAAGCTGATGCCGAACTTCAAAGGCACGAGCGACAAACCGCGCTTGCGGGTTTTGCTCTTGGCGTTGAAGGCTTGCACTGCGGCGCGGCGCTCGGCGTATTTGGATTCGTGTTCGACCTGCGCGATCACCTTGTCACCCACCCAGTCTTCGATGAGCTGGTTGTATTGGGTGGTCATGGTGTCGGGCGTGCCGCTGATGGCGGGGTCTTTGTAGAGGTTGAGCTTGCGCACTTCCAGTGGGTCTTTGCCCAAAGTCATCGCGATCTCGTCCATCACCGTTTCGATGCCGAACATGCCTTGTGGGCCGCCGAAACCACGGAAAGCGGTGGCGCTTTGCGTGTTGGTTTTGCAGCGGTGGCTCACCAACTTCAAAGCTGGGATGTGATAGCTGTTGTCAATGTGCAAGCAAGCGCGGTCGTTCACCGGGCCCGAGTAGTCGGTGCTGTAACCGCAGCGCGACATGAGCGTGATGTCAGCGCCCAACACACGACCGTTGTCGTCAAAGCCTACTTCGTAGTCGATGCGGAAGTCGTGACGCTTGCCGGTGATGGTCATGTCGTCGTCGCGGTTCACGCGCAGTTTGACGGGCTTGCCCAGCTTGTGTGCAGCCAAAGCAGCGCTCTGGCTGAAGATGCTGGCATTGCCTTCTTTGCCGCCAAAGCCGCCACCCATGCGGCGGCAAATCACTTCCACATCGTTGGTGTGCAGGTTCAGGGCGTGCGCGGCTTCGCGTTGGTTGCCGTCGGGGTGCTGGGTCGACACGTACAGCGTGAGCTGGCCGTCTTCCTTGGGCACCGCGTAGGTGATCTGACCTTCCAGATAAAACTGTTCTTGCTGGCCCGTGCGTGTCGTGCCTTTGATTTTGTGAGGCGCGTTGGCAATGGCTGCGGCGGCGTCACCACGCGTGATGCCTTTGGGCGGCATGATGAAGCTGCCTGCATCCATCGCCTCTTCCACCGTCAAGATGGGCTTGAGTTCTTTGACCAAGACCTTGGCTTTGTGCGCAGCTTCACGTGCGTAAAGCATGTCGCGGGCCACGACCACGGCCACGGCTTGACCGACGAACTCAACCTTGCCAGCGGCGAGGAACGGGTCGTCATGGATGATGGGGCCACAGTTGTTTTCGCCGGGAATGTCTTTGGCGGTGTAAACCGCCACCACGCCGTGCTCACGCAAGATGGCTTCGCGGTCAATGCCGTCGCCAATCAACTCACCATGCGCCACGGGCGACAAGATCAGCGCGGCGTACAAAGTGCCCGCATGCTCAGGAATGTCGTCGATGTAAGTGGCCGAACCGGTGACATGCAGGTGCGCGGACTCGTGAACGATGTCGGTGCCTTGCTGAATGTTTGTGGCGGGCAAGAGGTTTTTCAGGTTGGTAGGAGCGTTCATCACACCACCTCCGTAGTTGGTTCTTCAATGAATTCGAGCACAAGGTTGCGAGCCACCAATGCGCGGTAAGCCCATGTAGCACGCAAACCGTCGCGAGCGGTGAAGCTAGATGCAATCACGGCATCCAAATCAGCGGCTTTCACGTCTGCTGGCGATTTGCCTTCCAGCACAGCTTCGAGTTGGGGTGCACGTGCCGGGAATGGGCTCAGGCCGTTGTAGGCCAGCTTCACGCCAGACAACTTGCCGTCTTTGAGCATGTAGCTGATGGCCGCGCACGTGGCAGAAATGTCTTGCTCAAAACGCTTGCTCACCTTGTGGGCACGGAACACTTGGGCCTCTGCGGGCTTGGGCAACTCGACCGCTTCGATGAACTCACCGGCTTCGAGCACGCTCTTTTTCATGCCGGTGTAGAAGTTTTCCAGCAACACGTTGCGGGTCTTCTCGCCACGGCGCAGAACCAAGTTAGCACCCAGCGCCAGCAAGCAAGGCATGGAGTCACCAATGGGTGAACCGTTGGCAATGTTGCCCGCCAAGGTAGCGGTCGAACGGATGGGGGGCGAACCAAAGCGGCGCAGCACTTCGGCGAAATCGGGGTAGGCCTTGGCCACCAACTCTTCCACTTTGGCCAGCGACACCGCTGCGCCAATGCGCCAAGCTTTGTCGGTCTCGGTGACTTGGCGCAGTTCTTTGACATTGCCCAAGTACATGATGTGGTCAGGGCGCGCGAACTGTTTGTTCACTTGCAAGCCAATTTCGGTACTACCTGCCAACAAGGTGGTGGTGGGGTGCTTGACCAAATAGTCAGACACTTCAGCCAGGGTGGCGGGTGACACAAACTCGTTGCCCTTCTTAGTACGCACCACAGGCTGCACGATGATTTCGCCGTCCAAACTCATGGTCGGCGTGCTGGCACGCTTGATTTCTTTGAGCAGAGGCAGGTCAGCGCTGTCGTCGACTTTCAAAGCTGTTTTCTTTTGGCAGGCTTTGGCTGTCGCGTCGATGATGGGCGCGTAGCCGGTGCAACGGCACAAATTGCCGCTCAGGGCGTCGGTGATCTCTTGGCGCACGGGCGAGGTGTTGGTTTGCACCAAGTTCACCAAGCTCATCACAATGCCAGGGGTGCAAAAGCCGCACTGCGAGCCGTGGCACTTGACCATCTCTTCTTGCACAGGGTGCAAGGTGCCGTCGGCTTTTTTCAAGCTCTCCACCGTCTTGATGGATTTGCCATCGAGCGAAGGCAACAACTGGATACACGCGTTGGTGGCCACATAGTCCACGCCTGTGCCAGCGGCGTTGAGTTCACCCACCATCACCACGCAGGCGCCGCAATCGCCTTCGGCGCAACCTTCTTTGGTGCCAGTGCGGTGGAGCTGCTCACGCAGGTAATCAAGAACAGTGGTGGTGCGACGGGCACCTTGGGCTTCGACGATCTGGCCGTCGAGCACAAAGCGCACGGTGTTGGTGACTTGGGTCATGGTGTGGGTGTGGAAATCTGGGAGAAGGCCCAGATTTTAGTGACTTGCACCCCAAATCCGCAGCACGTATGCTGCTTGGTATACAAAAAAATTAAGACCCGCGGTAGGTCGAGTAACTCCAAGGGCTTACCAGCAGGGGCACGTGGTAATGCTGGTCTGTGTGGGCCACACCAAAGTCCAGACTCACTTGGTCTAAGAAGTTGGGTTCTGGCAAGGCCACGCCTTTGGAGGCGAAATAGCCTTTGACGTCAAACACCAAGCGGTAGGTGCCCTTTTTCAAACTGTCGTTGTCGTACAGCAAACCATCGGGGTTGCGACCGTCATGGTTGAGGTTGAACGACTTCACCAGCGTGGCGTGGCCGTTGTCGGTGGTGAACAAAGACACTTTCATGCCGGCCGCAGGGCCACCGTGCATGGTGTCTAAAACGTGTGTGCTCAATCCCATGAAATGCTCCCAATAAATGACGGCAACCAACTCGGTCGACTGAAAGTGTATACAATTTTTGAATCTAGGTCTATCATAGGCCTTATTGCACTTGCTGGAGAACACCATGGACAGCTCAACCGCCACCCGAAGCATTGTGGACGCGCTCACCAAAGCCATCGTCGAACATCGCCTGCACCCCGGCACCAAACTGGCCGAACAAAAACTGGCCGACCATTTTGGCGTGTCACGCACACTGGTTCGTCAAGCGCTGTTTCAACTGGCGCAAAAGCGTTTGATTCGCATGGAACCCGCGCGCGGCGCGTTTGTCGCTACGCCCTCCTCTGACGAAGCACGTCAAGTGTTTGCCGTGCGCCGCATGATTGAAGTGGAGATGACGCGCAGCTTGGTACGCAACGTCACACCAGAACAAATCAAGGCACTCAAAGAACACGTGGCACAAGAAAAAGCCGCCATCAGCATGGGCGATGTGCCAGGCCGCACCGACTTGCTGGGCGACTTCCATGTGCGCATCGCAGAACTGATGGGCAACCAAGTGCTGGCCCAGTTGCTGAGCGAATTGATCTCGCGCTGCGCCTTGATCACCTTGATGTACCAAAGCACCAACGCCGCCGAGCACTCTGCCGAAGAGCACGCCGAAATTTTGAAAGCCATCGTCGCCAAAGACGAAAAGCTGGCCGTCAAGTTGATGGACGAACACCTGAGCCACGTGGAAGCCAGCCTCACGCTAGACCGCAAAGTGCCCAGCAACGACATCGCCATGGCGCTGGCCTGAGCACAAACGTCCTTGGCAACGTAGGCGCGCTTTTCGCTCCAGTGTCCACGCTTCAACCCATACCGAGTTCATCGAATGTCCAACCCCAACGCCACTTACGACAGCACCGCCGCCTACCCCCGTGACTTGGTGGGCTACGGCCGCCAAGTGCCACACGCGCAATGGCCCAACCAAGCCCGCATTGCGGTGCAGTTTGTGCTGAACTACGAAGAAGGCGGCGAGAACGCCACGGTGCATGGCGATGCCGGCAGCGAGATGTTTTTGAGCGAGATGTTCAACCCGCCCAGCTTTCCCGACCGCCACCTGAGCATGGAAGGCATTTACGAATACGGCTCACGCGTGGGCGTGTGGCGCATCTTGCGCGAGTTTGAAAAACGCGGCCTGCCCCTCACCGTATTTGGCGTGAGCATGGCACTCGAGCGCCACCCCGAACTCACCGCCGCGTTTGTGGAACTCGGCCACGAAATTGCCTGCCACGGCTACCGCTGGATCAACTACCAAACCACCGACGAAGCCACCGAGCGTGCGCACATGAACAAGGGCATCGAGATCATCGAGCGCCTAACGAGCACCACACACGGCAACAGCATTCATGGCGCAGGCTGGTACACCGGCCGCGACAGCCCCAACACACGCCGCTTGGTGGCCGACCATGGCGGCTTTGAGTACGACAGCGACTACTACGGCGAAGACCTGCCCTTTTGGATGAAGGTCAAAAAAACCAATGGCGACGTGGTGCCCCAACTCGTGGTGCCTTACACACTCGACTGCAACGACATGCGCTTTGCCCTGCCCCAAGGCTTTAGCCAAGCGGAAGACTTCTTTGTGTATCTGCGCGACAGCTTTGATGCGCTGTATGCCGAGGGCGACCCCAATGGCACGAACTCGCCCAAGATGATGAGCATCGGCATGCACTGCCGCTTGCTGGGCAAGCCCGGCCGCATCGTGGCACTGCAAAAGTTTTTAGACCACATCGCCAAACACGACCGCGTGTGGGTGGCGCGTCGCATTGACATTGCGCGTCACTGGAAACAAGTGCATCCCTACAGCGGCAACTAAACAGCAGGACACCGACATGAGCACCATCACGCTGAACCAAATCAACACCCTGCCCCGCGCTGAGGCTGCGGCCTTGCTGACCGGCTTGTACGAACACTCCGATTGGATTGCCGAACAAGCGCTGGATGCACGCCCGTTTGCATCTGCCGCCGCGCTCAAACACGCCATGGTGAAGGTGCTTGAAAAAGCAGGTCGCGAACCCCAGCTCGCCTTGGTCCGCGCCCACCCTGAATTGGCAGGCAAAGCCATGGTGAGCAAAAGCCTCACCGCTGAATCCACCAATGAACAAACCAAAGCCGGCCTGACCAATTGCACGCCCGAAGAGTTTGCGCACATCCAACAACTCAACGCCAGCTACAACGCCAAGTTTGGTTTCCCCTTCATCTTGGCCGTGCGCGGCCCGCGTGGCTCTGGCCTCAACAAGCAGCAAATCATCAGCACCTTTGAGCGCCGCCTGCACAACCACCCCGACTACGAGCTGGCCGAGTGCTTGCGCAACATCCACCGCATCGTGGAGATTCGCTTGAACGACAAGCTGGGCTACGAGCCCGCGCTGGGCCACGAGGTGTGGGACTGGCACGAGTGGTTGGCCCAGTTCAGCGACGCAGGCGTGGTCAACCAACACGCGCCACACGCCGCACGCGAAGAACTCACCGTCACTTACCTGACCGACGCGCACCTGAAATGCGCACGCACGATCGAGCTGGGCATGAAGGCCTGCGGCTTTGACGACGTACGCATTGACGCCGTGGGCAACGTGGTGGGCGTCTACAAAGCGGCCCACACAGACACAGCATCCAACGCGAAAACTTTGATGACCGGCTCGCACTACGACACCGTGCGCAACGGCGGCAAGTACGACGGCCGCTTGGGCATCTTCGTGCCCATGGCCTGCGTGCGCGAGCTGGCCCGTGCGGGCAAACGCTTACCTTTCAACCTCGAAGTGGTGGCCTTTGCCGAAGAAGAAGGCCAACGCTACAAAGCCACCTTCTTAGGCTCTGGCGCTTTGGTGGGCGACTTCAAACACGAGTGGCTGGACCAACAAGATGCAGATGGTGTGACCATGCGCCAAGCCATGAAACAAGCGGGCTTGAAGATCGAAGACATCCCGAAGCTCACCCGCAACGCGGCTGAGTATCTGGGTTTCGTGGAAGTCCACATCGAGCAAGGCCCTGTGCTCAACGAGCTGGACATTCCACTGGGCGTGGTCACCTCCATCAACGGCAGCGTGCGCTTTGTGGGCGAAATCATCGGTATGGCCAGCCATGCAGGCACCACCCCCATGGACCGCCGCCGCGATGCCGCCACCGCCGTCGCAGAACTTGCGCTCTACGTCGAGAAACGCGCCTCACAACAAGCCAACTTGGTAGGCACCGTCGGCATGCTGACAGTGCCCAATGGCTCCATCAACGTGGTGCCCGGTCGCTGTCAATTCAGCCTCGATCTGCGCGCGACCACCGATGCCATGCGCGATGCGCTGATGAACGACGTGCTCGCTGTGCTCAAAGCCATTTGCGAACGCCGTGGCTTGCACTACACGCTGGAAGAAACCATGCGCGCCAGCGCTGCACCGAGCGACGCGAAGCTGCAAGCACTTTGGGAGCAAGCCGTGCAGTCCCTCGGTTTGCCCGTGTTCCACCTGCCCAGTGGCGCGGGTCATGATGCGATGAAACTGCACGAAGTCATGCCCCAAGCCATGCTGTTTGTGCGTGGCCAAAACGCAGGCATCAGCCACAACCCGCTGGAATCCACGACAAGTGACGACATGCAACTGGCCATCGACGCCTTCATGCACTTGCTGCACAACACGCACGCGTGACACGACCACAAAACCCAAAGACGCCGCGCACGCAAGAAGTCACAGCCACTAGGAAAACACCGAGACACACCATGAGCCACACCACCTACGCCCAACTCGACGCCTGGATTGACGCACACTTCGACGAGCAAGTGAAGTTCTTGCAAGAACTCATCCGCGTTCCCACCGACACGCCCCCCGGCAACAATGCCCCCCACGCCGAGCGCACCGCCACGCTGTTGAAAGACTTTGGCTTTGACGCCGAAAAACACGCCGTGCCCGACGCCGATGTGAAAGCCTACGGTCTCGAAACCATCACCAACCTCATCGTGCGCCGCAAATACGGCACCGGCAAAACCATCGCCCTCAATGCCCACGGCGACGTGGTTCCCCCCGGCGAAGGCTGGACCCAAAAGCCCTACGGCGGCGACATCGTGGACGGCAAAATTTACGGCCGCGCCAGCGCCGTGAGCAAGTGCGACTTCTCGACCTTCACCTTCGCCACCCGCGCATTGGAAGCCGTGAATCTTGCAGAGAACCACCAGCTCAACGGCAACCTCGAACTGCACTTCACCTACGACGAAGAGTTCGGCGGCCTACTCGGCCCCGGCTGGTTGCTAGACCAAGGCCTCACCAAACCCGACTTGATGATTGCCGCTGGCTTCAGCTACCAAGTGGTCACTGCGCACAACGGCTGCTTGCAAATGGAAGTCACCGTGCACGGCAAGATGGCCCACGCTGCCATTCCCGAAACTGGTGTGGATGCCTTGCAAGGCGCCGTGGCCGTGCTCAACGCGCTGTACCACCAAAACACCTTGTACAAAGCCATCACCTCCAAGGTCGAGGGCATCAACCACCCGTATGTGAATGTGGGTCTGATTGAAGGCGGCACCAACACCAACGTCATCCCCGGCAAGGTCACGCTCAAGCTCGACCGCCGCATGATTCCCGAAGAAAACCCCGTCGAAGTCGAGGCCAGCATTCGCCAAGTCATGGCCGATGCTGTGGCGACGTTCAACCAAGGCCGTGCCGCTGACATGCAAATCAGCGTGGACATCAAGCGCATGCTCATGGCGCACAGCATGCAACCGCTGGCGGGTAACAAGCCCTTGGTCGATGCCATTCAAAAGCACGGTGAACAGCTCTTTGGCGAACCCATCCCCGCCATGGGCACACCGCTTTACACCGATGTGCGCTTGTACAGCGAACGCGGCATTCCAGGTGTGATTTACGGCGCAGGTCCGCGCACGGTGTTGGAGAGTCATGCCAAGCGCGCGGATGAGCGTTTGGACTTGGAAGATTTGCGCCGCGCCACCAAGGTGATTGCGCGCACCTTGCAAGACTTGCTGGGCTGAACCTTGCCATGACCTCGGGCCAGTAAACTTGGCCCGAACTTTACGAATTGGCCTACGGGCACACAGTGCCTGAAGGACGCTCATGCAACACCACTCCGATGCGGCTCATTACCGCAAAGCCTTGTCATGTTTTGGCACAGGCATCACCGTCGTCACCGCCCATTGGGAAAACCAAGACTGGGCAATGACCTGCAACTCCTTCAGCTCGGTCTCACTCAACCCCCGCTTGGTGCTGTGGAGCATCCGCCGAGAGTCTGGCAGCCACCCTGCGTTCACGCGCTCAGGCGGTTATACCGTCAATGTGCTGGCGGCCAACCAAGCCCACTTGGTTCAGAAATTTGCCGTCGGCAGCATGAGCGAACGATTTGCCAAGGTACCGGTGGAACGTTTGCACAACCAGCGTTTGCGCCTGCAAGGGGCCGTGGCATGGTTTGACTGCGAGTTAGACCGCATCATTCCTGCGGGCGATCACGACATTTTGCTGGGCGCCGTGCGCCGCTTTGACTGCATCGAGGGCTCAGGGCTGGGATATCACCGCAGCGAATTTGCGCAGTTTGAACCCATCGCTGGCTGAACCCCAGACGCTCACTGCGCCCTGAATCAAGGGTTTCTTCTAGGAAGCTTCTTCTTTAAAACTGTATACAGTTTTGTATGCGATTAAATTCAAAGGAGCTCCTATGACCCAATCCACCCATCCCGTTGACGAGCGACTGCCCACAGGCAAGCTCGCCGCGCTGGGCTTACAACACGTGCTCGTGATGTACGCCGGCGCTGTGGCCGTACCGCTCATCGTGGGCCGCGCGTTGAAGCTCAGCCCTGAACAAGTGGCGATGTTGATTTCTGCCGACTTGTTTGTCTGCGGCTTGGTCACCCTGATTCAGTCTTGGGGAGCCACCCAATGGTTTGGCATCCGCCTGCCCGTGATGATGGGCGTGACCTTTGCCGCCGTCGCTCCTATGGTTTCCATGGCCAACGCCAACCCTGGCGATGCGGGTGCACAACTCATCTTTGGCGCCATCATCGGCGCGGGCGTGATCTCTATCTTGATTGCCCCCATCGTCAGCCGCATGCTGCGCTTTTTCCCGCCCGTGGTGACTGGCACCATCATTGCCGTCATCGGCATCAGCTTGATGCGCATTGGCATCAACTGGATTTTTGGCAACCCCTTCGGTCCCACCGCACCCTCCATCGTCAACCCCGACCACGCCAAGTGGCTGGCCGACGCCGCAGCGGCAGCATCGGCCCCTGGCTCAGTGTTGCCTCCTGTGCCCAAAGACTTGGCCTTGGTGGCCAAGGTGCCTAACCCCAAATACGCCGACCTCACAGGCGTGGGCATTGCGGCCTTGGTGTTGACATCAATCTTGTTGATCTCCAAATACGCCAAGGGCTTCATCGCCAACATCTCGGTGCTCTTGGGCATCATCATCGGTGGTGTGGTGGCCACCGCCATGGGCCTGATGAACTTCGACAAAGTCGGCAAAGCCGCTTGGTTCGATGTGGTGCTGCCCTTCCAATTCGGCATGCCTGTGTTTGACCCCGTGCTGATCGTGACCATGACCTTGGTGATGGTGGTGGTGATGATCGAATCCACCGGCATGTTCTTGGCCTTGGGCGAAATGACAGACCGCCACGTGGACCGCTCGGCCCTCAGCCGTGGTCTGCGCACCGACGGTTTGGGCACGCTGATTGGCGGCATCTTCAACACCTTCCCCTACACCAGCTTCTCGCAAAACGTCGGTCTCGTCGCCGTGACTGGCGTCAAGAGCCGCTTTGTGTGCGTGGCGGGCGGCATCATCTTGATCGTCTTGGGTGTGATTCCCAAAATGGCCGCCTTGGTCGAATCGTTGCCCACCGTCGTGTTGGGCGGCGCAGGCTTGGTGATGTTCGGCATGGTCGCTGCCACGGGCATTCGCATCTTGGCTGGCGTGGACTTCAAAAACAACCGCTTCAACAGCTTGATCGTGGCGATCTCGATCGGCATCGGCATGATCCCGCTGATTGCCCCGAACTTCAAACAATGGATGCCCCACAACCTGCACCCACTCATTGAGTCGGGCATCTTGTTGGCCTCTTTGTCTGCGGTGGTGTTGAACCTGTTCTTCAACGGTGCCAACGCCGACGACTCCGCGGCCATCGAAGCAGCGCGTCAGGCGGACAGCCACTGATCGACCGATCGGCGACGCCAAAAAAAACCAGCCTGCGGGCTGGTTTTTTTATGGCATGCATCGCACACCCAACGAGGGATGCGACGCTGATCAAGCGGCGTTAAATGGCACCGCGCGTGTTGGTGTAAATCGCGTACAGCGAATGGCTGCTGGCCATGAACAAGCGGTTGTTCTTCGCGCCGCCAAAGCACAGGTTCGCACAGCGCTCCGGCAAATGGATATGGCCGATGGCCTTGCCATCAGGTGCAAACACACGCACACCATCTAAGGCAGCGGCGTCTGCAGCGGACGAGCCATCGCTGCCCCAACCACACCAGAGGTTGCCGTCCACGTCGATCGCAATGCCATCCAACGCACCGTAACCTTGGGCATCAATCACCACCCGAGGGTTGCGCAATGCGCCGTCACCGGCCACGTCGTAGGCCAACACCTGGCGATGCGGCTTGGCGCGGCTCGCCACCACATACAGCACCGACTCGTCGGGCGAGAAAGCCAAGCCATTGGGGCCCGGCACATCGGTCAGCACTTGTTGCAGCGCACCCGTTTGAGGATCGATGCGGTACACGGCATGGGGCAATTCAGCAGGCGCAGGGTCACCCTCCCAATCACCACCAATGCCAAAGGGCGGATCGGTGAACCACACCGCGCCATTGCTTTGGCAAATGATGTCGTTGGGTGAATTGAGGCGCTTGCCGTCAAAGCGATCGGCCAGCACGGTGATGCGGCCGTCGTACTCCGTGCGCGTGATGCGCCGCGCTTGGTGCTCGCACGTCAACAAGCGTCCTTGCCGATCGCGCGCCAAACCATTGGCGTTGTGCGAGGGCGTGCGAAATTCACTGACCTGACCCGACGCATCGTCCCAACGCATGATGCGGTTGCCGGGAATGTCCGACACCAACAGGTAGCGCCCATCGCCAAACCACACCGGGCCTTCGGCCCAGCGCATGCCACTGAAGAGCTGCTCCACGCTGCTGCTGAAGAGGCGAAGTTTTAAAAATCGCTCATCGAGCACCTCCAGGCGTGGGTCGGGGTAACGCGCATGGGTGTCAAACGGAATGGATGGACCTTGGTTCATACAGAGGTGTCAGTACAGGTGGGTGAGCCGTGAGGCTTATTTCAAAATCAAGTTGGGCAGCCACATCGAGAACGAGGGCACGTAAGTCACCAGCATCAAAGCAGCAATCAAGCCACCGTAAAACGGCCAAATGGTTTTCATCACCGTGCCCACCGACACACCGCCAATGGTGCAACCCACAAACTGGGTGGTGCCCACCGGTGGGGTGTTCAGGCCTAAGGCGCAATTGATGAGCATGACGATGCCGAACTGCTCGGTGCTCATGCCCATTTGCTGGCAGATGGGCAAGAAGATGGGCGTGCAAATCAGAATCGTGGCGGCCATGTCGAGAAAAGTCCCCAACACAAACAAGATCACGTTCACACACAAGAAGATGACCCATGGCGTTGTGCTGAAGCCCGACAACATATTGCCTGTCAACTCAGCCACGCCGTACAAACCAATCAAGTAGCCAAACATGGAGCTGATGCCAATCAGCAACAGCACCGCGCCCGTGCTCTTGACCGCTTTGGAAGCCGCTTTCATCAACTGGTCACGCGTGAGTTTTTTGTAAACCACTGCGGCTAAGAACAAGGCCCACACCACCGCAACCGAGGCAGACTCCGTCGCCGTGAATGCGCCCGACAAAATGCCCACGATGATGATGACCACCACAAACAAACCTGGCAGCGACTGGACAAACGAATGCCCCACGACCGCCCAACCGGGGAAGGTGCCTGCGGGGTAACCACGCTTCACCGCCACCGCATACGCAGCCACCAAGTTACAAATGGTCAACACAATGGCTGGCACGATGCCCGCCAAAATCAAAGCTGCAATGCTCACCTTGCCACTGGCTGCCAACGTGAAGATGATGAGGTTGTGGCTGGTCGGCATCAACGCGCCCACCAAGGAAGCATGGGTGGTGACGTTGACCGCGTAGTCGGCGTCGTAGCCCTCTTTTTTCATTTGTGGAATCAGCACGGCGCCCATGGCCGACACATCCGCCACAGGCGAGCCCGACACGCCACCAAACAAGGTGCATGCCAACACGTTGCTCATGCCCAAGCCGCCACGCACATGACCTGCGAGCGATTTGGCGAAATCCACGATCTTGTCGGCAATGCCGCCATACATCATGATCTCGCCCGCGAAGATGAAGAACGGAATCGCGAGAAACGAGAACGGGTTCATGCCCGAAATCATTTGCTGAAAGCCCACCGCCAGCGGCAAGCCTTCGTAAAACAGCGTTGCCAAAGATGACAAGCCAATCGAGAACGCCACAGGCACACCCAACAGCAGCAACAGCGTGAAGCTCACGCACAAAATAGTCAATGCCATGCGGGTTCTACCTCTTCACCGCGCAACAGGGCGATGATGTGTTCCAAAGAAAACAAAGAAATCAGCACGCCCGCCATCGCAGGCGGGGCGTACTTGAAGGCTTCTGACAACCCCAAAGTTGGGATCTTGTAGTCCCACACGCTTTGCGCCAACACCGCGCAGTTGTAGGCCATGATCAGGCCAAACACCAGCACCAAGGCGTGAATGAGCAACTCCATCTTCAAGCGCACAGCCTCAGGGACCAGCACCAACAAAGACTCCAAGCCAATGTGCCCCGCATCGCGCACCCCAACGGCCATGCCCAGCATGGTCACGTAGAGCACCAACAGCACGGCCCCACTCTCGGCCCAAGTGGGCGTGTCGTTGAACACATAGCGCCCAATGACTTGGTAGAGCACGGCGGCAATCAGCAGCCCTAAGCCACCGACGCCCACCTTCAAACAAAACCGCGCTAAGGCGGCACAAAAGCGTGTGTACATGAACGGCTCAGTTACTTGACAGCGTTGATGCGCTTGACCATGTCTTGGAGTTTGGGGTCCTTCAAGAACTTGTCATACACCGGCTTCATGGCGTTTTGGAAAGCGACTTTGTCCACTTCCACAATTTCAGCGCCGCCGGCTTTGACAATCGCCAACGATTTGCTCTCGCGCTCGTCCCACAGCTTGCGCATGTACGTCACCGACTCTTTGGCAGCCGCACGGATTTGCTTTTGATCTTCAGCGGACAGGGTGTCCCACACCTTCTTAGAGAACAACAAAATCTCGGGTGCCATCGAGTGCTCGGTCTTGTTGTAGTACTTGGCCACTTCGAAGTGGCGTGAGCTCTCATACGAGGGGTAGTTGTTTTCAGCGGCATCGACCAAACCGGTTTTCAGTGCGGTGTACACCTCGCCATAAGGCATGGGCGTGGCATTGGCGCCCATCGCTTCCAGCACAGACACCCACAAATCGCTTTGCTGCACGCGCACCTTCAAGCCTTTGGCATCGGCCAAGGTTTTGATGGGTTTCTTCACGGTGTAGATCGAACGGGCACCTGAGTCATAGAACGCCAAACCGACGAAGCCCTGAGGTTCGCAGTCTTTCAAAATTTCTTCACCAATCGCGCCATCCAAAACCTTGCGCATGTGCTCAGTCGAGCGGAACAAGAACGGCATGGTGGGCACCATGGTGGCCGCGCAGATGTTGTTCATGGGGGCGACGTTGACGCGGGTCATGGCGATGGCGCCAAGCTTGGTTTGTTCGATCGTGTCTTTTTCTTGACCCAAGGTGGACTTGGAGAACACCTTGATGCTGTGCTTGCCGTTGGTGGCCTTGCTCAGCTCTTCACTCATGTGGCGCACCGCTTGCACCGTGGGGTAGTCATCGGGGTGCGTGTCGGACGAACGGAACTCGGTGGCGTTGGCCGACATGGCGAACATCGAAGCAGCGGCCGTGGCCACCAAGGTCTGAATCAGGCTGAAGCGTTTTGTCATGGTGTTGTCTCCTGTTGTGGTGTGTCGAAATTTAAAAAGGGCCAGCTTTGACGAAACCACCGCCTTGATAAATCACGGCGGGGTCTTTGAGGTCAAGCGTGGGCTGACGGGCCTCGGCCGCTGCGCGGAAAGGCTCGGAACTGTCTTGGGGGCGGTAACCGATGTGTTTGGCCGGTGTGTTGTCCCACCAGGTGTGGTGGTTGTCAGACATGCCGTAAATCACGCTGTAGCCCACCACGGGGGAGCTGAGGCTGGCGACCACCAAACGCTCCAAGTCGTCGTAGCTCATCCACGTGGCGAGCATGCGGCGGTCTTTGGGCTCTGGGAATGAAGAACCAATGCGCAGCGCCACGGTCTCGATGCCGTAGCGGTCAAAGTAAAAACGGGCCAAGTTTTCGCCAAAGGCTTTGCTCAGGCCGTAGTAACCATCAGGGCGCACAGGCATGGTGGCGTCAATCACCTCGTCTTGGCGGTAAAAGCCGGTCACGTGGTTCGAGCTGGCAAACACAATGCGGCGCGTGCCATGGATGCGAGCCGCTTCGTACAAGTTGTAAGCGCCCAAGATGTTGGCTTGCAAAATATCGTCAAAAGGTTGCTCGGTGGAGATGCCACCCAAGTGCACCACCGCGTCCACACCCTCTAACAGCTGCAACACGGCGGCCCGATCTTGCAAAGCGACCGGCATCACCTCTTCGCCCGATGCGGCAGCGCCTAGCTCCGCCAAGTCGCTCACGCGCAACACTTGGCAGCGGGCTTTCAAGCGGGGACGCAACACCTTGCCCAAGCCGCCTGCGGCGCCTGTTAAGAGCAAGCGACCGAATTTCAATGAAGCATCAGCGGACATGGGGGCAAGAACCTTTCACAAAAACATCTGGTGTGCCCGCTTGCGCTCAAGGGGCAGTTGTCGTACAAGTATGGTCATGCTTTGAAAGCGCCCTGTCAAGCGCTACAGCCAAGGGATTTCCCGATGAATACCGTTGTTCTCAACCGCCAGAAATCACGCAGCATTGCCCACGACTTGGTCGATGCGCTAGGCGATCGCATCCGCGAAGGTCGCCTGAATGCCGGCGACAAACTGCCTGCCGAGGCCGCCATCATGAAAGAGTTTGGCGTCAGCCGCACCGTGGTGCGTGAGGCGATTTCGCGTTTGCAAGCCTCAGGCCTGGTGACCACGCGGCACGGCATCGGCACCTTTGTGCTGGGCTTGGGTGACGGGGCCCCCTTTCGCATCGCCCCCGAACAATTGGCCACGCTGCGCGATGTGATCGCCGTGCTCGAGCTGCGCATTGGCATCGAGACCGAGGCCGCCGCTCTGGCGGCCATGCGTCGCACCGAACAAAACTTGGTCGATTTACGGCACGCGCTGGACGCAGTGTTCTGCGCCATCGAGGCGGGACAAGATGCGGTCGGGCCCGATTTTCAGTTCCACCTAGAAATCGCACGCGCCACACACAATCTGCACTTTGTCGATTTGATGGGCTCTTTGGGCGCCTCCATCATTCCGCGCGCCCGCTTACAAAGCGAGACCACGATGACGGAGGAACGACGCGACTACCTGCGCCGCGTCAACGCTGAGCACGAGAGCATCTTGAGCGCAATCGCCACCCAAGACAGCGAAGCTGCCCGTGCCGCGATGCGGACCCATTTGGCCAACAGCAAAGAGCGCCGTCGCCGTGCCCAAGTCGCCAATACACCCTGGGTTTGAGACAAGACACACCAGGTTGTACGACAACTCGTGCAAACACAAAACAAAAAACCGGCACGCACCAACATGAGGCAATGCGCCCCATCTCGGGGACGGTTCATTTTGTATACAAACCAAACTCGCGCACAATTTGCGCCGCAATGGCTGGCAAAGCGGTGTTTAACCAGGCACCTTTATTGCAAGCGATGAATCTATTCACTTCACGTCCCGCTTTCAGGAGTCTCCATGATCAAACGCAGCTTTATCAAAACCACCCTCGGCTTGGCACTTGCCGCCAGCTTTGCAGGCGTGTCCGCACAAACCACAGCGTTGAAGTTCCAACTCGATTGGCGCTTTGAAGGCCCTGCGGCCTTCTTCTTGGTGCCCGCTGCCAAAGGCTATTTCAAAGATGCCAAGCTGGATGTGACCGTCGATGCCGGCAACGGCTCGGGCGGCGCCGTCAACCGCGTGGCCTCGGGCGCTTACGACGTGGGCTTTGCCGACTTGGCCGCCTTGATGGAATTCCACGCCAACAACCCAGACGCGCCAAACAAGCCTGTGGCTGTGATGATGGTCTACAACAACACCCCCGCTTCGGTGATGGCGTTGAAGAAGTCGGGCATCAAAACCCCTGCCGATTTGGCCGGTAAAAAACTCGGCGCTCCGGTGTTTGACGCAGGCCGCCGTGCTTTCCCCATCTTCGCCAAGGCCAACAACGTGCCCGCAGTGAACTGGGTGTCCATGGACCCACCATTGCGCGAAACCATGTTGGTGCGCGGTGACGTGGACGCCATCACAGGCTTCACCTTCACCTCTTTGCTCAACATCGAAGCCCGTGGCGTCAAGGCTGACGACGTGGTGGTCATGCAATACCCAGACTTTGGGGTGAAGCTGTATGGCAACGCCATCATTGCCTCGCCCAAGCTGATCAAAGAAAACCCAGCCGCTATCAAAGCCTTCTTGTCTGCGTTCGCCAAAGGCGCAAAAGACGTGATCGCAGACCCTGCCAAAGCCATTGAAACCGTGAAAGCACGCGACGGCATCATCAACAGCGAACTCGAAACCCGCCGCTTGAAGCTGGCCATCGACACCGTCATCAACAGTCCCGATGCACGTGCCGAAGGTTTTGGCCAAATCAAAGGCCCACGTTTGTCTTTGATGGCGTCCCAAGTGTCAGACGCGTTCAACACCAAGACCCGCGTCAAAGCTGACGAAATTTGGAATGGTTCTTTCTTGCCCACGGCCAAAGAACTCGACGTGCTGCCTGCACCCAAAACCAAAAAGTAATTGAGCTTGCCTAGATGACAGCTTCTCCTGAACACTTCGTCGATTTTCAAAACGTCTGGCTCGCCTACAACGACGAGTTGTTGGCGCAAAACCACTTTGCGGTGGAAGACATCAACCTGCAGGTCAAACAAGGCGAGTTCATTGCCATTGTGGGTCCTTCGGGTTGCGGCAAATCCACCTTCATGAAGCTCACCACGGGTTTGAAAAAACCCAGCCGTGGCGAGATCTATGTGGATGGCCAGCCCGTCAACGGCCCGCTCAAGATCAGTGGCATGGCGTTTCAATCGCCCTCGCTGCTGCCTTGGCGCACCACGCTGGACAACGTCTTGCTGCCTTTGGAAATCGTGGAGCCTTACCGCGCCAACTTCAAAGCCAAAAAAGCCGAGTACGAAGCCCGCGCCATTGACCTGCTCAAAACTGTGGGTTTGGGCGGCTACGAGCGCAAGTTTCCTTGGGAGCTGTCGGGTGGCATGCAACAACGCGCCAGCATTTGCCGCGCGCTGATTCACGAGCCCAAGATGTTGTTGCTGGACGAGCCGTTTGGCGCCCTCGACGCCTTCACCCGCGAAGAGCTGTGGTGCACGCTGCGCGACTTGCACGCTATGCAAAAGTTCAATGTCATCTTGGTCACCCACGATTTGCGCGAGTCTGTTTTCTTGGCCGACACCGTGTATGTGATGAGCAAGAGCCCAGGCCGCTTTGTGGTCAAACGCGACATCGACCTGCCACGCCCCCGCGATCTCGAAGTGACCTACACGCCTGAGTTCACCAACATCGTTCACGAGCTGCGCGGCCACATTGGCGCCATGCGCAAAGACGGCACCCACCTCGGGCAGTAAACACCATGAACCAAAAACAACTCGAAACTTGGGCCCCATGGGGCTTGCTGATTGCCACTTTGGTGATTTGGCAAGGCTTGTGCTCGCTCTTCAATGTGTCTGAATTTGTGTTCCCCTCACCGCTGCGCATTTGGCAGCAGATGGTGGAATTTCGCGACGTCATCGCCGGCCACGCGTGGCGCACCTTCTGGGTGACCATGGTGGGCTTCGGCATCGCCATCGTGGTGGGCGTGTTGTTGGGCTTTGTCATTGGCAGCTCGCGCTTGGCTTATGCCGCCGTGTACCCACTCATGACCGGCTTCAACGCTTTGCCCAAAGCAGCGTTTGTGCCGATCTTGGTGGTGTGGTTTGGCATTGGCGTGGGCCCAGCCATCTTGACTGCGTTCTTGATCAGCTTCTTCCCCATCATGGTCAACATCGCCACCGGCTTGGCAACGCTCGAGCCAGAACTCGAAGACGTGTTGCGCGTCTTGGGTGCCAAGCGCTGGGACGTGTTGGTGAAAGTGGGCCTGCCCCGCTCCATGCCTTACTTCTACGGTTCGCTCAAAGTCGCCATCACCTTGGCGTTTGTGGGTACCACCGTGTCTGAAATGACGGCAGCCAACGAAGGCATTGGCTACTTGCTGATTTCTGCGGGCTCAGCCATGCAAATGGGCTTGGCCTTTGCAGGGTTGGTGGTGGTGGGCGCCATGGCCATGATCATGTATGAGCTGTTCAGCATGGTGGAAAAACACACCACGGGCTGGGCGCATCGGGGTTCACAAAACCACTGATGTTTGACAGATCCAAAAGCCGCTTTTGAAGCGGCTTTTTTTTAAACCTTAGATACTCAATAGAAACACCAATTTCATCGAATATCCTGTATTAAATCAATAAATTCAGCACATTTACGAATATCATCAAACCCACTTTCGCCCGGCGTTCTCACCCAGCAGATCTGCCGGATTTCCCTTATTTGAATGGCGATCCTCATGGCATCTTCCAAAGATCACAGCACCGAGCCCCGAAATCTCGGCCCCACCTCCGCAGACAAGCTTTTCATGGTTTTTCTGGTTTTGATCGTGATCGCCGTGACGGCGCTCGGTGTCGTCAATTACAAAGAAGCGCTGAAAACGGAAACGTCCAAAAGCAACGGTGAAGCCTGGGTCGCGTGGCTCACCGAAGCCGGCACCACACGCTTCGAAGCCGACACAAAGAACCCCGCTTGCAAAGGGGGAGTCAAGCCTGCCGCTGATGCCAAAGCGAATGACCCCGGCACATGGGGTGCTTGCTTGGCACACATCATGGCCACGACTGATTTGAAAGATCAGATCAATCCCTTCTTCAACGCCACCCCACATTTCGTGGCGGCTTGTGTGCCATCGGATCGCACCTTGATGGGCGCGATCTTGTTGGAAGACTTGATGCCTACACCGCCCGGCTCGGCCACGCCTTTCGTGGCCTCGCAGTTGCTAGAGACCGACGCCATTGACTACAAAATGCAGCTGCGTTTGTCGGTGTGTGACAAAGGTGGCGCGGCCATCAAAGTTGCTGAGTTTGAATTCTGAGGTCTGACATGAATACAACTACCAAACAAGACAAATTCCTAGAAGACCTCGACGTCAAAGCCATCTTGGGCCAAGACGTAGAAGCCGACATTGACCGCAACTTGCCCATGCGCAAGTGGCTGTATTCATGGTTGCTCGATCCCAACATCCCCGGCAACTTCCAAAAAGAGTTGGACAAGTGGATCAGCTACTTGATCATCGTCAACTTGTTCACCTTGATGTTCGAACACGTGCCCGCGGTGTTCGAGCCCTACAAAACTTGGTTTGAATTTTTTGACATCTTCTCGGTCGCCGTGTTCACCATTGAATACGCCTTGCGCTTTTACCTCGCACCGGAAGACGAAGAGTTCAAAAACCGCAAAAACGCACGCTTGGGCTTTGTGACCAGTCCATTTGCCATCATCGACTTCTTGGCTGTGGCACCGTTCTACTTGCAAGCCTTCATGCCGATTGACTTGCGCGTGTTGCGATTCCTGCGACTGCTGCGAATCATGAAGCTGTTCCGCGTCTTGATTCCCGCCATCGCTGAATTCAAAGAACTCAACAAAGGCCGCACCTTCCGTCAAAAAGTGCACGCCTTGGTGTTCCCCAGCGAATTCGGCGGCACCATGCAACACATTTTTGAAGTGTTCATTGGCGTGTGGGTCATCTTGTCTGTGCTGGCCGTGATCTTGGAATCGGTCAAAAGCATCAGCTACACCCTCAACTTGCAGTTCGTGATTTTGGATGCCGTGGCTGTGGCCATTTTCACGGTGGAGTACTGCATGCGCATGTACGCTTGCGTGGAAGAGCCTGGCTACAAAGGCTCGATCATCGGCCGCTTCAAGCAAGCCAAATCGCCATCGACCTTCATCGACTTCTTGGCGATCTTGCCCTTCTTCTTAGAAGTGTTCTTGCATCATCTGATCGACTTGCGCTTCTTGCGAGTCTTCCGTTTGGCGCGATTGCTCAAACTCACACGCGGCAGCGATGCCACCGCCGTGTTGGTCAAAGTGGTGGTGCGCGAGTGGCCTGTGATGGGCGCTGCCACCTTCATCATGATGTTGCTGTTGGTCTTGACCGCCAGCTTGGGCTACTTGTTTGAGTACGACGCTCAGCCTGAGAAGTTTGAAAACATCCCCACCTCCATCTATTGGGCGGTGATCACCTTGGCCTCTGTGGGCTATGGCGACATTTCACCCGTCACACCGATGGGCCGCGCCATGACCAGCATCTTGGCTTTGATGGGCATTGGTATCTTCGCCATCCCCGCTGCGTTGTTGGCCTCGGCCTTCAGCGATGAGCTGGTGAAAGAACGTGACCAGTTGAAAGCCAAACTGTTCAGCATTCTGAAAGACGGCCGCATCACTGAATCTGAAGCCGAGGTCATTCGCGCGGAAGCCAAGCGACTGCACTTGACGGTAGAGGAAGTGAACAAGCTGATCGAGGTGGTCGTCAAAGAACACGAACTCGAAGAGCGCAACCCACTGCCGATTCACAAGATTGCCGAAAACCCCGCCTTGGCGGTGGAGCACTACAAAGTGTTGTTGGGCCAAATCCGACAACTCGGCGTGCAAACCGACGAAGCCAAATTTGAGGCAGCAGCACAACAAGGTGCGCGATTGTCATCAAACGAGATGGATTTGTGGAACAAAATCCAAGGCAAGGCTTGAAACTGACGTATTGAGTTTTTAGCGACTGACTTCAACGGACACACCCACGCGGTGTGTCCGTTTTCTACTCTCACCAAACGATGATGACCGGTATCAAACACACCCTCATGGAGATCCTGGACGGATCGCCCAAGCACGCAATCAGCCGCTACGTGGAATGGCTCATCACCGTGGTGGTGTTGGTCAATTGCACGGCCGTGATCTTGGACTCTGTGCCCGAGATTCACGCCGAGTTCAAAGAGTTCTTTCACGAGCTGGAGTTTTGGAGCGTGATGTTCTTCACGGCCGAATACATCTTGCGCGTGTGGTCTTTGGGCGCACGCTACACGCCCGAAGAAGGCGGCGCTTGGCGCGGCCGCCGAGGCTACATCTTCAGCGCGTTTGGCCTGATCGACTTCTTTGCGACCATGCCGCATTACCTGCACATGTTCTTCCCGTATTTGGATTTGCGCATCTTGCGTGTGCTGCGTTTGTTGCGAATCTTGAAACTCTCCAAATACAACACAGCGCTGCAAGATTTGTTTCATGCCGTGTACTCCGAACGTCAAGCGTTTGGCTCGGCCGTGTTTTTGTTGACCATTGCCACCATCGTGTCGGCTTCGTTGATGCACTTTGCCGAAGGCCATCAGCAACCTGAATTCTTTGGCACCATCCCTCACTCGATTTACTGGGCCATCGTCACCATCACCTCAGGCTACGGCAACGTGGAGCCCATGACCAAGGCAGGCGAGGCCATTGCCCTCATCACCGGCTTCTTGGGCGTGTGTATGGCCGCGATCATGACCGGTATCGTCGCCTCTGCGTTCTCCAACCAAGTGGCGCGCAAGAAAGCAGCTTTCGAAGCACAACTGCGTGAAGTGTTCTCTGACGGCAATATGTCAGAAGACGAGCAAGCCTCTCTCAAACGCTTGCAAGCCCACTACCGCCTCACCGATGAGCAAGTCGAAGCCATGCTTCAACGCGCCAAAAACAAATCCTCTAGCAACGGTTGAATGCCCTCATGACCTCTGCACTCAACACCCTCTCGCCCATGCAACGCATCAAGCGCCGTACCTACGAAATCATGGAAGGCGCTGTGCCCGACAAGTACAGCCACTTTGTCGAAGTTTTCATCGCCCTCTTGGTGGTGGCCAACGTGATTGGCATCATCTTGGAGTCCGTGCCTGAAATCCACGAACAATTCGCAGCAGAGTTTCACGCCTTTGACGTGTTCAGCGTTGCCGTGTTCTCGATTGAATTCGTGATGCGCGTCTGGTCTTACAGCGAGAAATACACCCTCGACAACAGTGGCACCGCATGGCAAGGCCGCAAAGAGTATTTGTTCAGCTTCTACGGCATCATCGACTTTGTGAGCACGGTGCCGTTCTACCTGCAACTGCTGTTCCCCGGCGCTGATTTGCGTGTGCTGCGGATGTTCCGCTTGATGCGAATCTTCAAACTCTCACGCTACAACAGCGCGTTCGAAGACATGGTCGCCGCCGTCAAAGCCGAGAAAGACTCGTTCTCCTCTGCAGTGTTCTTGCTGTTCATCAGCTGCTTGTTGTTCTCCTCGCTGATCTACATCATCGAAGGGCATGTGCAGCCTGAAGTGTTCCCCTCCATCCCTGCGGCGATGCACTGGTTTGTGATCACCATCGTTTCGGGCTGGGGCAACGTGGACCCCGTCACATTCGTGGGCTCGATCCTGGTGATACTCACCCAAATTCTGTCCATCGCCTTGGCCGCGATCTTGACCGGTGTGGTTGCCACCGCCTACACCGCACAAGTCGAACGCCGCCAAGCCCTGTATGAGATGGAAGTTCGCTCGGTACTGGCCGATGGCGTGGTGACCGAAGAAGAGCAAGCCAAGCTCAAGATGATGCAAGCCAAACTGGGCATGTCTGACGAGCAGGTGCAATCCATCGTCAACCAGATGGAAGAAGAAAAGCAGATCGCGGCTGCCAACAACCAGTGACAGACGGCAACTCGGCGACAGGCCTGTGCAGTGGCCTGTCACCGCTCGGTGTACCCTTGGTCCATGACCTCTGCATTGCCCTTCACTGCACTCACCGATCTCAGCGCCGATCAACTCTCTCAAGCGATTCACGCACGACAGATCTCGTGCCGTGAGGTGATGCAGAGCTACCTCGCACGCATTCACCAACTCAACCCGGTCTACAACGCCATCGTCAATTTGGCGCCCGATGAGACGCTGCTCGCGCAAGCCGATGCATGCGATGCAGAACTGGCCCAAGGCCAATCACGCGGGTGGATGCACGGCATGCCGCAAGCCATCAAAGACACGGGCGCAGCCATTGGCTTTCCCACGTCGCTTGGCTGCACACTGCTCAAACACAATGTGGCCAAAACCGATCACACCATGGTCGCGCGCATGAAAGCCGCAGGCTGCATCGTGGTGGGTAAAACCAACATGCCCGAGTTCGGATTGGGCTCGCACACGTTCAACGATTTGTTTGGCCCCACGCTGAATGCATGGGACACCTCGGTGAGTGCCGGGGGCAGCAGCGGCGGCGCCTCGGTGGCGCTGGCACAGCGCATGTTGCCTGTCGCCGACGGTTCGGACTTCATGGGTTCCTTGCGCAACCCTGCCGCCTGGAACCACATCTTTGGCATGCGCCCCAGCCAAGGCCGCGTGCCCTCTGGCCCCTCACCCGATGTATGGATCGACCAACTGGGCACACCGGGACCGATGGCCCGCACGGTCACCGACTTGGCCAAGTTGCTGGAGGTGCAGTCGGGCTACGACCCACGTGCGCCTTTGTCATTGAGTACCACGTTCACAGCCCGCAGTGCCGAGGCTCAGGCCGATCACCTGCAGGGGCTGCGCATCGGTTGGCTCGGCAACTTGGAGGGCTATTTGGCCGTGGAGCCAGGCATTTTGGACGTGTGTGAACACGCCCTCACGCGCATGCAACACCACGGTGCCATCGTGACCCCCATCGCCTTGGGCTTTGACACCGACCGCTTGTGGCAATGCTGGCTGGCCTGGCGTCGCGCCTTGGTGGGACCACGGGTTGGCGCCTTGATGGCGATGCCCAAGGCACGCGAAATCATCAAGCCAGAAGCCTTGTGGGAATACGACCATTCACTGAGTTTGAGTTACGCCGAGTTTTACAAAGCCAGCCAAACCCGCAGCAGCTTTTACCAACACCTGCTCGGTCTGTTCTCGCAATTTGATGTGATCGCGTTGCCTGCTGCGCAGGTGTGGCCCTTCCCCATTGCGCAACGCTGGCCACAGACGATTGACGGCATAACCATGGACACCTACCACCGTTGGATGGAGTGCACCATCTACGCCACTCTGGGTGGTCTGCCTGCGGTCAGCGTGCCTGCGGGCTTTCATGCGACCCAGGCCTGGCCCATGGGCTTGCAACTCATGGGGGCACCGCAAGGTGATGGCGCATTGTTAAAGGTGGCAGCGGCGTACGAAGCCATCAGCGCATCGTTGCTGCAAAAACGACCGCAATAAAGACGCACACCAGCCCTGTATGCGACACGCCAAGCAGGCGTGATTCAAAGAGTTCCAGTATCGTTACGCCATGACACAACACTTCTACGAACCCCGCCTCGGCCACGGCTTGCCGCACGATCCTTTCAATGCCATCGTTGGCCCGCGCCCCGTGGGCTGGATCTCAACCCGCAGTGCCGATGGTGTGTTGAACCTCGCGCCCTATAGTTTTTTCAATGGCTTTAACTACACCCCACCCATCGTGGGCTTTTCAAGCATTGGCTACAAAGACTCACTGCGCAACATCGAAGCAACCGGGAGCTTTGTGTGGAACTTGGTGACGCGCCCCCTGGCCGAAGCCATGAACCAAACCTGCGCGCCCGTGGGCCCCGAAGTCAACGAGTTTGAATTGGCCGGCTTGACCACCGCCCCCTCACGCATCGTCGATGTGCCGCGCGTGGCCGAGAGCCCTGTGGCGTTTGAATGCCGTTGCACACAGATCGTGCAACTCGAAGGCATTGACAAACAGAAGATCGACACCTGGATGATTTTTGGCGAAGTGGTGGGCGTTCACATTGACGAACGCTTGCTCAAAAACGGCATCTACGACACCGCCCATGCAGAGCACATCGTGCGTGGCGGTGGCCCCGCAGATTACTTCACCATCGGGCCAGAGCAGTTGTTTCTCATGCGCCGTCCTAAGGCTTGAACGCACGCATCAGCATTGATTTTCTAAGACTCGGCCCCAAGTACATGAGCAGATACTGATTCATCATCTGGGAGCCCAGCCATGACACAACACGTTGTCTGCCCGCACTGCAACAGCACCAACCGCGTGCCCAAAGACAAGCTCAACGGCAGCGCAGAGCTGTCCTGCGGTAAGTGCCACAAAGCTTTGTTTGACAAGCATCCGGCTGCGCTGAACACGGCCGGCTTGAGAGCTCAGATTGCCAAAAGTGATGTCCCTGTGGTGGTGGATTTTTGGGCGCCGTGGTGCGGCCCATGTCGGATGATGGCGCCTGAATACGACAAAGCCTGCGCCTTGCTGGAGCCCAAAGCCAGGCTCGTCAAGTTAGATACCGAAGCACATCCAGACGCAAGCGCTCAGCACAACATTCGCAGCATTCCCACCTTGGCCATCTTCAAGGGTGGGCGCGAGGTGGCGCGTCTCTCAGGGGCGCGTTCTGCCAACGATTTGGTGCAGTGGATCAACAGCCACATCAGCTGAACGAACTCAAGCGCCCGTTCAGTCTTTGAGCCCATGGGCTGACCACTCTGGGCGATGTCATGCGTGGTTGTCGGGCTCATGGCTTGCGCCTTCGCATCCAGTATGCTCACTGGATTACCTGCTTGTTTAGCCTTACGTTCAGCCTGTCTCTTACCCATGTCTAGCCCCCACGCCACCGGTTTTATGGTGCTTCATAGCAACCAGCTAGAGGGCCTGCGCGAGTTGGCGGTGCAGTTCATCCGCAACCACCCGCTGCCCGTGCTCGCGCCCGAGGTGTTGCTGGTGCAAAGCAACGGCATGAAACATTGGCTAGAGCTGGCTTTGGCCAAAGACCTGGGCATTTGCGCGGCCACGCAGGTGGAGCTGCCGTCTGCCAAGCTGTGGCAGATTTACCGTGCCGTGCTGGGCCCCAGCCATGTGCCCGCGCACATGCCGCTGGACAAGTCGCCACTGGTGTGGCGCATCATGCGTTTGCTCCCCAGTTTGTTGGCCAAGCCCAGCTTTGCGCCGCTCAAAAACTACCTAGGCCAAACCGATGCTGACGCGTCGCCCATGCACCGCCGCGCTTACCAGCTGGCCGCGCAGCTGGCCGACGTGCTGGACGGTTACCAAAACTACCGCGCCGATTGGCTAGAAGATTGGGCCAATCACAAAGACACACTGCGCACCCAAGCAGGCATGGCCACACCCCTGCCCACCGCACAAAGCTGGCAGCCAGAACTGTGGCGCGATTTGCTAGACGACTTGGCGGCTGATGCCGAGGTGAAAGCCGAGCTGCAACACAGCTTCAGCTCACGCGCCAAAGTGCACGAAGCCTTCATGGCCAAGATGGCCACTCTCCCCGAAGGCCAACGCCCTGCGGGTGTGCCGCATCGCATCATGGTGTTTGGCGTGACGTCGCTGCCCATGCAAACCGTGCAGGCACTGGCCGCTTTGGGTCGTGTGTGCCAAGTGCTCATGCTGGTGCAAAACCCCTGCCAGCACTACTGGGGCCATGTGGTGGAAAGCCGTGTGCCATTGGCCAAGTTGTCTAAGCAACGCCAAGCGCACAAAGCCGGTTTGCCCGTGCCGCAAGACGATGGCTCACTGTCCGAGGCCGACCAATACACCCTGCACACCGACACGCACCCCCTGCTGGCCGCATGGGGCAAACATGGCCGCGACTACTTGCACTTGCTCGATGGCTTTGACGATGTGGACCAATACAAAGGCCAGTTCAACCGCGTGGATGTGTTTGTCGATCCCGCAGACACAGCCGTCGACCAAGGCCGCGAGCCCACGATGCTGGAGCACTTGCAGTCGTCCCTGCTCAAGCTTGCCCCACTGCCCGACCACTTAACCGACGTGCCCGCAGACGACACCAGCATTGCCTTTGTGCAAACACACTCGGCCCAGCGCGAGGTCGAAGTGCTGCACGACCGACTGCTGGCGTGGCTGGATGCCAACCCCACGTTGAAGCCCGCCGACATCATGGTGATGGTGCCCGACATGGCCAACTTTGCACCGCACATCCATGCGGTGTTTGGCCGTTTCGCACACAGCGATGCACGCCACCTGCCGTACACCGTGGCCGACACCACACCGCGCACCGAGCCACTGGTGCAAGCGCTAGACACATTGTTGCAACTCCCCCAGCTCCGCGTGACGCGCGTGGAATGGCAAAGCCTATTTGAAGTAGCCGCCGTGCGCGAACGCTTCGGCCTAGAAGAACACGACGTGGCCCAGCTCGACACTTGGCTGGCCGACGCTGGCGTGCGCTGGGGCCTAGACGCGCCACACCGCAAACCGTGGGGCATTGCACCCGACATGGCCGACGCCAACCAAAACAGTTGGCTGTTTGGCATCGAGCGTTTGCTGTTGGGCTACGCCACAGGCGCGAGTGACGACCTCGCCACACCGTGGGCCGACACCCTGCCGCAAGCAGGCGTGGGCGGGCTAGATGCACGCGTGGTCGATGGCCTGCTGCAATGGCTGCGCCACACACACATTGCGCTGATCAAACTGCGCCAAGAACACACGCCCACCGAATGGGTGGCGGTGTTGCAGCAGTTGGTGGCGTTGTTCTTCAAGCCGAGCGACGAAGCCGATGAACGTTTGATTGAGCGCGTGATGGCCCCGCTAGAAACATGGCTGGCCGAATGCCAACTGGCCCGCCTGGACACACCACTGCCACTGGTGGTGGTGCGCGAACACTGGATGGCCCAGCTGCAACAGCCCGCCATGCAACGCCGCTTCTTTGGCGGCGGCGTGCAGTTCGCCACGCTCATGCCCATGCGCTCTATCCCTTTCAAGTGCGTGTGCTTGTTGGGCATGAACGATGGCGACTACCCACGCAGCCAAACCCCACGCGACTTTGATTTGATGAGCGACGCCGCACACGCAGGCAGCACCCAATCACACTGGCGCGCAGGCGACCGCTCGCGCCGCGAAGACGACCGTTATTTGTTTTTAGAAGCACTGCTGTCGGCCCGCGAAAAACTCTACATCAGCTGGCAAGGTCGCCGCACGACAGACCACGAAGTGAAGCCACCTTCGGTGCTGGTGGCGCAACTGATGGACTACCTCAACGCGGTGTGGACGCAACGCAATGACAAGGGCGAACCCACGCCCGCGTGCGTGGCGCCACTGCAACCGCTGCAAGCGTTTTCGCCCAAGTACTTCACGCAAGACTCGGGCTTTGCAACCTATGCGGATGATTGGCAGCGTGCACTGTCGTCCAGTGCGGCAAGCCAAACGTCTTCGACCAAGGCGAATGGTTCAAGCATCTCGGCAAGCCGCACCGCGTTAGCCGAGGCCTCCACCTCCGCTGCACCTGCCACCATCGCCCCCACAGAACTCACGCTGCAAGATTTACAACGCTTGCTGCGCCAACCCGTCGAGGTATTTTTGGCTGAGCGTTTGCGCCTGCGCTTAGACCAACCCGAGGAAGCCGCCGAGGAAGAAGAACCTTTCTCGCTCGATGGTTTAGAAAAATACAAACTCAACCAAAGCATTGCGCTGGCCGACGACGCCCAGCAAGCCATCGCACAACTGCGCCTGAGCGGCCAGTTGGCCTTGGCTGGTTTTGGTGAAGCCCAACAAAACGCCTTGCTGCGTGATCGCGACACCTTGCGCGAACAGCTCGACGTGCTGCTGGCCGAATGGCCGCATGCCCTAACCGTGCAGTCTGCCCACTGGCAACTGGGCCACACGCGCCTGAGCGCCGAGTGGGCGAATGGCCAAACGCTGTGGCGCAGCAACACCACGTCGCAAAGCGCAGCCACAAACAAAGACACGCAATGGCTGCAAGTTACCCTGCGCCCAGGCGCGGTGACCGAAGGTAAAAAAGAAAACCAACAAGCGCGACTCGACACACTCAGCCACCTGTGGCTGCACCACTTGGCCGCGTGCGCCAGTGGCACACCCACCACCAGTGTGCAAATTGGGTTTGATGCCGCTGTTGAATTTCAGCCCATCACCGCCGACACAGCGCAAGCCCATTTGCAAAACCTGTGCGACGCGTATTTACAAGCGTGGGCGCAACCTTTGCCCATAGCGGCTAAAACAGCGTGTGCATATGTCATGGGCTTAGCTGCCGAACACAAAGACCCGATGGGCAAAGCGCAAGCTGCGTTTGAAGGTGGCTTCGGCAAGAGCGGTGAATACGCAGACTCGCCCGCCTTGCAACGGGTGTTCCACAGCTTCGAAGACATTCAGCCCACATTGGCGGATTGGGCCGCTCGCTTGTACGAGCCCATGCACAAAGCTGCCAAGGTGATTCACCTGAGCGCCGACCACGCTGAGGAGGCCGACGCATGAAAGCCCTCAACGCACACACCCTGCCGCTGCAAGGCCGCCAAGTGATTGAGGCCAGCGCAGGCACTGGCAAAACATGGACGCTGGCTGCGCTGTACTTGCGCCTGGTGTTAGGCCACGAGCGCACCGAGGCTTTGCTGCCCCCACAAATTTTGGTGATGACGTTCACCGATGCCGCCACCGCCGAGCTGCGCGAACGCATTCGCACACGCCTGAGCCAAGCCGCCACTTACTTTGACTTGAGCGCGCAAGGCCGCGACTTGCCCGCTTCGTTGAAAGTGGATGATTTTTTAGAGAAGCTGCGCGACAGTTTTGACGAAGCGCTTTGGCCGCGCTGCGCCTTGCAACTCAACTGCGCGGCCGAGTGGATGGACGATGCCGCCATCTACACCATTCACGGTTGGTCGCGTCGCATGCTCACACAGCACGCGCTGGAGAGCCACAACCTGTTTGAGCAAACGCGTCTTGAAAACGCCGACCAACTCAAGCTCACACTGGTCCAAGACTATTGGCGCGAATGGTTTTACCCACTGAGTGCCAACACGCTACAACACATCACACCGCTCATCGGCCAAGATCCGACCAAGCTGCTGAAAACCTTGAGCGAGATGTGGCGCGAACAAGAGCGCAAACCCCGCGCAGTAGTCGCCCCCGAGGTGTCTCCCGCACAAGCGATTGATGGACACATGGCATGGCAGGCCAAGGTAGAAGCCACCGCGCAAACTGCACGTGACGCTTGGAGCGACGCTGTGTTGCAAGCCCTGCAAGAAGCAGGTGCACAGAAAAAAATCAAAGGCCTGCGGGCCGACTACTTTGCCAACTGGCTCAAGGCGCTGCAAGCGTGGGCGGTGCAAGGTAACAGCGTCAGCACCAACAAAGAAACCAGCAAAGTGCTGGAGCGCTTCACCACCCAAGCCCTGCAAGACAAAGGCTGGGCCGAGGCCGAAGGCTTTGCGTTCTTCGCGGCGTTGCAAGACCACCTTGCACTGTTCAACGACAAGCCCAACACCGACAAGTTGATTGCCCTGCACGCCGCACACGCGGTGGGCGAAGCCTACAAAGCCGCCAAAACACAACGCGCTGCGTTTGACTTTTCGGACCTGCTGCAAAACCTGCATCACGCCGTCATGGCAGACGATAGCCGATTGGCCACCGCCATTCGCCAGCAATACCCCGTGGCGTTGGTGGACGAGTTTCAAGACACAGACCCTTGGCAGTACGGCACGCTCAACCGCATCTATGCGCCAGATGCGTGCAACGAAAGCAACGCACTGGTGATGATTGGCGACCCCAAGCAAGCCATCTACAGCTTCCGTGGTGCAGACTTGGGCACGTACTTGCAAGCGCGCAACGATGCACAGGCGACCAACCAAGACGCGCTGCACACCCTCACCGGCAACCACCGCTCTAGCGTGGGCTTGGTCAAAGCGGTCAACCATGTGTTCATGCAAACCGCGCAACCGTTTGCATCGGCACAAGGCGAGATTGAATTTGTCGAGGTATCAGCACAAGGCAAAGAGCCCGCCCTGGTGGTAAACGGCCAAGAGCAAAAACCGTTCACCGTCTGGCAAATGCCCACCGAAGGCGATGCAGAAGTGGTCAGCAGTGCCAACTATTTGCACCACACCGCCCAAGTGTTTGCCGACCAAATGGCAGATCTGCTGAACAAAGGCGCCGCCACACCCGGCGACATGGCCGTGCTGGTGCGCAGCCAAAAGCAAGCCGATGCGGTGCGTCAGGCCTTGCGTACACGGCACATACCGAGCGTGTATTTGTCAGACCACACCAGCGTGTACCAATCCACCGAGGCCACCGACTTGTGGCGCTTGTTGCGTGCCGTGGCTTCGCCCCGCCAAACAGGCTGGGTGCGTGCCGCCGTGGGCAGCCGCTTGTGGGCGCTGGACTTGCACGAGGTGCTGGCCATCACGCAAGACGAGGCGCAGTGGGAACAACTGCTAGAACAGTTCCACCAATGGCACGGCCTGTGGCAACAACACGGCGTGCTGCCCATGCTGCACCAGTGGCTGCACAGCCAGCACGTGGCGCAACGCATGCTGGCCCACGTCGATGGTGAACGCCGCTTGAGCAACCTGCTGCACTTGGGCGAACTGCTGCAACACGCCGAGCAAAGCCTGCAAGGCGAACACGCGTTAGTGCGCTACCTGGGCGAACAAATTCAAAGCCAACACCACGACAGCGATGCACAACAAGCGCGCCTAGAAACCGATGCCTTGTGCGTGAAAGTCATCACGTATCACAAGAGCAAGGGCTTGCAATACCCGCTGGTGTTTGTGCCGTTTGCAGGCGCGTTTGCGGTGGAGAAGAAAGCCAAGACCAACTTCGCACAAGATGACGAAGCGGACGACGACAGCGACCCAACCGCCACCTCGGTGGAAGAAGACATGCGCTTGCTGTACGTGGCCCTCACCCGTGCGCAGCGCGGTTTGTGGATGGGCGTGGCAGAAACCAAAAATGATTTGAGCAAGGCCACCACCAAGAGCGAACTCAAGCTGAGTGCGCTGTCGCAACTGTTGATGCGCAAAGAACGCGGTGATTTAGCAAATCAGTTGCACGCCTTGTGGGGACTGTGTGAGCACATTCATGTAGCCAGCTTGCCCAAGCTGCAACACATCCGCTACCAAGCCCCCGCCACTGACAACGCGGCGCAAGACGCCCTCACCCCCACACGCACCCACCACAGCCTCTGGTGGACGGCCAGCTTCAGCGCCATCACGCGCGGGCTGGTGTCTGAATCGAAACGCGATGAAGCGGTGGCCGATGCCATCACAGATGCCCTCACTGACGAGATGGCCGACGCGCAGCTTGGTGTCGTGGCTGCATCTGCTGCATCGACCCCAGACCCCGAAAACATCAGCGCGTGGCAAACCTTCCCCGCCGGTGCACGCTACGGCACCTTGCTGCACGACTTGTTGGAATGGCTGTCGCAAAACAACTGGCCTGTGGCCAACGCGCAAGCGCCCGAGTGGGCCAAGCAAGCGTGGGCCAACCTGTTAGAGCGCAAAGCCAGTTGGTTGCAACTCGAAGACGCGCCGCGTGCACAGCTCGAGCCGTGGCTCAAAGCCGTGGTGCAAACACCGCTGCCTTTGCATGAGCTGAACGCAGCACCGTTGACCCTCTGCGAACTCAGCACCGAGCACATGTGGCCCGAGATGGAGTTCAACCTAGAGGTGGCTCACGTCAGCGCCACCGCGCTGGACCAGCTCATTCAAAACCATGTGTTTGAAGGCACGCCCCGGCCGGCACTGCAAGCGCGTGTGATGCAAGGCATGCTCACCGGCTCGATGGACTTGGTGCTGCAACACGATGGTCGCTATTGGGTGGCCGACTACAAATCGAACAAGCTGCCCAGCTACGACCCCAACACCCTGCAAGACGCAGTGCTGCACAAACGCTACGAAGTGCAATACGTGCTCTACACCCTGGCCCTGCACCGCCTGCTGAAAGTGCGCCTACCCAACTACGACTACGCGCAACACATGGGTGGCGCGGTGTACCTGTTCTTGCGTGGCATTCATGCGGAAGGCGCGGGTGTCCATGTGTGCAGGCCGCCGCAGGAGCTGATTGAAGCGTTGGATGATTTGTTTGCAAACGGCTATTGAAAATCCCAAGCTTCACCTGCACGGAACCACACACACTGGCCAAACAATTCGCTTCATCTTTCACACGCACACAGTACCAAATACTGGTACCATACAAATGAAGCGAAAACACCAAAAAACCTTAGACGCTATTTACGCTCGCCCCGTCAGCGCCAACATTCAGTGGCGCGACATTGAAGCGCTCTTTGTAGAGCTGGGCGCAGAGATCAGCGAACGAGAAGATAGCCGCATTGCGGTGGTGCTGTTTGATGAGCTCCGCGTATTTCATCGACCGCACCCCTCGCCCGATACGGACAAAGGTGCTGTCGCCAGCATTCGCAAGTGGTTTGAGCAACACGGAGTCGCCCCATGAATTTGATGACCTACAACGGCTACAACGCCAAGATTGAATACGACGCAGAGCTGGACATGTTCAGAGGCGAAATCTTGGGCCTCACGGGCGGTGCAGACTTTTACGGCAAGAACCCCAAAGAGCTGCGTGCTGAATTCAAAAAATCGCTGGAAGTGTTTTTAGAGGTGTGTCGCGAAAAAGGCATTGAGCCGCGACGCAACTTCTCGGGCAAGTTCAATTTGCGCATTCCGACTGAGCTGCACGAAAAGCTGGCCATCGTGGCGCAAGCCGAAGGCAAGAGCATCAACACTTTGGCGCAAGAGGCCTTGCTTCAACGCGTGACTGCATGAGCCAAGCCGCTGCCGCCACTCTGTCACCGCTGCTGCAAGCGTCATGGGTCCAATCCACGCCCCTGACGGGTTTGGACAAATCACTGGCCAACTTGCTCAACACCAAGCAACCCAGCGACGACCCACGCCACCTGTGGCTAGCAGCACTCACCAGCCACCAATGGGGGCGCGGCCATGCCTGCCTAGACCTTGCCACGTTGCAAACGCAAGCCGCTGCGTTGCTGGGCTGGACCGACGAGCAAACCGCCGCACTGCCAAGCCAGCTGCATGAGGCCGCTGCCACCTTGCCGTGGACGCAAGGCGATGCTTCGCCGCTGGTGATGACCGAAGACAAAGACGGCGCACGTTTGTATTTGCGCCGCGCTTGGACGGCTGAGCAAAACATTCGACACCACATTGCGCAGCGCTTGGCGCTGCCCTGCGAAGTGCCTGCTGATTTGCAGCAACGCTTGGACGAGTTGTTCACGCCCACCAGCAATGGCGAGCCGGACATGCAACGCTTGGCCTGCGAGGTGGCCGCACAAAACCGCATCACCCTCATCACCGGTGGGCCGGGCACAGGCAAGACCACCACGGTGGTGAAGCTGCTGTCGCTCTTGGTACGCACGGCACCGCGCGAGCTGCAAATTCATTTGGCCGCGCCCACAGGTAAAGCGGCGGCGCGCTTGACCGAGTCGATCAGCAACGCACTCACCAAGATGCCCGCTGATAAGCGCCCGCACATGCCCAGCCAAGCGCAAACCCTGCACCGCTTGTTGCAAGCCAACAGCAAAGCATCGCAGGTGCATCAGCTCGCCACCGATGTGGTGGTGGTCGACGAAGCGTCGATGATTGACCTAGAGATGATGGCCCGCTTGCTACAAGCCGTACCACCGACTGCGCGTTTGATTTTGTTGGGCGACAAAGACCAGTTGGCTTCGGTAGAAGCGGGTGCGGTGATGTCTCAGCTCTGCACGGGCAGTTTGCTCAAAGCTCAAACCGTCACGCTCATCCACAGCCACCGTTTCGATGCCAAGAGCGGCATTGGCCAATGGGCACGCGCCGTGAATGCGGACGCGGCCGACAACACGTCCGCCCTCAAAGCGCTGTGGAAAGACGCACCCGATTGGCTGGCCACCCTGCCCTTGCAACAAAGCATGCACCTTGATGAGGGTGGCGACACACCCGAACCCGACGTGACCCGCCTGCAACTGGCCAGCGCCAGCGACCTCAAGCTGGCCGTAGGTTTGCGCTACGGATGGCGCAATTGGTTGGCCTTGCTTGACGCACACCGCTCCAGTAAAACAACGCCAACCTCTCCATGCAGCGATGCACAAGCGCTGGCATTGCTCAACGCCTTCACCGAGTTTTGTGTGTTGTGCGCGGTGCGCGAAGGCCCGCTGGGTGTGACGCAACTCAACACACAGGTGGAGCACGCGCTGGGCTTGGGCCAAAGCGCTTGGTACGCAGGCCGCCCCGTGATGGTGACGCGCAACGACTACGCGTTGGATCTGATGAACGGCGACATTGGCCTGTGCCTACCCGGGCCTGACGGTGTGCTGCGGGTGGCGTTCCCTGCGGTGGATGGCGGCGTGCGTTGGGTCATGCCCTCGCGGCTTGACAGTGTGGAGACTGTGTTTGCCATGACCGTGCACAAATCGCAGGGTTCGGAGTTTGCGCATGTATTGCTGGTGATCCCAGCACTTGAGTCGCCCGTGCTCACACGTGAGTTGGTGTACACCGGCCTCACACGGGCCAAAAAACGCCTCACGCTGTGGGCACCGCAGTTGGGTGTGTTGTGGAATGGCTGTGCGCGGCGCGTGTTGCGCAGCGGTGGGTTGGGCGACTGAGGCCCGCGTCGAATTGTTCACAATAGGGGCATGCTTATGAACCCCTACTTCGCTCAGCTCCAAGAGCTGGCTATTCCGCTGGCCATTGCGGGTATGATTCTTGTGTTCTCCGTAGTCAGCTTTTCGGTGTGGGCAGCACGCATCCGCCATGTGCGGCACGCCGTGCGCGCACTCGATCAACACATTGCCAAGTTCAACGGCAACAGCCGCGATGCCTTGGCCAGCGCACAAAGCAACACCTCAGACCATGAACTGAAGTTTTTACTGCGCGAAACCGAAGCGGGCTTGATCGACCTGCCCACACAGCACGGCATGCACAACGGCCCACGTGCCAGCTACAGCTTTCGCAGCCATGCCGACACATGGACGGTGCGCAGCGTGTTGGGCGGGCGCTTGAATTTGGCCCTGTTTGAAACCATGCCCAATTTGCTGATTGGCTTTGGCTTGATGTGTACCTTCATCTTTTTGGCGGTGGCTTTGCAGCAAGCGGGTTTGGCGCTGAATGCACTGGACGTGTCTGCACGCCAGCAAGACCAAGCCTTGCAATCGCTGATCGCAACAGCGGGTGGCAAGTTCATCACCTCCATCGCGGGTTTGTTGTGTTCGCTGGTGTGGAACTGGCGCGCCAAAGTGGCGTTGGAGAATTTACAGATGGGCATCGACACCTTGTGTCACACCTTGCGCAGCCATGTGCCCGACAACGCCGCAGAAGCCAGCGTGCGCATGCAGCTCGCGCTATTCCAAGACATCTTGGACGAGAACCGATCACAGGTCGGTCAACTGCGCCGCTTCGAGGGCGACTTTGCCAACGCCATCGGTGACGCACTCTCGCGCAATATGCAACCGGCGTTCGACAAGCTCGCCACATTGACCGACAGCATCCAAGCCTCCAGCCAAAGTTTTGGCCACGCAGGCAGTCAAGCGGCGAGCGAGCTGAGCAAAGCCGGTGCTGTGCTGACGCAAGGCATCGAACACGGGCTCGCCTCGTTCAGCGAGGCCGTCCACACCTTGTCGCAAACGATTCACACCACACGTGGCACCGTGACCGATCTGGACGCCGCACTGACCCGTGCCGCTACCGTTGGCAACCAAGGCACGCAACAGCTCGAAACACTGTTGGGCAGTTTTGGTCAAACCATCGCCACGGTGCAAGCGGCCATGAGCGGTCTGCAAGCCACCGTGGCCACGATGGACCAGACCGCCGACAAGTTCAAAGACAGCGCCAGCACGATTGAAAACTCGGTCTCGCTGCAACGTGCTGCCGCGACCGATTTCAAAGACGCATTGGTGCCCATGAATCAAGCTTTGGGGCAAACCGTGCAAACACTCCAAGACAGCGCCGCATCGGCCGAGACCGCGCTGGGCCATGTGCGCACACACTTGCAAGAAGCCCAACAAGCCCTCAACGGCACGGTGGTGTCGCTCACGCAAGGCGTGTCGGGCTACAGCACACAAATTGCCGAGTTGCACACCAAGATGGATCAGCACTTGGCCAGTGCCGTCAACCAGCTCAGTGGCAGCATCACCAACTTGGAAGAAGTGCTGGATGAATTCATCGAAGCACTGCCCCCCAAAGCCTGATGAGGGATCTCCAACCACACATGCAGATTCGCCATGTTCATTAAAAGCCGCCGCCCCAACGCCCACCACGAGCAAGTGGAAGAGTCGGGCTACATGGCCTCGGCCAGTGACTTGATGATTGGTCTGCTGTTCATCTTCATCGTGATGGTGATGGTGCTCTTGGCACGCAAACCCGAAGCCGCTCCCGAGCCGCCTGCCGACCCCTTGGCGGCCGTGGTGCAAGCGATTGGCCAACGCTTGCAAACTGCCGGTGTGCCCGTGACGATCAACCAAGCCTCAGGGGTCATCACCTTGCCCACTGACACCCTGTTTGCCTTAGGCCGCCCCGACCTCGAACCCAATGGCGTTCGCACCTTGCGCCAATCGGCCGAGCAATTGCAAGAGGTGCTGCCCTGCTACATCTATTCGCAACGGCGCCAGCTGCGCAACGACTGCCCGCCCAATCCTCAGCAGGTAGAGATTGAAACCATCCTGATTGAAGGCCACACCGATGCGTCGCCCCTGCACCGCGGCGACTACACCAACTGGCATTTGGGATTGGACCGCGCACGCGCGGTTTACAAAGTACTCAATGCCGGCAGCATGCAAGGTTTTCGCAATGAGCGCGAACAACCCGTGTTTGGCATCAGCTCGTATGCCGATGAACGCCCCAGCGACAAAGACGATGCTGCGAAAAACCGCCGTGTCGAACTTCGTTTTGTCTTGGCCTTTCAAGCCACGGACAGTGGTGCCGCCAAGGGTCCCAGCAGCACGCTGAAAAAAATGCAAGAGTCTGTTCGCTGATCACTGCATATGTCCGAGTTCTTTGCGCCCCTGCCTCAAGACTTTGACCAACTGGCGCATGCTGCCCGCATGCGCCGTGGCAGCGGATTTGGCAAAGACCCCGATTTGCGGACCGTGGGCGAGCGGACCTACACCGCGTTCGAAGCGGTCGCGTTTTCGCCCCTGCACGAGGGACCACGCCAACGCGATTGGCGTCACATTCCCTATGCGCTGTGGCTTCATGCGGAGCGTGGTCTGCACACCCAAGAAACGCTGACCACGCATTACTTAGAGGTCGCGGTGCCTGAGGCGTTGAATTCACGCCGTCCGCTGAAATGGGGCCGCAGCTTGCTGCACACCTATTTGCAAAATTTCAAAACAGACGACGCTTTGTTTTTAAAGCTGGCACACACCACGCGGCAGTTTTTCCATGACGCACGTGTATTGCAAGCACTGTCTGAAACCGAAGCCTTTGGCTTAGAGCGACTCATCACCACCCTTGATGTACTGGACCCACAATCGGGCCCGCGTCGTGTGGCTGACGATATTGTGCGCATGCCTGACGACAAGACCTTGCAAGACTGGCAAACGCGGCATGGTCTGACTTCTGGCTTTTGGTTGAACAAATTTTGTCAACAAGCTTTTATAGAAGCTTTGCAAGCGCCCGAAGCGGTGCGCCGCGACAAGCGTTATATCCAGCGCATGTGCGCATGGGCGGTGCACGATGCGGGGACACCCAAACAGCGTTTTCGCTACCCGGTGTGCCGCGACGAGTTTGCTTACAGCCTGCTCTCGCCTTGGTTTGAGACCACGCCACCACCAGAGATTCAAAACACCTTGATGTCTGAGCTGCTGCGCACCTTGGGCGATCCACGCCACGACCATGCAGGCTGGCTGGGGGTGCGGCGCGAGGCCATGGACACGGCCAGTCGCTGGCTCACAGGTCGCACCATGGATGCGTTTTTTGAAATCTTGCAACACACGCAAGATGACATCGGTCCCTACCGCCGACGCTTTTGGGAAGCGTACTTTCATGCGGGTCACATCTTGGACGCTTGGGTGGCCTTGGGCGAAGACGCCGCCAAAGAACTGCAAAAAATTGACGTCAAAGGCGAGCTGCATCACGCCAAAATCTTGGGCAAAATTTCGCCTAACCAATGCGTGCTGATGCTGCGCATGGGCCATATTTTGTTTTGCGATTGGAGCCACCAAGGTCGATTGCGCGCGATTGACATCCACAGCCGCCAAGCGCCCAAGTTGTACCAAGCGCAGTACGAGCTGTTTCAGCTGCGCTTTGCCACCCCCTTGGATTTCAACCAAGGGCGTTTGGATGATCCGGGTTTGCTACACCTCGAGTCCGAGCTCGGCGGCTGGCAAGATACGGCCCGTGACTTTATTTCGCAACATCTGGGAATTACCCTGCCATTGGCAGATTTGATGCCCACCGAATCGATTTAGCCCCTCATAACAACACAGGAGAAAACCATGAGTGAAGTTCCAGAAACCGAATTGCCCGAGCAACACAACGACCCATTCCGCACACGTTGCGCCATGCTCGTGTCGCTGCTGGCAATGGTGTTGGCGATTGCCAGCCTCGGGGGCAACAACGCCTCGAAAGAAAGCATGGTCAACAACATCTTGGCCTCCAACGCGTATTCGTTTTACCAAGCCAAAAACATCCGTCAAACCGAGTACAAGATTGCGGCAGCCGACATTGAAATTCAATTGGCTCAGGACAAAGTCAACCCCGCAGCCAAAGCTTTGCTAGAGAAAAAACTGGCCGATTACCAAAAGAACATTGCCCGTTACGAATCCGAGCCAGAGACGGGTGAGGGCAAGAAAGAGCTGATGGCCAAAGCCAAGGAATACGAGCACGAGCGTGACCACGCCATGGCTCAAGACCCGTGGTTCGACTATGCCGAAGCACTGCTGCAAATTGCCATTGTGTTGACTTCCGTGGCTATTTTGACGGGCGCACGGGCCTTGTTTTGGGTCCCCTGTGGCCTAGGGATTCTGGGCATTTTGGCAACGATCAACGGATTTACTTTGTTGATTTGATCACGCTCAAAACGCGGGTTTGTCAGGCCCGGATAAGTCAGACCCTTGTAAGAGCATCCCGCCACAGTTGCGGGGTTTTTAGCCTTTGCCGTCCACAATAAGGAGACAGTTTCCATGAGCGACATCACCATCCACCAGCCATCGGCTGAGTTCGTCAAGCAAGCCAACGTGTCCGGCATGGCCGCCTACGAAGCGCTGTGCAAAAAAGCAGAAACAGATTACGAAGGCTTTTGGGCTGAGCAAGCACGCGAGCTGCTGAGCTGGAAGACCCCTTTCACCAAAGTGCTCGACGAGAGCAACGCACCTTTCTTCAAGTGGTTCGAAGACGGCACACTGAACGCCTCTTACAACTGCTTGGACCGCAACATCGAAAAAGGCTTGGGCGACAAGACCGCCATCATCTTCGAAGCCGACGGCGGCGAAGTGACCAAAGCCACCTACAGCCAACTGCTGGCCAAGACTTGCCAATACGCCAACGCTTTGAAATCCATCGGCGTGAAAAAAGGCGACCGCGTGATGATCTACATCTCCATGTCGATCGAAGGCGTGGCCGCGATGCAAGCCTGTGCCCGTATCGGCGCCACCCACTCGGTGGTGTTCGGCGGCTTCTCTGCCCAATCGTTGCGTGACCGCGTGGAAGACACAGGCGCTGTGGCCATCATCACCGCTGACCAACAAGTGCGCGGTGGCAAGCACCTGCCCCTGAAAGCCATCGTCGACGAAGCCCTGACTTTGGGCGGCTGCGAATCTGTGAAAAACGTGTTGGTCGTCAAGCGCACCGGTGGCGACATTGCCATGACGGCAGGCCGCGACCAATGGATGAGCGACTTGGCTGACAAGCAAGCCACCACGTGCGAACCAGAATGGGTGGGCGCTGAGCACCCCCTGTTCTTGCTCTACACATCGGGCTCGACAGGTAAGCCAAAAGGCGTGCAACACAGCACCGGCGGCTACTTGCTGCACGCTGCATTGACCACCAAGTGGACGTTCGACTTGAAGGCCAACGACGTGTTCTGGTGTACCGCCGACATCGGTTGGGTCACAGGCCACACGTACATCACCTACGGCCCCTTGGCTTTGGGCGGTACTGAAATCGTGTTCGAAGGCGTGCCCACCTACCCAGACGCTGGCCGCTTCTGGAAGATGATCCAAGACCACAAAGTTTCGATCTTCTACACAGCGCCAACGGCCATCCGTTCACTCATCAAAGCCGCTGAAGCCAACGATGCTGTGCACCCCAAGAGCTACAACCTCTCTAGCCTGCGTTTGTTGGGTTCGGTCGGCGAGCCGATCAACCCAGCGGCTTGGGAGTGGTATTACAAGCACGTGGGTGGCAGCCGCTGCCCCATCGTGGACACCTTCTGGCAAACCGAAACCGGTGGTCACATGATCACCCCGCTGCCAGGCGTGACACCGATGGTGCCCGGCTCTTGCACACTGCCCTTCCCTGGCATCCAAGCCGCGGTGGTGGACGAAGCTGGCCACGACATGCCCAATGGCCAAGGCGGTATCTTGGTGGTGAAGCGCCCATGGCCTTCGATGATTCGCACCATCTGGGGTGACCCAGACCGCTTCGTCAAGAGCTACTACCCCGAAGAGTTCAAAGGCAAGTACTACTTGGCTGGCGACGGCGCGATCCGTGACGAGAAAACAGGCTACTTCACCATCACCGGTCGTATCGACGACGTGTTGAACGTGTCGGGCCACCGCATGGGCACCATGGAAATCGAATCGGCCTTGGTGAGCTGCACCGAGTTGGTGGCCGAAGCCGCGGTGGTAGGTCGTCCTGACGACACCACGGGCGAAGCCATCTGCGCCTTTGTGGTGTTGAAGCGTCCACGTCCTGTGGGCGACGAAGCCAAAGCGATTGCCAAAATCTTGCGCGACCACGTGGGCAAAGAAATTGGCCCCATCGCCAAGCCCAAAGACATCCGCTTCGGCGACAACTTGCCCAAGACCCGCTCTGGCAAGATCATGCGCCGCTTGCTGCGCAGCTTGGCCAAGAACGAGGCGATCACCCAAGACACCTCGACCTTGGAAAACCCAGCCATCTTGGACCAGCTGACAGACAACCACTGATCTCTCGTTCGACTTGACGCCGACCCCGCAGAGGCAACTCTGCGGGGTTTTTTCATGCCTGTCCCGCAGGTAACTTCTGCGCGGGTAAACCTCTATTCTGAATTTGGATTGCATCGTAAGAATGGGCAAAAGAAGCACCCCGTTGTTAAGAGTCAGTTCAAAACAGAGGTAATTGCATGGCATCTGTCACCATCGGCGAAGTCCACAAATCGTTTGGCCCAACCCACATCATCAAAGGGGTTTCGGTTGATATCAAAGATGGGGAATTCTGTGTATTGGTAGGCCCCTCGGGCTGCGGTAAATCCACCCTGCTGCGCATGATTGCGGGCCTAGAGGAAATCTCAGGCGGCACCATCAGCATTGGCAACAAAGTGGTCAATGACATGCCCCCCAAAGAGCGCGACATCGCGATGGTGTTTCAAAACTATGCGCTCTACCCTCACATGACCGTGCGCGACAACATGGCTTTCTCGCTGATGTTGGCCAAGCAAGATCAACAAACCATTGACGCCAGCCTGGCCAAAGCCGCGGATATTTTGGGGCTCAATGCGTTGATGGATCGTTTTCCGCGCCAGCTCTCTGGCGGTCAACGCCAGCGCGTGGCGATGGGACGCGCCATCGTGCGTGACTCACAAGTGTTTTTGTTTGACGAGCCCTTGTCCAACCTCGACGCGCAGCTGCGCGTGGCCATGCGCACAGAGATCAAGGCCTTGCACCAACGCCTGAAAACAACGTCGATTTACGTGACACACGATCAAATCGAAGCCATGACCATGGCCGACAAGATTGTGGTGATGCGCGATGGCTTGGTGGAACAAACCGGCTCACCTCTTGAGCTGTACGACCGCCCAGCCAATCAATTCGTGGCGGGCTTTATTGGTTCTCCTTCGATGAACTTCTTGCCTGGCACGGTTCAAGGCCAACACGTGGTCTTGAGCGATGGCACCCAGTTGCCCATGCCCACACAAGCCCGAGCCACAGAGGGTCAAAAAGTGGTGTACGGCATTCGTCCTGAGCATCTGGAAATTGCGTCTTCGCATGACGGCGTGTCCACCACGGTGTCGCTGGTAGAGCCCACGGGTGCAGAGACCCAGGTGTTCACACAAATTTCAGGCATTCACGTCAACAGCGTGTTTCGCGAGCGCCATGAGTTCGCCCCGGGCGAAACCATTTATCTGCGGCCAGACACGGCCCGTGCGCACTTGTTTGATGCAGCGACAGGGAAACGGCTCGTTGCGTCTTAGTCCAAATTCAATGTGTTTGTGTAGGTGACTTTTCAAAGGAGACGAGCATGACCAATGAGATTCGACGTAAATTGCTTCAAGGCAGTTCCGCAGCCGCCGTGGCTTCCGCCACAGGCCCCCTGTTTTGGGTGAAAGACGCTAACGCCCAATGGAACAACACGGTTGAAAAGGGCGCCAAGCTGCGCGTGTTGCGCTGGAGCCGATTTGTGCAAGGCGATATCGACGCCTACATGAACAACGTCAAGAAGTTCACCGAAAAAACAGGCGTTGAAGTCCGCATCGACAACGAAGGCTGGGAAGACGTTCGCCCCAAAGCTGCCGTGGCGGCCAACACAGGCGCAGGTCCTGACATCATTTTGTCGACCAACGATGACGCGAACCTGTATCCCGACAAGCTGCTCGACGTGACAGACTTGTGCGAATACTTGGGCAAAAAATACGGCGGCTGGTACAGCTCGTGCGAAACCTTCCTGCGCCCTGACGGCAAGAAATGGATTGGCGTGCCCTTGGGTGCCACTGGCTCGCTGATGGTCTACCGCGAAAGCCATTTGAAAGCCGCCGGCTTCAACAGCTTCCCCAAAGACACCGATGGGTTCTTGCGCATGTTCAAGGCCTTGAAAGAAAAAGGCACGCCCGGTGGTTTGGCCCTGGGCAACGCCACGGGTGACAGCGGCTGGACGCATTGGTTGATGTGGGCCTTTGGTGGCTCCATCGTGGATAAAAACAACCGCGTGACCATCAACAGCCCCGAGACCATCAAAGCCTTGGAATACGCGAAAGAGTTGTATGCCACCTTTGTGCCTGGCACCTTGTCTTGGCTCGACCCCAACAACAACAAAGCGTTCTTGGACGGCCAAATCAGTGTGACCAACAACGGCATCTCGATTTACTACGCCGCCAAGAACTCCACGGATCCCAAAGTCAAAGAGATGGCGTCTGACATCAACCACTCGGTCTTCCCGATTGGTCCCGTCGGCGTGCCAACCGAGTACCACTTGTTCTTCAATCAAATGATCATGAAGTACACCAAGTACCCCAAGGCTGCGAAAGAGTTCTTGCGCTTCATGATGGAGCAAGAGCAATACGACAGCTGGCTCCAAGGTGCGGGTGGCTACATCTCTCAGCCACTCAAGGCCTACGAGAAGAACAGCATCTGGACCGTCGACCCCAAGCACATGCCTTACCGCGACTCGGTGAAGAACTTGCGTCCCGCAGGTTATGCCGGCAAGTTGGGCTACGCCTCGGCCGGCGCGTTGGCGGACTTCATCGTCACCAACATGGTGGCCGAAGCTGCATCGGGCTCGAAGACGCCACAAGAAGCTGCAGAACGCGCGCAAAAACGTGCGGAGCGTTACTACAAAGTCTGAGGCTGACCCGCATTTGCATCAGCCACACCCCGTCCACTTTACGTAGGTTCAGATGTTTCAAAAACTTCAAAATAGTCGCAATGCTCTGGGATTTGTGTTCATGTTCCCAGCGGCTGTGTTGCTTATCCTGTTTCTGACCTACCCACTTGGACTGGGTGTTTGGCTCGGTTTCACCGATGCCAAAGTTGGCAGGGAAGGCGTGTGGATTGGCCTCGAAAACTACCAATTCATTTGGGAAGATGCCGTCACACGCCTGGCCCTGTTCAATACCTTGTTCTATACCTTTGTGGCCAGTGTGGTGAAGTTCTTTTTGGGCCTGTGGTTGGCCATTTTGTTGAACGAACGTATCCCGTATAAAAACTTCTTCCGCTCAGTCATCCTCTTGCCCTACATCGTGCCCACGGCCCTCTCGGCGTTGGCCTTTTGGTGGCTGTATGACGCACAGTTTTCCATCATCAGCTGGGTGCTGATCAAGATGGGATTCATTGATACCTACATCGACTTTTTGGGCGACCCATGGAATGCGCGCTTGTCGGTGATTGCCGCCAACATTTGGCGCGGCATTCCGTTTGTGGCGATCACGCTCTTGGCGGGTTTGCAAACCATTTCACCTTCTTTGTATGAAGCCGCGGCCATTGATGGCGCCACGGGTTGGCAACGGTTCAGGCACATCACCCTGCCCTTGTTGACGCCCATCATTGCGGTGGTGATGACGTTCTCTGTGTTGTTCACATTCACCGACTTCCAATTGATCTACGTGATCACACGTGGTGGCCCACTGAACTCCACGCACTTAATGGCCACCTTGTCGTTCCAACGCGCCATTTCCGGCGGCGCATTGGGTGAAGGCGCGGCGATTGCGATTGCCATGGTGCCGTTCTTGCTGGCTGCCATCTTGTTCAGCTTCTTTGGCTTGCAACGTCGCGCTTGGCAACAAGGCGGCAGCGATAAGTAATGCAACATCCACAACCTCACAGCAAAGCACGCCCATGAAAGATACCGAAGAAGCCAATCAAGGCATGGCCTATCTGGAAACGGTACGTTCGCGCACCGTGACGATTTATCTGCCCTTGCTGATTTTTGTTTTTGTCTTGCTGTTCCCGTTTTATTGGATGGTCATCACATCGTTCAAACCGAACGAAGAGCTGCTGTCCCGCGATGGCAACCCGTTTTGGATCATTCAGCCCACGCTGTCGCATTTCCACAAACTGATTTTTGAAACCGCGTATCCCGAATGGTTGTGGAACACGGTGATCGTGTCCACCGTCGCCACCGTCGTGTCGCTGGCTTGTTCGGTGCTTGCGGCTTATGCGATTGAACGGCTGCGTTTCAAAGGCTCACGCCAAGTTGGATTGGGCATCTTCTTGGCCTACTTGGTGCCGCCTTCCATTTTGTTCATTCCATTGGCGGCCATTGTGTTCAAGCTCGGCTTGTTCGACACACGTTGGGCGTTGATCTTGACCTACCCCACGTTTTTGATTCCGTTTTGCACCTGGTTGCTGATGGGTTACTTTCGATCCATCCCTTATGAGCTGGAAGAGTGCGCGCTCATTGATGGCGCCACGCGTTTTGAGATCTTGGTCAAGATCATCTTGCCGCTCTCGGTGCCTGGCTTGATTTCTGCCGGTATCTTTGCTTTCACCCTGTCTTGGAACGAGTTCATTTATGCGCTGACGTTTGTCTCGTCTTCAGAAATCAAGACAGTGCCCGTCGGTGTGGTCACCGAGCTGGTGGAGGGTGATGTGTACCACTGGGGATCGCTGATGGCCGGCGCCTTGCTGGGCTCGCTCCCAGTGGCGGTGATGTACTCGTTCTTTGTCGAGCACTATGTGTCAGGCATGACGGGGGCCGTGAAAGAATAAAAACAAAGGGCCCGTCGGGCCCTTTGTTTCATCATTCGTCGTAGCCTGGATTCAACCGGTCCAGACGTCTGAGCAATGCCGGCCATGCCAGCGCCCCTGCTGAGACGTTGTTGCTCTGCTGTAGCTTCACCGCAGTGCTGACGCCATCCAAGACTTTTTGCGGCACCTGGTTGATCTCGCCCCCCGCTTGTGCACTGATTTGAATCTGGCAAGCGCACTCCAAAAAGTACATCGCCAAAAACGTATCGGGCACGGTCTTGCCCACGGTCAACAAGCCGTGGTTTCGCAAGATCAAATAATTGCTCTCACCCATGTCGGCTTTGAGCCGTGCGCGTTCATCGTCATGCACGGCCAGGCCTTCGTAGTCGTGGTAGCTGAGCGAGCTCATCATCAAAGTCGCTTGTTGTGAGATGGGCAGCAAGCCAGCTTTTTGGGCGCTCACGGCGACACCGGCACGCGAATGGGTGTGCAACACGCAGACCGCGTCGTGACGGGCATCGTGGATGGTGCTGTGAATCACAAACCCTGCGCGGTTGACGCTGAATTCGGAAGGCGTGATTTGGTTGCCCGCCATGTCAATTTTGATCAACGACGACGCCGTGATTTCATCGAACATGAGTCCATAGGGGTTGATCAAAAACTGCGGCGCATCGCCCGAGACGCTGTGCGGCAACTTAGCGCTGATGTGGGTGAAGATCAAATCGCTCATGCCATACATGGCGACCAAGCGGTAGCAAGCCGCGAGGTCCACGCGCAGGGCCCATTCTTCGGGACTCACTTGGTTTTTCAGAGAAGGAATATGCATGGGCGTTGTCTCCTAGAGGTGAAGTCTTGAGCGTAATGCCGTTATCGGTCAAGGCATGTCACCTGGAGGGCAGCCCATCCCAGGCAACTTCATACAAGCTTCACATGGGCATGCCTAAAATCAAGCCAATTTTTCTGTCCAACGTCCCACTTGTCTACGCCTTCGATTTCGCCCTACGCCACACGCCAACGCAATCCGCGCAAGCACCTCATCAGCATCACGCTGGTGGTGGCGTTGCACGGCCTGCTGTTGTGGGCGATTCAATCTGGGCTGGCGCGCGACGTTGTCAAGATCACAGAGAGCACGGTGGAGGTGCTGTTGCTGACAGACAACCGCCCACCGCCACCGCCCCAACCTCCCGCACCACCGCCGCCCAAGACGCCCACGCCTCCCGTGATCGCGCCAACGACTGCCACACCGGTCATCACGACGCCCGTGGCGCCTCCTGTCTCCGCGCTCAGCACAGCACCCGCCACTGCGCCAACCCCAGCGGCACCCGCGGTGCGCACGGGAGCCGTGATTCAACCGGGTGCCAGTTGCGCCAAGCCGGACTACCCCAGCGCCTCGCGGCGTTTGGAGGAAGAAGGCACTGTCACCTTGAAGTTTTTAATTGGCGCAGATGGCCGTGTGTTGCAAGCCGAGATTGAAAAAACATCGGGCTTCAACCGCTTGGACGAAGCCGCGCGCAACGCACTGTCCAAATGCCAGTTCCGTCCCGGCACCGTCGACGGCAAGCCCGAGCAGAGCTGGGCCAACATCAAATACACATGGCGCTTGGAATGAGCGCTGCAGACACAAGGAAATCATCATGACCTCACACACATTCACACGCAGCGCAGCGCTGCTGACCACTCTGCTGCTGAGCGCCAGCGCCATGGCGGAAGAAGTCGTTGAGAACCCCTACGGCCTGTCCGCGCTGTGGGCCCAGGGCGACATCGTGGCCAAGGCCACCTTGCTGATTCTGGTCATCATGAGCATGGGCAGCTGGTATGTCATCTTCACCAAGCTGGCGGAGCAAACGCGTGTCATGCGCTATGCCCAAACCGCCCAAACCAATTTTTGGAATGCAGGCGATGTACGCCAAGGCACGGAAGGCTTGGAAGAAGACAGCCCGTTTCGCTTCATCGCCGAAAAAGGTTTGGAAAGTGCGGGCAAACACACCGGCCTGTTGGGCAACATCAACTTCAACGACTGGGTGACCATGAGCATCCAACGCGCCATGAACAACGTGCAAAGCCGCATGCAAGACGGCCTGGCCGTGTTGGCCACAGTGGGCTCCACAGCGCCCTTCGTGGGCTTGTTCGGCACGGTCTGGGGTATTTACAACGCGCTGGTCAAGATTGGCATGTCGGGCCAAGCCAGCATCGACAAAGTGGCAGGCCCCGTGGGCGAATCGCTCATCATGACGGCCATTGGCTTAGCCGTGGCGGTGCCTGCGGTATTGGGCTACAACTGGCTGGTGCGCCGCAACAAGGTGGCGATGGAAGAAGTCCATGCCTTTGGCGCTGACTTGCATGCAGTGCTGTTGGGCTCGGCTGAATCTGGCGCAGCTCAGAAGTAAGCCATGGCCATGCACTTAGGCCCCAGCGAGGGCGATGACGAACTGCTAACCACCATCAACACCACACCGCTGGTGGATGTGATGTTGGTGTTGCTCATCATCTTTCTCATCACCATTCCGGTGGTGACGACTTCGGTCAAAGTGGATCTGCCCCACGAGGTGCAACAACCACGCGAGACGCAGCCTGACAACATCATCTTGTCGGTCAACGCACCAGGCCAAGCGTATGTGTATGACACGCCGGTGCGCAACAACGCAGAGTTGATCAAACAACTGCAAGGTTTTGCCGAGAAAAAACCACAGCCCGAAGTGCAAATTCGCGGCGATGCGAAAACCGATTTTGAAGCGGTGGGTCGCGTGCTGTACGCTGCACAAGTGGCGGGTTTGACCAAGGTGCGGTTTGTCACTGACCCGCAAGGCCCATCCACAGCGTCGCCGCAGGGGAAATAAGCATGGCGATGAACCTGCAAACGCAAGACGAGCCCGAGGTGATGATGGACATCAACACCACACCCTTGATCGACGTGATGTTGGTGCTGCTGATCATGCTCATCATCACCATCCCTGTCCAACTGCATTCGATCAACCTCGACATGCCTGTGGGCACACCCCCGCAACAAAAAAAGCCCAGCATCGTCCACATTGAAGTGGATGCGCGTAATCAGGTCAGTTGGAATGGCAAGGCCTTGGCAGACCGCGCCGCACTCGACACGCAGCTCACACAGGCCAAAGCGCAAGAGCCTCAGCCTGAGTTACACATCAAAGCGCAAGCCAAGGCCAAGTACGAAGCGGTGGCGGGTGTGCTGGCCAGCGCCCAGCGTCAAGGCTTGACCAAAATCGGCATCGTGGGCACGGAGCAATTCGCTGCGCCCTGAAGCGCCGCACGCGCAATGTGCCAGCGCCGCTCAGGCCACGTTTCACACACGCGCGGCCCTCAAGCCAGCTCTGAAATTTCAATCAAATTCAAATCAGGATCGCGCACATAGATCGACCTGATTTTCTGTGTCGCTCCCGTGCGCATGACCGGGCCTTCGAGGATGGGCCAATTGGCAGCGTTGAGTTTGACGATGACTTCATCGAGTGGCACAGAGGCAATAAAACACAAGTCCAGCGCACCGGGCACGGGCAAATGGGCTTTGGGGTCGAACTCTTTGCCACGCACATGCAAGTTGATTTTTTGATGGCCGAACTTGAAGGCCTTGCGCGTCACGGGCGGCGTGCCGCCGACAAAACTCTCCAGCGTCATGCCCAGGACGCGGGTGTAGAAATCCACGCACGCATCTTCGTTGCATGTGGTCAAGACCAAGTGGTCGAGGTGATCGATCATGTGGCAGCTCCTTTGAGTTCACGTACAGAGGCGGGGGCTGGATGCAAGTCCGTGATACGCCCGGCTTTGGCCACTTGGCCGGGCACATCGTGCCCCACGAGGGTGGGCAAGTGACGTGCGACGTCGAGCAGCTTCGACAAATCGATGCCGGTGTCGTAGCCCATCGCGTCCAACATGTGAATGGCGTCTTCGCTGCAAATATTGCCGCTCGCACCGGGCGCATAAGGACAGCCGCCTAAGCCACCCAATGAGCCATCCAATCGCGTGATGCCGCCCTGCACTGCGGCCAACACATTGGCCAATCCCATGCCACGCGTGTTGTGAAAGTGCAGCGTGAGCTGCGTGTGGGGCAACTGCTGTTGCAGGGCGTCCACCAAGCGGCTCACTTGTGCTGGGTGCGCCATGCCCGTGGTGTCGCAAATCGTCAGACCACGCACCCCCATGTCGGCAAAGCGCTGTGCAAACTGCTGCACCACGGCCTGCGGTACATCGCCTTCCATTGGGCAACCAAAGCATGTCGAGAGTGACACATTGATGGGCGTTCGGCCATCGACATGCCGCACGACCTCAGCCAGCGCGGCAAAGCTTTGCTCACGTGTCATGCGCAAGTTGGCCAGGTTGTGCGTCTCGGAGGTCGACATGACCAAATTGAGTTCATCCGCGCGTGACTCCAGCGCACGCTCTGCCCCGCGCAGATTGGGCACCAACACGGTGTACTCGACGCCGGGCACACGGGCGATGCGACCCATCACTTCTTCCGCGTCGCGCAGCATGGGAATGGCTTTGGGAGAGGTGAACGATGTGGCTTCGATCTTGGCGTAACCACATTGACTCAGTGCATCAATGAGTGCCACTTTGTCGTCGGTGGCCATGAAGTGGGGTTCGATTTGGAAGCCATCACGCGTGACGACTTCATTGAAATAGATGCGTGTCATGCCACGATTCCTTTGTCTTTGAGTGTTTGAATTTGTGCCGTGGTCAGCCCAATTTCATGCAGCACTGCGTCGGTGTCTTGGCCAATGGTGGGGGCGTTGCGACGGTGGCTACCCGGCGTGCGCAACAACTTGGGAATGATGCCGGGCACCGAGAGCGAGGTGCCATCGTCCATCTGCACCTGCTGAATCATGCCGCGCGCTTGGTAGTGGGGATCGGCGGCGATGTCGGCCACGGTGTAGATGCGCCCGGCCGGCACGGCCGCCTGATCTAGCGCGCGCAACACTTGCTCTACGCTGAGTTGCGCAGTCCAGACCCCAATGGCGGCATCGATTTCAGCCACGCGTTTGACGCGTCCTGCGTTGTCTGTGAGTGCGGGGTCGTTGCCCAAATCGTCACGGCCCATGGTGTGCATGAGGCGTTTGAAAATGCTGTCCCCGTTGCCCGCAATCAACACATAGCCCTCGTCTTTGCAGCGATAGGCGTTGCTGGGGGCGATACCTGGCAAGGCACTGCCGGCGGCTTCGCGCACCGCGCCAAAGGCGCTGTACTCGGGGAGCAGACTTTCCATGCAATTGAACACCGCCTCATACAAGGCGACATCAATCACTTGCCCTTGCCCGCTCTTTTGACGTTCTTGAAGCGCCATCAAAATACCAATCACGCCATGCAAAGAAGCCAAGGTGTCACCGATGCTCACCCCCACACGCACCGGCACGCGACCGGGTTCAGCCGTGAGGTGACGCAGACCACTCATGGCTTCGGCCACCACACCAAAACCAGGTTTGTCACGGTACGGCCCTGTTTGCCCATAGCCGCTGATGCGCAGCATGATGAGACGGGGGTTGATGGCCAGCAAATCGTCAGGACCTAAACCCCAGCCTTCCATGGCGCCGGGGCGAAAGTTCTCGATCAACACATCGGCATCTTGGACGAGCTGTCGCACGATGTCTTGTGCTTCTTTTTCTTTGAGATCCAGCGCCACCGAGCGTTTGTTGCGCGACTGCACTTGCCACCACACCGAAGTGCCGTCTTTGAGCAAGCGCCATTTGCGCAGGGGGTCACCCGTCTTGGGGGTTTCGATCTTGACCACATCGGCACCAAAGTCTGCCAGTGTTTTGGCCGCAAAAGGGCCCGCAATCAGTTGGCCCAACTCGACCACTTTCAATCCTGTTAACGCGCTCATGGTTTTCAGAGAGATGAATCAAACATGGCGGCACTATAAAAACAAACACCCCAACAAGGAATTGCTATTCCACAGGGTTTCCTTCGCGTTTCGCGAAGGGTGAAAATAACGCCATGAAAAAAAGCTTCAACCTCAGCCGCTTTGACTTTGTCACCTTGCGTTTGTTTTGTGCGGTCGCACAAAGCGGCAGCATCACCAAGGGGGCAGAAACTTGCCATTTGGCACTGTCTGCAGCGAGTCGTCGTTTGTCGGACTTTGAGTCAGCCACTGGCTCACAACTGCTAGAGCGCAGCAAAAAAGGTGTGCAGCTCACGCCCGCCGGGCATTTGGCACTGCAACACTGCATCCGCTTGTTTCAGGGCTTGGAGCAGTTCAACAGCGAGTTGAGCGATTACTCGCAAGGCATTCGCGGCCATGTGCGGCTGTGGGCCAATATGTCCGCCCTCACCGAATACCTGCCCAACATCCTGCATGACTTTTTGTCGAGCCATGCCGATATCGTGGTGGAACTGGAAGAGCAGCTCAGCGGTGACATTGCCCGCGCTTTGATTGACGGCATCGCCGACATTGGCGTGCTGGCCGATGAAACCCCTATGGACGGGTTGACCGTCATGCCTTTCCAAACGAATGAACTGGTGCTGCTGTGCCACGCCAGCCACCCGTTGGGCAAGCTCAAAAAAGTGGATTTCAAAACCTGCCTGCACTACGATTTCGTAGGCTTGAACCGCGGCAGCTCATTGCTAGAACTGACCTCGCGTGTGGCGGAGAAAGAGGGACAACACATGCACATGCGGGTGCAAGTCCGAAGCTTTGATGCCATGTGCCACATGATTGCGGCAGGTTTGGGCATTGGCGTTCTCCCCTTGGGCGCATGTGCCAGCCAAGTGCAGGCACTTCAACTGAAAGTGGTCCGCCTCAAAGACGCCTGGGCGCAACGCAAGCTGGTGATGGCGTTCAACCCCCAACGCGAACTGTCGCCTTCGGCGCAGCTGCTGATGCAGCAGCTCAAGGCTACGCAGCAAAAATAACTACAAGCAACAAGAAAGGCTTTAGCCCTTTTGAGTCATCGTGCCTTCGAACTGGCCGCCACGCTGGATTTCGAGCTCTGAATACTGCAAAGCCCCTGAAACCTTGCCTGTGCTGTGGATCAGGATGTGAGATTGGCTCTCGATGTCCTGGTTCAACTGGCCATGCACATCGATTTCACGCGCTTTGACCTTGCCCGTGACTTTGCCGCTGCGACCAATTTGCAGGTCATCGGCCGTCAATTCGCCCGTCACGGTTCCGTTGATGGAAGCCTTGCCAGGAGCGGCAATTGAACCGTGAAAAGTGACCCCCTCGCCAATGATGAGGTTGTTGAGCGAAGCAGCTGAATCAGCCATGTAAATCCTTCTAGCCACCAGGGCCAACGAGTGTGACTGGATTATCTGCACATTTAACAGCCAGCTGTGTGAGCTACGCATAAAATCTAAGGCTCCACCTAAGGAAGACTCATGGGACGCACCCTGTACGACAAGATTTGGGACGAGCACGTCGTCCACACCGAAGAAGATGGCACCTCCATCCTCTACATCGACCGCCATTTGGTGCACGAAGTCACCAGCCCGCAAGCGTTTGAGGGCATTCGCCAAGCGGGCCGCAAGGTCTGGCGCGTCAGCTCGATCGTGGCCACCGCTGACCACAACACCCCCACCACAGGCTGGGAGCTGGGCTACGACGGCATCACCGACCCCATCAGCAAAGAACAAATCACCACGCTCGACGCCAACATGGCCGAGTTTGGCTCTGCCGCGTTCTTCCCGTTCATGTCCAAGCGCCAAGGCATCGTGCACGTGATTGGCCCTGAAAACGGCGCGACCCTGCCCGGCATGACCGTGGTGTGCGGCGACAGCCACACCTCCACCCACGGCGCGTTTGGCGCGCTGGCCCACGGCATCGGCACCTCAGAGGTCGAGCACGTCATGGCCACGCAAACCTTGTTGGCCAAAAAAGCCAAGAACATGCTCATCAAAGTCGAAGGCACGCTGGCCAAAGGCGTGACCGGCAAAGACGTGGTGCTGGCCATCATCGGCAAGATCGGCACAGCGGGCGGCACGGGCTACACGATTGAGTTTGCGGGCTCTGCCATTCGTAGCTTGAGCATGGAAGGCCGCATGACGGTCTGCAACATGGCCATCGAAGGCGGCGCACGCGCTGGCTTGGTCGCCGTGGATGACAAAACCATTGAATACGTGAAGGGTCGCCCCCTCTCGCCCACCGGCGTGGAATGGGACCAAGCCGTGGCCTACTGGAAAACCTTGCACTCTGACGCGGACGCCAAATTTGACGCGGTGGTCGAGCTCAAAGCCGAAGACATCCTCCCGCAAGTCACCTGGGGCACCTCGCCCGAAATGGTGCTGGACATCAACGGCATCGTGCCCGACCCTGACAAAGAAAAAGACGCCAACAAGCGCAGTGCCATTGAACGCGCGTTGACGTACATGGACTTACAACCCGGCAAAGCCCTGAACGATTTGTTTGTTGACAAAGTGTTCATTGGCTCTTGCACCAACAGCCGCATCGAAGACATGCGCGAAGCCGCTGCCGTGGTCAAAAAGCTGGGCCAAAAAGTGGCGAAAAACATCAAGCTCGCTTTGGTGGTTCCTGGCTCTGGCTTGGTGAAAGAACAAGCCGAAAAAGAAGGCTTGCACGAAATTTTCAAAGCCGCTGGCTTTGAGTGGCGCGAGCCCGGCTGCTCGATGTGCTTGGCCATGAACGCCGACCGCTTAGAGCCCGGCGAGCGCTGCGCCTCCACCAGTAACCGCAACTTCGAAGGCCGTCAAGGCAACGGTGGCCGCACGCACTTGGTCAGCCCCGCCATGGCCGCTGCTGCTGCCATTCACGGCCACTTTGTCGACGTGCGCAAGTTCGCGTAACTGAGGAACATCGCTATGAAAAAAATTCTATGGATCGCTTTAGGCCTCGTGGCTGTGCTGGGCCTCAGCGCTTGCAACACCATGCGCGGCATTGGCCAAGATGTGCAAAAGGCCGGATCGGCCATTGAAGACGCAGCGAAGAAAAAATAATGCAGAAATTCACCTTACACAAAGGCATCGTGGCCCCCATGGACCGCGAGAACGTCGACACCGACGCCATCATCCCCAAGCAGTTTTTGAAGTCCATCCGCAAGACCGGCTTTGGCCCCAACTTGTTTGACGAGTGGCGCTACTTGGACCACGGCGAGCCCGGCCAAGACCCCGCCAGCCGCAAGCCCAACCCCGACTTCGTGCTGAACCAGCCACGCTACAAAGGCGCCTCGGTGCTCTTGGCCCGCAAGAACTTTGGCTGCGGCTCATCACGCGAACACGCACCTTGGGCGATTGACCAATACGGCTTCCGCGCTGTGATTGCCCCTAGCTTTGCCGACATTTTTTTCAACAACTGTTTCAAAAACGGCTTGCTGCCCATCGTGTTGCCCGAAGCCGCGATTGACCTGTTGTTCAACGAAGTGCACGCGTTCCCCGGCTATGAGTTGACGATTGATTTGGAAAACCAAGTCATCGTGCGCCCCCAAGGCGAGACCATTCCGTTTGACGTGCAAGCCTTCCGCAAATACTGCTTGCTCAACGGCTTTGACGACATTGGCCTGACCCTGCGTCAGTCCGACAAAATCAAAGCCTTTGAAGCCGAGCGCTTGGCCACCAAGCCTTGGTTGGCGCACACGATGTAACGCACCTTCAAGAATCAAGAAAGCACACATGAAAATCGCAGTTCTCCCCGGTGATGGCATCGGCACCGAAATCGTCGCAGAAGCCGTCAAAGTCTTGAACGTCTTGGACTTGAAGTTTGAGATGGAAACCGCCTTGGTGGGCGGTGCAGCGTTTGACGCGCATGGCCACCCCCTGCCTGAGTCGACCTTGAAATTGGCCATGGCCTCTGATGCCGTGTTGTTCGGCGCTGTCGGCGACTGGAAATACGACACCCTCGACCGCCCTCTGCGCCCTGAACAAGCCATTTTGGGATTGCGCAAAAACATGGGCCTGTTTGCCAACTTCCGCCCTGCCATTTGCTACGAGCAGTTGGTGGGCGCATCGAGCTTGAAGCCTGAGCTGATTTCTGGCTTGGACATTTTGATCATCCGTGAGTTGACAGGCGACATTTACTTTGGCCAACCTCGCGGCCGCCGTGTAGCCACCGACGGCCACTTCCCCGGCGCCGAAGAAGCGTTTGACACCATGCGCTACAGCAAGCCCGAGATCGAGCGCATTGCCCACGTGGCTTTCCAAGCCGCCCGCAAGCGCAAAGCCGCAGGCAAAGAAGGCCGCGTGACCAGCGTGGACAAAGCCAACGTGCTGGAAACCTTCCAATTCTGGAAAGATGTGGTGAGCGAAGTGGGCAAAGAGTACCCAGACATCGCCCTCGACCACATGTACGTCGACAACGCCGCCATGCAACTGGTGAAAGAGCCCAAGCGTTTTGACGTGGTGGTGACCGGCAATATGTTTGGCGACATCTTGAGCGACGAAGCGTCCATGCTGACGGGCTCGATCGGCATGCTGCCTTCCGCTTCTTTGAACTCAAAGAACCAAGGCTTGTACGAGCCCAGCCACGGCAGTGCGCCTGACATTGCGGGTAAGGGTATTGCAAACCCGCTGGCTACAATTCTTTCTGCTGCCATGATGCTGCGCTTCTCCCTCAACCAGCCCGAAGCGGCTGATCGCATCGAGACCGCAGTGAAGACCGTGTTGGCTTCTGGCAAACGCACCTCAGACATTTATTCGGCTGGCACGACCAAAGTCAGCACCCGCGAAATGGGTGACGCAGTCGTCGCAGCACTCCAGTAACTATTTCAAGTTAAAAGGCATCGCAATGAGCAAGCAAGGTAACGTCGTCGGTCTCGTGGGCTGGCGTGGCATGGTGGGTTCGGTCTTGATGGACCGTATGCAAGCCGAAGGCGACTTCGGTTTGATCGAACCCGTGTTCTTCTCTACGTCGAACGCCGGTGGCAAAGCCCCCGCGCAAGCCAAGAACGAAACCACGCTCAAAGACGCCAACGACATTGAAGCCTTGAAGAAGTGCGACATCGTGTTGACTTGCCAAGGCGGCGACTACACCAAAGAGGTGTACCCCAAGCTGCGCGCTGCTGGCTGGAACGGCCACTGGATTGACGCAGCGTCTAGCCTGCGCATGACCGATGATTCCATCATCGTGCTCGACCCCGTCAACCGCAACGTGATTGACGCGGCCTTAGGCAAAGGCGGCAAAAACTGGATCGGCGGCAACTGCACCGTGAGCTTGATGCTCATGGGCTTGGGCGGCTTGTTCCAACACAACCTCGTCGAGTGGGTCAGCGCCATGACCTACCAAGCGGCCTCGGGCGCGGGTGCACAAAACATGCGCGAGTTGCTCAGCCAAATGGGCGCTTTGCACGATGCTGTGAAAGACGACTTGGCCAACCCCTCGTCAGCCATCTTGGACATCGACCGCAAAGTGGCGGCCACCATGCGCAGCGCCGAGTTCCCCACCAAGAACTTCCGCAACACCGCCTTGGCTGGCAGCTTGATCCCTTGGATCGATGTGCCTGTCGAGCACGGCCAAAGCAAGGAAGAGTGGAAGGGTGGCGCCGAGTGCAACAAGATCTTGGGCAATCCAGCGTTCCGCACTGCGGGCTCTATCCCCATCGACGGTTTGTGCGTGCGCATTGGCGCCATGCGCTGCCACTCACAAGGCTTGACCATCAAGCTGAAAAAAGACGTGCCGATGGACGAGATCGAAAGCATTTTGGCCAGCGCCAACGACTGGGTCAAAGTGGTACCGAACGTGCGCGAGATCAGCGAACGTGACCTGACACCCGCCGCCGTGACCGGCACTTTGACCGTTCCAGTGGGCCGTTTGCACAAAATGGCCATGGGTAACGACTACTTGGGCGCGTTCACCGTCGGTGACCAACTTTTGTGGGGCGCTGCCGAACCGTTGCGTCGCATGTTGCGCATCTTGCTTGAACACTGAAAAACCAACGACCGTCGACCATGACCCAAGCCCACCGCCCCGCTTCTAACCTGTTCCAGCGATCCGCGTTGTGGGCTGCTTTGTCTTTGTCGATGCTCGGCAATGCAGAGGCGCTCACCTTGAGCAAGCCTATCGTGCAGTCCAAGCAAGGCGAGGCCTTGCAAGTCGAAATTGACATCGCCAACTTGTCAAAGGCTGAACAAGCCGACTTTCAGGCCAGCTTAGCCAGCCCAGAGGTTTACAAGTCTTCCAAAGTGGAAGCACCGGGCTCGAACGGCGTGCCCATGGACATTCAGGTTCAACTCTTGCGCCGTCCCAACGGACGCTACTACCTGAAGGCGAGCAGCAAACAAGCGATCAACGGTAACTTTGTGGATCTGTTGATCGATTTCCGCTGGGCCACAGGCCGCATGCTGCGCGACATCAGTGTGTCTTTGGACGACAGCAGCAAGAAAACCGACAAAGCCAGCGGATTGGCCACCACGTCCAACACCGAGAAGATTCGGGTTCAGCGCGGCGAAACCGCCAGCGATTTGGCCGTGCGCAATATGCCTGGTGGCGTCTCACTCGATCAAATGTTGGTCGCGATGTTGCGCAGCAACCCCGAAGCGTTTGTGGACGCCAATGTGAACCGCTTGAAGTCAGGCTCATTGCTGACCTTGCCCACTGCGCAACAAGCCAAAGCGGTGTCACGCGAAGAAGCGCGCAAAGAAATCCAAATTCAAACCAAAGACTTCCATGCCTACCGCGCCGAATTGGCCGCACGTGCGCCTGGTGGCGCAGCCCCCAAAGCCACCCGTGACAGCACAGGCAAGCTGGAAGCGCAAGTTGACAACAAAAAATCCAAAGTCACACAAGACAAGCTGACCTTGGCCAAACCCAACAAGAACAACGCCGAAGACAAGATTGCGCAGCAACGCGAAGCCCAAGACGTGGCCAAACGTGCAGAAGAAATGAGCCGCAACTTGGCAGAGCTTGGCAAGATTGCAGCCGCCACCGCCGCCGAAGGTGCGGCTTCGGGCGGCGTCTTACCAGTGAATGCGCCTGCCAGTGCAGCGTCGGCCAGCACCTGGTTGGATGAACTCAGCAGCAACCCCTTGGCCCCAGTGGGCGCAGGCAGCTTGGTTGCGCTGCTCGTGTTGATTGGCTTGTGGAGTCGCCATGCGCGCAGAGCCGCAGAGCTGCGCGGCGACAACATCCAAGGCTTGCCGCCTTTGAATGTCAAATTCGATCTGGACTTGCCAAGCCTGGATGACATTGGCCGTCATGACACCAGCTTCATGCCCACCACGCCAGCCACAGCTGTCACGCAAGACACGCCACATGCCGAAGTGGCCAGCGACGCGGATCACACGGGCGCGCATGACGAAGAATTCAAGTCGCCCACCGCAGCGGCCCCCGCGCCAGTCAAAACGCAACCTGCACGTCCCACGATGTCGATTCCAGACATTTCCTTGGAACTCGACGACACACAAGCCCATCCCTTGCAAGTACGCATGGATTTGGCTCAAGAGCTGTGGGGCTTGGGCCAGCTGCACACCAGCCGAGCCCTGATGGAAGAAGTGCTCCACGAAGCCACCGGTGACATGCAAGCCAAAGCCAAGCAATGGCTGGCTGAACGAGGTTAAGCGCATGCGCATCGCCATGGGCCTGAGCTACAACGGCCAGGCCTACGAAGGATGGCAAAGCCAGCTCTCCGGCAAAACCGTGCAAGACCGGCTGGAAGCTGCCTTGCAAAAGTTCACCATGCAACGCATTGGAACCTTGTGCGCCGGGCGCACGGACTCTGGCGTACATGGGCTGATGCAAGTCATTCACTTTGACACCGATCTGGACCGCGACGTTCGCTCTTGGGTGCGCGGCACCAACACTTTTTTGCCCACTGACATTGCCGTGCAATGGGCACAGGTGATGCCCGACAGCTTTCATTGCCGTGGCAGTGCCATCGCACGTCGCTACGCCTATGTGTTGCTCGAATCCCCCGTTCGCCCCAGCGTGGAGGCAGGCCGAGTCGGCTGGATATACCGACCTTTGAACCTAGAAGCCATGCAACAAGCGGCTCAGCATTTGCTGGGCGAGCATGACTTCTCTTCATTCCGTGCCTCAAGTTGCCAAGCCTTGAGTCCCGTCAAAACCATGACACGGATTCACATCAGCCGCAAAAGCAGCTCCGCCCATTCAGCCTACTGGCGCTTTGAGTTTGAAGCCAGCGCGTTCTTGCACCACATGATTCGCAACCTCATGGGCTGTTTTGTGCAAATCGGTCAAGGTTTTCAGTCCGCGGACTGGATGGCACAGGTGCTCGAAGCGCGCAACCGTGACGCGGCAGCCCCGACCTTCAGCCCCGATGGCTTGTACTTTTTGGGTCCCGTCTACGAGCCGCAGTGGGGCTTGCCTGAGCGCACCGCTGCGTATGATTGGTTGCCATGACCCAACGCACCCGCATCAAAATTTGTGGCCTCACCCGCGAACAAGACGTGGACGCCGCTGTTCAAGCCGGCGTCGATGCGATTGGCTTTGTGCTCTACGCTCCAAGCCCTCGCGCCGTGACACCGGAACGTGCCGCAGAACTCGCAAGCCGCCTGCCCGCGTTCGTCACGCCTGTGCTGCTGTTTGTCAACGAAACCCCTGAAGCCATTGCCCACGCCAGCCTGCATGTGCCGGGCGCATGGCTGCAATTTCATGGTGACGAAACACCCGACCACTGCCGCAAAATTGCGCGCACCTTGGGTCGCCGCTGGATGCGGGCTGCCCGCATCCCGCTAGAAACCCCAGCGGGCGAAGAGCCGTTCGACCTCTTAAAATACGCCCAAGATTACTCAGACGCCCAAGCAGTGCTGCTCGACGCCCATGTCGACGGTTACGGTGGCGGCGGCAAAACATTCAATTGGTCACAGCTTCCTCCAAACGTCAACGCTCACCTCGTCTTGTCTGGTGGACTCAACGCTGCCAACGTGACAGACGGCCTGCGTGCGCTGCGTGACCGCGGCTTGTCGCTCGCGGTCGACGTGAGCTCTGGCGTGGAATCGGCCAAAGGCATCAAAGATGCGGCCAAGATTCACGAATTTGTCCGAGCCGTTCGCGCAGCTGACGCAGAGCATCCGCTCTAAACACTCTCCCCTTTTTGTTTGAAGCAGTTGGGCGCCCTGTTCGGAAGACAGGTTTTCCCAAGGCAATTTTTGTAGGTCCCCCATGTCGAACTACCAACAACCCGATGCAAAAGGCCACTTTGGCATTTACGGCGGCAGCTTCATCAGCGAAACGCTGACCCACGCGATTGAAGAGCTCAAAGACGCCTACGCCAAATACCAACACGACCCCGACTTCATTGCCGAGTTCAAAAACGAATTGGCGCACTTTGTGGGGCGCCCTTCGCCCATCTATCACGCCGCTCGCATGAGCCGCGAAATGGGGGGGGCACAAATCTTCTTGAAGCGTGAAGACCTGAACCACACCGGCGCTCACAAGATCAACAACACCATCGGCCAAGCCATGCTCGCCAAGCGCATGGGCAAGCCCCGCGTGATTGCCGAAACCGGCGCAGGCCAACACGGCGTGGCCACCGCCACCATTTGCGCGCGCTACGGTTTGGAATGCGTGGTTTACATGGGCGCGGAAGACGTGAAACGCCAAAGCCCCAACGTGTACCGCATGAAGCTCTTGGGTGCGACCGTAGTGCCTGTTGAATCAGGCAGCCGCACCCTCAAAGACGCCTTGAACGAAGCCATGCGCGACTGGGTGGCCAACGTGGACAACACCTTCTACATCATCGGCACTGTGGCGGGGCCTCACCCCTATCCCATGATGGTGCGCGATTTCCAAAGCGTCATTGGCGAAGAGTGCCTCACACAAATGCCAGAGATGTTCAAGAGCTTGAAGATGGCTGAAGAACAACCTGACGCGGTGATCGCCTGCGTGGGCGGCGGTAGCAATGCCATGGGCATCTTCTATCCCTACATCAACCACGAAAACACGCGCCTCATTGGCGTAGAAGCGGCAGGCGAAGGCATGGACACCGACCGTCACTCGTGCTCGTTGCAGCTGGGCGCCCCCGGCGTGTTGCACGGCAACCGCACCTACATCTTGCAAGACGAGAACGGCCAGATCACCGAAACGCACAGCGTGAGCGCTGGCCTCGACTACCCAGGCGTGGGCCCTGAGCATGCGTTCCTCAAAGACATTGGCCGCGCCGAGTACGTTGGCATCACCGACAAAGAAGCGCTGGAAGCCTTCCACTACCTGTGCCGCACCGAGGGCATCATCCCCGCGTTGGAATCGAGCCATGCCGTGGCCTACGCGATGAAGCTGGCCAAGACCATGAAGCCCGAGCAGTCCATCTTGGTCAACCTCTCGGGCCGTGGCGACAAAGACATTGGCACGGTGGCTGACCTGAGCAACGCCGACTTCTTCTGCCGCCCCAGCTGCCAAGGCCAAACGGTCAAAGGTGGCCCTGCCGAACAAACCATGAAATTTGTGAAGTGAACCACACCATGAGCCGTATTGACGCCACCCTTAAAAACCTGAAAACCCAAGGCCGCAAAGCCCTCATCCCCTATGTGATGGCCGGCTTCCCGCAAGCCCACATCACGCCCGCGCTCATGCACGGCATGGTGGACGCAGGCGCTGACATCATCGAACTGGGCGTGCCCTTCAGCGACCCGATGGCCGACGGCGCCGTGATTCAAAAAGCAGGCGAAGCCGCACTGCGTTTTGGCATTGGCACCGCCCAAGTGCTGGACATGGTGCGCGAGTTCCGCCAAACCAACGCCACCACCCCCGTGGTGCTGATGGGCTACGCCAACCCTGTGGAGTGCTACAACCTCAAACACGGCCAAGATTCATTCGTCAAAGACGCCTCTGCTGCTGGCGTAGACGGTGTGCTCATCGTCGACTACCCACCCGAAGAGTGCGAAGAGTTCGCTGCCACCCTGCGCGCGCACAGCATGGACTTGATCTTCTTGCTCGCGCCCACCAGCACCGACCAACGCATGGAACAAGTGGCACGCATTGCCAGCGGCTATGTGTATTACGTCTCGCTCAAAGGCGTTACAGGCGCTGGCAACCTCGACACCGACGCCGTGGAAGCCATGCTGCCGCGCATTCGCCAGCATGTGCACATCCCCGTGGGGGTGGGCTTTGGCATTCGCGATGCCGCCACCGCCACCGCCGTGGGCCGCGTGGCCGATGCTGTGGTGATTGGCAGCCGCATCATCCAGCTGCTCGAAGCCGCGCCAACAGGTCAAGAAGTGGCGGCTGCGCATACGTTTTTGACGGGCATTCGCCAAGCATTGGACGCTCAAAGCGTCCTTTGAAGCACACCGACCCCGCCCGTTAAAATCACACCTATCCAAGAACTGACGAAGGACTGACCATGAGTTGGCTCGAAAAACTGCTTCCCCCAAAAATTCAACACACCGAACCGTCTGAGCGCCGCAGCGTGCCCGAAGGCGTGTGGGTGAAGTGCCCCAGCTGCGAGACCGTGCTCTACAAGAGCGACTTGCAAGCCAATCACAACGTCTGCCCCACCTGCAGCCACCACCACCGCATGAGCGCCCGCGATCGCTTGGACATGTTCCTCGACGCCGAAGGCCGCTACGAAATCGGTCAAGAAGTGCTGCCGGTCGACGCTTTGAAATTCAAAGACAGCCGCAAGTACCCCGAGCGCCTGAAAGAAGCCATGAGCAACACCGGCGAAACAGACGCCTTGGTGGTCATGGGTGGCGCGGTGCACAACATCAACGTGGTGGCGGCTTGTTTTGAATTCGACTTCATGGGCGGCTCCATGGGGTCGGTCGTGGGCGAGCGCTTTGTGCGCGGCGTGCACACCGCCATCGAACAAAAAGTACCGTTCATCTGCTTCACCGCCACCGGTGGTGCGCGCATGCAAGAAGGCTTGCTCTCGCTCATGCAAATGGCCAAAACCAACGCTTCGCTCACCCGCCTGGCTAAAAAAGGCCTGCCCTACATCGCCGTGTTGACCGACCCCACCATGGGTGGCGTGTCCGCAGGCTTTGCGTTTGTGGGTGACGTGGTCATCGCCGAACCCAACGCACTGATTGGCTTTGCAGGCCCTCGCGTCATTGAAAGCACCGTGCGCGTGACCTTGCCAGAAGGCTTCCAACGCGCCGAGTTCTTGCAGCAAAAAGGTGCCATCGACATGATTTGCGACCGCCGCGAACTGCGCAAAACCATCGCCAGCACCCTGGCCATGTTGCAGCGCCAACCCGCGGATGCTGTGGCGTGAACTTGACACACAACACGCGTTCCAAGGCCCTCTGACGAGGGCCTTTTTATTGCCCTGCGCGGCACACACTTCAGGCACTTCGACTTCTTTTCTTGATCCTCCCCATGCTGTCCCTCGACATTGACCCCTACCTCATCTTGGCCTGCCTTGCAGCATGGCTGGTGGGTTTGTCCAAAGGTGGTTTGCCATCGATTGGCATGCTGGCCGTGCCAGTGCTGTCCTTGGTGATGTCGCCGGTCAAGGCAGCGGTGATGTTGCTGCCCATCTACGTCATCTCGGACGTCATGGGCATGTGGCTGTATCGCAAAGAGTTCAGTCTGATCAACCTGAAAATTTTGATCCCTGCTGGCGTGTTTGGCGTCTTCACGGGCTGGCTCACGGCTTCATACATTTCCGACGTAGCGATCAAGCTGTTGATGGGTTTGATCGGCGTGAGCTTTTGCCTCAACACCTGGTTCAGGAAAAACGCACACACCACCACCCAAGCAGCTCATATACCCAAAGGTTTGTTTTGGGGGACGGTGGCAGGGTTCACCAGTTTCATTTCGCACGCAGGCGCGCCACCTTTCCAGATGTACGTGCTGCCACAGCGGCTGCCCAAAGCGCAATTTGCAGGCACATCCACCATTGTGTTTGCGGTCATCAATGCCGCAAAAATTTGGCCGTACCAACAATTGCGCCCCTACAGCACCGAGGACTTGATGAGCGCTGCCGTGCTGATTCCAGCCGCCTTGATTGGCACCTTTTTGGGTGCTTATCTGACGCGCAAAATGGCCGACGTTTGGTTCTTTCGCATCATCCAATGGGGCTTGTTTGCGGTCTCGCTCAAGTTGATCGCCGACGCCGTGCGTTCGCTGCTTTCGTGAAGCCAGGCCCTTCCTCTTAAAATGTCGTGTTTGCTGCATCGTGCAGCCTATTGCAGCCTCTCTACCTCAGCCTCTTTCAGATGTCTCACAACAACACCCCCGCAACGCCAGAAGCCGCTCCCGTTGACGAAAACCAACTCATTGCCGAGCGCCGCGAAAAGCTCAAGGTCATGCGCGAGCGTCAAGCTGCGGGCCAAAGCGTGGCCTTCCCGAATGACTTCAAGCCTGCGCACCACGCCGCCACCTTGCACGAGTTGCATGGCGACAAGACCGCCGAGGTGTTGACCGAAGAAGGCCAGTTCGCCAAAGTGGCGGGCCGCATGATGCTCAAACGCGTGATGGGCAAAGCCAGCTTTGCCACACTGCAAGACAGCACCGGCCGCATCCAGATTTACGTGACACGCGATGACGTGAGCGAAGAGCTGTACGCCGATTTCAAACACTGGGATTTGGGCGACATCGTGGCCTGCGAAGGCAAACTGTTCAAAACCCGCACAGGCGAGTTATCGATTCACGCCACAAGCATCCGCATGCTCACCAAGAGCCTGCGCCCCATGCCCGACAAGTTCCACGGCGTGGCTGACCAAGAGATCAAATACCGCCAACGCTACGTCGATTTGATGACGGACGAAACTGCACGCAAGCGCTTCATGGCGCGCAGCAAAGCGGTGAGCGGCATTCGTGAGTTCATGGTGCAACACAACTTCCTCGAAGTTGAAACGCCCATGCTGCACCCCATCCCCGGTGGCGCCAATGCCAAGCCTTTCACCACGCACCACAACGCGCTGGACCAAGAAATGTTCTTGCGCATTGCGCCTGAGTTGTACTTGAAGCGCTTGATCGTGGGTGGCTTTGAGCGCGTGTTTGAGATCAACCGCAACTTCCGCAACGAAGGTATCTCGGTGCGTCACAACCCCGAGTTCACCATGATGGAGTTCTACGCCGCGTATTGGAACTACCAAGACCTGATGCACTTCACCGAAGAGCTGGTGCGCGACGCCGCCATGAAGGCGGCTGGCACATTGCTGCTCACCTACGGCGGCAAGGCCGTGGACTTGAGCCAACCGTTCGAGCGCTTGACCATCCGTGAAGCTATTCTGAAGCACACCGAAGCGGGCGACAACGTGGACAACAGCGAATGGTTGATCAATGCGTTGAAGAAACTTGGCTTCAAAGAAGACAAAGACAAACTCAGCACCCGTACTTTGGCCAGCTTGCAAGTGATGTACTTTGAAGAGACCGTGGAAGAAAAGCTGTGGCAGCCCACCTTCATCTGCGAGCACCCTGTCGAGATTTCACCCTTGGCCCGCGCCAGCGACAGCAAGCCCGATGTGACCGAGCGCTTTGAGCTCTACATCACAGGCCGCGAGTTTGGCAACGGCTTCAGCGAGTTGAACGACGCCGAAGACCAAGCCGCACGCTTCCACGCCCAAGTGGCCGCCAAAGACAGCGGCGACGACGAAGCCATGTTCTACGACCACGACTTTGTGCGCGCTCTCGAATACGGCATGCCCCCCACCGGCGGCTGCGGTATTGGCATTGACCGCTTGATGATGTTGCTGACCGACAGCCCCAGCATCCGCGACGTCATCCTCTTCCCCGCATTGCGCCGCGAAGCTTAAAGCGACGAAGCCCCAAAACAAAACGCCTCCTAGTGAATTCACTAAGAGGCGTTTTCATTGGGTGGGTTGCGTTTAGAAAAACTGGATGTACGCCACAGCGCCTAGGCCCACAAACGCCAGCACCAAAGCGCCAACGGTCATGCGAAGGGTTCGGCGCAATGCGCTCACGGCGGCTACCAGCGCTGCGTTTTGTTCTGCCAATTCCGTCACGGTTTGTGTCAATTGGATGTGGCGTTGTTGCAGCTGGTCCAGCTGCAGATTCGCTGTCAACAAACGGTTTTTGAGTTCACCCAAGCTGGGCACAGCGTCGGAGGTTTCATTCGCCGTGACCATGGGCTGAGGGCTTGTTTTGCGCTCCATCAGGTCACGCGCTTTTTCAAGCACGGTGGGCGCATGAGCAATCACATCCCCCCAGGGAATGACCTTCAACGCAGAGAGCCAAGGGATCGCCATGGTTTATTGCGGCTGAAAGCCACTGGCTTTGATCATCTTGGTCCACACCTGCGTGTAGGCACGCTCGCGTTGGGCAAGTTGCTGCGCGTTCATGTAGCCAGCGGTCAATCCCATTTTGGTGAGATGCTCGTTCACATCGGGCATGGCCAACACTTTGTTCAAGGCTTGGCCAAAGTGCTCAATGGTGGCTTTGGGCGTACCCGCAGGCGCGAAGATGCCGTAGTAAGGCGTGTCTTCCAAACCGCCTAAACCAAGCTCGGTGAAGGTCGGCACATCGGGCAGCGCCGCTTGACGCTTGCCACCCAAGACCGCAACCACGCGAACTTTACCGGCTTTGTGGTTTTCAATGAAGTCGGGCACCGAGCCCACACCTGCGGCAATCTGGTTGCCCAGCATGTCGGCCATCATGGGCGCACTGCCTCGGTAAGGAGCAGAAACCAAATCGAGTTTGAATTTCTCACCGACAACTTTGACCAAGAACTCAGGGGTTGAAGCCGGTGCAGGAATACCCACAGCACCTTTGCCAGCGCCTTGGGCTTTGACCCAGCTCACATACTCCGCAAACGACTTGGCAGGCGTGCCACCCGAAACCGCAAATGCGTTGACGAAGGTGGCAAAGCCCGCCACGGGCACAAAGTCTGTGGCGGAGTCGTAGCCTGGGTTCTTGACCACCAAAGGCAAGATGGAAATGGTGTGATCGTGCGAGAGGAACAACACCGTGCCATCGGCAGGCGACGCCTTCAAGGCTTGCGCCGCCAGTTGTCCCCCTGCGCCCGGTTTGTTTTCCACCACCACCGGCGTGCCCAACTCGTCTTTGAGCTTTTCAGCCAACGTGCGGGCGACCGCGTCGGTGCCGCCTCCAGGTGGGAAACCCACCAACAAACGGATAGGTTTCGCGTTTTGGGCAGCGGCCAAACCACAGCTCAAAGCCAAGGCCAGAACGGCCAGATGACGACGGGAAGGAAACATGGCGGAACTCCTTTTAAAACAAATGATGAAACAGGGATCAGACTTGGTCTGGATTGTCAGAGGGCAAGACACCATCGGGGTTTTGCGAGTGGTCAGGTCCCATGTCTGGGTTTTGACCAAACTCACCTTCGGGCGAATTTTTACGTGCTTCGCGCTCTTTGAGCTTTTCCTCTTTTTTCTTTTTCTTGGCTAACTCGCGTTGGCGTTTTTCGTAGTTGTAGTTGGGGGTAGCCATTTTTATTTTTTCTCAACAGGTGGTTTGCAATCAAAACAGAAAAAAGCCAGTGCGCCTGCAAAACGGCGTTGGCTGCCCAAGCGGCGAGGCTTGTGAACGCCACACTTCATACAAGACATGGTCTCGCCCACTTTGCCCATGCCCATGAAGGGCGAGCCGTTTTCACGGCTTGTGAAGCGCAACCCACTGTCGCTGACTTCGTTTTTTCCATTTTTCGTCGCCATCTGCGCTTTCAGAAAGAGAGGCGAACTTGGGTGCGGTTCAAGGCAACAAGTCCAAAGCCCGCAAATAAGCGGGGTGAGTCATCAGCGCGTCCCAAGCTAGCGGCGAAGTTTGAGGCAACAAGGCACGGCGACGTTGTTCGCTCGCGTCGCTGGCATGCCATTCGTTCTTGATCAAGCGCTCAGTCAAATCGGCAAGCATCTCGTCCACAGCATGGCCGTCGCCCAAGCTTTGATTACACAACAGAACCAGGTCGCAGCCCGCATTCAATGCAGCCACACCCGCCTCAGCAAAGCTGACCGAGCGGCCTTCGATGCGGCGTGCGCCTTCCATCGACAAATCGTCGCTGAAGATCGCGCCATTGAAGTGCAGCTGACCGCGCAAGATATCTTGCAGCCAGCGGGGCGAGAAGCCTGCGGGCAAGGCATCGACCTTGGGGTAAATGACGTGAGCGGGCATCACGCTGGTGAGCGTGGTGGTGAGCCATTGGTAAGGCAAAGCGCAGTCGCCCAGGATGGCTTTGAGGCTGCGCTTGTCGACAGGGATGTCCACATGCGAATCGGCCTTCACAAAGCCGTGGCCAGGAAAGTGTTTGCCGCAGTTGGCCATGCCCGCCAGCAGCAAACCGTGCATGACGCTCTTGGCCAATGTGGTGGCCACGCGTGGGTCGCGGTGGAAGGAACGGTCGCCAATCACACCGCTTTCGCCGTGGTCAAGGTCGAGCACAGGGGTGAAGCTGAAGTCCACACCACAGGCGCGCAGTTCGCTGGCCAACACATAACCACTGGCGGTGGCGGCGTCCATGGCGGCCATTGCGCCGCTGCCGTTCTTAAATTCCCCAGTGACGCCTTTTTTGTCTTTCATCCACAGCTCGCCCAAAGCGCGCATGGGTGGAATGTGCGTGAAGCCATCGGTGCGAAAGCGCTGCACGCGCCCGCCTTCGTGGTCCACGCAAATCAGCAAGTCGTCGCGCACGGCCTTGATGTCGGCACACAGCTGAGTGAGCTGCTGACGGTTGGCCCAGTTGCGGCCAAACAAAATGACACCGCCAGTGAGCGGATGTTTCAAGCGCGCGCGGTCAGCCGCTGTGAGCTGCGTGCCAGCGATGTCAAGAATGAGGGGAGCGTGGTGAGACATAAATCGAATGTTCGGTTTAGCTGTTTTTTTCAACAACACAATAACTGGTGGCGTAGTCAGACTCGTCGCTCACGCTGATGTGGGCGCTCAGGCCTTTGGCTTCAAACCATTCTTTGAGCACGCCATGCAGCACGAGGGTGGGCTGACCGCTGGGTAGCTTGGCCACTTCGCACAAGCGCCATGTCATGGGCATGCGCATGCCCAAACCAACCGCTTTGCTGAAGGCCTCTTTGGCTGAAAAGCGTGTGGCCACATAACGCACACCGCGCTCGGGCCAACGCTCGCTGCGAGCACGGTAGGTTTGCATTTCGTTGTCACTCAGCACTTTTTGCGCAAAGCGTTCACCGTGCTTTTCTAAAGACGCACGGATACGGCGAATGTCGCAAATGTCAGTGCCGATGCCGTAAATCATGCGTCGCCTCAAGCCTTGGGCATGCACGCGTTGTACGCGCGAACCGTTTCTGTGTAACCCATCTCTAGCGCGTCGGCAATCAGAGCATGGCCAATCGACACCTCTTGCACGCCGGGCACGGTGGTGAGGAATGTGTGCAGGTTGTTGCGGTTCAGGTCATGGCCGGCGTTGATGCCAAGACCAGCTTTGAGAGCTGCTTCTGCTGTGGCTGTGAATGAGGCCAGTACTTCGGTTTGTTTGGGTGTGCCATAGGCCGAGGCATAGGTCTCGGTGTACAGCTCCACGCGGTCAGCGCCGACGGCTTTGGCGGCAGCCATCGCTTCGGGGATGGGGTCCATGAACAAGCTCACGCGTGCACCCAAAGCTTTGGCTTCGTCAATGAGCGGCTTCAGGCGCTCGGCGTCTTGCGGAAATGTCCATCCGTGGTCGCTGGTGAACTGGCCTTCGCTGTCGGGCACAAAGGTCACTTGATGGGGGCGCACTTGGCGCACAAAGTCCATCAGGTTGTGAAACGGGTTGCCTTCGATGTTGAACTCGCGGTCGGGCCATGCTTTGAGCAAGGCCGCCAAGTCGTGCACATCGCCAGCGCGGATGTGGCGCTCGTCAGGACGTGGATGCACGGTGATACCCGCCGCGCCCGCCTCTAGGCACAGCGTGGCCGCACGCGTGACGCTGGGAATACCCAAATGGCGCGTGTTGCGCACCAAGGCCACTTTGTTGAGGTTGACCGACAAAGCGGTTTTTGTGTGAGCGTGAGACATGGGGTGAAGGGGCTTCATCAAAGCGATTGCAGGTCAATCATCATCTGGCGTGTGCGCAGTGTGTTGACCCCGCAATGGTAGTGCAGCAAGGCCCGTAGCTGGCCTTGCAAGGCGTTGCGTTGCTCTGGGGGCATCTCGGCGCACAAACGCAGCGTGGCGGTGAATGGCGCGTCTGTGGACAGGCTGTCGTGCAGCTGCAACCACACGCTGCCCGCCAAGCCCGTGCGATCTTGCGCGTTGTGCGCGCGCAAGCCGCCTTCGGCCACCAGCACATACAAGGCGTCGGGCTCCAAGGGGCTGAGGGTGAGGGTTTGGGCGTTGAGCTCGGGCAAGAAGCCAATATCGCGCAACAGCAGCAGCTCGAAGGCGCGCAGCGCGGGGGCAATCGTGCCCTCGTGGCCCGAGGCCAACACCTGCACCACTTGGCGGTACAGGTCAAACAAATTGGGGTGTGGGTCGTCTCGCGCCAGCAGGCGCAGCAGCAACTCGTTGAGGTAATAGCCCGACAACAACGCCTCGCCCGTGGGCATGATATGACCGCCCACCCATTCAGCGCCCTTCAAGGTACGAATTTCGGCATCGCCCGAATAGCTGACGTACAACGGCTGCAAAGGCAGCAGCACCGGGCGAAAGTTGGAGCTGGGTTTTTTAGCGCCTTTGGCCACCAAAGCCACCCGACCAAAGTGGCGGGTGAAGGTTTCCAAAATCAAACTGGACTCGCTCCAATCGTAGCGGTGCACCACGAACGCGGGCTCGTCCTGAATGCGGGGAACGCCCCGCGACATCGTGAAGGTGCTGGATTTACTCGTAGCCAAAGCTACGCACCCGCGCTGCATCATCGGCCCAACCCGAACGCACTTTGACCCACAGCTCTAAGAACACCTTGGCGTCGTAGAGTTTTTCCAGCTCGGTGCGGGCTTCCATGCCCATGCGCTTCAAGCGTTCGCCTTTGTCGCCAATGACCATGGCTTTGTGGCCATCGCGCTCGACCACGATGGTGGCGGCAATGCGCACCAAGCGTTTGACGCCTTTGGTCTTGCCCTTTTCTTCTTCGAACTTGTCGATCACGACGGTCGAGGTGTAGGGCAATTCGTCACCGGTGAGGCGGAACAATTTCTCGCGCACCATTTCAGCGGCCATGAACTTTTCGCTGCGGTCGGTCAACTCGTCGGCCGCGTACATCCACGCTTGTTCAGGCAGGTATTTTTCAGCAATGCCCAAGAGGCGCTGCACGTCTTTGTCGTTCTTGGCCGACATGGGCACGATTTCGGCAAAGGGGTGACGGTCTTGCATGGCTTGCAACCACTGCATGATCTCGGGACGGTTTTTCATGGTGTCGAGCTTGTTCGCCACCAAGATGGTGGGAATGCCGGGGGCCAAGAGAGACAACACTTTTTCGTCGGCAGAGGTAAAGCTGCCCGCCTCGACCACCAAGAACACCACGTCCACATCGCCCACTGCGCCCTGCACAGCTTTGTTGAGTGATTTGTTCAGCGCGTTGCCGTGGATGGTTTGAAACCCGGGCGTGTCCACAAACACATATTGCGATGCGCCTTGGGTGTGCATGCCCGTGATGCGGTGGCGCGTGGTTTGCGCCTTGCGTGAGGTGATGCTGATTTTTTGGCCGACCAAGGCGTTGAGCAAGGTCGACTTGCCCACGTTGGGCTTGCCCACGATGGCAATCAGGCCACAGCGTTGGTCGGCGGGTGCCACCACGGCTTGGCTGGCGACCACGCGGTTGCCTTTGCTGGCCGCCAACATGGCGTCAATGTCTTGCACGCTTTGTGCGTCGTTCGATTGGGGGGAAGTCATGCTGACTCCTTTAAAACTTGAAGCATGGCTGCTGCGGCGGCCTGCTCTCCTGCGCGGCGCGATGCGCCAATGCCACGCTCGCAGCGGGCCAGTTCTGGAACTTCACATTCCACGTCAAAGGTTTGGCGGTGTGCAGCACCCAAAGTGCCCACCACACGGTAGATCGGCAGCTGAAGTTTGCGCGCTTGCAGCCACTCTTGCAATTCAGTTTTGGGGTCTTTGCCCACAGCTTGCATTTCGGGATTGATTTCAACCGCTGAAAAAATACGCTGTACCAAGGCATCGGCCACCTGATAACCCGCATCGAGGTACACCGCACCGAGCACGGCCTCCAAAGCATCGGCCAAGATAGACGGACGTTTTTGGCCGCCCGAGCGCATCTCGCCCTCACCCAGGCGCAACACACCCGACAGGCCCAGCTCCACGGCCAAATGGTGCAAGGTGTCTTGCTTGACCAAATTCGCACGCACACGCGAGAGGTCCCCTTCGGGCAGGGTATGGAGACGCTGGTAGAGCAAATTGGCAATGGCCAAGTTGAGCACCGAATCGCCCAAGAATTCCAAACGCTCGTTGTGGTCGGAACTGAAGCTGCGGTGCGTCAAGGCCTGCGCGAGCAACGCCGGGTTTTGAAACGTGTATTGCAGACGTTGCTGCAGGGTCTCAAGGATTTGCTGTTGGGTCAACGAGGGTGTGGCCATGCGATCGCGTGAGGTCATTGGAATGCGCCAATGCGCTTGATATTGCCAAAGTTCATCCACACAAAGAAGGCCTTGCCGACGATGTTTTTCTCAGGCACAAAGCCCCAATAGCGAGAGTCCAGCGAGTTGTCGCGGTTGTCGCCCATCATGAAGTAATGGCCTTCGGGCACTTTGCAAGTCACGCCTTCGACGGTGTAGCGGCAGTTGTCTTTGAACACGAAGTCATCCGCACCAGGGACAAAGGCCGGACGGTCGGTGTCATTGAGCAAACGGTGGGTACGAACACCTGTCATCTCACTGGGCTTCGTGCCAAGCGGGATGTTTTCTTCAAACTGTTTGATATAGCGCAGGCTGTCTTCTTCAAAGAAATCGGGCAGTGCGGTTTTGGACACAACTTGACCGTTGATGGTGAGTTGTTTGTTCAAGTACGCCACTTCGTCGCCAGGAACGCCGACCACGCGCTTGATGTAGTCAAGGCTGGGCTTGGGTGGGTAGCGAAACACCATCACGTCACCGCGCTGAACGGGGTTGCCATCGGTGATTTTCAAGTTGATGACGGGCAACCGCACGCCATAGTGGAACTTGTTGACCAAGATCAGATCGCCCACCAAGAGCGTCGGAATCATGGAGCCCGAAGGAATTTTGAAGGGTTCAAACAAGAACGAACGCAACACAAACACGATGGCAATGACAGGGAATAGACCTGCCGTCCAATCGAGCCACCAGGGCTGCATGATGAGACGCTCTTTGGCTTCGGTGACGTTGACATCGGTTTGCGCAATGCCTAGCTTGGTCAACTCATCGCGGCGTTTCGCTGCCTCTTGCTCTAACTTGTCCGCAGCGGCTTGGCGCTGGGGCAAGAAATAAAAACGCTCAGCCAGCCAATAAATGCCAGTGACCAAAGTGGCCAAGAACATCAGCAAAGCAAAGTTGCCTTCAATCATGCCGAGGTACCAAGACCCGGCGTAGCTCACAAAGGCGGCGAGCACGAATGCGGTCAAGGTAGGCATCAATCCTCCACCTGCAAGATGGCCAAGAAGGCTTCCTGCGGAACTTCCACCGAACCGATTTGCTTCATGCGTTTCTTACCTGCTTTTTGTTTCTCTAGGAGCTTGCGTTTGCGACTGATGTCACCGCCATAGCATTTTGCCAGCACGTTTTTACGCAAAGCCTTGATGGTTTCGCGCGCAATGATGTTGGCGCCAATGGCGGCTTGAATCGCCACGTCAAACATTTGACGGCTGATGATTTCGCGCATCTTGGCCACCACCGCACGACCACGGTACTGCGCTTGGGTGCGGTGCACGATGATGGACAAGGCATCCACTTTCTCGCCGTTGAGCAAGATGTCTACCTTGACCACATCGGAGGGACGGAACTCTTTGAACTCATAGTCCATCGAGGCATAGCCACGAGAGACCGATTTGAGCTTGTCGAAGAAGTCGAGCACGATTTCGCCCAAAGGCATGTCGTAGGTCAGCATGACTTGGCGACCGTGGTACGCCATGTTCAATTGAACACCGCGCTTTTGGTTGGCCAAGGTCATCACGGCGCCCACATAGTCTTGTGGCATGTACAGATGCACGGTGACGATGGGTTCGCGAATTTCTTGCATCTTGCCTTGGTCGGGCATCTTCGCAGGGTTTTCCACCATCATGACTTCGCCGTCGGGTTTGACCACTTCGTACACCACACTAGGCGCCGTGGTGATCAGGTCTTGGTCAAACTCACGCTCCAAACGCTCTTGCACGATTTCCATGTGCAACAGGCCCAAGAAGCCACAACGGAAACCAAAGCCCAAGGCTTGGGAGACTTCTGGCTCGTAGTGCAAAGAGGCATCGTTGAGTTTGAGTTTTTCCAACGCATCGCGCAGGCCGTCGTATTGGTTGGCTTCGGTCGGGTACAAACCCGCGAACACCTGAGGCTGGATCTCTTTGAAACCAGGCAAGGCTTGTTCCGCAGGACCCAAGTTATTGGGCAGCTTTTTTTCCAGCGTGATGGTGTCGCCCACTTTGGCGGCTTGCAGTTCTTTGATGCCCGCAATGATGTAGCCCACTTGACCCGCCTCGAGCGAATTGCGCGGCTCGTTCGCGGGCGTGAACACCCCCAGGTTGTCTGCGTTGTAGATGGCGTTGGTGGCCATCATCTTGAAACGCTCGCCTTTGCCCAAGCGACCGTCGACCACACGCACCAACATGACCACGCCGACATAGCTGTCAAACCAGCTGTCGATGATCATGGCACGCAAGGGCGCATTGGGGTTGCCTTTGGGTGGCGGTACCTGAGCCACCACCGCCTCTAAGATTTCGTCGATGCCCAGGCCCGTCTTGGCAGAACATGGGATCGCATCTGTCGCATCAATGCCGATCACATCTTCGATTTCGGCTTTCGCATTGTCTGGATCTGCGTTGGGCAAATCCATTTTGTTGAGCACTGGCACCACCTCCACACCCAGGTCGAGTGCGGTGTAGCAATTCGCCACGGTTTGCGCTTCCACACCTTGGCTCGCGTCAACCACGAGTAAGGCACCTTCACAAGCAGACAAGGAGCGAGAGACTTCATAAGAAAAGTCCACGTGACCCGGCGTGTCGATCAAATTCAGGTTGTAGATCTGCCCGTCTTTGGCTTTGTATTGCAGCGCAGCGGTCTGCGCCTTGATGGTTATCCCACGCTCTTTCTCGATGTCCATCGAGTCAAGAACTTGCGCTTCCATGTCGCGTTCTTCAAGTCCTCCACATCGCTGAATCAGTCGGTCTGCCAGCGTGGATTTGCCATGATCAATGTGGGCGATGATTGAAAAGTTTCTGATGTGGTTCATCAACGGGGGCACTTAAGTGATTGAATTCAAAGGGATGCGCGCATGAAAAAAGGGCGCGTCAAATGCTGACGCGCCCAGAACCAACAAGCAATGGCAACTGCGATAGTTGGGACTTCATTGTAGGCAAAAACCCCGAAACGCACAGCAGCCGGATGGCTACCAAGGACTCGTTGCGGGCTAGCAACACGAATTTATCCACAACTTATCAACATTTCACCAAGGGGATTAAGGGGACAACTTGTGGGTGATCTGTGGAGCACCTGTGGAGTCTGTCTACCGATCCCATATCGTGGAGTTTGGCGCGCGCGATATATCGCAAAAGCGCATTCAACCCCTCGATTCTATACAAAAAGAGCTTGAAATCCTTTTTAAGTTAGCGAGCGCCAACATAACAAAGGATTTCAAAAATTTCCCAAAATATTTTTCGCACCATTCAAATTTGGCGCAACAGCCCCAATCCCGACTGAGGTTTGGGGATTTAGCGGTTGGGACGGATCACCGTGTACTGGGCCCACTCACCACGTCGGATCAGCAAACTCACAGGCTTGGTGCGATCCAGCTTGGAAACCAAGGTTTCCAAGACCTGAACCGACGGAGTTTCCGTGTTGGCCAAAGCCAAAATCACATCGCCCTCTTGAATGCCTGCGCGTGCCCCCGCCTCGGCCACACCATCGACACGCACACCACCACGCAACTTCAACTCTTTCTTCTGGACGTCTGAGAGTTCGCTGACCGTCAGACCCAAGACCTTGGTGACGCTCGTGGTCTGAGGCTTCTCAGCCGGTGCGGCGGCTTTTTTGACCGGTTTGTCAGCCTCGAACTCGCCGACGGTGATTTGCATGTCACGCATGCCACCCCGACGCCACACCTGAATTGAACTGCGCGTGCCTGGCTTGGTGTTACCCACCATGCGCGGCAAGTCTGATGATTTATCGATCGCTTTGCCGTCAAACTTCAAGATAATGTCGCCGGGTTCCAAGCCGGCTTTCTCCGCCGGAGAACCTTGTTCAACCCCGCGCACCAAGGCGCCCTGGGCTTTGCTCAAGCCCAGAGACTCAGCAACATCCTTGCTCACTTGATCAATTTGGACCCCCAAGCGACCGCGCTGGACTTTGCCGGTGGCACGCAGCTGTTCGCTGACTCGGATGGCCTCATCAATCGGGATCGAGAACGAAATGCCCATGAAGCCGCCGGAGCGTGAATAGATTTGGCTGTTGATACCCACCACCTCGCCACGCATGTTGATCAGGGGGCCCCCTGAGTTACCGGGGTTGATCGCCACATCGGTTTGGATGAATGGCAAGTAGTCGCCCGTGTCGCGCTGTTTGGCACTCACAATGCCTGCGGTGACCGAGTTATCAAGGCCAAAGGGCGAACCAATCGCCATCACCCACTCGCCCACTTTCAAACGGCTCACATCGCCAATTTTCACGGCGGGCAAGCCTGTGGCCTCAATCTTCACCACAGCCACGTCGCTGCGCTTGTCTGAGCCCACGATGCGGGCTTTGAATTCGCGCTTGTCAGGCAAGGTGACCACGACTTGATCGGCTCCTTCGACCACATGGGCGTTGGTCATGACAAAACCATCCGACGACAAAATGAATCCTGAGCCTACGCCGCGGGGTTGCTCTTCTTCGGGCTGTTGAGGGCGATTGGGACGCTGCTGACGCGGACCATTGGGACTTGGCATGGGCACACCAAAGAAGCGACGAAAGAACTCTTGCATCTCTTCATCCGCGGGATTGTTTTGAACTTCGCGTGCAGACGCCTTTTCCAAGGTACGAATGTTCACAACCGATGGCCCAACTTGTTCAACCAAATCGGTGAAGTCAGGCAAGGCCCTGACTTGCGCCACCGCTGACACGGGGATCACCGCCGTGAAGCCACCGACCAGCAAGCTGCCACACAGAAGACTCAGAGAGATGGATTGTTTGAACGTCATCTTGAATGTCATAAATTTTCTTTCACTGTCTGCTTGTGCGGGCATACACCGCACGACGTAAATCTTCCCAATGCGCCGGGGAGCGTTCATGCCCCAACCAAAGCCATCGCATGGAAGCGCCGAGTTTGTCAGATGAGGGCTGCCATTTCAAAAGCAAGGCTTTTTGAACATCCAAGCACACGTCGATCGCCCCCAGTTGATCGTTGATCTGGTTCGAGGCACCGTGCAAACACCAGACTCGCCCATCCCACGTCAACGTCATCAAAGGTAGGCGCCATTCACGCCACCCCAAGACAACCGCTAGCACGAGACAACAAGCACTGAGCCACAACGAGACACGGAGGCCTTGTAGCAACGCCCAAGTACACCATGCCGCTGACGCCATGAGGGTGAAGGCGAGGTAAAGCCAACGCTGAAAAGCACAACGCCCCACCGGATATGAAACCGATGGGGCGTTGTGCATGACGTAAACCTTAGATGCGTTTAAAAACCAACGCGCCGTTGGTGCCGCCAAATCCGAAGTTGTTTTTGAGGGCCACGTCAATCTTCATGTCGCGCGCGGTGTTGGCGCAATAGTCCAAGTCGCACTCGGGGTCTTGGTTGAAGATGTTGATGGTGGGTGGGCTCTTCTGGTGGTACACAGCCAAAGCTGTGAACACACTCTCAATGCCGCCAGCACCGCCCAACAAGTGACCAGTCATCGACTTGGTGGAGTTCACCACGGTCTTCTTGGCGTGATCTCCCAGCGCCGCTTTGATGGCATTGGTTTCGTTCACGTCACCCAACGGTGTGGAGGTGCCGTGTGCGTTCAAGTAATCGACTTGATCTGGGTTCACACCCGCGTTGCGCAGTGCGCTCAGCATGGCGCGGCGTGGACCGTCCATGTTGGGAGCTGTCATGTGGCCGGCGTCTGCGCTCAGGCCATAGCCACCCAACTCTGCGTAAATTTTGGCACCGCGTTTCTTGGCGTGTTCGTACTCTTCGAGCACCAAAACGCCTGCGCCTTCGCCCAACACAAAACCATCGCGGTCTTTGTCCCAGGGGCGTGACGCCGTCGCAGGGTCGTCGTTGCGGGTCGACAGTGCGCGCATGGCAGCAAAGCCGCCGACGCCCAAGGGCGACATGCAGCACTCAGAGCCGCCAGCGATCATCACGTCGGCATCGCCGTACTCAATGTGACGACCGGCTTCGCCGATGCTGTGCAAGCCGGTGGTGCAGGCTGTGACCACGGCCAAGTTAGGGCCCTTGAAGCCGTAACGCATGGACACGTGACCAGAAATCATGTTGATGATGGACGCTGGCACGAAGAATGGAGAAATGCGACGCGCACCTTTGTTCAGGTATTCGCTGTGCATGTCTTCAATCAGCGGCAAGCCGCCAATGCCAGAGCCGATCACGACGCCAATACGCGTCGCTTCTTCGTCGCTCAAGGCTTCGCCAGTGGCGAGGCCTGAGTCTTGAACCGCTTGCACCGCCGCAGCAATGCCGTAATGAATGAACTTGTCCATGGCACGCGCCTCTTTCGGGGCGATGTATTGGTCAAGGTCTAAATCTTTCACTTCACCAGCGAAATGGCAGTTGATTGCAGACGCGTCAAAACGCGTGATGTTGGCAATGCCAGATTTACCAGCTAAAAGATTGGCCCAAGCGTCAGCCACCGTGTTACCCACGGGGCTGATACAACCTAGGCCGGTCACGACGACGCGACGACGGCTCATGCGGTGTTCCTAGTAGTTAGGCTTTTTTGTGGGCCAACGCGTAGTCAATCGCGTTTTGCACGGTGTTGATCTTTTCGGCATCTTCGTCTGGGATTTCAATACCAAACTCATCTTCCAATGCCATCACCAATTCCACGGTGTCCAAGGAGTCGGCACCCAAATCAGCCACAAAGGCTTTTTCGTTGGTGACTTGTGACTCTTCCACGCCAAGTTGTTCGGCAATGATTTTTTTGACACGTGTTTCGATATCGCTCATGGGTTCCCTCAGAGGGTTGTGAATAAGTCCGCAATTTTAACCGGGCGGACACACCGTTTTGATTCTGTTGTTTTATTGGCGATTAAGCCATGAACATGCCACCGTTGACATGCAACTCTTGGCCTGTCACATAACCAGCATTCGCCCCTGCCAAGTAGGCCACAGCGTGGGCTACGTCGGCAGGTTTACCCAAATGCCCCAAGGGGATTTGGCTGAGCAAGGCTTTTTGTTGCTCTTCCGGCAAGGCCGCAGTCATATCGGTTTCGATGAAGCCGGGGGCAATGCAATTGACCGTGATGTTGCGGCTGCCTAACTCGCGCGCCAAGGCGCGGGTCATGCCCGCCACGCCGGCCTTGGCCGCAGCGTAATTGGCTTGACCTGGGTTGCCCGACGCACCTACCACGCTGGTGATGCTGATGATGCGTCCATAACGCTGCTTCATCATGGGACGAATCACCGCACGCGACAAGCGGAAAACTGCCTTGAGGTTGGTGTCGAGCACAGCGTCCCAATCGTCGTCTTTCATGCGCATCGCCAAGGTGTCACGTGTGATGCCAGCGTTGTTGACCAACACATGCAAGGCCCCGTGTTCTTTGGTGATGGCATCGATCAGCGCATCCACAGCCGCCGCATCGTTCACATTGAGGTTCGCACCACGGCATCCTGCATAAGCCGACAAAGCCTGGCTGATCTTGGCTGCGCCTTCATCCGAGGTGGCCGTACCAATCACAAGGTAGCCTTGACTCGCCAGTTCATGTGCAATCGAAGCACCAATACCGCGTGAGGCGCCAGTCACCAATGCAATGTGTTGGGTTTGTTCAGTCATACAAAATTCTTTTAAAAGATTCAAGCCAAAGCAGCTTTGACTTCCGCTAAAGAAGCAGGGTCAAACAAAGGCAAGCCCGTCAGTTCAGCGTCGATGCGCTTGGTCATGCCTGCCAACACTTTGCCAGGACCACATTCCACCAAGGTGGTAACGCCACGGGCCTTGATGGCAGCCACGCACTCCACCCAACGCACGGGGCCAAACGCTTGGCGATACAGTGCGTCGCGGATGCGGTCTGCATCGGTTTCTACGGCCACGTCAATGTTGTTGACCACGGGAATTTGAGCCGCTGCAAATGTGGTGCCTGCGAGTTTTTCTTTGAGACGCTCAGCCGCAGGCTTCATCAAGCTGGAGTGAAAAGGTGCAGACACCGGCAAAGGCAAGGCGCGCTTGGCACCGTTGGCTTTGAGGACTTCACAGGCTTTCTCCACCGCAGCTTTGCTGCCTGCGATGACCGTTTGACCAGGATCATTGAAGTTCACGGCTTCCACCACTTCAGCAGAACCGGCACCAAATGTGGCTTGCGCTTCGGCGCAACCTGCGATGACTTTGTCTGCCGTCATACCCAAAATAGCAGCCATGGCGCCCGTACCGACAGGCACCGCGTCTTGCATGGCTTGGGCACGGAAACGGACCAAAGGCGCGGCTTGCGCCAGTGTCAAAACGCCGGCAGCGACCAAGGCAGAGTACTCACCCAAAGAGTGACCCGCAACCACGCTAGGCAGCGCACCACCTTCGGCCAGCCACACGCGGTAAGCAGCCACCGCCGAGACCAACATCACAGGCTGTGTATTGGTGGTCAAACCCAAAGCTTCTTTGGGTCCTTCGTGAATCAGTTTGGCAAGGTCTTCACCCATCGCGTCAGAAGCTTCAACCAAAGTTTGCTTCACCACGGGGTTATCACCCCAGGCGTCGAGCATGCCGACGGATTGCGAGCCTTGACCAGGAAATACAAAAGCAAATGAATTCATAACTTGTTCGAAAAGTTTGTCACACCAAGTCTTGTGCCGACTTACAACTTGAGGAGTACAGCACCCCAAGTAAACCCGCCACCCACACCTTCGAGCATCAAGGTTTGCCCGGGCTTGATTTGACCGCTGCGTACCGCATGGTCGAGCGCCAGCGGAATTGATGCAGCCGATGTGTTGCCATGGTCATGCACCGTGAGCACCACTTTTTCCATCGGTAATTTGAGTTTTTTAGCCGTGCTTTGAATGATGCGGATGTTGGCCTGATGGGGAATCAACCAATCAATGTCAGCGTCTGTTAGACCTGCCTTGTCCAAGACCGTGCGAGCTGCACCTTCGAGCAAGCCAACGGCCAGTTTGAACACCGCTTGTCCATCCATCTTGAGGACAGGGTCACCCAAAATATTGCCATTGCGCACATGGCCCGGGACACACAAGATACCCACGTGTTTGCCATCGGCATGGATATCGGTGGCCAAAATGCCAGGCGTCTCAGAGGCTTCCAGCACGACAGCGCCAGCGCCGTCACCAAACAGCACACAGGTGGTGCGATCTTGGAAATCGAGCAAACGCGAAAACACTTCCGCCCCCACCACCAAGGCACGTTTGGCAGAGCCTGCGCGAATCATCGCGTCGGCCACGGTCAATGCATAAATGAAGCCGCTGCACACAGCCTGCACGTCAAACGCTGGGGCGCCAGCAATGCCCGCCGCCTCTTCGTCGAGCTGGGCAAGTTTGTGCTGCAAGATACAAGCCGTCGATGGAAACACCATGTCGGGGCTAGAAGTCGCCACGATGATGAGATCGATATCTTGGGGGCGACGGCCTGCTGCAGCCAAGGCTTGCTTGCAAGCCTCAAATGCCAAATCGCTGCTGCCAATTTCAGGGGCAGCAAAGTGGCGAGCGCGAATACCCGTGCGCTCAACAATCCACTCATCCGAGGATTCAACACCTTGTGTGGCGAGTTCCGCGACCAAATCTGCGTTGGTCAACCGACGTGGAGGCAGAAAACTTCCAGTACCGGCAATTCGGGAAAAAAGGGTCATCAATCAGGGGCTCAGGCCGAGGCTTCTATCGCTTGCCCCAAGGCCAACAAAGGGGCCGCATGGGCAATGCGGGAGCGCACACGTTCGAGCAAGTTATGGTGGGCTGCATCATACGCGCGGTTCAACGCGGTCTCAAAAGCCAGTTCGTCGGCAGAACCATGACTCTTGAAGACAATGCCATTCAACCCCAGCAAAGCCGCGCCGTTGTAACGGCGGTGATCGACCTTGTCTTTGAAGTCAGAAAGCACAGGATACGAACAAATAGCAGCTATTTTCGTGAAAATATTGCGTGTAAAGGAATTTTTCAGGGTTTCACTGATCTTGTGTGCCAACCCTTCGCTGGCTTTCAACGCGACATTGCCCACAAAACCATCGCACACGATCAAATCGACCGTGCCTTGGTAGATGTCATTACCTTCGACATTGCCGTAGAAGTTCAAATCACCAGAATTAGCGGCTGTTCGCAGCAAATCACCGGTTTTTTTAATGATTTCATTGCCTTTAATGGCTTCTTCACCAATGTTGAGCAAGCCAACAGATGGGCTTTCGATGTCATCCAACACCGAAACAAGGGCCGAACCGAGCACAGCGAACTGCAACAGATGCTCTGGCGTGCAATCGACATTCGCACCCAAATCGAGCATCGTGGTGCCACCGCCTTTGAAATTGGGCATGCGCCCCGCAATAGCCGGACGATCGATACCATCCATGGTTTTCAACACATAACGTGCGATCGCCATCAAAGCGCCCGTATTGCCGGCAGATACTGCAGCTTGAGCTGCGCCTTCTTTGACTTGTTGAATCGCCACGCGCATGGACGAGTCTTTTTTACGACGCAAGGCGACCTCAATCGGGTCATCCATGGCAACCACCTCAGAGGCAGCCACCACACGCACGCGCGGATGAGAAAGCGACGACAAAGCCTCAGGCAACCCAACCAGCAGCAGGTGGGCATCCGCATGAGTTTCTAAAAATCGACGGCAGGCCGCGAGCGTCACGCGCGGGCCGTGGTCGCCGCCCATGCAATCAACAGACACAGTGATCATGCCGGCTCTCGTGAAAAAACAAAAAGCCCGAGGCGCTTAGAGAGCCACGGGCCAATGAGTGCTGAAATCAATCAGGCTTCTGATTTGCTTTTCAGCACTTTGCGGCCACGGTAAAAGCCGTTAGGGCTGATGTGGTGACGCAAGTGTGTTTCGCCAGTGGTTGGCTCAACAGCAGTACCGGGGGCAGTCAAAGCAGCGTGTGAATTGTGCATGCCGCGCTTGGAAGGAGATTTTTTGTTTTGCTGGACAGCCATGATTGGCTCCTGGACTTAAATGTGGGTTGATCATTGGGCCACAAACTAACCGGGGTCAGCGTGACACGAAGCCTTCGATTATAGCCCAACGGACGAATCGGTCACTGTTTGCGCGTTTTAAGCGTCGCCAAGACGGCAAAGGGGTTGGGCTTTTCAGCCAAACCCGCAGCCGCATCGTCTTCGGAAGTTGGCGCGTGCTCACTCAGACAGGCTTCGTGCATGGGCACCAAAGGCAAGGCCATCAGCAATTCATCTTCAATCAGACCCATCAAATCAAAGTCCGGGCTGAGCACCAGCAAATCTTCTTGCGACTCATCATCCTCCGCCAAGGCGGTGGCTTCGTCCGCCACAAAACGAAAATCTTGGGCAATCTCGAGTTCGGTGGACACCGGGTTCAAACAACGTTGACAGGTCAACGGGACCTGAGCGGAAGCTTCTAGATGCAACCAAACGGCATCTTTTCCGTCTTGCCCCACGTCTATGGCACCTTGTGCGGCCCAAGACACATGACCAGTGGCATCACCGACGCAGTCCTCACGCAAACGCGGCAGCTGAGCCAACGGTGTGTCCCCTTCAATGTGCATTTGCCCCTTGGCAAATGCTTTGACATCGAGGTGGCGAAGGTTGAATTCGTTTTTCATGCGGGGCAGTGTAAGAGAATCCCATCATGTCCTCTGCTGCACCTGCCCTGATTTTGGGTTCCACCTCTCGCTACCGTCACGAACTCTTAAGCCGTCTGCGCACGCCCTTCACGGTGGCCGCACCCGATGTGGATGAAATGCCACAGACGGGCGAGACACCCGAAGCCCTCGCGCGTCGCTTGGCACTCGCCAAGGCCCGCGCCGTGGCAGCCCAACACCCCCATGCAGTGGTCATTGGCTCGGACCAAGTGGCCGACTTGAATGGCGAACCACTCGGCAAACCGGGCAACCACGCACGTGCCGTTCAGCAATTGCAACGCATGCGCGGTCAAACCGTGGTGTTTCAAACTGCGGTCGCCGTGGTTTGCCTGGCCACCCAGTTTGAACAGCTGGACCTCGCCCCTGTGAAGGTTCGTTTCCGCGATTTGACCGATGCCGAGATCGAAGCGTATTTGCGCGCCGAAGAACCTTATGACTGCGCAGGCAGCGCCAAAAGCGAAGGCCTGGGAATCACCTTGCTAGACGCCATCGACAACGATGATCCAACGGCACTCGTCGGTCTGCCTTTGATCCGCACCTGCCGCATGTTGCGCGCTGCCGGCATCGATGTATTGGGGGGCCTTCAGCCATGAGCTCATCCTCCAAAGGCACCTTGTATTTGGTTCCAACGCCGCTGGACTTTGGCTGTGACACACAAGCCCCGATCACCGACGTGCTGCCCCAAGAAACGTTACGCATCGCCGCCAGCATCTCGCATTGGGTGACGGAAAACGCCAAGAGCACGCGCGCCTTTTTGAAGCGCGTCGATGCACAGACCCCACTTGCTCAAGCCATTCAACAAAACACCATCACCGAGCTACCACGCGAGGTACACAAAAAAGGGGACCACACCGGCGATTTCGATGCCAAGCCGTTGCTCAAAGCCGCGCTGGCAGGACACGATGTGGGCTTGGTCAGCGAAGCAGGCATGCCCGCTGTGGCAGACCCGGGTTCGTCGGTGGTGCGCGCGGCACACGACCTAGGCATTCGCGTCGTGCCCTTGGTCGGCCCCGTGTCATTGCTGTTGGCATTGGCGGCCAGCGGCTTGAATGGTCAAAACTTTGCGTTTGTCGGCTACTTGCCGCAAGACGGTGCAGCACGCACCCAACGTTTGCGGGAATTGGAGAGCCTCACCGCCAAACACGGCCAAACCCAAATGTTCATCGAAACACCCTACCGCAACCAAGCCCTGTGGGATGCGCTGGTGAATGGCCTACAAGGCAACACGCGGCTGGCACGCGCCAGCGGTTTGACACTCGCCACGATGCAAGTGCATTGCAAAACCGTGCAAGCCTGGCGCAGTGCCGGCAAGACCCAAATCTCAGGCGAACCGACTGTCTTTTTAATCGGCAAGTAAAGCGGCGCAACAACCCAAGAATCAACGCACCGCAGGTTGACGTTGCAAAGCGTGCACCGCACCTTCACCCACGGCGGCACCAAACCGCTTGGCCAGGCGTTCAGCCACGTTGTCATGGCGTGTGTAATCAATGATGTCTTCCGCTTTCACGATTTCGCGCGCCACATAGTCCAGGTTACCCAAACCGTCGGCCAAGCCTATTTCTACCGCTTGCTGACCGCTCCAAAACAAACCACTGAACAGCTCCGGTGTTTCTTTCAAACGCTTGCCACGGCCTTCGCGCACCACCTGGATGAATTGCTGGTGAATTTGATCCAACAACGTTTGCGCGTGTGCACGCTGGTGTTTGGTTTGGGGGCTGAAGGGATCCAAAAATCCTTTGTTCTCACCGGCCGTCATCAGACGACGCTCGACGCCTAATTTATCCATCAAGCCCGTGAAGCCGAAGCCATCCATCAACACGCCAATACTGCCCACAATGCTGGCTTTGTCGACGTAAATTTCGTCCGTCGCCACGGCGATGTAATAAGCAGCCGAAGCGCAAGACTCCTCCACCACCGCATAAATCGGCTTCTTGTGTTTGGCTTTGAGACGACGAATTTCGTCATTGATGATGCCCGCTTGCACAGGGCTACCCCCGGGTGAGTTGATTTGCAAGACCACCGCTTGCGAGCCCTCGTCTTCAAACGCGGCACGCAAAGCACTCACGATCCATTCGGCACTGGCGTCAGCCCCATCAGCGATCTCGCCTTTGATCGATACCACGGCCGTGTGCGGCTGGCTCGGACTGGATCCACCCACCCCGCCTTTGTGCATGCCAGTCCACACCAAGACCACGGCCAATAAAAACCAAGCCATGCGGAAAAAGATGCGCCAGCGTCGGCTCGCACGTTGCTCCGCCAACGTCGCAAAAGCCAAACGTTCCAAAGTGTCGCGCTCCCACACCGTTTTGTGGCTGGGGGACTCGGGGGTTGAATCAGTCATGTGCGGCTCAGGCATGGCAAGGTCTTCTCAAAAATAGGGCTCAAAACTTAGATTGGAAATTCAAAAGGTTTTAAGTTGTAGGCAGTATGCCAGTGGACCACGCCATCTAGCTCGGTCAGCTCAATTTTCACCAAGCCACCTCGGCAGGGCCCGCCTGCGCATTCACCCGTGTCGGGGGCGTAACTGGCGCCGTGTGTGGCACACAACAGCCAGCTTCCGGTGTCGTCAAAAAAGCGATCGGGTTGAAAGTCCATTTCCATCGCCACATGGGTACAACGGTTCAAATACGCATGTGGGACGCCCTGGTAACGAATGGCAAAGGCACGGCAAGTTTGACCCGCAAACACCACATCGAACGGAACAGCCAAGCCGCCGTTGGACAAATCCGTGCTGCGACACAGCGGCACCCACTCAGGCGTGAGGGACTCAGGCATGGGCCAACAACCAGTCGTGCAACTCCTTCACGGAGTGCGCCACAAACCGAGGGCTGAGAGACTCAAACGCACCGTGGTCATGAGCACCATAGCTCACCCCCACACTGGCACATTCGGCGTTGACGGCCATTTGCAAATCATGGGTGGTGTCGCCAATCATCAACGTGCGCTGCGGATCGACCCCGAACTCACGCATCAACTCATGCAACATCCGCGGATGCGGCTTGCCCGCCGTTTCATCGGCCGTGCGGGACCCATCGAACACACCTTTGAGTTCAGCGGTGTGCAAGGCATCGTCCAGGCCACGACGGCTTTTACCCGTCGCCACCGCCAGCCAATGGTGGCGCTCACGCAAAGCTTGCAACATGGGCAGCACCCCTTCAAACAAGCTGATGTCATTGACATGGCGCATGTAGTGATGACGGTACCGCTCACCGAGCAAAGAGTATTTATCTTGTGGCACATCGGGGGCAGCGTGCGCCAAGGCGGGCATCAATGCCATGCCAATCACATACGAAGCGGCCTCGTCCGTTGGCTTGGTCCCACCCACATCCACCACCGCCGCTTGGATACAACGGGTGATGATTTGGGTGGAGTCGAACAAGGTCCCATCCCAATCAAAAGCGATCAAATCAAACTGGCGGGGGCGCATGGCGAAACGTCCTTACACGTCTAAATGAGGTTGGATGATGGGAGGCTGCACCGAGTCCACAAAGTTTTTCAACTCGGGCGGCAAGGGCGCTTGCAAGGTGGTCAAGCGACCGCTTTGAGGATGCTGAAACTTAAGTTGCCACGCATGCAAGAACATGCGCTTCAAACCCATTTTTTGCAGCAATTTGTTTTGCTCAAAGTCGCCGTATTTGTCGTCGCCGGCGATGGGATGGCCCTGACTGGCCAAGTGCACGCGAATTTGGTGGGTGCGCCCGGTTTTGATGGTCACCTCCAACAAGGTGTAAGGGCCCACCGTGCGCGCCACGCGCACCAAGGTGATCGAGCGCATGCCGTTCGGGTCGTCTTTGCCCACCACTTTCACACGGCGTTCGCCTTCGCCCACCCCGGTTTCCACGGTGTACTTGAACAACGGCGAGTCGATCACCTTCTTGTTAGAAGGCCATAACCCCAGCACCAAGGCCAGATAAGTCTTTCCCGTTTCACGGTCGCGGAACTGGTCTTGCAGGTTTTTGAGTGCGCTGCGCTTCTTGGCCACCAGCAACACACCCGAGGTTTCTCGGTCTAAGCGATGCACCAACTCCAAGTTGGCGCTGGCAGGTCGCGCTCGGCGCAGTTGCTCAATCACACCAAAACTGACGCCACTGCCGCCATGAACAGCCACGCCTGCGGGCTTGTCGATGGCCATCATGGCCTCGTCTTCCATCAGGATGGGGAATTCGCGCGCAGGCGCTGGCGCATCGGCCTTGGCCTGCACCTGGGGCGACACGCGCACTGGTGGCAAACGCACCAAATCACCCGCCTCCACACGTTGATCGGCGGAAGCACGCCCCTTGTTCACCCGCACCTCGCCGGAGCGGATGATCCGATACACGTGGGTTTTAGGCACGCCTTTGAGGTGGCGCATTAAAAAATTGTCGAGCCGCTGCCCTGCCGAGTCTTCGTCGACAGCGAGGGTTTTCACCGAAGGGGTAGGGATTGGGGCCGCAGCCCCTATAATGTTCTTCACCAGCGTATTGTTCTAAGTGCTTGATTTAACTCAGATTAGAGCACGGACCAACAAACGCGGTGAGGTCGATGCCCCTTTTGTGCCCGCGACGCAGACCCAGTACCCAAGAGACTGAGTGGCACGCGCCCCAAAAGATGAGCCGATGCTCAGAAAACACCGAAATGGAATACCCCAAGTTGTGGCGGCTCTTTTTGAAAAGCCTTCACAACGGATCACTGCAAGAAGCAAAAACGATGGTTGTGGCAATGTGGATGTTGATGGAACTCTGCACAGAGTGGCTTTTGCCACCAACTGTGTGCAGCGTTGCGCGTCGCATCAAAGCCCGCTGGACCAGCCCTGTCTCCCCTGCACCGGCCGATCAAGCCACGCACTCGACAACAGGACAACCGCAACTTCTTGCCCTTATCCACGCGCCCAACCACCGTCCCCTGCGCTAATCTCACACTTGATTAGCGCTGCGGCGACAGTCTCAGCGGCAATTCCCTTCGTTTTCTGACGTTCGTTCCGGCATCGTTGGCCCGTCATGGGCCTGTGAAGATTTAGAACGTGAAGGAATGCATCATGAAACGGATGCTCATCAATGCCACCCAGGCCGAAGAACGCCGCCTGGCCATCGTCGACGGTCAAAAACTGCTCGACTACGAAATCGAAATTGAAGGCCGCGAACAGCGCAAAGGCAACATCTACAAAGCCATCGTGACCCGCGTCGAGCCCTCGCTCGAAGCCTGCTTTGTGGACTACGGCGAAGACCGCCACGGCTTTTTGCCCTTCAAAGAAATCTCCAAACAATATTTCACACCTGGCGTGTCGGTGAGCCAAGCGCGCATCCAAGACGTCATCAAAGAAGGCCAAGAGCTCTTGGTTCAAGTGGAAAAAGAAGAACGTGGCAACAAGGGCGCAGCCCTGACCACCTTCGTCAGCTTGGCGGGCCGCTATGTGGTGCTCATGCCCAACAACCCACGCGGTGGTGGCGTCAGCCGTCGCATCGAGGGTGACGACCGTGCTGAACTCAAAGAAGCCATGGACCAGTTGGAATACCCCAACGGCATGTCCATCATTGCCCGCACCGCAGGCATTGGCCGCACCGCCCCTGAATTGCAGTGGGACTTGAATTACCTGTTGAAGTTGTGGACCGCCATCGACGGCGCCAGCAAAACCAAAGGCGCTTTCTTGATTTATCAAGAGTCGAGCTTGGTGATTCGCGCCATCCGCGACTACTTCAACAACGACATCGGCGACATCTTGATCGACACCGATGACATCTACGACCAAGCGCAACAGTTCATGGCCCACGTCATGCCTGAGCACGCGGCTCGTGTGAAGCGCTACCGCGACGAAACCCCGCTGTTCAGCCGCTTCCAGATCGAACACCAAATCGAATCGGCCTATGCCCGCACCGTCAACCTACCCTCCGGCGGCGCGATTGTGATTGACCACACCGAAGCCTTGGTCTCGGTGGACGTCAACTCGGCCCGCGCCATCAAAGGCGGCGACATCGAAGAAACCGCGACCCGCACCAACCTCGAAGCCGCCGACGAAGTGGCCCGCCAAATGCGCTTGCGCGACTTGGGCGGCCTGATCGTCATCGACTTCATTGACATGGAAGAGTCGCGCAACCGCCGCGAAGTGGAAAACCGCTTGCGCGATGCGCTGCGTCAAGACCGCGCCCGCGTGCAGTTCGGCACCATCAGCAAATTCGGTCTGATGGAAATGAGCCGCCAACGCCTGCGTCCTGCCTTGAGCGAAGGCGCTTCGATTCCTTGCCCACGTTGCGGCGGCTCTGGCCACGTGCGTGACACCGAGAGCTCGGCCCTGCAAATCTTGCGCATCATCCAAGAAGAGGCCATGAAGGACAACACCGCCGCCGTGCACGCCCAAGTGCCTGTGGAAGTGGCGTCGTTCTTGCTCAACGAAAAGCGCACCGAAATCGCCAAGATCGAAGTGCAACAACGCTTGAACGTTTTGCTGGTGCCCAACAAATCGCTGGAAACACCGAACTACAAGTTGGAGCGCCTGAAGCACGACGACCCACGTTTGGATCGCATCGAAGCGAGCTACAAAATGGCCGAGGAGTTTGAAGACCCCACCGCCGTGACTCGCCGCTCACAAGAGCCCACCAACAAACAAACCCCCGTCATCAAAGGCGTGTTGCCCGATGCACCCGCACCGGTCGTTGAGCCCAAGGCACCTGCCGCCCCCAAAGCGCAAACTGTGGCCAAGGCACCTGCGGCTGAAAAAGGCTTCTTCTCTTGGCTCAAAGGCTTGTTCAGCAGCGACAAGGCCGACAAGCCTGCCGTCGAGAGCAAAAAGCCCAGCGACAAGAAAGACGAAAAACGCGAAGGTGGCCGTGAAGGCGGTCGCAACGGACGCGGAGGTCGCGGCGGACGCGGCGGCCGTGGCGGTGATCGCGCAGAGCGCGGCGAAGGCCGTGGCGAGCGCACCGAAGGTCGCAACGAACCACGCGGCGAACGTGCAGAACGTGGCGAACGCGTTGCAGACAGCCGTGGTGAAGGTCGAGGCGAAGGTCGTGGTCCACGTCCTGAGCGTCAAGACCGCAACCGTGGCAATCGCCAAGCGGTTGAAGGTCAAAACGCGCGCAGCGACGCACCCGCCACAGACGTCAGCCCTGAAGCCCAAGCAGAAGTGCGCGCCAAGGCACGCACCGAGCGCATCGCCCGTGAAGAGCGCGGCGAACAAGCCCCACGCGGTGAAGGCCGCAACGAGCCGCGCGAACCACGTGGCGATCAGCCCCGTCGTGAACGTGCCCCTCGCGGTGAAGGCCGTCGCAGCGAGCGTCCTGCCCGCAACGACGAGCAAGCTCAAGGCGATGCTTTGCCCGTGGCCACCTTGGATGAAAACCAAGTCAATGCCCAAACCGCGCCTGAGCAAGGCGAAGCCGGTCAAGACAACGGCGGCGAGCGTCGTGAGCGCCGATCACGCGACCGTTATGGCCGTGACCGCCGTGAACGTGGCGAACGCACCGACCGCGCACCACGCGAAGAAGGCGCTGTGCAAGAAGCTTTGTTCAACACCCCCGATGCTGAACAAGCACCACGCCAGATGCAAGAAAGCCGTCCATCCCAGGATGCGCCTGCGGCACAAGAGCGTGCCCCAGCGCAGCAAGCTTCAGCAGCCCCTGCACGTGGCGGCATGCCACGCGTGCAAACCTTCACCCTGCCCTTGGCAGAGATGCAAGCCGTGGCACACAACAGTGGTTTGGAATGGGTCAACTCCGATCCAGCGCGCATCGCAGCCGTTCAAGCTGCCATCGCAGCCGAACCCAAGCCGGTCCATATTCCTCGCGAGCGCCCAGCGCCTGTGGTGATTGATGAAGGTCCACTGGTGTTGGTCGAGACCCGCAAGGATCTGTAACACCACACAGCCAGCACCGCTGGCTCAGTGACACAACACTGAGTTAAGCGGCTGCCACTTCAGCGGCGCGTTTCCAGTACATCTGGGCACGCGCCGTTTCTTCTTTGTGCTCTGCCAATTGAGCCAAAGTTCGCCAAGCTTGACGCTGCAATTCAGGATGCGTGAGCTGCGGGGCCGCGAGTTCCAGCATCTGTTGCGCCTTGCCCCACAAGGCGTGATGCCAACACACCATGCCTGCGAGGTACTGCAGTTCCGTCCAACGTGGATAGGCTTGTCGCGCACGGTCAATGCTGGCCAACCAATCGGGATCGGTGGGCAACATGAGCAACGCACGCGCGAGCAACTGCACCACCTTTTGACGCAGCGCAGGGGTGCAACTGTCGGGCTGCTGCACCATGCGGTTCCACAAAGGGGTGAGCCAAGGCATCACCAATTCAGCGTCGCCACTGAGCGACAACATGCGTTGCGACGCGTGAATCACCACCTCCACTTGTTCCTGCTCAGCAGGCTCCAACGCATCCCAAGCACGTTGGAGTTGTGCGGTGTCGTGTGCGTCATTCAAGCTGGCAATCGCCAATTCACGCAACAAGCTGTGCGCCCCGGTGTCAGAAAAGGCGCCGTGCTTGTTGAGCAAACGTGCCGTATCCAAAGCCAGATCGTGTTGCTGATTCAAACGCGTGGCCTTGAGTCGCAAGCGCAGACTCAAGGTGCGACGTGCTGGGCCATGACGCAAGCCATCGAGCCAACGCAAGGCTTCAGTGGCATCTCGGTCGCGCAAAGCCCAACGCGCGGCGCCCAAATACGCGGCTTCGAGGGTTTCTTCCACGGCCTCGCTGGGGTGTTCTTGGCCCAAGGCCAACACGGCTTGCAAATGTTTGGCGCGCACCTCGTGGTCACGCAAGGCGTGCGCACTTTCAGAGGCAATCAAATGCGCCAAAGCGCGCAGCTGATGCACATGACGCGGCGCAGGATCGTCCGATGTACGAACCGACGCCAGCAGCGACTCCAAATCCAGCACATGTTCGGCCGACTTGATCGAGCGCACATAGCGCCCTGTCAACATCTGCGTCAACGCGTCGAGCAAGGACGCATGCATGGCACGTTCTTTTTGCTGCAAACGCCAACGACGCGCTTGATGCGGCAACTCAAACAAGGCCGACAAAGCACGCAGCGCCAAATGCACCACGGTGAACAAAGCCACCAACAGCAGCAGCACCAAGTTCATCGACAAATCCACCCGGTGCGGCGACCAGAACACGGTCACCGTGCTCTGATTGCTACCCGCCAACAAAGCCGATGCCACGGCCACACCAAACAAAGCAACCAACCACAGAGCGGCCCGCATCTCAACGCCCCGCTGCAGCTGTGGTGAGCGCAGCCAAGGTGTCATCTACCCGCGGCAACTCGGTTTGCTTGGATTGCGTGAGCACTTCGCGCGCCAGCATCAAGGTGATTTGGCCTTGACGGGTATCGGTGTCGAAATACTTGTTCAAGTCATCGTGGGCCTGCGTCAAATCGGCACGCACCACTTCAAAGTGACGGGCCAACAAACCCAAGCGGGCATTGAGCAAACGCAGCTTCAAGTTCTCGCGCACAAAGTAACTTTGCTCGGGCGCCAGCAAGCTGGCTTCAGGTCTGTCGATGCGGCTCACCCGCACCAAACTGCGCGCGTCAGACCAGATATCGGCCAACACCTGTTCCCACCAACTCATGCTGATGGCGCGTGCCCAGCTGCTGGTCGGTACAGGGGCGGCAGGTTTCTCCTTCGCCGACACACCCACGGCGTTGCGCAGGGGCAAGCTGTCGACGGCACGGACCAAGTCATCAATCTTGAGCAACAGCGTTGGCACGTCCGTGACCGCCGTGGCTTTGATGCGTTCAATGTCACGCGTGACGGCTCGCAGCAGCGGGGCCAACCGCGGTTGTGCGACTTTGGTCAAGCGCTGCTCTGCCGAGGTGAGCGCGGCCAACAAGGGCTGCACGCTGCCTGTGAGCTGCGACTGCTGTTGCGCCAAGCGAATGGCAGACTCAATGTCCACCACCAAGTTTTCATCGCGTGAGCGTGACAGGCTTTGCATCAAGTCTTCGAGCTGGCTGCGCTGCAAAGACACTTCGCTCAACTTGGCATCCGTCACGGCCAAACGGGCCGCTGTTTCACGTGCCAGTTCTTCCGCTTGCTTGGAAGCCACACGTGCCTCCACGGCTTGGCTGCCCGTGTCCGCACTTTGACGTGCGAGTTGTTCTTGAATGCCCGAGAGCTTGGACCACATCAGTCCCGTGCCCACGGCGCCAATCACCGCCAAAGCGCCAATACCGCGCATCAGCCAAGGCGACGACTGCAACGGCGCGCTGGACGACTCCACCACATGGGCAGGCGCTTCAGAAGAATGGCCGGAGGCCAAATGGGATGGAGGTTCGACGTGCTCAGGCTTCATGCCAATGATTCTAATGAGGCCAACACATCCGCCACCAGAGGTCGCGAGATATGAACTTCACCAAAACCAAGGGTTTTCGCCGTCTGCGCGATCCGCGCATGGGTGGTCACGCAGCGGGCCGCCGACCAGTCTTGCGCCGGCAAGGCTTGCTGCAAATGCGTCACCGCTTGAGAACTGCTGAAACACCACACGCTGCCGTCTGTGGCCGCGCTTGTGGCCGCCGCACGCTGCGCCTGCGTCCAAACCGGTGGGCGGCGTTCGTAGGCCACGACGAACTGGGCCGAAGCCCCAACGCTGTCGAGTTGTTGCGCCAACCAATCACGCCCCGTGCCCTGCCCTGGCCCTGCCGTTGGATCAAGGCCTGCATCGTGTCCCCGAACGATCAACACCGGACGCCCGGCTTGCACACGCGAGCCCACACGTTGCCACAAAGCTTCGGAATCGAACTGGCTGGCCTCGGCACTGGGGCTGTCAATGCACGCATCGGGCACACCGGCTTGCAGCAAGGCTTTGTGCGTGCCAGGGCCTGTGGCCCAGCATCGCGGCCCCTTGGCCCAAGTGAGGTTGCCGGGCTGGCTCTCAAAAAAATAACGCACCGCTTGGGCGCTGACAAACATCACCGCTTGCCACTGAGGCCATTGCGCCCACGCATGCGCCACGGGCTGGGTGTCGGTGGCAGGCGCCACATCAATCAAAGGCAATGCCAGCGCCGAATGCCCCGCCGCTTGCAAGGCATCGACCCACGCTTGCGCATCACTGGCCGGGCGGGTGATGACAACGCGCATGACAGGCTGTGCGGCTCAGTGTGCGCCTTGCGCGCGCAACTGAGCGGCAACAGATTCGCCGAGTTGGTTGGCGGCATCACGTGATGCAGGACGGCTCGCATCCAAGGCTTGCTTGGCCGAAGCACGCAACAACACAGGTGCACCCGAGGGATCGCCCCAAGCGGCTTGCAGATGCAACACGCCATCCGTCAAGGTCGCGTGTGCGGCCAAAGGCATGGAACAGCTGCCGCCCATGGCGCGGCTCACCGCACGCTCGGCGGTCACGGTCAGCCATGTGGCGGCGTCAGCCAACGGGGCCAAGGCTTGGGCCACATCGGCGCGGTTGCTGCGCACTTCAATGCCCAAGGCGCCCTGTCCTGCGGCAGGCAACATTTCGGTGGTTTCAAAAATGTGGCGAATGCGCTCACCCAAGCCCAAACGCTTCAAGCCCGCAGCAGCCAACACGATGCCGTCGTACTGGCCTTCGTCGAGCTTGCGCAAACGGGTGTCGAGGTTGCCACGCAAGGGCTCAATCTTCAAATCGGGGCGCAAGGCACGCAGCAATACCGTGCGGCGCAGGCTCGATGTGCCCACCACCGCGCCTTGTGGCAAATCGTTCAGGTGCGCGTATTTGGAAGAGACCCACGCATCGCGCGGGTCTTCGCGTTCCATCACGCAGGCGAGGTCAAAGCCCTCGGGCAAATCCATGGGCACGTCTTTGAGCGAATGCACGGCCAAATTGGCACGGCCTTCTTCCAAGGCCACTTCAAGCTCTTTGACAAACAGGCCCTTGCCGCCCACTTTGCTTAAAGATCGGTCCAAGATTTGATCGCCCTGGGTGGTCATGCCCAACAACGTCACGCTGTGCCCTTGGGCTTGCAGCAAGGCCTGAACATGCTCGGCCTGCCACATGGCCAAACGGCTTTCGCGGGTGGCGATGGTCAGGGAAACAGAAGGCGTTGAGGTGGTAGACAAAACAAAACTCGCGGTTCAAAGCAGTGACGGGGCCACAGCAGATGTGGCGACATAAATTGCGGCAAATGTTAGCAGGCGCACCTCTTGGCCTATTTGACGCACCACAAGGAACAAGCCACGCCCAAGCAGCCGACAAAGACCATCAAAGCCCCCAACGCGGGAGGCGACGTCAGGCCGATAAAATCAGCGCCTATGTCTACAAACCAACTCGATAAAAAATCCCAAGCGTGGTCGGCGCTTTTTTCTGAACCCATGAGCGAGTTGGTCAAGCGCTACACCGCCAGCGTGTTCTTTGACAAGCGCTTGTGGCAAGCCGACATCACCGGCAGCCTGGCCCACGCCGAAATGCTGGGCCACCAAGGCGTGATTTCCAAAGAAGATTTGACGTCCATCCAAAAGGGCATGGCGCAAATTTGGACCGAGATTGAAACCGGCCACTTTGAGTGGAAGCTCGACCTGGAAGACGTGCACCTGAACATCGAAGCGCGCCTGACCCAGTTGGTGGGCGATGCGGGCAAACGCCTGCACACCGGCCGCAGCCGCAACGACCAAGTGGCCACCGACGTGCGCCTGTGGTTGCGCAGCGAGATGGACCTGATCATTGATTTGTTAGTCGACCTGCAAAAGTCACTGGTCGATGTGGCCGAGCAAAACGTCGAGGTCATCCTGCCCGGCTTCACCCACCTGCAAGTGGCCCAACCGGTGAGCTTTGCGCACCACCTGCTGGCCTATGTCGAGATGTTTGCCCGCGACGCCGAGCGCATGAGCGACGTGCGCCGCCGCACCAACCGCCTGCCGCTGGGCAGCGCCGCATTGGCAGGCACCACCTACCCACTGGACCGCGAACGCGTGGCCCGCACCCTGGGCATGGTCGACGAACACGGCAACCCACAGGTCTGCCAAAACAGCCTGGACGGCGTGAGCGACCGCGACTTCGCCATCGAGTTCACCGCCGCGGCCAGCCTGTGCATGGTGCACATCAGCCGCTTCAGTGAAGAATTGATCTTGTGGATGAGCCAGAACTTCGGCTTTGTGCGCATTGCCGACCGCTTCACCACCGGCAGTTCCATCATGCCGCAGAAGAAAAACCCCGACGTGCCCGAACTCGCACGCGGCAAAACCGGCCGCGTGGTCGGCCACCTCATGGGCCTGATCACCCTGATGAAGGGCCAGCCCCTGGCCTACAACAAGGACAACCAGGAAGACAAAGAGCCGCTGTTTGACACCGTCGACACGCTCAAGGACACCCTGCGCATCTTCAGCGAAATGGTGGGCGGCCAGGTCAACCCCGCTACCGGCAAAAAGGAAGGCGGCATCACCGTCAACGCCGTCGCGATGGAAGCCGCTGTGAAAAAAGGCTACGCCACCGCCACGGACCTCGCCGACTACCTGGTCAAAAAAGGCTTGCCCTTCCGCGACGCCCACGAAGTGGTGGCCCACGCCGTCAAAACCGCCCAAGGCTTGGGCGTGGACTTGTCTGAGCTGCCGCTCGAAACCCTGCAAAAGTTCGACAGCCGCATCGAAGCCGATGTGTTTGGGCCGCTCAGCCTGCAAGGCTCGCTGAACGCCCGCAACACCTTGGGCGGCACAGCGCCTGCGCAAGTGCGGATTCAAATCGCACGGCACCGCCAACGTCTCGTGTGATGCCAAACGCACAAGGTCAGCGCAACGCCCTCCACGCGATCGCGGCCTTTGAAGCGACCAAAGGCGCGGCTGCGCTGGCGGGTCTGATCGGTGTGCTCGATTTGCTGCACCGCGATGTGCGCGCCGTGGTGATGGCCCTGATTGGCCGCTTTGGCCTCGACCCCGAGGCGCACTACCCATCGCTGCTGTTGCACTACGCCGACTTGCTGCCCGATGCCGACGTTCACCTCCTGGTCATGATGGGTTCGGCCTACATTGCACTGCGCTTTGTCGAAGCCACAGGCTTGTGGTTGGGCAAGGCCTGGGGCGAGTATTTGGGTGCGTTATCCGGGGGCATTTACATTCCGTTTGAGCTGATCCATTTCATCCACGAGCCCTCTGTTGTCAACGCCGGTGTGGTGCTGCTCAACGCGGTGATCGTGGCGTACTTGGCGCGTGCCTTGTGGCAACGCCATCAACGCAACGCACAGCCCCATGACTGACATCCTGACCGTCACCCTCAACCCAGCCTTGGACGTGCTGACGTCCATCGACCGGGTGCAAGACACACACAAAATGCGCTGCGGCGAAGTGATCAAGCACCCCGGCGGGGGCGGGGTGAACGTGGCACGTGTGCTGCACCGCCTCGGCGCTTCTTGTGTGGCCACGTATTTGGCAGGAGGTGTCACCGGCGAGCGTCACCACCGCTTGATGAGCGCTGAAAAAGTGCGCTGCCACGTGATTGCGATTGCACAAGAAACACGCGAGAGCTTCTCGGTGCACGAGCTCAGCAGCGGCCACGACTTTCGGTTTGTGTTGCCAGGCCCTGTCGTGTCAGAGGCTGAGTACCAAGCCTGCTTTGACTATGTCGCGGCGCACATGCCCAAGAAATTCTTGGTCATCAGCGGCGGCTTGGCCCCAGGCGTGCCGCTTGATTTTTATGCGCGCCTCACCGCTTTGGCGAAAGCGCATCAGGTGCGTGTGGTGCTCGACGCCAATGGCCCCGCACTTCACGCGGCGTTGCAAACCGGTGTGTTCTTGTTCAAACCCAGCCTGCGAGAGCTGCGTGAGCTCACCGGGCAAGCCTTGCCCGATGAAGCGTCTTGGGTCGCCGCATGTCAGCACCTCATCCAAACCGGTCAAGCCGAAGTCGTCGCCTTGTCATTGGGCGAAGACGGGGCCATGGTCATCAGTGCCAACCAGTCTTGGCGCTCCCCCGGCTTGAAGGTCGATGTGCACACCACCATTGGTGCGGGCGACAGCTTTGTGGCTGGCATGGTCTGGGCCTTCAGCCAAGACCACCAGGTGCTCAAAGCCTTTCAATACGGCATGGCTGCTGGGGCTGGCGCACTGTTGGGCACAGGCACGTCCTTGTGCCAAGCGCATGACGTGCATGGCTTGTTGCCACAGGTGGTGGTCCACGCTGTGTAAATTTTTTCACACGCGCTGTCGCACTCTTCACACGGGATGTCGACAGGCTCGGGCTACCATCGTCTGCATCTAAAGGAGACTTTCATGCCCGTGATCACCAACATCGAAGACCTGCGCGTTTTGGCGCAAAAGCGCGTGCCCCGCATGTTTTACGACTATGCCGACTCGGGCAGCTGGACGGAAAGCACTTACAAAGCCAACGAAAGCGACTTCCAGAAAATCAAGCTGCGCCAACGCGTGGCCGTCAACATGGAAGGCCGCAGCACGGCCACCCAAATGATTGGCCAAAACGTCGCCATGCCCGTGGCCATTGCGCCCACTGGTTTGACCGGCATGCAGCACGCTGATGGTGAAATCTTGGCAGCCCGCGCTGCACGCAAATTTGGCGTGCCTTTCACCCTGTCCACCATGAGCATTTGCTCCATCGAAGATGTGGCTCAGCACGCAGGCGAAGGGTTTTGGTTCCAGCTCTACGTCATGAAAGACCGTGCGTTCATTGAGCGTCTGATTGACCGCGCCAAAGCCGCCAACTGCGCTGCCTTGGTGCTCACCCTGGATTTGCAAATCTTGGGACAACGCCACAAAGATTTGAAGAACGGTTTGTCGGCGCCACCCAAGCTGACCCTGCCCAACATCATCAACATCGCCACCAAGCCACGTTGGGCTTTGGGCATGTTGGGCACACACCGTCGCCAATTCGGCAACATCGTGGGCCATGTGAGCGGGGTCGAGAACATGAGCTCGCTCTCGTCATGGACCGCTCAGCAGTTTGACCCTGCATTGAACTGGGGTGACGTGGCGTGGATCAAAGAACGCTGGGGCGGCAAGCTGATTTTGAAAGGTATCCAAGATGTGGAAGATGCGCGCATGGCCGTGCAGTCTGGCGCAGATGCCTTGATCGTCTCCAACCACGGCGGTCGCCAACTCGACGGTGCGCAAAGCAGCATCGAGGCCCTGCCCACCATCGTGGCCGAAGTGGGCTCACAGATCGAAGTGCACATGGACGGCGGCGTGCGCAGTGGCCAAGACGTGCTAAAGGCCATCGCCTTGGGCGCCAAGGGCACCTACATTGGCCGTTCGTTCCTCTATGGCTTGGGCGCGATGGGTGAAGAAGGCGTGAGCAAATGCCTGCACATCATCCACAACGAACTCGACTTGTCGATGGCGTTTTGTGGTCGCACACAAATGGCGCAAGTCGATCAGTCCATCTTGTTGCCAGGCACCTTCCCGACGGCCTAAGCCTCGCAAACGTTCAAAACGTTCAAAAAGCTGCACGCGCCATGCGCTGTGCAGCTTTTTTTATGGTGCGACGAGGGTGATCAGCTTGTCTTGTTGCTCCACAGCACACCGCCGGTGGCCCAGTCATGGCGTTTGACGTCAAAGAACAAAATGTCCACGGCTTCGGGCTTGCTGCCCAAGGTTTTGCACGTGGCTTCGGTCAAGGCGTGTGCCAAGTCACGTTTTTGCTCAGGCGTGCGGCCTTCCAAAAGTTCGACGCGAATGGTGGGCATGGAGTTCTCCTTCAGGTTGAAAAGTGACAACGATTATGCTTTGCACCTGTGAACGCCAACATCCCCACTGACCCACCCCTGCGCCGTATCGCGCACCTCGACATGGACGCGTTCTACGCCTCCGTCGAGCTGCTGCGTTATCCGCAGCTCAAAGGTTTGCCAGTAGTGATTGGGGGTGCACGCCGACGTGAAGACGACTTGCTGGGCCGTTTGAACGCAGCCTATCCAGAGCACACGTGGTCAGCAGACAACCTGGGAGAAATTCCATTGGATTTCTTTCCGCGCATCTCTGGCTACACCGGACGCGGCGTGATCACGACGGCCACCTACGCGGCACGGCAGTTTGGCGTGGGCTCCGCCATGGGGGTGATGAAAGCTGCCAAACTCTGTCCCGAGGCCATTTTGTTGCCGGTGGACTTTGAGCAATACCGCCACTACTCACGCCGCTTCAAAAGCATCATCACCGAGATTGCCCCGTTGATGGAAAACCGCGGCGTGGATGAGGTCTACATCGACTTCACCCAAGTGCCAGGCGGCCAGCGCGAAGGCGGACGCGTGCTGGCACGCCTGATTCAAAAAGCCATCTTTGACGACACCGGCCTGACCTGTTCGGTCGGCGTGGCCCCCAACAAGTTGTTGGCCAAGATGGCGAGTGAGTTCAACAAGCCCAATGGCATTTCCATCGTCCATGAAGCAGACTTGGAAAGCTTGATCTGGCCGCTGCCCTGTCGCAAAGTCAACGGCATCGGCCCCAAGGCCGAAGCGAAGCTCGCCCAACACGGCATTCACACCATCGGCGAGTTGGCCCAACGCGAGCGCGTGTGGTTGATGGAGAACTTTGGCAAAAGCTACGGCGCTTGGCTGCACGATGCCGCTCACGGCAAAGACGATCGCCCCGTGGAGATGAGCAGCGAGCCTGTGAGCATCAGCCGAGAAACCACCTTCGAGCGCGACCTGCACGCCGTGCGTGATCGCGACGCACTCAGCGCCATCTTCACCAAGCTCAGCGCACAAGTGGCAGACGATTTACAACGCAAAGGCTATGTGGGCAAAACGATTGGCGTGAAGCTGCGTTACGACAACTTTCAAAGCGTGACGCGCGACCAAACGCTTGACCACTACACCGACCAAGCCAGCGCGATTCGGCACGCGGCAGGCCAATGCTTGAAACGTGTCGACCTCACGCGTCGCATGCGGCTGCTTGGCGTTCGCGTGGGGTCCTTGATGAAACTCGAAGACTGGCAAGCACAAGGCCAGCGGGCCAACGAAGCCCCAACGCCTTACACCGAATCTCTGTTTTGAATCACTGACGTGCGGTGCGAACGTTCGCGGGTGCAGCCTGCGGATGGCTGGTGCGCCAAGGGTTGATGTCCAAACCGCCCCGTCGGGTGTAGCGGGCATACACCTCTAAACGCAGCGGTTGGCAGCGTCGCCAAATATCCATGAAGATGCGCTCCACGCATTGCTCGTGAAACTCGTTGTGATTTCTGAAACTCACGATGTAGCGCAACAAACCAGCTTGGTCGATTTGCGGACCGGTGTAACGAATGCGCACACTGCCCCAATCGGGTTGGCCCGTCACCAAGCAGTTGCTCTTGAGCAAATGGCTGGTGAGGGTTTCGGTCACGGGCGCTTCATTGGTGTTGGCCGTCAGCAGCTCGGGGGCGGGCTGGTAGTGGTCGCAATCCAAATCCATGCGATCCAGGCTCAGGCCATCGAGTTCGTGCACGGGTTCACGGTCAAAGTCTTCGGGCATCACCAATTGCACGCCCACGCCAGACATCATCGGGCCACCCTGCCAAGCGGCAGCGCTCAGGTCTTCACGCAAGCGGGTTTGCAGTTGCGCGACATCGTCCAAACGCGTGTTGTTGAAGCTGTTGAGGTAGAGCTTGAACGATTTGCTCTCAATGATGTGCGTGGACTCCGCAGGCACGGTGAACCGTGCGATCGCCACTTGCGGTTTGCCGCGCGTGTTGAGCCAGCTCAGCTCATAACCGGTCCACAAGTCGGCTCCAAAAAATGGTGGTTGTGCAGTGATACCAATTTCTTCGCGCTTGGTTTGGCGAGGGATCGGAAACAGCAAAGACGCGTCGTAGTGATCGACATAGGCAGAGGTCTTGCCAAGCTGCGATTGTTCAGGTGTATTCATAACGACTCAGTCGAGTTTGCGGCGAAAGACCTTGCGATCGGGCTCAGATGCCGCGGCATCGAAGGCGTAGCCTTCGAGGTTGAAGCCCTCCAAGCCTTTGGGCGTGGTGACTTGGTGCATCACCGCATAGCGCGTCATCAAGCCGCGTGCACGCTTGGCAAGGAAGCTGATGATTTTGTATTTGCCACCTTTGTAGTCTTCAAACACGCACTCGATCACACGCGCTTTCAAAGCTTTGCGATCCACCGATTTGAAGTATTCCTGCGAGGCCAAGTTGACGACGATGGGCTCGCCCTCACCACTCAAACGTTCGTTCAAATAATCGGCAATCTGTGTGCCCCAGAACTTGTACAAGTTGCTGCCTTTGTCATTGGCCAATGAGGTGCCCATCTCCAGTCGATAGGGTTGCATCCAATCGAGCGGGCGCAGCACGCCATACAAGCCACTCAGAATTGCCACATGGTCTTGCGCCCATGCGAGGTCTTGGGGTTGGAGTGTTTTGGCGTCCAAGCCTTCGTACACATCGCCATTGAATGCGAGCACCGCTTGCTTGGCATTTTGGACCGTGAACTTGGGACGCCACGCTTGGTAACGGGCCACATTCAAACTCGACAAGGCGTCGCTCAAGCTCATCAAGCTCGCAATCTCTTGCGGCGACTTTTCCTTGAGGATGTCGATCAACTGCTCCGACTGTTTGACAAACAGCGGTTGCGTGTGGGGCACATCGCCAGCAGGGGTGTCGTAGTCGAGGGCTTTGGCGGGGGACAGCAAAAACAGCATAGGCGCAAATAAAAAGGCTTCACATGGAAGCCTGAATTATGAAGGGCCGATCAAAACTTCAATTCGGTGGGGCAATGTCCACGCCATAAAACGTGTTGCGCCCCAATGGGCTGAGTTGAAACCCCGTGACCTCGCGACGCATGACCTTGAATTGCACCGAGTGCGCGATGTTCAACCAAGGCGCTTGCACTTTCAGAATTGCTTGCGCTTGTTCATACAAGCGGGTGCGCTCTTGCCGATCCGATGAAGCCTTGGCTCGCTTGACCAAGCGGTCGTACGACAGATCACAAAACTTGGCCACGTTGTGGCCGTGTGTGGCATCGCAGCCCAACAAGGTGTTCAAGAAATTGTCGGGGTCGCCGTTGTCGCCCGTCCAACCGTACAGCGCCATTTGATGCGCCCCCGCATGCAGCCCTTGGCCATACCCCGTCCAGTCCGGGCTTTGAATCACCACCTTCACCCCCACGGCCGCCAAGTCGGCTTGGATCAACTCGGCCACCTTCAAAGCGTCGGGCAAATAAGGACGTTGCACCGACATGGCCCACAGCTCGGTGGTGAAACCTTGCGGATAGCCCGCTTGCATTAGCAATTGCCGAGCGCCATCGGGATCAAACTCATCGTCGTCCAGCTCTCGGTTGTAGCCCCATTGAATGGGTGGAATCGGGTTGATGGCGGGCACGGCCGTTTGTTGGTACACCGTGCGCAGAATTTTTCGTTTGTTGATCGCCATGTTCAGCGCTTGACGCACACGCACATCATCGAACGGTTTTTTACTCAGGTTGTAGGCCAAGTAACTGATGTTCAAGCCGGTTTGGTTGAGCACTTTCATGCGGGGGTCGTCACGCATTTGCTGTAAGTCAGCAGGGCTGGGATAGGCCATCACATGGCATGCCCCCGATTGCAATTTGGCCCACCGCACATTGGCGCTGGGGTGAATGACAAACACCAAGTCATCCACTTTCGCGCGCCCACCCCAATAGTCGTCAAAGGCTTTGAATTTGACGGCCACGTCTTTTTCATAGTCCACCCACCGAAAAGGGCCTGTGCCTAGGGGCGCTTGGTCTATGCGTTGCGGCATGCCCATCTTGTACATGGCCTGCGCATACTCCGCCGATTGAATGCCTGCCCAATACATGGCCAAGTTCGCCACAAACGGCGCCACCGGTTGTTTGAGTGTGAACTGCACCGTGTGTTCATCCACTTTCTGGATGGACTGAAGCATCTCGGCCATGCCCATGTCGTTGAAATACGGATGCAGCGCGCGGGTCACTCTGTAAAAAGGATGTTGGGGTTTCCATTGGCGCTCAAAGCTGAACAACACATCGTCAGCATTGAACTCACGCGTGGGTGAGAACCAGTCGTTGTATTGCCAACGCACGCCGCGTCGCAAGAAAAAGGTGTATACCAAGCCGTCAGCAGACACCGTCCAATGCGTGGCCAAAGCGGGCATGAGTTCGGTGGTGCCGGGCTTGAAACTCACCAAGCTTTCAAAGATCTGGCCCGTCACATCGAAAGACGTGGTGTTGGTGTTCAAGCTGGGCGATAAGAACTCAGGATTGCCTTCAGAGCAAAAGACCAAGGTTTTGGCAGGTACGGCTGCGCTGCCTAGCCCAAGCAAGCACAGAAGGAGTTGAAAAAGTAATCGTATGGTGTGCACCCAATAAACACAAAATAGAACTAATAGTTTATTTATTTTCTTCCCAAACAAAACAAGCACACCTCAGCTTCGAAGCAACCCCGGCCCTAGGCCTAGGTAAAATGCCGCATTCCCTGTTTCAGTTCAACGGCAGCCTTGTGCCTGCCGTTTTTCATTTGTCAAAGCCCCCATGAGCAACACCCCAGCCCCCCTCCTCGAACAACCTGGTTTGAACAGCCTGTCCAAATCGTTCGAACCCGCCGCGCTAGAAGCACATTGGGGCCCTGAGTGGGAAAAACGTGGCTATGGCATCGCCGGTTTCCGTGGCACAGGCACCCCTGCGGTTGACGCCCCCGCATTCGCCATTCAGCTGCCCCCCCCCAACGTGACGGGCACGCTGCACATGGGCCACGCGTTCAACCAGACCATCATGGACAGTTTGACGCGCTACCACCGCATGTCGGGCTTCAACACCGCCTGGATTCCGGGCACCGACCACGCCGGCATCGCCACGCAAATCGTGGTGGAGCGCCAGCTGCAAGCCAAAGGCATCAGCCGCCACGACATGGGCCCCACGCCTGCCGATGCGCGCAAGAACTTTGTGAGCAAGGTCTGGGAGTGGAAAGAAGAATCGGGCAGCACCATCACCAGCCAGATGCGCCGCATGGGCGATAGCGTGGACTGGAGCCGCGAATACTTCACGATGGACCCCAAGCTGTCCAAGACCGTGACCGAGACCTTTGTGCAGCTGTACGAGCAAGGCCTGATCTACCGTGGCAAGCGCCTGGTCAACTGGGACCCGGTGCTGATGAGCGCGGTGTCTGACCTCGAAGTCGAGAGCGAGGAAGAAGACGGCTCGATGTGGCACATCCGCTATGACTTGGCCGATGGATCAGGTTCACTCACCGTTGCGACAACTCGCCCCGAAACCCTGCTGGGCGACGTGGCCGTGATGGTGCACCCCGAAGACGAGCGCTACAAGCACCTCATCGGCAAGCAAGTGAACCTGCCGCTGTGCGGCCGCACCATCCCCGTGATTGCCGACGAGTATGTGGACAAGGACTTCGGCACCGGCGTGGTGAAGGTCACGCCAGCGCACGACACCAACGACTACCAAGTCGGCCAGCGCCACAAGCTGGAGATGATCTGCGTGCTGAACTTGGACGCGACCATCAACAACAATGCACCCGAGAAATACCGGGGCCTCGACCGCTTCGTGGCCCGCAAGGCCGTGGTGGCCGACCTGGAAGCCGCAGGCGCGTTGGTCGAGGTGAAAAAACACAAGCTGATGGTGCCGCGCTGCGCCCGCACCGGCCAAGTGATCGAGCCCATGCTGACTGACCAATGGTTTGTCGCCATGAACCAAGTCGGCCAAGGCGACGCCACCGGCAAGAGCATTGCGCAAAAAGCCATCGACGCTGTGCAGTCCGGCGAAGTGAGCTTCGTGCCAGAGAACTGGGTCAACACCTACAACCAGTGGATGAACAACATCCAGGACTGGTGCATCTCGCGCCAACTGTGGTGGGGCCACCAAATTCCGGCTTGGTACGACGAAGACGGCAATGTGTATGTGGCACGCAACGAAGCGGAGGCTCAAGCCAAGGCACCTGGCAAGACACTCAAGCGCGATGAAGACGTGCTCGACACCTGGTACTCATCAGCGCTGGTGCCCTTCTCCACGCTTGGCTGGTCCGCTGGCTCCGAGGGTGTGGGCACTGGGGATGGGCGCAGCGACATTCTGAGCGAAGCGAAGAGGAGCAAGACCGTCTCCGGTGCCCACGCCCTCGGAGGCAGTGAGGGCCAACAAAGCGACTACGACTTGTATTTGCCTTCATCAGTTTTAGTGACGGGCTACGACATCATCTTTTTCTGGGTCGCTCGGATGATCATGATGACGACCCACTTCACAGGGCGCGTGCCGTTCAAGCATGTGTATATCCACGGCTTGGTGCTCGATGCACAGGGCAAGAAGATGAGCAAGTCTGAGGGCAACGTGCTGGACCCAGTTGACCTGATTGACGGCATAACGCTGGAACCTTTGCTCGACAAACGCACCCAAGGTTTGCGCAAGCCCGAGACTGCACCGAAGGTGCGCAAGCAAACGGAAAAAGAATTTCCTGAAGGCATTCCGGCCTACGGCGCTGATGCGCTGCGCTTCACGTTTGCCGCACTCGCCTCGCTAGGCCGCAGCATCAACTTCGACAGCAAGCGCTGCGAGGGCTACCGCAATTTCTGCAACAAAGTGTGGAACGCTTCACGCTTTGTGTTGATGAACTGCGAAGGCCAAGACTGCGGCCTGAAAGAGCACACCAAGGAAGAATGCGCCGTGGGCGGCCCATCACACGGCTACCTGAGCTTTAGCCAAGCCGACCGCTGGATTGTTTCTAAGCTGCAACGCGTGGAAGCCGAAGTGGCCAAAGGCTTTGCCGAATACCGCTTGGACAACGTGGCCAACACGATTTACGACTTTGTGTGGAACGAGTTCTGCGATTGGTATTTGGAAATCGCCAAGGTGCAAATCAACACCGGTGACGATGCACAAAAACGTGCCACACGTCGCACGCTGATCCGCACGCTTGAGACCATTCTGCGTTTGGCCCACCCCATCACACCGTTCATCACCGAAGAGTTGTGGCAAACGGTGGCAGTCGTGGCCGGTCGCGTCAAGGCGGACGACAAGGCGGCATCCATCAGCATCGCAGCCTACCCAGTCAGCCAGCCTGAACGCATTGACGAACAAGCCGAAGCCCATGTGGCGCGTGTCAAATCGTTGGTCGATGCCTGCCGCAACTTGCGCGGCGAGATGGGCGTGTCACCCGCCACGCGCATGCCGTTGTTTGCATTGGCGGGCAGCGCCGAAGAACACGCGTTCATGCAAAGCGTGGCCCCCGTGTTGCAAGCCTTGGCCAAGCTCAGCGAAGTCAAAGTGTTTGACAACGAAGCCGCTTGGTCTGCTGCGGCTCAAGCCGCACCTGTGGCCGTGATTGGCGAATTGCGCGTGTGCTTGTTCATCGAAGTAGATGTGGCCGCCGAGAAGATTCGCTTGGGCAAAGAAGTCGACCGTTTGCAAAACGAAATCGAAAAAGCAGGCTCCAAGCTGAAGAACGAAGCCTTCGTGGCCAAAGCCCCACCGGCCGTGATTGAAGAAGCCAAGAAGCGCGTGGCCGAGTTCACCGCCACGTTGACCAAGGTGCAAGAGCAGCTGGTCAAGCTTGGGAAATAAAGCCCAGATAAACTTCGCAAAACAATTAACTTCAAGCGAATGAAAAACAAACTCACCAAAGCCGTGTTCCCCGTCGCAGGCATGGGCACACGCTTCTTGCCCGCCACCAAAGCCAGCCCCAAAGAAATGCTGACCGTGGTGGACAAGCCGCTGATCCAATACGCGGTGGAAGAAGCCTATGAGGCTGGCATTCGCGAAATGATCTTTGTCACAGGCCGCAGCAAACGCGCCATCGAAGACCACTTTGACATGGCCTACGAGCTCGAAACCGAACTCGAAGCCGCAGGCAAGCAAGCCCTGCTCGACATCGTGCGCAGCGTACAACCCGACGACATGCAGTGCGTGTACGTGCGCCAAGCACGTGCGCTCGGCTTGGGCCATGCCGTGTTGTGTGCTGAACACTTGGTAGGCGATGAGCCTTTCGCTGTGTTGCTGGCCGACGACTTGATGCGCGGCAAACCAGGTGGCCCTGGTGTGTTGAAGCAAATGGCCGATGTGTTTGCACGCACGCAGTCTTCTGTGTTGGCTGTGCAAGAAGTGCCCTTAGAACATGTGCACCGCTACGGTGTGGTCGCAGGCAACGACTTAGGCAACGGTTTGGTCGACATCCAACAAATGGTCGAAAAGCCCAAAGCCGAAGTGGCGCCCTCACGTACCACCGTGGCGGGCCGCTACATCTTGACGCCTGCGGTGTTTGAGCGCATCCGTGCAGGCGGGCGTGGCGTGCAAGGTGAGATTCAACTCACCGACGGTATTGCTGGCTTGTTGGCCACCGAAAAAGTATTGGCCTATGCGTACGAAGGCAAGCGCTTTGATTGCGGCAGCAAAGTGGGTTTCTTGCAAGCCAGCGTCGAGCTGGCTTTGGAACATGCGGAAGTGGGCGCTGAATTCCGCACTTACTTGAAGAGCTTGCACATCGCCTGACGGCGCTTGGCGTCGTCTGGGCCATGTGCCCTTCTCAACGTTGAATCAACGACGCTTGAGGATGTGGATGAAATCGTTGCCCACCGTTTCTTGCGACACCAACTCGTTGCCGGTTTGTTTGGCAAAGGCGGCAAAGTCGCGCAATGAGCCCGTGTCAGTGGCAACCACTTTGAGGATCTGACCACTTTGCATGGTGGTCAGCGCCTTCTTGGCTTTGAGGATGGGCAGCGGGCAGTTCAAGCCACGGGTGTCGAGTTCTTGATCGATGTGCATCGGGGTCAATCCAAATTGAGTTGTTCACGTTGCGCCCATTCCATGAAGCGCGGTTCAATGCCTTGGCTGCGTTGCCAATCGGCCATGGCGTAGCCTGTTCCAGCGGGCCAGCAAATCACATCGGCAGGCTTGTACAACTTGTACTCAGCCAGCTCGGGCGACAGCTGGACCTCACCATCCGCCACAGCATGGTAGGCAATGATGACTTGGTTCATGCGCTGAAAATCGTACACACCCACCAGCTTCAACGCACTGACTTCGAGCGACGTTTCTTCTGCGATTTCGCGGCGAATGCCGTCTTCGGGTGTTTCACCCGCTTCCATGAACCCGGTGATCAAAGCGAAGCGTCGGCCCGGCCATGCGGCATTGCGCGCCAGCAAAATTTGGTCTCGGTATTGCACGATGCCCGCGAGCACGGGCGTGGGGTTGTTCCAATGGGTCCAGTCGCAAGCGACGCAACGCAGACGTTCAACCAGGCCGCCATCTTCTTCTTTGGCAATCATGGCCAAAGGCGTGGCACAGCTGGGGCAAAAGCGAAATGAGTTCATGCGGGAAACACTCCAGTAGACAGGTAACGGTCTCCACGGTCGCAGACGATGAAGGCAATGGTGGCGTTCTCAACTTGCTGCGCAATTTGCAACGCCACCCAGCATGCACCCGCCGCTGAAATGCCAGCAAAGATGCCCTCTTCGCGCGCCAAGCGGCGGCACATCTCTTCGGCATCGTCTTGGCTGACATAGACCAATTCATCGACGTTTTGGGCGTCATAAATCTTGGGCAAATATTCTTGTGGCCATTTGCGAATGCCCGGAATGCGCGAGCCCTCGCTGGGTTGCGCACCCACGATGCGCACCGCGGGGTTTTGCGATTTCAAATAACGCGACACACCGGTGATGGTGCCCGTGGTGCCCATGGCGCTCACAAAGTGGGTGATGCGCCCGTGCGTGTCTTGCCACAGCTCGGGGCCCGTGGTTTCAAAGTGAATGCGCGGGTTGTCTTCGTTGGCGAACTGATCGAGCACGCGGCCTTTGCCTTCTTTTTGCATGCGCTCGGCCAAATCACGCGCGTATTCCATGCCACCGCTTTTGGGCGTCAAGATCAGCTCAGCGCCAAAGGCTTTCATGGTTTGCGCACGTTCGATGGACAAGTCCTCCGGCATGATCAACACCATGCGATAGCCCTTGATCGCAGCGGCCATCGCCAACGCAATGCCGGTGTTGCCTGAGGTGGCTTCAATCAGTGTGTCGCCAGGCCGAATGTCACCCCGTTCTTGGGCGCGCTGGATCATTGACAAAGCGGGTCGATCTTTCACCGAGCCGGCGGGGTTGTTGCCCTCCAACTTACCCAAGATCACGTTGCCACGCGCAGCGTTTTCAGCAGCGCCAATGCGCTGCAAAGCGACCAACGGCGTTTTGCCAATCGCGTCTTCAATGGTGGGGTACAAGGTTTTCTCGTTCATAGGCTCAGACTGTGCCATATTTTCCTATGCCCTCGCCTTTGCCAAGGCGACAGACAAATACTCAATCAGCACCGACACGCGGTGCGGAATGTAGCGATTGCTGGGCAGCACCGCATAAATGCCCAAGGGCTTGGACGCGAACTTCTTCAAGATTTCCACCACCTCGCCACGGTCGACGAAAGGCTGGGCGATGAAATCGGGTTGGCGCGTGATGCCCAAGCCTTCGGCCGCCGCTTTGGCCAGCGCCACACCGTTGTTGGCCATGAGTCGGCCACGGATGGAGAAGTTCGACAACTGTTCGCCCACTTGGTAAGACCATGAGGTCGGCGTCATGTCGATGGAGTAGGCCAAGCACTCATGGTTTTGCAGCTCTCGCGGGTGTTTGACCAAACCGTGCTGCGACAAGTAGTCGGGCGACGCAATCGTCATGAGCCGACAAGTCCCGAGTTTGCGCACGATGTCACTTTGGTCGAGGTTCGCAGTGATGCGAATCGACAGATCAATGCCCTCTTCAATCAAATTGGCACGTCGGTCTGAAAAGTCCATGGCCAGTTGAATGTGGGGCTGCTGCTTGGCGAACTCTGTCAACGCAGGCATCAAGCGCTGCAGGCCAAAACTCAACGGCAAGCCCAAGCGGATGCGCCCGCGAGGAATGGCTTTTTCTTCACTGAGGCTGGTCTCGGCCGCATCCACCATGTTCAAGATCACACGGCATTTCTCTAGGTAGGCAGAACCCGCCGTGGTCAACGTCAAGCTGCGCGTGCTGCGGGTGATGAGCTTGGTGCCGAGCTTGGTTTCAAGACCGGCAATCTGTCGCGTGATGACAGAGCGCGCCACGTTTTCTTGGTTGGCCACTGCGGTGAAGCTGCCCGCTTCAGCCACCCGCACAAAAACTTGCATTGCATTGAATTTATCCATTGTTGCGTATTTTGCAACAAGTATTTCTCCATTAGATACTTTTTCTAATCGTTTAAGACGCCTACATTCCGTTCAAGCCAAAAAACTTAAAGCCATGCAAAACCTTCGCAACACCCTCTTCGTCCCACACGGTGCCCCCACCTTTGCGCTTCATCCCGGTGCAGCGGGTGCGGCCATGGCACAAGTGGCGAGCTTCTTGAAAACACCACGCGCCATCATCGTGGTCAGCCCGCACTGGGAGACCGCCTACCCCACCGTCGGCACCGGCGCGCACTTGGAAACCATCCATGACTTTTATGGATTTCCTTCGGCGCTGTACGACATCAAATACCCTGCGACCGGTTGCCCCGAGGGCGCACAAGTGGTCATCAACGCACTCAAAGCGCACTTTCCCCGCGTCGAGGCAGACCCTGCACGCGGCTTAGACCACGGCGCTTGGATTCCTCTGCTGCAAATGTTTCCAGATGCCGATGTGCCCGTCATCCCCTTGTCGGTGCAAAGCCATGCAGGTCCCGAACACGCCTATGCCGTGGGCCAAGCCTTGGCCGAACTGGCCAGCCAAGACTTTTTGGTCTTGGCATCGGGCAACCTCACACACAACTTGGGCGATTACCGCGTGAGCGCCCAAGGCGGTCAGTCTCCGGCATACGTGCAAGTGTTTGCCGATTGGGTGGCGCAACACATGGCCGAGGGAGAAGTGGACGCGTTGCTCAACTACAGACACGCCTTGCCTGAAGGTCGGCGCGCACATCCCACCGAAGAGCATTTGCTACCCCTCTTTGTGGCCCTCGGTGCCGCCGGCCAAGACGCCACGCCTTCGCCGTTTTACCGTGGCATCAGTGACCATGTGTTGGCCATGGATGGCTACGCCTTTGTTGAAAGAAATTGATGAACACGACTTATCACCCCATCGCCAAAACCCTGCATTGGGTCATGGCCCTTGCCATCTTTGGTTTGCTTGCCTTGGGTTTCGTCATGCACGACATGCCGTTGTCGCCTGAAAAACTTCAATACTTCTCATGGCACAAATGGGCGGGCATCAGCATCTTTGTGCTGGTGTGGGTTCGCTTGGCTTGGCGGTGGATCAGTCCACCCCCAGCCTATGCGAACAGCATGCCGCGCCACTTGCAAATTCTTGCGCACCTGGGTCACTTCGCGCTGTATGCGCTGATGGTGGTGATCCCGCTCACAGGTTGGTTGATGAGTTCGGCCAAAGGTGTGCAAACGGTTTGGTTTGGTGTTTTACCCATCCCCGATTTACTCAGCCGTGACAAAGAGCTGGGCCATCTCTTGGAAGAAATTCACAGCGTCTTGAACTGGGCCTTGATGGCGTTGATTGTGGGCCACGTTGGCGCCGCACTGAAACACCACGTCATGGACCGCGATGACATCTTGACGCGCATGCTGCCCTTCACCACCTCACAAGGAAACACCCATGAATAAGATCTTCGCCCTGGCATTGACCGGCCTCGTCACACTGCATGCACATGCCGTGGAATACAAAACCATCCAAGCTGATAAAAGCAGCGTCACCTTCAGCTACAAACAAATGGGCGTGGCCATGGACGGGAAATTCAAAAAGTTCTCGTCGCAACTGAACTTCGACCCCGCCAAGGCCACCGCGGCCAAAGCCACGTTGGAAATTGAGCTCGCCTCCATCGACACCGGTTCGTCAGACGCTGACCAAGAGGTCGTGGGCAAATCGTGGTTCAACGTGGCCGCGTTTCCCAAAGCCGTGTTCGTCGCCACACAGGTCAAGCCCACCACGCCCAACCAATACCAAGTGACGGGCAAGCTCACGATCAAAGGCAAAACCCAAGACATCAGCTTCCCCCTCAAGCACACCCCACAAGGCACTGCGGGCGTGTTCAGCGGAGGCTTCACCCTACACCGTGCCGACTTCTTGATCGGAGAAGGCATGTGGTCCAAGTTTGATGTTGTCGCCAACGACATTCAAGTCAACTTTCAACTCACCGCTCAACCGGGCAAATAATTTTTAACCAGGAGTCTTCTCATGACACAACTCAACCGTCTCGCCGCCGCTTTGGCTTTTGCAACCGTGGCTGCCACATCGGCCATCGCCGCACCTCAAACCTATGTGGTCGAAGGCACGCACACCTTCCCACGTTTCTCGTACTCGCACTTTGGGTACTCCACCCAGTTGAGCCGCTTTGACAAAACAACGGGCACCGTGGTGTTCGACGCCGAAGGCAAAACAGGCGCTGTGGACATCGTGATCGACATGACCTCGGTCAACACCGGCTTCACCGACTTCAACGGCCACATCCAAGGCGAAGACTTCTTGGACACAGCCAAGTTCCCCAAAGCCACCTTCAAGTCCACCAAAGTGGTGTTTGAAGACGGCAAGCCCAAGTCCATCGATGGCCAACTGACCATCAAGGGCGTGACCAAACCCGTCACCCTGACCGTGAGCAGCTTCCAAGCCATGCCCCACCCCATGCTAAAGAAAGCAGCCTTGGGTGCGAACGCCTGGACTGTGATCAAGCGCTCTGAATTCAACGCTGGCAAGTTCGCCCCTTACGTCGGTGACGAAGTGCGCATCGACATCGCGATTGAAGCGATTCAGCAATAAGCGCTGTCAGGCGTCTATGAAAAAAGCCCAGCGTTTGCTGGGCTTTTTTTATCGTTGATGCACCGCTTTGAGCAGCTCCTTGAGCTCGCTAATTTCTTGTCGCATGGCACGAACCTCTTGCTCTAAATGGGTTGGGTGATGAGGCTCACTCGTGTCCACGTTTTCCTTTGGATTGGAAGTTAAAGAGTCCACGATCACCGCGATGAATAAGTTCACCACGATGAAGGTGGCCACCAAAATGAACAAGACAAAGAAAATCCATGCATAGGGAAACTTCTCCATCACAGGGCGCGCAACACCGTCTGACCAACTCTCAAGTGTCATCACTTGGAACAGCGTAAAGAAGGTGTTGCTCAAGCTGCCAAAGTAGTCGGGAAATGCTTTGCCAAATTCATTGGTCGCGATCACGCCTGCCACATAAAAAATAATCAAGATCAGACCAAACACCGACCCAAGGCCTGGCAACGAACTCAGCAGCCCGCCCACCACGCGCTTCATGCTTTCCACTTTGTTGATCAATCGCAAGACGCGCAATACCCGCAGCGAACGCAGCACCGACAAGCTTTCAGTCGCAGGCACCAACGAGATACCGACCACCAAGAAGTCAAAAATACACCAAGGATCCAAAAAATACTTGAGCCCACGCGATGCCATCAGCAAGAGAATTTCCAGTGTGAAGACAAACAAAATGGCGTGGTCAATGAACGCCAACTCGGTCCCAATGCTCTGAACGATCTCGGGGTCCGTCTCTAACCCCAACAGAATGGCGTTTAAGACAATTAAAAATACGATGAAGTGTTGAATCGTCGCACTGCTAACGAATGCCTCGATTTTTCGTCGCCACATGGGGGCATCGGGAGCGTGCTCAAACATAGATAAACCTCATGCAGTCATTTGTAAAAATGCAGATTTTATGCAGCGCTACGAATGTATGCCTTTGCCTTACCCAGGCACAGCACTGATACGTTCACCGGCTTGGTCTTAAATTCTGAACATCTTCTTTGACGTTTCCAAACCATCCACGTATTGCCGGTCATTGCCAAGTGTGAGTTGCACATGGTTTTCAATGCGCGGTTGCAGCGTTATTGGCGTGTGGAGAAAACTTGGACGAAATGGTTCACAAAAAATCTGTCCGAGGACTGATGGCGAAAATCACCGCATCAAAGCAGAGAAAGTTTTTGCCTCACCTTCTTTGTCTGACAGAAAATCTGTGTCATAATATTGGTCTTCTCTCCCGTGCCCGGGTGGTGAAATTGGTAGACGCAGGGGACTCAAAATCCCCCGCCGCAAGGCGTGCCGGTTCGATTCCGGCCCCGGGCACCAACGGTTTTTCTACAAACCGTTGTTTCAAACCCCCACATGTTTTTTCTCAGCTGCATTGCACGCAAGCTTCAGTTTTGTTGCGCCGTGTCGATTTCAGTCCGTTGGGCCGTGTGATTGCATGCGTATTGATCATCGGTTTGATAATTTTTAAGGCGAATTAAAATTGCCGCCTCTGCGTTGGCCTGGGTTTTCTGACGCACAACACCTTCTGCAAACAACACCACGTAGCCATCTTTGACAGTATGAAAGACGATGATTTTTCAGGGATCGTGAGAAGCGGCACTTCGCACAGCGTGAGCGTGTCCGAGCACACGGGCAACGCCAAAACTCCCAAGAACATCGTCACCTCTAACCCAGAAGAAACCTTGGCCAAGAAACTCGCTTTTGAAGGCAAAAGCGATGCAGACCTGTACTTAGAACAGCTCGCCCACACGGACGATGTTGCCAACCAAGCAAAGCTTCCGCCCAAAACCGACGCAGCACCCAGCCCTAAAAAAGCAACGGCCACAGGGCCTGCGACCCAAGGCAAGCAAGCCATCGCTGTTGACGCAGGCAAAACAGCACCCAACATTCAAGGGGTCTCCACAGAGACCATCGCCAAGAATGTGCAAAACATTCCCACAGACGCGCTGGCCGCCAATGTGCAAAGCGTGCCCACGGACGTGGTGCAAGACAACCACCAACCATTAGACGGCGACCACAAGGTCGAGGCCAACCGCCAAGCCACACCCGAAGGCGCCAAGAGCAGCCCCAATGTGCAAGGTGTGCCCACTGACACGCTGGCAAGCAACGTACAAAGCGTGCCAACGGACGCCATCGATGACAACCATCAAAAGGTGGAGGGCGAACCCCAGGCTGAAGCCAACCGACAAGCGCTTCCTGGCAGTGCGCCAAGCAGCAACAACGTGCAAGGCGTGCCCACCGACACGCTTGCTGCCAACGTACAAGGCATTCCCAACAAGGCCGTTGAGGACAACCACCAAAAGGTGGGCAACCCCCGTGTCGAAGCCAATCAACAAACGATTGACAAAGACACCGCGACACCGAATGTGCAGCCTGTTGCTGATGGCACCACCAGCAGCAACCGTGCAACGCTTGAACCAACGTCGAGCGCCGACAACACACAAGCCCTGCCGCACAAGGCAACGCAAGACAACGCGCAAAAAACGCCTGGCCTCACGCCCATTGGCAACCAACAAGCAGCGGATGAAGGCGGCCCAGCACCCACCAACCGTCAGGCCATCGCATCCGCACCCGAACTGGATGCGAATCGACAAGCGATCGACACCCCCGCTGCCGAGCTGAACCGTCAAGCCGCCCCCAGCGATTTGCCTCCGCCAGAAAACCGCCAAGCGCTTGACAACGAGCAACTCAAAGACCACTTCGAACCCGTGCCATCCACCACGGTGGAACTGGCCAAGGTGGACTTTCCGACCAGCGGTGCAGACGCCACCCCGTCAAAGAAAGCACCGCCCGCAGAGGCCCCTCGCACGGCCAAGGCACCCGCAGCTCCGATGACAGCGGCCAGCCGCCAAGCGGCACTGAGCGCAGAACAAAAAGCGCAGCACGAAAAATTCCTTGAAGCCTTCCATGGTCGCTTGGCCGGCATCAAACACGATGTGGAGCAAATCAATGACCGCTTGGACGTGTTCGAGCATAAAAAATAACCCCACTTGTCGCGCACTTGCCATCGCTTTGGCTGTGCGCTGACTACGATCCACGCCTGCCTCATTCGCAGGCGTTTTTGTTTCTGGAGTTCCCCTTGAGCCACCTCTTCTCTGAATTCACCTTGACTTCCCCTCGCGGCCCTTTGACCTTGGCCAACCGCGCCGTGGTGGCCCCCATGTGCCAATACTCCGCCGTCGACGGTCAAGCGACCGATTGGCATCTGATGCACTGGGGCAATATGCTCAACAGTGGCGCCGCCATGTTCATCATCGAAGCCACAGCGGTCACCGCACGTGCACGCATCACCCCTTATTGCTTGGGTTTGTGGGACGACGCCACCGCTGCTGCCTTGAGCGACAAACTCGGTCGTGCACGCAAGATGGCCCCCAAGATGCCGGTGTGCATTCAGCTCGCACATGCAGGTCGCAAAGCATCCAGCGCTGCACCGTGGCAAGGCGGGCAATTGGTCGACGCAGCACACGGTGGCTGGCAACCCGAAGCGCCTTCGGCCCTGCCCCATCTGCCCGAAGAAACACCTCCCGATGAAATCAGCGCACAAGGCTTGGAAGACATCAAGCAAGCCTTCGCCAAAGCTGCGCAACGCGCAGAGGCCATGGGCATTGAAGCCATCGAGCTGCACGGTGCCCACGGCTACTTGTTGCATCAATTTTTGTCCCCCATCGCGAACGCACGCACCGATGGCTATGGCGGCAACTTCGATGGCCGCACACGCTTTCCGATGGAGGTGTTTCAAGCCGTTCGTGCGGTGTACAAAGGCGCATTGGGTATGCGTTTGTCGGCCACCGATTGGGTCGATGGCGGCTGGACGCCTGAAGAAACCGCCGACTTCGCCTTGCGCTTGAAACTCGCAGGCGCCGACTTTGTGCACATCTCATCGGCCGGTGTGTCACCGCAGCAAAAGATCGCCATTGGCCCTGAATACCAAGTGCCGTTCGCGAAGTTGGTGAAACAAAAAACCGGCCTGCCCACCATCGCGGTAGGCTTGATCACCGATCCACAACAAGCCGAAGACATCGTGGCCCGAGGCGATGCCGACTTGATCGCCATGGCCCGCGCTTTCTTGTACAAACCCCGTTGGATGTGGGAAGCTGCAGCCGCGTTGAAAGGCACGGTCGAAGCCAGCCCGCAATACTGGCGCTGCTTGCCACGCGAAGCCCAAACCGTTTTTGGTGCCGTTCGCATTGGTCAACGTTAAACCTTCAAAGGCACACCTCATGACACACCTCACACGCCGCGCCCTGAGCCACACACTCGCCGGTTTGTTCGCCTTGAGCGCGGCCTGCATGGCCTTGCCCCTGAGTGCGCATGCCGACGCCTACCCCAGCAAACCCATCACCTTGGTGGTGCCCAACCCACCCGGAGGATTGGTGGACACATCGGCCCGCTTGGTCAGCGACCCCTTGGCGCGACTCATCGGGCAATCGGTGGTGGTCGACAACAAACCCGGTGGCAGCGGCAACTTGGCCTACTCCTTGGTGGCACGCAGCCCCAAAGATGGCTACACCGTGCTGGTGTCTTACTCGGGCTATCACATTGCCAACCCCATCTTGATGGACAAACTGCCGTGGGAGTTGAAAGACCTCACGCCCGTGGGTTTGATCACGGTGGCCACCAACGTGATTGCTGTCCACCCTTCGGTGCCTGCCAACACGCTGAAAGAGTTCATCGCCTGGGCCAAACAAAACCCCGGCAAGGTGAACTACGCGTCGCAAGGCAACGGCTCGGTGTCACACATCGGCACAGAAATTTTCAAGCAACAAACCGGCATTGAGATGACGCATGTGCCCTACAAGGGCTCAGGGCAAGCGATTCAAGACGTGCTCGCAGGTCAGGTGCAAGTGTTCATCACCACACCGCCTTCGGTCATGGGCCATGTGCTCAACGGCAAGCTCAAGGCGTTGGCGGTGACGGGTAAAACGCGTCACCCGCAATTGCCCCAAGTGCCCACCGCTGCAGAAGCGGGTCTGAGTGGGTTTGAGCTGGAGTCGTGGGTTGCTTTGTACGTAGCCAGCGGCACGCCCAAAGACGTGGTGCAAAAGCTGTCCGCCGAAGTCAAACGCAGCATGGAATTGCCTGAGACCAAGCAACGTGCCGACGCCGCCGGTGTGGAGGTGCGTTACCTCACGCCCGACAACACCACCAAGCTGTTAGAGCGCGACACCGCCAGTTGGGCCAAGGCCATCAAGGCGGGCAACATCAAGTTCGATTGAGGCCAGGCTCGGCCAGATCAGGCAGCGGCTGGCCGGCGTCACGCCAATCCGTCTTTCACGTGTGGGTAGCGCAGCTGCATTCGCAGCTCGCGCTTCATGCGTGCATTCACCAAGCGTCGTGACTCGCTCATGAAACTCAGCTGCATGGCCGACAACACCGTGTGCGCTTGGGCCCGACTGATGCGCGCTGGCGTGGGCAAGCCGTACAAGCCAGCGGCCATGTCAAAGTAATCGGCCATCAACATCTGGCTGTCATCGTTCACGTTCACACTGCGTTGGGTTTGGCCACGCCACAGCGCCAGCTGACAGGCGCGTGCCAAATCATTCGCATGGATGTGGTTGGTGAACACATCTTCTGAGGCTTGCAACACCGGGCTGCCACGCAGCAAACGCTCGCGCGGCGTGCCGCCTTCGCGATCTGGCGCGTAGATGCCGGGAATGCGCAACAGGCTCACCCGCGTGACGTTTGAACGCAGGCGTGCGTAATGACGCACCCGCTGCTCGGCATCCACACGGCGTTGGGCGCGGGGCGTGGCGGGGTTGACGGGGCGTTGCTCGCTGACCCAAGCACCTTCGCAATCGCCATAAACACCACTCGTTGAGCCATACACCAACGCACGAGGTGGTCTGCGATGCATCAACGCACGCGTGAGCGCCAAGGTCCGTGGATCGGTCTGCCCCTGCAAAGGTGGTGGTGCCAAATGCAACAAGCGCGTCGCAATGCCCGCCAAGCGTTGGAGGGTGTGCGGCGTGTCTAAATTGCCCACCAAAGGCGTCACGCCCAGGGCGCGCAGCTCGTTCACACGTTGCGCATCAGAGGTCAGCGCCAACACGCGCACGTGGCGCTGCAGACGGGCCACGCGCACGCCCACATCACCACAGCCAATGATGAGCAAACGTTCGCGTTTGAAGCGAGATGGCAGTGCGCCAAGGGGGGATTGGTTGGAAGGCAAAATAGCGTCTGTAAAAGTTCAAGGATACCCAAAGATGAGTTTCAACATCACGGTCCAACCCAGCGGCCGCGCCTTCACCGCCACATCTGACGAAACCTTGCTGGCCGCCGGCCTGCGCCAAGGCATTGGCCTGCCCTACGGCTGCAAAGACGGGGCATGCGGATCTTGCAAATGCAAAAAGATTTCAGGCAACGTGACCCACAGCACCCACCAAGAAAAAGCTTTGAGCGCCGATGAAGAAGCCAATGGCTTTGTGCTGACATGCTGCGCCACAGCGCACAGCGATGTGGTGCTGGAGTCGCGCCAAGTGGCCGAAGAAGGCGCTTTCCCCATCAAGAAAATGCCCGTGCGCGTGATCTCGTTGGACAAAGCATCGCATGACGTGATGATCGTCAAACTGCAACTGCCCGCCAACGACGTGATGAAGTTCCACGCTGGACAGTACATCGACTTTTTGCTGCGCGACGGTGACCGCCGCAGCTACTCGATGGCCAACGCGCCTCACACACTGGTGGAAGGATCGCCCGCCATCGAGCTGCACATCCGCCACATGCCCGGTGGCAAGTTCACCGACCACGTGTTTGGTGCGATGAAAGAAAAAGAAATCCAACGCATCGAAGGCCCGCAAGGCAGCTTCTTCTTGCGCGAAGACTCTGACAAGCCGTTGGTGTTCTTGGCCTCGGGCACAGGCTTCGCGCCCATCAAGGCCATCTTGGAGCACATGCAACACAAAGCGATCACACGCCCTGTGACGCTGTATTGGGGCGGCCGTCGCCCTGCGGACTTGTACATGCACGACTGGGTGCAAACCCAAGCCGCCGCCATGCCCAATTTGACCTATGTGCCCGTCATCTCCGACGCCTTACCCGAAGACAACTGGACGAGCCGCACCGGCTTCGTGCACGCGGCCGTGCTGCAAGACACCCCCGACTTGCGCGGTCATCAGGTGTATGCCTGCGGCGCCCCCATCGTGGTGGACTCGGCCCGCGCTGCCTACACACAAGCTGGTCTGCCCAACGACGAGTTCTACGCTGACTCGTTTACCTCGGCGGCCGATAAAGCCTAAGCACGTTCAGGACTCCCCATGACACAGACACACCGCACCGCCATGCTTCGCCGCTCTTGGCTCAAGACCTTGCCTGCACTCGTGGGTCTGGGCTTGGGGTTGAACCTCGCTGGCGCACACGCGCAGAGTTTTCCGACCAAGCCCATTCGATGGGTTGTCGTGGCCCCCGCGGGCTCGTCCTTGGACGTGATTGCGCGCGCCATGCAAGACCGGCTCAAAGACAACCTGGGCCAAGCCGTGGTGGTCGAGAACAAACCGCAAGCCGGTGGCACCGTGGGCACAAACGAAGTCGCCAAGTCAACGCCCGATGGTTACACCTGGGTCATGTCGTACAACGGGCCTTTGTCTTTTGCGCCCCATCTGTATGCCAAGCTGGCGTACCACCCCGAAAAAGATTTGCAGGCGGTAATGATCACCACCTCGCAACCCAATGTCATTGCCGCCAACGTGAACTTGCCAGCCAGCAACATGCGTGAGCTGACCAGCTTGCTCAAGTCGGCTCCCGGCAAATACAACTTTGCGTCGGTGGGAAATGGCAGCTCGTCGCACTTGACGATGGAATACATCAAGGCCGTCACGCAAACCTATGCGGTGCACATCCCTTTCAATGGCAGCCCGCCTGCCGTGATGTCGACCTTGTCGGGCGACACACAGCTGATCGCCTCGGTGCCCACTGTGATCGCACCGCAAGTCAAACAAGGGCGTTTGAAATACCTCGCCGTCACCAGCGCACATCGCTACGCGCTGCTGCCTGACGTGCCCACCGTGGCTGAGAGCGGCGTGCCCGAACTCAAAGGCTTTGAAGCCTTGGCTTGGAACGGCGTGTTGGTTGCCGCAGGCACGCCCCGCGCTGTGGTGGACCGCATCAACAGCGCGCTCAACGCCGCGCTGAATGACCCGGCGGTGAAAGAGCGCCTCAAAGCCGCAGGCCTGGATCCCATTGGCGGCACACCCGAACAATTCGCCAAGTTGATTCATGACGAATCCGTCAAGTGGGCCCCCATCATCAAGCGCTCTGGCGCCCGCATTGATTGAACGCACGCATGGTGTCACCGCTCACACGCCGCCTCGCGTGCCTTGCGCTGTGGCTGAGCTGCGTGTGCAACACCAGCCTTGCGCAGCACGCACCGATTCGCCTGATCGTGCCCTACGCCGCTGGCGGACCGATTGACGTCACCGCACGCGCATTGGCCGAACGCGTCAAAGACAGCTTGGGCCCCGTCATCATTGAAAACAAACCCGGCGCTGGCGGCAACATCGGCGCCGATGCGGTGGCCAAGGCCAAGCCCGATGGGTCGGTGATTGGCATTGCCGCCACCGCCACACACGCGGTCAACCCCTGGCTGTACCGCCGCATGCCCTACCAAGCCGCGAGCGACTTTGCCCCCATCACGCAAATGCTGCGCGTGCCCAATGTGTTGGTGCTCAACGCCGACACGGCCCAGCGATTGGGCATTGCCTCACTCGCTGACTTTTTGCGCTACGCACGTGCCAACCCCGGTCGACTGAACTACGGCTCAGGTGGCAATGGCAGCGCCGGTCATTTGGCGGGTGAATTGTTCAAAGCACGCGCCGGCGTGTTTGCGGTGCACATCCCCTACAACGGTGGCAATCCGGCGCAGCTGGCTTTGTTGTCGGGTCAAGTCGATTTCAACGTCGACAACCTCGCCACCGCAGCCCCCAATATCAAAAGCGGCAAACTGTTGGCGCTTGCCGTCACCACCCCCACACGCAGCGCGGCTTTGCCCGATGTGCCCGCCCTCGCCGAAGTCGTGCGCGATTTTTCGGTGGACACCTGGTGGGGCTTGGTTGCCCCCGCAGGCACGCCAGCCGCGGTGGTGCAACGCCTGAACCAAGCCTTTGTGCAAGCACTCCAAGCCCCCGAGACCAAAGCCCGTTTTGCCAGCCTGATGGCAGAACCCGTGACCAGCTCGCCGCAAGCCTTTGGTCAATTCATGGCCTCCGAACTTTCTAAATACGAAGCTGTGGTGAAAGCCAGCGGCGCACACGTGGACTGACGCATGACAACACCTCTTCCTCACCCTGAGCTCGAAGCACAAGACATCGAGATGTTTCGCCCCATGCACTGGCTCGCACTGGCCTGGCGCGACATGGAGCGCTGCCCCACGGCGGGCGTCACCCATGGTTTGATGTTGGCCTTGGTCGGGGGCGGTTTGTTTTGGTTTGCACGTCACGATTTTTGGTGGATCGCGGCCATGCTCTCCGTCTGCATGATCGTGGCCCCGCTGCTGGCCACAGGTTTGTACGACATCAGCCGTCGCTTGGAACGCAACGAAGAGGCACGCCTGATCGACGCCTTTCGCATTTGGACGTGTGGCGACAAACGGCTGATCAAATTCGGCGCACTGCTGGCCTTGGCCAGTGCCACTTGGTTGTTCACCTCGGCCGCCTTGGTGCATTGGATGCTGCCAGCCACGGTGCACACCCCGACTGATTTTTTACGCTTGGTGGTGCTGCAACAAAACCTGGGCTTGTTTGAGCTGTGGGTGCTGATGAGCGCCTTGATTGCCGCGCCCATGTTTGCCTCGACCGTGGTGACCATTCCGCTGTTGATGGACCACCCCACACTCACCTTGTGGCAAGCCGTGTTGACCAGTTGGCGCGTGGTGTCGCAAAACCCATTTGCCATGGCCTGTTGGGCGGCCCTGTTGTGCTTGTTCACCGCACTGGGCATTGGCTCTGCATTTTTAGGCCTCTTGGCGGTGGTCCCCATGTTGGGACACGCCAGCTGGCACGCTTACCGAGATTTGGTCGCCTACGATCCTGCGGCCCACTGAGTTTTTATGACAGAAGAACAATTCGCCCAGTTCGGGCTGACCTTTGGCATCACGGGCTTCATGCTCTACATGCTGTTCATTATTTTTCAGCTCGCCCGCGAATCCAAGGCCGGTAAGTTCGGCACCTTTGTGTTGTTTCTGGTGTTGGCCTTTGGCATGCTGGGCTTTGTGGCCAAGCAAGTCATCATTTGGGTGATGGAGGGCTGAGCACCAGGCCGCGTCACCCGCGGTCTTCACGCCTCATGGCCATGCCACAAACGGATCACCGCATAGCTGCGCCAAGGCTGCCAAACCTGTGACAAGGCCAAGGCAGCGCGGGCCGGTTGCGGGCCACCGCGCACACCCAAGCGCTGCTGCAACACCACATCGCCCGATGGAAACGCGTCGGGCCAACGCAAAGCGCGCATGGCAATGTATTGCGCAGTCCATTCACCAATGCCGTGCAGCGCCAGCAAATTTGCCAGCGTGGCTTGCAAGTCGCAACCCGGGCCCAAGTTCAGGCGACCGTCGAGCACCGCCCGCGCCAGCGCCTTGATGGCTTTTTGACGCTGTCGCACGATGCCCAATTGGCCCAAGATTTCGTCGTCCACCGACGCCAAAGCAGCAGGCGTCGGAAACGCATGGCTCAGTGCAGGCCAGGGCGTTGTGATGGGTTCCCCCAAGGCGTGAACCAGCCGTTGGGTCAAGGTCTTGGCGGCAGCCACCGTGATTTGCTGCCCCAGCACCGCACGTACTGCGAGCTCAAAACCATCCCATGTGCCGGGCACACGCCAGCCTGTGCAGTGAGAAAAATCTTTGGCCAGCACGGGCTCGATGAGCGAAGGGTCGGCGTCCAAATCCAAGGCCCAACGCACTTGTTGCATGAGCGGCGCAAGCACCGGCAACAACCCATCGCTCCAGCCCACATGCACCTGCTGGTGCGGTGCATCAAAGCGCAGCGTGACCCATCCCAAATGGCTGTGTGTGCCATCTGAAAAGCGCACGATCCTGGCAAAGTCAAACGCCGGATCTGTGCACAGCTCTAAGCCCGGCACGGCGCGTTGCGCAAGAAATTTGATCAGCGCCTCGTGGTCATACGGCGGCAGATACGACAGCGCTTGACCTGCCCCCGACATACGCGCCGCGCTCAGCGGTGTCCGACTTGAAAGTCGTTGCGTCCTGTGCGGTCTTCCCCGCGCAGCAGCCACAAAGGGCGCGTGCCAAAGCTCACGGGCACGCCTGTTTTGCCGTCGACGGGGCGCAGGTCACGGTCAAACAAAGAGCTGCCAGGCATGAAGCGCAAGGCTACGCCGGTGCGGCGTTGGGTCGAGGTGTTGGCCTTGGCGCCATGAATCATGTAGACATCGTGCATGGACATTTCGCCGGGCTGCAATTCCAAATCGACCGCCTGTGCTTCATCGAAAGTGCCTTCGGCCATGCGTTGGTTCAAGACCAGGTCGTTGCGGTCTTCGTGCAGATGCTCGTGCAACACGTGGTCGCGGTGCGAACCGGGAATGACACGCAAGCAGCCGTTCTCTCGGGTGCTTGGCTCGAGCGCCACCCACACCGTGCACGTGGCCAAGGGTCGGATGGGCCAGTAGTGACCGTCTTGGTGCCACGGTGTTTCAAAGCCTTCACTCGCGGGTTTGCAAAACACATGGCAGCCCCACAAGATGATGTCAGGGCCAATGATTTGCTCGACCAAATCCACGATGGGTTTGTGCATGGCCAGCTCTAAGAAGCGTTGGCTGCCATGGACGCCTTCGTCGTTGCGTCCCTCAATGTGAGCGCTGACGAGTTTTTCAGGACGCACGCCGGGGTTGTTGGCGATCAAACTGTTGAGCGCGTCTTGCAAGCCCTTCAAAAACTCAGGCTCTAAGCGGTAACGCGGAATCACAAACCCTTGTGTTTGGTAGTGGGCGATATCGTCAGCACTGAGTCGATGAGCCATGGTTCTTACTCTCCTAAATAAGCCGCCCGTACTTTGGGGTCGTGCAACATGTCGTGCGCCTGCCCGCTGAGGGTGATCACGCCCGACTCCATCACATACGCCCGGTCTGCAATTTGCAGCGCGCGGCTTGCGTTTTGTTCCACCAACAAAATCGTCACGCCTTGGGCGGAAACTTCTTGAATGACTTCAAAAATCTTGTCCACCATCAGCGGCGACAAGCCCATGGACGGCTCGTCGAGCAGCAACACCTTGGGCCGACTCATCAAAGCGCGGCCCATGGCCAACATTTGTTGCTCGCCGCCCGACAGGGTGCCTGCCAATTGATCGCGGCGTTCTTTCAAGCGCGGGAAGGTGGTGAACACGCGTTCAATGTCTTGTGCGATGCCGGCGCTGTCATTGCGGATGTAGGCACCCATTTGCAAGTTCTCCACGATGGTCATGCGGGTGAACACCCCACGACCTTCGGGCACCATTGCCAAGCCTTGTTGCACCAAGTCCCATGGACCTTGACCCGCGATGGTCTTGCCTGCGAACTCAATGTGACCGCCCACCAAAGGCAAAAGCCCGGTGATGGCATTCATGGTGGTGGTTTTGCCGGCACCGTTGGAGCCGATGAGCGAGACCAGCTCACCCTCTCTCACTTCAAAGCTCACCCCTTTGACGGCTTGGATGCCGCCGTAGCTGACCTTGAGGTCGTGAACGGTGAGCAACACCTTGGCGTTGTGAGTGGTCATGTCAATGCGCTCCCGTGCCGAGGTAGGCTTCAATCACTTGCGGGTCACGTTGCACGTCGGCCGGTGTGCCTTGGGCGATGACCTTGCCGTAGTCGAGCACGGTCACGTGGTCGCACAAGCCCATGACCAACTTCACGTCGTGTTCGATCAACAACACGGTGCGATGGTCGCGGCGAATTTTGTCAATCAGCTCGCGCAGCTGCACTTTTTCGGTGGCGTTCATGCCCGCCGCAGGTTCGTCCAGCGCGATGAGCTGAGGATCGGTGGCCAAGGCACGGGCAATTTCCAAGCGGCGCTGATCGCCGTAGCTGAGTGTGCGGGCTTTGTAATCCGCCAAGCTCGCAATGCCCACATAGTCGAGCAGCTCGCGGGCACGTTGTGCGATGGCGGCTTCTTCGGTCAAGAATTTTTGGGTTCTGAAAATCGCGCCCAACAAGCCCGAGTTGGTGCGGACATGACGACCCACCATCACGTTTTCGAGCGCCGTCATCTCTGCAAACAAGCGGATGTTTTGAAACGTGCGGGCAATGCCGGCTTGTGCCACGCGATGCACGTCGGTGGGCTCGTACGGTTGGCCTGCCAAGGCGAAGCTGCCAGTGTCGGGCGTGTACAAGCCAGTGATGACGTTAAAGAACGTGGTCTTGCCTGCCCCGTTGGGACCGATCAACCCATAGACCTGGCCACGTGCAATCTGCATGCCCACATCGGTCAAGGCCTGCAAGCCCCCAAAGCGCTTGGAAATGCCAGAGACGTTCAACACAAGTTCAGGCGTGCTCATCGCGGGCCTCCTTGTGGGTGCAAGTTTTTGCCGTGCTCAGGCGTGGGCCACAAGCCCCGTGGTCGCCACAACATGATGGTGATCATGGCCAAAGCAATCAGCAACTGGCGCAAGATGGCCGCATCCAAACGACCATCGGTCATGGCTTGCAAAGGACCCGCCACATAGCGCAAGGCTTCGGGCAAGGCCGCCAACAACACGGCCCCCAAAATCACGCCAGGCAAGTGACCCAGACCACCGAGCACGACCATGGCCACAATCATCACGGACTCCATGAGACTGAACGACTCGGGGGACACAAAGCCTTGAAATGCGGCAAACATCGCGCCCGATACGCCACCGAAAGACGCGCCCATGCCAAAGGCCATGAGCTTCAAATTGCGGGTGTTCAAGCCCATGGCTTTGGCCGCAATCTCGTCTTCGCGAATGGCCATCCAGGCGCGGCCAATGCGCGAGTTTTCTATGCGGTGGCAAATCACCACACTGAGCACGACCAGCGCGAGGAACAAGTAGTAGTACAGCGTAACCGAGGGCAATTCGATGAAGCCCAAATCCAAACGCTTGGACAAGGGATAGCCCATGACGGTGACCGAATCAATCTGGCCAATGCCCTTGGGACCGTTGGTGATGTTGATGGGTTGGTCTAAGTTGTTCAAGAACACACGGATGATTTCGCCAAAGCCCAAGGTGACGATGGCCAAATAGTCGCCGCGCAATTTCAGGGTCGGCGCACCCAGCAGCACCCCGAACAGACCCGCCAAGCCTGCGGCCAAAGGCAACACCATCCACAAGCTCAGGTGCAAACCGTCGGGAAACATGAGCGCGATCCAAGGGAACACCTCGGTCAAATGCGGCGAGGCCAGCAAACCAAACAAGTAGGCCCCGACAGCGAAGAAAGCGACATAGCCCAGGTCGAGCAAGCCGGCGTAGCCGACCACGATGTTGAGGCCCAGTGCCAACAGCACATAAAGCAACGACATGTCGGCGATGCGCACCCAGGCATTGCCAAAGTTTTGCAACACCAAGGGCAATGCCAAACACACCACGGCCATGAGCCAGCGGTTGAAGAAAAGTTTGTTCGTCATGGTGATCAAGCCCTGTCTGCCACGCGTTCGCCCAACAAGCCCGAGGGGCGCAGTGTCAACACCACGATCAACACAATGAACGCCAAGATGTCGGTGTAGTGGCTGCCCAAAACACCGCCGGTGAGCTCGCCCAAGTAGCCCGAGCCAATCGACTCGATCAATCCCAACAACAAACCGCCCACCACAGCGCCAGCCAAATTGCCAATGCCGCCGAACACGGCGGCAGTGAAGGCCTTGAGCCCGGGCAAGAAACCCATGGCGTGTTGCACGGTGCCGTAGTTAGAAGCCCACATCACGCCTGCGATGGTGGCCAACACGGCGCCGATGATGAAGGTGGCTGAAATCACCACATCGGGTTTCACGCCCATGAGGCTGGCCACGCGCGGATTCTCGGCGGTGGCGCGCATGGCGCGGCCCAACTTGGTACGGTTGACCAACCACGACAACACCGCCAACGCCACCGCGGTGAGGCCCAAGATCATCAGCTGGGTGGGGGTGATGACGGCTTCACCCACAGCGATCGGCGTGCTGGGCAACAGCGTGGGAAAAGGTTTGTAGTTGGGCTTCCACACAATCATTGCCAGGGTCTGCAAAAAGATCGACATGCCAATGGCGGTGATGAGCGGTGCCAACTTGGGCGCACTGCGCAAAGGGCGGTAAGCGATTTTTTCAATCGCGTAGTTCAGCGCTGCGGCCACCACCGAAGCCAACACCATCGATACCAGCAGCAACACCCAACCTGGGGTGGTCGGCATGAGGGGCTGCAAAAAACCAATGACCGACCAGCTGCACAAAGCCCCAATCATCAACACCTCGCCGTGGGCAAAGTTGATGAGGTTGATGATGCCGTAGACCATGGTGTAACCCAAGGCCACCAATGCGTACATGCTGCCCAGTACCAAGCCGTTGATGACTTGTTGAAGCAAGACGTCCATTTGTTATTTACCTGCTTGTTGGTTCTTGTCGCGCAAGTGGCGCAACTTGTCGGCGATTTTGATCTCTAAACCGCGTTCCACAGGACGGTAAAAGCCCGTAGTTTCCAAACCTTGCGGCATGTAGTTTTCACCGGCGGCGAAGCCGTCTTCCTCGTCGTGGGCATAGCGGTAGCCCTTGCCCCAGTCCATGTCTTTCATCATCTTTGTGGGGGCATTGCGCAGGTGCATGGGCACGGGGCGCGTGCCGTCTTTTTTGATGAGGGCTTTGGCTTCGTTGTAGGCCTTGTAGACCGCGTTCGATTTGGGAGCCACCGCCAAATACACCACGCATTCGGCCAAGGCCAACTCGCCTTCGGGTGAGCCTAAGCGCTCGTACACCTCGGCCGCATCCAGCGCCAACCGCAAGGCGCGGGGGTCGGCCAAGCCAATGTCTTCGGCGGCCATGCGAATCAAGCGGCGCGCCATGTATTTGGGCTCAGCGCCACCATCGAGCATGCGCACCAACCAATACAGCGCCGCATCGGGGTCTGAGCCGCGCACCGATTTGTGCAGCGCGCTGATGGTGTCGTAGAACTGCTCGCCGCCCTTGTCGTAGCGACGCATGCGTTCACCCAACACGCGCATCAGCCACGCGTCGTTGATTTCTTCGAGCTTCTCGCGGTGGGCCGCGACTGACAAAGTTTCAAGCGTGTTGAGCAGTCGGCGGGCGTCGCCATCGGCATACGCGATCAGGCGCTGCAAGGCCGCGTCTTCCAAGGCTGGCACAGCGCCGATGGCTTGTGCTTTGGCAATGATTTGACCGAGGTCTTCTTCATTGAGCGACTGCAACACATAGACCGCAGCCCGCGACAACAAGGCCGAGTTCACTTCGAAGGAAGGGTTCTCGGTGGTCGCACCAATGAAGGTGAACAAGCCTGATTCGACATGCGGCAAAAACGCGTCTTGCTGGCTCTTGTTGAAACGGTGCACCTCGTCCACAAACATGATGGTGCGTTTGGGGTCCAGCGAATCGCGAGCCGCGATGGCTTGCTCCACCGATTCGCGAATTTCTTTCACGCCACCCAAGACTGCGCTGATGGACAAGAACTGCGCATCAAACGCATCGGCCATCAAACGGGCGATGGTGGTTTTGCCCACGCCGGGCGGGCCCCACAAAATGCAGCTGTGCGGCTGGCCCGACTCAAACGCCACGCGCAAGGCCATGCCCTCACCCAGCAAATGCTGCTGACCAATGACCTCACCCAAGGTGCGTGGGCGCAGCCGTTCGGCAAGAGGAATATGGGTGGAGGACACGCTTAAAAAGGCTTTGATTCGTACAGGCTACGAGTGTAGCGAAGGGCTTAAGCCGTGCAGCGCCATCCGGAGGCTTGGAACACCTCGCGCCATGCATCCAACTTGCGTTGAAAAGACCAACTGGCATTGGCCGGACTGGTGGACGGCAAACGGTGCACGGGCAAGCCCAGAGCGCGTGTGAGTCGGGCGTGTTTGAAACTCTCACCCCCGTTGTGCGCAATCGCCAAGAGCGCGGGGCAATGTGTGCGCAGGCTTTGTAAATCATTGGGCTGCGCGTTTTGAATGTGAGCGTCTAAGCTGCCTTCGCGTTCGCAGGCGGCATACACATCCCAGACGCCCACACCTTGAGCCAACAGCCATTGCGCACGCTCGGCGTAGGGCATGGCCAACACATCAGCGGCATGGGGCGACAGCAAGGTAGCCACGATTTTCCAGAACTGGTTTTGCGGGTGGCCGTAATACTGCTGCGCACGCAGCGAGGCCACGCCTGGGAAACTGCCCAACACCACCAAGCGGGTGTCGGCATTCAAGAGTGGCGCGAGGCCTTGCAACACGGGCTTGGCCTGTGTCATGACATCTCGCTCAAGGACGGATGACGCTCACGCCTTTGGGCGGCACGAAGTTGAACTGCGCTGCACCGAGGCTGGGGGGATTGACTTCAAAGCGCTCGAAGCTCAGCACCGAGCGTTGCCCCATGGCATCAAAAATTTCAAGCTTGCCCAAGCTCACCTGCGCGCCCTCGGCACGCAGGCCCATGCGCACCGATTGGATGGTGCTGTCGCGATTCTTGGGCGTGGCTTGCACCCACTGCAAACCGTCGGCATCGGCTTGCGCTTCGAGGCTGAATTCTTTTTGCAAGGTGGCCACATCGGTGGCGGTGGCCACCAGTGCCGCAGGCGTGCTGCTCAAGGTACGCGCTTGTTGCCGGGCCGTGACTTGTTCGAGGTCTGCGTCGTACAACCACAGCGTTTGACCGTCGGCGACGATGACTTGCGCAAACGGCTTGAGGTAGTCAAAGCGAAACCGTGTGGGGCGAACAAACGAGAACTGCCCCGTCGATGTTTTGCTGCGCACCGTGGTCTGCCCTGCTTTGGCAGGTGGCGTGACCACTTGTGTGAAGTCGGCACGGCCGCTCTTGGTGGATTTCAAAAACGTTTCCAAGGTGTCCAAGCTGCTCGCACATGCCAAGCTGGTGCTCAGCACAAACGCCGCCCACACAGCCCCTGCATGGCGCCAGGTCATCCGACGAGGGCTTGGCACTTGCGCGCGATCGAGGGGCACACGCTCATTCGTCACGTTTGGGCACCAAAATTTCGCGTTGGCCATTGCTGCTCATGGCGCTGACCATGCCGGCTTTTTCCATGTCTTCCACCAAACGGGCAGCACGGTTGTAACCAATCTTCAGATGGCGTTGCACCAGCGAGATGCTGGCCTTGCGGTTCTTCAACACCACTTCGACGGCTTGGTCGTACATGGGGTCTTTTTCTGCGGGGGCGTCACCAAACAAGTCGGGGCCTGAGGCATTGCCATCGCCGTCGACCGTGCCACCTTCGAGCACGCCTTCGATGTAGTCGGGCTCGCCTTGGGTCTTCAAGTAGCTGACCACGCGATGCACCTCTTCGTCGCTCACAAACGCGCCATGCACGCGCACAGGGAAGCCTGTGCCGCTGGCCATGTAGAGCATGTCACCCATGCCCAACAAGGCCTCGGCGCCCATTTGATCGAGGATGGTGCGGCTGTCGATTTTGGAACCCACCGAGAACGCAATACGCGTGGGGATGTTGGCCTTGATGAGGCCCGTGATCACGTCCACGCTGGGACGTTGGGTGGCCAAGATCAAGTGGATGCCTGCAGCACGTGCTTTTTGCGCCAAACGGGCAATCAGCTCTTCGATCTTCTTGCCCACCACCATCATCAGGTCGGCCAACTCGTCGATCACCACCACGATGTGCGGCAGGCGTTGCAGTGGCTCGGGCTGCTCCGGGGTCAAGCTGAAGGGGTTGTAAATGAACTCCTCGCGCGAGGCGGCTTCGTCGATCTTGGCGTTGTAGCCGGCGAGGTTACGCACGCCGAGCTTGCTCATCAGCTTGTAGCGTTTTTCCATTTCACCCACACACCAGTTGAGGCCGTGTGCGGCTTGACGCATGTCGGTCACCACCGGGGCCAGCAAATGTGGAATGCCTTCGTAGACCGACATCTCCAACATCTTGGGGTCGATCATCAGCAAGCGCACATCACGGGCTTCGGCTTTGTAGAGCAAGGACAAGATCATGGCGTTGATACCCACCGACTTGCCTGAGCCCGTGGTACCCGCCACCAAAACGTGAGGCATCTTGGCCAAGTCAGCCACCACGGGGTTGCCCACAATGTCTTTGCCCAAGCCCATGGTCAACATGGACTTGGCTTCGTTGTATACGTCAGAGCCCAAAATTTCGCTCAAACGAATCGATTGGCGCTTGGCGTTGGGCAGCTCCAGCGCCATGTAGTTTTTGCCCGGAATGGTTTCCACCACACGGATCGACACCAGCGAGAGTGAACGCGCCAAGTCTTTGGCGAGGTTCAAGACCTGCGAGCCTTTGACGCCAGTGGCGGGCTCGATTTCGTAGCGCGTGATCACAGGGCCGGGGGACGCAGCCACCACACGCACTTCAACGCCGAAGTCTTTGAGCTTTTTCTCAATCATGCGGCTGGTCATTTCCAGCGTTTCAGGAGCGACGGTGTCTTGACGGACCAAGGGGTCGTCGAGCAAATCCACTTGCGGCAAACGCGAATCGGTGGCCGCATCGGTGAACAAGGTTTTTTGGCGCTCTTTGGCTACACGGGCGCTCTTGGGCACATCGACCATTTCAGGTTCGATCACCACCGGCACCGGATGATGCACCTCGATCTCGACACGCTCTTCAAACACCACTTCTTCACGTTCGCGCGCTGCGACCAAGCCATAGGCCACATCTTCTTCGCGCTCGCGACGCTCACGCCAAGACTCAACCAGACCGTCAATCCAAGCGCCTAAGTTTTCTGCGGTTTGTCCCCAAGAGAACCGAAACACCCACGAGGCGCCCACCACACCAAACACAATGAAAATCAGGCCCGAGCCATTGAAACCCAGCCATTGCAAACTGAAGGGCCCCACCAAATAACCCAACACGCCACCGCTGATGTGGCCAGGCAAGCGGTCTTCAAAGCGGTACAAACGTGTCCACTCCAAACCCGCACTGGAGATGAGCAATAAGGCCAAGCCAGCCCAAAAAGCAAAACGGGTGTAGCGCCAGCCTTCGTGTTCTGGTGCAGGGTCTTCGTCATCGCGCAAGCGATCGGCCAAGGCCGCCAACCACGCAATCAACGCAGCGGCGTAACACCACCACACCGAGTAGCCGAGCAAGAAAAAGCTCATGTCGCCCAACCAAGCGCCCAAGCGACCGCCAAAGTTACGCACCGTGCCCCCTGAGCCTGTAGTGGTCCACGAGGGGTCGAGTGAGGAATGGGTCAGCAAGGCCAGCAGCCAAAAAGCCATGAACACAAAACCAGCTGTCAGGGCAATTTCTTGTGCAAAGCGTCTGAAACCGGTCGGTTTGGCGTCGCCATCGGTCCCTGATGGCCGACGGTCGTTGTTCAATGTGTTGAGCGAGTAAGTCATGTCTGGGCGAGAGCTTACCCGAGAGGCGACCTTACGCCGTCTGGGGCAATGGAGGGGTTCTTACAATCTTGTCTTTATTGTCTCTTTTGATTGCGCGACTCAGATGTCCAACTCCCAACACGCCCAAGTTTTGATTCTCGGCTCCGGCCCTGCTGGTTACACCGCCGCTGTGTATGCGGCCCGCGCCAACCTCAAGCCCTTGCTGATCACCGGCATGGCCCAAGGCGGCCAATTGATGACCACCACCGAAGTGGACAACTGGCCTGCCGACGTGCACGGCGTGCAAGGCCCTGAATTGATGCAACGTTTTCAGCAACACGCCGAACGTTTTAACACCCAGATGGTGTTTGACCACATCAACAAGGTCGACTTCTCCAAGCGCCCCTTCACCTTGACGGGCGACAGCGGCACCTACACCTGCGACACCCTGATCATCTGCACCGGTGCCTCGGCCAAGTACTTGGGCCTGCCCTCTGAAGAAGCCTTCATGGGCCGTGGCGTGTCGGGCTGCGCCACCTGCGATGGTTTTTTCTACCGCGACCAAGTGGTCAGCGTGGTCGGCGGCGGCAACACAGCGGTGGAAGAAGCCCTGTATCTGTCCAATATTGCCTCTAAAGTTCACTTGATCCACCGCCGCGACAAATTCAAGGCCGAAGCGATCATGATCGACAAACTGATGGAAAAGGTCGCTGCCGGCAAGATCGTGTTGGAAACCAACAGCACCTTGGACGAAGTGTTGGGCGATGCCTCAGGCGTCACAGGCGTGCGTTTGAAGAGCACGGCAGATGGCAGCACCCGCGATTTGGCCACCCAAGGCTGCTTCATCGCGATTGGCCACCACCCCAACACCGATATTTTTGAAGGCCAACTGGCCATGAAAAACGGCTATTTGCTGACCAAGAGCGGCTCCGAAGGCTTTGCCACCATGACCAGCGTGCCCGGGATCTTTGCAGCAGGCGACGTGCAAGACAACGTCTACCGCCAAGCGATTACCAGTGCTGGCACAGGCTGTATGGCCGCTTTGGACGCCCAACGATTCTTGGAACAAGGCGCGCACTGAAAAGACGCTACAATTTCAGGCTTTGCTGATTTCAGCGAAATTTGGGTTACCGCCACCCTTTCTGGCGAGGTGAGGCGCTCGTGTGAACGACCGCCGTTAAATATGGAGTGTCCACATGGCACGCGTATGTGAAGTAACGGGCAAAGGCCCAATGACTGGGAACAACGTTTCCCACGCCAACAACAAAACAAAGCGCCGGTTCTTGCCGAACCTGCAATACCGCCGTTTCTGGGTAGAGACTGAAAACCGTTGGGTTCGCTTGCGCGTTTCTAGCGCAGCTCTGCGTTTGATCGACAAAAACGGCATCGACGCCGTGCTGGCTGACTTGCGTTCGCGCGGTCAAGCTTAATTCCAGACACTGAAAGGACACGATCATGGCATCCAAAGGCGGACGCGAAAAAATCAAGCTGGAATCGACAGCCGGCACAGGTCACTTCTACACGACCAGCAAAAACAAGAAAACCATGCCCGAGAAAATGTTGATCATGAAATTTGATCCCAAAGCTCGCAAGCACGTGGAATACAAGGAAACCAAACTGAAGTAATTCAGTCTGGCCCTCACGAAAAACCCGCTCATCTTTTGATAGCGGGTTTTTTGTTGCCCCAACACATACGACAGGCAAAAGAAAAGGCACCCTTGGGTGCCTTTGTCTTGAGCGCAGAAGTGTTTACACGCGTGCAGCGCGCATTTGCATCGAGAACTCTTGCAATGCTGCAATGCCACTCGCTTCGGCACGTTTGCACCACGCTTGCAGGTCGAGTGCCAACTGGGCACGGTTGTGGTTGGTGTTGAGCCACAACTGGCGCAGCTCTTCACGCATCTTGACCATGGTGTCCACGTCGGGCAAGGCCGCGCGGGCTTGCGCCAACTGATCCAGCACCTTGGCAGGCACCTTCTCGACATCGCGGTGCATCCAACGCTTGGCCGCAGCCAACACGGAGTCAGCAGGCAAGGTGGACATGCTGGCCAACTCTTGCTTCATGGCCAAACGCAGTTGGGCAGCGTAATTGGCCATCACTTCGTAGCGGTTGGCAATGACAGCTTCCAAGGTCTTCTCATCAGCCACAGGCTTGATGTCACCGAAGGCCAGCTTGGGAGGCGTCTTCTTGACGGTGGCCAACCCACAGGTTTCCAAAATGCGGATGTACAACCAGCCCAAGTCGAACTCATAAGGCTTGACCGACAACTTGGCCGATGTGGGGTAGGTGTGGTGGTTGTTGTGCAACTCTTCGCCACCAATCAAGATGCCCCAAGGCGAAATATTGGTGCTGGCGTCTGGCGCCTCAAAGTTGCGGTAACCCCAGTAGTGCGCTGCACCGTTGATGATGCCGGCCGCTGTGACAGGGATCCACATCATCTGCACGGCCCACACGGTCAGGCCCAAGGCGCCGAACAAAGCCAAGTCGATGATGAGCATCAACGACACGCCCCACACGGAGTGCGGGGTGTAGAGGTTGCGTTCAATCCAGTCGTTGGGTGTGCCGTGGCCAAAACGCTCGAGAGTTTCGAGGTTCTCGGCTTCTTTGCGGTACAGCTCAGCGCCTGTGAACAACACGGTTTTGATGCCGTGCACGTGTGGGCTGTGCGGGTCTTCCGCTTGCTCACACTTGGCGTGGTGCTTGCGGTGAATGGAAGTCCATTCTTTGGTCACTTGGGCGGTGGTGAGCCACAACCAGAAACGGAAAAAGTGCGACGCGATGGGGTGCAAATCCAAGGCACGGTGCGCCGAGTGGCGGTGTAAATAAATCGTGACGCTGGCGATGGTGATGTGCGTGAGGACCATCGTGACGATGAAAACTTGCCAACCTGAGAAATTCAGCAAGCCGTAGCTCAGCCAGTTCAACGTGGCATCAAGCCAAGCCCAATTGGGTAACAACATGTATGTCTTTCAACTCGTAGGAATTAACCGTCAATTTTAAGGTTTGAGGCCTTATTTGGCTACCCAAACTGCGGCAAAGAAGCCGTCTGTGGCATGCAGATGGGGCCAAAGGCGCAAATACAAACCGTCTGTCGTACACAAAGAGGTTGCATTGGCTACTTTCAACTCAGTCAACGTGTCGGCTGCTGACAACGGCACAAAGTTGGGATGCTTGGCACTGAAGGCTTGGGCGATGGCCTCGTTCTCTTCAGGCAACACGCTGCAGGTGGCATACACCAGGCGGCCACCGGGCTTGAGCAAGCGCGCGGCGCTTTCCAAGATTGAGGCTTGTTTGACCGTGAGCTCTTCCACCGCTTTGGGGGATTGGCGCCACTTCAGGTCGGGGTTGCGGCGCAACGTGCCCAAGCCCGAGCACGGGGCATCGACCAACACGCGGTCGATCTTGCCGCTCAGGCGTTTGATGCGCTCATCGCGCTCGTGCGCAATGGCCGCTGGATGCACGTTGGAGAGCTTGCTGCGTGCCAAACGCGGCTTGAGCGAATCCAAACGATGACCCGAGGTATCAAAGGCATACAAGCGGCCTGTGCTGCGCATGGCCGCACCAATGGCCAAGGTTTTGCCACCGGCGCCGGCACAAAAGTCCACCACCATTTCGCCGCGCTTGGCGTCGAGCAACAGGGCCAGCAACTGCGAACCCTCGTCTTGCACTTCAATGGCGCCGCGTGCAAACGCGTCCAAATTGGACAACGCAGGTTTGCCCTCAATGCGCAAGCCCCAAGGCGAGAACGGGGTGTCCACGGCCTTGATGCCGGCCAGCTTGAGTTCGTGCTGCACATCAGCGCGTTTGTCAGTGAAGGTGTTGACGCGCAAGTCCAGCGGGGCACCGCCGTTGAGGCGTTCGACCAAGGGCCAAAAGCCATCTCCCACCTGGGCTTTGAGCGGGCCCACCAGCCACTCGGGCATGTTGTGGCGATGACGCTCCATCAAATCAGCGGTTTGCACTTGCTCGCAAGCTTCTAACCAAGCGGCTTCTTGCTTGTTCAAAGCGCTGATCAAAAAGTCGAGCGCTTGGCTGCCGGGTTGTTGGTGGCGTTTGGGTTGGTTTGACGCAGGCTGAGGGGCCGCGTGTTCTTTCAGGTGCTGGGCAAAGCCAAGGATGGCCAAGCGGCGCTCTTTGGGACCCGAGCCTGACGGCGCAAAGTGGTCAAAGCGCAATTTGTTGCGCAAGACGTTGTAAACCGTCTCGGCCAGGGCCGCACGCTCGCGCGGGCCAAAGGCGTAGGTCTTACGGTAATCACGGAAAAACTTAGACACCACGGCGTCGGCCGGGTGGTCAAACTTCAAGGTGAGGCGAACGAGCTCAGTACAAGCTTCTAACAGGGCTTTAGGATGCATAGGGTGTATTGTCCCATCCCATGAACGACCTCGACCTCCCTCCCCTTCAAGAAACCCCCATCGGCCTCTACCGTCACTACAAAGGTGGCCAATACGAGGTGATTGGCACCGCCCGGCACAGCGAAAGCCTAGAACCCATGACGGTTTACCGTGCCCTGTACGGCGCACACGGTTTATGGGTGCGCCCAGCGGCCATGTTCACCGAACAGGTGACGATCGATGGCGTGACACAACCGCGCTTCCAGAAAATCACCCCGACCTGAACTGGCCCAACGCAAAAACGCCCAACGGAGCAAAGCTGCGTTGGGCGTTGAGGCCGAGCCGGCCGTGGCTTATGCGAACACGCCTGCCGTGTCTTGCATCCGAGCCGACACTTCACCCAGGTGGTGCAAAGTGTCACCAAAGGTCATTTCAAGCTGCGTGAGCTTCTTGAAATAGTGGCTCACGATGTACTCGTCCGTCACGCCAATGCCACCGTGCAACTGCACCGCTTGTTGGCCCACAAAACGCATCGACACGCCCAGCTGGTATTTCGCGCGGCTCATGGCACGGCGACGTTCCTCAGCAGGGGCATTGAGCTTGAGCGCGGCGTAGTAGCTCATCGAGCGTGCCAACTCCAGCTGCATCTTCATGTCGGACACACGGTGACGCAAGGCTTGGAAAGTGGCAATGGCCACACCAAACTGCTTGCGCGTGTTCATGTATTCCACAGTGATGGCCATGGTTTTATCCATCACGCCAACGGCTTCCGCGCACAACGCGGCAATACCGATGTCCACCGCATGCTCAAGGGCGGCTTCGCCATTGAGCGTGACCAGCTGAGCTTTGGCGCCCGCCAGTTTGACTTCCGCCCCACGGCTACCGTCTTGCATGCGATAGCCTTGCGTGCTCACGCCCGCAGCGTCACGCGCCACGATGAACAAAGCCAGCTTGCCGTTGGCCACAGCGGGCACCAACAACGCATCGGCTTGGTCACCCGCGGGCACCATGCTCTTGGCGCCTGTGAGCGTCCAATGATCACCTGCTTGTGTGGCTTGGGTCTCGCACACATGGATGTCGTAGCGGGCTTTGCGTTCTTGATGCGCCAGCACCACCAAGGCTTCACCTGAGGCGACTTTGCCGCACCAAGCTGCTTGCACATCGGCACCTGCATAGTGAGACAGCACGGCTCCAGCAATCAAGGTTTGCGCCAGCGGCTCCATCACGATGCCACGACCCAACTCCTCCATCACCACCATGCCTTCGACAGGGCCCATGCCCAAGCCGCCGAGCGCCTCGGTCACATACAAGCCACCCAAACCGAGGTCGGTCAGCTCGCCATACGCTTCGCGTGAAAAGCCACCCGCAGCCACGATGCCGCGGCGACGCTCGAACTCATAACCTTTGTCGACCCATTTGCGCACCGCATCGCGCAGTTGTTCTTGGTCATCTGAAAAATTGAAATCCATTTGTTTTCTCCCTTAACCGAGAACGACTTGCGCCACGATGTTGCGTTGCACTTCATTGGAGCCACCGTAAATCGTGGTCTTGCGCATGTTGAAGTAGGTCGATGCCAAAGGCGCGCAGTGCGCAGCACCCACATGGTCACCTTGCCAGCCCGCTTCCATGGCTTCTTCAATGAACGGCGTGCTGTACGGACCTGCGGCGAGCATCATCAACTCGCTGTAACGCTGTTGAATTTCGCTGCCCTTGATCTTGAGCAAGCCCGCAATGTCCAGCGATTGCTTACCCGACTTCTCAGCAGACAAGACACGCAAGACCAGCATTTCGAGCGCTACCACGTCGACTTCGAGCTTGGCGATTTCGTCGCGGAAACGCGTGTCGGTGTAGACGCCTTCGGCTTTGGCGATGCGCTTCAAACGCTCCAACTCGCGCTTAGCGCGGTTGACGTCAGCGATGTTGGTGCGCTCGTGGGCCAACAAGTGTTTGGCATAGGTCCAGCCCTTGTTCTCTTCACCAATCAAGTTCTCGGCGGGCACTTCGACGTTGTCGAACCACACCTCGTTGACTTCGCACTCGCCATCCAGCAGCTTGATAGGACGCACGGTGACACCGGGTGTCTTCATGTCGATCAACAAGAACGAGATACCGGTTTGGGGTTTGCCCTCGTTGCTGGTACGCACCAAGCAGAAAATCCACTCGCCGTATTGGCCCAAGGTGGTCCAGGTCTTTTGACCGTTGACGATGTACTTGTTGCCCACGCGTTCCGCACGCGTTTTGACAGACGCCAAGTCAGAGCCCGAACCGGGTTCGCTGTAGCCCTGGCTCCACCACACCTCGCCACTGGCGATACCGGGCAAGAAGCGTTGCTGTTGTTCGGCATTGCCAAACGCCATGATCACCGGCGCCACCATCACCGGGCCGAAAGGCACGATGCGCGGCGCACCGGCCAAGGCGCACTCTTCTTCAAACAAATGCTTTTGCACAGCGGTCCAACCAGGGCCACCAAATTGCGTGGGCCAGCCGTAGCCGAGCCAGTTTTTCTTGCCCAAAATTTTGGCCCAACGCTGCATGTCATCACGGGTCAAACGCAGCGCGTTGTGCACCTTGTGCGAGAGATCTTTGGGTAAATTGGCGTGCACCCATGCACGCACCTCTTGGCGAAACGCCTCTTCTTCGGGAGTGAAGGCCAAATCCATTGCGGGGTTTCCTTTGACGAACAGTGAACAACAAATACACAACGCATTTTCAAGTGCGGACCTCCCGTTTTTAGCACGACCGTGCACTTTTTTTTGTCGACGCAGTGACAACCACGGGCAAACCCCTGCCTGTATGCAGGCACACCACAGGGGCCCGCGATAATTCGTCCCACATGAAAAACATCGTGATCTTGATTTCAGGCAGCGGCTCCAACATGGCCGCCATCGTGCACACCGCCCAAACCCAGGACTGGGCAAAACACCTCAACGCCCGCGTGAGCGCCGTCATCAGCAATCGCGCCGATGCCCAAGGCTTGGTCTTTGCCAAAGAAAACGGCATCGCCACGGCCGTGGTAGACCACAAAGCCTTTGCCTCAGCGCCTCAACCGCGCGAAGCCTTCGATGCGGCCCTGATGGCCCAGATCGACGCCCACCAACCCGATTGGGTGGTCCTCGCAGGCTTCATGCGTATCTTGACTCCGGGGTTTGTGGCGCACTATGCCGGCCGTTTGGTCAACATCCACCCCTCCTTGCTGCCCGCCTTCCCCGGCCTGAACACCCATGCGCGGGCCTTAGAAATGGGCTGCAAATTTGCCGGCGCCACCGTGCACCGCGTCACCGCCGAACTGGACCATGGCGAAATCCTGGCCCAAGCCGTGGTGCCCGTGCTAGAGGACGACACGGCAGACACCCTGGCTGCAAGGGTGTTGACGCAGGAACATGTGATGTATCCGAAAGCAGTCGCAGCGCTATTGGCGAATTGACAAAGTCTGAGTGAGGTAACTCGCCGCTGAGAGGGGGATGGCAGCTGACGATTTCTGGTACGCCAGCATGAGGAAGCTGCCCATCCCCCTTTCGGCGGAGCAACAGCCACTTCGCCAGCGCAAACGCAGAAACCTAAGCCAAGAGCCGAGAACTCTTAGGCACATGCGCCATCAAAAACTCCATCTGATCCGCCAAGATACGGCGATTACGCAAGATGAAGTCTTCCCACAACGACGGCTCATAAGGCGCATACAACAGCGGCATGTTCGCCTGCTCAGGCGTGCGGTTGCCCTTGCGGTGATTGCAGGCCTTGCAGGCCGTGACCACGTTCATCCAATGGTTGGCACCGTTTTGTCCAAAAGGCTGAATGTGCTCACGCGTCAGCTCAGACTCGTGGAAATGGTCCCCGCAATACGCGCAAACATTGCGGTCACGGGCAAAGAGCTTGTCGTTGGTCAGACCTGACTTCAAGTCAAACGGGTTGATCTTGGGCACACCCTTGGTGCCGATGATGCTGTTGACCGTGATGATCGACTGCTGCCCTGTGATGGCATTGGTGCCGCCATGAAACACCGCCACCTCGCCGCCAGACTCCCAGCGCACTTCGTCGGCCGCATAGTGAATCACCGCTTGTTCTAGCGATATCCATGACTGCGGTAGCCCTTGGGCAGACAGTTTCAAGACTTTCACACCTCACCTCCATTCGCTGAAAAACGACCGATCGGGAATGCACATCTATCAAGGACAATATACCTTCATTAAGTGACAGTTTTATATAGGTCGCCAAGTACTCACACCATGCAGATCTTCAGAGGTTTTCAACATCCTGAACTGGCCAAAGCCTGCGCCTTGACCATTGGCAACTTCGACGGCGTGCACCGCGGGCATCAGGCCATGCTGGCCTTGCTGAACAACGAAGCGCGCCACCGTGGCGTCCCCAGCTGCGTGATGACCTTCGAGCCCCACCCGCGCGACTTCTTTGCCGCTCAGCACAACCAGCCCGATTTAGCCCCGGCCCGCATCGCCACTTTGCGTGACAAGTTCAACGAACTCAGCGCTTGCGGGGTGGACCAATGCGTGGTGCTGCCCTTCAACCAACGCTTTGCATCACAACAACCGCAAGATTTCATCGACCAAGTCTTGGTCAAAGGCTTGGGCGTGAAATACGTGCTGGTGGGTGACGACTTCCGCTTTGGCGCGAAGCGTGCGGGCGACTACGCCATGCTCGATGCGGCAGGCGCCACGCAAGGCTTCGATGTGGCGCGTATGAACAGCTATGAGGTCAAAAATTTGCGCGTATCCAGCTCTGCCGTGCGCGAGGCCATGGGCCGTGGCGCGATGCAAGAGGTGGCGCAACTGCTGGGTCGCCCCTACGCCATCTCGGGCCATGTGGTGCATGGCCGCAAGCTGGGCCGCGAGCTGGACTGCCGCACGCTCAATTTGCGCTTCAGCCACTGGAAGCCCGCCGCCAGCGGCATCTTTGTGGTGCAGGTGCATGGTTTGGCCGATCAGCCCTTGGCAGGCGTCGCCAATTTGGGCATTCGCCCCTCGCTCGACCCAAACGATGTGAACGGCGGCCGCGTGCTGCTTGAAACCCATTGCCTCGACTGGCCTGCCAGCCTAGGCGCTGAGGGGGGCTACGGTAAAATCATCCGCGTGGAACTGCTGCACAAATTACACGACGAGCTGAAATACGACGGTCTGGACGCCTTGATGCAAGGCATTCACAAAGACTGCGACGACGCACGCGCTTGGCTCGCAGCCCGAATTTGACGGGGCGTGCAGCCCCTTTTGCTGCACATTGCCCCGCGCCTCTTACCTTTTCGCTTGCCTTGAAGCCCGCCAATTGAACGCGGCTTTGCAGCACCCGCCCAGATTTAAGCCTCCGACCTGAGATCGCCATGACCGACAAAGCCACTGATTACCGCGCCACGCTCAACATGATGGACACCCCGTTCCCCATGCGTGGTGACTTGCCCAAACGCGAACCCGCTTGGGCCAAGCAATGGAACGAGCAAGGCTTGTACAAAAAATTGCGCGTGGCTCGCCAAGGCGCACCACTGTTTGTGTTGCACGATGGCCCGCCCTACGCCAACGGCAAGCTGCACATCGGCCACGCGCTGAACAAAGTACTGAAGGACATGATCGTCAAGTCCAAGCAATTGGCAGGCTTTGACGCGCAATACATCCCCGGCTGGGACTGCCACGGTTTGCCGATTGAAAACGCCATCGAAAAACTGCACGGCCGCAAACTCAGCCGTGACGACATGCAGGCCAAGAGCCGTGCATTCGCCACTGAGCAAATCGAACAACAACGCGAAGACTTCAAACGCCTCGGCGTGTTGGGCGACTGGGAGCGCCCCTACCGCACCATGGACCCCGCCAACGAAGCCGGCCAACTGCGCGCGTTCAAACGCGTGATGGAGCGTGGCTTTGTGTACCGCGGCTTGAAGCCTGTGTACTGGTGTTTTGACTGCGGCTCATCTCTGGCCGAGTTTGAAATTGAATACGCCGACAAGAAGAGCGACACACTTGATGTGGCCTTCTTGTGCGCCCAGCCCGAAAAGTTGGCAGCAGCATTTGGCTTACCCAAACTCGACAAAGAAGCGTTCGCAGTCATCTGGACCACCACCGCGTGGACCATCCCTGCCAACCAAGCGCTCAACATGCACCCCGAAATCAACTACGCCTTGGTGGACACCGAGCGTGGTTTGTTCTTGTGCGCGGCTTCGTTGGTCGAGAAATGTTTGGAGCGCTGGAAGCTCGAAGGCAAAGTGGTGGGCACTGCCACGGGCGACAAACTGGGCCTCATTGAATTCAACCACCCACTGTCACATGTGGACGCTGGCTACAAGCGCACAGCCCCCGTGTTCTTGGCCGACTACGTGGGCGAGAGCGACGGCACAGGCATCGTGCACAGCGCACCTGCCTACGGCGTAGATGACTTCAACTCATGCATGGCCAACGGCATGAAGTACACCGACATCTTGAACCCCGTGCAAGGCAACGGCGCATACGCTGCTGACTTCCCGTTGTTCGGTGGCCAGCACATCTGGAAAGCGGTGCCCGTCATCCTTGAAGCCCTGCAAAACGCAGGCCGCTTGATGGCCACACAAACCATCACGCACAGCTACCCACATTGCTGGCGTCACAAAACGCCTGTCATCTACCGCGCAGCGGCGCAGTGGTTCATCCGCATGGATGCGTTTGACAGCACGACCGAAAAAACAACGGGCAAGTTCATCACGGACAAGTCGAGCAAATCGCTGCGCGAACTCGCGTTGCATGCGATTGACGAAACACACTTCTACCCAGAAAACGGCCGCGCACGTTTGCGCGACATGATTGCCAACCGCCCCGACTGGTGCATCTCGCGCCAACGCAGCTGGGGTGTGCCCGTGCCGTTCTTCTTGCATAAGGACAGCGGCGAGTTGCACCCACGCACCATGGCCATCATGGACCAAGCAGCAGACATCGTTGAAAAAGGCGGCATCGAAGCATGGAGCCGCGTGACGGTGGAAGACATCCTCAACCAGCCCGGCGACGACGCAGCCAGCTACACCAAGAGCACCGACATCTTGGAAGTGTGGTTTGACTCTGGCTCGACCTTCCAACACGTGCTGCGCGGCAGCCACAAAGATGCGTACGACCGCGCACCACACCACGACCAAGGCCCCGAAGCCGACTTGTATTTAGAAGGCCACGACCAACACCGCGGCTGGTTCCACAGCTCGTTGTTGCTCGGCTGTGCCTTGTACGACCGCGCACCCTATAAAGGCTTGCTGACCCACGGCTTTGCCACCGACGGCCAAGGCCGCAAGATGAGCAAGAGCTTGGGCAACACCGTCGCGCCGCAAGAAGTGAGCGACAAGATGGGCGCCGAGATCGTGCGCTTGTGGGTGGCCAGCACCGACTACTCGGGCGACCTCAACATCGACGACAAAATCTTGGCCCGCGTGGTCGATGCGTACCGCCGCATCCGCAACACGTTGCGCTTCTTGCTCGCCAACGTGAGCGACTTTGACCCCGCCAAAGACACCGTGGCGTTTGACGATTTGTTGGAAATCGACAAGTACGCGCTGTCTCGCGCCGCCCAAGTGCAAGCCGACATTCGCGCGCACTTCGATGCGTATGAGTTCCACCCCGTGGTGTCCAAGTTACAGCTCTATTGCTCGGAAGATTTGGGCGCGTTCTATTTGGACGTGCTCAAAGACCGCCTCTACACCACAGCACCTAAGTCGCTCGCACGCCGTAGCGCACAAACCGCGTTGCACCAAATCACCCACGCCATGCTGCGTTGGATGGCTCCGTTCCTCAGCTTCACGGCTGAAGAGGCGTGGACGACGTTTGGCAAGTCGGAGTCCATCTTCTTGGAGACTTTCACCGACCTCGGTGCAAGCAATGCCGCGCTGATGGACAAGTGGCATGCCGTGCAGCAAGTGCGCGAAATCGCCAACAAAGAAATCGAGAACAAACGCACCGAAGGTTTGGTGGGTGCTTCGTTGCAAGCAGAGTTGGTCATCCACTGCGATGGCGCGGCGTATGACGCACTGGCCTCCTTAGGCGACGATTTGAAGTTTGTGTTCATCACCTCCAAGGTTGCGCTCGTCAAAGGCGAAGGCTTGACCGTTGAAGTCAAAGCCAGTGAAGCCACCAAGTGCGAACGCTGCTGGCATTACAGCGACGACGTGGGCCACAACCCCGCGCATCCCACGCTCTGCGGCCGTTGCGACAGCAACTTGCACGGCGAGGGTGAAGTGCGTCACTTCGCTTGAGTCCTTCACGCTCCTGAAACACTGAACTGACATGGCACGCAGCAGCACCTTCATTCGCCCAAGCAAGGGCAGCAGCCCGTCTTATGGGCTCTGGCTGGGCCTCGCCATGGTGGTGTTGCTGGCCGATCAATTCACCAAAGTGTTGATCATCAGCAGCTATCGCTTGGGCGAAGGTTTCCCCGTCACCAGCTTTTTCAACATCGTGCGTGTGCACAACGAAGGCGCAGCATTTTCTTTCCTGGCCTCGGCCGGTGGTTGGCAGCGTTGGTTCTTCACTGCACTGGGTGTGCTGGCTGCTGGCGTGATGGTGTGGATGCTCAAAAAACACCCGGGCCAAAAGCTGTTTGGGTTTGCCATCGCCTGCATCTTGGGCGGCGCCATCGGCAACGTGATTGACCGTGTGCTCTATGGCTATGTGGTGGACTTTTTAGACTTCTACTACGCGGGCATCCACTTCCCGGCGTTCAATGTGGCTGACAGTGGCATCACCGTCGGTGCGATGGGTTTGATCTTGGATGAGTTGCTGCGCGTGCGCCGCAGCCATTGACCATGGACGAGCTCTCACCCAACACGGTCAGCACAGCCGAACTCACGCATGCCCTGACCACGCAAGGCTACGGCGTGCTCCAAGCCGCCCAGGTTGCGCAATGGGCGCATTGCGACCTCGCAGCATTGCAAGCCTTGTCGCCCGACTGGGCCGACATGCCCGCGGACAACTACCTCAAAGACGGCGGTCGCTATCGTCGTCGTCGCCACAGCAGTTTTGTCTGTCAAGGCAATGCATTGAGCGCCGTTGCGCACCGCGCACATTGGCAGTCCCTGGACTACAACGCCTTGCATGGCGGCATGGAGCGTTGGTTCGAACCCATGCACCCCACCACCGTACACAGCCCCGCATGGACCCAACTGCTCACTGCATTGGCCCACACGGCCAGCGAGGTGCGAGGCACACCCGACACGCGATGGTGCATCGAGGCCCATCAATTTCGCATTGACACCACCAACGGCATCGGCCGTCCCACGCCCGAAGGCGCCCATCGCGATGGCGTGGACTTTGTGGCGGTGTTCATGGTGAATCGGGTCGGCATCAAGGGGGGCGAAACGCGGGTGTTTGATGCGCACGGCCCTCAAGGGGAGCGCTTCACCTTGAGCGAGCCTTGGTCTTTGCTGCTGCTAGACGACACACGGGTGATTCACGAAACCACGCCCATCCAGCCGATGGCCGAGGGCGGGTATCGCGACACCTTGGTGCTCACCTGCCGCGCAGACAAATTTCAGGACGCTGAACCCAGCGCCTGAAACGCCTGCGCTGTCATCACAAGGTGATGATGGTGCAACCCGTGGTTTTGCGGGCTTCCAAGTCGCGGTGCGCTTGGGCAATGTCGGCCAAGGGGTAAGTTTGGTCGATGTGAATCTTCACCTTGCCGCTGGTCACGGCTTCAAACAAATCGTCGGCCATCTCTTGCGTGGTTTCGCGCGTGGTGATGTGGCTGAACAAGGTTTGACGAGTGAGGTAAATCGAACCTTTGGCACCCAAGATGCCAGGAGCCATGGGCGCAGGTGCGCCCGAGGCATTGCCAAAACTGGCCATCAAACCAAAGGGGGCCAAGCAGTCGAGTGACTTGTCCCAGGTGTCTTTGCCCACCGAGTCGTACACCACCTTCACGCCTTTGCCGCCTGTGATTTCTTTCACACGCGCCAAGAAGTCTTCGGTGTTGTAGTTGATGACGTGTGCCGCACCATTGGCCTTGGCCAGGGCGCACTTGGCATCGCTGCCTGCGGTGCCAATGAGTTGGTAGCCCAATGCCTTGGCCCATTGGCAAGCGATCAAGCCCACACCACCTGCAGCCGCGTGGAACAAGATGAAATCGCCCGCCTTCAAACCACCTTGAGGCAGAGTGCGCTTCAACAAATATTGCGCGGTCAATCCTTTGAGCATCATGGCGGCGCCGGTTTCAAACGAAATCGCGTCTGGCAATTTGCACACGCACTTGGCAGGCATGACACGGGCTTCGGAGTAGCTGCCGGGTGGGTTGCTGGCGTAGGCGGCGCGGTCGCCCACTTTCAAATGGGTCACACCCTCACCCACGGCTTCGACGATGCCCGCGGCTTCCATGCCCAGTTGCAACGGCATGGGCAGTTGGTACAAGCCCGTGCGTTGGTACACGTCGATGAAGTTCAAGCCCACCGCTTTGTGACGGATGCGAATTTCGCCAGGGCCGGGTTGACCGACGTTGACGTCGACAATCTTCAACTCTTCAGGGCCGCCGTTTTTTTCGATGATGACTGCTTTGGTCATGGGTGATGCTCCAAATATAGGGATTGATTTAAGACGCTGAATCCTGCCACGAAACAGGTCCCCCGTATGTCACCTGGGTTATCAGCGCTCGGGTAGAGTCCAGCCCTTATGTCTTTTGCTCCCCGTGCCTTGACGCCGCGTACCGCAGCGCTTTTGTTGATCCCTCCGCTGCTTTGGGCAGGTAACGCCATCGTGGGGCGCTTGGTTCACGAACTGATCCCCCCGCTCACCCTGAACTTCTTACGCTGGCTGTTGGCATTTGTCTTGTTGATGCCCATGGCGCATCGCGTGCTGCATCGTGCCAGCCCCTTGTGGGCGCATTGGAAGCGCTATGCCCTGTTGGGCCTGCTTGGTGTGGGCTGCTACAACAGCTTGCAGTACTTGGCCTTGCAAACCTCCACCCCCATCAACGTGACCTTGGTGGCCTCGAGCACGCCCGTGTTCATGCTCGGCATCGGTGCCTTGTTTTTCAAACAAGTCATCCGCAAGCGACAAATCGTGGGCACCGTGTTGTCGGTGGTGGGCGTGTTGGTGGTATTGTGCCGCGGTGATTGGCATGCCTTGACCCAAGTGCAACTGGTGCTCGGCGATGTGTTTGTCTTGATCGCCACAGCCTGTTGGGCTTGGTACAGCTGGCTGCTGGCTCAAACCACCGAGCCAGGGCAAGTGCGCAGCAACTGGGCCTACTTGCTGATGGCCCAAATGGCATTTGGCTTGGTGTGGTCGGGCTTGTTCACCACAGCCGAATGGTCCGGCGGCAGCGATGTGCACATCGTGTGGGGATGGCCTTTGGCTGCTGCGCTGCTCTATGTGGCCGCAGGCCCTTCGTTGTTGGCTTACCGCTGTTGGGGCTTGGGGGTGCAGCAAGTAGGGCCCAACATCGCGGGCTTTTTTGCCAACCTCACCCCAGTCTTTGCCGCCACCTTGTCAGCACTCACCTTGGGTGAGATGCCGCAGATCTACCACGTGGCCGCCTTTGTGTTGATCCTTGGCGGCATCGTGGTGTCGTCACGCAAATAAACCGATCAGTACGTACCGGCGTAAGCGCCGCCATCGGTCAACACGTTTTGACCGGTGATGTAACTGGCTTGCGCCGAGCACAGGAACGCACAGGTGTCGCCAAACTCTTGCGGATTGCCAAAGCGTTGTGCAGGAATGGTTTTCTTGCGTGCATCGGCAATGGCCTCGATCGATTGGCCTGTTTTCTCAGACGCGCCTTTCATGGTGCCCTTCAAACGGTCGGTGTCAAACGCACCGGGCAACAAGTTGTTGATGGTCACGTTGTTCGATGCCAGCTTGGTTGTGCGTGCCACGCCCGCCACAAAACCGGTCAAACCCGAACGTGCGCCGTTGGACAAGCCCAAGATGTCAATCGGCGCCTTCACCGCGCTGGAGGTGATGTTGACGATGCGACCAAAGCCACGATCCGCCATGCCATCCACCGTGGCCTTGATGAGTTCAATTGGGGTGAGCATGTTGGCGTCCACCGCCTTGATCCATGCCTCACGGTCCCAGTTGCGGAAGTCGCCAGGAGGCGGGCCACCGGCGTTGGTCACCACGATGTCAAAGTTCTTGCCCGGACCACCGGCCACCGACCAAATGGCTTCGCGCCCTTCGGGCGTGGTGATGTCCACCGCCACGGCCAGCACTTTGGTGCCCAGCTTGCGCAACTCGACTGCAGCGGCTTCCAGGGCTTGCGCACCGCGCGCCACGATCACCACGTTGACACCTTCACGCGCCAACGATTGCGCACATCCAAAGCCCAAGCCCTTGCTCGCGCCGCCCACCAATGCCCATTTACCTTTGATACCTAAGTCCATCACTTTGCTCCGTACTTTGAAACAATAAACACACCGCCCAACACCAGCAGGGTTCCTACCCCGATCCACGCATTGAGTGGCTCCCCCAAAACCAACACGCCCAACGCAATGGTGGACATGGGCCCGATCATGCCAGTTTGTGCGGCCAGCGCGGCCCCGATGCGCTCAATGGCCATCATCACCATCAGGACAGGGGCCACCGTGCATGCCAAGGCATTGAGCGCAGCCAACCACAACACCTCGACCGGCACATTGGCGGCAGATAAAGGGCGCAGCACCACAAACTGCAGCAAACAACACACACACGCCACGCTGGTGGCCCAACCAACCAAACGCAAAGAGCCCACGCGCTGCACCAGCTGGCCGCTGTAAATCAAATACAAGGCATAGCTCAGCGCACTGCCAAAAATCAAACCACCGCCCAGCAGCACATCGGCACCGGCAAAAGACAGCTCATGCGCAAACACCAAAAACACGCCGCTATAGCTCACGCCCATGGCGACCATGCGGATGGGATGAATGGGCTTTTTATAAAACAACCATCCCAGCACAACCACCAAGGTGGGGTTGAGATACAAGATCAAACGCTCCAGGCTGGCCGTGACGTATTGCAGCCCCAAGAAATCCAAGTAGCTCGACAAGTAGTAACCCACAAAGCCCAAGCCCACGATGCCCAACACATCGCGACGCGTGAGCGGGTTGTCACGTGCTGCACTTTGACGTTCCGCCCACAACCCCATCAACACAAAACAAGGCAAGGCAAACAACATGCGGTACATGATGACCGTCACAGCATCCACGCCATAACGATAAGAAAGTTTCACGATGATGGCTTTGCCGCTGAACGCGATGGCGCCAGCAGCAGCCAACAAAAGACCCGACAAGGCCGGGCGATGGGCAGAAGTCATGCGTAGGAAAGGGGATGATTTTTCACTCGAGAGAAACACAGTTTATGTGACGCCGTCGAGGCGATATGTCACCAATGCTCGTTAACATCGAAGCATGTCCGCACTCGAACTGACGCTCCTCTACCTGTGCGCTGCCGTGATCAGCGTGGTGGCGTGCCGTCTGCTGCATTTGCCCGCCATGCTGGGCTATTTGTTCGCAGGTGTGGTCATTGGCCCCAATGCTTTGGCCTTGGCCAAAGACTCGGCCGTGGTCGAACACTTGGCCGAATTTGGCGTGGTGTTTTTGATGTTCGTGATTGGCTTGGAGTTCAACTTACCCAAGCTCATGCGCATGCGGCGTTTGGTGTTTGGCCTGGGTCTGGGCCAAGTGGTGCTGACCTTGATTGGCGCCTTGTTGTTCAACCTTGCCGTCGGCATCGCACTCAAGTACCTGGGCTACCGCTGGCAACTGAGCTGGCAAACCGCCTTGACCTTGGGCAGTGCCTTGGCCATGTCCAGCACAGCCATCGTGGTCAAGCTCATGGCTGACCGCATTGAGTTGGAATCGCCACACGGTCAACGTGTGATGGGTGTGCTGCTGTTTCAAGACTTGGCCGTGGTGCCCTTGCTGGTGCTCATCCCCGCCTTGGCCGACATGGGCGAACACAACCTGTGGCGCGTGCTCTCGATCGCCATGCTCAAAGCAGCGGTGTTGGTGGGCTTGTTGTTGTGGGGTGGCCAACGCGTGATGCGTGAATGGCTGATGCTGGTGGCTCGTCGCAAGAGCGATGAGTTGTTCATGCTCAATCTTTTACTGATGACCTTGGGTCTGGCCTGGCTCACCGAGCTTGCCGGCCTGTCCTTGGCCATGGGCGCCTTCTTGGCCGGCATGCTGATTGCCGAAACCGATTTCAAACACAAGGTGGAAGCCGACATTCGCCCTTTCCACGACGTGTTGCTGGGCTTGTTCTTCATCACCATCGGCATGAAGCTCGACTGGGAAGTGTTGATCGACAGCTGGGGCTGGGTGCTGCTGCTCAGCGTGGTGCCTGTGGTGCTCAAAGCAGGTTTGGTGTTTGTGCTCGCCCGCCTCCAAGGCGCACCCGCCGGTGTGAGCTTGCGCACAGGTTTGTATTTGGCACAAGCGGGTGAATTCGGCTTTGTGCTGCTGACCTTGGGGCTGGAAAACAGGCTCATTCCCCCCTCGTGGATGAGCCCCATCTTGGCGTCCATGGTGCTGTCCATGATCGCCACCCCGTTCTTGGTGATGAAGGCCGATGCCATCGTCAACCGCCTGATCAGCAACGACTGGTTGCTGCAATCGTTGGAGCTCACGGGCATGGCTCAACGCACGTTGAAGACCGAACACCATGTGATCGTGTGTGGCTACGGACGCAGCGGCCACAACTTGGTCGACTTGCTCAAGCTCGAAGGCATTGCGTATGTGGCCCTCGACTCCGACCCCGACAAAGTGCAGGCGGGGCGCAGTGCGGGTCATCACGTGGAATTTGGCGATGCCACCCGATTGGCAAGCCTGATGTCTGCCGGTTTGGTGCGCGCCTCGGCCGTGGTGGTGACCTACCCCGACACCGCCTCTGCCCTCAAGGTTCTGGCTTGGGCCCAAGAGCACGCCCCCCAAGTGCCTGTGGTGGTGCGCACGCATGACGACAAAGATTTAGAACAACTGCGCGCAGCAGGCGCCGCCGAAGTCGTGCCCGAAGTGATCGAAGGCAGCTTGATGCTGGCCAGCCAAACGCTGGCCCACATTGGCATTCCGCTCAAACGCGTGATCCGCTTGGTGCAAGGCCAACGCATGACACGTTATGCGCTGATGCGCAATGCCAAATCGCCGCCTCTGGACGACACGCCCGCCAAATCCTGAGCGTCATGCACGCGACTGCGTGATGCGCGCCTCCAGCCTAGACTTGCACGCAATGAAGCCATCCATCGGGCGCCGCCTCTCGCTCGCCAAACTCCTGACCCACCGCAAAGCATTGCGCCTGCCACTCGCTTGGCAAGGCATGTTGTGGATGGCCATGGGTGGCTTGATGTTCTCGCTGCTCAACACCATCGCACGCGGCATTGCACTGCAACTCGATGCGTTTCAAACCCAGTTTCTGCGCTACCTCTGCGGCCTGTTGATCATGCTGCCGTTGGTATGGCGCTCGGGCGTGCGCGCGTATTGGCCCAAAGACATCAAAGGTCAGTTCTGGCGCGGCGGCGTCCACACCGTGGGCTTGATGCTGTGGTTCATCGCCTTGCCCAAAATTCCACTCGCCGACATGACGGCCATTGGGTTCACAGGCCCCATCTTCATCATGATTGGCGCCGCTTGGTTCTTGGGCGAGCCCATGCACCGCGACCGCTGGATCGCGGCCTTGATAGGGTTTGCTGGCGTGATGGTGGTGGTCATGCCCAAGCTGTCTGGCGGAGGCGGTTGGTTCCACTTGGTCATGCTGGCATCGGCCCCTGTGTTTGCCGCCTCGTTCTTGATCACCAAAGCCTTGACGCGCTACGAGAACGCTGGCGTCATCGTGCTGTGGCAAGCGCTCACGGTCACGCTGCTGAGCCTGCCCATGGCCTTGCCACATTGGCAAAACCCCACCCTGTGGCAATGGGTGGGTTTCACAGCAGCGGGCATCTTGGGCACCGGTGGGCACTACTGCTTGACGCGGGCCTTTGGCGCGGCCGATATTTCGGCCACCCAGTCGTTGCGCTTTTTAGATTTGGTGTGGGCATCCATCATGGGCTGGCTGGTGTTCAGCGATGTGCCCAGCCAATCCACCTGGCTGGGGGCGTTGGTGATCTTGATGTCCACGGTGTGGATTGCTCGGCGCGAAGGGCGACGCGTACCTTGAGCCGATGCAAGCCAAGCTCAGCGCCTTAGGCTGAGGCCTTACTCACCCAACACCACGCCTTCGCGGCGTGGGTCTGCACCACTGATCCACACAGGTTTGCCGTTGTCGACCTTACGCACAATGGCCTGCAAGCCACTGGTCAGTGGTTGTTCGCGCACCTCGGCACCACGCGCGCGCAACGCAGCCACCGTGGGTGGCGCAAACCGTTGCTCTTCCAGCACCACAGGGCCACCCACGTTGCCAAAGTTGGGCAAATCGATGGCTTGCTGTGGGCTCAGCCCCCAGTTCAACACGCCGTACAAAGTTTTGGCAGTGAAGTGAATGATCATGGCGCCGCCGGGGCTGCCCACACTCATCACCAACTGTCCGGTGGCTTTGTCAAACACCAAGGTCGGTGACATGGACGAACGCGGACGCTTGCCCCCTTGCACACGGTTGGCCACTGGACGGCCTTGTGCATCACGCGGCACAAAACTGAAATCGGTCAACTCGTTGTTGAGCAAAAAGCCTTTCACCATTTGGCGTGAGCCAAAAGCGTCTTCGATGGTGGTGGTCATGGCCAGGGCATTGCCCTGCCCGTCCACGATGCTGATGTGCGAGGTGCCGTACTCGGGCTGCTCGGCGCTCGGCGCGTAGCTCGTGCGTTCGCCGCGCACGGGCACACCCGGGGCCACTTGCGGCATGCGGATGGGACCTATCAGCTTGGCACGTTCGTTCAAATACGCGGGCTTGAGCAAGTTGGACCAGTCGCCACCAGGGGCTGCCACAAAGTCGGGGTCCGCCACATACTGCGCGCGATCGGCAAAGGCCAACCGCGAGGACTCCGAATACAAATGCAACCAACGCGGATCCGGCACGCCGTTCGACAAGGGTGTGAGCGAGGCCGGCGTGCGATGCAACAGCCCCAAGATTTGCCCCATCGCCAAAGCACCTGAGCTCGGCGGCGGAAAGCCACATACCTGGTACACGCGCGCCTGCGCGATGTGGTCAAAACACAAAGCCTCGCGTTGCTTGGCGCTGTAGTCGGCCAAATCTTGCAGGCTCAAACGTCCGGGGTTGCTGGGGTGTTGCTGCACCTTGTGCACCATCGCTTGGGCCACCTCGCCGCGGTAAAACGCATCCGCACCTTGGGAGGCAACGGCTTGCAACACAGCCGCCAACTCGGGATTGCGCAAGCGGTAGCCGACCGGATGGGGCTCTCCATTCGCTTGGTAAAAGTACGCCCGTGCCGTGGGGTCGTTGCGCAAGTAACGGTCGGCGTTGAGCTGCGCGTGCAACCGAGGGCTGATCTCAAACCCTTGGCGGGCCAACGCAATCGCAGGCGCCAACAACTGCGCCCAAGGCAGCTTGCCATGTTGTTGATGGGCTTGCACCAACATGCGCAACACACCGGGCGTGCCCACCGATCGACCGCCCACCACGGCGTCGTAAAACGCCAACGGCTTGCCCTCGGCGTTGAGCAACAAATCCTCGGTGGCGGCTGCGGGGGCGGTCTCGCGCCCATCAAAGGCTTGCATCTTGCCGCGAGCGCTGTGCAGTAAAAAAGCGCCACCACCCAAACCACTCGACTGCGGCTCGACCAAACCCAACACCATCTGAACCGCCACCGCCGCATCGATGGCCGAGCCACCCGCTTTGAGCATGTCCACCCCCGCTTGCGTGGCCAAGGGGTTGGCCGCAGCCACGGCGAATCGTTGCGTGACCACATCGGCCTTGCTACGCAAGCCCGTGGCGATCTCGGGTTGAAGCGGCGCAGAGGTCGTGGACGTGTTCGGTGACGTGGGCACCATGGGCACAGGCGCACACGAGACCACACACGCCCACACCAGCGACGCCAGAATGGCACGCCCCCAAGACGGGCGTTGCTCAGACATGCGGCGCCTGAACCCCATCAGAAACCAGCCGCCAAGCCGTCACGGCGTGCGTCGCTGGCCACCACGTAGCCTTCGACCTTGGGATCGCCTGCACGCCAAATGAATTGACCTGCACCGAAATCTTGGTAGCTGTCGTTGATCACCCCCACCTGATGGCCACGTGCTTGCAACCCAGCGGCAGTGTCTGCATTGAGCGAGGCTTCGACGTTGATCTCCAAGCCAGCGTTGTAGCGCCAGCGTGGCGCATCGCACGCGGCTTGCGGGTTCTGGCCGTAGTCGAGCATGCGCACCAGGGTTTGCATGTGACCCTGGGGTTGCATGTTGGCGCCCATCACACCGTAGCTCATCACGGGTTGACCGTCTTTGGTGAGGAAAGCGGGAATGATGGTGTGGAAGGGACGCTTGCCCGGCGCCACCAAATTCGCGGGGTTCAAGCCCTGGGCATCGAGGTTGAAACCATGGCCACGGTTTTGCAAGCTGATGCCAAAGTTGGGCTCCACGCAACCCGAGCCAAAGCCCATGTAGTTGCTTTGGATGAAGCTGACCATCATGCCGTTCTCGTCGGCAGTGCTGAGATAAATCGTGCCGCCCTTGACTGGGTTGCCTGCGCCAAAGTCTTGCGCACGCTTCATGTCAATCAACTGGGCGCGGCGCTTGAGGTAGGCAGGGTCCAGCATCTGCGCAGGCGTGACCTCCATCGCCGAGGGCTCGGCCACGTAGCGGTACACATCGGCGAAGGCCAGCTTCATGGCTTCGATTTGCAAGTGCTGCGAGTCCACACCGTCCACGGCCAAACTGGCGATGTCAAAGTTTTCCAAAATGCCCAACGCTATCAAGGCTGCAATGCCTTGGCCGTTGGGTGGAATTTCGTGCAGTGTGTAACCGCGGTAGTTTTGTGCGATGGGGGTGACCCACTCGGCCTTGTAGTTGGCAAAGTCGCGCGCCGTGATGCTGCCGCCGTGCTCGCGTGAAAAACGTTCAATCGCCTGGGCAATTTCGCCGCCATAAAACGCTTGGCCTTTGCTTTGCGCAATGGCGCGCAAGCCTTTGGCAGCAGCGGGAAATTTGAACAGCTCACCCACCTTGGGCGCACGCCCCCAAGGCAAGAAGTTGTCGGCAAAACCTGGTTGATTGCGCAACTCGGGCGTGGCAGCGGCCCACTTTTGTTGCACCACCACGGGCAGCAAATAACCACGCTCAGCGATTTCAATCGCGGGTTGCAACAGGTCTTCGAACGGCAGCTTGCCAAAGCGCTCGCTCATGGCCACCCACGACGCCACCGCGCCGGGCACGGTGACTGAATCGATGCCGCGCTTGGGCGGTGTTTTGGCGTCATCGCCGTATTTGCGTTTGAAGTACTCCGGCGTCCAGGTGTGCGGCGCAGGGCCCGATGCGTTCAAACCGTGCAGGCTTTGACCGTCCCACAAAATACAAAAAGCGTCAGAGCCCAAGCCACAACTCACGGGCTCGGTCAGGGTGATGGCCGCAGCCGCAGCAATGGCGGCATCCACTGCATTGCCGCCCTGCCACAGCATGCGCAGGCCTGCTTGTGCCGCCAGCGGGTGCGAGGTCGACACCACATTGCGTGCAAACACAGGCAAGCGTGTCGAGGTGTAGGGGTTGGTGTAATTGAAGTTCATGCTTTGAAAACTTTGTTGTGTAGACGACGCATCGACAGCCACACCACCAAGCCCACAAAAGGCAAGGCGCATGCAGCGGTGATGTCTGCGGCAAAAGGCCAACCGAACTTCTCGGCCCCTTTGGCCAAGTAGCTCACCAAGCCGGTGAAGTAATACGTGATCGCTGCAACCGACAAACCCTCCACCGTGGACTGCAACTTGAGCTGCACGTCTTGGCGTTGGTTCATGGTGGTCAGCAGCTCTTGGCTGCTTTGTTGCTGCTCAAAATCCACCCGCGTGCGCAGCAAATTGCTCATGCGAGAGACGCGTTCTGACAAAGCGTTTTGTCGCCGCGCCGCCCAATCACAGGTGCTGCGTGCGGGGGACAAACGACGTTCCATGAATTCCGCAATGGTCTGCATGCCTGACATGCGCGATTCGGCAATATCGCGCACACGCCGATCGACCAATTCAAAGTAAGCCCGGGTGGCCGAGAAGCGCGAATGCGTGGCAGCGTATTGCCCCTCCACCTCCCCCGCCAATCGCGTCAGGCGGTCGAGCAAGCCCGCTTCGTCTGAGCTTTCTGCACTGCGGATGGCTTGGGCCAAGGCAGCCAGTTCGCGCTCCGCATCCGCCAGCACCTGCGAGGCCACGCGTGCGGCAGGCAAGCCCAAGAGACCGGCCATGCGGTAGGTCTCAATCTCCAACAACTGCTGCACCAAACGTCCTTGTCGGCGCGGTGTGAGCGAACCAGCCAACAAGACCATGCGGCCATAGCCATCGGGGTGCAACTGGAAATCGGTGTAGACCTCGCCATGCCCATCGGCCACCGTAGAGGCGACCAAGGTGTCTTCATGCAGCACATGGGGCAGCACCGCATGCATGTCATGCGTGGATGAAGCCAGCAACCACACATGCACGCGCGCCAAACATTCGCCCGGCAATTGGGACAGCCACTGCTGAGGCACAGCCTGAATGGCGGTCAAGGGCGAGGCGGTGTTGAACTGCGGATCGCTGATGGGGCGCATGAAAGTCCACGACACAAACTCCGTGTGCAACTCCCAACGCAATCGGAAGGACCCCAAGTCCATGCGCACATGGTTGGTGTGTGCATCGGGTGCCGGCAAGTGATGATCGTGCAGCAACCGGGCCAAATGCGTGCGACTGGCTTGGGCAGAGTCGCGGTCCACCCACATCACCACGTGGGCAATGGCCATGGGCGACTGCATGGGTTCAGGCGGGCGCGCGTGCACTTCGTTGTGCAGTGCCAGTCGTTGTGGATGGTCCATCATCAAGTACCTTTCAAGGTAGAAAGATTGTGACGTAAAAGAACGCTCTGCCCCATGAAAAACGGCACCCGAAGGTGCCGTCATTCACACAGGTTTTGTCAAAAGTGTTGTGATCACTCTTCGACAAACGCCTCTTCACGTTTGGACTTGACCGAGGGCAGCAGCACGATGATGAGCAGCACCAAAGCAGCACCCAACAAGCCAGCTGACAAAGGACGTGTGGCAAACACAGACCAATCACCACGCGACAGCAACAAGGCGCGGCGCAGGTTTTCTTCCATCATGGGGCCCAAGATGAAGCCGAGCAACAAAGGCGCAGGCTCCACACCCAACTTGACGAACAGGTAGCCCACGAAGCCAAAGGCTGCGACCATCCAGATGTCGAAGGTGTTGTTGTTGGTCGAGTACACACCGATCGCGCAGAACAGCACGATGGCGGGGAACAAGAAGCGGTAAGGCACAGACAACAACTTGATCCACATGCCGATCAAAGGCAGGTTCAAGATCACGAGCATCAAGTTACCAATCCACATCGAGGCAATCAGACCCCAGAACAACTCGGGGTTGCTGGTCATCACCTGTGGGCCGGGCTGGATGTTGTGAATGGTCATCGCACCCACCATCAACGCCATCACGGCGTTGGGTGGAATACCCAAGGTGAGCAAGGGGATGAACGAGGTTTGAGCACCGGCGTTGTTGGCCGACTCAGGCGCCGCCACACCGCGGATGTTGCCTTGACCGAAAGGAACTTCACCAGGACGCAGCTTGGTTTTCTTCTCGATCGTGTAAGCCGCAAACGCAGCCAACAAAGCACCGCCGCCTGGCAACACGCCGAGCAACGAACCCAAGGCTGTACCGCGAATGACCGCAGGCAGCATGTTCTTGAAGTCTTCCTTGGTGGGGAACAAACCTTCCACCTTGGCCGTGAACACTTCGCGTTCGTCTTCGGGTTGCGACAAGTTCGAAATGATCTCGCCGTAACCGAACACGCCCATCGCCACCACCACGAAGCCCACACCGTCGGTGAGTTCGGGGATGTCAAAGCTGAAACGGGCCACGCCAGAGTTCACGTCGGTACCGATCAAGCCCATCAAGAGGCCCAACACGATCATGGCAATCGCTTTGAGCAAAGAGCCCGAAGCCAACACCACCGCACCGATCAAGCCCAAGATCATGAGCGAGAAGTATTCGGCAGGGCCGAACTTGAACGCGAGTTCTGTCAAAGGAGGCGCAAACGCCGCCAAGATCAAGGTACCCACCGAACCGGCAAAGAAAGAACCCAAGCCCGCAGCAGCCAAGGCTGGGCCTGCGCGGCCTTTGCGGGCCATCTGGTAGCCGTCAATGGTGGTCACCACCGACGACGACTCACCAGGCAAGTTCACCAAAATCGCGGTGGTGGAACCACCGTATTGGGCGCCGTAATAAATACCGGCCAACATGATCAGCGCGGACACAGGGGGCAACGCGTACGTGGCAGGCAGCAACATGGCGATGGTGGCAACAGGTCCAATGCCTGGCAACACGCCAATCAAAGTACCCAAAATACAACCAACCAAGGCGTACATGAGGTTGATGGGCGTAAACGCCACACCAAAGCCCAATGAGAGGTTTGCAATCAAATCCATTTTTTATTTCTCCCGGCTCAACCAGTGATGAAGGTGGGCCACACAGGCATCTGCAATTTCAGCAGCACGATGAAAGCCAAGTAGCTGCCCACCGACAAGATGGTGGCCAACAGCAACACTTCTTTCAGCACGAAGTTCTCGCCGGCTTTGCTGGCAATGAGGACCAAAGCGAAGATCGCCAAGATCAAGCCCATGGCTGGCAAGCCAATGCTGGGCAAGCCGCCCAACAAAATGCCAAACGCCACGTTGGCGCCCAGCACATAGCCAATGGGACGCCAGGCGAACTTGCCGACCTTGTCGCCATCCGGGGTGTTCTCGACAAACGAGTAAAACATGATGAGTGCCCCCAGCACCGCCAACACGATGCCCAAGAGCAACGGGAAGTAGCCCGGACCCATGCGGGCGCCGTTGCCAATGGTGTAGTTCGTGGCACCCCACGCAAAACCACCGCCGACCACTGCGAACATCAGGCCGGAGAAAAAGTCTTTCTGACTTTTGATCATTTCATCTCCTCAAACAAAACAGCAAATATGACGCGAATTGTGACGGGGGGGTCAGGGCGATCGGATGTGGGTTTCACCTACGTGGTGTCGCCCAGGGTTCTAGGGTTTACCCCGACTCCTGTCTTTCTCAGACGCTCTTGATGGGCTTGAAGACACGCAGCCATTTGGTGGCAGGCAGCGGCCAGCGGGCCTGTATCGCTTCGGCACGCGCCATCAACTCCGCACGCTTGGGCGCGCTGGGGGTGCGCTGGGCCAACACAATGGTGTTGCCCTCGCGGGTGGGTTTGAACGCCCACAAGGCATCCACGCCAAAAGCTTCGGCCATCTTCGCCACACTTTGCGCAAAGCTGGAGCTGCGACCAAACAGGTTCACCGTCATGCAGCCCTCATCGGTCAAGAGCTTGCGGCAATCGGCATAAAACTCGGCGCTGTCGAGCACGGGTGAGGCAGCTTCGTGGTCGTACAAATCCACTTGCAGCGCATCGATCTGACCATGCCAGTGGTCGTGCTTGGCGACCTCGGCCGCATCGCCCAACACCACCTGCAACTTGGCACTGTCAGCGGGCAGCTTGAACCACAAGCGACAAGCGGCCACCACTTGCGGATTCAATTCAATCGCCGTGGTTTTCATGCGCAGGTGCTTGAACGAGAACTTGGTCAATGCCGCCGAGCCCAAGCCCAGTTGCATGGCGTGCAGCTTGCTGACTTGGTCGATGTCCACAAACAGCAACCACGCCATCATGCGTTGCACGTATTCAAGGTCGATGTCGAACGGCTTCTCGATGTTCATCGAGCCTTGCACCCAGGGCGTGCCCAAATGCAGGTAACGGGTGTCGCCGTAGTCAGAGAAATTGACTTCGGGGAGTTGGATTTTTTTCTTGCTTGCCATCGTGTGCTCGTTGTTATTCGGCCATGCCTTCGACCACAAAGCGCACGCGCTTGTTGCCCTGCCATTCATCCGCCTCTAAGCGAAAGGCGAGGTGCGCCAGCGAAGGCAGCGGGTCCACGCGGCCAAACCAAATGCCGTCCACGGGTTGGCCTTGGTGGCGCAGCTTCAAGGCCAAGTGTTTCTCACCCACCAAGCGTTGGCCCAACACCTCCAGCTCCTCGCTGAAGGTGGGGGCTGCAAAGCCTTGGCCCCACACCTCACGTGCCAGGGTCTCGGCCACCTCGTGGCGGCGGTATTCGGGCTGCAAGGGGCCATCGGTTTCTAAGCGACGCTGCAAAGTCGCCGCATCCAGCCATTCGGCGGCCACTTGCTGCAAGGCTTCTTCAAAGATGGCCAAGTTTTCTTCGTCCAGCGTGCAGCCCGCGGCCATGGCGTGACCGCCAAAGCGCAGCAACACACCCGGGTGACGCTTGGCCACCAAGTCAAGCGCATCGCGCAAATGAAATCCCGGAATCGAGCGGCCCGATCCCTTGAGTTCATGCCCCTTGCCCGCCGCTTGGCTGGGCGCAAACACAAAGGTGGGACGGTGGTGCAAGTCTTTGAGCTTGGACGCGACGATGCCCACCACACCCTCGTGGAAATCGGGGTCGAAGACGCACAAAGCGCTGGGCGGTTCTTCTTCGGGGTCGAACATTTCTTGCGCCAGCTCCAAGGCTTGTGCGCGCATGTCGCCTTCAATCTCGCGACGTTCGCGGTTGATGCGGTCGAGCTGGGTCGCGAGTTCGGTGGCGCGGCCCACGTCGTCGGTGGTCAAGCACTCGATGCCCAGGGTCATGTCTGACAAACGGCCGGCTGCATTGATGCGCGGCCCCAAGGCAAACCCAAAATCTTGCGAGGTGCATTGCGCGCTTTGACGACCCGCCGCCGCAAACAATGCCGCCATTCCGGGTGGCATTTGTCCTTTGCGCACGCGCGCCAAGCCTTGGGCGACCAAGCGGCGGTTGTTGGCGTCGAGCTTGACCACGTCGGCCACGGTGCCCAAAGCGACCAAGGGCAACAAGGTGTCTAACTTTGGTTGTTGTTCTGCGGTGAACACACCGCGTTGACGCAACTCTGCACGCAGCACCAGCAACACATAAAACATGACGCCTACGCCAGCGAGCGATTTGCTCTCGAAGGTACAACCGGGTTGGTTGGGGTTCACGATCGCATCCGCCTCGGGCAGCACAGCGGCCGGCAAGTGGTGATCGGTGACCAACACTTGCAGGCCCAACGCACGTGCCGTGGCCACGCCCTCCACGCTGGCAATGCCGTTGTCCACGGTGATCAGCACCTCGGCACCGCTGGCTTTGACGCGCTCTGCAATCGCAGGCGTGAGGCCGTAGCCATCGACCACACGGTCGGGCACGATGTAGCGCACATCACGCGCACCCAACAAACGCAAGCCACGCAAGGCGACGGCGCAGGCCGTGGCGCCATCGCAGTCGTAGTCGGCCACGATGCAGAGTTTTTTGTCGGCCGCCATCGCGTCCGCCAGCAAGACGGCAGCGGCTTCGATGCCCTTCAAGCCGATGGGCGGTAACAAATGCGCCAGCGATGCGTCGATGGTCGCAGGCTGGCTGATGCCACGCGCGGCATACAAACGCGCCAGCAGCGGATGCACCCCCGCTTGCTCAAGCGCCCAAATGCTGCGCGGTGGCCTGTCGCGAGGAATGAATTGCATGAGGCTCAATCTTTCAAAGGCGCAACGGCCAACACGGTGTCTAAAGAAGTGGGGGCAAAGTGTTTGCGCACGCGTTGCCACAGCGACGGTGCGGCGCTGTCGTACACATGGAACTCATGCTCGCCGCACAGCACCACGCGCTGTCGCTCGCCGGCTGCTGCACGCGCCGACAAAGGCGCCATGACGGTTGCATCCACCTCGCGCCAAGCGTCCAGCCAAGCGATCAGGTCTTGCTGCAAGGCGCTGCTGCGCAAGGTGTTGACCACCTGCGGCGCCGGGGCCGTCTGCGCAGGCAAAGCTCCCGTGCCATGCACCCAAAATGAGTTGATGGTCAACCCACGGCGCTCGTTGACGGGGTGTGTGTAGAGCAACATTTGCACTTCGTTTTGCAAACGGCGCAGCTGTTTGGCCGCGCCACTGGGCGACTCACCGCCCACCAACCACGGGTCGATGTTGCGGCCAATCACACGGTCCAACGAGGCAGTGGGCAAGTCGGCAAACCACGCAGAGTGCGCCAGCCATTGGCCTGGCTGGTAAGCATGCAAGGCCATGCCGTCTTCGGCCAAGAAGGCGCGCAAGGTCTCAAACAACACGGCATCGGTGGCTGGGTCGATTTGCAAATGTGCGGGGTCCCCCAAGGTCACTTGGCCATTGCTGACGTGCCAGTTGCACAAGGAAACAAAGGCCCATGCGCCATCGGTGTGGTGCGCGGTCAAGCCCTGCTGCTGCGCGGCTAGAGCCGCCCAAGGCAACACGCCATCGGCCATGGACCAACCCAAGGCCTGTGCCGCAGCACGCTCATGCGGTGGTGACAAGGTGGCGAGCAACGGCTGCACGGGGGCATCCACATCGACAGCGACACGTTGGGCGTTTTGGAGCCACGCGCTGAGATGTGGAAGCTGAGCCTTGGCCAGCACCGAGGCTTCGGGGCCGTGGGCTGTCCACATGGAAAAGGGCAGCAAGGTGGTAGACGCCACAGGCGAAGAAAACACAGAGGACATAAACGCCATTGTCTGTGATGCCGAACGCGTGCGCCCTCAGCGGGATGACACAATCGCGCTTGACATGAACCGCACCTCTTCCAAACTCCCCTACGAACTGCTCATCGGCTGGCGTTACACCCGAGCTGGCCGCTCGGCGGGACGCAACGGCTTTATCTCGTTCATCTCGGGCGTGTCCATGCTGGGCATTGCCTTGGGCGTGGCCGCATTGATCATTGTGTTGAGCGTGATGAACGGTTTTCAAAAAGAAGTGCGCGACCGCATGCTGGCCGTGGTGTCCCACATTGAGCTGCTGGCCCCCGGTGGCGACGGCTTTGCCGATGTGAATGCCTTGATGGCCCAAGCGCGCCAAAACACCGACGTCTTGGCCGCCGCCCCCTTCGTGGCACAACAAGCGCTGATGGCGCGTGGCGACGACATGCGGGGTGCGATGGTGCGCGGCATCGACCCCGAACTCGAAACCCAGGTCACCGACTTCACCTTGCAAATGCCGCCGAAAGTGCGCGCGGCCTTGCAGCCCGGCAGCTTCAATGTGGTCTTGGGCGGCGAACTGGCGGTGGCCATGGGCGTGCGCGTGGGTGACCACATCACCTTGATCGCCCCTGGCGGACAGGTCACGCCCGCTGGGGTGATGCCGCGGCTCAAACAACTCACCGTGGCGGGGGTGTTTGACTCCGGCCACTACGAATACGACGCGTCCTTGGCGCTGCTGCACATTGAAGATGCGCAGCGCATCTTCCGCTTGGAAGCCCCCAGTGGGGTGCGCCTCAAAATCAAAGACAGCCAACAAGCCCGCAGCGTGGCCAGCGACTTGGCCGCACAGCTCGGCCCCGACGTGATCGTGCGCGACTGGACCCGTCAAAACCGCACCTGGTTTGCGGCGGTCCAGGTGGAAAAACGCATGATGTTCATCATCCTCACCCTGATCGTGGCGGTGGCCGCCTTCAACCTCGTGACCACGCTGGTGATGACGGTGACCGACAAACGCGCCGACATTGCCATCTTGCGCACGCTGGGCGCCAGCCCCCAAAGCATCATGGCCATCTTTGTGGTGCAAGGTGCCACTGTGGGCGTGCTGGGCACGCTGGGCGGATTGCTGCTGGGCCTGAGCGTGGCATTCAACATCGACGTCATCGTGCCCGCGATTGAACAGCTCTTGGGCGCGAGCTTTTTGCCGCGCGATATTTACCTCATCAGCCGCATGCCCAGCGATCCACAAGCGGCCGACATTTGGCCGATTGCACTGATTTCGTTGGCGTTGGCGTTCATCGCCACGCTCTACCCCAGCTGGCGTGCCAGCCGCATCAACCCTGCACAGGCGCTGCGTTATGAATAAGGGCACCGATCAGATGAACGCCAGACCCGTTCTCGTGGCTCACCACCTCAGCCGCCGCTTCACTGAAGGGCCGCTGGACGTGACCGTCCTGCAAGGCGTCAACCTGTCGGTGAACGCCGGCGAAACACTGGCCATCGTCGGCTCATCGGGGTCTGGCAAAAGCACCTTGCTGCATGTGCTGGGCGGTTTGGATGAACCCACCACAGGCACCGTCGCGTTGATGGGCCAGCCTTTATCGGGCTTGAGCACGACGGCTTTGGGCGACCTGCGCAACCAGCACCTGGGCTTTGTGTACCAGTTCCATCACCTGCTGCCCGAATTCACGGCGCTCGACAACGTGGCCATGCCTTTGTGGATTCGTCGCATGGACCGCGCACAAGCCAGCGCCCAAGCGCAAGCCATGCTCGAAGCCGTGGGCTTGGGCGCCCGCTTGCACCACCGTCCTGCGGAGCTTTCAGGCGGAGAACGTCAGCGCGTGGCGATTGCACGTGCGCTGGTCACCCGCCCAGCGTGTGTGTTGGCCGACGAGCCCACAGGCAACCTAGACCGCAACACCGCCGACCACGTGTTCTCGCTCATGCTGGCACTGGCACGCGATCAAGGCACGGCCTTCGTGGTGGTCACACACGACAGTTCGCTCGCTGCACGCTGCGACCGCCAGCTGCACTTGAACGCTGGCTCGCTGCAACACGACTGAGCCGAAGACACTGCTTGCCTGCGGTGGAGGACTAGCCGTTGAACAAACGGCCGCGTGCGTTTTGGGTGATGGCCGCCACACAAGGGTGTGTGATACGTCGCTCGACCGAGACAGCAAAAAACTCTTCTACCAACTCGTCGGTGCGGCCAATCACCTCCACGCCATAGTGCGCCACCGTTTCTTTCTCCAAGACACCGGGTGACATGAACACGCCCCGTCCCTCGCGCCCAAAGGCGGTCATGAGCGCGCCATCGTCAAATTCGCCCACCACACGCGGTTGAATTTTGTGACGCGTCAGCCAACCATCGAGCTGCTGACGCACGGAGGAAGAGGAGCCTTGAATCAGCATCGGCGCATCGTGCAAGCACTGAGGGAATTTGCCCTTCAAGGTGGCCCGCAAGCTTGGCGTGCAAAAGAAGCTCATCGGCGTGGTGCCCAAGGCGTGGTTGAACGCTTTGACACTGATGCGCTTGGACAGCGGCTCGTCCGCAATCACCAAATCCAAACGATGCAAAGCCAGCTGCGCCAGCAGGTCTGGGAACTTGCCCTCGCTGCCAATCAAACGCACGGGCTCCGCAATGGACAACGCGGGTTCGAGCAAGCGATAAGCCACCGACTTGGCCACAGAGTCGGCCACACCAACCCGAAAGTCCAACGTGCGTGCGCCTGTTTCGGGGCTCGTCATGGCGGCCCTCAGCTCAGAGCCCAGTGCAAAGATATCGTCGGCGTAACTCAGGGCTTTGCGGCCATCGTCGGTCAACTCCAACTGACGACCGCTTTTGCGGAACAGCTTTCGGCCCAAGCTTTCTTCTAGCAATTTGATTTGCCCAGACAGTGTTTGCGGCGTGGTGTGCAACTGCTCACCGGCGCGCATCACACCACCGGCTCTGGCCACAACCCAAAAATAATACAAATGCTTGAAGTTCATGGGGTTCCAACTGTTCGGTTTTAACGAAGTAAAACAAATAAAAATACGAATTTACACGAAGTTATTTTCTACTTAAAGTTCAATCGAGTTTGAAGTCAACCCTGTTCCAACCTTCAACAAGGACCCATTTATGCGCCTGAGCACCAAAAGCCGTTTCGCCGTCACCGCCATGATCGACATGGGTCTGCGCGAACAATTTGGCCCCGTGGCCCTGGCGGCCATCAGCCAACGCCAACGCATTTCCATTTCTTATCTTGAGCAAATCTTCAGCAAGTTGCGTCTGCATGGTTTGGTCGACAGCACGCGTGGCCCCGGCGGGGGATACACATTCACCCGCGATGCCAAACAAATCAGCGTGGCCGACATCATCAACGCGGTCAACAGCGAAGCGACTGAGCATGACCAGATGGCCCACGCGGCAGAGCACCACGGTTATGTGTCGACCGATGAGCTATGGTCAACACTTCACCAAAAAATCGAAGACCACATGCAAGCCATCAGTCTGGATGAATTGATCCACGCACAGCGCAGCAAGGGCCACGACGTGGCCGATCGTCCCAGCATCCAACGCGGCATTTATGCACAAAAGACCGCCACGGCTGTGAAGACAAGCACCCCCAACTCGGTGTTCGCCCTCGCCGGCGCTTTGGCCAGCAGCCACTGACGATGTGGATTGACACGCATTGCCACCTCGATGCCCAAGAGTTTGAGGCGGACCGGTCAGAAGTGCGTCAGCGCGCCCGCAGCGCAGGCGTCACACAATGCGTCATCCCCGCAGTAGAAGCCGCCAACTTTGAGGTGGTGCGCGCGCTGGCCCACGCGCACCACGATGCGTATGCCTTGGGCATTCACCCGCTCTACACCCCGCAAGCCACCGACGCGCATTTGGCACAACTCGACACCGCGTTGCGCACCCACCAAAACGACCCACGCTTGGTCGCCGTTGGAGAAATCGGCCTCGATGGTTTTGTGCCTGCTCTGAACACCCCCGAAGCTTGGGCACAGCAAGACAGGTTTTACAAGGCCCAACTCGAACTGGCGCAACAACAAGGCTTGCCCGTGATCTTGCATGTGCGCAAATCGGCCGACTGGCTGCTCAAAGGCTTGCGCAACACCCCCGTGGTGGGTGGCATTGCGCATGCCTTCAACGGCAGCATGCAGCAAGCGCAAACCTTCATCGCCTTGGGCTTCAAACTTGGCTTTGGCGGCGCGCTGACGTATGACCGCGCTTTGCAGCTGCGTCGCCTGGCGGTAGAGCTGCCGTTGTCGGCCATCGTGCTCGAAACCGATGCTCCCGACATTCCTCCGCATTGGCTCTACACCACGGCCGAACAACGCGCAGCAGGCGTCCCCCAAGGTCGCAACGAACCGGCCGAGCTGCCACGCATCGCCCAGGTCTTGGCGGACTTGCGGGGTATCCCTGTTGCCGAGGTGGCCGCTGTCACCGATGCAAACGCGCACCAAGCGCTACCCCGCCTACAATGAAAGTGTGAGTACTTCAATTCTGAACGCCGACCTGCACTGCCATTCCGTGGTTTCGGATGGCACCCTCACCCCCGAAGCCTTGGCCGCACGCGCCAAAGCCAACGGTGTCGAGCTGTGGGCCTTGACCGATCACGACGAAGTCGGCGGCCAAGCCCGTGCTGCTGCTGCTGCCAAAGCGCAAGGCATGAAGTACCTCACCGGCACCGAGATTTCTGTCACCTTCGCCAACCAAACCGTGCACATCGTGGGTTTGGGCTTTGATGCCGAAGACCCTCGCATCGTTCAAGGTCTGCACCGCACACGCGGTGGACGCAGCGAACGCGCCCAAGAAATGTCTGAAGGGCTGGCCCAAGTGGGCATCCACGGCGCTTACGAAGGTGCCCTCAAATACGTTGGCAACCCTGAGTTGATTTCTCGCACCCACTTTGCCCGCTTTTTGGTTGAAGCGGGCGTGTGCCAAGACACGCCCGAGGTGTTTCGCAATTACCTGACCGAAGGCAAGCCCGGCTTCGTGCCGCATCGCTGGGCCGCGCTCAAAGACGCGGTGCAGTGGATCACCCAAGCTGGCGGCGCTGCGGTCATTGCCCACCCAGGTCGCTACAACTTCACCGCCAACGAAGAGTACGCCCTCTTCACCGAATTCAAAGCCCATGGGGGCCAAGGTGTTGAAGTCGTCACTGGCAGCCACACCCCACCCGAATACCTGAAGTACGCCGACATGGCGCGCGAGTTCAACCTCGTCGCATCCCGCGGCAGTGACTTTCACAGCCCCGACGAAAGCCGCATCGATTTGGGCACGCTGCCTTGGCTGCCCGGACAACTCACACCCGTCTGGGAGCTGTTGTCCCACCGCATTCAATGACCCTCAACACCCAAAAGCTGGCGTATTCCGGCATGGGCTATGCCGTCATCGCCATGGCGTGTTTTGCGGTACTCGACACCACCAACAAATTTCTCATCGCCAGCGTGCCCATGCTGATGGTGCTGTGGTTCCGTTATGCGTTTCAGGCGGTGGCCACTACTGCCGTCATGTGGCCACGCCGTGGCATGACCATGTTCCAAACACAAAGCTTCAAGCTGCAAATGCTGCGCGGCTTCCTGCTGCTGATTTGCAGCGTGTTGGCGTTTGCCAGCCTGCGGCGCATGCCGGTGGCCGAGTTCAGTGCCATCGCCATGCTCACGCCGTTGATGGTGACCATCTTGGCGCGCTGCGTGATGAAAGAAAAAGTCTCACGCCTGCGCTGGCTGTTTGTCATCGGCGGTTTGCTGGGTGCGCTCTTGATCGTGCGACCAGGCGGCAGCATGGATGCCAGCTCCGCTTGGCTGCCCTTGGTGATGGTGATGGCCTACGCGTGCTTTCAAACCCTGACGAGTCACATGGCCAAAAGCGAAAACCCCGTCACCATGCACATCTACACCGGCTGGGTGGGCACGGTCATCGCATCGGTGATGGTGCTGGGCGCTTGGACCACTGATCTCACACTCTTTCAATGGCTCTTGATGTGCATCATTGGCTTGATGGGCACCTTGGGGCACTATTTGCTGATCGTTGCGTTCTCGCGTGCGCCAGCGGCCACGGTCACCCCGGTCTTGTACAGCAACATTGCTTTTGCCACCTTCGGTGGCTGGTTGGTCTTCTCGCACATGCCGGACCACGTGGCTGTGCTGGGCATGTTGCTCATTGCCCTGTGTGGTTTGGGTGCGGGTTGGCTGAGCACGCGCGAGCGCCCTACTTCTCACTAACGCGGGTATCGAATGGCTCAGTTTCTTCAAGTCCACCCGGACAATCCACAAACACGCTTGCTCAAACAAGCTGTCGCGCTGCTTGAGCGTGGCGGTGTGGTGGCGGTGCCCACCGACTCCAGCTACGCACTGGTTTGCCACCTGGATGACAAATCAGCGGTCGAACACATGCGCCGCATTCGCCAAGTCGATGACAAACACCACCTCACGCTGATGTGCCGTGACTTGTCTGAACTGGCCAACTACGCCAAAGTCGACAACCGCCAATACCGCTTGCTCAAAGCCGCCACACCCGGGGCCTACACCTTCATTTTGGAAGCCACCAAAGAAGTGCCCCGCCGCGTCAGCCACCCACAGCGCAAAACCATTGGCCTGCGCGTGCCGCTGAACAAAACCCTGCTCGACTTGCTGGCGCTGCACGGCGCACCGCTGTTAGCCACCACGCTGATTCCTCCCGGCGAAACCGACCCCATGAACGATGCGGAAGAAATTCGCGATCGCTTCGAGCACGAACTCGCTGCGGTGATCGATGCAGGCGCCTGTGCGCTCGAACCCACCACAGTCGTCGACCTCACGCCCATGGACGGCGGGGGCGAGCCTGCATTGATCCGCGAAGGACGTGGCCCTTTGAGTGCTTTGGGTTTGTGACTCAGCTGTCATTGAGGCCCTAAGTGTTGGATGAGACAATGGCGCCGTGAATTTCCCTGAACTGATCCAAACCATTCTGATTTACGCCCTGCCCGTGATCTTTGCCATCACCATGCACGAGGCGGCCCATGGCTACGTGGCGCATTTGCGCGGTGACGACACGGCGTGGATGCAAGGCCGCGTCACGCTCAACCCCTTCCCACACATCGACCCCATGGGCACCTTGGTGATGCCCGTGATGTTGTTCTTGGCCACCGGCGGCAACTTCTTGCTCGGCTATGCCCGCCCGGTGCCCGTGCGCTTTGGCAATTTGAACCATCCCAAGCGCGACATGATTTGGGTCGCCTTGGCCGGTCCGGCAGCCAACTTCTTCCAAGCCTTTGTGTGGGCCATCGCCATGTATGCCTTGATTGGCTATGGCATCGAAGAACGCTTCTTCGTCGAGATGTGCAAAGCCGGCGTCAAAGTCAATGCCGTGATGTTTGCCTTCAATTTGTTTCCGCTGCCCCCACTCGATGGCGGGCGCATTTTGGTGGGCTTGCTGCCTTGGAAGCAAGCCGTGTGGTTGTCCAAAGTGGAGCCCTGGGGCTTTTACATCGTCATCGCCTTGGTGCTGTTGAAAGTTGTAGACACCCTGTGGATGGCCCCGCTGATGAGCCTCACCTTTGAAGTTCTGAGCCTCATGCTCAGCCCCTTGGCATTTTTGTTGAAGTAAAGAATCCCATGAAAGAACGTGTTCTCTCGGGCATGCGCCCCACCGGTGCCCTGCACCTTGGCCACTACCACGGCGCCCTGAAAAACTGGGTTCGCTTGCAGTCAGAGATGGACTGCTTCTACTTTGTCGCCGACTGGCACGCGCTGACCACGCACTACGAGAGCCGTGAAGTCATCGAAAAGAACGTCTACGAAATGGTGATCGACTGGTTGGCTGCGGGCCTGGACCCCAACCAATGCACGATCTTCTTGCAAAGCCGCATTCCCGAGCACGCCGAGCTGTTCACGCTGTTGGCCATGGGCACACCACTGGGCTGGTTGGAACGCGTGCCGACCTACAAAGACCAACAAGAAAAGCTCAAGGACAAAGACTTGGCCACGTATGGCTTCTTGGGCTATCCGCTGCTGCAAGCTGCGGACATCTTGATTTACAAAGCCAAGCACGTGCCGGTGGGCGAAGACCAAGCCAGCCACGTCGAGCTCACGCGCGAAGCAGCACGTCGCTTCAACCACTTGTATGGTCGCGAAATCAACGCCGAAGAAAAAGTGCAAGCCTCCTTGGCCAAACTGCCCAAAGACAGCGTCAAGCGTTTTGAAAAATCACGCAAAGCTTATCAAGAGACGGGGGATGCCAAGGCGTTTGAAGGCGCCATGGGTTTCATCGCGTCGGCACCTGAGTTGGACGCACAAGACCGCGAACGCTTGGGTGGCTACTTCAAAGGCACAGGCAAAGTCATCTTGCCTGAGCCCCAAGCCCTGTACACCGAAGCCAGCAAGCTGCCCGGCCTGGACGGCGCCAAGATGAGCAAGAGTTACAACAACTCGATCGCCATCCGCGAAGACCGCGCGACCTTGGAACACAAAGTCAAACGCATGCCCACAGACCCTGCGCGCATCAAGCGCACAGACACAGGTAATCCTGACAAATGTCCAGTCTGGCAATTCCATTTGGTGTACTCCACCGAAGGTCAACGCCAATGGGTGGCGCAAGGCTGTACCACGGCCGGCATTGGTTGCCTCGAGTGCAAACAACCCATCATCGAATCCATCTTGCGCGAACAGCAACCCATGCTCGAACGCGCAGAGCCCTACATCAGCAACCCAAAAATTGTGCGTGACATCGTCGATGCAGGTACTGAAAAAGCTCGCATCACAGCCCGGGAAACCATGCAAGATGTGCGTGAGGCAATGGGGCTAAACTACTAAGTATTCAGCAGGAGTAATGAAAATGAGTATGTACATCATTGACGACCACCCTTTAGTTCGCCAAGCCATCGCCATGTTGTTGCGTCGCATGCGTTCTGCAGCAAAGGTTGTCGAATTAGAGAAATTCAGCGAATTGCAAGCTGCCATCATCAAGAACGGTGAGCCCGAATTGTTTGTGCTCGACTTGTTGTTGCCTGGCGTCAAAGGCACCAGCGCTGTGAGCGAAGTGAAAAAAATGTACGGCGAAGTGCCCTTGGTCGTCATCTCGTCGATGCCTGCTGGCGAAGCTGAAGAAACCTGCATCGAAGCCGGCGCCGACTTGTACATTGAGAAGTCCACCCCTGCTGCTGAAATCACTGCCGCGATTCAAGGTTTGTTTGCTGCTGAGAACCCAGACGAAGAAGTCGTTGTTGCAGGCGACACCAAGTTGTCTAAGCGTCAAAAGCAATTGATCGTCATGCTCGATCGTGGGTTGAGCAATCGCGACATTGCGACCGAACTCGAAATCAGCGAGCACACCGTCAAGGTTCACCTCTGGCGTTTGTTCCGCCGCTTGAACGTCAAGAGCCGCACTCAAACGCTGCACTTTGCACGCACACACGGCTTGCTCTGATTCACCTCAGATCGACCACAAAAAAGCCCCGACATGTCGGGGCTTTTTTCATGGGGCGGGCTTTGTTTGTCACAAGGCTTGGACCAAGATCCAATTCACGTCGTTCGGGTTTGCACCCAATGTTTGCCACGCACGAGGCTTGATGTAATAGCCCATCAAGAGACCGCTTAGTTTATTGAACCAAAATAGCTTATTAACGAGTTTTACCTACGAATGTCAAACGTAGGAATAGCCCCGACATGTCGGGGCTTTTTTCATGGGGCGGGCTTTGTTTGTCACAAGGCTTGGACCAAGATCCAACTCACGTCGTTCGGGTTGATGCGCAGCAACTGTCCGTACAACTCGCCCGGCATGGTGTCGCCTTTAGGAATGTACAAATCTGCACGACCGTTTTGATCGAGCTTGGGATGCACCGGCCGCCACATGCCAGCGACGGGGCACACCTCGCCGGCCTTGAGGGGCCGCAATGCCACGGCTTCGCCGTTAGGGCCTTTTGATACCGGGCCACCGGGTACAGGGACCCTGAAGTCCAAACTGCCCAAGAGGCGATCCCACAAAGCTATGGCTTCTTCATCGCTCAGAGACGCTTTGGCGGCAGCGCCGATGCGGTCTTGTTCGACTTTAGAAAACAGCTTGGCGCCTAAACGACCTGGATGACTGACGGTTCTCTCATCAGAAATGAATTCCCACTCGAAGTCATGTGTGCCGTCTTTACGACGCACCAAAGATTCTTCGCCCATCCAAATACCCACGGTCTTTTTACCTTCGCGCAAGGTATCTAACTTGGGGTAGTTCGGGCCTAAAAAGGCTCTTTGTTTCTCGATGCTTTTGAGAAGTCCTTGGGCACCTGCAGAAACCGTGCGCGCTTTTTTATTTGACGACACCGAGAAGCTGACATCGGGAAGACTCGGTATGTAAATACCACCATCAAAACGCTCGCGAAATTGATAGTTTGTGTCTCTGACAAATCCAAGTTTCAAACAGACACCGGGCTCTTGAGGCACTTCATCTGGATCTCGATAACGCAAGTTGGGTGGCATCAAAACGTTTACCGTCTGCGGTCCACTCGTAGTATTCAACTTCGGTTTCGTCTGGGTCGAAATTGAGTTGGCGAATGTCTGGATCGTCGTGTCGGCGCACCAACGTGTCACCCGCATCGTCAGGGCGCCATGCTCGGTTGTCTTTGCGTTTGAGTTTTTCTTGCCGCGATTTGGTCATGCGCAAGTTGCTGCCCATCACACCGGGCAAGAAAACAATTGGGATCGCCAGACTTGGCGGGATCACCATGTACACCTGCTTGGTGTCTGACTCGGGGGTCAGGATGATCACACCGCCTGCAGAGCCGTTGATGTTTTGGGTGGAGGGTTGGAAGTCTGAGGGGTCGACTTTGTCCATGGCGCGGCCTTTTGAGGCTTGATGGAATAGCCCATCAAGAGACCGCTTAGTTTATTAAAACAAAATAGCTCATTAACGAGTTTTACCTACGAATGTCAAACGTAGGAATAGCCCCGACATATCGGGGCTTTTTTCATGGGGCGGGCTTTACTGCAGCGCCTCACGCACCATCAAGTTCAAGCCGCTGCTGCCCAGTTTGACGGGGCTCACGCTCACGCCCAAGTCGCCCGGCTGGGCCATGGCTTGCCCGCTTTTGGAGATGCGCACACGCACCGTCACCTCAGACATGCTGGAGAGCTTGGCGCTCGGGTTCATGGACGTGCTGTCGTCGAGCACAAAGTCAAACGGCAACTTGGCGACGGTGGTACGCACGATGGCCACCGGCATGCGCGAGCCACTCACGGGGGTGGCGTACACAAAGACGGTGTCAGTCGGGGCGGCTTTGTCGGCCAGCTCTTTGATCAAGCTCACACGACCGCTGATGCGCGCTTGCGCATTGGCGGGGACTGCATTGTTCGCCTCGGCTGCATGGGGCGGGCTCGAGGGCAAGCCCATCTTGTCGCGTGCTTCGGCAATGGCGCGATCGAGTTCGGGCGCATCGGGTGAATCGGCAGGCACCACCTCGCGTGCGCGCTCCCAGAAACGCAGCGCCGAACGGAAGTTTTCTTCCGAATACGAAGCACTGCCCGCCAAGAACAACGCGTTCAAGTGGTGGGGGTCTGCGGCCAACACGCGTTGAATGATGGCCCAAGGCTCACCCGCAAAATTGCCACCGCTTTTTTGAGCCAACACCTCGGCACGTTCAATCGCCAAGTTGTCGTCTTGGCTGAGGTTGAGTGCTTTGCGCAAAGCCTCTTCAGCTTCGGCAAACTGTCCACGCGCACGTTGCACGCGTCCCAACATGACCCAGCCTTCCACGTTGTTTGGCTCATCTTGCAAACGACGGGTCAAGGCCGTGGCCATTTCGGTCAGCTTTTCGGGCGTGACCTCGGCGGCGTTGTCCACGCCTTGCTTCAGGGCCATCGGGTCCAAGGCTGCTGGCTGGCCCAACACGGCGTACATCAGCATTGCAGTCACAGGCACCAAGAAAATCAAACTCGACATCAGCACCCAGGGCTTGCGCCACACCACCGCCGTGGCGGGACGCGTCTGCGCTGCGCCAACATCGACCACCAGCGCATCGGGGCCCACATCTTCCAGTAGACGACGGGTCAACTCGTCACGTGCGATCTGCAACTCTTCGTCGTTCAAATTGCCCAACTGGTATTCGCGGTCCAACTCAGACAATTGCTCACGGTAGACCGCGGCATTGGCTTGTGCCGGTGCGGCGGCTGCGTCTTGCAAATGGGCCGCCAGTTCAGCGCCTTGCTGCGAGCCACGCCACAGCGTCACGGCGACCACCACCAACACGATGACCACCAAGCCCATCGCCGACAAAATAAAAGCAAGTGCGGGGTTCACATCAACCTTTCAGCCATTGCTGGGCACGGGCGCGTTCTTCGTCACTCAAGGCCGCAGGCTGCGCGAGCTGGCGACGTTGACGCAAATACACACCCAGAAAAACAGCTGCCACCAGCAGCAATAAAAACGGGCCAAACCACAGCACCCAAGTCAAAGGTTTGACCTCGGGGCGATAGAGCACAAAGTCGCCATAGCGGGCCACCAGAAAATCTTTGATCTCTTGATCGCTCTTGCCTTGACGAATCAAGTCGCGCACTTCGCGACGCAAGTCATCGGCCAACTCGGCATGCGATGAGGCCAACGATTCGTTTTGACACACCAAGCAACGCAACTCTTGCGAGATGTCAACCAACCGCGCTTCGAGCTTGGGGTCGTCGGCCAGCGGCGCCGCTTCGCGTGGCTGCAGCGCTTGCGCGGCCTGCACGGGTGATTGCGCGACCGGCTGTGCGTGCACCAATATTGATGCGCCGAAGACCAGCCACGATGCGCTCACGGCCATCAAGCCACGGACAAAAAGATGCTTCATGATTTGTTCAACTCGTCGATCAGCGGCAAGATTTTGTCGGCCAGCAATTCAGGGGTGACAACGCCGACGCGCTTGTAGCGAATCACGCCTTGTTTATCGATGATGTAGGTCTCTGGCACGCCATACACGCCGTAGTGAATGCCCACGCGACCGTCCAAGTCCATGACCGAGGTCACATAGGGATTGCCATGGCGTTTGAGCCACACCAGGCTGCGCTCACGCGCCACTTGCAGCTTGACGTCGAGGCTGGCCTTGGCCGCTTCATCTTGGGGTTGAATTTCTTTGTAACTCAGCCCCACGATGGGCACGTTGTGCTTTTGCGCAAACGCCACCAACACCGGATGCTCTTCGCGACATGCCACGCACCAAGTGGCCCAGACGTTGAACATCCACACCTTGCCTTGCATGCTGGCGGGCGAGAACTTCTCGTCCCCCTCCAAGGTGGGCAAGCTGAATTCAGGCGCTGGTTTGTTCAACAAGGGCGATGGAATTTCGCGCGGATCGCGCTTTAACCCGACGGCCAAAAACACCACCAAGCCGATGAACAGAATGAGAGGGATAAAAACTTTTTTCATGCGTCCACCCGCTGTGCAGACTTGCGGTAACGACGGTCCAGTGCGGCCAACACGCCGCCCAGCACCATCAACAAAATGCCACCCCACAGCCACGGCACAAAGGGCTTGTAATACACGCGCATGCTCCACTCGGTACGTGCATCGTTGAGTGGTTCACCCAAGGACACATACAAGTCACGCATGAAGCCTGAGTCAATGCCCGCTTCGGTCATGGGCATCGCAGACGAAAAGTAACGGCGCTTCTCAGGTTGCAACACCTCGATCAACTGCCCCTCGCGCAGCACTTGCACATCGGCACGCACCGCTTTGTAGTTGGGACCGAGCACTTCATCGAAGGAAGCCAAGCGGAAGGTGTAGGGCGCAATGGTGACCACATCGTTCACCTGCATGCGCACATCGCGCTCGACCTCGTAAGACTTGACGCCCGTCACCCCCATCACCAGCACCGCCATGCCCAAGTGCGCAATGTGCTGCCCCCAAAACGAAGCTCCAATGCGACCGGGTTTGCGCACACGCACCACCACTTGCTGCAAGGTTCCCAAGGCCACCCAAGCACTCAAGAAAATGCCAAAGGCTGCGCCCACAGACCAGCCCCCCAAGGCAAACGGCGCAGCGATGGCCAGCACCAACGCCCCCAGCGCGGTCCAACGCAACTGCATCGCAATCTCGCGCACATTGGCCTCACGCCAACGCGCCACCGAACCCGGCACCATCAAAAACACCGTGGGCACCAACAGCGGCGCAAACACCGCGTTGAAGTAAGGCGGCCCCACCGACAGCTTGCCCAAGTTCAGCGCATCAATGATAAGCGGGTAAATCGTGCCCAGCAACACCGCCGCTGTGGCCACCACCAACAACACGCTGTTGGCCAACAAGAACGACTCACGCGACACCAGGCCCATGCGACCTCCCAAGGTCACACGGGGCGCACGCCATGCAAACAAGGTGAGCGATGCGCCCACCACCACAGCCAAAAAGATCAACACAAACACACCGCGCTTGGGGTCTGACGCAAACGCGTGGACTGAAGTCAACACGCCCGAACGCACCAAGAAAGTTCCCAACAACGACAGCGAGAACGCACCAATCGCCAACAGCACCGTCCACGCTTTGAAGCTGCCACGTTTCTCGGTGACCATCAGCGAGTGAATCAAGGCTGTGGCAACCAACCAAGGCATCAGCGATGCGTTTTCTACCGGGTCCCAAAACCACCAGCCGCCCCAGCCCAATTCGTAATACGCCCACCACGACCCCAAGCCAATGCCAAAGGTCAGGAAGGTCCAAGCAATCACCGTCCATGGACGCGACCAACGCGCCCATGCCGCGTCTAAACGACCGCTGAGCAATGCCGCCACCGCAAATGCAAACGCCACCGACATGCCCACATAGCCCATGTAGAGCATGGGCGGGTGAATCACCAAACCGGGGTCTTGCAACAAGGGGTTCAAGTCGCGCCCATCCAATGCCGCAGGCAAGACGCGTTCAAACGGATTCGAGGTGGTCAAGATGAACAACAAGAAGCCAACCGAAATCAGCCCCAGCACACCAATCACACGCGCCACCATGTCCAGCGGCAAGCTGCGCGAAAACACCGCCACAGCCACCGTCCACACCGACAGCAACAACACCCACAGCAAGAGCGAGCCTTCGTGGCCGCCCCACACCGCCGCAAATTGGTAGGGCTTGGGCAACAGCGAGTTGGAATGCTGCGCCACGTAGCTCACCGAAAAGTCGTTGCTCAAAAACGAAATTGCCAAAGCACCAAAGGCAAGCGCCACCAACGCAAACTGCAAGGCCGCCGTGGGACGCGCCAGCAACTGCAAGGTCACCTGGTTTTGGGGGTCACGCACCCAAGTTCCCGTCAAGGGCAACACGCCCTGAATCAACGCCACCAAGGCAGCCAAGATGAGTGCGAAATGACCGAGTTCTGGAATCATGGGTTGCCCTTGACAGAAGCCGGTGCTTGCAGCGACTGGGCGGCTTTGGCCGCAGCGGCTTGGTCCATTGCGTGTTTGGCTTCGGGGGGCATGTAGTTTTCGTCGTGCTTGGCCAACACCTCGCTGGCCACAAACACACCGTCGTCACCCAACTTGCCTTGCGAGACCACACCCTTGCCCTCTTTGAACAAATCGGGCAGCAAGCCCACATACGTCACGGGCATTTCGTTGACGGTGTCGGTGATGACGAAACGCACATGGCTGCCATCGCGCACCACGCTGCCCTCTTTCACCATGCCGCCTGCGCGGAAGGTGCGGCCCTTGGGCGCTTCACCTTGGCTCACCTGCGTGGGCGTGAAGAAAAACACCAAGTTGCTTTGAAAAGCATTCAGCACAAAAGCAGCAGCCGCACACAACACCACGATGCCCGCGGCAATCAGGGCAAATCGTTTGGTTCTAGGTTTCATCACATCAATTCCTCGGGTGGCAATTGCGCCACCGTTTGTTCTGCACGCAGTTGGTTCAACACGTGGCGACGCGCCAGTCGTGCTTGCCACACTTCAATGGCCAGCAGCGCAGCGGTCATGCCCATGCTGCCCCACACATACACGCCGTAGCCACCCATGGCCCAAAACTGTGACCAGCTTTCCCACCTCATGGCTTCACCTCGTCGAGTTCGTGCACCCAGCTCGCATGGCTCTCACGCTGCAAGATCAGCGTGCGCACCCGGTAGCACACCAGCGCCAGCGTGTACATCCAAAACGCCAAGGCCATCAGCAACATGCTCCACAGCATGATCTCGGCCATGCTCGGCGCTTTGGTCAACGACACCGATGCCCCTTGGTGCAAGGTGTTCCACCACTTCACCGAGAAATAAATGATGGGCACGTTGATCGCCCCCACGATGGCAATCAAAGCACCCGCGCGGTCGCTGCGGCGCGTGTCGTCAATGGCCGACGTCAAGGCGATGTAGCCCAGGTACAAAAAGAAAAGAATCAGCTCAGACGTCAGGCGTGCATCCCACACCCACCAAGCGCCCCACATGGGCTTGCCCCACAGCGCGCCGGTCCACAAGGACAAGAAGGCAAACAAAGCGCCCGTAGGCGCCAAGGCCTGGGTCATCATGCCCGACAGACGGGTGTTGAAGGTCAACCCCAGCACGCTCCAAAAAGCCATGGCCAAGTAAATGACCATCGACATCCAAGAAGCCGGCACATGCACAAAGATGATGCGATAACCCTCGCCTTGCTGAAAATCAGTCGGTGCGACAGCAAAGCCCAGCCACAGACCCGCTACCGCCAACAAGCTGGCCAGCACCGCGAACCACGGCCACACGCGACCAGCCAAACCGTAGAAGGTTTGCGGCGCCGCGTAATGAAACCAGTTGATGTTCTTCATAACCCTGTCATTCCAGCGCAATGCGCAAAGCAGCCGAACAGGCCCACGGGCTGAAAAACACCGCAGGCAACAACATGGCCATCAGAATAGAAAAATGTGCCTGTGCACCCAATCCGCTGGCTTGGGCTTCCACAGCGCCAGCGCCAAACACCAGCACCGGCACAAACAAAGGCAGCACCAACAACGACAACAACACCCCACCACCGCGCACACCCAAGGTCAACGCGGCACCAATGCCGCCCACCAAAGACAAGATCGGCGTGCCCATCAGCAGGGCCAGCGTGAGGGTGAACAAGGCATCGGCCGAGAGGTCAAACTGCAATCCTAAAACCGGGGCCAATAATACCAACGGCACCCCGGCAACCAGCCAGTGCGCCAGCATTTTCGCCCCAACGAGTAAGGGCATTGAGGCAGGCGACAAGGCCATTTGCTCCAAGGTCCCATCGCGGTAGTCGGCCTCAAACAAACGCTGCAAGGCCAGCATGCTCGACAACAAGGCCCCGACCCACAACACACCTGGCGCCACCAAGCGCAAGGTGTTGAGCTCGGGCCCAATGCCCAATGGGAACAAAGCCGCCACCACCACAAAGAAAAACACGGCCGTCAACACCTCGCTCTTGCGACGCATGGCCAACAACAAATCGCGCCGCAACACGGCCATGAAAGCTTGCGTGTTCATGCCACACCTCTCAAACGGTAGTGCTGCACATCCACCGCCACACCGGCGGGGGTGACCAAGGTCACGGGCTGGTGGCTGGTGAACAGCACCATGCCGCCTTGCGCCACATGTTCGGCCAACAAACCGCGCAAGCCATCGACCGCCTTGGTGTCCAACGCCACAAACGGTTCGTCCAACACCCACAGCAGCGCTTGGCTGGCCAGCAAACGCGCCAACGCCGTGCGACGCTTTTGGCCTTGCGACATCACGCGCAGCGGCAAGTGCTCGCGTCCTCGCAAACCCATGCGTGCCAGCGCGTGCATGGCCTGTGCCGACGTCAAGGACCGGCCCGCCACAGCGGCATCGGACAACAAATTCTCCAGCGCGGTGAGCTCTTCTTTGAGCGACAAGCCATGGCCCAAATAAAACAAGGCCGCACGAAACGCAGCCGCCTCGTCTTGAATGCGCTGGCCTTGCCAACGCACCTCGCCCGCATCGGCTGGCGACAAGCCACACACGATGCGCAGCAAACTGGTTTTGCCCACACCGTTGTCGCCTTCTAAATGCAAGGCTTGGCCGGGTTGGATGTCAAAACTCACGTCGGCAAACAACGGCTTGTTGCCTCGGCTGCACGACAAATTGGAAACGGTGAACATGCGTGCTCGAACCTTTAAATGAAGGTGCCCGCATAGGTCACCACCTGGCCACCTGTGCTCATCTTGAAACGCGCAATGCCTGCGCTGCGGATGGTGTTGACACCGCCTAAGTCGAGCATGCGCACACCACGCTCGCGGAGTTCTTCGATGCCCTTCCACAAAATCAAATTGTGGGCATGCAAGTCGCGCCCGGCATCGCTGGTCCAACCCACTTGGTAAGTGGCGGCTTGGCCATGTATCAAAAACATCATGCCGGCCACGCGGTCGCGGCCCACATCGGCTCGCACCGTCAAAATCGTTTGCGCGGGTTGTTGGCGCGAAGGCACATACAAATCAAAAAAGTGCAGCGGCAAACCATGCAAACCCCGCTGCTCGCGTTGCTGCATTTCGGCTTCCAGCAGCCAACGGTATTGGCCGGCATTGGTACCCACGCGGTGAATGGTGAGCGCCGAGTTTTCAGCCCCACCCAAACGATGGCGCCAGCGCTTGTCGAGTTGGGCGCGCAACACCTCCATCGGCGGTGTGATGTCGAGCATCACCGTGCTGTGCCCCGTCATCACACGCCGCCAGCGCGACAAACCTAACTCGGGGCCTTGTGGCTCTTGCGGCGTCACGGCCACCAAGCGCAAATTCGGCAAGGGCATGCTGCGCTTCAAAGCTTGGTAGACACGTTTTTTGTCGGCCCCCGACACAGGCTGCAACCACACCGGCCCCAGCGAACACAAGGCCATGCTGGCCAACTTGCCCACAAAGCGCCGCACCACAAACTGCGCCAACGCCACTGGCGCTCCGTCTTGCGTCACATGCGCGCGCAACACCGTCACGCCCATGGCTTTCATGCAAGCGCCATAGGCCCAGTCTTGCTGCAGTGGCGCAGCAGCACGCGCATGGTGAGCGTCCCATTCGGCTTGCGCGAGCGTGTCCCAGGTAACTTTCATCGGCCTAAAATCCTTGCACCATGTTGAACAAACTCCGCCTGCGCAGAAAAGAACAAACCGTGATGGGCCACCGTCTCGAAGAACCACGCATGACGCTGATGGTCGTGCTGTGGGCGCTGGTGTACGTGGGCCTGCCCTTGATCGTGTTGGGCAGCTTGGTCGACTTGGTCGTACAAGCCACCACCGGCCAATGCGTCGGGTTTTGGTGCTGGTTGTAACAACTGCGTCATTGCGGCGGCGTGCATGGGCCTGTGATGTTCATGCGAATCGTGCGGCCTCGGTAGTCCATGTCGTGAAACGCAAACAGCGTCACTGTGTCGCGCTCAATCCGAATCTCTGACTCTTGCCCCGTCGCCTTGTGTTTGCGCGTGGCCCCCATTTGTTTTTCGGTGGTGAGGTTCTTGCCCACAAACTCTTCTGTGGTCAGGCTGCTGGCTTGCGTTTGGTAGAGCTTGGAGCCATTGATCTTGAGGAAGATGTTCTTGCCCATGGACTGAATCTCCACCACCACCTTCTCGGCCTTGACTTTGCGGTCATCCAAATCAGGAATCACGCCCTCCACCTCGCACGGCATTTTGAACGTTTGCGCCCATGCCGAGCCCGCGCCAATGCACAGGATCAACACACATGTACGAAATAGGTTGTAAGCAGTCATTCCAAGCCTCCTGCGTGATTATCGGCGAAGGGATGTAGGCAAACGTAGGGTTCGGGCCGAGCAGTCGCTAGCATCGGGGCCTCTTGTTTATGCAGACCTCTTTACAACGTTTATTGCTGTGCTTCAATTTGAATTAGCCTTTCGCCAAAGTCGACGCGTCGTTCTGACCTTATTGGCAGCATGGATCGCTGCACAAGCGTGTGTCGCACTGCACACGCCCCTGCCTTGGATGATTGGGCCCTTGCTCATCACTTCGGCGTTGTCTATTGCGGGTGCCCGCACATTGAGCTGGAACCCTTTTCGCAACACAGGGCAATGGGTCATTGGGGTGGCCTTGGGGCTTTCTTTCACGCCACACGTCAATGCCATGGTGGTCAGCTTGTGGTGGCTGGTTGTGGTGTGCATCGTGTGGTCGCTGGCCTTGGGCTACGGCTTCGGGCTCTGGCTTTATGCGTTCAACGCACCGCGCTTTGTAGGCTTAGACAAAACCACCACCTACTTCGCCAGCTTGATTGGCGGCGCATCCGAAATCACCTTGATCGCAGAGCGCAAACATGCACGCACAGACCTGGTGGCCGCAGCACACAGCCTGCGCGTGCTGATCGTCACCGTCGCTGTGCCGTCGGCCATTCAAGGCTTGGGTTGGCATGGCCTTGATGTGGCGCCCTCCAACACACAAGCTTTCAGCGCCAGCGGTTTGTTGCTGCTCACCCTGCTGACGGGGCTGGGTGCCATGGGCGTCAAGATGATGGGACGTTCCAACCCTTGGTTCATCGGCTCGCTGTTGGTGTCTATCGGATTGGCAAGCAACGAGATTGCACTCTCAAGCATTCCGGTCGAAATGACCAACGCGGCCCAATTGGCGATTGGCGTGAGCCTGGGTGTTCGGTTCACCGCTGAGTTTCTGCACACTGCGCCGCGCTGGCTCGCCAGCGTTGGTGTTGGAACGTTGGTGATGATCTTGCTGTGCGTCGGCTTCAGTTTTGTGTTGCAAGAGCTCACACAACTGCCACTGGCCACCATGGTGTTGTCCACAGCGCCCGGGGGCATCGCCGAAATGGCGATCACCGCCAAAGTGCTGCAACTCGGCGTCGCCGTCGTCACAGCCCTGCAAGTCTGCCGCCTGATTGCGGTGCTGATTCTGGCTGAGCCGCTGTTTATTTGGCTTCACGCAAAAGGTTTCATGAATACAAAAGGCATGCGCCAATAGATCAAGTTGACTGCTGAACAGATAATAAATAAAATACCTTTATGGCAATTCAATCTTTCTCTTGTGCTGATACACAGGCTCTTTTTACGACTGGTAAAAGTGCAAGATTTGCCAACATCAAAAAGGTTGCAGAACGAAAATTGGCTCAACTTGATGCAGCCCCATCCCTGACGTTTATGAAGGCGCCACCGGGCAATGATCTGAAAGAGTACGAAGGGTCATGGCATGTACGCATCAATAGCCAATGGCGCCTGACCTTTAAATGGGGTGCGAATGGCCCATTTGATGTTTTGATTGAAGACCCGCACTGACGAAAATATTGGAGTACATCATGTTCAAAAATGGAATGCGCCCCGTTCATCCAGGCGAAGTCTTGCTTGAGGACTACATCAAGCCCATGGGTATCAGTGTGCGTGCGCTTTCGTTAGCTTTGCACGTTCCATATTCGCGCTTACGTGAAATTGTTGATGGCAATCGCGGCGTTTCTGCTGACACCGCTTTAAGGCTTGAGCGCTACTTTGGTAGCGAGGCACAAGGCTGGCTCAATCTTCAAGCAGCTTACGACTTGCGTATCGCCGAGAAACAAAGCGCGAAGCTGATTTTCAAAGAGATTTCTCCCCTGGCAATGGCTTGCTAAGCATTTGCAAACGCTCTCTCAACCACGAGTCTCAGTGGGTTAAAACCCTCGTCAAAGTACCCTCTAAAAAGTAGGACAATGTCAAAAGTCAACAGATTTTGACCCCAACTACAAGGAGATTTTTCGATGCAACTGACCCGCCGTTCCCTGATCACCAGCGCTGGTGCACTGGCTTTGCCAACGACCAGCGTTTTCGCGCAGACCAAGGCAGAGTTCACCATGAAGTACGCCAACAACCTGCCGGCGACTCACCCCATGAACATCCGTGCGCGCGAAATGGCTGAAGCCATCCGCATCGAGACTCACGGCCGCGTCGATTTGCAAATCTTCCCAAGCAACCAGTTGGGCAGCGACACCGACATGTTGAGCCAAGTGCGCTCCGGTGGCATTGAATTCTTCACCTTGTCGGGTCTGATTCTGTCGACCTTGGTGCCCTCTACATCCATCACCGGTATTGGCTTTGCATTCAAAGACTACGACACCGTGTGGAAAGCCCTCGACGGCGATTTGGGTGCCTATGTGCGCAAAGAAATCGGCAAGGCCAACTTGGTGGTGATGGACAAAATTTGGGACAACGGTTTCCGCCACATCACCTCGTCGACCAAGCCCATCCAAAACGCTGACGACCTCAAGGGTTTCAAAATCCGCGTGCCTGTGTCGCCGCTGTGGACCTCGATGTTCAAGGCCTTCGACTCAGCACCTGCCTCGATCAACTTCAGCGAGGTGTACAGCGCCTTGCAAACCAAGATCGTCGACGGTCAAGAAAACCCATTGGCCATCATCTCGACCGCCAAACTCAACGAAGTGCAAAAGTACTGCTCGTTGACCAACCACATGTGGGACGGTTTCTGGTTCTTGGCCAACCGCCGCGCTTGGGAGCGTCTGCCAGAAGACATCCGCACCATCATGGCCAAGCACATCAACGCTGCTGGCGTGAAAGAGCGCGCCGACGTGGCCGGCCTGAACGCCGGTTTGCAAAAAGATTTGGCTGCTGCAGGCATGGTGTTCAACCAACCTCAGAGCGAATCGTTCCGCGACCGTTTGCGCAAAGCCGGCTTCTATGCCGAGTGGAAAGCCAAGTACGGCGACGAAGCGTGGGCCTTGTTGGAGCGCTTCAGCGGCAAGCTGGCCTAAGCCTCTGATCTCGCCTTTTCCCCATGCGGCCCGCTGATGCGGGCCGCAGCCTTTCTTGCAGAGACTCCTGTCATGACCACCCTCAACGAAAACAGCACCGCAGCCCCCTTGGCGAGCGAGCAAGCCCAACGCACCGTATCCGCCTGGATTCGCCCTCTTGAAGTCATCAGCGCAGGTCTGATGCTGGCGATTTTTGGCATGCTTTTAGCCGGCGTGATTTCGCGCTACGTCTTGTCCAAACCCATCATTTGGATTGATGAGGCCGTGTCGATTTCGTTCCTGTGGTTGGCCATGTTGGGCTCTGCATTGGCGATGCACCGCAACGAACATTTGCGCTTGACGCTGTTTGTCGAACGCATGCCCGAGCGCTTGCGCAGCTATGTGCAAGCCTTGTCGCTGGTGGCCGTGGCGGCGTTCTTGCTGGCCTTGCTCCACCCTGCGGTGGAATACGCGCAAGAAGAGTGGTTCATCTCCACGCCTGCGCTGAACATTCCCAACTCGTACCGTGTGGCAGCCATCGGCTTTGGTGTGGCGGCCATGTTGGCCATGGTGATGGCCTACGCCGTCAAGACCGTGGGTAAGACACAACTGGTCGTGGCCAGCGCCGTGGTGGCCGGTTTGGCCGGCTTGTTTTGGTTCTACTCGCCCCAGCTCGTGCAGCTGGGCACCGTGAACATTTTGATTTTCTTGGTCGGCTTGGTGATGGTCGGTCTGGTGGCTGGTGTGCCGATTGGTTTTTGTTTTGGGTTGGGTGCCTTGAGCTTCTTGGCGTTCTCGACCCAAGTGCCTTTGATGGTGATGGTCAGCCGCATGGACGAAGGCATGTCCAGCCTGATCTTGGTGTCGGTGCCCATCTTTGTGTTGCTGGGTTGCGTGTTGGACACCACGGGCATGGGCAAAGTGATTGTGGATTTCTTGGCCTCGCTGCTGGGCCATGTCAAAGCCGGCATGTCGTATGTGCTGCTCGGTTCCTTGTTCATCGTGTCGGGCATTTCGGGCTCCAAGGTGTCAGACATGGCCACGGTGGCACCCGCCTTGTTTCCTGAAATGAAGCGCCGTGGCCACAAGCCCCGCGAGATGATTGCCTTGCTGGCCACAGGTGCGGCCATGGCAGACACCGTGCCTCCGAGCATTGTGTTGATCGTGTTGGGCTCGGTTGCTGGTGTGTCGATTGCGGGCTTGTTCCAAAGCGGCTTTGCGATTGCGATGGTGTTGTTGCTGGCCCTGTTGGTGCTGGCACGTTTCAAGGCCCGCAACGAAGACATGAGCAACGTCAAAGCCTCCAGCCTGTCGGTCATCGGCAAGTTGCTGTTGATCGCTGCGCCTGCGCTGGTGTTGCCCTTCTTGATTCGCAGCGTGGTGGGCGGCGGCATCGCCACGGCCACCGAGGTGTCCACCATTGCGGTGGTGTACGCCTTGCTGATTGGCAAGCTGCTGTATGGCGGCATCAGTGGCCGTCAGTTCTACAACATGCTGGTTGAAACCGCGGCTTTGAGCGGCGCGATCTTGTTGATCTTGGGCACCGCCTCGGCCATGGCTTGGGCCATCACGCAAAGCGGTGTGGTGCAGCAGCTGTCTGTGTTCTTGACCAACTTGCCCGGTGGTTGGGTGGCCTTCATGGCCGTGTCCATCGTGGTGTTTTTGTTCTTGGGTTGCTTGCTCGAAGGCTTGCCTGCCATCTTGCTGTTGGCCCCCATCATGTTCCCCATGGCCAAGAAGTTGGGCATCAACGATGTGCACTACTCGATGGTCATCGTCTCGGCCATGAACATTGGCTTGATGATGCCGCCCATCGGTGTGGGCTTCTACTTGGCTTGCCGCATTGGCGATGCCTCACCCGATGACGTCATGGGCGCGATCTGGCCCTACCTGGCTGCGTTGCTGGTGGGCCTGATCGTGATCGCTGGCGTGCCTTGGCTCTCAACCTTTTCGTTGTGAGTTTTGACGCAGGGTCGGTAAGCCGACGCCTGCGGCATCAAAGCCACCGTCTGCAGCGATGACTTGGCCGTTGATGTAACCCCCATCGGCACTGCACAAAAAGCCCACGGTGGCCGCAATTTCGTCGGTGGTGCCGTAGCGCTTCATGGGAATGGCATCGAAGTAGTCACGACGAATTGCATCGCTGTGCACCAGCTTGGCCATTTCGGTTTCCACCGGGCCAGGTGCCACGGCGTTCACGCGCACACCCGCATCGCCATACTCCACCGCTTGCTGACGTGTGAGGTGAATCAAAGCCGCCTTGCTGGTGCCATAGGCCACGCGCAACGTGCTGGCACGCAGACCCGAAATCGACGCGATGTTGACCACGCTGCCGCCGCCGTTTTGAAGCATGGCAGGCACAAAAGCTTGGGTGCACAAATAGGCCCCGTCCAAGTTGGTGGCCATCACAAAGCGCCAGTCTTCAAACGTGGTTTCACCAATCGGCTTGAACACGGCCACCCCCGCGTTGTTGACCAACGCATCGACACGCCCAAAGTGGCCCACGATGGTTTGAACCGCCTGCGCCACTTGCTCGGGCTTGGAGACATCGCAGAGCACAGCCAACACGTTGTGTGGGTTGTTGAATTGCTTGTCGGTCTGAGCCAAGGTGGCTGCATCGTTGTCGATCAACGCCACTTGGTAGCCGTTGCGCAAAAACCATTGCGCGGTGGCCAAGCCAATGCCACGGGCTGCGCCAGTGACCACAGCAACACGTGAGGTGGAAGAGGATGTCGTCAAATCAATCTCCTGAATCATTCATGCCGGCGAAAGTGCCTTGCATTGATTATTGACCACCCCTCGCGCAAGGCTGAATAAGAAGATGAAATACGCAGGCCACGGGGCAATGCAATGAAATGTAATGTTTCAAACTGGCACGCATTAACATTTCGCAAAGCCCACACAACGCCATGATTCACACCCTTTGCAAAACGATCGCCCAAACAGCATGGATGCTGTGGCTCACCTGCGTGTGCTTGGCCTCTACGGCGTGGGCCAGTGAACACATCACAGCGCGTAGCTATTGGGAAGATGCAACGGGCCAAGCCACGCTTGAGGTCGCTCAATCAAAAACATTCACGCCCTACCAAGGCGTGCTCAGCCGAGGCTACACCCCTGCCGCCATTTGGATACGCCTAGACATTGCACCGCCCGCCAATGCGCAAGCCAACGACGCCTTGGTTTTACGCATCCGTCCAGTGTTCTTAGACGAGATCATCTTGTTTGACCCACTGGACACCAGCGGCAAAGACAGAAAAGCGGGCGACACCGCAGACTACCGCGACAACGAATACAAGTCATTGGCACACACCTTTGTGATTCCTGCAGGCAGCCAACCGCGTGCCGTCTGGATGCGTGTGAAGACCACCAGCACTTGCTTGGTCAACATCGAAGCCTTCACGTCGGCGCAAATGCAAGACAGCGAATACCAATTGATGATGCATTACTTCATGGTGCTGGCCATCGTTGCGATGTTCATCCTGTTGGTGCTGATCAACTGGTTCAACAACCAAGAATCGCTTTATGCACTCTTTGTGGTGCGGCAGATTTATTACTTCTTCTACACCGCCTCGTTGTTCGGTTTTCACCGCGTGCTGCTGTCTGACGTGATGGATGGGCCACAACTCGACAAGCTCTACAGCTGGATCGTGATTGGCGCTACAGCCTCATCGTTTGGTTTTGAATGGAAGTTCTTGAACGAGTACGCCCCGCCCCGGTGGGTCAAAGTGGTGATGGCCAGCTTGCTGGGGTGGTCGGTGTGCGTCATTGTCTGCATGCTCTTTGGCTATACCTTTGTGGCGCTGCGACTGAATATTTTGCTCAGCGCCGTAGGCATCATCACCCTGCTGGTGCTGTCCTCTGTGTTCATTGACGACAAGAAATTACAAGCCAACCCCACCGCGCCGTTGCTGCGCAAAAAGATCGTGGTGGGCTATTACCTGTCGGTCAACTTGGTGTTGGTCTTCAGCTTGATGCCTTATCTCGGCGCGATGAAGGGCAATGAGTTTGCAGTCAATGGCTTGGTGTTCTACACCCTGTGCTCGGGCTTGATCATGACGGTGTTGATGCAGCTGCGTGCCCACAACATCAACAAAGCACAACGTGCGTTTGAGCAACAACTGCTCATGAGCCAACAGCAAGTCGACCTAGAGAAGCAACGCCGCGAAGAACAAACCCATCTGTTCCACATGCTCATGCATGAGCTTAAAAATCCATTGGCCATCATTGACATGGCTTTGCTGGCCAAGAACGATTTGCAAAAAACCAGCACCTATGTCAGCCGCGCCGTGAACAACATGAAAGACATCTTGGACCGCTGCGTCAAAGCCGACAAGCTGACCGAAGGCAACGTCGCGATCTACAAAGAACCGATTCTGGTGGCCCCATTTTTAAAGCGTCTGATCGCCGATGACAGTCGCAAAGACGCGCACATCGAGCTGGTGGCGAGCAGCGACTTGCAAGTCACCACCGACACGCAGTTCTTAGACATCATGCTCAGCAACTTGCTCGACAACGCCATGCGTTACGGCGATGTGATGATGCCCGTCACGGTGCATGCCCAAGCAACGCGCAACGATGCGGGCGACATCGGCGTCAAGATCAGCGTGGCCAATCGGCCGGGCTCAGCCTCTTGGCCTGATGCCGACAAGGTCTTCAAGAAGTACTACCGCAGCGCCGGTGCCGAGGCCCAGTCGGGCACGGGGCTGGGTTTGTATTTGGTCAGTACCTTGGCTACTTTGGTGGGCGGCCATTGCCGCTATGTGCCAGACGAAAAAAATATCAGGTTTGAACTATGGTTGCCAAGCTGAACATCGTCGTTGTGGAAGACAACGACGACCTACGTGAACTGACGTGCCAAGTGCTCTCGCAAGACGGCCACCATGTCACCGGCCTGGCATGCGCCGAAGAACTGGAAGACTTGGCGGGTGGCGAGCCTGCAGACATCTTCTTGATTGACTTGAACTTGCCCGGCGAAGACGGCATCAGCCTGTCGCAGCGCATTCGCAAAGCACAGCCCTTGGTGGGCATCATCATCATTTCGGCACGCACCGACTTAGACGACAAACTCATTGGCTACGACAGCGGTGCCGATTGGTACATCACCAAACCCGTTGTCTTTGCCGAACTGTCTGCCGCCATCAACAGCTTTGCACGCCGACGCCATGCCGCCAAACAAACACAGGCCAGCGATGCACAAGTCTTGGTATTGCACAAATTGGATGTGTCGGGCCCGGTGTGCGTCGTCAAATTAACGGGCACCGAAGGTATGTTGCTCACCGCCTTTGCCCGCGCCCCGGCTGGCAAATTAGAGACATGGCAAATTGCCGAAATGCTCGACGTCGAAGCCGACGAAACCATGAAAGCCAGCATCTCGGTGCGCATTGCCCGCCTGCGCAAAAAGCTGGTCGATGCAGGCGCGCAAGGCTTGGTGATTGAGTCCATTCGCAACGTCGGCTATCAATTACTTGTACACATCGAAGTAAATTAATACATAAGTTACGTATTGCAACAATTTGCAAGAAAACAAATAAGGGAATTTAAACAATCAAAGCTGGTTTACCTACGTCCAGCTTCATGACTTGCTCTACTTTCAAACAACGCCACATCGCCCTTGTTACCTCTTGTGTGGCAGCGTTCGCTTTGTCTGCCCATGCAGCAGGCCCTACTGTCGACGCAGGTTTTCACCACAGCAACTTACAACACTAACGCCATCGCAAATAGCTGGCATGACTGCTGAACAAATCAATGCCATGTCACCAGCACAGATGAGTGGCTTGTCACCAGCACAAATTAACGCACTCACATTAGATCCGTCTGTATCACTCAACACTGCGCAGTTGGCTGTGCTGTCACCGGCACAAGTGGGTGCAATCAGCCCTGTGCAAATTTCACGAATGACGGTAATTGAACTCAAATCTTTGACTGAGATACAGCTGCAAGCATTTTCAACAGCACAGATCGCAGCTATCGCAGCAGAAAATTTTGACGTATTCACATCATCGCAAATCTTGTCCATGCTGATCCCACAAGAAGTGCAAAGCCTTACGTCTGTGCAATTGACATCTTTTAAGCCATCGGAAGTGGCAAGCCTGCATGCTGCCGAATTGGCTTACTTGGATGCATTACACCGTGCCACAGCAGGCAAAGCATTTGAGGCCCCTATTCCGGTGATGACCGAGGTTGCTGTGGTCAAGCCACCGGTGGCAAGCCTTGAAGTGGCCAGCATCAAGCCATCGCCAACAGCGCCGTCACAAGCCATCGTGACGGCAGAGGCACCCGCGCGCACTGGCGTGTTGGCGGTAACTATTTTGAACAGCACAGACACCAAGCCCTTATCGGCTGGTGTTGCCTACGAACAGGTGGCAGACACTGTGTCATTGAGGGCCACCGCTGCGCCCGCGGTGCCACCGCTGTCTGACAAAGTGGTGTTCACCGACAAGCTCACGACGTTCATGGTGGCCGCCACGAATGGCGAGATGGTGGAGTTTCAAGGCAGCTTGGTGAACAACCGCATGGTGATTGTTGCCCCGTCTTTGGTGGCCAAACGTGTGGCACGCAGCGAGATGAATTTGGTGCTGGCAGCTGCGGTGACGAGTTTAGGTAAAGTCAACCGGGTGATGCTGGCAAATCTTGAAGGAGTGGTCCTCGATTTGCGTTGAAGCTCAAACCTCTTTTTGAAAGCCATCCATGCCAAATAATTTAGCTGCAAAAAACTTTCAAGGAGTTTGGACCGATGTGCTGGCGCCGCTTCAGGAAGACTTGAGCATCGACACCACCAAGCTCTCAGCGCACTTGCGCAACTTGTGCGCCAAGGGCTTGGAAGACTTTGTGCTGTTTGGCCAAGCAGGTGAAGGCGCAACGTTTTCTGCCGACGAAAAACTCGCCGCAGTGGCACACGTGATCGCCGCGGGCGTCGAGGCAAACCATCTTTTGCTGGGGGTTCAGTCCTCGTCATTCACGGCAAATGCGCAGCTGATTCGCAAAGCCTACGACCAAGGCGTGCGCCGCTTTTTGGTGTGTGCGCCACTGCATGGCCAGCCTTTCAACCACCTCGCCCTGTTTGACTATTTCGATGCACTGATCAAACAAGTGCATCAACCCGATTGGCAACTGTTCATCCACCAACTGGGCGGTTTGAACCATTCCGCCGATTTGCCCGAGGCCGCGCTGGCCGATTTACGCAAGGTGCATCCGCAGGTGTTTGTAGGCATGGTGGACCAAGACGTTCACGTCAACCACACGGTCGATTTGATGCGCGCGTTCGGCTCAGACATTGCGATTGCACCCAGCCATGAACCGAACTTGTCGATTCTGAAAACAAGCGTTTGCGTGTCAGCCTTGGCCAACGTGATGCCCAAGGTTGTTCAACACCTGATGACGAGTGATGGCGTGAACAACGCCACAAAAATTCCCGGCATGAAAGTGGCTAAGCCGGATGACCGCGTGATGGAGTTGATGGCCCTCTTGGCCAACTACCCCACCATTGCGGCCATGAAGTTGTTGCTGGCACAGCACTACCGCATGGAAGGCTGGGAGCGTGTGCGGCCACCACAATCGACACTCACCCAAGAGGGGCGACTAGCGCTCATGGCGGGTTTTAAAACCTTCAACTTGCAGGCCAACGAATGAATTTTCAAAACACTTGGTACGTGATTGAACGCAACAACCATTTCGAAACCATTTCTTACGAGGCCTTGGCTTTGCTGCCGGAAGGCAGCTACGCGATGCTTCAGAATTTTGAAACGCACCACGAAGCACTGGACGAACACAAGCGCTTGGTGAAGCTTGCCATTGAAGAGGCCAAGAGCAAGCTACAAGGCTTTTGATCAGTTCTGGGTGAGGCGCGTGAGTGTGTCACGCAACGCCTGACCAGGGGCAATGCCCATGCTGCGGGCCAAGGCGTTGACATGCGAGACCACGCCGTGGTCCCACATGTCTTGGCTGTCACCAATGCGTGCGCTCACGTGCGACACGGCACCACCCGCAACGCCTTTGCTTTGAAGCATGTCTAAGGCGGCAATGCCGGCGTTGTCTTTGCCCACGCCGGCGTCGTTGAAGAACACCACCCGCAGCGGAATTTCCAACGCAAACTCGCCCGAGCTTGCACCGCCGTGCGATGCAGACACGACCAAGGTGTCTTCATCGCCAGGCGCTACTTTGGTGATGGAGTCCATCAACAAGACGCGTCCACGAGGGCCGCTGACCACTTCTGTTTTGAGCATTTTTTATCCTTGAAATGAGTTCATGCGTTGCGCATCATTTGTGCGACGCGCGGTATTTGGTGAGTTCAGCCAGGGTTTGGTTGACCACGTCTTCGCCGAGTTTGGAGGCGTACTTTTCATAGACGGGTTTGAGCATGTCACGCATACGGGCACGCTCGGCTGGCGAGATCTCGGTGTAGATGCCACCTTTGGCTTTGATTTGCTCGAGCAGCTTGGGGTCTTCAGAGCGTTGGAAGCTGCGTTCGAAATCGCGTGCGGTGTTGCACGACTCTTGAATCAGCTTTTGCTCTGCGGGGTTGAGCTGGTCCCAAAACTTGCGGCCCGCCAGGATGACCGCGCCGCCATAGATATGGCCGGTGTTGCTGACGTACTTGGTCACTTCGTAAAACTTGTTGCCATAGATGTTGTTGTAAGGCGTTTCTTGGCCATCAAGCGCTTTGGACTCCAAGGCCTGAAAGACTTCCGTGAATGCCATCGGCGTGGCGTTAGCGCCCAAGGTGTTGAAGATGTCAATGAACACGGGGTTTTGAATGGTGCGAATCTTCAAGCCCTTGATGTCTTCCACCTTGGTGATGGGACGGCGGCTGTTGGTGACGTGGCGAAAGCCCGTTTCGAAGTAGCACAGGCCGACCAGGTTTTTGTCGGAGATGCGATCCAGCAGTCGACGGCCAATGGGGCCATCCAACACCAAGTCCACCTCTTTGAAGTCGGTGAACAAGAAGGGCAAATCAAACACACCAAATTCTTTGACCACCGAGGCGGCGGCTGCGGTGGACACCAAGGCCATTTCCAAGATGCCGCCTTGCGCTGCAGAAATGGATTGCAGTTCAGCACCGAGCTGGCCGTCGGGGTAGCCACGCATCTTCATGCGGCCACCTGTTTTTTGGGCCAGGATGTCTGCGAATTTTTCAACGCCGACTTGGAAAGGATGGTCCTTAGGCACCACGTGGCTGACACGGATGGTGCGTTCTTTGAACTCCGAAGCCGCTTGCTGTGCATGGGCCACCATGGGCAGTACCGCCACAGCGGCTGTGATGAGTTTGAGTTTCCAGTTCTTCATGTTGTCTCCTGTTTTTTTCTACATTGAAATGAATCAGCGCTTCTTCAAGCGTTGTCGTACATCGGTGGCTGTGGCCAAGGTGCCGCCTGCAGCTTCGATGCGTTGGCGTGCTTGCCGAACCAGTGTGATGTTGTCGTGTGGGCACCCCATGGGCGCGTCTTCCAAGCCAACGCGCACATGGCCACCACGTGCCACGGCAACACCCACCAGGTCGTCCAGCTCCACGCCCAGGCCCGCAATCATCCAAGGCGATTCGGGTTGCTCGATGGCCAGCAAGCGCAGGTAGGCATCGAGCGCCCAGTCAGTGGGCGGAAAACCAAAGGCGATGTGCTGCGAGAACATCAGCCGATAAATCGGCATGGGCGCACCGGGATATGCGCGGTGCAGTGCCGCACCCAGCCGCATGAAGCCCGGTTCGTAAATCGCATACGAAGGCGTGATGTGGTGTTGCTGCGCGAGTTCTAAGCCATAGCGGATGTGCGATTCAGGGTTGCTGTAAACAAAGCCCTCTTTGCCATCGGCAATGTCGGTGTAGTGGCTGATGTTGGTGGAGCCAGGATCGACCACCGACCATTCGATGAGGCCCGCACGCACGAGCTTGTCGACGGCTGCGTAACGTTGGCTGGGTGACAACGGGCCCGAGGCATCGACACTGCCCGCAAAGGGCAAGGTGCCGTAGCAAATCACGTCGGCACGGGCACGGATGCGTTCGATGATGGGGGCATAGATGTCGTAGTCGTCACGTTGACGGCCCGACACAGGGTCGTAGGCATGGAAGTGGATGATGGAGGCGCCTTCGGCAGCGCAGGCCAAGGCGGCCTCCACAATTTCGTCGGCCAACACGGGCATGTTGGGTTGCCGCGTGCGTGACCAGGGGCCATTGATCGCGACTTCAAGCCAGGTGGGTGAGGTCAAGAAGTTCTCCCTTGAGTTTGGGCACCCGCACGCACAGACAGCTTGGGGCCGTAGTGTTTGTTGGCACGTTTGAGGTGTGAGGTGAGCACTTTGGCGGCACCATCGGGGTCGTGTGCGGCGATGCACTTGAACATCTTGATGTGTTCGTTGAGCGATGTTTTTTCAGCGCCCGGCGCGCGCACCGCTTCGTGATGAAACTGTTCCAACCACTCGAGCATGGCCTGCGAGACGGCCTTGTAAATCGCATTGCCAGAAATTTCGGCGATGCCGTGGTGAAAGGCCATGTCTGTTTCGAGAAAGCGCTGCGGATGATCGAGCGAGGCTTTGTGGTCTTCCAGCAGCGCCTGCAAATGATCAATTTGCGCCGGCGTTGCGCGCTGGGCAGCGGTTCGGATCATGGCGATTTCGAAGTGCAGACGCGCTTCTTTGAGGTGCTCCAGCAGGTCGCTGGAACCCGTCAACAAGTGCATCGCAGAGTCAGAAATTTGCGCCATCACCTTGCCCGCATTCAGCGGTAGCACGCGGGCGCCTTCGCCATGAACGATGGCCACAATGCCCATGCGCTCGAGGGTCTGCAAGGCCTCGCGCACCGCAGGTCGGCCGACGCCAAGGCCCGTCATCAGGTCGCGCTCGGAGGGCAGCAGCGCCCCCACCGGAAACTCACCGGAGCGAATGCGCGGCAGCAAACGGTCAAGCACTTCATGCGAGAGTTTGCGTCTGGCAATGGGGGCCTCGGCTGCGGGGAGCAGCGGCGAGGAGCTGTCGAAATCAGGGGTGTCTTTAGTCATATATTCATCATACCAATTGCCTCACTTTGGACAGATGAGGCAAGGGGTAAAAGATGAGTTGGCCTTTAAGACTTCTTCTTCAGTGTGGTGGCCATGTAGTTGTCGAAGGCACCGTCAGAGAAGCGCGACCACAAAATGCCATCGTCACGGAATTTGACAAAGCTGTTGTAAATCTTGGCCCACTTGGGATTCTTGGCCACGAGTTCGCTGAACAGTTCGTTGGAAGCTTTGAACGCAGCATCGCCCACTTCTTTGGGGAAAGGCTTGAGCTGCAGGCCCGAACCCACCAGGCGTTTGAGTGCCGCAGGGTTGCGCGAGTCGTACTTGGCTTGCATGTCGACGTGAGCTTCGGCACAGGCTGCTTCAAAAATGCTTTGGTATTCCTTGGGCAAGGCTTCCCACGCCTTGGTGCCCACATACATGGTGATTTGTCCGTTGCCGTCCCAGTAGCTGGGGTAGTGGTAGAACTTGGCGATTTTGTGCAGGCCGAGTTTTTCATCGTCGTAGGGGCCGATGAATTCAGCCGCATCGATGGTGCCTTTTTCAAGCGAGGTGTAGATCTCGCCGCCGGGCAGGTTTTGTGGCACGACACCGAGCTTTTCGAGCATCAGGCCACCGAAGCCGCCGATGCGAAATTTCAGGCCTTTCAAATCGGCCAAGCTCTTGATTTCTTTGCGGAAGAAGCCCCCCATTTGGGTGCCGGTGTTGCCACACGGAAAGTTCACGACGCCGTAGTCGCGGTAGAACTCACGCAGCAACTGCAGGCCGCCGCCGTCTTTCATCCAGGCGGTCATTTGGCGAGAGTTCATGCCGAATGGAATTTGGCCGTCGAGTGCGAAGGTGGGGTCTTTGCCGAAGAAGAACACCGATGCGGTGTGCGCACATTCGACCGAGCCTTGTTGAACGGCGTCCAACACACCGAGCGCGGGCACCAGCTCGCCAGGTCCGTGCACACTGATTTCAAACGCGCCCCCCGTGGCCGACGCGACACGCTTGGCGACTTGGTCTGCACCGCCGTAGATGGTGTCCAAATTCTTAGGCCAGCTAGAGGCCAAGCGCCAACGAATTTTGGGCTCAGCTTTGACGATGGCTGGAGCGCCGAGGGCTACTGACGCGACAGTGCCTGCTAGCGCTTTGCTTGCGAACGAACGACGTTTCATGTGATCTCCAATGTCGCGTGAAGAGGCGAGCGACTACCCTCGTGTGGTGGTGTGACAGACAGATGGGTCACCGCGCCTTCGGAGGCATTCGAGACCAGGCGTGCGTATTTCGCCAAGACACCTGTGGACGATGGATGCGGCGCGGGTGGACGCCAAGCCTTCAGGCGCGATTGCAGGGCTTCGCGTGACAGGTCAAGGTCGAGGCTTCGACGGTCCACATTGATTTCGATCAGGTCGCCCTCTTGCACGATGGCGATGGGACCACCGTCCATGGCTTCAGGCACCACATGACCAATCACGAAGCCGTGGGTGGCGCCTGAGAATCGGCCATCGGTGACCAAGGCCACGGTTTCACCCAAGCCCGCGCCTTGCAGCGCGCCGGTGACGAGCTGCATCTCACGCATGCCGGGGCCGCCCTTGGGGCCTTCGTTGCGCAGGACCAGCACATCGTTGGGTTGGATCGCGCCGGCTTTGATGGCTTGAAATGCATCCTCTTCGCGCTCAAAAACTCTGGCGGGTCCTTTGTGCATTTTTTTGGTTTGGCCAGACAGCTTGACCACGCAACCACCCGGCGCCAGATTGCCGCGCAAGATGCCCAAGCCACCCTCGGGCTTGACGGGCTGGGCCAAGGTGTGAATGACCTGCTGCCCCGAAGGCTCGGTGACGTTGGCAACCTCTTGGGCCAAGGTGCGGCCGGTGACCGTCATTTCATTGCCATGGAGCAAACCGCCTTCGGCCAAGCGCTTGCCCACCAAAGGCATGCCACCCGCTTCGTACATTTCGGGGGCTGTGAATCGGCCCCACGGTTTGAGATCGGCCAACACGGGGGTGGATTTTGAAATGCGATCGAAGTCGTCAATGGCCAAGGGCACTTCAAACTCACGCGCCATGGCAAGCAAGTGCAACACCGCATTGGTCGAGCCCCCGGTGGCCATGACGCCCGTGATGGCGTTTTCGAAACTGCGCAGGGTCACCATGGAGCGCGGTTTGACGCCGCGACGCAGCAAGTCCATCACCAAGGCACCACACGATTGCGCGACGTCGCCCTTGGGTGCGTCGGGTGCAGGAATCCCGTTGAAGCCCATGGGTGAAATGCCCAGCATTTCGCAAGCAGTGGCCATGGTGTTGGCCGTGAATTGACCGCCGCATGCACCGACGCCCGGGCAGGCATGGTCTTCGACGTCTTTGAATTCTTGCTCGGTGATTTTTCCCGCATTGAAAGCGCCGACGGCTTCGTAAATGTCTTGAATGGTGAGTTTGCGATTGGCAAACATTCCTTCTTTGGCGTGGCAAGCCCCCGAATGGATGGAGCCGCTGTACAGCAACACGCCAGGGATGTTGACGCGCCCCAAGGCCATGGCCATGGCCGGAATGGTTTTGTCGCAGCCGGCAATGACGACCATGCCGTCAAACAAATGGCCACGCGCCACCAGCTCCACCGAGTCGGCGATGAGCTCGCGACTGACGAGCGAGGTTTTCATGCCGTCGGTGCCGGTGGTGATGCCGTCGTTGATGGCGACTGTGTTGACCTCCAACGGCGTACCGCCCGCAGCGCGGATGCCGTCCATGACTTTTTGAGCCAACTCGCGGTGGTTCCAATTGCAGGGCATGGTGCCAATCCAACAGTGGAAGACCCCAATCTGCGGACGCTTCAAATCGGCATCTTTGAAGCCAATGGCTTTCATCATGCCTCGCGCCACCGCACGGTCGGGGCCGTCTAGCAAGATGCGGCTTTTGTGCCGGGTGTCAAAGGTGTCGTCGCTCATGGAGTGACTCCCAAAGGATGCTGACCGAGGAACGCCAAGATTTCTGCCGTGGTTTCTTGCGGCGCTTCTTCGGGAATGAAGTGCCCGCAAGGCATGGCCTTGCCTTGCACGTTGTGGGCGACTTCGCGCCAATCGGAGAGGCAGTCGAACATGGCGGCAATCACGCCTTCGCTGCCCCACAGTGCGAGCAAAGGCATGGGCAACTTGAGGCCTGCGGCACGATCGGCACGGTCGTGCTCCAAGTCAATCGATCCGGCAGCGCGGTAGTCTTCGCAGCTTGCGTGGATGGCCGCGGGATCTGAAAACACGCGCACATATTCGCTCACCGCCAAGGGAGAGAACTTGCTCAAGTCGGGCTCGGCACGGCCGACCCGGCCCAAGATATTGAAAGGCACCCGCCCGGCCAGCATTTGCTCGGGCTCAGGCGAGGGCTGCAGCATGAAGAACCAGTGGTAGTAGGCTTTGGCGAACTGCATGTCGGTTCGCTCAAACATCTTGAGCGTGGGCGAGATGTCGAGCACTGCCACGGTGTGCACGTGCTGTGGATGGTCTGCCGCCATGCGGTGCGCCACACGACCACCTCGGTCATGGCCGACCAAGTGAAATTGATCAAACCCCAGTGACGACATCAGCTCGACCATGTCGTTGGCCATGGCGCGTTTGGCGTAGTTGGCGTGATCGGGCAAGCCCTGTGGCTTGGACGAATCGCCATAGCCACGCAGGTCGGCACAAATGACGGTGTAGTGGCGCGCCAACTCGGGGGCGACCTGGTGCCAACACGCATGGGTTTGCGGATAACCGTGCAGCAACAAGACCGGCGCGCCTGCGCCTGCACGCAGGTAATGGATGTCCGCTTGCGTGCCTTTGAACACGTGACGTTCGAAGCCTGGGAACAGGCGGGCATCGGCTGTGTCAGATTTTTTCAACGGGCGCTCCCTGTGTCTAGATGGACTGGGTTGACGCTGAGGCAACACACCTCGGCTCAACTCATGTAGTCGTAACTCATGGAGTGATTATACCAGTTGATGAATTGCGCGCAAGCCCCTGCCCCTGGGCGGGGCAAGAAGCGTTCAAACAATCAGAGGTTGTGCAGTGGCAGCGCGGTTTTGTAACGCACTTGCTTCAGCGCGAAACTGGAGCGAATTTTCTCGACTTGCGCGATGGGCGAGAGCTGTTCAAGGATGAAGCTCTCGAGCGCAGGCATGTCCGGCACAGCGACACGCAGGAGGTAGTCGGCATCGCCCGTCATGAGATAGCACTCCATGACTTCGTCGCGCAGGGTGATGCGCTCTTCAAACTCTTGCAGTGCTTGACGACTTTGCAGCTTCAGACTGATGGAGATGAAAACATTCAGATGAAGGCCCAATTGCTTGGCTTCGAGCAACGCGACGTATTGCCGAATCAGGCCCCGCGCTTCCAGCGCCCGCACGCGGGCAAGGCAGGGAGAAGGCGACAAATGCACACGACGGGCGAGCTCGACATTGGACAAACTGGCGTCGACCTGCAGTTGTTCAAGAATCTTCAAATCGATGGCATCTAAATTATTTATGCTTTGATTCATTGCTTTGGCAGAATTTTGTTTCGTATGAATTGGATTATTGGCGAAATTCAACAGCACCTGCGTGGGCAGGATCTCTACAGTCGTGGCCATTGAAGACCTTCGCCATGAACGCTATGACGCCACCGTACAACGCCGACGCATCCACCCCCATCGACACCGATCCATCCGAAACCCAAGAGTGGCGCGATGCCCTGTTGTCGCTGGCTGCGCAAGCGGGGCCTGCGCGGGCGCGGCAGATGCTGGATGAGCTGGCGCGCTTGGCACGCACGCAGCACATGGGCTGGCAGCCTGAGCTGAACACCCCCTACATCAACACCATCCCGGTGCAAGAGCAGCCCGTCTTCCCCGGCGATTTGGCCGTGGAAGAACGCTTGGCCTCGCTGATGCGCTGGAACGCCTTGGCCATGGTGGTGCGTGCCAACCAAGCCTATGGCGAACTGGGTGGCCACATTGCCAGCTACGCCAGCGCGGCTGATTTGTTTGAAACGGGGTTCAACCATTTCTTCCATGCACGGAACGACAAGCATGGGGGTGACTTGGTGTTCTTCCAACCGCACAGCGCGCCCGGTGTGTATGCCCGCGCTTTTTTAGAAGGCCGTTTGAGCGAAGCCGACCTGCTGCACTATCGCCAAGAGATCACCGCTCCGGCCAGTGGCGCGCGCGGTCTCTCGAGCTATCCGCATCCTTGGCTGATGCCTGACTTTTGGCAGTTCCCCACGGGCTCGATGGGCATTGGCCCCATCAGCTCGATCTACCACGCGCGCTTCATGCGCTACCTCACGCATCGCAACTTGCTTCAGTGCGGCGGCCGCAAAGTGTGGGGCGTGTTCGGCGATGGCGAGATGGATGAGCCCGAGAGCATGAGCGCACTGACACTGGCCGCGCGTGAAAGACTCGACAACTTGGTGTGGGTGGTGAACTGCAACTTGCAGCGCCTGGACGGCCCGGTGCGTGGCAACGGTCGCATCATCGATGAGTTAGAAAAACTGTTTGCCGGTGCAGGCTGGAACGTGATCAAGCTGGTGTGGGGCAGCGACTGGGACGGCTTGTTTGCACGCGACACCACAGGCGCTTTGGCCCGTGCGTTTGCGCGGACGGTGGATGGACAGATGCAAACGTTTGCGGCCAAGGATGGACGCTTCAACCGCGACAACTTCTTCGGCCAAAACGAAGAGCTCGCCCGCTTGGCACAAGGCATGACGGACGAACAAATCGACCGCCTCAAACGCGGTGGCCACGACTTGGTGAAGATCCACGCGGCCTACGCCGCAGCGGCGGCCCACACAGGGCAACCCACCGTGATCTTGGCGCAGACCAAGAAGGGCTACGGAATGGGCACGGCAGGTCAAGGCAAGATGACCACGCACAGCCAGAAGAAATTCGACGAGACGGACCTCATCGAATTTCGCAACCGCTTCAACCTGCCCCTCACCGACGAGCAAGCCAAAGGGCTGGAGTTTTTCAGACCCGCTGATGAGAGCCCCGAGATGCGCTATTTGCGCGAGCACCGTGCGGCATTGGGCGGTGCGATGCCGCGTCGCGAGACGGTCTGTGCGGTGGTGCCCGTGCCAGCCATTGCGAGCTATGCACAGTTTGCGCTGCAAGCCGACGGCAAAGAGATGAGCACCACCATGGCTTTTGTGCGCATGCTGGGTGCCTTGCTCAAGGACACGACCTTGGGCCCACGCATCGTGCCCATCGTGGCGGACGAAGCGCGCACCTTTGGCATGGCCAACCTGTTCAAACAAGTGGGCATTTACAGCAGCGTGGGTCAGCGTTATGCACCGGAAGACATTGGCTCTGTGTTGTCGTACCGCGAAGCGTTGGAAGGACAAATCTTGGAGGAAGGCATCAGCGAAGCCGGTGCGATTGCGAGCTGGACAGCAGCAGCCACAAGCTACAGCGTGCACGGCATGGCGATGTTGCCGTTCTACATTTACTACTCGATGTTTGGTTTTCAACGTGTGGGCGACGCCATTTGGGCCGCTGCCGATCAGCGTGCACGCGGCTTCTTGTTGGGGGCGACCTCAGGGCGCACCACCTTGGCTGGCGAAGGTTTGCAACACCAAGACGGCAGCAGTCATTTGGTGGCCGCGACGATTCCCAATTGCAAAGCGTATGACCCCGCCTTTGCCGGTGAACTGGCGGTGATCGTTGACGCGGGCATGCGTGAGATGTTGGTCGAGCAACAAGACTTCTTCTATTACGTCACCCTCATGAACGAGAACTACGCGCAGCCCGATCTGCCCGAAGGCGCAAGCGAAGGCGTGCTGCGCGGCGGCTACCACTTTGGCAGCTATGGCCCGATGGACGCACAGCGTGTGACCTTGCTGGGCTCAGGCGCGATCTTGACCGAGGTGATTCAAGCCGCACAACGATTGGCCGAACAAGGCGTGGGGGTGGATGTGTACAGCATCACCAGCTGGAGTGAACTGGCCCGCGACGGCATGGCACACGAGAGCGATGGTGCCCCGCCCTACTTGGCACGTTTGCTTGAGAGCAGTGCTGGCCCCGTCATTGCAGCCACCGACTATGTACGCGCCGTGCCTGAAACAGTACGCGCCTATTTGCCAGCGGGTCGCAGCTACCGAACCCTGGGCACCGACGGCTTTGGCCGCAGCGACACGCGTGCGGTGTTGCGTGCGTTCTTCAAAGTGGATGCACAGAGCATCGTGGAACGGGCTTTGGCTGAGTTGGCACAGAGCGCTTGAGTCTTTGTGCTGGCGGCCCAAAAGGGATTGTATAAATAACTTGCTCAGCTCAAAAAGCATCGTTTTTTGGTGGCGCTAGGGATTCGAACTACCAACGTATTGGAGTCGCGTTTCGACCCATGGTTGCTTTTCATCCTCACATGGTCAATCGCCGCTTACGCTCGAGACATATCCTTTGCTTTACTACCGCCCGCCACCGAATAGGTGATTGGCAACTTGCGCGTGGCCAAAAACTGCTCCAACGTCTCACCCCGAAAAGCGGCGTAGACGGCCGGGTTGGGCACGCCGAGCACAGCGGCCATTTTTTCGATCACGAAAAAAATTACCCCGCGGCGGATCATCTCGATCCACTTTCTGCCACGTATCAGGTCTTTCTCTTCTTCGCTGAGGCCATGTTCGGTGGCCAGGGCTTCAAAGTCGTTCACAAAGCGCGCGCGGTGCTCGGGCTTGACCAGGGCATGCAAAAAGCGGTTGATGCTCAGGTTGTCGTGGCTGCGTGCGTGGGTAAAGGGGTAGGTGCCTTGCAGAGCGCCTGCGCCTTCGAGTTCGTGGCCGATATGCTGGCGGTGCGCTTCTGCGGTCGCTGCATTGGGCTCGCCACCCAGGTCCTCGAGCACCAGCGTGGCGATGTTGGTAACCGAGGGCGCGTAGGTTTGCTTGTGGACCAGCTTGACCTGATCGGACAGCGCGCCGCGCATGATCAGCCACATGATGACTTCGGCGCCTTCCATGCCGCCTTTGGTGGCGTACTCGGCGATGCGCATGTTCACGAGCTGATCAGGCGCTTTTTCCAGCAGGTCGAGGAATTCGTTGTCCCAGGCTTCGTTGAGAAAGCCCGCGCGCTCGCCATGCACCTGGTGAGAGAGTCCCCCCGTGGCCATGATGGCGACATTGAGGTCTTCGGGGTAGCTCTCGATAGCGCGGCGCAAGGCCTTACCTAGCTTCCACATGCGCTTGGCACTGGGCACGGGCAGTTGCAAAACGCCAACCTGCAGAGGTACCACCTGGCCCGGCCAGGGGCCGCGCTCGTCGCCCAGCATGGACAACGGCGAGAGAAAGCCATGGTCCACCGGCTTGCCTTGGAAAAAGGACATGTCGAATTCGTCGGCCATCAGCGACATGCCGATGTGCTGCGAAAGACCCAGGTGACCGATGGCTGGTGCCACCTCGCGCGGGCCACCGCCCTCGTCGGCCGCCACATAGCGGTCGTCGATGCCCAGCACAAAGGCCGAGTAGTGGTCAAAGAAGAAAGACGTGATGTGGTCGTTGTAGATCATGAAGATCACGTCGATCTTCTTGTCATGCACCCAGCAACGGATGGCATCGAAGCCGTCAAAAATCGGTTTCCACGCCGGGTCGTTGTGTTTGCCGGTGTCTTTGGCAAAGCCGATGGTGGGGGAGTGCGAGGCGCCGATGCCGCCGACGATGCGTGCCATGGTGGGTGTCCTGTGTGAAGCTCAGTCGAGTGCAGCCTTAGCCTTGACGATCACGGCCGCCAGCTTGGCCGATTCGGCCTGGATGTAGGCGTTGAACTGGTCGCGGGTGGGCGTGAAGGGCTCATAGCCGAAGGACACGAACTTCTCGCGCACATCAGGCTCGGCCAGGGCCTTGGCGATGTCGGCGTTGATCTTATCGGCGACGGCCTTGGGCAGGCCCTTAGGTGCGGCAATCGCGGTCCAGCCGCTGACCTCAAAGTCCTTGGGGCCACCGGCCTCGGCCACGGTAGGCACGTCCTTGAAGGCGGGCAGGCGCTTGGGCGCGGCAATGGCCAGGAACTTCAGTTTGCCAGCGCGGTAAAGCGGGCCGGCGGTGGCGCTGGTGCCCATGGCAAAGGCCAGCTCGCCAGTGGACACGCCAGTGTAGAGCTGCGTGGTTTCCTTGTAGATCACGTGCTGCATCTCGGTGCCGGTCACGGTCTCGAATAGGGCCGAGCCCAAGTGCACCGGGTTGCCGACAGACCAAGAGCCGTAATTGAGCTTGCCGGGATTGGCCTTGGCGTCTGCCACGATGTCGGCCACGTTCTTGTACTTGCTGTCAGTAGCGGTGGTGAAGAAGAAGTAGGTCTTGAACAGCGGCAGCAGCACGTCGAAGTCGGCGGCAGCGTTGTAGGGCAGCTTCTTGAACAGGTGCGGGTAGGCCGTCAGGTGCACGTTGTCGAGCTGGATCAGGTCGGTGCCGTCGGTAGCGCCGCGCTTGAAGGCGTCGATGGCGATGAAGCCATTGCCGCCCGGGCGGTTTTCCACTGTAACGGGCTGGCCCCAGCTCTTGGAGAGTTTGTCAGCCACCAGACGCGCCACGCCTTCGGGGCCACTACCGACTGGAAAGGGTGTGATGATGCGGACCGGTTTGGTCGGGAAGGTCTGGGCCTGGGCAGTCAGGGCCAAGCCGAGGGTCAGGACAGTGAGGGCACGTTTGAACATGAGAGTCTCCGGTTTTGATGGATGTCAATTCGCAAGGCACGAATGGGTGGCGATTTTGAAAAGCCCACCCCAAGCTGCCAAGATGTCAGGATCGCGACCGCGATAACATTGAGTTATCACAAACCCCCAGTTGCGCCATGAAACTTACCGCCCTCCAAGCCCTGGTCGCCGCCATCGAAGAAGGCAGCTTGCGCGCTGCTGCCCGCCGCATCGGGGTGTCGCAACCGGCCCTGACAAAGCTGGTGCGCGAGCTGGAGATTGAGCTGGCCGCGCCGCTGCTGGAACGGCACTCGCAAGGTGTGCGCCCCACGCCCCAGGGTCAGGTACTGTTCGAGCACGCCGTCAAGGTGGCGCGCGAGCTGGCCAGCGCCACCGACCAGATCCAGCAGCTGGGTGGGCAGATGCGGGGCGAACTCAATGTGGCCGCCGTGCCCGTGGCCATGATGTTGCTAATCCCCGAAACGCTGCGTACTTTCAGTCGGGCCTACCCGGACATCCGACTGCGCGTGAGCGAAGAGCTGTTTGTCGAGCAGCTGCAAAAACTGCGAAACGGTCAGGTGGACCTGGTCGTGGGAGGTATTCCCGAAGGCCTGCCCAGCGGCGAATTCATGACCGAGAAGCTGATGGAAACCACCATGGTAGCGGTGGCACGGCGCGGTAGCCGACATGCACGGGCACGGCGCCTGACCGAACTGGCCGAGGCCTCATGGGTCTACACGGGTACCTCTGTGCAGACCGGGTATGCGAGCCGTTTGTTTGAGACACATGGCATGGCAGCACCACCGGTGGGCGCTATGGTGAACTCCACCCTGACTCTGCTGGCTCTGTTGGGCTCTGGTGATCTGCTGGGCCTTATGCCTGAGCAGATCGTTGCACACCCCCTGGGTCAGGATATTGTGCGCGTACCACTGTTGGAGCCCGGCTTGCCGTTGTCAGTGGGCGTCATCATCCGCAGTGGATCGGTGGTGTCCCCTGCCATCCGACAGTTCATCGCGCACCTACACCGGGCCGCACATCAACTGTCTACCAACAGCCAAACCGATCATTGAGCAGATAGCCGCAGAATTTCACACACTCAAAACGGTCATCTACCGAAATCATTCATTGATGGCTTTTGGCCGATACAGGTCGTCTGCATTTCGGGGGATTCAGTTCAGCAAAAGTTCGAATCCGCATCGCTGCCAACCCGCATGGATACTGGCTTTTCGCAAAAAGCTCCTGACTTTTTCGGGAAAGTACGGCGACGAGAGAGTTTCGAAATCGGCGTAAGTCGTTGTTCTTGTTGAGTTTTTCGAACTCGCTCAGTCAGGAGGTGCTGAGCAGAACAGCGTCTCAATCTACATCGTGACCCTGCGTGAGGCCACTTTCTTCAATCGCCGGTCAGGAACTGATGGAGAAAAATCCAATCAGATCAACAGCTTGCCAATGGAGATTGAAGAATTGAAACTTTGAAGAAAGTTTGTCTGGCGGAGAGGGAGGGATTCGAACCCTCGGTAGGGTCGCCCCTACGCCTGATTTCGAGTCAGGTACATTCGACCACTCTGCCACCTCTCCGGGTTTCGATGACGTTTGTCGAAGCCGTGATTCTATCAGGCTCGCAGCTCGGTCACGCCGCCCATGTAGGGGCGCAAGGCCTCTGGCACACGGATGCTGCCATCGGCTTGTTGGTGGTTTTCAAGCACAGCGACCAAGGTGCGGCCCACAGCCAAACCAGAACCGTTCAAGGTGTGCACCAACTCGTTTTTGCCTTGTGCGTTTTTGAAACGCGCTTGCAAGCGACGGGCTTGGAAAGCCTCGCAGTTCGACACCGAGCTGATTTCACGGTAGGTATTTTGGGCGGGCAACCACACTTCCAAGTCGTGCGTTTTGGTGGCGCCAAAACCCATGTCGCCCGTGCACAAAGCCATGACGCGGTAAGGCAGTTCTAATTTTTTCAAGACCGCTTCGGCGTGCCCCGTCATGTCTTCCAAGGCTTGGTAGCTGTGGTCTGGGTGAACGATTTGCACCATCTCGACTTTGTCGAACTGATGTTGGCGAATCAAGCCGCGGGTGTCACGGCCTGCACTGCCCGCTTCAGAGCGGAAGCAAGGCGTGTGTGCGGTCAGTTTGATGGGCAGTTCGTTTTCGGCCATCACCACATCGCGCACGAAGTTGGTCAAGGGCACTTCGCTGGTGGGAATGAGGTACAGCGCGGTGCTTTCGCTGGTGGCCTCACCTTCTTGGCCACCTTTTTTGGCGGCAAACAAGTCTTCTTCAAACTTGGGCAATTGGCCTGTGCCTTTGAGGCTGTCAGCGTTGACGATGTAAGGCGTGTAGCACTCGGTGTAGCCGTGCTCTTGGGTTTGCACGTCGAGCATGAACTGCGCCAGGGCGCGATGCATGCGGGCAATTTGGCCCTTCATCACGGTGAAGCGTGAGCCCGAGAGCTTGACGCCCATTTCAAAGTCGAGGCCCAAGGGCTCGCCCAAGTCCACGTGGTCTTTGGGTGTGAAGCCCAGCGGCGCTGGCTCGGTGCCCACAGGGCTCCAACGACGCAACTCAACGTTGCCGTGTTCGTCAGCACCCACGGGCACGCTGTCGTGTGGCAAGTTGGGCACCGCCAGCAACAAGGCTTGCAGTTCGGCTTGCAAAGCATCCAGGCGCACAGCGGATGTGTCGAGTTCCGTTTTGATGTCGGCCACTTGTGCCATCACACCCTCAGCACTCTCGCCTTTGGATTTGAGCATGCCAATTTGCTTAGACAAAGCATTGCGGCTGGCTTGCAATTCTTCTGTGCGGGTTTGCAATGTTTTGCGCTCAGCCTCGAGGGCTTGGTACGCATCCACATTCAAAAATGCCTGTGGGTTTTTACGAGCTTCAAGTTTGGCAATGACGCTGGGCAAATCGCGGCGCAGCTGGTTGATATCGAGCATTTATTTCAATCCTTTGGGCAGGGGGAATTTGATGGTTTCTTCAACACCATCCAAAGTGCGCACCGACACAGCGCCCAAGGCGCGCATGCGGGCAATCACTTGCTGAACCAAGATGTCGGGGGCCGACGCACCCGCGGTGAGGCCGACGCGGGTTTTGCCTTCAAACCATTCGGGTTTGAGTTCGTCCGCGTTGTCGATCATGTAGCTTTCGGTGCCGTGGCGTTGGGCCACATCGCGCAAGCGGTTGCTGTTGGAGCTGGTGGGGCTTCCAACCACGATGACCAATTCGACTTGCGGGCTCAACACCTTGACCGCATCTTGGCGGTTTTGGGTGGCGTAGCAAATGTCTTGCATTTTGGGTTTGCGGATGTTCGGAAAGCGCGCCACCACGGCTTCGGTGATGTGGGCAGCGTCGTCCACGCTGAGGGTGGTTTGCGTCACCACGGCCAAGCGTTCGGTTTGTTGAGGGTTCACGCGAGCGACATCGGCCACGTCTTCGACCAAGTACATGCCTTCGAACAGTTGACCCATGGTGCCTTCGACTTCGGGGTGACCTTTGTGGCCAATCATGATGAACTCGAAGCCTTCTTTGTGCAGCTTGGCCACTTCGACGTGGACCTTGGTGACCAAGGGGCATGTGGCGTCAAACACGTTGAAGCCACGACGCTCCGCCTCGGCTTCAACCGACTTAGGGACACCGTGGGCACTGAACACCAAGGTGGCACCGGCTGGCACATCGGCCAAGTCTTCGATGAAGATGGCGCCGCGTTGCTTGAGGTCTTCCACCACATAGGTGTTGTGCACGATTTCATGGCGCACGTAGATGGGCGCGCCAAACTTTTCAAGGGCGCGGTCGACAATTTCAATCGCCCGATCGACGCCCGCACAAAAACCACGGGGGGCGGCTAAAACAATTTCTTCAAACGTGCTGCGCATGGGTGTCTGTCAAAGAATGCCAATGACGTGAACTTCAAACGTCACGGGTTGACCTGCCAGAGGGTGGTTGAAGTCAAACAACACCGCGTCGTCGGTGACTTGTTGAACCGCCCCCGCAAACGAGCCCTCGCCATTGGGCGCTGGGAACTGCACCACATCGCCTGGGGCGTATTGCTCGTCGGGATCGCCAAACTCTTTGAGCAGCGATTTGCTGACCCATTGCTGCATCTCGGGGTTGCGTTCGCCAAAGGCTTCGCCGGCAGCCAAATCGAATTGGGTGCGTGTGCCTTCTGCCAAGCCCAACAAACGTTGCTCAACTGCAGGCGAGAGCTCGCCCGAGCCAAGGGACAAGGTCGCAGGCTTGTCCGCAAAGGTGTTGATGACATCGCCTTGCGGTCCCGAAAGCCGATAGTGCAGCGTTAAAAATGAAGCGGGGCCGATGGTAGGGTGAGCGTTGGTAGCAGACATGGGACTCTCAATGAACTGGTGGCTATTGTAGAAAGCTCCAGCCCCATCGCTGCCAGGCTGCCCAGCGAACCCACACAGAAAGACGCCTTATGCAGGAACCCGTGTCGATCCAGCAGTTACCCCTCGAAATGCGCCCGCGTGAAAAGCTGCTCAAACACGGGGCTTCGGCATTGACCGACACCGAGTTGCTGGCCTTGTTTTTGCGCACCGGCATCAAGGGCAAGAGCGTGTTTGTGATGGCCCAAGAGCTGTTGGACCGTTTCAAGGGCTTTGCAGGCCTGATTCACGCCAGTGCCTCGGAGCTCAAAACCTTCAAAGGCATGGGGGGTGATGCCAAGCGTTCACAGCTGGTGGCGGTGCTCGAGATGGCGCGCCGAGCCCTGACCCAACAATTAACCGAGACCACGGTGATGAATTCACCCAATGCGGTGAAACAATACCTCCAACTTGAACTCGCCCAACTCAAACACGAGGTATTTGCAGTTTTGTTTCTCGATGCTCACAACCGACTGCTGTCGTACCAACCGATGTTTCGCGGCTCGCTGTCGCAAACCATGGTCTACCCACGCGAAGTGGCCAAGACGGCCTTGGCCTTGGGCGCTGATGGCGTGGTGTTGGCGCACAACCATCCGGGCGGCACGGTCAAGCCCTCGCCAGCCGACATGAAGCTCACGCGCACGTTGCAAGATGCACTGGCCTTGATTGATGTCGGGGTGCGCGACCACATCATCGTGGCCCAGGGCAAGTACTTGTCGATGGCCGAAGAGGGGCTGTTGTGAAAGCCAAATCGCTGCAAGACTTGGGCGCGATCCGCCAAAAAGTGAACGACGCCGCACAAGCCGCTGCCGCCGCCGAAGCCGCGCGTCGTGAAGCTGAACGCCGTGCCGAGGCCGAACGCCATTTGTTCACCCGTGCGGTGGGCGCTGTGAAACCGATTGCGGCCAAAGAGCGCGTGTTCACACCGCCGCAGCGCCCTGCTGCACGCCCATTGCAACAAGAGCTGGACGACCAAGCCGCCTTGGTCGAGAGCATGAGCGATGAGTTCGATGTGAGCACCTTGCTGGACGTGGACGACCAACTCAGCTTCAGGCGCCCCGGCATCGGCACCGATGTGACGCGCAAACTGCGCAAGGGCGAATGGAGCATGCAAGGGCAGCTAGACCTACACGGTCTGCGCAGCGACGAAGCACGCGAGGCCTTGGGCCAATTTGTGCGCGATGCCAAGCGCATGGGCTGGCGGTGCGTGCGCGTGGTGCACGGCAAAGGCTTGGGCTCACCCGGCAAAGAGCCGGTGCTCAAGAGCAAGGTGCAACGCTGGTTGGTGCAAAAGAACGAGGTGCTGGCCTTTGTGCAAGCCAAGCCCTCAGATGGCGGAGCTGGGGCGTTGGTGGTGTTGCTCGGGCCGAGCAAGGCCTGAACAACGCAAGGCTCAAACGCCTTTGTTGCGCATCCAATCGGCGGTCTGAAAAAAACTGTTTTTCAAACGCTCGCGCAAATCAGCGGGCACTTGGGTTTCAGCCATCGCTTGGTCCATGCACGCCACCCACTGATCGCGCTCTTTGATGCCAATCGCAAAGGGCATGTGGCGCATGCGCAGACGGGGATGACCAAACTGATCTGTGTAGTAACTGGGGCCGCCCAACCAACCACACAAGAACATGAACAAGCGTTCACGCGCTTGGGCCAAATCTGGGCCGTGGGCGGCGCGTAGTTCGGTGTAGCCGGACTCTAAGTCCATCAAATCGTAAAAGCGCTCGGTCAGGGCGCGCACACGCGCTTCGCCACCTATCCATTCAAAGGGGGTGTCGAACGGGGGTTTGTCTTCTATTTGCATTCAGAGATTGTCAATCAAAGCGTGTGTGCCTAGCGCCTCAATGGCTGGCTTGGCGCAGGGTCTGCACCACAGGTCGGCGCAACACATCGCGCAAGCCCCACCACCCTGCAGCCAGGGCCAGCAAAGCACCGACCGCAGCGCCCAGCAGCGGCACCCAGGCGCTGGCCGTCCATTCAAACTCAAACGCAAAGCGGGCCAAGCCCCAGCCCATGGCCATGGCTACACACGTGGCCAGCAACCCGGCCAGAGCACCGACACCAGCCAACTCGGCCCCTTGCACGTTGGCGAGCAGTTGGTTAGAGGCCCCCAGCGCACGCAGCACCGCATATTCACGCGCACGCTCTTCGCGCGTGGCTGTCACCGCAGCAAACAACACCACCAAGCCAGCAGCCAACGTGAACAAGAACAAAAACTCCACCGCGCTCACGACTTGATCGAGCACAGCTTGCACTTGGTTCAAGGTCGCCCCCATGTCCACACTGGTGACGTTAGGAAAGCGCTTGATGAGCTGGTTGTCAAACGTAGGCGCCGAGGCAGCGTCTGCCACCGCCACACGCTGCGGCGCACGGAAAGCGGCGATGTAGGTGGTGGGCACATCAAAGCCCGTCCCTGTGACCAAGCGACTGACCGGGTACATCACAAAGAAGTTGGCGCGCATGGATGTCCAGTCGACACGCCGCACCGAAGTGATGCGGGCTTCGTGCAACACACCAGCCATGTCAAAACGCAAGCTGTCGCCGAGCTTGAGCTTCAAGGTTTTGGCAATGCCTTCTTCGATGCTCAAACCATCGGCTTCTTCAGCTTGCCACGCGCCAGCGACCACAGTGTTGTGCTCGGGCTTGTCGGCATTGAAGGACACATTGAACTCGCGGTCTACCAAACGCTGCGCACGTTCCTCGGCATAACTGTCGGGCGTGACCGTGACATCGTTGACTGCCACCAAGCGCGCACGAATCATGGGGTACCAGTCGAACTTGTGCACCCCAGCATCACGCAAGGTTTGCAAGAACGGCTCGGCTTGTGCGGGCTGGATGTTGATGACAAAACGGTTGGGCGCGTCCACCGGTGTGGCGTTGCGCCAGCTGCTGATGAGGTCGGTGCGCAACAACACCAGCAACGCCAAGGCCAACAGCCCGACGGCCAATGCGCTGACCTGCACCATCGCATACACGGGGCGTGCGCTCACCTGTCTTGTGGCCAGCATCAACCACGGCGGTGCGCTGCCCTCGACCACGCTGCGGCGCAACATCTGCACAGCCAACCAGGCCATGCCAGCAAACACCAACACCGCGCCTGCAAAACCGCCCACCACCATGAGGCCGAGTTTCAAATCGCGGCTGACAGCAATCAGCAACACGGCAAAACCTGTGAGCCCCAAGGCCCACACACTCAGCGTGGTGGCTTTGAGTTCGCCCACATCGCGGCGCATCACACGCAGCGCCGGCACGCTGGCGAGTTGCAGCACGGGCGGCAAACCAAAGGCCAACAACAAGGTGAGGCCCGTGCCCAAGCCATACACGACAGGCCACACACTGGGCGCGGGCAAGGCGGTTTCAACCAAGCCTTTGAGCAGCGCCACAAACACCAAGTGCACACCATAGCCCAAGGCCAAACCCAAGGCACTGGCAAAGCTGCCCACCCACACAAACTCTGCGGTGTACGACAACGCAATGTGGCGTTGGCTCAAGCCCAACACGCGCAACATGGCGCAGTCGTCCAAATGACGCGCAGCAAACGCGCGTGCAGCAAGTGCGACTGCGACCGCGCTGAGCAAGGCGGCGAGCAAAGCCACGAGGTTCAAAAACTTGCCTGCACGGTCCAAGGTTTGGCGCATCTCGGGGCGTCCTGCTTCCAGCGACTCCACGCGCACGCCACGCACCTCAGGCTTTTTGCTTTCAGCCTCAGCCCATGCCAAAAATTTTTTAACCGCCGCTTCTGGCCCCACCACCGCATAACGCCACGTCACGCGACTGGCGGGTTGGATCAAGGCTGTGGCTTCAAGGTCGGCGCTGTTCATCAACACACGCGGGGCAAAGTTCATGAAGCCCGCACCACGGTCTGGCTCGTGCACCAGCACACGGCTGATGCGCAAGCGGCTGTTGCCCAGCGACACGCTGTCACCCACATCGAGGCCCAAGGCTTCTAAGCCAGCAGGCTCCACCCACACTTCGCCGCTGGCGGGAAGGGTGTTGATCTTTTCTGCGCGTGTGGCTTGCGCCAAGCTGCTGGCCACCTGGAGTTCACCGCGCAGCGGATAGCCCTGCTCTGCGGCTTTGAGAGCCACCAATCGGCTGTTGCTTTCAGCACCGCTGGGCGACTGGCCACGCGCCATGGTGGGAAAGCTCAATGTGGTCACGCCTTGCAGCCCATCGGCTTTGGCACGTTGCACGATGTGCGCAGGGGTGGCTTGATCGCTGACCACCACGACGTCACCGCCCAAGAGTTGGCGTGCATCGCGCTGCAAGCCGCCGTTCAAACGGTCGGCCAAAAAACTCACGGAGCTGAGGGCTGCCACACCCAAGGCCACGGCCACCACCAGCAAACGCAGCTCGCCGGCGCGGGCATCACGCCACAGGGTGCGCCACGCCTGGACCCACCAGCTCACACCCACAGCTGCGGCGTTGTTTGATGGTGTGCTCATGCGGCAACCACGCGTTGCACACCGCCTTGCGCCAACGCAGGGTCTAGCTGCAAACGCTCAGCGGCGGTGTAGCAAAGAAAGTGTTTGTTGGTGGCACGACCTATGGCACACAGCTGCAAACGTGCAGCCAGGTCGTAGCCCATTTGTGTGATGCCGCTGCGCGAGACCACCACCGCCACGCCCATTTGCGCGGACTTCATCACCATCTCGCTGGTCAAGCGGCCGGTGGTGTAAAAAATCGAGTCTGCATCGGAGGCAACGCCATGCATCCACATCCATCCGGCGATGGTGTCGATGGCGTTGTGGCGGCCCACGTCTTCGACAAAGATTTGCATCGTTTCGCGGCTGAACAAGGCACAGCCGTGCACCGAGCCTGCAGATTTGTAAGTCGTCTCTTGCAACCGAATGGCGTTGAGCACGCCATACAAACGCGCTTGGCTGATGTGTGCATCAGGCAATGCCAAGGTGTCGATCTCGTCCATCAAGTCGCCAAACACACTGCCCTGTCCGCAGCCGGTGGTGACCACCCGCTTTTCGGTGCGGGCTTGAATGTCGGCAATGCCTTGGTGTGTTTTGACGGCTGCGACACCGGCCCCGCCTTCGCCCGCGTCCCAGTCGACGGTGATGGAGGCAACTTCGCTGACGTGGCTCACCAAACGTTGGTTGCGCAAGTAGCCCAGCACCAACCACTCAGGGTGCGCTCCCAAGGTCATGAGGGTGACGATTTCGCGTTTGTCCACATACACGGTGAGCGCACGCTCTGCCGGAATAGACACCTGCTCGCGTACCCCATGCTCGTTGATCACCTCAACTTGACGGGTGAGCGGCGCTTGAGCGTGGGTGAGGTGTGGAAGCGCGTGAGAAAGAGAAGAAGCAACAGACATAGACCGACAGGCTACAACAAAAAGGGCCGACACCTTGCGGCGCGGCCCGATGAACAGCCCAGCTGTATGGATTACGACTTTTTAGCCGGTGCAGCAGCGGCGGGTGCAGCCGCCTTGGCAGGCGCTGCGCCAGCAGCAGGGGCCGACGCTGCAGCCACAGGTGCTGCGGCTTCAGGTGGTGTGTACACAAACTTGCCAGGATCGGCGCAAGGCGGTGTCGCGACGGGTTTACCGGCTTTGGCTTTGTTGGTCTTTTGCACATGGGCCGCGACTTTGTCTTGCGACTTGCAGAGCAAATAAGCATCGACTTTGCCAGTGTGTGCCGTTTTGGCTGCGGTTTCAGCGGCTTTGGCCTTGGCTTCGTCGCTGGGTGCTGGCAGTTTGGCAAAGGCCGTGGCGCTGAGCGCAGCCAAGAGCATGGCGAAGAGAGTTTTGTTCATAGAGGTTCTCCAGTATCAAGCGTGGGCGGTGGTGCCCGCAGCTTCAGCGGAACGGTGTGCAGGGATCTTGCCGGCTTGGATGTCGTCATGCCAGAGCTCGTGGTGCTCTTTGGCCCAGGTCTCGTCCACATAGCCGGTCTTCATGGCTTTGTAGGCGCCTTCCATGCCAATGGTGCCCATGTAAATGTGGCCCATGAACATGGTCATCATCAACACAGTGGCGACACCGTGAACCATGTTGGCAATTTGCATGGTGCTGCGCTCGTAGATCAGGCCAGGAATGATTTTGTCGAGCACAAAGCCCGACGCCACCACCACCAAGCCGAGACCAAACACCCCCGCCCAGAACACAACTTTTTCACCCGCATTGAAGCGGTGTGAAGGGACTTCTTTGCCGCCAAACAAACCGCCGGCTTTGATGATCCACACAAAGTCTTCTTTGCTGGGCCAGTTGTCTTTGAGGAAGGTGAAGAACACAACCGTCAACGACACCGCAAACAGCGGGCCCGCAAAGTTGTGGGCGTTCTTGAGCAGGTAAGTCAACCAGCCAAACAGCGTGTCGCCGATGATGGGTTGCATGAAAAATTTACCAAAGGCCATGACCAAGCCTGACACCGCCAACACCACAAAGGCAATCGCATTGGTCCAGTGGGCCGAGCGCTCGAATGGAGTGAAACGCTCAATCTCTTTGCCGGTGGGCGCGCCGTGCAACTTGATCATGCCCTTGCGCCAATAGAACACCGCGATGGCGCCCAAGACGATCAGCAGCAAAGAGCCACCGTAAGGAATGATCCAGTTGTTGCGCACTTGACGCCACGCTTCGCCACCGTTGGTGAGGCGTGAGCCGGGGTACTGCACAAAGGGTTGAATCAACACGCCAGCTTCTGGTGCTTGTGACTTGGGCAGGCTGCTGTAGCCCTCCATGCCGGCGCCCACACCGCGCCACATGGGCGCGTTGTTGCCGGGTTGGACCTTGCCGCGTTCGCCATTGGTTTGCTCGGCGTAACCGGGCGCATCGCTGGCGTCAGGCTTGACGTCTTGGATGTTGACGCTCTGGATGGCTGGTGCCACCGCAGGCGCTTTGTCTTGCGCGACAGCCGACAGCGCGAACACCGTCAGAGCTGCACACAACACCGATTGAAAAGAGCGGTACATGATGTGCCCCTTGTTTACGGTGCGCGACTGTGGTCGTTTTGGCCGTATTGGCCGCGAGCGCGCAGGTGTTGCTCCCAGCTGGTTTTGTCGCCGGCTGTCCAGCCTGCTTCTACAAAACTGTTGCTTGCACCGCTGTAGGCCGTGGCGTCGTTTTTGGTGCCGAGGGTTTGGGCTTTTTCACCGCAGGCGGTGAGTGCGGCCACGCTGAGCACGATGAGTGACAGACGTTTCATCATTTCTTCACTCCTTCGACTTTGGCAGGCGCTTGACCTGCTTGCTTCGAACCGTAGGCGGTACCCCAGCCCCACACTTCAGCGCCCTTGTTGCGCTTGACCACGCGGTTGCGGAAGATGTCGGCCACCATGTCGCCGTCGCCGGCGAGCAAGGCTTTGGTCGAGCACATTTCGGCACACGCGGGCAACTTGCCTTCGGCCAAACGGTTGCGACCGTATTTTTCAAATTCCGCTTGGCTGCCGTTGGCTTCTGGACCACCGGCACAGAAGGTGCACTTGTCCATCTTGCCGCGCACACCGAAGGTGCCTTGGCTTGGGAACTGAGGTGCGCCAAATGGGCAAGCGTATGAGCAGTAGCCGCAGCCAATGCAAATGTCTTTGTCGTGCAAGACCACGCCTTCGTCGGTCTTGTAGAAGCAGTTCACAGGGCAAACGGCCATACAAGGTGCGTCGGAACAATGCATGCACGCGACAGAGATGGATTTCTCGCCGGGGACGCCGTCGTTCAAGGTGACCACACGGCGGCGGTTCACGCCCCATGGGACTTCGTGTTCATTTTTACAAGCGGTGACGCAACCGTTGCACTCGATGCAACGCTCAGCGTCACAGATAAATTTCATGCGTGCCATTTAATTCTCCTTAGGCGCGTTCGATGTTGCAAACGGTGGTTTTGGTTTCTTGCATCATGGTGACGCTGTCATAACCATAGGTGGTGGCCGTGTTGACCGCTTCACCGCGCACGATAGGTGCTGCACCTTTGGGGTAGTACTTGAGCATGTCCTCACCTTGCCAGCGACCCGAGAAGTGGAACGGCATCCAAACGGTACCTGTGTCCACACGCTCTGTCACCAACGCTTGCACGTTCAAACGTGCGCCGGTGGGGCTCTTCAACCACACGCGCTCGCCGTTGCGGATGCCACGGTCTGCTGCGGTCTTGGGGTTGATCTCAACAAATGCTTCTTGTTGCAACTCGGCCAGCCAAGGGTTGGAACGGGTTTCTTCGCCGCCACCTTCGTACTCGACCAAACGGCCCGAGGTGAGGATGAGCGGGAATTTCTCGTGCACCTTGTCGGCGATGTTTTTGTCTTGCACGGTTTTGTACAAGGTGGGCAGACGCCAGAACGCTTTTTTGTCGGCGTGCGTGGGGTACTTTTCCATCAAGTCAGGACGTGTGCCATACAAAGGCTCACGGTGCTGCGGGATGGGGTCTGGGAAGTTCCACACCACGGCACGCGCTTTGGCGTTGCCGAAGGGATGGCAACCGTGGTTCTGCATGAACACACGCATCATGCCACCTGAGTTGTCGGTCTTCCAGTTCTTGCCTTCGGCCAATGCTTTTTCAGCATCGGTGAGTTCGTCCCACCAACCGAGTTTCTTGAGCAAGACGTGGTCGAGTTCAGGATAGCCCGTGGTGATGTCCGCGCCCTTGGAATGCGAACCATCTTCGGCCAACAGGTTTTTGCCGTCTTTCTCCACGCCGAAGTTGGCGCGGAAGTTACCGCCGCCGTCCATGACGTGCTTGGAGGTGTCGTACAAGTTGGGCGAGCCTGGGTGCTTGAGTTCGGGGGTGCCGTAGCAAGGCCATGGCAAGCCGAAGTAATCGCCACCAAAGTCGTAACCCGTTTCTTTGTCTTTGCCGCCTTTGGACTTGAGGGTCTTGACGTCAAACAAATGCATGTTGCGCATGTGCGCTTTCAAGCGCTCTGGGCTTTGGCCGGTGTAGCCAATGGTCCAAACCGACTTGTTGATTTCGCGCAAGATGTCTTCGGGCATGGGTTCGTCCATGCCTTTGACTTTTTGCAGCTTGTAGTTCTTGACCAGCTCTTTGCCAAAGCCGAGCTTTTCAGCCAACTGATACATGATCATGTGATCGGTGCGGCTTTCCCACAAAGGCTCAATCACCTTCTCACGCCACTGCAACGAGCGGTTCGATGCTGTCGCCGAGCCACTGGTTTCAAACTGTGTGGCCGCAGGCAACAGGTACACCGCGCGGTTGGGGTTCAGGTCTTCGGCTTTGCCGGGCATGGCGGCCATCGCAGCCGTGGCCGATGGATAGGGGTCAACCACCACCAACAAGTCCAGCTTGTCCATGGCGCGCTTCATCTCCAAACCACGGGTTTGCGAGTTGGGTGCATGGCCCCAATAGAACACGGCCTTGAGGTTGCTGTCTTGGTCGATGAGTTCGTTCTTCTCCAACACACCGTCGATCCAACGTGACACGGTGATGCCGGGCTTGGTCATCATGCCGGGGTTGGCGAAGCGGCCTTTGAGCCAATCAAACTCCACGCCCCAGGCTTTGGCGAAATGTTTCCATGCGCCTTCGACGATGCCGTAGTAACCAGGCAATGAATCGGGGTTAGGGCCCACGTCGGTGGCGCCTTGCACGTTGTCGTGGCCGCGGAAGATGTTGGTGCCGCCGCCAGACTTGCCCACGTTACCCAGGGCCAACTGCAAGATGCACGAGGCACGCACGATGGCGTTGCCGATGGTGTGCTGCGTTTGGCCCATGCACCACACGATGGTGCCGGGGTTGTTCTCGTGCAGCATGGTGGCCACTTTGAGCAGCTGGTCAGGCTTGACACCGCAAGCCTCTTCCACCGCGTCTGGTGTCCACTTGGCCAAAACTTCTTCTTTGACCTTGTCCATGCCGAACACGCGGTCGTTGATGTACTTTTTGTCTTCCCAGCCGTTCTTGAAGATGATGTGCAACAAGCCAAACAAGAACGCAATGTCAGAGCCCGAACGGATGCGCACGTACTCGTCGGCCTTGGCTGCCGTGCGAGTAAAGCGTGGATCGACCACGATCATCTTGCAGCCGTTTTCTTTGGCATGCAGCATGTGCAACATGGACACGGGATGCGCTTCTGCCGCGTTGGAGCCAATGTACAAAGCGACCTTGCTGTTTTGCATGTCGTTGTAGGAGTTGGTCATCGCGCCATAGCCCCAGGTATTGGCCACACCGGCCACGGTGGTGGAGTGGCAAATACGGGCTTGGTGGTCGCAGTTGTTGCTGCCGAAGTAGCTCACAAACTTGCGCAGCAAATAGGCTTGTTCGTTGTTGTGTTTGGAAGAACCAATCCAGTACACGCTGTCTGGACCTGAAGTCTTGCGCAACTCCAGCAGCTTGGCGCTGATTTCGTCCAAGGCGGTTTCCCAGCTGATGCGCTCGTACTTGCCGTTGACCAACTTCATGGGGTAACGCAAGCGGAACTCGCCGTGACCGTGCTCACGCAGGGCCGCACCTTTGGCGCAATGGGCGCCGAGGTTGATGGGGGAATCGAACACAGGTTCTTGACGCACCCACACGCCGTTTTCAACCACAGCGTCCACAGCGCAACCCACGGAGCAGTGGGTACACACGGTGCGTTTGACTTCCAACTTGCCGCTGCCGTCGCCAGTCGCAGCACTGGCGGCTCCAGCTTTTTTGACCAAGCTCAGTTGGGTGGCAGCCAAGCCGACGCCCACGCCCAAGCCAGAGCGACGCAGAAAACCGCGACGGTCTACCGTGGGCAAAGCTTGCGACAAGCCGCGTTGCAGGCGATCCACAAAAGCCGAACCTGCGGCTTTGCTGGAAGAAGAATCAGATTTACGGGTCAACAACATACGGTGCTCCTGATCAGACGCGGGTGGTCTGGTAATAGCGTTTGACGTGCTCGCTCAAGCTGTAGCCGCCGCCGTTTTCAGGCGCGGGGGGAAGTTTGTTGAGTTCAGCTGTAGGAGCGTTGATGCCAGGCAACGCCGTGACAGCAGCGGCTGCAGCACCGGCTGCGGCTGCACCCATAAAAAATCCACGGCGCGATGGCGCTGTTTGGGATTGGTCTTTTTTCATGTCTAGCTCCTCTTGAAATCGCTCTTATGCACGACTTTGCATACTGTAAAGGAATTGAGTCCCAGCTCAATACGTAAAAACATCTCGCTGTCACCTAACCGACGCTTTTAGCTTAGGTAGATACGCCTACGAAACACTCATCAAAACGAACGGCGTTGGCATCACGCCAGCAAATCGAAGCCTTGCGTCTCCACGCTGACAAAGGCGCGCGTAAGTTCAGCCAATGCAGCATAAAAACGTGCACGCGGATTGGCCTGCACGGCATCACACAAAGCAGGCAACCAAGTCTGCACATGCGCCGCAAAGAACTTGGCCTGTTGCGTGAGGTTGGACACCGAGACATCGTCCCCCGCCACCAAAAAGCGCATGACCTCGAACACATAAGACACGTGATCTTCGGTTTCAGACATGGTGGCGGCATCACGAGTGAGGCCCAATGCGGCCAAATCGGTACGCAATTGGGCCAAGGGCTTTTCATTCAAAAAGCCGGTCAAGAAATGCGAGGCATACACATACACCTCAGGCTTGCCTACGCCGCCAAACAAGGCGTCGTGTTCTTTTTGAATCGACGTGTCGTCCATCTCACGGGCCACGCCCACGAGTTGACGCCAAGGCTCTTCCAGAAATCCACCGGCAGCAGGTGCATCCGTGGCAGCGACGCGCAATTGCGCCAGCAACTCGGCACGCGGCGGTGCATAAAACAACTCGGCGATCAAGCCATACAGCTCGGCACGCGCCGTCTCTTCATCAAGCGCAGAGGAGAGGTGAGATTCGGTCATAAGATTTTTTGCTCGTCGCCGGCAGAGTAAATGTCGATCACGCGGCAGTCGCCACACATCTTGAGACGCTCCAACGCGGCGCCTTGGAACATCGAATGGCCCGCCAGTTTGCCGATCATGGCTTCAATGCCTTTGAGCGTGCCAAAGGGCTTGCCACAACGCACGCAGCCATAGGGTTGGGTTTCATTGAGCACACGCACTTCTTTGCGTTGCGGCGTCAAGAGCATGCGTGGCACCAGGTTCAATGCTTTTTCAGGGCAGGTGCTGACGCACAAGCCGCACTGCACACAGTTCTTTTCTACAAAACGCAGCTGTGGCGATTGTTGGTTGTCTTGCAGCGCTTGGGCTGGGCAGGCACTGACGCAGCTCATGCACAAGGTGCAACTGTCTTTGTTGACCTCCACCGTGCCAAAGAGCGCGCCGTCTGAAGGCAGCGCCAAGGCTTGCGGGGGTGTGGCTGTTTTCAGCACCGGCGCATGGTCCAACAAGTGATCGACCACCAAGCCCAAGGTGCTGCGCTTTTCGGCCGTCACGGCAAAGGTGGCCAAGGGCACGGAAGAACTCAAGCGTTGTTTGCCTGTGGTGAGGCGCTGCAACTCGGCGTCCAGGGCCATGGCTTGTGTGGCGTGCAACAACTGCACAGGCATCTGGCCTGGCTTGGCGTAACCTAGGCCTTCGAGCAAGGCTTGGGCTTGCTGCATTTGCGCTTGCAAGCCGTCGGCGTATTGCGGCGCTTCTTCGGCGGTGTGCAGCACCAACACTTGAGCCGCACCGTAAGCCAAGGCGGTGAGCCATACATCGAGCCCCAAGCTGGCGGTGTGCCACAACGACACAGGAATCACATGCGCGGGCACACCATGCGCCACCTTGAGTTGCGCGGCACGTCCCAGCTCGTTCACCAAGGCTTGGCCCGCCTCTTGGCTGTGCAACAAGATCACCGCGTCTTTGCCGCCGGCTTTTTGGTAGGTGCTCAGCAGGGTTTTGAGTTGTTGTCCTTGTGCGCTGGCAGGCGGATAGGCATACGTCAACGCGCCGGTGGGGCACACCGTGGTGCACGCACCGCAGCCCACGCACAGGTTGGGGTTGACTTTGATTTGCTGACGCGACTTGTCGGAGCTGACGGCTTCGGCAGAACAAATGTCCACGCACGCGTTGCAGCCCACCTTTTCATTGCGGCTGTGTGCGCACAGTTTTTGTTTGTAGGCAAAGAACTTGGGCTTTTCAAACTCACCCACCAGCTCGCGCAAGCGCAACAAATTGGCAGCGCTCGCATCGCGGAAATAACCTTGCGGCAAGGCATGGCGGTTGAACGCGCTGTGTGCGCGCAAGTCGAGCACCAAGTCGAACTCTGCGGTTTCCGTCGCAGCTGGGCGATCAAAGTTGATCGCACCGATCGCGCCGCACGCTGTCACGCAATCACGGTGTGCACTGCACTTGGCGCTGTCGATTTGGTAGTCCAAGCCAATGGCTTGCTCTGGACAGGCGGCCACGCACGCATTGCATCGGGTGCAGACATCCAGGTCAATCGGGTTGCTGCGCTGCCAAGTGAGTGTGAAGGCACCCAACCAACCATCCAGACGCACAACATGTCCGCCCAGCACGGGATAGCGGCGGCTTTGTGCGCCACCCGCATCGCCGGGGCCTTGGGTGAACAACGTGATGTTCAAGTGATCGGCCAACAAGCCTGCCAATTGCTCGGCACGGTCGAGCTCACCGATGATGAGCAAGCGCCCGGCGCTTTTGAATGTGACGACGGGCACAGGCTCGGGCTCGGGCAAATGCGCAGCCGCTAAGAGCGCCGCTATTTTGGGACTGGCGTTTTGCGCGTCGCGGCTCCATCCACCCGTCTCGCGGATGTTGACGAACTTGATGACCGAGGTTTTGGCCTGCGCCTCAACGGCCAACTCGCCAAACAGGCGTTGTTCTTGGGTGCAAGCCACCACCACATCGTCGGTACCCTGCACGGCTTTGACGAAGGCGCCCGCTTCACGACGGCACAGCGCGGTGTGCAGCGTGAGGTTCTCAGACAGGCTTTGACCCAGGGCCTTCGGGTCTAGCGGTTGGGTCTGGTTGCAGTCGCAAATCAGCGTGGTCATGCGTGGGTGGTTCAAGGTTGGAATTTTTTTCAGCAGGGACGGACTGTGCCACGACTTGAGTTCCCCCTGCAGGCGGGGTGTCACTCAGGTTGGCCTCGGCCGCTTCTTGGGGATCGTCCTCAAAAAGATTCAAGAACTTGGCACTGGTCATCTGACGCAGCATCGCTGCGGGCAGTGGATCGGGCTGACTGTAATCGTCGATGTAAATGTCCATGCGGTCCATCACATTGAAGTGGGGGTCGCTGAACAGTTTTTTCATGGCGGCGTTTTTCACATCGGGGGCGACATCGCGGGCCATGAAGTTCGCGTAATCGGACTCGGGCGTGAGCTCTTGCACATCCGCCATGGTCGGAGCAGGCGCAGCCACAGCCTGCTCTGGAGCAGCGGCAAGACCAGGCGCGGTGTGTGTTGAAGGCTTGGCCTGAGGCGGAGTTGGCGGCGCTGTGGGTGCGGGCTCTTCCGGCGGACGCCCTTCGCGCACCTCGGCTTTGCGGCGCGACCAGCGGCTTAAAAAACCAGCGGGCGTTTCGTCATTGGCCATGACCCGTGCCTCCGCGGTTGCCGCCGCCCATGCCACCGCCGCGAATTTTGTCGGTGCTCACCGAGGCAGGATTGCCAAACCTGTCTTGCAAGGGTTTGAAGCTGTCGGGACGTTTGCGGCGCTTGGCCTCGACCACCCAATGCTCGTCCATGAATGCATTCATCCAAGCCACCACCTCAGATGGGGCGGGCACTTGGTCCACGTTTTCTTGGGCATCTAGCCAGCGGCCTGCATCGTGGTAACTCAGGCTGACCATGGTGGGCACGGCCATCACCTCGTCGCTGAGGGTGGGTTCTTCTTCCATGCGCCACAGCACAAACCAGCAAGGCGCGGGCGTGGTGCTGTTGAGGTAGTAGCCCTCGGCATCGTCTTTAAACAGTTCAACGGTGAAGCCGGGGTGCAGCCACAACTGCTCGTCCTCGGTCTGGCGCAGACAACGCGGTGCGGTGCCAAAGTGTTCTTCGTGCGGCGTGAGGTCGTGGCCCAACACATCGTGGAGCACCCAACGCCAAGTTTGCCAACGGCTCATGGCGCCAGGCACACGCTCGCGGCGCATGACAACAGCAACTTGCAAACTGGGACGGTGATTCATAGGGGGGCAATGGTACCGGCCCCCGCCGCCCTACGCCTCAGCTGGGGTTAATACGTCTCTAAATGCAAGCGCCCTTCGCGCTTCAAAGCGGGGGCCACGTTGTCCCAGCCTAAGCCCGCGTCGTTGGCAATGTCGCGCAACGCCATGACCACGCCCTCTTCCATGCTCTTCAAACCGCAGACATAGAAATACGTGTTCGGGTCTTTCAGCAAGGCCGCCACATCGGCGCTGCGTTCGCGCATGAGGTCTTGCACATAGCGCTTGGGCTGACCAGCGGTACGCGAGAACGCGAAGTTGGTGTCGATGAAATCTTTGGGCAATTTTTGCAACGGGCCAAAGTAAGGCAACTCTTCTTGGGTGCGGGCCCCAAAAAACAGCATGAGCTTGCCGCCTTCAAACTTGCCACTGGCGCGCAAGCGGCGACGCCACTCGGTCATGGCGCGCATGGGCGCACTGCCGGTGCCCGTGCAAATCATGACGATGTTCGACTTGGGGTGGTTCGGCATCAAGAAGCTGGCACCGAAGGGGCCAATCACCTGCACCGTGTCACCCGTTTTCATGTCACACAAGAAGTTAGACGCCACACCTTGCACGGCTTTGCCTTGGTGGTCTTCGACCACGCGCTTGACCGTCAACGACAGGTTGTTGTAACCAGGGCGCTCGCCATTGCGTGGGCTGGCAATCGAGTACTGACGGGCATGATGAGGCTTGCCTTGCGCGTCCACACCGGGCGGGATGATGCCAATCGACTGGCCTTCCAACACGGGAAACGGCATGCTGCCAAAGTCGAGCACGATGTGGTGCGTTTCGTTGGCGGTACCTGCATCGTTGACCTGCACATTGCCCACCACGCTGGCGGTCACAGGCGCTTTGGGGCCATGCAAATTGGTGTACGGATGCGCGGCAGACCAAGGCGGTGTACTCGCACCAAAGGCGCCCGAGTTGAAGGCCTCGCCCTCACCGGGTGTGGCGCTGGCAGATGCGGCAGAAGGTGCGCTCGCTTGGGGTTCAGCAGACGCATCGCCCGACACACCTGCTGCTTGCAACTCCGCTTCGGTCAACGCTGCGGGCAACTCGTCCCACGTCAATTGCTCTTCGATGCTGTACGCCGCTGCTTTGGGCATGCTGCGCCAGTTGTCGATCGAGCCCGTGGGGCAAGGTGGCACGCAGGCCATGCACAAATTGCATTTGTCGGCAATGACCACGTAATTGCGGGAATCGTGCGTGATCGCCCCCACCGGACAAGTGGCTTCACAGGTGTTGCATCGGATACAGATCTCTGGATCGATCAGATGCTGCTGAATAAGTTCGGTGGTGGCGTTCATGGCACAAATTTAACTCAGTTGAAACGGACGTAATCGAAGTCCACGGGCTGACGGTTGATGCCCATGACAGGTGGCGCGATCCAGTTGGCGAACTTGCCTGGCTCGACGACACGGCCCATCAGGCTGGCCACATAAGCGCGGTCTTCGTTGGTCGGCAACCACTCGCCCACTTGGGCCATCCACTGCTCGTCGGTCACCACTTGGCCGTCTGGCGTGATCTTGGCACCCGACAAAGAACCGATGTTGCGGTGGAACGCCTTGTGCGGCGCCTTCAAAGTGAAAGGAATACCGGCCTTGGCAATCACGCGATTCCAACGGTCGATGCCGCCTTTGGAGTCGGTGATGTAGTCGTCGCGCAGCACTTCGTTCAAAGCGTTGAGCATGGGCACTTCTTTTTCGACCAAGGTGCCGTTTTCGACCGACAAGATCTTGTAACTGTTGCCCTTGAGGACGTGGTCATCACCTCTCTTGCCTTCTTCGTAGCGGCCTTTGAGACCCGAGCTGTAGAAGGTGGCGGCGTTGGACGATTGGTCAGCACCGAACAAGTCGATGGTCACCGAGAAGTGGAAGTTGATGTAACGCTGGATGGTCGGCAGATCGATCACACCCGCAGCGCGCAGCTTGCCCACGTCGTCGGTCTTGAGTTGGTTCATCACGTCGACGGTGCGCTGGATGGTGCGGCTCACGCCAGACTCGCCCACAAACATGTGGTGCGCTTCTTCGGTCAGCATGAACTTGGTGGTGCGAGCCAAGGGGTCAAAAGCCGATTCGGCCAAAGCGCACAACTGGAACTTGCCGTCACGGTCGGTGAAGTAGGTGAACATGAAGAAAGACAACCAGTCGGGCGTCTTCTCGTTGAAGGCCTGCAGGATGCGGGGGTTGTCTTCGTTGCCGCTGTTGCGTTGCAGCAGCGCATCGGCTTCTTCGCGGCCGTCTTTGCCGAAGTATTTGTGCAGCAGGTACACCATGGCCCACAGGTGACGGCCTTCTTCGACGTTGATCTGGAACAGGTTGCGCAAGTCGTACATGCTGGGCGCAGTCAGGCCCAAGTGGCGCTGTTGTTCGACCGATGCGGGCTCGGTGTCGCCTTGCGTCACGATGATGCGGCGCAGGTTGGCGCGGTGTTCGCCAGGCACGTCTTGCCAAGCTTTTTCACCAATGTGGTCGCCAAAGTGGATCTTGCGATCTTGCTCGCCGGGGTTCAGGAACACGCCCCAACGGTAGTCGCGCATCTTGACGTGGCCAAACTGGGCCCAGCCTTGTGGGTCGACGCTCACGGCTGTGCGCAGATACACGTCCATGTCGGTGGAGCCTTCAGGGCCCATGTCGTCCCACCAGTTGATGAAGTTGGGTTGCCATTGCTCAAGCGCACGCTGCAAGGTGCGGTCTTCGCTCAGGTTCACGTTGTTAGGAATTTTTTCGCTGTAGTTGATACCGGACATGAGAGTCTCCAGAAATTAAAAAGCAACGGTGGGATCAAATTTCGGTTGCAGCACGGACCACCGGGCACCGCACTGCACAACGCAAAAACATCAGACGCGGTTCAGATCGAACTGTACCTTTTCGCCTTTGCCATAGACCTTCAAAGCACCCTTTTCACCGACGGCGTTGGGGCGCTGGAAGATCCAGTTTTGCCACGCCGAGAGGCGGCCAAAAATGCGGGTCTCCATCGATTCTTTTTGGCAGAAGCGCAAGTTGGCTTCCAAGCCGGTCAAGCTGTCGGGCGACATGGCCGCGCGCTCTTCGACGGCGAGGCGAATTTCATCAGCCCAATCGATGTCGTCGGGCGCAGCGGTGACCAAGCCCAGTGCCAAGGCTTGGTCGGCATCCAACATTTGGCCGACCACAGCACGCACGTTCTCGAGCGGTGCAGTCTCTTCGTAGAAGCGACGTTGCAAGCGCGACTGGTGGTTGACCATGGGGAAGTGACCGAAGTTGAGTTCGCTCAAAGCCAGCTTAGGTGCGGCTTCAGGCGAGTCAGGCAAGGCCAACATGTAAGTACGGTCCGCCGCAAATGCCAACTCGGCCAAGGTGCCTGCGAAGCAAGAACCTTCGTCGATGAGGGCAAACAAAGAACGTGACGACACGTCGATGCGAGCCAAGGTGCGGCGCAGCATGCCCAGTGTTTCATTGACCAACCAATGCGCTTGATGTTGCGCCAGCATAGCGTCTGATTCCAAAGCCAACTTGGCATCACCTGCGGTGCGCAAGATCCAAGTGCCGATGTCGAGTTCATTGGTGCGCATGCTCAAAATGGCGTCGTCCAACTCGCGGGCCATTTGCAGCGGGTACCAGTTCACGCCTGCGGCTTCGATGCCTGCCACCGTGGTGGGCACAGCCGCTTTGGGCGCGTGGACCGTGAAGGTCGCGGTGCGCTTGGCGCGGTCGATGGCGACTTGCACGTACTCATAGGTCAAAGCATCCGCAGTCACTGTTTTGTTCAGCGGTGTGAGCTTGACACCTTTGCCAGCGGCAGCAGCACCTGGGCGCTTGCTGGTGGCTGCGTATTTGTCTGCACGGGCTTTCACGGCTTCGGCAAATTTGGCAGGCTTGGCAATCTCGTCGACCAGACGCCAGTCGACGGCTTTTTGACCGCGCACGCCTTCGACGCTGGTGCAAAAAATGTCGGCATGGTCGTGGCGCACATGGCGCTTGTCGGTCACGCGGGTCAAACCGCCGGTGCCTGGCAACACGCCAAGCAAAGGCACTTCCGGCAGCGACACGCTGGAAGAACGGTCGTCGACCAACACGATGTCGTCGCACGCCAAGGCCAATTCGTAACCACCGCCCGCGCATGCGCCGTTCACCGCGGCCACAAACTTCAGGCCGTCGTGACGGCTGGAGTCTTCAATGCCGTTGCGGGTTTCGTTGGTGAACTTACAGAAGTTCACTTTCCATCCATGCGTCGACAGGCCCAACATGAAAATGTTGGCGCCCGAACAGAAGATGCGGTCCTTCAAACTGGTGACGACCACGCTCTTGACTTCAGGGTGCTCAAAACGGATGCGTTGCAATGCGTCGTGCAACTCGATGTCCACGCCCAAGTCGTACGAGTTGAGCTTCAACTTGTAGCCAGGGCGAATGCCGCCGTCTTCGTTGATGTTGAGTTGCAAGGTGGCGATTTCGCCTTCGAACTTGATGCTCCAGTGCTTGTACTGGCTGGGGTCAGTTTGGTAATCGACCGTGATGGCTTGGCTCATGTGTATCTCCAGAAGTTGGGGCTGAATGCCTGTGCTTTTGATGCGGTGTTGAATTCAATGATGTGCATCATATTGCATATTCAAATTTTTGCAAATGCATTTTTGTGCATCCTAGGGAATATGCCTAGTCAACAAGGTTTTGCATGGAGCCATTAACGGGGATTGAAAACGGACATGCGAACGCCCTGCGAATGAACGCAAAGGCTCTGAGATGAGTAGGTACTTACAGTGGCAGCTTCAGTGCCTGACGCACCTGGGTGCGCAGGGCTGCAAAACTGTCGTCCAGCGGCTGGGCGCTGGTGTCAAAGGCCAGGTCGGCCTTGGCATAAAAGGCCGAGCGGCCTTCCAAAATGCGCTTCAGATCTTCCAGCGCTTCTTTGCTGCCCGCCATGGGACGCATGTCGCCTTGCGCGGCAACGCGACCCAAATGGTCTTCAGGGGCTGCTTTGAGCCAGACCGTGAAGCAATGCGACAGCGTTTCATTGAAGGTGGCCGAGTCGGACACCAAGCCGCCGGGCGTGGCGATCACCACTTCGGGATAGATTTGAATCGCCTCTTCCAAGGCCCGACGCTCGTAGCGGCGGTAGGCATTGGTGCCGTAGAGGTTGTGGATTTCGCTGATGCTGCAACCCGCGAATTTTTCGATCTCGCGGCTGAGCTCAATGAATGGAAAACCCAAGTCATCGGCCAGACGCTGGCCCAACGTGGTTTTGCCCGCACCGCGCAAGCCCACCAAGGCGATGCGGTTGCTGCGGGCTTGCTCATCACCGTGGGTGCCAAACATTTCGCCAATGTGCTGACGCACACGGCGCAGCTCGCCTTCATTGCGCTTTTCAAGCAATTCGCGAATCAGCAACCATTCGGGTGACGAGGTGGTCACATCGCCCAGCAACTCAAAGATCGAACATTGCAAGGCCTGGGCGACCTGCAACAAAATCAAAATCGACGCGTTGCCAGTGCCTGATTCCAAGTTGGCCAAATGCCGCTCAGACACCCGAGCCGCTTGCGCCACAGCCTTGCGCGTGAGACCACGTCGCGCACGCAAGGTGCGTACGCGCTCACCCAAACTGGTGAGAAAAGGATGGCGGCTGAGTTCGTCGTCTGCGGTTGACATGGCTGCACTTTAATGCAATTTCAGAATGAAATGCAAGATAGTGCAGCAGATCACGCAGGAAAACGGTGTTGTTTGCGTTGCGTCAAGCGCCCGCACCACACGCGCAGATCAAGTGTCTTTAGAAATCTTGATGCTTGGAAATTTGCTGGAGAAGTCCTTGGCTTTGGCCGCGATCTTCACCGCCACTTGGCGGGCCACAGCCTTGTAGATGGTGGCCACTTCGCCTTCGGGATCGGCGACCACGGTGGGTTTGCCGCTGTCGGCTTGCAAACGAATTTGCATGTTCAAAGGCAAGGCGCCCAAGTAGTCCATGTTGTATTGCTCAGCCATCTTTTTGCCGCCATCGGCGCCAAAAATGTGTTCGACGTGACCGCAATTCGTGCAGACGTGCACGGCCATGTTTTCGACCAACCCGAGGATGGGCACGCCCACTTTCTCGAACATCTTGATGCCTTTTTTGGCGTCCAGCAAAGCAATGTCTTGCGGTGTGGTGACGATCACGGCACCCGTCATGGGCACGCGCTGGCTGAGCGTGAGCTGGATGTCACCGGTGCCGGGGGGCATGTCGACGATCAAATAATCCAGTGCTTTCCAGTTGGTTTGACGCAGCAACTGCTCCAGCGCTTGGGTGGCCATGGGGCCACGCCAAATCATGGCTTCGTCTTGGTCCACCAAGAAACCGATGGACATGACTTGCACACCGTAGTTCTCGAGCGGGTCCATGGTTTGACCGTCGGTGCTCTCGGGGCGACCTTCGATGCCCATCATCATGGGCTGGCTGGGGCCATAAATGTCGGCATCCAGCAAGCCCACTTTGGCGCCTTCGGCCGCCAAGGCCAAAGCCAAGTTGGCCGCGGTGGTGCTTTTGCCAACCCCCCCTTTGCCAGAAGCCACCGCGATGATGTTTTTGACTTGTGGCAACAACTGCACGCCGCGTTGTGCCGCGTGGGCCACGACTTCGGTGGTGATGTTGGCCGACACGTTGTCGACACCGGTGACCGTTTTGGCCGCCGCAATCAGGGCTTTGCGAAAGCCCGCCATTTGGCTTTTGGCGGGGTAACCCAAGACCACATCAAACGACACATCGCCACCGTTAATCTGCAGGTTTTTCAACGCTTTGGTGGTGACAAAGTCTTTGCCGGTGTTGGGATCGATCACCGCTTGCAGGGCAGCGGTCAAGGCTTGTTCGTTCAGGGCCATAAGAGTCTCGTTGAATAGGAATTGCGCGCAAGTCTAGCCTGCAGTGCTTGACCGCACAGAACACAGGACATCCGTGCGGCGTTGGCGGGGAATTTAAGGCCGTGGGTACAGCTTGGCACTCAGCAGCTTGCCTTGCGCATCGAAGTGCACCAAGACCATGTCGCCAGAGCCAATGTTTTCACCCATGTAGTCCAAGATGTTGACGTGATGGGTCACCAAGACCAAGGCTTTGGAGCCCTTGTTGGGGCTGGCTTGTGCCAACAACTTTTGCAGCTTTTGGGTGAACTCAGCAGCGCGTTGCGACTCATCAAAAAACGAGGCAATGGCGGGGTCGACAACTGGGTTGTCAAAGCCCAACAACTGAGCGGTGTCTTTGCAGCGGCACCAGGGACTGGTCAGCACCTGGGCATTGGCCACGCCCTGTTGGCGCAACCATTGCCCCACACGCACAGCCTGTTGCCGACCTTCAGCGCTGAGGTTGCGTTGGGTGCTGCAGTCCTTGAGCGTGTAGCCCGCGGGGTCTCCGACGCCCGGCGCCAGCGTGTGACGCATGAGCAAAGCGTAGCGGGGCTGTTTGAGCTTGTCAGCCAGCTCGGAGGCAAAGGCTGTGCCGACGCACAACACCGTCAGCGCGCACCACACCAGCTTTTTCATCTGGCGCATCATGGGTTTTTACGCGCCACCCAATACACAGCACCTTCGGCGCCGTAGCGCTCATCGTGGGGCACATCGGGCTTCAATGCGAAATGTGAGCCCGGCAGCAGATGTTGGGTTTGACCGTCGACGGTGAGCCACATTTCACCGCGTGTCACCACGGCCTGCACCGCAAACGGGTGCGTGTGGGTGGCTAGCACGGTGTGGGCTGCCCACTCGCGTTCGAGGACTTCGTCAAAGCCTGCGGCCAATGACTGCTTTTCAAATTCGTCAAAGCTAGGGAGGTTCATGGTCAGATTTTGCAGGATCTAAAATCCACCCCCTTGTTCAAAGGTCTTGTCCATGTCCCAGCGCCAGCTTTTCGTCACCACCGCCCTGCCTTACGCCAACGGCAACTTCCACATCGGCCACATCATGGAGTACATCCAGGCCGACATCTGGGTGCGTTTCCAGCGCATGCAGGGCCACAAGGTGGATTTCGTGGGCGCAGACGACACGCACGGCGCGCCCATCATGATTGCCGCCGAGAAGGCCGGCATCACCCCACAACAGTTTGTGGCCAACATCGCCGCAGGACGCAAACCGTATTTGGACGGCTTCCACATCCAGTTTGACAACTGGCACAGCACCGACGCGCCCGAGAACCACGAGCTGGCCCGCCAGATTTACCGTGACTTGCGCGACATCCCCGAATCACAAGGCGGTTCGCTCATCGAGCGCCGCACGATTGACCAGTTCTTCGACCCCGAGAAGAACATGTTCTTACCCGACCGCTTCATCAAAGGCGAGTGCCCCAAGTGCCACGCCCACGACCAGTATGGCGACAACTGCGAGGTCTGCGGCGCGGTTTACGCCCCCACCGACCTGATCAACCCGTTCTCGGCTTTGTCGGGCGCCAAGCCTGAGCTGAAAAGCTCAGAGCATTTCTTCTTCAAACTATCAGACCCACGTTGTGTGGCGTTCTTGGAAAAGTGGACGCAAGACGGCAAGCTGCAACCGGAAGTGGCCAACAAGGTCAAAGAGTGGTTCACCGTGCGCACCAACCCCGATGGCACAACCAGCGAAGGCTTGGGCGATTGGGACATCTCCCGTGACGCGCCCTACTTTGGCATCGAAATTCCAGACGCACCGGGCAAGTACTTTTATGTGTGGCTCGACGCGCCCGTGGGCTACTTGGCATCGTTGAAAAACTTGCTCGACAAGCGCGGCGAGAGCTACGACGCCTACATGGCCAACGACAAGCTGGAGCAATACCACTTCATCGGCAAAGACATCGTCACCTTCCACACCTTGTTCTGGCCCGCCATGCTGCACTTCAGCGGCCGCAAAACGCCCAACAACGTGTTTGTGCATGGCTTCCTCACCGTCAACAACGGCGAAAAAATGAGCAAGAGCCGTGGCACGGGCCTCGACCCGCTCAAGTACTTGAGCCTCGGCATGAACCCCGAGTGGCTGCGCTATTACTTGGCCACCAAGCTCAACAACAAAAACGAAGACGTGGACTTCAACGCCGAAGACTTCATGCTGCGCGTGAACAGCGATTTGATTGGCAAGTTCGTCAACATCGCGTCGCGTGCAGCGGGCTTCTTGACCAAGCGCTTTGAAGGCAAGCTCACACAAAGCTTTGGCGAACAAGGCACTGCGTTGCTGAACGACATTCACGCCGCCAAAGACAGCATCGCCCAAGCCTACGACGCACGCGAGTACGGCAAAGCCGCCCGCGAAATCATGCTGTTGGCCGACAAGGTCAACGCGTACGTGGACCAACACAAGCCTTGGGACTTGGCCAAAGACGCCGCCAACAACGAAGCCCTGCACCAAGTGTGCTCGTTACTCATCAACGCGTTTGCTGAGCTGAGCCGCTACTTGGCGCCCGTGCTGCCCGCGCTTGCACAAGCGGTGGAAGCCTTCACCGGCACGCCCATGCAGAACTGGAACGCCACAGGCTACGTGACCCACATTCAGCCTTACCAACACCTCATGCAACGCGTCACCCCCGAACAACTCGAAGCCTTGTTTGAGCCGCCAGCCGTGGTGGAAGAAAAAGTCACACCCGGCGGCGAAGAGATCGCGCCCACCATCAGCATCGACGACTTTGCCAAGATCGATTTGCGCATCGCCGAAATCGTCAACTGCGAAGCGGTGGAAGGGTCGACCAAACTGCTGCGCCTCACACTCAACGTGGGTGAAGGCAAAACACGCAATGTGTTCAGCGGCATCGCCAGCATGTACAAGCCCGAAGACTTGGTGGGCAAACTCACCGTGATGGTGGCCAACTTGGCCCCACGCAAGATGAAATTTGGCATTTCCGAAGGCATGGTGCTCGCCGCCAGCCATGCAGACGAGAAAGCCGAACCCGGCATTCACGTCTTGCATCCTTGGCCAGGCGCCACGCCTGGCATGCGGATTCATTGAGCACGCATGTTCCCATTCATCCACGGCTGGACCAGCATTGCAAGGTCAACCCAAACCAACGTCAGGTTAGGGGCCGTGTTGAGCTTTGTCGCAGGGGCGGCCAATGCGGGGGGATTTTTGGCCGTGGGCCGCTACACCTCACACATGACAGGCGTCATGTCCTCCGTCGCAGATGACTTGGTGCTGGGCCACTTCGATTTGGTCGCCACAGGCGTGGGCAGTTTGATCGCCTTTGTGGCAGGTGCCATGTGTACCGCCATGCTGGTGAACTGGGGCTTGCGCCGCCAACTCCACAGCGCATACAGCTTGCCTCTGGTGGTGGAGTCCTTGGCGTTGCTGGTGTTTGGTTTGTTCGGCGCAGCGATCAACAGCTGGGCCAGCGTGTTTTTGCCACTCACAGTGATGTTGCTGTGTTTCATGATGGGGTTGCAAAACGCAGTCATCACCAAAATTTCGCACGCCGAGATTCGAACCACGCACGTCACCGGACTGGTGACCGACTTTGGCATTGAACTGGGCAAACTGCTCTACATCAACCGCAAGAAGACATCCGCTCAAGGACAGCCCCATGTGCGTGCAGACCGCAAACGTCTGCGTTTGCAAGGACTGTTGATTGCCTGCTTTTTTTGTGGTGGTCTGGTCGGTGCCTTGGGCTTTAAAGGCTGGGGCTACATCACCACCTTGCCCTTGGCCGTGCTCTTATGGACATTGGCTTTGAGGCCTGTGCTGGACGACCTCAAAGCTTGCTGGGAGCGATGACTTTGTTTGATTTGCGTTTTTTCCGTCCTCGTCTCGTCGATGCTCTGCAGGGCTACAACCGCGAGCGCTTCGTGCAAGACGTGGGCGCGGGCCTGACGGTGGGGGTGGTGGCGCTGCCTCTGGCGATGGCGTTTGCCATTGCGTCCGGGCTCAAGCCCGAATCGGGTTTGTTCACTGCCATCATTGCGGGCTTTTTGATTTCCGCCTTGGGCGGCAGTCGCGTACAAATTGGCGGGCCTGCGGGCGCGTTCATCGTCATCGTGTACGGCATCTTGGAGCGCTATGGCTTGGCCAACCTGATCATTGCCACCGCCATGTCCGGGGTCATGCTGTTTGCCATGGGCTTGTTGCGCTTGGGTTCCTTGATCCGCTTCATTCCCGTGGCGGTGGTGATTGGGTTCACCAACGGCATTGCCGTTTTGATCATGGTCTCGCAAATCAAAGATTTTCTGGGCCTGCAGGTCCACGCCATGCCTGCGGACTTCTTGAGTGTTTTGTCCACCTTGCAAGCCAACATGGACAGCTTGAACACACATGCCTTGGCCTTGGCGGGCGGATCGTTGTTTGTCTTAGCGGCGTGGCAATTGCTGCTGCCTCGTTGGCACACCCGCAGTCCAGTGACGAAAAAAATGTCGGTGGTGCCTGGCTCCATCGTGGTGCTGATCGGCGCCACCCTGGTGGCCCAGGTGTTGGGCCTCCAAGTGGAAACCATTGCGTCCCGCTTTGGCGAAATTCCGAACAACTTGCCCGCCTTTGCCTGGCCCGACTTCAGCTGGGACACCGCCAAGTTCTTGCTCATGCCAGCCACCACGCTGGCTTTGCTGGGGGCGATTGAGTCGTTGCTGTGCGCACGCATTGCCGACCAAATGATGGCAGACGGCCCCTACGGCGACCGACACGACGCCAACCAAGAATTGATGGCGCAAGGCATTGCCAACCTCGTCACCCCCTTCTTTGGGGGCATGCCCGCCACAGGCACGATTGCCCGCACGGTGACCAACGTCAAAAATGGTGGCAACAGCCCCATCGCAGGCATGACCCATGCCCTCACCTTGCTGGTGGTCATGGTGGTTGCAGCGCCTTTGGCTGGCCATGTGCCTTTGGCTGCCCTGTCGGCGATTTTGATGTTTGTCGCCTGGAACATGGGCGAATGGCAAGCGTTCATCCAACTGCGCCAGTACCGCATGCCGTATCGGGTCACTTTGCTGGCGGTGTTCTTGCTCACCGTGGTGGTGGACTTGACCGTGGCGGTGGAGGCCGGCCTCATCGCGGCGTGTTTGACGTTCATTTACCGCATCTCCAACCTGACCCGCTCTGAATCGGTCAATGCCACGCAATATCCGGTGTTGTCAGGCTTGGCCTCGGAGGTGCAAGCCCATCGCTTGTACGGTGCTTTGTTTTTTGGCGCAGTCAAATTGATCGAAGCCATCGAAGAAAACCTGCCCAGCCGTGCCGTGGTGTTGGATCTGAAGAACTTGATTTACATCGACTCCTCAGGTGTCGATGCCTTGCTGTCGCTGGCTCGGGCCTGCCGCAAAAAACACGTGCGTTTGATTGTGTGCGGCCTCGAACACCAACCCTTGGACATTGCCAAGCGCAGCGGCTTGGTCCAGGCCCTCGACGACCACCATATGGCGCAAGACTTGATCCATGGCTTGGGCCTGGCGGTAGGTCGGTAAAATCCACGCAATCCTAAGGAAACACACCATGTCGATTTTTCAACGCGACCCCTACACCTCCGAAGCCACGCAGTTCATCGAGTCGCTCAAGGCGCAAAAGCCCACGCTCGAAAAAGAACAACGCGCTGGCCGTGCCCTGCTGTGGGACAAGCAGGTCAACCGTGAAATTCAAGAAGACCTGCAAGCCGGCCGCGTGGCGCAAAAGCCCTACGTGTACCAAACCAACGCCTGAGCAGTTCGCGCGTGAATTCGGCTGACATCGATCCGACCTTGGAGGTCACCTCCCTCTCGGCCATGCCCGAGGTGGTCGATCACGTGGCCGTGGCCCGCTTGTACGGCGAGCCTCTGTTCACGATGCCGCACGATTTGTACATCCCGCCCGATGCGCTGGAGGTTTTCCTCGAAGCGTTTCAAGGGCCGTTGGATTTGCTGCTGTATTTGATCCGCAAGCAAAACTTCAACATCCTCGACATCCCCATGGCCGCGCTCACGCGCCAGTACCTGAGCTATGTGGACGAGATTCGCACCCGCAACTTAGAGCTGGCCGCCGAATACCTGTTGATGGCCGCCATGCTGATTGAAATCAAATCACGCATGTTGTTGCCACCCAAAAAGGTGGCCGAAGGCCAAGAGCCCGAAGATCCTCGTGCGGAATTGGTGCGCCGCTTGCTCGAATACGAGCAAATGAAATTGGCGGCAGCCAAACTCACCGAAGTGCCGCAATTCGGCCGCGACTTCTTGCGTGCCCAGGTGTACATCGAGCAATCGATGCAACCACGCTTCCCCGATGTGCATGTGGTCGAACTGAGCCAAGCATGGGCCGACATCTTGAAACGGGCCAAGCTGATACAGCACCACAAAATTTCACGCGAAGAACTGTCGGTGCGCGAGCACATGAGCATCGTGCTCAAAAAATTGCAAGGCCAGCGCTTTGTCGAATTCGAAAAACTGTTCGACCCCGAACAAGGCGTGCCCGTCCTGGTGGTCACCTTCATTGCCTTGCTCGAATTGGCCAAAGAAACGCTGATTGAAATCACGCAAGCCGAAGCGTTTGCGCCCATCTACGTGCGGCTGGCCTACACGCCCACTTGAACGGCGCCAACGCCATTCGCGTTGCGCCTCTGATGCCATGAGCCACACACCCAGAGCCTCCCCTTACGGCACCTTGCCACCCGCATCACCGGTCTCGGCCCGCAAGCCCGTCAGCCTGCCCCGCTTGAACGAGATGCGCGCACGCGGCGAAAAAATCACCATGCTCACCGCCTATGACGCCACCTTCGCAGCGGTGGCCGACGCCGCAGGCGTCGACTGCATTTTGGTAGGCGACTCGCTGGGCATGGTTTGCCAAGGCATGCCCAGCACTGTGGGCGTTTCGCTCGAGGCCATGCGCTACCACGTGGAAAGTGTGGCGCGCGGCTTGCAACGGGTCCAAGGCACCACCTGGGTGGTTGGCGATTTGCCTTTTGGCAGCTACCACGAGTCCCGAGAACAAGCCCTGCGCAGCGCGACCGTGTTGATGCAAGCGGGCGCGCACATGGTCAAACTCGAAGGCGGTGGCTGGACCACCGAGACGGTGCGTTTTTTGGTTGAACGCGGCATTCCGGTGTGTGCCCATTTGGGACTGACACCCCAAACCGTGCATGCCTTGGGTGGCTATCGCGTGCAAGGCCGTGACGACGCGGGCGCTGCACAACTTCAACAAGAGGCCTTGGCATTGCAAGACGCCGGCGCCAGCATGATGGTGCTGGAGATGGTGCCTGCCGCGCTGTCGGCCACCCTGACACAAGCCCTGACACGCTGTCACACCATTGGCATTGGTGCGGGCGATGGCACGGCTGGGCAAGTTCTGGTGATGCACGACATGCTGGGCATCAACCTGGGCAAAACGCCTAAGTTCGTGCGCAATTTCATGCAAGACAACACCAGCGTGCAAGAGGCCATGCGCGCCTATGTCACGGCTGTCAAAAACGGCAGCTTCCCCGATAACACCCAACACGCTTGGTAAGGAGCGTTCCATGCAAATTGTTCACACCATTGCCGACTTGCGTCGCGCCCTGAAACCCGCCACCCTGCGCGCCTTTGTGGCCACCATGGGCAACTTGCACCAAGGCCATTTAGAGCTGATGCAAATGGCACGCGCCAAAGCCTCACAACCCGGCGCCATGACCGTCGCCAGCATCTTTGTGAACCGCTTGCAATTTGCACCGCATGAAGACTTTGACGCTTACCCTCGCACGCTAGAGCGCGACTGCGAACTGCTCGCTGCCAACGGCTGCGATGTGGTGTTCGCGCCCAGCGAAAAAGACTTGTACCCCGAACCCCAAGTCTTCAAAGTGCATCCGCCCGCCGCCATGGCCGACATCTTGGAAGGCGAGTTCCGCCCCGGTTTCTTTGTCGGCGTGAGCACGGTGGTGCACAAGCTCTTCAACTGCGTGCAACCCGACATCACCGTGTTTGGCAAAAAAGACTACCAACAGGTGATGATCATTCGCCGCATGATCGATCAAATGGCCTTGCCGATTGAACTGATCGGTGCGGAAACACGCCGCGCTGAAGACGGCCTGGCCTTGAGCTCACGCAACGGCTACCTGAGCGCTGAAGAACGCGCAGAAGCCGTGCACCTGTCCATGGCACTGAAGGCCATGATTGCCTCCGTCAAAGCCGGCAACGCCAGTGGTCAATTGGACGTGGCCGCGATTGAAGCCCATGCCATGCAAACCATGAAGGCACGCGGCTGGCAGCCCGACTACATGACGGTGCGCCGTCAACACGATTTATCCCCACTCACGGGGCCTTGCGATGCGCCCCTGGTGGTGTTGGGCGCAGCGCGTTTGGGGACAACGCGGTTGATTGACAACCTCGAAATTTAAGCCGCAGTCTTGGGGGATGCGCAAAGCGTAAAAAAGTTACTCGCCCTTGGCTCCACGCCCCATCAACAGCGCCACCGCCTGCGCCGATGTGATCTCGGCATCCAGCAACGCCACCACTGCTTGCGCAATGGGCATGTCCACACCCAAGTGCTTGGCGCGTTGCACCACGGTGCGGGCGCAGTACACGCCCTCGGCGACATGGCCTAAAGAATCCACGGCTTGTTGCAGCGTCATGCCTTGGGCCAAGGCAAGGCCCACTTTGCGGTTGCGGCTCAGGTCACCCGTGGCGGTGAGGACCAAATCGCCCAAGCCCGACAAGCCCATGAAGGTTTCGGCTTTGGCCCCCAAGGCAACGCCCAAGCGGGTGATTTCAGCCAACCCACGGGTGATCAACGCCGCACGTGCATTGAGGCCGAGTTGCAGGCCATCGCATAAACCTGTGGCAATGGCCAACACGTTTTTCACCGCGCCGCCGACCTCCACACCGACGATGTCGTCATTGGCATAGACACGCAAGCTGGGGCTGTGAAAGCCATGCACCATGGCATCTCGCACGTCAGCAAAAGGGCTTGCAGCCACCAAGGCGGTGGGCATGCCACGTGCCACTTCTTGCGCAAAGCTGGGGCCGCTCAAAGCGCCACCACGCAGCTGTGGTGCCACTTGGGCGCGCACTTCGTGCGCCATACAACCCACGCCGTTTTGCGAGGCTTCAAAGCCTTTGCACAACCAAGCCACGGGCACCTGGTCTTTGAGCACAGGGGCCAGTTGGGTCAACATGCCGCGCAACGCGCTCATGGGTGAACCCAACACCACCAAGTCTTGTGTCGCCAGCCAATCGCCCACCGGCTGTGCTGACATGCGCAAGCCATCGGTGAACGGCAAGCCTGGCAGGTAACGCGTGTTCACACGTTCACGCTGCATGCGGTCGGCTTGGTCCGCGTCACGCGCCCACAAGGTGACCTCGTGGTGCGCCCCCGCATTGATGGCCAAGGCCGTGCCCCAAGCACCTGCGCCAAGAACGGCGATCTTCATCGCATCAGCCTCGGGAATGCGTTACTGCGCTGCAGCTTGTTGTTGCTCGTACATGGCTTGGAAGTTGATTTCCGCCAAGTGCACGGGTGGGAAGCCAGCGCGTTGGATCACGTCCGCCACGTTGCCGCGCAAGTAGGGGTAAATGATTTGGGGGCAAGCGATGCCGATGATGGGACCCATCTGGTCTTCAGGCAAATTGCGCACTTCAAAAATGCCAGCTTGCTTGGCTTCGACCAAGAACACGGTTTTGTCTTGAATCTTGGTGGTCACCGTGGCGGTGACGGTGACTTCAACGATGCCGTCAGCGACTTGTTCCATGCCCACGCCCAATTGGATGTCCACCGAAGGTTGCTCTGGGTTGGCCAAGATTTGGGGCGAATTGGGTTGCTCCAACGACAGGTCTTTCAGATAGACACGTTGAATTTGGAACACGGGAGTTTGTTGCTCGTCAGACATTCTTTTTTCCTAGTACAAAAAAGCCCGCTGCGGCAAATACCGAAGCGGGCAACAAATCGGGATGACGAATTATGTCAGCTTCAAGATTGAAGCAAGGGCACCAAACCGCCTTGGCTGTCGAGCGCCATCAAGTCATCGCAGCCCCCCACATGGGTATCGCCAATGAAGATTTGAGGCACGGTGCGACGACCCGTGATTTGCATCATGTGGGCACGCGCCTCGGGGTCTGTGTCGATGCGAATTTCTTCAATCTGAGCCACACCCTTCGAGTTCAGCAATTGCTTGGCGCGAATGCAGTAAGGGCAAACGGCGGTGGTGTACATCTTGACGGCTTGCATGGCGTTTTTCCGAGGTAATTAAGCTTTGACAACCGGAAGGTTAGCTTCTTTCCACGCAGTCAGCCCGCCCTGCAAAGAATGCACCTTCTCGTAACCCAGTTTTTGGGCCATGGCTTGTGCACGCTTAGAACGTGCACCGGCCGCGCAAACCAAGATCAGAGGGATGCTCTTGTTTTTAGCCACGGAAGGCAATTTGGCTTCCAGTTGGTCCAAGGGCACATTGACGGCGCCATTGATGTGAGAGGCTGCGAACTCTTCGGCACTGCACACATCAATCACCAAGCCTTTTTCGCGATTCATGCACTGCACCGCCTCGGTGGGTGAAATGCCAGAAGCTGTGGCGCCTTGCACCACGGGGAGCAGCAAGAAGAAACCACTGCCCAGGGCAACAGCCATCAACATCCAGTTGTCGAGAATAAATTTCACAGGGAATCCAGTTCAGAGGGGGTTAAAAGTATCGCGTCAGGGCGCCATTCTAAAATCATGCGCAATCTTTCCACGACTTTGTTTGACCTCACTATGTACAAGCTTGTTTTAATCCGCCACGGCGAATCCACCTGGAACCTTGAAAACCGCTTCACCGGCTGGACCGATGTGGACCTCACCCCCACCGGCATCGCCCAAGCGCAAAACGCAGGCCGTTTGCTCAAAGCTGAAGGTTTTCAGTTTGACGTCGCCTACACCAGTGTTTTGAAGCGCGCCATTCGCACCCTCTACCTCGCCTTGGACGAGATGGACTGCACCTGGTTGCCAGTGGTCAAAAGCTGGCGTTTGAACGAGCGCCACTACGGCGGCTTGCAAGGCCTGAACAAAGCCGACATGGCCAAGCAGTACGGCGACGAGCAAGTGCTGATCTGGCGCCGCAGCTACGACACGCCCCCACCCGTGCTCGAAGCCACCGACCCCCGCAGCGAACGTGGCGATCCCCGCTACGCCAAACTCGCGCCTGAGCAAGTGCCGCTGACCGAATGCTTGAAAGACACCGTGGAACGCGTGATGCCTTTCTGGAACGAATCCATGGCACCTGCCATCAAAGCCGGCAAGCGCGTGGTGGTGGCTGCGCATGGCAACTCCATCCGTGCCTTGGTGAAGTACCTGGACAACATCGGTGACGACGAGATCGTGGGGGTGAACATCCCCAACGGCATCCCCTTGGTGTACGAATTGGACGAGAACCTCAAACCGATTCGCCACTACTATCTGGGCGATGCAGACGCCGCGGCCAAAGCCGCAGCAGCTGTCGCCTCACAAGGCAAGGCTTAAACCTCACCGACAACGCGCCGTTCAGGCGCGTTGTATATTGAGCTCCTCAAGAAATACGTCTACACGCAAGGGCAACATGGGCCAAAAACTCAAGATCGCAGGTTGGATCACCGTCGGCGCTTTGACCGGCGCACTCACCACCGTGTCATTGCAGACCGCGGCGCGTGCCAATATGGCACCGCTGCCACTGGAAGAATTGCAGCAACTCGCCGCTGTGTTCAGCATGGTCAAGAGCGACTACGTGGAGCCTGTGGATGAGAAAAAGCTCATCAGCGACGCCATCACCGGCATGGTCGCTAGCCTAGACCCGCATTCGCAGTACTACGACAAAAAGACCTTCAAAGAATTCCGCGAAGGCACCACCGGTCGTTTTGTCGGCGTGGGCATTGAAATCACCCAAGAAGAAGGTCTGATCAAAATCGTCTCCCCCATCGAAGGCTCACCCGCTTTCCGTGCCGGCATGAAGTCGGGCGACTTGATCACCAAGATTGACGACACCGCGGTCAAAGGTTTGTCGCTCAACGACGCGGTCAAACGCATGCGTGGCGAGCCCGGCACCAAGGTGCTGCTGACGGTTTATCGCAAAGACGAAAACCGCACCTTCCCCGTGAACATCATTCGCGAGGAAATCAAAACACAAAGCGTCAAGGGCAAAGTGATTGAGCCTGGTTTGGGTTGGATTCGTTTGAGCCAATTCCAAGAGCGCTCGGTCGACGACTTCGCCAAAAAGTTGGAAGAGATTTACAAACAAGAACCCAACCTCAAAGGCTTGGTGCTGGACTTGCGCAATGACCCCGGTGGCTTGCTTGATGCAGCCGTGGCGGTGTCGGCTGCCTTCTTGCCCGAGAACGTGGCTGTGGTGTCTACCAACGGCCAGCTGGCAGAGAGCAAGTTTGTCTACAAGGCTGCGCCCGAGTTTTATCGCCGCAGCAATGGCAGCGACCCCATCGCGCGTCTGCACCAAGCGACCAAAGGCATTTACAAAACAGTGCCACTGGTGGTGTTGGTCAACGAAGGCTCGGCCTCGGCCAGCGAAATCGTGGCTGGTGCACTGCAAGACCACAAACGTGCGGCCATCATGGGCAGCCAAACCTTTGGCAAAGGCTCGGTCCAAACCGTGCGTCAACTCGGTGCTGACACCGCGTTGAAGATCACCACCGCGCGTTACTACACACCCAGCGGCCGCTCCATCCAAGCCAAAGGCATCGTGCCGGATGTGTTGTTAGACGACACCGCCGAGGGCAGCCCCTACGCCATCTTGCGCATGCGTGAAGCCGATTTGGACAAGCACTTGCAAAGCGGCCAAGGCAACGACGCCAAAGACGCAGCCAAAGAGAAAGAAAAAGAAAAGGCCCGCGAAGAAGCCTTGAAACGCTTGGAAGAAGAAAGCAAGAAGCCCAACAGCGAACGCCGCCCACCCGAGTTCGGCAGCGAGCAAGACTTCCAACTGCAACAAGCGGTCAAGCGCCTCAAGGGCCAACCCGTGTTGGTCAGCAAAACACAAACCGAGCGTCCTGCCGAGAAGAAAGACAAGTGAGCCACACGTGGACGATAGCCAGCTGCTGCGCTATTCGCGCCACATCCTGCTCGACGACATAGGGGTTGAAGGTCAGCAACAGCTGATCGACAGCCACGTGTTGATCGTCGGTGCAGGGGGCTTGGGCTCTCCCGTGGCGCTGTATTTGGCTGCCAGCGGCGTGGGCCACATCACCATCGCCGACCATGACGTGGTCGACCTCACCAATTTGCAACGCCAAATCGCCCACACCACCGAGCGTGTGGGCCAGGCCAAAGTGCAATCTGCGGCGCAAGCCATGCACGCGCTCAACCCTGACGTGCGCGTGACCGCCTTGAATCACAAGTTGGACGCGGCACAACTCGACACACTGGTTCCCACCGTGCAGGTGGTGGTGGACTGTTGTGACAACTTTGCCACCCGCCAAGCGGTCAATGCTGCGTGTGTGACTCACCACGTGCCGTTGGTCTCAGGCGCAGCGATTCGCATGGACGGGCAATTGGCGGTGTATGACGCGCGGCAAGACACATCCCCCTGCTACGCCTGCATCTTCCCGCCTGATCAAGCTCCGGAAGAAGTGCGCTGCGCCACGATGGGTGTGCTCGCACCGCTGGTGGGTGTGATTGGCACCATGCAAGCGATGGAAACCGTCAAGCTCTTGACGGGCATGGGCTCACGGTTGACGGGCAAGCTGCAAATGCTCGATGGCCGAGGCATGGAATGGCACGAGATGCGCTTGCAGCGCAATCCCTCATGCCCGGTGTGCGGGCAAGCGCATTGAACACACACTCGCCATGCCGTGGCTCACGGGTGGCAAGACCCAAAACGTTTTCTGAACCACCGCGGTTGCACGGCACGGCCATCGGCAAACAACCCTTGGCGATGGCTTTGGGCTTGCATTTGTTGCGCGTCATACAGGCCCGCTTGTTTTTTGTAGCGGTACGACCACGCATGCCCCTGCAACACCATCCACGCCCCCACGTCATGTCCTTGGCGGGTGAGCTGCGCCAGCAAGCGCCCGTAGGTGTCTCGGTTGCGGCCTTTGACATCGACGGTTTGTCCTTGCAACAAGCCCTGTAAGGCGTCGCGCGACTGAGGTCCCCACGCTTGGCAAATCTCGGGGGCATCGATGCCGAGCAAACGGATTTTTTGCGCCTCGCCACCTTGTTCAGGTTGCACCCACACGGTGTCGCCATCGCTCACATGCGTGACCACGCCGGGCCAAGCCCAAGCCACATTCACGCCACAACACGCCCACACAACGAGGTGCTGCCAACGCAAAGACAAAAGGCTCGGCATCACAACGCACCGCCTGCTGACTTGCGACCGCGCAAACGGTAAGTCTTGGGCAGCTCGGGCGCAATCTCGTGTTTGAGCGCTTGAGCACTCACATGCAAGCGCGCGAGCAAGCTGTCTAACTGCACCATGTCTTCGGGCGACAACACGCCCAGAATGCGTCGATTGATGTCTTGCACCTCGGGCATCAAGGTTTGGTAGAGCCGCACCCCTGCTTCGGTCAAGGCTAAGCGTGCGCCACGTCGATCGGAGGGCGAAGTGGTGCGTGTCACCAATTGCTTCTTCACCAAAGTGCTGATGGCACGTGAGGTGCGTGCGCGGTCTAAATGCACACGCTCAGCCAGCGTCGACGGTGGTACACCTTCGTGCCCGTACAACAAACCCAGCAAGCGCCATTCGCGACGGGTGATGCCATGACGCCCTTCACACAAACGCACGACCATGGCCCCGGCTTCCGCAGACAGCAGGCCGAGGCGAAACAAAAGCAAATCGTCGACAGAGTCGAGACGTTGAGAGGGTGTGCGGTGTGACATCAGGGTTTTCGAGGGGGTCAATTGATTAGAACAATCAATGGCCCCGCCCCTACATTGTGAGGGTTTCCAACCGTCACAGACACACGATGAAATTCAAATCTCACTTTCTGAGCTGCGTGCTGCTGGCAGCTTTCTCGGTGCTTCAAGTTGCGCATGCGCAAGACAAACCCGCCCTCAAAATTGTGGTCGGCTTTCCGCCAGGTGGTTCTGCCGATGTGCTGGCTCGTCTGATGGCCGATGGCATGCGTGACGATTTCAGCGCCATCACAGTCGACAACAAAACAGGCGCGGGGGGACGCATTGCATTGGCTTTCGTCAAAGCCGCCAAACCCGATGGACAAACCGTGATCGTGCTGCCCAGCGGCCCCATGGTGCTGTTCCCACATGTGTACAAAAAGCTGGACTACGACGCGGTGAAAGATTTCACCCCCGTGTCGCAACTCGCACGCTTTCAATTCGGTGTGGTCTCGGGTCCTGCGACCAACGTCAAGACCGTGGCAGAGATGATCGCCAAATCGCGCACCGACCCCAACACAGCGAGCTACGGCACACCGGGCTTGGGCACACTGCCGCACTTCATGGGCGTGATGCTCGAACAAGCCGCAGGCATCTCGCTCAACCACGTGCCGTTTCAAGGAGGCGCACCGGCCAACAATGCTTTGTTGGGTGGCCACATTGGCTACAAGTTTGATGTGGTGTCTGAAACCGCCGAACTGCATCGCAACCAAAAAGTGCGCATCATCGCCGTGACCGGTTCAAAGCGCGACCCCCAAGTGCCTGAAGTTCCCACCTTGAAAGAGGCAGGCATTCCGATGGAAGCCACCGCTTGGTTCGCCATGTACGGCCCTGCCCACATGCCCCCCGAAGCGCTGCAACGTTTGGAAAAATCAGCCATGCGCGCCATGAGCCAGCCCGCCATGCGTGAGCGCATGCTTAAACTCGGTTACGAAGCCATTGGCTCCAACGCTGCCGAGTTGGCGGCAGCGCAAAAAGCCGATTTGAAGAGCTGGGAAAAACCCATCAAAGCCACCGGCGTTTCGCTGGACTAACCACATCAACACCCTATGAAAACCACACCCACACTCTTGCGCACCTTGGCACTCGTCATGGCGTGCGCCAGCCCCTTCGCGGCAACCTGGGCACAAGCACCGAGCTTTCCCAACAAACCCGTCAAACTGATCAACAGCTTCCCGCCAGGCGGGCCTTCAGACATCTTGGCGCGCTCTTTGGGCGAGGCCATGCAGCAAACCTTGAAGCAAGCTTTTGTGGTCGAGAACCGCCCCGGTGCGGGTGGCAACTTAGGCGCGGACTTGGTGGCCAAAAGTGCCCCCGATGGCCACACCGTGTTGATTGGCATCGACACCACCTTCACCATCAACCCTGGCATTTACAAAAACATGCCGTACAAGTTGAGCGACCTCAAGCCAGTGATGATCATTGCATCGTCGGGATTGTTGATTGGCGTGAACCCCGCCACGCAGATCAAAACCATGAACGACTTGATCGCACGCGGACGTGGCAAGGGCTTGACGTTTAGCTCGGGCAGCAATGGCAGCCCCGGCCACTTGGCGGCAGAAATTTTTGGTGATGTCGCCAAAGTCAAAGTGACCCATGTGCCCTACAAGGGCAACACGCCCGCGGTCACCGCCGTGATTTCGGGTGAAGTCGACGGCGGCGTACTCGCCACACCAGGCATGTTGCCCTTCGTCAAAGCCGACAAGATGAATGCGCTGGCCGTGACCAGCCGCAAACGCTCCCCCCTCGCACCCGATGTGCCCACCGTCGCCGAGTTGGGCATGAAAGAGTTGTCACTGGAAGTCTTCTACATCGCGATGGTGCCCACAGCCACCCCACCCGAGGTGGTGGCCATGTTGCAAAAAGGCATGGCTGACGCCTTGGCACGCCCAGACATCAAAACACGCTTAGACAGCTTGGACTTGGTCATCGAAGCCGAGACCGGCAACGCAGCGGCACAACGCCTGGAGAGCCTGCGCAACCGCTATGCACCCATCATCAAAGCCACTGGCATGCAAATCGAATAAACGCCCCATGACACAACGCCCCAACATCATCTTCATCGTCGCTGACGACTTAGGCTTTGCCGACCTCGGCTGCTACGGCGGGCGCGATGCCAAATTTGGCCCCGTCTCGCCGGTACTCGACGGCTTGGCCGCCAACGGCCTGCGTTTGACCGAAGGCTATTCCAACTCCCCCGTGTGCTCGCCCACCCGCTTCGCCATGATGACGGCACGCTACCAATACCGCTTGCGCGGTGCGGCCGAAGAACCCATCAATAGCCGCAGCAAAGGCAGCACCACGCTGGGTTTGCCGCCTGAACACCCGTCCTTGCCATCGCTGCTCAAAGCCAGCGGCTACCGCACCGCCTTGATTGGCAAATGGCACTTGGGCTACCCCCCTTCGTTCAGCCCCCTCAAGTCGGGCTACGAAGAGTTCTACGGCCCGATGGCTGGTGGCGTGGACTACTTCAGCCATTGCAGCGGCAACGGCACGCACGATCTGTACAACGGCGAAGAAGAGCATCCAGAAGAAGGCTACTTGACGGACCTGTTGTCCAAACGTGCCGTGGACTATGTGGAGCGCATGGCCCCAGGTGCGGCGCAAGACACGCCTTTCTTTTTGAGCCTGCACTACACCGCTCCCCATTGGCCATGGGAAACACGCGAAGACCACGCCTTGGCCGAAGAGGTGAAAAGCAATTTGTTTCACCTGCACGGCGGCAACATTCACACCTACCACCGCATGATCCATCACATGGACGAAGGCATTGGTTGGCTCATGCAAGCGCTGGAGCGCACCGGCCAACTCGACAACACCTTGGTCGTCTTCACCAGCGACAACGGCGGCGAGCGTTTCAGCGACAACTGGCCCTTGGTGGGTGGCAAGATGGACTTGACTGAAGGCGGCATTCGCGTGCCTTGGATCGCCCACTGGCCCGCCGTGATTGCCCCCGGCGGTGTGAGCCAACAACATTGCATGACCATGGACTGGTCAGCCACCATGCTGGAGCTCGGTGGCGCCACACCCGATGCCCAATATCCACTCGACGGCGTGTCCCTTACATCGGTGCTGCGCGATGCCTCGCACCAGTTTGATCGGCCCCTGCACTGGCGCATGAACCACCGCGGTCAACGCGCATTGCGCCATGGCGACTGGAAGTATTTGCGCGTGGACGGCAACGACTACCTGTTCAACATTCCTGCCGATGAACGTGAGCGTGCCAACCTCGGGGGCCGCCAACCCGAACGCTTGCAAGCCATGCGTCAAGCGTGGGAAGACTGGCACGCGACCATGCCCCCCATCCCCGAAGATGCCACCGTGAGTCTGGGCTATTCCGTCAAAGACATGCCTCAACGCTGATCACCTGACCAAGCCGCACCCTTTACGATCAGCGCATGCGTCACTTGAAACACTGGCTCCCGTTTTTAAACTGGCCTCGCCCCACGGCACAGCTGCTGCACAGCGAAGCGTTTGCGGGTCTGAGCGTGGGTTTGATGGTCATCCCCCAAGGGGTGGCCTATGCCGCCTTGGCGGGCATGCCACTGATCACAGGGATTTATGCCTCGCTGCTGCCGGCCTTGGTGGCGGTGCTGTTCAGCGCCTCAAGCCGCTTGTCGGTTGGGCCCACGGCGCTGACATCGATTTTGGTGTCGGCCTCGCTCACGGGCATGGCCACACCGGGCAGCGCGCAATGGGTCAACCTCACGGTGTGGCTGTCGCTGATGACCGGTCTGCTGCAAGTGGTGCTGGGCTTTGCACGTTTTGGGTGGTTGCTGAACTTGGTCAGCTCACCCGTGTTGATGGCGTTCACACAAGGCGCTGGCGTATTGATCATTGCTTCGCAAATCCCAGCGTTGTTGGGGCTCACACAAGGCTGGCCATCCCTCTTGAATCTTGCTTCGGTAGACCTTGCCAGCTTGCTGTTTGGCTTGTGCACCTTGGCATTGCTGATCGTGGCACGCCGTTGGCGCCCGACCTTTCCCACCGTGTTGGTGGTGGTCTTGGGCGCGGCCGGGTTGAGCCATTTGCTGGGCCTGGAAGCCCAAGGCAGCCATGTGGTGGGCGCTTTGCCGCAAGGGTTGCCCATGCTCTATCTGCCCACGTGGGTCGATTGGGAGGTGTTCAAACAACTCGTGCTGCCCACCTTGGTCATCACCCTGGTGAGTTTTTTAGAAACGGCCTCCAGCGCCAAAGTCGACAACGACCGCAGTGGTAAACGCTGGGACCAAGACCAAGACTTGATCGGTCAAGGCTTGGGCAAACTGGCGTCGGGCTTGTGTGGCGCTTTCCCCACCAGCTCCTCGTTCTCACGCTCGGCCCTCAATTTGTATGCGGGCGCGCAATCGGCATGGGCGACCATTTTTTCAGTGGCCGTCATCTTCTTGACGCTGATGCTGTTCACCTCGGTGCTGTACCCCGTGCCGCAATCGGTGCTGGCGGCGATTGTGGTGGCAGCGGTGATGGGACTGATCAAACCGCATGCGTTTGTTCAGCTCTACACCATCAACCGGGTAGAAGCCGCCACGGCGGTGGTCACTTTCGTCATCACCCTGCTTTCGGCCCCACGTTTGTATTGGGGGGTGTTGGCCGGTGTGTTGATGGGCTTGAGTCACTTTTTGCACACGCGCTTGCACCCGCGCATCATTGAAGTGGGCTTGCATGCGGATGGCAGTTTGCGCGACCGCCACCTGTGGAAGTTGCCGCCTCTGGCGCCACATCTCTATGCGCTGCGCATGGATGCCGAGTTGGACTTTGCGGCCGCCAGCACGCTAGAGCGCGCGATCATGGAACACCTGACGCAGCACCCTGGCGTGCGTCATGTGTGCTTGTTTGCACTGCCCATCAACCGCATCGACGCCACGGGTGTAGAGACTCTGAGCAAACTCGAAGCCATGCTGCAAGAACGTGAAGTCACGCTGCACATCAGCGGCATGAAACTCCCCGTCGAAACCGTGCTGCGCCGCGCAGGTTGCCTGAAAGAGCATGCGGGCTTGCGCATGTACCGCACCGATGCCGAGGCGATTCAGCAGCTGCGCCAGCTGGAGACCTTGCCTGCGGATATGGGGTGGTGTATTTAAGCGTGCGCAGCAGACTGCAACACCTCAGTCGCCCACTGGTTCAAACTCTTCCCCGCCGCCTGCGCTGCGACCAAAGCAGCCCCATGTGTTTCAGGCGGCACACGCAGCATGAGCTTGCCTGATGCGGGCTTTTCGGGCGTGATGCCTTGCGCTTTGCAGTCGTTCAAAAAATCATCAATGGCCACTTCAAACTCGTGACGAAGTTCAGCCACGGTTTCGCCATGAAAACTAATAATGCTGCGCAGGCCCAAAACGCGGCCAACAAAGATGTTGTCGCGCTCATCAAACTCGATGCGAGCAATGTAGTTTTTATAGGTCATGGTGTTCATGGCTTCACTCCGATTCGTTCTAACAATTCGCGCACTTCTTCCACCTGATACCGCTTGGCTTCTTTGCCTGGGTGCGGGCGGTGGCAGCGCCATTGCTCCCCATTCAAGGTGATCTTGACGCGTGAGCCCTCTCGCTCATGCACCTCACCGCCTAGGGCGACCAGCAGCGACTCAATGTCTGCAAATACCAACGAGGCCGAGGTGGGCTTGGCAAACACAGCACGCAGCGTTTTGCGGTGTTTGGTGTTGATGCGAACAATGCTATCAAAAAGCGCAAGCATAGACAACATCCCTTAAAAATTACTGTGTTTAAATACAGTAATTATGCTACGCTCCCTCTTCGTCGACTTCAATAGCTACTTCGCCTCGGTTGAACAGCAGCTCAACCCCGCGCTGCGCGGGCGGCCTGTGGGCGTGGTGCCTGTGCTGGCCGACACGTCGTGCTGCATTGCCGCCAGTTACGAGGCCAAGGCGCTGGGCATTGGCACGGGCACGGGTGTGGCCGAGGCGCGGCGGCTGTGCCCCGACATTGCCATCGTGCTGGCCGACCACGCCAAATATGTAGAGATGCACCACCGTGCGGTGGCGGTGGTGGACACACTGGCCCCCGTGCGCCAAGTGCTGTCGATTGACGAAATGGAGTGCGAGCTAACGGGCCGCTGGCAACAGCGCGAACGTGCGGTGGGGCTGGCCGAGCGCGTCAAGGCTGAGGTGGTGGCCCAGCTGGGCGAGTGCATGCGCACCTCAGTCGGCATTGCGCCCAACACGCTGCTGGCCAAGCTGGCGTCGAACATGCAAAAGCCCGACGGGCTGACGGTGATTGAGGCGCACGAGCTGCCGCAGCGTTTGTATGGGCTCAAGCCCAAGGCGATCAACGGCATTGGCCCGCGCATGGTGCAGCGGCTAGAGCGCTGCGGTATTCACACGATGGAGCAGCTGTATGCCGCGCCCCGCGAGCTGCTGCGCACGGCATGGGGCGGCGTGGCGGGGGCCGAGATGTACGACAAGCTGCGCGGCCAGTGGTACGGCCCACGCGAGACGGTGGCCAAGTCGCTGGGCCACTCACACGTGCTGCCGCCCGACCTGCGCAACCCCGCAGGCGCATTTGCCGTACTCAACCGCCTGACGCAAAAAGCCGCCATGCGATTGCGCAAGCAAAACGTATACGCCACCAGCATGAGCGTGCATGTGCGCTGCCGCCAAGGGCACGGACGCAGTGGCTCCAAAGGCATGACGATGGGCGACGACCGCGCCGCACAGATTGGCGAAACCCAAGACACGGCGTTTTTGTTGCACACCTTAGAAATTTTGTGGCACAGCGGCCTGCACCTGCTGGCTCAGCCCGTGACGGTGGGCCTGCAGTTGCATGGGTTGGTTGAAGCGGGTCAACACACAGGCGATTTGTTTGGGTTTGATGAAGCTGCGGCCGATGCTGCGGGCTCGCTGTCCGCGCGCACGGCCCAAAAAATCGCCCCTGTGCGCGACCGCCGCAAACTGCTGGCCGCGATCGACACGCTCAACGGCAAGCACGGCAAAAACACGGTGTACTTCGCCAGCGCGCAAGCGGGTCTAGACCACGCGCCGATGCGCATTGCGTTCAATCGAATTCCTGATTTGACGTCGGAGCGTTAGCGGTTTGCGACAACTGCCAGAACAGCGGCGGGAGATTGATGCGCTATCGCTAAAAGAGTTCGTGCCGCGCCACTGGGTTGTTTGCGCCCTTGTTCCCAGCCTTGGAGTGTGCGCACAGACACGCCGAGCAACGAAGCAAACTGCGACTGAGAAAGCCCCATTTTTTGACGTGCCTCAATGGCCTCGGAGTAAACCACGCGGCCTTGTCCAACCTTCATTTCACGAATGGATTGAAGCAGGTCTGCACCGAGATCGCGCCCAGTCTCAAAGGCTTCAAGATCTTTGCTGGACAGCGGTTTAGTTTTCGAGGGCACGGCGAATCTCCTTCAAGATAGGTCCAGTGAGGTTGTCTGTTTTGGCCTTGGCATACAGCGTGAGCAATATCAGCTCACCTTGTGCTGTGCGGGTGAAGTAGATGACGCGAACGCCACCCGACTTACCCGAACCAGCCCGACCCCACCGTACCTTGCGCAAACCACCTGAGTTTGGAACCACATCACCCGCATTGGGATGAGCCGATATGTAGACGGCAAATATGCCTCGCTCTTCTTCAGTCCAGTAATGTGGCCACTGTTTTTGGAACAACGGCGTTTCAATGACGGTGAGCATGTCAAATATACTCCTTAGGCGTATAGCCGTCAACGTACTGACGCATCCCTAAAGAGTAAATACCCCTGACAAGAAATGAACACCTATGAGTTCATTTTTTAAGCCGTCACGATCCATCCCTCCAACGGATCGCATTCAGGCAAACCGTATTGCCCATGACCCGCTGCATGCTGGGCTTGGGCCCACGCGGCTTGCACCATGCACAGCACGGCGTCGAGGCTGTCACCGCTGGCGTCGTCCACCAAAGTGTCGTGTTGGGCGTGGGTGAGTTTGAGGCGAAGGCCCAAACGGGTTTGGCCCACCTCCAAGGTTTGCAACAGCTGTTTACGGGCAATCAAGCGCTCGGGGGTTTGTTTGGCTTTGTCGTCGCTTTTGTAGCTGGTGTTGCCGATCAGCTCACGCGCCAACAAGCCAGGGTAGGCCTCCAATGCCACACGCGATGCATGCGTGCGCGATGCGTCATCTAGCAACGCAGAGTTCAAGGGGCTGGGCATGTGCAAACCGGGCAAGTGGATGCCTGCGTCGATCAGCAACGGAACGCCCGCGTGGAGCATGTAGGCCACCGGCGGATTCACCCATTTCATCGACGGGCTGGAGCCTGCGGGCGTGTCCGTCGCGCGATGCGCGAACTTGCCGCCCACGGGCCGCGCGTCGCAAAAAGCTTTGAAGGTGTCGCGTATTTCAGCGCGGCTCAATCCCGCATAGTGCTGCATGCACGCCAGCCAATCGGTGGGCCACTGCAAGGTCTCCACCAATTCACGTGGCAAGCCAAAAGGCAAATCAAAACCACCCACCCACGCTTGAGGAAGTTGGAGCCAATCGGCAAAACCTTCCAAGGTATCAAAGCGCATGAGGGTTTGCAAATGCACACGCGCTCCTTGTGCATGGCCCAAGGCCAACACGATGGGCTTGCGTTTGGAGGGGCGGCTGCTGAAGTCACAGCCCACCAACAAGGTGTCGGTGCTCATGCCAACCCCAGCGCCATCACGCCACCCGCCATCAAACCCGCGCCCAGCAAACGCACCCAACGATCGCCCTCACCCAGCAGATGACCACCGATCAAGGCGGCGAACAGCATGGACACCTCACGGGCAGGCGCCACATGCGACAACGGCGCCGTTTGCATGGCGTAGAGCACGAGCACATAAGACACGGGGCTGATCACACCCACCACGGTGGCGTACTTCCACTGCTTGCGCCAGAGTTGCCATGCCGTTGGTCGATCACGCAGCACCGCAGGCACCAAAAACACCAAGCGCACAAAGTTGCCCAAGTAGTCCACCAAAATCGGCGACAGCACAAGCACCTTGACCGCGTAGCCATCGACCACGGTGTAGCTTGCAATGAAGGCGCCAATCAAAACGCCGTAGCGCAAGCCTGCATGGCGACGCTGCTGCTGCGCCACTTGCTCAGGGGTGGAGACTTCGACGCGACGCCAATCGGCCAAAAACTGGGGACCGTCCGCGATTAAAAACACACCAGCCACCACACCGGCGATGCCCAAAGCCCCCGCAGAAGAAATCGATTCGCCCAACCACAGCAGCGCGGCCACCGAGGACAACAAAGGCCCCGTGCCACGTGCGAGCGGGTAAACCACGGTCAAATCTGCACGCCGATAACCACGCAACAAGGTCACGTAATACAGCACATGCAACACGCCACTGCCTGCAATGAAAGCCCACTCCAGGCTGCCCCAGTGAGGCACAACGTCCCAGCCCACCCATGCACCGACGGGGGCCCACACCACCATCATCACCAAAGCGGTGAAACAGGCAAAGCGCGCGTCACCGCCCGCTTTCTTGGCGGCGATGTTCCACAGGGCATGAATCAGCCCCGCCAGTAAGACGAGTGAGAAAGCGGTGGCGCTCAAGCGCTGACCCCCAAACGGGTCAGGCGCGACCGACGATGGACGCAGTGGCCATCAGTTCTTCCAGCAATGCGAACGACACATGGCCCGACACGCTGTAGGGATCGAGCTCAGGTGTCTCGGAGTACTTCAACACAATGGATGGGTTGAGTTTGTCCAAGCGCACATGACCCATGGTCCAGCCACCAAAGCGGCGCTCGGTGATTTCTTTGTAGTCCAAGATGACCACGTCTTTGTGACGCGGGTCTTTGACGATGTGGCTGTACAAAGCGTTGACTTGGTTGCGACCACCTTCGATGGCTTGCAAGTAAATGCCGCCACCAAAACACAGCACGCCGGTGATGCCGTTGGCGATGTTGTGCTCGCGCGAGCTGTTCAGGATGGATTCGGTTTCTTCGGGCGTTTCGGGTTTGACGGAACGGCTCACATACAACAGACGAACGAGCATGGCATCAACCTTTAGGAATCAGAGACAAAAATTCACGGCGCAAGTTGGGGTCTTTCAAGAAAGCACCGCGCATGACCGAGTTGATCATCTTGCTGTCCATGTCTTTGACGCCGCGCCAAGACATGCAGAAGTGGCTGGCTTCCATGACGATGGCCAAGCCATCGGGCTGTGTTTTTTCTTGAATGAGGTCGGCCAGTTGGACCACGGCCTCTTCTTGAATTTGGGGACGGCCCATGACCCATTCGGCCAAGCGTGCGTACTTGGACAAGCCAATCACGTTGGTGCGCTCGTTGGGCAACACGCCAATCCAAATCTTGCCGATGACGGGACAGAAGTGGTGGCTGCACGCGCTGCGCACAGTGATGGGGCCGACGATCATCAGCTCATTCAAGTGTTCAGCGTTGGGGAATTCGGTGATCGCAGGCGCTTGGACATAGCGGCCTTTGAAAACTTCTTGCAAGTACATCTTGGCCACGCGACGTGCGGTGTCGCCGGTGTTGTGATCGTGGTCGGTGTCAATCACCAAGCTATCGAGCACCCCTTGCATTTTGGTTTCGACTTCATCCAACAAAGCTTCTAGCTCACCGGGTTCGATGAATTCGGCAATGTTGTCATTGGAGTGGAAACGCTTGCGCGCAGCGGCAATACGCTCTCGGATCTTGACAGAAACCGGCGTGCCTTCAAAGTTGTCTTTGGCATTCATGACAACGATGGTAGCAGCGAACAAACAGCCCCACGCTCAGTAACGTTTACCGGTCAAAAACACCCCAAAACGCAGCACAGCAGAGGCCCACCAGTCCACGCAACGCACCGACCAAGGGCGATGGACATAGGCTTCAGGGTCCACACGGGTGGCCCCGGCCTCCATGGCTTGGCACAAGCTGGCATGCAAGGCCTTGGCCAAAGACGCGTTGCGCAGGACCAAATTGGCCTCACGCGCCAACAGCAAACTGAAAGGATCCAGATTGGACGATCCCACCGTGGCCCACTGTTGATCGACCACCGCGACCTTGGCGTGCAAATAGCTGGCGTGGTATTCGTAAATCTCGACCCCTGCCGCCATCAACTGGCCGTACAACTGACGCGACGCCCGGTACGGCAGGAAATATTCATACTGTCCTTGCAACAGCAACCGCACGCGCACACCACGGCGCGCAGCCATCACCAAAGCGCGACGCAAGCGAATGCCCGGGAAAAAGTACGCGCTGGCCAGCACCACCTCATCGCGCGCCGTGGCGAGCGCTTTGCGATACGCCCGTTCAATTTGCACACGGTGACGCACGTTGTCGCGCAGCACCAGTTGCACCGCACCACGCGAAGGCAGCTCGGGGTCTTGGTCCGCACTGCGCAAAGCATCAAGCGCACCCGCAATGTCTTGGCTGCGCAATTCACGCACGGCCTCCATGCGTGACCAGAGTTGCGTCATGGTGTCGTGCACGGCACGCACCACAGGGCCGCGCACACTGACGGCGTAATCCAACCGTGGCGACTTGAGCAAGCCCTGTACGTGCGGGTCCAAGTAGTCATCCAAGATGTTGATGCCACCACAAAACGCCACCGTTTGATCGACCACGCACAGCTTGCGGTGCAAACGACGCCAGCGGCTGGGCAACCAAAAACCCAAACCCTGCAAAGGCGAATACACATGGCAATGGACCCCAGCTTGCGCAAAACGCTGCGCCCATTCGGGCGGCAAGTTGCCCGTGCCCACCCCATCGACCACCACCTGCACACTGACGCCACGTTGCGCCGCGCGCACCAGGGCATGCGCCACATCGGCACCAGACCCTGCGAAATCGAAGATGTAGGTTTCTAAACGCACCTCACGCTGGGCCGCGTCCATCGCCACCACCATGGCAGCAAACAAATCCACGCCGCCGCGCAGCAAGCGCATGTCATGTGCAGCGTGTTCAACTGTCATGGCGCATCCCAAGCAAACTCGGTCAACAAGGGCAGGTGATCCGACATGCGACCCCAAATGCCCCCCTTGGGCACCTGGGTCTGCAAACGGTGCACACCCCGGACATACACATGGTCGAGTTGGGCCAAGGGCATGCGCGATGGGTAGGTCGCAACAGGCGTGTCTGCATTGGTGTGCAAGCCCACACTGGCCATCATGCGTGACACGGTGTTGCCCCAGTCATTGAAGTCGCCTGCAACCAGCAAAGGCGCGTCGTGCGGCACATCGCGGTCGATGTAGCGTTGGAGTTGTTCGATTTGTCGCACACGGCTGGCCGGCAGCAACCCCAGGTGAAGAACGATGACATGCACCAAGCGCTCTTGCAGCGTGAGCGTCACGTGCAGCAAGCCGCGTTGCTCAAACCGATGGTCTGACATGTTTTCATGGCGATGCGTGATGACTGGCCAACGACTGAGCAACGCATTGCCATGCTCACCATGACGGGTGATGGCATTGGTGCGATACACCGGGGTGTAGCCTTCGGGTGCTAAAAACTCCGCTTGCCCCAACTCAGGCCAACGCTCAAAACGTCTGGCGTGCAAACGGTTGAAAGCGCGCACCTCCTGCAAACACACCACGTCCGCATCAAACTGCTCGACGGCATGACCCAAGTTGTGAATTTCCAAACGCCGCGCAGGCCCAACGCCCTGCACGCCTTTGTGAATGTTGTAGGTTGCGACTTTGAATGTTTTCATCTTGAGCGTCAGAGTGTGCATCAGTCACATGGCCCTCTGCTTTGATCTGATGCAAATGACGCATGAGAAAAATCAATACTTTCCGCCTCAACTGCCCCGTGTGTGTGTGGTGGTCGTTTGCACCGCACCTCTATGATGCGCGCCATGGCCCAAGCACTCCCCCCTTTGAACGACTTACCCACTTGGCGCGCAGAAAGTGGCGCGCCTGCCCCACGTCGTGTGGTGCTGGCCGATGACACGCTCACCGCCGATGCCGCCTACCGCTTGGCTTGCGAAGGCACAGGGCTGTTGTGGCAAGGTGACTTTCACAACGCACGCCAACTGCTGCAAGCCTTGGCACGACGCGTGGACCGCAAGCCCACCAAAAAACCCAAGACGCCCGCGCCTGAGGTGACGCCCGCGCAAGCATTTCATTTGCACCGTCAAGCGCAAGGCCAGCGTGCGCGCACCTTGGCGATGGTGCTGGTGCCTATGAATGGCGACTACACCATTCCCTTGCGCCGCGCCCCAGATTTGCGTGAAGCCTGCATCAACGCTTGGGGGCCCGCCAACGGTGACGCCTGCATGGTGTCGCTGCGCGAGCTGCTGGGTTTGGTGGGCGCCCATGAATGGCACAAGAAAGGGGTTGAAATTCCCGCCTTGGGCGAAGCGCCGCACAACCGCATCCATCCGCACTACGGCGTGTTTTCACCCGTGCGCGGCGAGTATGTGGACTTGGTCAACACCACAGCAATTGCCGATAAGTCTTTGGCCTTTGACATTGGCGTGGGCACCGGCGTGCTGTCTGCCGTGTTGGCCAAACGTGGCGTGCAACACATTGTGGCCACCGATCAAGACCCGCGTGCACTGGCCTGCGCACACGACAACTTGCAACGCCTGCAGCGACTCAACCGAGTGAGCTTGGTTCAGTGCGATTTGTTTCCAGAAGGACGTGCACCGTTGGTGGTGTGCAACCCTCCGTGGGTCCCTGCGCGCCCCAGCGCTCCAATTGAGCATGCGGTCTACGACGAAGGCAGCCGCATGCTGCGTGGCTTTTTGTCAGGCCTGCGTGAACACCTCAGCCCGCAGGGCGAAGGCTGGTTGATCTTGTCGGATTTGGCTGAGCACTTGGGCCTGCGAAGCCGCGACGAACTGCTGGGCTGGATCGCCGAAGGCGGCTTGCAGGTGTTGGGTCGGCATGACATACGCCCTCGTCACAGCAAAGCGACAGACGCACGTGATGCCTTGCACGCTGCGCGCGCAGCAGAAGTTACTTCGCTTTGGCGCCTAGGTAGCGTCGCTTGATCCACGGCCAAAAGCCATGCGCTTGCGGCGCCGCTTGGGTGGCATGGGCGTGTGCCTCAGGCACCACTTGCAAGTCACGCAGCACGAACTGACACACCGCATCGTTGAAGGGCGCCGGGTGTTTGGCACCCACCACTTCAAACACCGCCGTGCGTGGATGCAGACGTTGCATCTCCAAGACCTGCTCTGACAAACAAACTCCAGATTCGCTGCCGTAGATCAAACGCATGGGGCCGTGGAAGTGTTTGAGCAAGTGGGCAAACTTCATGCCCTTCCAGTCTTTGCGATAAGGCAAATCAAAGTGCGACGGCGACTGCACGGCCAACACCACCCCCAAGTGCACATGGAGTTGTGCCACCAACTCTTGTGGCTCAGGCATGCGACCGGCTTGCTTCAAATAATCGGACAAGCCGTAAATCGACATCCAGCTCAAGGTCAACCCAATGTCGTTGAAGAACAAGCCTTCGATGTGATGGGCCGGATCTGACGCCAGGTACATGGCCAAAATACCGCCCATGCTGGTGCCCAGCACTTCAATGCGAGGCACAGGTTGGCCTGGACGCATCACCTCTTGCCGCAAGAACGCCCCGATGTCTTGCAAGTACACCGACATGGTGTAGCCGGCATCGCCAGGCAAGGGATCCGAGTCACCGCGACCACAGTGGTCCAAGGCGATGACGCGGATACCAGGCACACGCTGCGCGAGGGTCAATACAGGATCAAAGGTGGCGCGGGTTTCTAACAAGCCCGGCAAGCACAAAAGGACGTGGGGACTGTTGACATCGCCTACAGCGCTGTAGGCCAAGTGACGTTTGGCTGAGCTCAGCTGACAAAGAAGGGATGGAAATTGCGATACGGTCATAACTCGCCCCATCCTAGTCGATGGCACGTGTTGGTCTTGTGACATCCAAAAGTCAGAACCCGATTTCTCTCACCAACACGGCCAGCACCTGTCGCAGATAACGCCCGGCAGGACTGGACCATGCAGCGTGGATGGTGACTCTTCCACGCCAAGACTGGTCTTGCATTTCTGCGGGCATGTTCTGCACCTCGAGGGTGACGCGGTAAACAGCGCGTTCGGGCACCAGTTGGCCGTTTTTCTCGCGCGTGATCACATGGCCCCCCAAGGCGCTGGCCAGCTCGCGACGCGGCAGCACGCGCGCGGCATCTTGATCGATGGCGGTGACCTGCAACTTCAACATCGCACCTGCCGTGCTGTCCGTCCAGAAGCTGGCGTCTTGTCCGATGTGCACACGGCTGACATCGTCTTCGTCGAGCCAAGTTTCCACACGCCATGCAGTGCCCTGCTTGACCAACACACCGAGTGACTCTTTCTTGCCCACCCACTGCCCCACGGCTAGGTCAGGGTCCGCCATGAAGAAACGTCCGGCATACGGTGCTTGAGGTTCGAACTGGCTGCGTTCAGCTTGCACGCCCTGCCATTCGGCTTGGGTGGTGACCAAGGTCTGCTCTGCCACCTTCATGCGTTTGCGCATCTCATCATCAAAACCCGACGTGGCCGCTTGCAAGCGTTGTTGGTCCAAGCGAAGCAGCAATGTTTTCTCGCGACTCGCCAGATCAGGCATGAACAAGGTCACCAATGGCGTGCCTTCTGCGGCAACGGCACCGTGCTTCAAAGGCAAGGCTTCTACCCAAGCGCCCGCAGGGGCAAACACAGGCCATGAGTCTTGCGGGTGCAAGACCGCACTGGTGGTGATGCGCCCCGGCCAAGGCAGAACGACCAAGAGGCAGCAAGCCATGCACACGATCATCGACCGACGACTGCGCGCACGTTGACGAATGTGCGGCCAACGATCACGCCACACGCGCAACTCAGAACGAATCGGCCACAGCACGAACCACAAAATTTCCACGGCGAACAGCACCACGCCCAGCAGCTTGAAGAAAAAGAGATACACCAAGCCCGCAATACCCAAGAACAAGACCAAGCGGTAAATCCAAGTGGCCCAGGCAAAACCGATCAACGCGGCTTGCGTGGTGGGACTGAAATGCTCGGGAGGTTCATCGTCCAGAGCAAACAACCATTCGCGTAATTTCCAGCGTGCCAAAGCAAAACTGCGTGCATGCAAATTCGGCATGTCCAACGCATCGCTCAAAATGAAATAACCATCAAAGCGCATGAACGGGCTGGCGTTGATGGCCAGCGTGGCCACCCAACTGGTGGTCGCCAACATGAACGCCGCCGACTGCAAACCGCCCTCGGGCAACAAGGCCCACGCCAACGTCGCCCATGCGGCAACCACAAGCTCGGTGACGATGCCTGCGCTGGCCACACGCAAGCGGTGGAAACGATTGGTCAGTCGCCAGGTTTCATTGGTGTCGGTGTAGGCCACAGGCCACATGACCAAAAAGGCCACGCCCATGGTGGGCACGCGACATCCAAAATGTTTGGCCGTGAAGGCATGACCCAGCTCGTGCAACAGCTTCACAAAAAACAAAGCCACGCCATACGACAACAGACCTTCGAGATTGAAGGTGTCCACCAAGGAAGCGCTGAACACATCCCAACGGCGGATCACTTGCGTGAGACCCATGGCCAATGCAACCAAGGTCATGACAACAAAACTGCGCGTACCCAACAAACGGGCCACAGGCAACCAACGCGTGAGCCAAGCGTCGGGCTGGATGAGCGGCAGCCTGAAAAACAGGTAGTGATGCAACAACCACTTGAGGGGTGTGCCCTGCAATTTGGCCAGCTGTTCAGCCAGCTTTTGCGGGCCCCCTGCAAAGCTCGCATGCACCAGTTGGTGTTGGACCAAGAACTGCGCCACCCCCTCCACATCGGCCGAGGTCAACGACAGGGTGGTGTGATGGGACACATCCTCGGCAATGCGCTCTGGGTCGTCCATGTCCCAGCGTTGCAGCATTTCCATTGTGGGCCAGTCAATCCGAAAAAACAGATTGCGAATCGGGTCATGCATGGTCCAGCTTGGCTGACCATCGGGCAAGGTGGGTCCTGGCAGCAGGTCCAGCTCTTCACGCAAACGCGGTAAAGGCATGGCTTACCAACCCAAGGTGGCGCGCAAGGTTGCCCACGGCCGACGCAGCACCCAATAAGACAAAGGCACCCAACCGCCATGCAATTTGGCTGTGCCTTTGAGGCCCACGCGGTGGTTGGTTGGACTGCTCAAGGTGGCGCGCACGCGATAAGCAAAGCTGCCGTCGGGACGTTGCACGGCGTCGTGCGCCATGTACCGCAAGGTGGCCGAGACGGGCGACAGTGGGCTGGCACTCAGATAAAGCGACACATCGTCGCCCGGCGACAAACGAATGGCATCTGCGATGGGCAACCAAGCTTCAACTTCTACATCGTCTAGCGCTGCAAGACGCAAGATGCGCTCGCCCGTCGCCACGGGCTTGCCGATCCATTCCGACGGATCGTCCATCAGCACCACGCCGGCTTGCGGCGCCAACACACGCGCACGCGCCAGTTGCTCTTGCAAGTAGTCGATTTCAGAACGACGCTCTTCCACTTTGCCCACCAACAGGGCCAGTTGTGTTTTGGACTTGCTGTCGCTCAAAGCCAATTGACTGGTTTGGCGGTAATCGGTTTCGGCTGTTGCCAGGGCTTGCATGGCCACGTCCAAGCGCGACTGAATCACGATCTCGTCAAAACTGAACAACGGTTGATCGGCGTTGACTTGTTGGTTGGGCTGCACGTGAAATACATCAATCACACCATCCAGCGGCGCACGAATCACCAAGGGATGCGCGGGCACCAATTCACCCGGCGCCAACACCGTCAAGTGCACAGGCCAAAGCAACGCAGCGAGCAAGCCACCTGCGATCTGCACGCGACGCTGCTTCCACCACAACTGGTTTTCTTGCCAAGCGATGACTTTGGCGATCCGTTCACGCCAATTCCGCAATCGGGCGATGTGTGGCCGGTGCCGTGCAGCAAACGCATGCCACCAGACCTCGGACCACTCGTGCAAAACAGCCAGCTCATCGGGCAGCCACGGGGTGTCGCGCATCAAGATCGCAGCACCATCGACACCAGTCATTGCAGAGCCTAACCACACGGCATGCTCTGGGCACCAGAGCGCCCAGTCAGCGGCCAAGTGCTCGGGTAGATCACGCGCAGAAAAGGTGTGCGGCCCCTCGCCGCCCAAGGCATGCAGGTGACGGCACACGGCGTCGAGCCATTGCACATAGGGCACATTGGCATCCACCTGCACAACCCCCGACAAGCTCCAAGTCCCCTCTTCGGTGAGCCACAAAGCAGCCTGACGGTAAGGTGCCAGAGCCAACGTGTCGTTGACCAGCAAGAAGCCCAGCTCGCGATCAGACGCAGCTTGACGCGCTTTGCGCGCTAAGCCCCACAACGCATCTGTCATCCTGCGCGCACTCGCACAGCTTCACGCACAGACGATTGGGGCATGGCGTCGGCCACACGCACCAAGGTGATGGGGCGTTTGGCTTTGTTGGCAAAGCCCAAGATAGAGGTGGAGGACAACACAACGTTGGTCACCGAACCGCTGAGTGTGAAGGTTTTGTTCACGCTGTCAATGGAACTGACGGTCAACTGTGTGGTGCCGTTTTTCAGTGCTGTCAGCGTACCTGCCTGGTTGTTTGCGGTGCTAGCCACCATGCACATGCGCTTGGATGTCCATTCGGAAGGCAACCGTGAGATCAAAAAAGCCATCAATGACATGAATGGTGTGATTGATCGCTGCCTGCAAACAACGCTGTTGGGCGACCGACAACTGGTGGCACAGGTTGAGCGATGCGAGCTGGTCAATCTCCTGCGTGATGCGGTGTCGGCTTGCACACAACCCCAACGAATCGAAACAGATGCCCCCACCGAGCTGTATGCACAGACCGATCGACAGTTGTTCTTCATCGTGCTCAACAACTTGCTTGAAAACGCCTGTAAATATGCAAAACCCAACACCCCCATTCATGCCACGCTGAGACATGATGCCGATGGAAAGACCCTCGTCTTCGAGGTACGCAACCTGCCCCATGACAACCATTGGCCAGATGCAAAGCAGGTGTTTGATAAGTATTACCGCAGCCCCTACGCTCGGCGTCAGGCGGGCACGGGATTGGGACTGTTCCTGGTCAACAACTTGATGCAGACACTGGGTGGTGACATTCGTTATGCCCCTGATGAGACCTGGGTCAGGTTTGTGGTGCGAATGCCCTTGTCGACCTGATTTGGCTTGATTTGGGAAATTGCCCCCTCTGATATTTATGATTTTTTCATTTCAACTCGCCACTCCCACATGACTTTTGCGCCCTCACTTCACATCCTGGTGGTGGAAGACAACGACAGCCTGCGCGAGGCCACCGTCGACTTCCTTCAGCAGCAAGGTCACCAAGTGGCGGGTGTGGTGTGCGCTGAAGATGTGGACGACACGCCCACACGCGACCTCCCCGATCTGTACATCATCGATGTCAACATGCCCGGTGAAGACGGCTTCAGCTTGGCCGAACGCATCCGTAAAAGCCAACCCATGGCAGGCATTGTGTTGATGACAGCACGGGGACAGCTGAGCGATCGACTCGAGGGCTATTCATCCGGTGCAGATAACTACTTGATCAAACCCGTCGAGCAAACAGAGCTGCTGCTCTGCATCAACAGCCTTGGACGACGACTCAAGGCAAGCACATCGATCCCGCTGTCAGACACGCTGACACTCAACAGCCAAACCTTGCATCTATCAGGGCCACAGGGTGAAACTTCACTCACCCACGGTGAAAGCCTTTTGCTCGCCGCCTTCAGCCGTGCAGCGGGGCAAAAACTTGAACGCTGGCAAGCCATGCAACTGGTGGACACCAAAGACAAAGGCCTGGTGCCTGCAAATTTGGAAATGCGCATCAGCACATTGCGCAAAAAGCTCATCAGCTGCGGCACATCCTATGACGCGATTCGCACGATCCGCGGCTTTGGCTACGTCCTGTGCGTTCCCATTCAGATCCTCTGAGATCCTTCCGCAACCCACGCCAAAACAAAACGCCACCCGAGGGTGGCGTTTTGCTGGGCTTGAGCTTGCAAGTGTCAGAACACCCGCAGCTCGTGCTGCATGCGTTTAGGCGGTTTTAACCGCATCCACGTTGCGCAAGCGAATGTGCAATTCACGCAACTGCTTTTCGTCCACAGGGCTTGGCGCTTGGGTGAGCAAACACTGCGCGCGCTGAGTCTTTGGGAAAGCAATCACGTCACGGATGGACTCTGCACCGGTCATCAAAGTGACGATGCGGTCCAAACCGAAGGCCAAGCCGCCGTGTGGAGGCGCGCCGTATTGCAAGGCGTCGAGCAAGAAGCCGAACTTGAGCTGAGCTTCTTCTGGCGTGATCTTCAAAGCGTCAAACACTTTTTGTTGCACGTCAGCGCGGTGGATACGCACCGAGCCGCCGCCCATTTCCCAACCGTTCAACACCATGTCGTAGCCCTTGGAGATGCACTTCTCGGGCGCGGTGACCATCCAGTCTTCGTGGCCGTCTTTGGGCGCGGTGAAGGGGTGGTGCACGGCGGTGTAGCGCTGGCTTTCGTCGTCGAACTCGAACATTGGGAAGTCGACCACCCACATCGGGGCCCAACGGTCTTCGAACAAACCGTTTTTCTTGCCGAACTCGCTGTGGCCAATCTTGATGCGCAAGGCACCGATGGCGTCGTTCACGATCTTGGCCTTGTCTGCACCGAAGAAAATCAAGTCGCCGTTTTGCGCGCCTGAACGCTCCAACACAGCGTTCAATGCTGCGTCGTGGATGTTCTTGACGATGGGTGACTGCAAACCGTCACGGCCTTTGGACAGGTCGTTGACACGGATGTAGGCCAAGCCCTTCGCGCCGTAGATCTTGACAAACTCGGTGTAGGCGTCGATCTCGCCACGGCTGATACCGCCACCTTCGACCGAACCATTCGGCACGCGCAGGGCCACCACGCGGCCGCCCTTCATGTTGGCGGCACCCGAGAACACTTTGAAGTCCACATCGCCCATGACATCGGTCACTTCGGTGAACTGCAGCTTCACGCGCAAGTCAGGCTTGTCTGAGCCATAAATGTGCATGGCGTCTTGGTACGTCATGACGGGGAACTCGCCGAGGTCCACACCAATGGTCTTTTGGAACACGCGTTTGATCATGCCTTGGAACATGTCGCGGATTTCTTCCTCGCTCAAGAACGAGGTTTCAATATCAATCTGGGTGAATTCAGGCTGACGGTCAGCGCGCAAGTCTTCGTCGCGGAAGCACTTGGTGATTTGGTAGTAACGGTCGTAGCCCGCCACCATCAACAGCTGTTTGAACAACTGAGGTGACTGTGGCAACGCGAAGAACTGACCATCGTGCACACGGCTAGGCACGAGGTAATCGCGCGCACCTTCAGGTGTGCTCTTGGTGAGCATCGGTGTTTCGATGTCCACGAAGCCGTTTTCGTCGAGGTACTTGCGCACTTCCATCGACACTTTGTAGCGCAGCATCAGGTTGTTTTGCATGTACGGGCGACGCAGGTCGAGCACGCGGTGTGTGAGGCGTGTGGTCTCAGACAAGTTGTCGTCGTCAATTTGGAACGGCGGCGTGACCGACTCGTTCAACACGATCAGCTCGTGGCACAGCACTTCAATCTTGCCGCTCTTGAGGCCTTCGTTGGTCGTGCCTTCAGGACGGGCGCGTACCAAGCCTTTGACTTGGATACAAAACTCGTTGCGCACGTTCTCAGCCACTTTGAACATCTCGGGACGGTCTGGGTCACACACGACTTGCACGTAGCCTTCACGGTCGCGCAGGTCAATGAAGATCACGCCACCGTGGTCACGACGACGGTTGACCCAGCCGCACAGGCTCACGGTTTGGCCATTGAGAGCTTCGGTCACAAGACCGCAGTAGTGGGAGCGCATTGCCATTTTTAGTTTCTCTTTTCTTGAATGACTGCGGTGCCAGGAGAGACGGCACCCATGGAAATCACATACGTCAACGCTTCGTCAACGCTCATCGCAAGCTCAATCACGTCGGCGCGGGGCACCAACAAGAAGAAGCCGCTGGTTGGGTTCGGTGTGGTGGGCACGTACACGCTCAGGTGTTCGCCGTTGAGCTTGGAAGCCACTTCGCCCACAGGCGCACCGGTTTGAAAAGCAATGGTCCACATGCCCTCATGGGGGTACTGCACCAACAAGGCTTGGCGAAACGCGTTGCCGTTGCTAGAGAACAGGGTGTCGGACACTTTTTTGACACTGGTGTAAATCGACTTGACGATAGGAATGTGGGTGAACAATTTGTCCCACTGCTTGACCCACCAGCGACCGGCCACGTTCGACACCAAAGCGCCCGTGACCAACAAGCCCACCAGCACCAAGACCACGCCAAGTCCTGTGATCTGGCGCAAAGAGGTCAGCGTGTCGTGTGACACCAAGGGGCCGATGGTGCCTAAGAACATGCCGTCCATGACACCCACCAGCCACGTCAACACCCAGACCGTGATGGCCAAGGGCGTCCAAACCAACAGGCCTGCAAGCAGGTATTTTTTAATGGGCATGGTGTGCTTTAGTTTTTGAAAATCGTTCAGTGGCAAGCGCACGATGCGCCGCAACCACCGGCAGCAGAGGTACCGCTGTCACTGGCTGCAGCGGGTGCCGCAGCCGTGGCTGTGCTGTCGCCACTGGGCGTGGAAGCTGGGGCAGAAGTGCCACCCGAGCCGCCTTTGAAATCGGTGGCATACCAACCCGAGCCTTTGAGCTGAAAGCCCGCAGCGGTGAGTTGTTTAGAGAATGTCGGTTTACCGCAGGCCGGGCAATCGGTCAGCGGGGCATCCGCGATTTTTTGCAGGACGTCCTTGGCATGGCCGCAGGACCCGCATTTGTAGGCATAAATGGGCATGGCAGGAAGATGGGGTAAAACCCGTAATTATAGGCGGCAGGCCGATCTTCAAGCCCCGTCCGCGCGCCCTGCCCCGCTGGCTGCGTGCGTCAGGCCGCACCCACCAGTTTGTGGTGACTGCCATGGGCATTGCGAATGGCTTGCGGCCCCACGGAGCCCACCAACATGCCCACCAAACTGGCCATCACGCCGGCCAATTGGGCCGGAAACTCCTGCCCAGCAGGCGTCGCCAAAAACAGCAACCAAGTCAGCAACCCCAACACGATCGCAAAAATCGCCCCTTGGGTGGTCGCGCGCTTCCAATACAGCCCAAAGGTCAAAGGCACAAACGCCCCCACCAAAGGCACTTGGTAAGCCCCCGAGACCATTTCGTAAATCGAGGTGCCTTGCATCAAGATGGCGTAGCACAGCACCACCACGCTGAAAGCCAGCACCGTGATGCGCATGGCTCGCAGCTCTTGTTTGTCGCTTTGATGCGGGTGAAATTGGCGCCAAATGTTTTCAGTGAATGTGACGCTAGGCGCCAGCAACGTGGCCGATGCGCATGACTTGATGGCCGAGAGCAACGCGCCAAAGAACAACACCTGCATGATGAACGGCATGTGCGCCATCACCAACGTAGGCAGCACTTTTTGGGGGTCTTCGGCCATCAGGGTTGCCGCGGTCTCCGGCATGATGATCATCGCGCTGACGACCAAGAACATGGGCACAAACGCAAACAAGATGTAGCAAATCCCGCCAATCACCGGGCCGCGTGTGGCCGCCTCCAAGCTGTTGGCCGACATGACGCGCTGAAACACGTCTTGCTGTGGGATCGAACCGAACATGATGGTGATCGCAGCCGCAAAGAAAAACACCACGTCTTTGAAATTGGGCTCGGGCAAAAACTTGAACATGTCTTTGCTGATCGCCAAGCTCACCACTTTGTCAGCGCCCCCCGCTTGGTCGGCCGCAAACACCGCCAGGATAGACAAACCCACCACCAAGATGATCATTTGGATGAAGTCGGTGATCGCCACCGACCACATGCCACCAAACAAGGTGTAGGCCAAGATCGACACCACGCCAATCACCATGCCAAGCTCGATGCTGATGGCGTTGTTGGACAACACGTTGAAGACCAAGCCCAAAGCCGTGACTTGGGCCGACACCCAGCCCAAGTAGCTGACCATGATGATCAGCGAGCAAATCACCTCGACGGTGCGGCCATAGCGCTCGCGGTAGTAATCGCTGATGGTCAACAGCGTCATGCGGTAGAGCTTGCCCGCAAAAAACAACCCCACAAAGATCAAACAAAAGCCAGCACCAAAGGGGTCTTCCACCACGCCGTGCAAACCGCCGTTCACAAACTTGGCAGGGATGCCCAAGACGGTTTCAGAGCCGAACCATGTCGCAAACGTGGTGGTCACGATCATGGCCATGGGCAAGTGCCGGCCTGCAATCGCAAAGTCTGCGGAGTTTTGAACACGTTTGGCCGCCATCAAGCCGATGGCAATGGTGACCAGCAAATAAACGATGACGAGTGTGAGCAGCACGGGTCAACTCCGCTAAAACTTTAAAAAAACGTGTGCAGTCGCACAAACACCTGCATCGCTACCAAACCGAGCAAGAAGCCCGCACCACACCACATGAGGCGTTGCAGCAAACGGTTGGTCCGGCGCTGCTCTTCGATCAAGAGTTGCAGATGGCTGTTGCCATCGTTTTGACGATGCTTCAAAAAGTCGTGCACCAAACGGGGCAGCTCGGGCAAGAGCTTGGCGTAACGCGGCGCTTCGGCGACCAATTGGTTCCAGAGTTTTTTAGGACCGACTTGGTCGATCATCCATTTTTCCAAGAACGGCTTGGCGGTGCTCCACAGGTCCAATTCAGGATCGAGCTGGCGACCCAAGCCTTCGATGTTGAGCAAGGTTTTTTGCAACAAGACCAACTGCGGCTGAATCTCGACATTGAAACGACGCGAGGTTTGGAACAAACGCATCAACACCATGCCCAAAGAAATTTCTTTCAAGGGACGGTCAAAGTAAGGCTCGCACACCGCACGAATGGCGGACTCCAACTCATCCACGCGCGTGTCAGCGGGAACCCAACCAGACTCCACATGCAACTCAGCCACGCGCTTGTAATCGCGACGGAAAAACGCGGTGAAGTTTTGCGCCAAGTATTCTTTGTCGTATTCAGTGAGCGTGCCGACGATGCCAAAGTCTAAGGACACATAGCGCCCAAAGCTTGCAGGGTCGATGCTGACTTGGATGTTACCGGGGTGCATGTCGGCGTGAAAGAAACCATCACGGAACACTTGGGTGAAGAAGATGGTCACGCCATCCCGCGCGAGCTTGGGAATATCCACCCCGGCCTGACGCAAACGATCCACCTGACTGATGGGCACACCGTTCATGCGTTCCATCACGATGACTTCGGTGTGGCAGAAATCCCAAATCATTTCGGGAATCAGCACCAAATTCAAACCATCCATGTTGCGACGCAATTGGGCCGCATTGGCGGCTTCGCGGATGAGGTCGAGTTCATCGTGCAAGTACTTGTCGAATTCAGCCACCACTTCGCGGGGCTTCAAACGCTTGCCATCGGCGGACAAACGGTCGACCCAACCGGCCATCATGCGCATCAGGCTCAGGTCTTTGTCGATGACGTTCAACATGCCAGGACGCAACACTTTCACAGCCACATCACGGGTGTGACCGCTGCGGTCTTTGATGACGGCAAAGTGCACTTGCGCAATCGACGCGCTGGCTACAGGTTGATGGGTGAAGTCCACGAACACGTCGTTGAGTGGGCGACCAAATGAACGCTCAATGATCGCAACGGCAACATCGGATGGAAACGGTGGCACGCGGTCTTGCAACAGCGCCAGCTCATCGGCAATGTCAAACGGCAGCAAGTCACGGCGGGTGGAGAGCACCTGACCGAACTTCACAAAGATGGGTCCCAAATGCTCCAACGCTTCGCGCAAACGCTGACCGCGCGGCGCACGCAAATCACGCCCCACCGACACAATGCGAGCCAACAACCGCAAGCCCGGCTTTTGGAAACTGGTCAGTACCAGTTCATCGAGGCCGTAGCGCAGGACGATGAACACAATGTAGAGGCCGCGAAACAAGCGTGTCATGGCGTCCCCTTTTGAGCTTTCTGCTGCACAAAGCTGCGCAGCGCATCCACGGCACGTTTGGCCGTTTGTGCCAAGGTGTGGGCTGGGGCATCGCCGATCAAACGCGATAAATCTTCCTCGGGATCCCAGCGCACATGGTCGATGAGCCAATTCACTTCGGCCGCCAATTGCACATCACCTTCGATGCGAATGGCTGGCTTGTCACCTTGCAACACAGTCTTGGCCAACTCCAAAGGAGAAGGCTCGTTCACGCGCAACACCAAATCGGCCGCTTGGTGGCTGGCGTCAGGCGTGATGAACTCCACCAAGCCCGCAGGTGTGAAAGCACATTGAAACACTTGATCACGCCAACACACTTGCACTTGGCGCCCCCGTTGGCGTTGCAACCTGTCACGCGCAGCAGGCTCTTGCATGAGCACATGGTTCAAAAAAAGCACGACGCGTTGCTGCACCTCGCTCACCGCCCATGCGGGAGGTGTGAACGATTGCGCAAAATCAGCGGGAAGTTGGGTGCGCAGCGCGTCTGCCGCGCCAGCCAACCAAGAAAAAGGGGACTGTGTTGCCATAGTCCCCGATTATTCCTTGTTTGAGCGCCCTGCCGAGCCCTCGGATCAAGTGCCCTGTTTATTGCAAGGCTTGCACACCCGCGACCAGCCATCCCAGGCTGCCATCTTTGGGCTTGGTCATGTTCCAAACTTCGCGGAATGGGGTGGGGCCTGCAGAAGGCTCTTCACGAATCAGTCCAGAGAACTCCACGCTGGCCAAGTAGAACGCACCTGCTTCTTCGATACCCAAGAGCTGCGCGTCCAGCATCACCACGTCGGTGTGGTTGACTTGGCCGCTGGCCGTGGCTTCGCGCTCAGCGAGTTGGTTTTTGATTTCTTCCAACATGCTGTCGGTCATCATGGAGCGCAAAGTGCTCACATCGGAACGGTCCCAAGCAGCTTGCAAGGTCATGAAGTTTTGCTTGGCCGCGTTGACAAAACCCAGCGTGTCAAAGTCCGCGGGGATGCCCCAAGTTTGTTGGCCTGACAACGCAGAACCAATCATCGAACCACCACGTTGCGATGCAGCGGGGTCATAGGCTGGCATGGTGTCCATCGGACGGGCCGAGGCGTCATTGCCCACGTTCTTGGGGTTGTACTGTGGCAAGGTGCTTGGATTTGCAGAAGCGCCAGCACCTTCAAAAGCAAACGGGCTGTTGTTCGCAGCTTCAGGTTGTCGACGACGCATCAGCGCACCAATCACCATCATGACCACCAAGGCAAGCAAGCCGAACATCAGGAACTGACCAAACTCAGCGCCAAAACCCAACGAGTGTGCCAACCAAGCCAGGCCCAAACCAGCAGCCAAACCGCCCAACATCGCGCCCCAAGGCTTGCGTTGCGGTTGCGCTGCCGCAGGAGGCGCTGCAGGCGTAGGCGCTGGTGCCGCCTGTGTCGCGTTTTGCACAGGGGCAGCAGGTTTGGCAGCTTCACGTTGTGTCACGTTGCTGGACTGCTGGCCCATTGACTTGCCACCGCCCAAGCGTTTGGCGGCCTCGGCGTGCAAACTGGCAAACGCCATCGCGATCACCAAAATTGATGTCCAAAGTTTTTTCATGTCGTTGTCTCCTTCTGTCTCGGTGTGTCAGCACTTAATTCCAACATGAAGCGCGACCACGCCGGCACTCATGTTGTGAAAGTCCACATGGCCAAAGCCATTTTGTTTCATGAGGGCTTTGAGCTCCTCTTGGCCGGGGTGCATGCGAATGGACTCAGCCAAATATTGGTAGCTCGAAGCATCCCCCGCAATCATCTGGCCCAACTTGGGCAGGATGTTGAAGGAGTACCAGTCGTAGGCTTTCTCGAGCGGCTTGGCCACTTTGGAAAACTCCAGCAGCAGCAGCTTGCCGTTGGGCTTGAGCACGCGGCACATTTCTTTGAGCGCTAAATCTTTGTGGGTCATGTTGCGCAAGCCAAAGGCCACGCTGACCACGTCAAAGTGGTTGTCGGGAAACGGCAGCTTTTCGGCATCGCACACCAAGGTAGGCAACACCAGGCCATGGTCGAGCAAACGGTCTCGCCCTGTGCGCAGCATGGCCTCGTTGATGTCGGTGTGCACCACACGGCCTGTTTTGCCCACCTTCTGTGCAAACGCCATGGACAAGTCGCCCGTGCCACCGGCGATGTCGAGCACTTGCGAGCCTTCGCGCAGATCCGCCACCATGACGGTGTAGCGCTTCCACAGGCGGTGCAGGCCGGCAGACATGAGGTCGTTCATCACGTCATATTTGGACGCGACGGAGTCAAACACACCACGCACATGTTTGGCTTTTTCTTTTTCGTCAACGGTTTTGAAACCGAAATGGGTGCTGCTCATAATGATCAATGCTATCAGTGTCTCAGTGGGCGTGGCTGCTGCAGCCCGCGCCCGCCTTCTCAGGCATGGCTGCGTCGCGGTCCATGCCCGCTTCTTTCAGGCGGCGCTCGTAATCGGCCCACAACTGGTCTTGCTCAGAGCCCAAGAAATACAGGTACTCCCAAGTGAACAAGCCACTGTCGTGACCATCGCTGAAGGTGGGCTTGATGGCGTAGTTGCCTACGGGCTCTAAGCCTTCTAAGCCCACCTCGCGCTTGCCCGTTTGCAACACCTCTTGGCCTGGCCCGTGGCCCTGCACTTCAGCCGATGGGCTGTAAACACGCATCAACTCGAACGGAATACGAAATGAAGCGCCGTCAGAGAAGCTCACCTCCAAGACGCGCGTGGCGCCGTGTACGGTGATGTCTTGCGGAGTGGGGGTATGTTTTTCGAGGCCGGCCATTGCTGTCTTTCGGTTTAAACCAACACGCGCTCAATGCCACCGGCATTGGCGTGGGCCACGTACTCGGGCATCCATTGCTCGCCCAAGATCTTGCGTGCCATCTCGACCACGATATAGTCGGCTTCGAGCAAACCATTTTGCAGATCGTCGCCGTAACGGGTCAGGCCTTGCAAGCAGCTGGGGCAGCTGGTGAGGATCTTCATGTCGCCTTGTGCTTGCCCGGTCATGGCACGCAAGGCGACTTCGTCTTTTTGCAACTCTGCTTCTTTGCGGAAACGCACTTGGGTCGAGATGTCAGGACGCGTCACACCCAAGGTACCCGACTCGCCGCAGCAACGATCGCTCTTGACCACTTGATCGCCGACCAAGGCCTTGACCGTTTTCATCGGGTCTTGCTGCTTCATGGGGCTGTGGCAAGGATCGTGGAACAAATAGCCCGCTTGCTGTTCGGCATTGAGCTTGATGTCCTTTTCGAGCAAGAACTCGTGGATGTCGACGATGCGGCAACCAGGGAAGATCTTGTCGAACTCGTAGCCTTGCAACTGATCAAAGCACGTGCCGCAGCTCACCACCACGGTTTTGATGTCGAGGTAGTTGAGCGTGTTGGCCACGCGGTGGAACAACACGCGGTTGTCGGTGATGATCTTCTCGGCCTTGTCAAACTGGCCCGAGCCTTTTTGTGGGTAGCCACAACACAGGTAGCCGGGTGGCAGCACCGTTTGCACACCGGCATGCCACAACATGGCTTGCGTGGCGAGGCCGACTTGACTGAACAAACGCTCCGAGCCACAACCTGGGAAATAGAACACGGCCTCGGTCTCTGGCGTGGTGGTCTTGGGGTTGCGGATGATGGGCACGTAATCTTTGTCTTCAATGTCCAACAAAGCGCGCGCGGTTTTCTTGGGCAAACCGCCCGGCATTTTTTTGTTGATGAAGTGGATGATTTGCTCTTTGATGGGCGCAGCGCCCACCGTTGCAGGCGGCGCTTTGGTTTGCTTGCGCGCCACCACACCGAGCACGTCGTGCGCGAAGCGCTGCAGCTTCATACCCACATCCACCATCGCACTGCGCGCGAACTTGATGGTTTCGGGGTTGGTGGCATTGAGCATGAACATCGCGGCTGCGTTGCCAGGACGGAAGCTCTTTTGTCCCATCTTGCGCAACAGGTTGCGCATGTTCATGGACACGTCACCAAAGTCAATGTTCACGGGGCAAGGCGAGAGGCACTTGTGACAAACCGTGCAGTGGTCTGCCACGTCTTCAAACTCTTGCCAGTGCTTGATGGACACGCCACGGCGGGTTTGTTCTTCGTACAAAAAGGCCTCAACCAACAGCGAGGTGGCCAAAATTTTGTTGCGAGGGCTGTATAACAAGTTGGCGCGCGGCACGTGCGTCGAGCACACAGGCTTGCATTTGCCGCAACGCAAACAGTCTTTCACGCTGCCCGCAATGGCGCCAATGTCGGACTGCTGCATGATGAGCGACTCATGCCCCATCAAACCAAAGCTTGGCGTGTAGGCCTGGCTCAAATCGGCATGACGCAGGTTCACATCGGCATCTTGGTTGCGCAGCAACTTGCCTTTGTTGAAACGACCTTCGGGATCCACGCGCGCTTTGTAGTCCGCAAAGGGCTGCAATTCGGCATCAGTCAAAAACTCCAGCTTGGTGATCCCAATGCCGTGCTCACCCGAGATCACGCCATCGAGCGAACGCGCCAGCACCATGATGCGGGCCACCGCCTCGTGCGCGGTTTGCAGCATGGCGTAGTTGTCACTGTTGACGGGGATGTTGGTGTGCACATTGCCGTCACCGGCGTGCATGTGCAGCGCCACCCAAACACGGCCTTTGAGCACGCGCTGGTGAATGGCATTGCACTCATCCAAGATGGGCTGAAATTGAGCGCCCGTGAAAATGTTTTGCAGCACCGCACGGATTTGTGTTTTCCAACTGGCACGCAAGGTGTGATCTTGCAGCTGCGGGAACAAAGCGTCGCATTCATTGAGCCACTGCTGCCACAGGCCACGCACTTCGCCAATCAGCGAGCGGGCTTGTTGCACACGGTCTTCCAGCAATTCGGGCGTCGGCACATCGGCTGCGTCGTCTGACTTGCCCAAAGGCAAATTGCCTTTGGCGAAGAAATCTTCCAAGGCGTCACACAAGGCAATCTTGTTGCGCAAGCTCAATTCGATGTTGATGCGCTCAATGCCATCGGTGTACTCCGCCATGCGTGGCAAAGGAATCACCACGTCTTCGTTGACCTTGAAGGCGTTGGTGTGACGGCTGATGGCGGCTGTGCGCTTGCGGTCCAACCAAAACTTTTTACGCGCTTCAGCGCTGACAGCGACAAAACATTCGCCGCTGCGTGAGTTGGCCATGCGTGCCACTTCAGACGTGACACGTGCCACGTCATCCGCGTTATCGCCAGCAATGTCACCAATCAACAGCATCTTGGGCATGCCACCGCGCTTGCTCTTGGTGGCATAACCCACGGCACGCAAATAGCGATCGTCCAAATGCTCTAAGCCCGCCAACAACACACCGCTGCGTTTTTGCTCGGCAAACATGAAATCTTTGATTTCCACAATGCTGGGCACGGCATCTTTGGCATTGCCAAAGAACTCCATGCACACGGTGCGCGTGTGCTCGGGCATGCGGTGAACAATCCAGCGGGCGCTGGTGATCAAGCCATCGCAACCTTCTTTTTGGATGCCCGGCAAACCGCTCAAGAACTTGTCGGTCACGTCTTTGCCCAAACCTTCTTTGCGGAAGGATTTGCCAGGGATATCGAGGCGTTCTTGGCGGATGAAGGTTTTACCGTCAGCTTGGTAATACTTCAGCTCAAAGCTGGCGACCTCGGCGTCGTGAATCTTGCCGAGGTTGTGATCCACACGGGTGACGTCGAGCCATTCGGCATCCGGGGTCACCATGCGCCAGCTGGCCAAGTTGTCGAGCGCCGTGCCCCACAGCACGGCCTTCTTGCCGCCCGCATTCATGGCGATATTGCCGCCAATGCACGACGCTTCGGCGGAGGTTGGGTCGACAGCAAACACAAAACCGGCACGCTCAGCGGCATCGGCCACACGCTGGGTGACCACACCGGCTTCTGTCCACACAGTGGGCACGGGATGGTCGATGCCAGGCAGGTTGACCATGACCACTTCGGTCATGGCTTCGAGTTTTTCGGTGTTGATGACCGCACTCTTCCAGGTCAGGGGCACCGCGCCACCGGTGTAGCCCGTGCCACCCCCACGGGGGACGATGGTCAAGCCAAGGTCAATACAACCTTTCACCAAACCGGCCATTTCCTCTTCGGTGTCAGGCGTCAACACAACAAAGGGGTATTCCACACGCCAATCGGTGGCGTCGGTCACATGGCTCACACGTGAGAGGCCATCGAACTTGATGTTGTCATGGGCCGTGTGCTTTTTAAGCAAACGTGCTGCTTTTTTGCGCAAAGCCGCAATGGCTTCGAATTGGGCATTGAATTGTTCGACGGCACGCCCTGCCGCCAACAAGAGCTGGCCGACCAAGGTGTCGCGCTCCGCATCGACATCGGGTGTACGACGGCGTTCCACCTCGCCCAGGCGATGGTGCAAGGCTTCAACCAACTGCACGCGCCGCTTGGGGTTGTCCAACAAGTCGTCTTGCAAATAGGGGTTGCGCTGCACCACCCAAATGTCACCCAACACCTCGTACAACATGCGCGCGGAGCGACCCGTGCGACGCTCTTGGCGCAGGCGCAGCAACAACTCCCACGCATCAGGGCCGAGCAAACGAAGCACGATTTCTCGGTCAGAGAAGGAGGTGTAGTTGTAGGGAATTTCGCGCAGTCGCGGGCTCTCTTCAGCCGTGGCGAGCAAGTGGTTCAACGAGGTGGGAGCGTTCATTTTTTCGGGTGGCGCCCAGGGGCGCGAAATGGGGGTCAATGTTACCGCAGGGCTTATGGCTCAAGGCTTGTACGCGACAAGAGAACTTACGGCGAATGGGGCTGTCGTCCCCTGTGTTTTAGGGGTATTCGTGCAAGATGTCAGCGTTGCCAGCCCCGACACATCAACCATTGCGTGGTGGCGCACACCAAGACCAAGGCTGCATAGGTGGCCATCTTGCCGTCAGCGCCCCACAACACCAGGCCGCCCGCCAACACGCCCGTGCCCAGCAAACCGCTGACCAGCGTTTGTTGGACCCAACTCCAAGGCGAGGCGCCGAGCCACCAGCGGGCCGTGATCCGGGCAAATACCACGCAAAACAGGGCCACACCCCAGGCTGGCGCCATGAAGCCAAAAGTGTGAATGATGTATTCGAAAGGACCCATGCAACAAATTTTATAATCAGCCACTATGGCAGTCTGGGCTTTAGGCCTCAATCACAACACAGCCCCGCTTGACCTGCGGGGCCGTTTTGCTTTTGCGGTCGAGCAAATGGGCCCGACCCTCACCACCCTGCGCGACACTTTTTCCTCGGGCAGCGAGGTCGCCATCCTGTCCACGTGCAACCGCACCGAGATTTATTGCGCAGGCGAACAAGCCCAAATGCAAAGCACATTGGACTGGTTGGCGCAGTCGGGCGGCGTCTCAGCCGAGGCCTTGAAAGATCACACCTACGCACTGACAGAGGCCGATGCAGCCCGCCACGCCTTTCGCGTCGCCAGTGGCCTCGACTCCATGGTGCTGGGCGAGCCCCAAATCTTGGGCCAGATGAAAGACGCGGTGCGCGCGGCCTCTGAAGCTGGCGCATTGGGCACCACGCTCAACCAACTGTTCCAACGCTCATTTGCCGTGGCCAAAGAGGTGCGCAGCTCCACCGAGATTGGTGCACACTCCATCAGCATGGCAGCCGCCGCCGTGCGCCTGGCCAGCCAGCTGTTTGAAGACCTGAGCGAAACCCGTGTGTTGTTTGTGGGCGCAGGCGAAATGATTGAGCTGTGTGCCACGCACTTCGCGGCGAAAAACCCCAAAACCATGGCCATTGCCAACCGCACGCTGGAACGTGGCGAGAAGCTGGCCACCCAATTCAGCGGCGAAGTCATGCGCTTGGCCGACTTGCCCCAGCGCTTGCACGAGTTTGATGTGGTCATCAGCTGCACTGCCAGCACCCTGCCCTTGATTGGCTTGGGCGCGGTTGAACGTGCGCTGAAGCAACGCAAACACCGCCCCATGTTCATGGTCGATTTGGCGGTGCCACGCGACATCGAGCCCGAGGTGAAGTCGCTCGAAGATGTGTACCTGTACACCGTGGATGATTTGTCTGTGGTGGTGCAAACCGGCCAAGCCAACCGCCAAGCCGCGGTGGCGCAAGCTGAAGCCATCATTGATGCCGGTGTGCAAAGTTTTGAGCACTGGATGGACCAGCGCAACAACGTGCCGCTCATCCAACAACTCAACGCCCAAGCCGAAGACTGGCGCAGCGCAGAACTGACACGCGCGCGCAAATCGCTGGCCAAAGGTGATGATGTGGACGCGGTGCTGGAAGCGCTGTCACGCGGCCTCACGCAAAAAATGCTGCACGGTGCCATGGCTGAGTTGCATGCAGGTGACGCCGCCTCACGCGAACGTGCACGCCACGCGATTGAGCATTTCTTTTTACGCGGCAACCGTTAGGCGCTGACCCCATGAAAGACTTTCTGCGCGCTCAACTCGAGCGCCACGCACAACGCTTGGCCGAGCTGGACTTCTTGCTGTCGCGCGAAGACATCATGAAGGACATGACGCAATTCTTGGCTTTGTCACGCGAACACACCGACGTCACCGCCACGGCCAGTCGCTACGCACGCTACCAACAACGCGAAGCTGATTTGCAAGCAGCGCAACAAATGCTGCAAGACGGTGGCGATGACGCCGACATGCGCGCCATGGCCGAAGAAGAAATTGCCAGCGCCCAAGCCGAACTGCTGCAGCTCGAAGCCGAGCTGCAGCGCATGTTGCTCCCCAAAGACCCCGACGACACGCGCCCTGCTTTTTTAGAAATTCGGGCGGGCACGGGCGGCGATGAGTCGGCCCTGTTTGCCGCCGATTTGCTGCGCATGTACATGCGCTATGCCGAGCGCCAAGGGTGGCGCACCGAAATCGTGAGCGAATCGCCAAGCGAACTGGGCGGCTACAAAGAAGTGGTGGTACGCATGGACGGTGGCTCCAGCGGCGACGGCGTGTATGGCTGGCTCAAGTTTGAGTCGGGCGGCCATCGCGTGCAGCGCGTGCCCGCCACCGAAACACAAGGCCGCATCCACACCAGCGCCTGCACGGTGGCGGTGCTGCCTGAGCCGGATGAAGCCGAGGCCATCAAAATCAACCCGTCGGATTTGCGCATCGACACCTACCGCGCCAGCGGTGCGGGCGGCCAGCACATCAACAAAACCGACTCTGCGGTGCGCATCACCCACTTGCCCACGGGCATCGTGGCCGAATGCCAAGACGGTCGCAGCCAACACAGCAACAAGGCATCGGCCCTCAAGGTACTGACCGCACGCATCCAAGAAAAAGACCGCGCGGAGCGCGCCGCCAAAGATGCGGCCATGCGCAAGGGCCTGATTGGCAGCGGTGACCGCAGTGACCGCATTCGCACTTACAACTTTCCGCAAGGGCGTTGGACCGACCACCGCATCAACCTCACGCTGTACAAACTCAACTTCATCATGGAAGGTGATTTGGGAGAGGCCATGCAAGCCTTGAAGCATGCACACGAGGCAGAGCAACTGGCCGCACTCGAAGGCAACGCATGAGCGTGATGCCCACCAACGCAATGCCGACTGTGCAAACCGCCCCAACCGCTTGGACCGTCACCCAAGCCGCGGCATGGGCACAAACCTTGGGTCTGCCACGCTTGGACGCCCAAGTGCTGCTGCTCCACGCCTTGGGCCGCGCACCGCACGACCGCGCTTGGCTGTTGGCGCACGGCGATGACGCGCTAGACGCGGCGATGCAAGCCACCTTCGTGACCCACACACAACGCCGCCTCAACACCGAACCCGTGGCCTACATCACCGGCCAAAAAGAGTTTTTCGGTTTGGCGCTGCACGTGGACCAACGCGTCCTCGACCCTCGCGCCGACACAGAAACGTTGGTGGAATGGGCCTTGTCTTGCTTGGCTGATGTGCGCGCCCCCGCCGTGGTGGACTTGGGCACAGGCAGCGGCGCGATTGCCTTGGCCCTCAAAAATACACGGCCCGATGCCACGATCAGCGCAGTAGATGCCAGCGCGGATGCTTTGACCGTGGCCAGCGCCAACGCTGAACGCTTAGAGCTGCCCATCACTTTTCATCACGGCTCGTGGCTCGCCCCTTTGAAAGGCCAGACGTTTGATGCCATCGTCTCCAACCCACCCTACGTGGCCAGCGATGACGAACACTTGACCGCGCTGAAGCACGAGCCTTTGTCGGCACTGGCTTCTGGCCCAGATGGTCTGGACGACATTCGCACCATCGTGCGCGAAGCCACGCAGCACCTCAAGCCCAACGGCTGGCTGCTGATCGAGCACGGCTACGACCAAGCCCATGCGGTGCAAACCTTGCTGGGCAACCAAGGGTTTGTGAACGTACAAAGCCGTCCTGACCTTGCGGGCATCTTGCGCTGCACAGGCGGACAATGGCCGACAATGAAATAATGACCTTTTGATTTGGAGAGAACCCATGAGCGACGTGCAACAACGCATTGATGAACTGGTGAAGGGCAACGAGGTGTTGCTGTTCATGAAAGGCAGCGCAAGCTTTCCCATGTGTGGTTTTTCGGGCCGTGCGGTGCAAGTACTCAAAGCTTGCGGCGTAGACCCCAAAGCCATCAAAACCGTGAACGTGTTGGACGATGCCGAGATCCGTCAAGGCATCAAGGAATACAGCAACTGGCCCACCATCCCTCAGCTCTACATCAAGGGCGAGTTCATCGGTGGCTCGGACATCATGATGGAAATGTATGAGTCGGGTGAGTTACAAAAAGTGATCACCGGCTGATGGCATGCGGGCTTGATGAACGCCCGATGGAACAGAACCCCAAACGAAGCCCGCTTTCAAAGCGGGCTTTTTTATTGCGAAGGCGCAGGTGATGTCAGAGGGACCAACAGCTGGTCGGTTTTGCATTGGGCGTTGCCGTAGCGTTGCAAGCACAAATGCGCAGCGCACGACGCAATGGCCATTTTGCGCACCGCTTGGTTTTGGTCAACCACGACGGTTTCTTGATAGGGGATGTATTCGGGGCGCGTGATGTCGTTGCAGATGGTGTTGGTGTGTGCACCGTCACGCGTTGAAAAACAGCTGCGCATCCCTGTGGACACATAAATCACACGTTGACGTGTTTGCACCACCTGCACCTTGTTCTCGGGGTAGTCGGCCCAAGCCTGCGGCGCACACTCACTCTCCACGGCCCGGTAGGCCTTGGTGGCGCAGCCCGTCAGAAGCACGACCGCTGACACGAGAGCCCCTATTTTCATTGCCACCCCTTTTGTGCCGCCAGCACAGCGTTTGGATAGTGCGCCTGACCACGGCTGCCGTTGTAACGCCCCAGTGCCAAGCTCAAGTCTCCATTCTCAACGTTCAAGTAGTGCCGCAAGATGACGCAGCCAAAGCGTAAATTGGTTTGTGTTTGGAACAACACACTGGCGTCGCCATTGGCCAACACACGGGTCCAAAACGGCATCACTTGTGTGAACCCACGCGCGCCCGCGCTGCTGATGGCGAACTTGCGAAAACCACTCTCCACTTGAATCAGTCCCAACACCAGCGAGGGCTCTAAACCCGCGCGCTGGCTTTCGTACCAAACCGTTTGCAAAAACTCTCGACGCAAATGGGTCGTGGCCAACTCATGCGCCAGCATATCAGGCGTGCCACTGGGCGTGGCTGAGGCGATCCACAGATCAGACGGGGCAGGATGGGCTTTGCGGCGTTGCAGTTGTTTTTCTAAGCGTGCCTCTGCCTGCATGAGCCACTGTTGAAATGTGTTTGCAGCCTTCACATCCGGATGAACCAAGGTCGGTGGACCCGACGCATGAACCGCCGCACTCAGAGCCGTACGGACCGAATCAACCAAGGGTTCTTCGCGTTGACTGCCTGCGTGTGCGGTTGTGGTGACGCACACCACAAACAAAAGCGCCCCCGAAAGGGAGCGCACTGCAGTTAACACACCAGGTGCACGCAACACACGACTGAACAGACGCAGGCCGCGGCTCATGAGGATCACAAACCGAGTTGGACCTTCACATGCGCCAACACATCAGCCACCGCCACTTTGGTGGAGTCGCTGTCACGGCGGCGCTGGTACTCGACCACACCGTCTTTCAAGCCTTTATCGCCGATGGTCACACGGTGTGGCACACCGATCAATTCCCAATCCGCAAACATGGCGCCGGGACGCTCGCCACGGTCATCCAAGATGACGTCCACACCCAAGGCCAAGAGCTCTTCGTAGAGTTTGAAAGCGGCGACTTTGACGTCTTCGCTGCGGTCCATTCCGATGGGGCACACCACCACCGTGAAAGGCGCAATCGCATCGGGCCAAATGATGCCGCGCTCGTCATGGTTTTGCTCAATGGCGGCTGCGGGCAAGCGCGTGACGCCAATGCCGTAACAACCCATTTCCATGAATTGCGGTTTGCCATTGACATCCAAGAACGTGGCGTTCATGGCTTGGCTGTACTTGGTGCCGAGGTAGAACACATGGCCCACTTCGATGCCGCGTTCAATGGCGAGCACACCTTGGCCATCGGGTGATGCGTCACCTGCCACCACGTTGCGAATGTCGGCCACCAAATCGGGCTCGGCCACATCGCGGCCAAAGTTGACGCCGGTCATGTGGAAGTCCACTTCATTGGCACCACAAATCCAGTCGGTCATCACAGCCACATCGCGATCGGCAACGATTTTCAAAGGCTGCTTCAAATGAACAGGGCCGAGGTAGCCAGGTTTGCAACCGAAGTGGTCTTCAATTTCAGCCGTGGTCGCAAAGCGGAAGCCGCCTTCAAAACCAGGCAGCTTGCCCACTTTGACTTCGTTCATGTCGTGGTCGCCGCGCAAGAGCAAGAGCCACACTTGAGACTTGACGACTTCGCCTTTGTCGTTGAGCGTGTCAGTGGCCAAGACCAAGGACTTGACCGTGGTGTTCAACGGCACGTTCAACAAAGCAGCCACGTCTTCGCAGGTGCTCTTGCCAGGTGTGGCGGTTTTGGTCAGCGCTTGTGTGGCTGCGCCGCGCGTTTGCGCAGGCGCCAAAGCCTCGGCCTTTTCCATGTTGGCGGCGTAGTTGCTGGTGGGGCAATAGACGATGGCGTCTTCGCCTGTGGCAGCAATCACTTGAAACTCTTCGCTCAAGTCACCACCAATAGCGCCGCTGTCGGCCGCAACTGCGCGGTACTGCAAGCCAAAACGGTCAAAGATCTGGCGGTAGGCTTGCGCCATGACTTGGTAGCTTTGCTTGGCCGCGGTCTGGTCGCGGTCAAAACTGTAGGCATCTTTCATGATGAATTCGCGGCCGCGCATCAAACCAAAGCGTGGCCGACGCTCGTCACGGAACTTGGTTTGAATTTGATAGAAATTCTTGGGCAACTGCTTGTAGCTGCGCAGTTCTTGGCGGGCGATGTCGGTCACCACTTCTTCGCTGGTCGGTTGCACCACAAAGTCGCGGCCATGGCGGTCTTGGATGCGCAGCAGCTCGGGGCCCATCTTGTCGAAGCGGCCAGTTTCCTGCCACAGCTCAGCGGGCTGCACCACGGGCATGGTCAGTTCAATCGCACCCGCTTTGTTCATTTCTTCACGCACGATGGCTTCGACTTTGCGGATCACACGCAAGCCCATGGGCATGTAGTTGTAGATGCCAGCGCCGAGCTTTTTAATCAGGCCGGCTCGCATCATGAGTTTGTGGCTCACAACTTCGGCGTCGGCAGGGGCTTCTTTGAGGGTCGAAATTAAAAACTGAGAGGCTTTCATGCGCGTGAAAAATCGTAAATTTCAGTAGGGAATGAGGGTGAATCCGGAGGTGTGCACAGCGTCTCTGTGCATAATGGACTCAGTTCAAAAATTTGAGGTTTGATTATGCTTGACCGAGAAGGGTTCAGACCCAACGTCGGCATCATCTTGCTCAACCAGAAAAATCAGGTGTTTTGGGGCAAACGCATCCGCACCCACAGCTGGCAGTTTCCGCAAGGCGGCATTGATCGAGGAGAAACTCCCGAGCAAGCCATGTTTCGCGAACTGCACGAAGAAGTGGGGCTCATGCCAGAGCATGTGCGTATTGTTGCCCGCACCCGTGATTGGTTGCGCTATGAGGTGCCCGACCGGTTCATCCGGCGCGATGCGCGTGGCTTTTACAAAGGCCAAAAACAAATTTGGTATTTGTTGCAGATGATGGCGCCCGACCATCACTTGAATTTGCGCGCCACCAACCACCCTGAATTCGACGCTTGGCGTTGGAACGACTATTGGGTGCCACTCGACGTGGTGGTGGAATTCAAACGTGGCGTCTATGAAATGGCGCTGACCGAGCTGTCACGCTTTTTGCCACGTCACGAGGGTCGCAATCGCTTCTTGCGTGGCGGCCATCATCCGGCGCAAGAAGGCATGACGATGTCTAAACAGTTCGGTGTGTCCATCACGATGGAGTTGCCGCCAGGCGCAACGTTTGACCCCGATCCCCAATCGGCACTTCGTCAAAACGATTGATGCAAATGGCCCAGCCCTGAGAGGTTGGGCTTTTTCTTAGGCGTGCTTGGTGAGCACCAAGTTGTCGCGGTGAACCATCTCGGGCTCAGCAACATAGCCCAGCAGTTGCTCGACATCTTGCGAGGGCTTGCGGCACAACAAGCGCGCTTCAGCGGACGCGTAATTGGCCAAGCCGCGCGCAATCTCTTGACCTTGCGCATCATGGATGGCGATGACTTCTCCACGGGAAAAGTCGCCCTCTACAGCCGTCATGCCGATGGGCAACAAGCTTTTGCCTTCATGGCGCAATTTGGCAACGGCCCCTTCATCGATGGTGACCGAGCCACGCAATTGCAAATGATCGGCCATCCATTGCTTTCGCGCTTGTTGCTTTTGCGTGGGCGCCACCAACAAGGTGCCAATGGCTTCGCCCTGCGTCAAGCGCACCAACGCATCGGGTTCACGCCCCCAGGCAATCACCGTAGAAGCACCGGAGCCCGCTGCGCGCTTGGCAGCCAAGATTTTGGTGATCATGCCGCCCTTGCCAATGCTGGAGCCTGCGCCACCTGCCATCTCTTCGAGCTTGGCATCCCCTGCCCGTGCTTCGTGCACAAAAGTCGCCGTTGGATCACGTCGTGGATCTGCGGTGTAAAGACCTTTTTGATCGGTCAAGATGATCAACGCATCGGCCTCGACCAAGTTGGCCACCAAGGCCCCCAAGGTGTCGTTGTCGCCAAACTTGATTTCGTCATTGACCACGGTGTCGTTTTCGTTGATCACCGGCAACACGCCGTGCGTGAGCAGGGTTAACAAGGTGGAACGGGCATTGAGGTAACGCTCGCGGTCAGCGAGGTCAGCGTGCGTGAGCAAGACTTGGGCGGAACCCAAACCGTTTTCGCGCAGCTTGGTTTCATACATCTGGGCCAAACCCATTTGGCCGACGGCAGCGGCGGCTTGAAGTTCATGCAATTCTTTGGGACGTTGGGTCCAGCCCAAGCGCTTCATGCCTTCGGCAATGGCCCCACTGGAGACCATGATGACTTCGCGTCCATCGCGCACCAACGCGCTGAGCTGGCGACACCACTCGCCAATGGCTTGCTCGTCTAAGCCACGACCTTCGTTGGTGACCAAGCTAGAGCCGACCTTGACCACGATGCGTCGTGCATCGCGCAACACAGTGGAAGTGGATGGCGTCATGGCAGCTTATTCGGAGGTGGGCTCAACAAAACGAGGATCCACATACTCTGGCGGTTGCTCAGAGACTTGTTGCGCTTTGATGTGCTTGAAGATGTCTTTGATCAAATGTTCACATCCCTCACGCGTGAGCGCGGAAATTTGGAACACCGGACCTTTGTATTTCATGCGCTTGACGAAGTCGGCCACCAAGGCTTCGCGCTCATCGGCCGCGACCATGTCGAGCTTGTTGAGGACCAACCAACGTGGCTTGTCGTACAAGGCTTTGTCGTATTTTTTGAGTTCGTTGACGATGGCCTTGGCTTGCGCGACAGGATCCACGCCTTCATCGAACGGTGCAATGTCCACAAGATGCAGCAACAAACGTGTGCGCTGCAAATGGCGCAAGAACTGATGGCCCAAGCCAGCGCCGTCAGACGCGCCTTCAATCAAGCCCGGCACATCGGCCACCACAAAGCTTTGTTCAGGCCCCACGCGCACCACGCCCAAATTCGGATGCAAGGTGGTGAAAGGGTAATCTGCGATCTTCGGGCGCGCGTTGGAAATAGCAGAAATCAATGTGGACTTGCCCGCATTGGGCATGCCCAATAAGCCGACATCCGCCAACACTTTGAGTTCGAGCTTGAGTTCTTTTTTCTCGCCGGGCCAACCTGGCGTTTTTTGGCGCGGCGCACGGTTGATCGCGCTCTTGAAACGCATGTTGCCAAAGCCGCCATCGCCGCCTTTGGCGATGGTGATCACCTCGCCGGGCACCAGCATTTCATACAACACGTCGCCCGTTTCGGCGTCGGTGATGATGGTCCCGACGGGCATTTTCAGCGTGATGTCATCACCGGCATGACCGAACATGTCGGACCCCATGCCGTGCTGGCCACGCTTGGCCTCGTGACGACGTGAGTAACGGTAGTCCACCAAGGTGTTCAGGTTGGGGTCGGCCACCGCAAACACGTGCCCCCCACGACCTCCGTCACCCCCGTTGGGGCCGCCGAACTCTTTGTACTTCTCATGACGGAACGAGACGCAGCCGTTCCCCCCATCACCAGCGGCGATGTCGATATAGGCTTCGTCTACGAATTTCATGGCTGTATTCTAAAAAGTAAAGCCCCGACGAATCGGGGCTTTGTCACTAGACCGTTTGATGGAATCAGACGGGGGTGATATTGACCATGTGCTTGTTCAAAGCGCCTTTGACGCCGAACGACACGTGACCGTCCACCAAAGCAAACAAAGTGTGGTCTTTGCCCACGCCGACATTGGTGCCGGGGTGGAATTTGGTACCACGTTGACGCACGATGATTGCGCCAGCAGTGATCAACTCACCACCGAAAGCTTTCACACCGAGCATTTTGGGCTTGGAATCGCGCCCGTTTCGCGTAGAGCCGCCGCCTTTTTTCTGTGCCATGTCAAATGCTCCTTAGCCGTTGATGGAAGCAATCTGCAGTTCAGTGAACTGCTGACGATGCCCTTGGCGTTTTTGGTAATGCTTACGACGACGCATTTTGAAAATGCGAACTTTGTCGTGTTTACCGTGAGCCACGACAGTGG